>Ga0208454_1000006_pt1 | contig 453989 bp, 383 predicted proteins | sample EasRivMeERMZT100_FD_187530 | JGI IMG/M metagenome (GOLD analysis project Ga0208454, IMG submission 187530) | Soil microbial communities from meander-bound floodplain in the East River, Colorado, USA - East River MetaG ERMZT100 (SPAdes) (version 2) | ecosystem: Environmental > Terrestrial >...
AGTGGTGTCCTGTCGCATGTGGGTCTTCGAAAGAGTACGGTCAAGTGCGGTGACGGCTTCCTGACCGACGACTTCCGCTGCCCCCAGTAAACAAAGCACCAGCAACAACGCTCTCGAATTCAGACTCATGGCGACCCTCCCTCTTTGGCAGCACGCAACTTATTTGCTGCCTAACGTCCGCGATCAGCGGCGGCGCGCAGTCGGCGCGGCGCTTGCCCAAGTTGCGAGCTGTGACGACAAGCGCCGAACGCTGCATCGCATAGTTAGGCCGCACTATCACAATTCACTTGCACTAGCGTCGCTCAGCGGGTGGCAGCCTTTCAACTAGCGGATCCGCGTGGCGATGCAGCAGCTTCCAAGAGTCACCTTCCTTGCGAAAGATCTGGGTGACTCGCAAGGCGCGCGCTGTTGGCGCCTCTTGGCCCTTGATCTGGGCCACTTGGCGTTCGATCGAGATGGTAAACGCCCAGTCACCGCTCGCGCCCTTGTTTACGTACTCAATGTTCTGTTTGGCGCCACTATCCTCAAACTGCCCCGATGCCCAGTCGTTTCTCGGCCCAACCTGGGCCCAGCCTTTCTCGAAGCCGCCAAAGGCGCCAAAAATACTGACGTCATCTCCGTGGGATGCCTTCTGTTTCCACAGAGTCGGGTCACCATTGATGAATCGACCCTGCGCGGTCTCCCACTGAGGCAGGAATGCGCTGAAACTCTGTTCGTCGCTCGGTTTGATCGACGTTTCGTCAGAAGCACTTGCAAGGGACGCACAGCCGATCAACGCAATCGCAATCGCCCTATTCATGGCTTACCTCCACCGAAATGAGATGCGGAAAGATGCATTTCGAGCACTGCTTGTTGTGTGGCCTAACGCCCGGCACCCGTACCACTTTTCGGACGAGTGATGATTGTAGACATCATCGTAGCTACCAACTCTTCATCGCCATTTTGGACACCGAAGACTTCGGCGAAACAGGTCGAAAGAGTCCTTCCCGACCGAACCACCCGTGCCCTCGCCTCGAACGTAGTCGCTCGCGCTGGCGCGAGAAGGTTGATCTTAAATCAACGGCGAGCACGTCAGTTGCGGCCGGAGCCAGAGTGAATGCCGCATAGCCACATGCGGAATCGGCCACGCTTGCGATCGCTCCGGCATGGACAAAACCGTTCTGCTGTGTGAATCGATCTGACTTCGGGAACGCGATATGAACCCTACCAGGCTCGACGAGGGTGAGGCTGGCGCCAAGCGTGGTCATCATTGCCTGCCGCGAGAAACTCTCGCGCACAACTGTCTCGAACTCAGGATTTCTAGCCAACATCGGCTTCGACATCATGTGTGATTCGCTTGAGGGACGAAGCGTGGTAGCCGCAACGCTCTTTTACGGCTTCGCTGTTTCTCGCAGCCGATACGCACTCCCCTTGAGGGGCGCCTCATATGTCGTCATGTACGTTGGCCCTACGAAGACACCTTGAGACAACGGATGTTTTCCCTCCTTCGACCAGGTGGCACCAATCTCGTGACCGTTGACCCATCAGCGCTCTAGTCATCCGACTTGCCTTCCGCTTCCGCCTCCATTCGCGTGAGGCGCGTGTAGTAGTCGGAGAACTCCTTAAGGTGGGCAAGAGCGATCTTTCCAGTAAGAACTGGATCACCACCTGTGACGTCCGTCTGTGGATCATGCGAGCCGTGCTCAAGCTCAACGCCTAAGCCCACGCGGAACTCCTCCAAAGGAATAGCGCTCCAGTCCACACCGATCCGGTCGCCGATCTCACGTGCTTCATCCAGGGTGAACTCTTTACTCTCCGTCATGAGGTTCCTCCTCGAAGTTGACCGGTAGCGTGACCGACTCGGTCCGTACAACTAGTCTGCTATCGATCTTGTACTATCGCCCGCCCGCAGCCCAACCACGTAGGCTGCCTCATAGCATTCGACCGGGTCGTCGATTCGGCCCGCAGTTTGTAAATAGTACTGCGTAACCTGCTGCCTAACAAGATGAACGCTGCGTGGCATTCGACATCATCGGTCCCAGGGCTCTACTACCGTGAATCCCGTCCCCGATACCCCACCGCCTCCGCGACGTGCCGTTCTGCGATCCGTTCGCTCCCCTCAAGGTCTGCGATCGTGCGGGCGACACGCACAATGTGTCCTCTTGCCCGCGCGGAAACCAGCAGCGATTTCTGCGCCCGTACGAACAACGTCTCCGCCGCCGGCTCCATCGCACAGTGGGTCGCGAATAATCCTTCTGGAATGCGTGCGTTGCAATCGACACCGTTAACTTCTACGAAGCGTCGCTGTTGAATCTCCCGTACGCGCACGACCAACTCTCGCATCGCGGCACTGGTGAGACGCGACGTCACGTCGGAGCCGGTCCACGCTTCGACATCGACGGGACGTACGTTCACATGAATTGCGATCCGATCCAGCAACGGCCCCGAGATCTTGCCGAGATAGTTTTCGATCTGAAGCGGCGAGCAGCGACATTGCTTCAGACTCGACCCGTGGTAGCCGCACAAACAGGGGTTCTGAGCAGCGACGAGTTGGAAGCGGGCGGGGAACGTCACCGCGCTGCGCGCGCGAGAGATCGTGATCGATCCTTCTTCGATGGGTTCGCGCAGCGTTTCCAATACATGCCGGCGAAACTCCGGCAGCTCGTCGAGAAACAAGACGCCGTTGTGCGCGAGCGTTACTTCGCCGGGCCGTGGAACGCCGCCTCCGCCGATCAGTCCTGCATCGCTCGCACTATGATGCGGCGCACGAAAGGGCGCGCGCGTGACGAGCCCGCCATTCTGGAGCAAGCCGACGATGCTGTAGATCATGGTGGTTTCGATGGCACGATCGGTTGAGAGCGGCGGAAGGATTCCGGCGAAGCGTCGCGCGAGCATCGTCTTCCCTGCACCCGGCGGGCCGGTCAACAAGACATGGTGGCCACCCGCCGCGGCGATGAGCAACGCGCGCTTGACTGCTTCTTGACCGACAACGTCCGCCATGTCGAGCGAAGAGGATTCGTGTGCGCGCGGCGGCGGCACCGGCTCTTCGGCGCGCTTCACCACCACGCGGCCGTCGATCGCCGCGTCGAATTCCGAATCCGGCGACGCCAGCGCCACCGATACCGCCGCGCGCAGCGACTCGCACGCCATTACTTCGACGCCTTCGACCACGCGCGTCTCTTCGAGATTGGCGAGCGGGACCACGGCACGGGTGAAACCCTTCGCGCGTGCGTGCAAGAGAATGGGCAGGACACCCGGGACTTTGCGCAGCGATCCGTCGAGAGCGACCTCACCGATGAACAGCGTGCGCGTCGTGGTCGCCTCGGCCTGTCCCGACGCGAGCAAAATGCCGATCGCGATGGCGAGGTCGTACGCGGCCCCCTCTTTCTTGACGTCCGCGGGCGCGAGATTGACGGTGATTCTTTCGAGCGGAAACTGCCAGCCGGCGTTCTTGACCGCGGCGGTGACGCGCTCGCGGCTCTCACGAACCGCGGCGTTGGGAAGGCCGACCACCGAGAACGCGGGGATGCCGCGCGCGATGTCGACTTCCACTTCGATGACGAGACCCTGGATTCCGACGACGGCGCCGGAAAAGACCGTGGTATGCATGCCCCACCTCCACCCATCCCGAAAAGCTAATGGATCCGAACCACCCTGGTGGTCTCGTAAAGTCCGGAAGCCACCACACGAATGAAATAGACGCCGGCCACCGTCGAGCGTCGCTGGTCGTCGAGTCCGTCCCATGTCACGTCGTGTTGCCCCGGCTCTTCGTGCCGCTCGTGCAGCGCACGAACGCGCCGGCCGGTGACGTCGTAGACGGCGACCTCCACCGGTCCGGGACGATCCATCGTGAACGCAATTCGCGTCGTGGCACGGAAGGGGTTGGGGAACGCGGCCAGCGCTGGCGCCTGTTCGGCCGCCACGAAGGACAATTGCGCCAGCACTGGATCGTGGTCGCTCGGCGCGTCGCCGAACTCGGACGAGACGTGGACGACGTCGTAATGCGCGCCGCGCGCCAGCGCGGGGCTTGCCAAGATGTGATCGAGGGCCTGTGAATTCCCCTCGAAGTTGTAGGTGTATCGTTCCGACGGTGGAAGCTGGTCGGTGAAGTTGGTGAGATTCGTCCCCAACGTCGTCACCGCTTCCGAGAATTGAAAATCGTTCAAATCGCCTAGAACGATGATCGACGCCGACGGGTCTACCGCCAGCAACCGCCCAACGAAACTGGCTATCACTTGCGCCTGCTGCACGCGCTGACTCTCGCCCCTGATGGTGGGCGGCTGTTTGGCACCGAAGAGCGGCGTGGAACCGCTGCGCGACATGAAGTGACACGCGATCACGAACACGGTGCGGCCCGCGAACTCGAATTCGGCCGCCAGCGGTTTTCGCGACAGGCGCCATGCATCGTGGAGCGGATCGATGCGGCCCGGGCTGTGCGACAGCACGGCACCGTGGGTCGTTTCGACGATCCGCGCCGATGTGGTGGCGGTGGCGCGGCCTCGATCGACGAACGCCACGCGATCGGGCCGGAACAGGAAGCCGACGCGGATGTTCGCGCCAGGCTCGCCGCCGTCTTCGCCGTCGTGCGGAGCGATGTCGCGAAAGTCGTACGCTGCACCGCCCATGGCCGGAATGGCGTCGATCAACGCGGCGTAGGTTCCTGCGGCGTCCACGGTGCCGTCGTTGACCGCTCCCGAGTCGTCTTGGACCTCTTGCAGCGCGACGATGTCGGGGCTGCGAAGATTCGTCGCGACGATGGTGGCCAGCTGATCAATCCGTTCCAATTGGTCGCGGGCCAGGTTGCGCAGGTTGAACGAGGCGACGGTCAGACGGCCTCCGTCCCCTTGCAGCGTCGTGATCTCCCGTCGGACCGCGCCGCGCGTCGGTGACTCCATCGATTCCGGCAGCAGCTCGAAGTTGCCGAACCGGTAGCTCATCACCCCGATCACATCGCCGATGCGATCGCCGACGTTGGCCACCGCGGGAGCGTCCAAGCGGGCGTCGTCGATTTGAATACGCTCGGGATTCATGTCGCCCGGCGAAATCGTGATTCCCCCGCGCGCATTCGTTCCCGTGGCACACGGTCCCCGCACCCACAACTCGCCGAATGGATTGGTGACACTGACCGCGACCGCATCCGGCACGCGCACGACCATGCTTTCGAGGCTTTCGTAGAAATCGATTCCGTCCGCATGGGGGTCGAAGCATTGCAGCGCATCGTCGTCGATGATCTCGGCCGGCGGCAACCATTCGTCGCACGCGAGCGTTGTCGGTTCCGGAACCACGTTGCCTTGGGAGAGAATGTCGATCCGAGGACGGGTGATCTCGGTGACGGTCAGGTTGTCCGCATCACCGCCGGGGCGATATTCGCCGACCACACCGGCCAGGCGCACGCGATCGCCCTCCTGCACGGCGGGCGATGAGCCCGTGAACGCGAAGACGCCGTCCGACGTCGACGGATCACCGTCGCCGGTGGGATCTTGGAGGTAGAAACCGGTCGCCACCACAACCGTGACCACGCCGGTGGTGGCAACGGAATCCCCCGCGAACGGTGACGTGTGTCCCCGTCCTTGAATCTCCATGATGGAGTGCTCTGGAATGGACGATGCGCCGAGAACGGCGCCGCAGAGTGAGATGAAAAGCGAAGCAGGACGCATTGCAACCTCCCAGGAACTTTCATTCCTTCGAACTTGGGAGGATGCAATTCAGTGACTGGGCCTACTCTACCGCAGACCTCGGGGTTTGGCAACTGCCGCCGTGTCGCGGACTAGCACACCGTGGCTAGCTGCACGAGTGTCCAGAATGCGATCCGTACTTCGCGTAGTCCGACAAGGTGACGGTGCCAAACGGCGCCACGTAGTCGATGCACTCGTTGTACGGTCTCGGCGGCGATGTGTAGCCCGCGCCGAAGGTCGCGAAGTCGACCAAGTTGACAACGAGATTGTTGTTCAAGTCCGCCGACTTGACCTTGATCGGCAAGCACGGTTGACCACAAACGCCCGCGCCGACGACAAATCCTTGGACCACCACGCGAACCCCGCCGAGATCACAGCCACCGGCCCAGAATGCTTCGACAATCGTGGTTTGACCATTGGCGTCGGTCGGTCCCGACGCGTTGATGGCACCGGATCCGCCGCACAAGGCCAACAGCTCGTTACAACCGATGAGCCAGATGTCTTCCGGGAGAATGCCGGGGATAGGCTGGTTGACGTTGTCGCGTACCGTCACTGTGATGGTGAGACCTCGCGCGTCGAGCCGATCTCCGTCGCCCTGCGGGCAGGCGAAAAGGACTCCTGCGGGCGAGGTTGCGGTCATATTGCAATGGTCGATAATTTGGCCCCCGCCGTCCTCCACCGCCCCCGCCGAAAGTGACAACACCATCGCCACGACTACACTCTGTTTTGAAGACATGGGTCTTCCTCCAGTGGTCGGCTCGCCGAGACAAAGTATAGCACCAAGTGAACGCTTCGCGCATCACTGGCCTGCCGCCACTAGCAGGTGTGGCCAGCGTGAGTCCCAAACTTCGCGAAGTCCGGAAGCGTCACCGAACCGAACGGTGCCGTGTAGTCGATGCACTCGTTGTAGGTTTTCGGCGGCGAGGTATAGCCCGCGCCGAAACTCGCAAAGTCGACCAAATCGACCACGAGGTTTCTGTCGATGTCGACCGACTTGACCTTGATCGGGATGCACGGCACGCCACACCCGCCTCCGAGGATCAGGCCCATGGCCACGACCTGAACCCCGCCCGGGTCGCAACCACCGACCGCTAGCGCGCCCGTGAAAGTAGTGCGACCATCCGCGTCGGTCGCTTGCGAGGCCGCGGTCGCGACGGGGCCCCCGCAAAGGGCGAGGAGATCGTCGCTGCAGCCGATCAGCCACATATCGGTTGCCGGAATACGACAGGGAAGGTTGGCGGCGTCACGCGCGATCAAAGTAATCGTCAAGCCAGCACTAGCCAGCGAGGTCCCGTCACCTTCAGGGCACGCGAAGATGACGCCGGGCTGCGCCGTTATCGTGCTGTTGCACGGCGTGGGTTTATCGCCGGCCCACACCTCGATGTTCGGCAAGACAAAGATTACAACCGTCAGAGGAAAGATCGAAAAGCGTAACTTCGACATGGCAACAACCTCCAGCAAGGGGATGTGTTGCCTTCAGGGCGGCAGGTTCGCGACGCGCGCGCTGAGCTTACTTACAGGTCGCACGCTTCATCGGGAATTCTACCTGCTTCAACGCATTCTTGTCCATCCCCTCGATAGTCGCCATGAGGGAGCCGTCTTTCTCCAAGCGATAAGTGATGCGCTGCGGGAAATCGTGGTCGGCGTTCTCGAAGACCATGCTTCGTTCGTCGTACTTCGCAAGCTTGAACGACGCCTGGGTTTGCCCGGAAGGAATCGACGTGTAATAGATGCCGTCGGCTTCTTCATGGATTCGCAGGAACTCGAAGGCAGTCGTCTTCTGGTTCGCGAGCGCGACCGTGCGGCTCATTCCCATCATGGTTCCGCCGGCCGGCCCCATCCACTGTTCCATGTACGCGCTGCTAGCGCCGCCTCCTTCCCAACACCCGGCAATCCACGCGAGGTCGGCCAGCGTCGCCTTCTGTTCCTCGGCTTGAACCTTCTTTTCTTCGGCTTGAACCGGCGTAACCAGCAGGGCGCAGATCAGAATCGATGAAGCGCGAATCATGTCGTTCCTCCGTTCGGTGCGGACATGATATCAATAAACGCGCGCGCGACTCCAGTGTGGTGCGGAATCGGTTGGCATACACGCGTCGCCTCATCTAGAATGCGCGCGGTCCACGTCGTCCGAATGAAACTCTTTCGACGCATGAGCGAGTTCAGCCCCGAGGAGCACCGCATTCTCCTCATCACGTGCCCGGGGCATTTCTTCACCCACTTCTTTACACTCGCGTTTCCCGCCATCGCCATCCCGCTCACGACTGCCTTCGGCATGCCGCTCGAGGACGTGGTGCGACTGAGCTTCTGGATGTATCTGCTCTACGGTGTGCTGGCACTCCCGGTCGGTTTCGCGGCCGACCGCTGGCGCGCGAAGCCGATGCTGGTCGCGGGAATCGCGATCATGGGCGTGGGGCTGATCGTGGCCGGCGCATTCCCGAGTGTGCGCGTCATGACCGCCGCGTTCGCGTTGGTCGGCGTGGGTGCCAGCATCTATCACCCAGCGGGCCTCGCGCTCATCTCGCGCACGGTGCGACTGCGCGGCGTCGCCTTGGGCGTCAACGGAGTTTTCGGCAACCTCGGGATCGCGCTCGCGCCGCTGGTGACGGGTGCCCTTTCGTGGGCGTTCGGCTGGCAAACGGCGCTCATCGTCTTGGGTGCGATCGGAATCGTCACGTCGGTGTGGTTGCAGACCGTGCACGTCGACGAAACCATCCGGCCCGCCGCGAAGCCGGTCGTCCACGACACCGTTCGCAAGCGCGAGATGGCGCGCTACTTCGTCGTCATCTGCATCGCACTGGTGCTCGGCGGCATCGCGTATCGCGGCAACATGCTCTTGCTACCTGCCTACATGGAGCTAAAGACTACCTTCCTCGCGAACCTCTTCGACAGGCTCCCGCTCCCCGAAGGTCACAGCACGGCGACCTTCGCCGCCACCATCCTCGCGTCGATCGTCCTGTTCGGCGGTCTGTTCGGTCAAATCGTGGGCGGGCGACTTGCGGATCGAATGGAGCTGCGTCGCGCGTATCTTCTCTTTCAGGCGGCCAGCTTTCCGTTCATCCTGGCGATGGCGTTCACGGGCAATGTGGTGCTGGTGGCGTGCGCGGTGTTCTACGAGTTCTTTAGCCTGGGCATGCAGCCGATCGAGAACAGCTTGATCGCCGCCATGACGCCCGAGCGCTGGCGCAGCACGAGCTACGCGGTCAAGTTCATGCTCAACTTCGGCGTGGGAGCATGCGTGGTGCCGTTGATCGCACCCATCAAGCAGGCCTACTCGCTCGAGATGGTGTACGCGTTCCTGGCCGGTGTGGTGTTCTTGCTGGCGACGAGCATCGTGGTGTTGCTGGTGGCGTCGCGGAAGATCCCCGAAGTGCGGAATTAATCTTGGCGACCGCACGCCGCCCGAGTAGGATCAAAGCGATGGAACAGAAAGAGTGGGAGCAGCGTTTAGACCGCGTCGCCGACCGCGTGGCCGGCTCCGTGAAGGACGGCGTGCGCGTGCTCGAGGACGCCTACGAAAAAGGGAAGGAAGGCTTGAAGAACGAGACGCAAAGTTCCACCGCGGAGGCGACACCCGCGGCGAAGAAGGGTTCCCCCCGCTTGGGTCTGGCTCTGGTGGCCCTGGGAATCATCTGGCTCCTGCATTCGTTGGGAATCCTCGACCAGCCCGTCTTCCCCATCCTCCTCATCGTCCTCGGCGTCTACTTCATCGCCCGGTCGAAGTAACCCGCGCACGCGACGCGCGCGCCTTGCTCTGCCGCTGCGAACGCCTCGCGCGCGCGGTCCGCGCGCGCCGCTTGGGCTTGCGAGGGACGCGGCCGCGCTTCTTGCGTCGCGTGGCGGCCGCCGCTCGATGCGTGCGCTTCTTGCGGTCTCCCAGCGCGTACGCCGCATGGTAGTTCATCACCTTATAGACCAGGCGCGCGGCCGTGAACGACGACGCGATGTCGGCGTCATTGGGGGCCAATTCCACCGCGTCGAACCCGATCACCCGCTTGTGACGGAACACCGTGTCGAGGATGTCCATCACCTCTTCCCAATACAGCCCGCCCGGCTCCGGTGTGCCCACCGATCGAATCACCTCCGGCGAGAAGCCGTCGAAGTCGACCGTGAGATACACATCCTTGGGAAGCGCCAAGAGGTCCTCGCGCGCCTTCTTGGTCCACCCGCGGTGGGCGCGGACGCGATCGGTCTTCTTCAAGAGCGACCACTCCTCCTCCGCCAGCGTTCGAATTCCCACCTGCACGATGGGACCGAAGGCCATCGAGTTGCGCCCCGCGCACGCGTGGTTGTCGGTGCGGCCGTGGAATTCGCGGCGCAGGTCGGCGTGGGCGTCGATCCACACGATGCCGAGGTTGGGTTTCGGCCCGGCCGGCGCGGGTGCCAGTGCTTCGATCAACGCGGGGGTGACCGAGTGCTCGCCACCCACGAAGCCGAGCAGCGCGCTCGGGTGCTTCTCGCGCAGCGAGCGCGCCGCGCGCGTGATGGAAGCGAGATCGGTGATCGGGGGCCGGACGGTGAGAATCCCGTGCCGCGATGCGTCGACTTCGAGCACCTCGTCGAAGAGCTCGACGTGGCTCGACGCCTGGACGATCGCCTCCGGCGCTTTGCCGACTCCCTGGCCGTAGGTCGTCGTTTGCTCGTAGGGAAGGAGCGCTAAGACGTAGCGATTCTCGTCTAGGACGATCTCGCCGGGGTCGGCTTTGTCCTCGAGGAAACCGAGTGTCATCGGACTCTGGCTAGTACTGGCAGAACACGCCCGCCGCGATCACCGTCGTCCACAACCCTTCCTTGCCGATCGCGGTCTGCGTGATGTTGGTGGTACGAACAATCTGACGACCGATCTTCCACTGGTCCTTGCGCTGGTTCCACGCCTTGTCGGTATCGAGGTCGATTCCGAGCGTGGTTGCAAGCATGGTCGCCGCCAGGTCTTCGCAGTAGTCTCCCGCCTGCTTCTCATTCTGGCCGTAGGCGTGATGCTCGGAAAGGTACCCGTACTTGTCGCGATCGCCCGGAATGGCGACCCCGATCGAGCAGGCCGTCATGCGGAACGCTTCGTCGGTCGCCATGCGCGCGATGACGCTGAACACGACCTGCCCCGGGTGCAGCATGGCGGCCCCGCGCTGCTTGGGTACGAGCCGGCACTGGGGCGGGAAGATGCTCGACACGGTGACCAGGTTCACGTGGGCGATGCCGGCGTCGCGGAGCGCGAGCTCGAAGCTCGTCAGCTGCTCGCGATGGCGGCCCATTCCTTTGGTGAGAAACATAGCCGACGGGACCAGATCCATGCGCTCTCCTCGGAATCGAAACGGATCGGCGCCGACGCCGCCCGTGGATGAGTGGAAGAAAGGAAAAGTCGCGCAACATATAGGAGAATCGCGCGACGGTGTCAACCTCCCTTCGGCGCGGAGACGGCGTGCAGCTCCATCCAAAAAAAAGAGAAGGGAGACAAATGCGTCTCCCTTCCCAACGGATGGTAGTTCCGGAATACTGCCCGGACTACATCTCAGGCGTCATGCCGCCCATCGTAGCGGCTGCCTTCCGGCGCCGTTTCCGACGGACTTTACGCTTCGCCTTGGCCTTGGTCTTCGCCTTCCGGCGCACCTTGCGGCGCACCTTGCGGCGGACTTTGCGACGGACCTTGCGCACTACGCGCTTCGTACGTCTGACCTTGCGTCTGACTTTACGCTTTGCCTTGGCTTTCCTTCTTCTTCTCGCTGCCATTGTTATACCTCCCTGTATATAGGGGAGAAGGGAGACCCAGTGTCTCCCTTCCCTGTGCGAATTCGCAGCCTGGCCAGGCCGCGATCCAAGTTAGGCTTTCTTCTTGGAGCGGCGCTTGGCTTTGCGCTTGGCTTTGCCCTTGGCCTTGCCTTTGGCCTTGGACTTCCTCTTAGCTGCCATTATGGTTCCTTCCTTTTCGGGCGAGAGAAGCTAGCCTCCCATCGCCACATTCAGGGTTGACCAACCTACTTACAAAGTGATCCAGCGAACGCTGAATTCACCGTTGAGGCGAATTCTTACACACTGAAAAAGTGTGTCAATAAAAAATTGTGCTTGGTGGCAAAAAATCTTTCATACCACCCTGCATGCAACGACGATGTGAGCCATCGGCGGACCGTCGACGACGATGATGCACCGCGTGCAACGATGTCGTCGTTGTGAATTCACGAAGCACGCGAGTGATTCGAGTGCGCATCGTGCACGCGGCGCGAATCGGTCGTTCTTGCCGTTCTCATCGCGATACGACGCGTTCGCAAGAACGCGATGCGCAGCGAATTCTTCGCCGCACGATTGCGAAATCGTTGTTCTCATTCGAACTCGTCATCGTGTTCTCGCTCGACGATGACCAGGACGCGCACGTCGATCGCTTCGACCGGTAACGAGGTGGTATTCCGCGACGCGCGCCTGGTTGCGATGGTCACAGTTTCACGTCTCTCCTCGACCTCCGTGCGCATGGATCGAACGAGCCCGCGCGACCAAGAGACTTCGGCACGCTCCTTATAGTGCGTGTCGTGCAGGGGGTTCGCGGCGGGGCGCCGGACGGGCGTCATGTCGTTGCTAGACTTGAGGATGGCAAGGTCGGCGGGCGCGGTCGGGGCACTTCCCGGGGTTGCGGCGCCGGAAGGTTTCTGGTAGTCTTTGGCGCCACGATCTCCCCCATGACCCCATCCAAACTCCCGACCCGATGAGAGACTATATGAGCGATCACATGAATCTGTTCGCGATGGCCTCGGCGCAGTTCGCGAAAGCCGCCGACTTGATCAAGCTGAACCCGATGGTTCGCACCATCCTGTCGGAGCCCCAAAACGAGATCATCGTCAACTTCCCCGTGACGATGGACGACGGCACCCATCGCCTCTTCAAGGGCTATCGCATCCAGCACAACAACACCCACGGCCCGTACAAGGGCGGCATGCGCTTCCACGAATCCGTGAACCTCTCGGAGGTCAAAGCGCTCGCCTCGTGGATGACGTGGAAGTCGGCGCTGATGGGGATTCCGTTCGGGGGTGCGAAGGGCGGAGTCACGCTCAACCCGCGCAACTTCTCGCCGGCCGAGATCCAGCGCATCACCCGCCGCTTCACCTACGCCCTGGGCAACAACATCGGCCCCGAGTACGACATTCCGGCGCCCGACGTCGGCACCGGCGCTCGCGAAATGGTTTGGATGATGGACACCTATATGCAGATGTTCAACGCGTCGGAGCGCAATCAGACCCGGCGCGTGGTGACGGGCAAAAGCCTCATCAATGGCGGCAGCCTGGGACGCGACAAGGCCACCGGACAGGGCCTCGTGTTTTGCTTCGATGTGTGGTCGAAGCACGTCGGCTTCGATATCAAGGGGTCGACGTTCTTCGTGCAGGGTTACGGTAATGTTGGCTCGCACGCCGCCCGCATCATGCAGGCCCGCGGCTCACGAATGATGGCCGCGAGCGACCACACGGGCTCGATCGGGAACGCCGACGGGATCGACGCCGAGGATCTCGCCGCGTACGTGGCACAGAAGGGCGGCGTCAAGGGCTACCCGCGCGCGAAGGAAATCCAGCCCACCGAGTTCTATCACACCAAGGCCGACATTTTCATTCCGGCCGCCCTCGAGTGCACCCTGACGATCGACAACGAAGCGCTGATTCAAGCCAAGTACGTGGTCGAAGGCGCCAACGGTCCCACCACCCCCGAGGCCGAGGCGAAGCTCGCGGCGCGCGGCATCACCGTGATCCCCGACATTCTGGCCAACTCGGGTGGCGTGACGGTCAGCTACTTCGAGTGGGTGCAGAACAAGAACAGCGAGCTGTGGGATCTGGAGAAAGTGGACGAGGAGCTCAACGAGATAATGACCCGCGCGACCCTGGGCGTCATCGAGGAAATGAAGGCGCGCAAGTGCGACCCGCGAACGGCGGCCATGACGCTGGCGTTGGGTCGCCTCGAGAAAATCTACATGGAGCGCGGCATCTTCCCCTGATCGGGTGCTCGCGCATACGCTGACGCGATCGCGTCGGCTAACTTACCTAGCCCTGCGGCGGAGCGAGAGCACCGCCCAGGGCTTCTAGTTTTCGCTGCGCCCGCTCCACCGCTTCGAGCTCCCAAGTCGCTTCTCCCCAGTAGCCGAGAAAAGTCTCGTAGCTCGCGCGCGCCGCGGTTTGGTTGCCGCGCGCAAAGTCCGTCTCCGCGAGAAAGAACAGCGACTGCACGAAGATCACCGGGTCACCGTGGTAGGGGAACTCCGCGCCGTACAGCCGTCGTCGCACGTCGCTGAAGGCCGCTGCCGCCGCCTCGGCGTCGCCGCTCTCGAAGGCCGCGTAGCCCGAAAGGAACGTGCGACGTTCGTACGCACCCGCCGCGACCGCCGTTGCGCCCTTCGACTCGTCCTCCAACAAGACCACCGCTTCGCGCTGGCGCTGCTCGCCGATCTCGATCCGCGCGGCCAGGTCGGTCACGTCGAGCGACAACTTGCGCGACCACAGGAGCCACTCTTTCTCGGTCGAAAGGCGCGCGAGGGTCTCCGCCGCCGGCCGCGTTTGTCCGCGCGCGACTTGGATGCGAACGCTCGCGAGGCGGACCGGGATTTCACCGAAGCCCGTCAGCCACCGCTCCACCACGCCTTGGGCGGCGTCGGGCTGCCCGAGCTGGCACAGATACTCGACATGGCGGCACGCGAGCGAGAGCCCGCGCCGTGTCGCACCCGCGAGCATGGCGTGTCGCGTCGCTTCGTCCATCGCCGCCACACCCGCGTCGAAATCGCCGGCCAGGAAGTCGACGAACGCCACCCCTTCGTGCCCGATCGACTTGAGCGACAACGAATCGAACAGGAGCAGCTTTTCGAAGCTCACGCGCGCGGACTCGAAGTCGCCGGCGTCGGCATACAGGCAGGCGCGCGTCATGATCGCGGGCACGCACTTGGCATCGAGATCCAGCGCGTTGTCGCAAAACTCGATGCCCGCGTCGCGGTTGCCGCGCGCCAGCTCGACTTGGGCGCTCAGCACGTACGGAAACGGCTCCTCGGCGTACATCCGCTCCAGCTCGCGCGCCGCGTCGGCCGCGCGCTCGAACTCGCGCGCGGCCACCGCGCGGCGAATGTAGAGCTCGACCACGGGCGCGACGGTGGCGTCTTCCGACAAGAGGGGTTCCAAATACTTGGAAGCGTCCCGCAACCGGCCGGTGTGGTAATACGCGACCGCCAGGTGGTAGCGGGCGTCGATGGGGGCGTTCTCGGAGCGCACGAGTCCTGCCAGGGTCGCGATCGCGCCCGCGTAGTCTTGATGCTCGTACAAGTCGCGCAAGCCCGCGACCAGCGCCGTGTCGGCGGGCGTGGGCGCGGTCGCGTGCGCGCGTGCGATCGCGCGTGCCAGCGAGACCTCGTCGGCCACGAGCGGGTTGGCGTAGCACTCGATGAGCTTGAGCCACCCGTCGTGAAGGGTGGAATCGGCTTTGACCGCGCGCTCGAGAATCGTGGTCGCCTCGCGCGGCCGCCACACGTGCATGTATTCGACCCCGAGACCGTACAACTCCTCCGGCCCCGCGCCTTCCAGCCGGTCGAGATCGATCGAGGTGACCGACGGCCCCAGCGAACCGCTGGCGCGCGGGACCGGCGGCAGTGGTTCGGTCGCGGGCTCGATGGAGCGCAGGAGCACGACGCTCGCGATGAGGAGCAGGACGAGGAACGCGCCGTACGCGAGCGTCCTCATGGCGATCGTTTCGCGATCTCCTGCAGGATTTCGGACAGACGAAGCGACTCGGGGCCGGAGTGGGCGGCGTGGCTCTTGCGCGCGATGGTGAACGACGCGTCGTGGTACGGCGTCGCAACCCCGTGCGTCTTGCCGAGCGCGATCACGGGGCTGTGAATCGTATCCGCCTCGATGTGCGGGCGCTTGAGATAGAAGTCCTGCCAAACCGAGTTGTGGACCTTGACCCCGTGCTCGTTGCGTCGTGCCCGCGGGCGCTTGATCTCGGCGATCATTTCGTCGATGGACGGATCCTTACCGTCGCACGAGCGCGCCTTGATCTTGGCGGCCTTGTACACCCGGCGCGTCTCCTCCAGGATCGCCACTTTGAGCGAGAAGAACTCGTTCTCGTCTTGGTCGCGGGGATCGACCAGGGCGTGAAAAACGCTCTGCGCGTTGACGGCGAGCTTGAGCCACTTGTCGTCGACGATCGACTTGGACGGGACGGCGTCGAAGGCGGCGTCGCGAAAAGCCGCCACCAACGGTGCGAGTTGCGGGTCGTTCCCCTTCGGATGGAGTCCCAACACGAGCCGTCCCAGCGCGCGAAACGAGGCGTGGCCCGGTTGCACCATCGAGCACGTCATGCGCACGACGGCGCCGTACACGCGTTCGAAGTGCTTGGCAACCAAGTCCTCGCTCGCGACCCCGTTTTGGAAGCAGACCACCGGGTTCGCGGTGTCCGCGACCTTCGCGAGCGCGGACGCGGCGGACGCGATGTCGTACGACTTGACGGTGAGAAGGATGAACGCGTCGGCCGGAAGATCACCCGCAGAAAGCTCGGTCGCCATGCGCGGGTGGGCGACGTACTCGCCGGTTGCGGACTTCAGCCGCAGGCCGCCCGCGCGCCCTGCGTTGACGAGCTCGCCGCGTCCGACCAGCAGCACGTCGTGACGATGGAGCGACAGCATGCCGCCCAGCACGCATCCAACCGCACCGGCTCCGTAGACGACGAACTGCATGCTCCCCCAATCTCTAGCTCTTCGCGACCTCGGTCCTCGACTTCCATGCTTCGTAGCCGCCGGCAACGTTCGTCACCGAGTAGCCCATGCGATCCAGGAGGCCGGCCGCGTAGGCCGAGCGCGTGCCGCCTTGGCAATGGACGACGACCGGCCGGTCTTTCGGTATCTCGGCCACGCGTTCGAGCAAGCGCTCGTACGCGACGTTGTGCGATCCCTCGATGCGCCCGCGCTCGGAGAGCTCGGCCGCGCGGCGCACGTCGAGGAGGAACGCGCCCGCGTCGACGGATGCTTCGACCCTCGACGCGTCGATCTCCGCGATCGACGCCGGCTTTCCCTTGCGCGCGTACTCGTCGAACGTGGCCGGGGTCGCGTAGCCGATGACGCGATCGAGACCGATCCGGATCAAGTCGACGGTCGCTTCGCGCACGCGCTTCTCGTCCATGATCAAATAGACGGCCATCCCTTCCGGGACGTAGGAACCGGCGACGGTATTGAACGACCGAGTGAGCGGCACGAAGAGGGAGCCGGGGACGTGCGCGCGCCGGTACGAGTCCCACGGGCGTGTGTCGATGAGCGCAACGCCGGTCGCACCCTGGAGCTCGACGAGCTTGGTCGCGGTCAGTGCCTTCGGTTCGGGAATCTTGCCCAGCACAGCCGGCCCGCTTCGATTGTCGCGCTTCATGCGCGCGAAGTAGAGCGGCGGCTCGGGTTGTCCGTCCAGAATGTAGGAGACGAACGAGTCCGGATCGGTCGCCGCGCCGATCGAGAGATTGGTGGCGAGCTCATATCCCACCGTCGACACGGGCACCGCGCCCAACGCCTTCCCGCACGCGCTCCCGGCGCCGTGCGCCGGCCACAGCTGCATGGCCGCGGGGAGTCTCCGAAATCGCTCGATGGATCGAAACAGCGCGCGCGCGCCGGTCTCCATCGCGCCGGCTTGGCCGGCGGCGCTCTCGAGCAAGTCGGGACGCCCGACGTCCCCCACGAAAACGAAGTCGCCGGTGAGAATGCCGACCGGCAGCGTCGTGTTCGCCGGTGTATCGGTGACGGTGTAGCACACGTGCTCGGGCGTGTGACCCGGGGTGTGCATCACATCGAAGCGAATGTTACCGACCATGAAGTGATCGCCGTCGCGAAGCAGCCGGTGGGCGTAGGCACTTCCCTTGAGCCATTCGGATTGCCAGTCCGCGCCGCCTTCGGCCGACACGTACACGACAGCGTTCGCGCGCTCGGCCAGCTCGCGCGCGCCGGAGAGGAAGTCGGCGTGGATGTGCGTCTCGGCGACCGCTGTCAGCCGCAATCCCTCGCGCTCCGCGATGTCGAGGTAGGTGTCGACGTCGCGCAGCGGATCGACCACGATGGCTTCGCGCGTGGCCTGGCAACCGATGAGGTACGCGTACTGCGCGAGCTTGGGATCGTAAACTTGACGGAAAAACATGCGTTACCTCAAGGCGGGTTCTGTCGCCCGCAGCTCGCGTTCAACACCACCGTGCCGCACAACGATCTTGCGCCAACGCGGCGCGCCTGTCATGTCCCATTTTGCCTCATGCGGACGCCACGAAGAAGGCGATCCAGCCCTGCGAATTCTTGGCTTTTTCGACCCGGCGGAAGGAGCTGTTCCCGAGTCCGGTGCGCGTGTCGAAACCTTCCCAGTACAGATCGAGGTCTTTGAAGCCGGCTTCCAGCAGAATCTCGCGAATCTCCGGGAGCGACCACATGCGCCACGAATACGAGAACGCGCGCCGAATGCCGCCGCCGTCGTGGAACTGGTAGTGGATGTAGAACTGCCCGAAGTTGGTCACCGGGTCGAAGCGCGCGAGCTGCCACAGGTAGGTGAACCCGCGGTAACGGGTGCGCTCGATGGTCGGTCGTTGCGAGTCCCAGCCGCCGAACACATCGATGATGTACACGCCTCCCGGCGTCAACGAGCGGCGCGCCGCTTCGAAGTACGCGCGCAGAGCCGCACGCGAGCGAAAGATGTTGTATGAGAAATTGAGCGCCACCACGATGTCGACCTTGGGCTTGACCACGTGCATCACGTCGTCGAGACGGAGCGTGATGCGCGCGCGCGCGTGATCGGGGAGCGGCGCGAGGTTGTGCTTTCGCGCCCATTGTAAAGTAGGGCCGTCGAGATCGACGCCGATCGCGGTGCGATCCTTGCGCCCCGCGACCCATTGCGCGGCCATGAGCGCGGTGCCGCAGAAGTCCTCTTTCAGCGAGAGCGGCCGACGCCCGTTTCGTTCCCGATACGCCCGCTCGAAAAACGGAAAGTGGACCTCGGGGCTTTGCACCGACTCCTGGTAGAGCCAGTGTTTGTCGCGCGACTTGGGCCCGCTCGGCTTGCGCGCGCGCGCGCGACGAGCGGCCGTACGAGTGGCCATGGGGTGTGATCGTCCTTTCGTATATCAGCTTGTATGTCAGCGGCGAAAAAAAGAGAGACCCGCGACGCGCGGGTCCCCGGAGAACTGGTAGCCCCTAGGGGAATCGAACCCCTGTTTTATGGCTGAGAACCATACGTCCTAACCGCTAGACGAAGGGGCCGCAACCGAGGCGCACAGAATAATATCGGAGTGCGCGAGTGTCAAGGTGCGCATGGGTTGACAGCGACGCGCGGCTGGACTAGATTGCGCGCGATCGACCGATGCGAAGCTCACCGTGTGCAATCGTGCTGGTGCTGGCGTTGACCGCCGGCGCCTCCGCCCAAGCCCCGCCCGACGAGAAGAAAGCCATCGGGACGCAGATGCCCGACGTCGAGTTTGTCGCCGATGACGACTCGACGTTTCGATTGAGCGCGCTGTGGGGCAAGCCGGTAGTCGTGAGTCCCATCTTCACCAGCTGTCCGCACACCTGCGGCATGATCACGGAGAGTTTGCGCGACGCGCTGCGCGAGATCGGTGAACCGGGAGTCGGCTACGAAGTGTTGACGGTCTCCTTCGACCCCGCCGACGACACCGCCGCCATGCGCGCCTATCGCGAGCGCCTGTCGCTACCGAGCGGATGGCGACTGGCGACCGCCGACGCACAGAATCTCGCGACGTTCCTGCGCGCGATGGATTTCAACGTCACCGCGCTCCCCGAAGGCGGCTTCGCCCACCCCAACTTGCTCGTCATCCTGAGCAGCGACCTCAAGGTCTCGAGTTACGTCCACGGCGTCGCGTACGAGTCCGCGGCGTTGCTCGCGGCGCTCGAAGACGCATCGCGAGACGCATCGCTGATCAGGAGGTCACGGCCGTTCTTGCTCTTGGTTGCGGCGATGGGAGTCGTTGCAATCGTGTGGGCGCTGCGCGCCACGCGTCGGCGCGAAAACGCGCGCTAGCGCCGAGAGAAGGATGGTTGGAGGGGGAGGATTCGAACCCCCGCAAACTGATCCAGAGTCAGTTGTCCTGCCACTAGACGACCCTCCACCAATGTCGCGCGCGCAAACGGCGACGCGCCCCTCGGAAAGGTGCTATACCTTACCAACATCGCCGGACGCGTGCAAGTCCGGTGCCGATCATGGTTACCCGTTTCAAGCATAAGCTCGCGGAATCATTCTGGCGCTCGAACCCACGCCCCGACGCGCGCGTGGTGGATGAAATGCGCCTGGCCGACGCGCCCGACGCGCGACCCGTCGCGCGCTACGGGCGCGAAGGCATCGCGTTCATCGAAACACTCGCGCGCGCGCTCCACCGCTACGGATCGGCCGCGCCCAACGTCGAAGACGCGATGTCGCTGGTCGCGGAGCGCCTCGGGATTCACGGCGAGTTCTTCGCGACGCCGACCGCGATCTTCGCGTCGCTCGACACCGGCGACGTCGATCAGACCATCATGATTCGCGTCGAGCCGGGGGCGGTGAATCTCGACAAGCTCTCGCGCTTGGACCGCCTGGTGCAAGACGTCGCCAGTGGTGTGGTGTCTCCGGCGGAGGCGACGCGCATGATCGACGAGATTCGCGCCACGCCGCCTCGTTTTCGCGGCAAGACGACCGCACTCGCCTCGGCGGTGGCGGCCGCGGCCTCGGCGGTCTTCTTCGGCGGGGGCTGGCGCGAAATGGTGGTGTGCGGTGGGATCGGCCTCGTGTGCGGACTGCTCGCGTTGATCGCGCGTCGCAACCGGGGCTTTCGATTGTTCGAACCGGTGGCCGCGTTCGTCGCCGGTTTCGGCGCATCGGCGGCCGCGGCGCTGATGCCGCCGACATCCGTCTACGTCGCGATGGCGGGTGGATTGATCGTGCTGTTTCCGGGGCTCACACTCACCACCGCCATTAGCGAGCTCGCGACACGTCACTTGCAGTCCGGTACCGCGCGCTTGATGTCGGCTCTCATTTTGTTGGTGTCGATCGGCTTCGGCGTGGCCCTGGGCGTCGAAGCCGGCACCCGGATCTTCGGGTCGATCGAGCCCGTCTCGCCGCTTTCGCTGCCGACTTGGACGCTCGGCGTCGCGCTCTTGATGGCGTCGCTCGCTTTCGTCGTGATCAATCAGGCCAACCCGCGCGACACCGGCTGGATCGTATTCGTGTGCGTGCTGGCCTTCGTGGGCTCGCGCGTGGGCGCGCAGTGGGTCGGAATCGAGAGCGGCGCGTTTTTGGGGGCAATTCTGGTGGGGGTCGCGAGCGGATTTTTTTCGCGCGCTCGCAACCGGCCGGCGGTGGTCACGTCGACGCCGGGCATCATTCTCTTGGTGCCCGGGGCGATTGGATTTCGCAGCATCACCGAGATGATCGCGAACGACCCGGTAAGGGGACTCCACACCGCGTTCACGATGATCCTGACCGGGGTCGCGATTGCGACCGGTTTGTTGCTCTCGCGGCTGATGGTCCCGCGCCGGAATCTCCTCAAGTAGCGCTACTGCGCTCCGCGCGCCCACCCACGCCCCGCCTCCACCACCTGGTCGTAATCTTCACCGAACGCGCTCCGCGACGCGGCGTCCTGGTCGTCGTTCTCGCCCAGAGCCAGCACGAAGCGCGCCATCGCGTCCTCTCCGTGCGCCTTCACGATTTCTTCCACCGTCCGGTATGCGTTGTAGTACGCGCGACGCGTGGCTTGGCGATCCGATTCGCGCTCGAGCGCGGAGTCCATGTCGCGGGTCGACATCTCCACGGTGCCGAAGTCCTGCCGCAGGTCTTCCAACACCGGGGCCTCGCGCGCGAGGTGCGACGCGAAGCCTTCCTGCACCCAACGCGGCGCGCGGCCCTTCGAGAGCTTGATGATCGCCCACTCGTAGTATTCCCGCGGCCCCACAATCGTGAGCAGACCGCGGGTATGCAGGTTGATGGGGGGCTGGATGCTGATGGTGTCGCCCACGATGCGCGAGTAGTGCCACCACTGGCGCCCGGTCTGCGCGACGTAGAGGTCGATGTCGGGCGCGCAAATGATGACGACGCGCTCGGACGGCACGGTGCCGAAGACCTTCTGCACGCGCGCACGCGCCTCGGCGGCGAGCTTCAGCATCGCCATGCCCTGGAGCGCGTTCACCTTGCCGTCCGGATACCACACCTCGAGCTCGTCGTTCGCCAGCACGCCGCCGTATCCGTCCCAGTATTCGTCGCGCGTCACGCGATGGGTCTGCCTCATTCGCTGCAGGCTGTCGAGCTCGGAATCGTTGAGCTCGCGGTCGAATTGCTTCGGAACCACGTACGGTTTTACTTCCGCTTGTTGCTGCGGGGGCGAGTTGTCTTTGCCGCAGCTCGCGAGCGCACACGCGACCGCTGTCGCGATGACGGCGCGCAGAAGCGCTCGTTCGATCCCGTGTGCACTCACTGGCTCTCCTTCTTCTCTGGATGGGCGCGCGATCGTCGCGTGAGATCGCGCACGTTGCGACCCGCGCGCTCGATCTCGTGCGCCGCTTCGCTTTGCATGCGCGCTTCCAGCGTGGCCTGGCCCGCGCGCGCTTGGTCGAGCCACCTCTTCGCGAAGCGCCCCGACGCGATGTCGTCGAGGATTTTTTCCAGCGCGCGGCGCGTTTCGTCGGTGACGATGCGCGGGCCGCTTTCGAACGAGCCCCACGCCGCCGTCTTGCTGATGCGCTCGCGCATGTCGTGGAGTCCGCCTTCGTACATGAGATCCGCGATGATCTTGAGCTCCTGCAGACACTCGATGTACGCCACCTCGGGCGAGTAGCCCTTCGCGACCAAGGTCTCGAAAGCCGCCTTCACCAGCTCGGGCACACCACCGCACAACACCGCTTGTTCACCGAACATGTCGGTGATCGCTTCTTCGCGAAACGAAGTCGCGATCGCACCCGCGTCGAGACAGCCGATGTGCGCGGCATACGACAACGCGAGCTGCAGAGCATTGCCCGAGGAGTCGCTTTCGACCGCCACCATGCTGGGCACCGATCGCCCCGCTTGGTATTCGCGGCGCAGGAAGTGCCCCTGCCCCTTGGGTGCTACCAGCACGAGGTCGCGACCCGGGCCGGGGGCGACGCCGCCGAAGGCGACCGTGAATCCGTGCGCGAACACAAGGGCGGCGCCGTCGCGCAGCGACGGCGCAATGTCTGCGGCGAAGACGTTCGCCTGGACCTCATCGGGAAGGAGCATGGCCACGACATCGGCGCGCGACGTGGCTTCTGCGATCGTGTTCGGCTCGAAGCCCGCGCTTTCCGCCGCCGCCCAGCCCGCTCCGCCGGGGCGCGCGCCCACGATCACGTTGGCGCCGGAATCGCGCAAATTCAACGCGTGCGCGTGGCCTTGGTTCCCGAAGCCGAGCACCGCGACGGTGCGCGCGCCGATCAGGTTGCGTTCGAGATCGTGGGGACGATAAACGTTCATCGTGTCGCCCGGCGACGCGGGCGAACACGCATTGTAGCACGCGTGTCTGCCGCCGCGCCGTTAGGTGGTATAATCGTTTCCAGAATAACTACGACTGCGACGATCGATAACGTCCCCTCCGGAGGCGATTCCATGCGTTTCATAGCCACAATTACTTCTGTTTGCACTCTAGTGGTTGCGTCAGAAAGTTTTGCGGTCCCCGTTCACGATTGGAGTAAGGGCTTCGGAGGGAACACGGGGCGAGCGATCGCCGTTAACGACGATGGTGACGTCGCGATGGTCGGCATAGGCCTCGAGGTGGACCTCGGAGGAGGAGCGCTCTCGGACGGCTACATGGTAGTCGGAAAATTCGGCGCGGACGGCACTCACCACTGGAGCAAGGCCTTCAACGCAGATCCGTTAGCCGTGGCCATTGATGCCCTGGGAAACGTCGCGGTTGCGGGAAGGACCGTGGGATTGGATCCCATCGACTTCGGCGGCGGACCGCTCCCGAGCTTCAGCGATGCGGACATGTTCGTGGTGAAGTTCGGCCCCAACGGCGATCACCAATGGAGTCGGAGGTGCGGACACATCGACTGGAATACGCTCGGTGAAAGCGTGTCGATCGACGGTTCCGGCAACGTCATCGTGTGCGGGATATTCGCGAGAACGGTCGACTTCGGCGGCGGTCCCGTCACGAGCGCGGGCGTCCACGACATTTTCGTCGTCAAGTATCATGCGGACGGCATCCACCAGTGGACGAAACGACTCGGAAATGCGGCAAGTGAGGAGGGGCTCGCGGCAACAGACGGAGCGGGCAACATTGTCGTTGCCGGCAAGTTTTCTGGTGCCGTGAACTTCGGCGGGGGTGTGATCACGGCTCAGGGTAGCAGCGACATATTCGTGGCCAAGTACGCCCCGAATGGTGCCCACCAGTGGAGTCGGAGATTTGGACATGCAGACGTACTTGCCGAGCAGTTCTGGGCGCTGGCGGCGAACGGACCGGGTCTCATCGTGATGACCGGGTGTTGTAATGGAGTCGTGGACTTCGGCGGCGGCCCCGTGACCGACTCTTATTTGGTCGCGCTCGAACCGAGCGGTTCGCATCGATGGAGCAAGGGGTTCTATGTCTCCAGCGAGGCGGTTGCTGCGGACGCGTTGGGCAACACGGTCCTGACCGGGCACTTCGGAGGAACCGTGGACTTCGGCGGCGGTCCGTTGGTGAGTGTGAGTGGGGGCGGCGCGGATCTCTTCGCGGTCAAGTTTGATGCCGGCGGTGATCATCAATGGAGCCAGCGATTCGGCGGACTCGGCCTGCAGGAACGCGGCCTCGGCATTGCCACGGACCTGGCGGGAAGTTTCGTTTTCACCGGAAGTTTCGACGGGACAGCCGACTTCGGCGGAGGGCCGTTGGTCAGTGAGGCCGACGATATCTTCCTCGCCAAATTCGGCGACGGGCCGGTTCCCGTACTAATCACGCACTTCGACGCCACGGTTCGCGGTTCCATCGTTAACCTTGTGTGGGAAATATGGAGCGACGAGACCGTCGATACTTACTCTCTGCTTCGACGCAAACACGGCCTGCCCACTTCCAGTGTCGTAGCAGAGGGTGACGCACGCACGACGCGTTCGTATCAAGACGAATCGGTGGAGATAGGAAAGTCGTACGCCTACGAGCTTGTCGTTCGGAATCTCGACGGCGAGAGTTTCCGCTCTTCGATCGCGAATGTCGCTGTGCCCGAGCTGACAGTATCGGTGGGTCCCAACTATCCGAATCCCTTCAATCCCAGCACGTCGATCGAGTACACGATCGCTGAGAGAAGGAACGTCACGATCGAAATCATCGACGTGTCGGGGGCGGTCGTGGCCCGTCTCGACCAGGGCGTGCGTGATGCGGGATCGCATCGCGCCGAATGGGATAGTCGCGATACGTGGGGTCGCAGAGTGGGGAGCGGGGTATACTTTTACCGCATGAGCGGAGAACGCGGAGTCCCCGCCGGGAAAATGACTCTTCTCAAGTAACCGGCGGTCGTCGACTAAACGAAGGAGATCATCATGCCGAGAAAAGCCACGCCGCACGACGCCGCGCACGACACGACCGCGGGAGACATTTTCGAGGATCTTCGCGCCGTTGTACGCGACGCGGAGGAGCTGCTCCGAGCCACCGACGGTCAAGCCGGCGAGAAGATAGCCGAGATCCGTGCCCGCGCCGAGGAGTCGTTGGGCGGCGCCAAAGAGCGCCTGCGCAATACAGCCGACGCGATGGAGGAGAAGGCCCGGACCGCCGCTCGCACCACGGACGACTATGTGCGCGACAATCCATGGAGAGCGGTCGGGATTGCGGCCGGCGTCGGTTTCCTCTTGGGCCTAATAGGCCGTCGGCGCTAACTCACCATGACGCACATGGACGACTCCGTCGACAGGGAGCCCCCGCGCGGTATTTTCGATTCGTTGCGCGCGCTGATCGATCGCGTGCTCGCAATCGTTCACAATCGGGCCGAGTTGCTCACGACCGAGCTCGAAGAAGAATTGCGACGTCTGGTGGGCGTTCTTTTGTGGGCCTTCGTCGCGGTCTTCGCCGTGCTCGTGGGCGCGACGTTCGTCGCACTGGGAATCGTGTTCGCGATTCCGGACGAGTATCGCGACTGGGTCGCGGGTGGCATCGCGCTCCTGTTCTTCATCATCGCGTTCGTAGGTTTCCGATTTATCCGAAAAATACTGCATTCGAAACCGCGCCCGTTCGACGCCAGCCTGAGCGAGCTGGAGAAAGATCGAAAGCACTTGCGAGGTGACTCGTGAGCTCGCACCGGGATGCGCTGGCGTATCGCCGTCAGGCGCTGGTCGCGCAATCGGATCAAGACCGTGCTGCCCTCGCCGCGGTGTTCGGTGGTCTCGAGCGCCGATTTGCCATCGCGGAGGTCGCCCTGTCGACCGCGCGCCGCATCAACCGTCACTGGGTGCTGGTCGGTGCGGTCGCGGTGGGGTTGATCTTCGTCCCACGTTCCGCGCGGAAGTGGGTGCGCCGCGCGATGGGCCTGTGGCCGCTCGTCGCCGCGGGATATCGTTTGTTCAAACGGCGCGACGCCTAAGGCTTGTTCCTCTCCCACCACTCGCGACCCCGCTCATCGGTCCACGCGCGCGCGAGCTCGACCTCGGACAGCAGCCGCGACAATTCCCGGGCCGACTGCGGCCTTTCTCCGGGATCCTTGGCCAGACACGCGAGCACGATGCGATCCATCGACGGCGGCACGGGTAGCTCGGTCCGCGACGACGGCGCGGGCGCCGGCGTTTGAATGTGCTTCATGAGGATTCCGGTCGGCGTGTCGGCCGTGAACACGAATTGTGCCGTCAGCAGCCAGTACGCGACACAACCCACGCCATAGATATCGGCGCGCCCGTCGATTTGCGCGCTGCCCAGCGCCTGTTCGGGCGCCATGAACGCCGGCGTCCCGTGAATCACGTTCTCGCCGGTCAGCGCGGTCTGGGCGCCGGGCCCGTCGTGCGACGACTTTACGATGCCGAAGTCCAGCACCTTGACGAAGTCGTAGTCTTCTCCGTAGCGGCACAAGAAAACGTTCGACGGCTTGATATCGCGATGGACCAGGCCGCACGACTCCGCCTCGGAGAGCGAGTGACAAACTTGCCGCAGCACGAACACCGCGCGCTCAGACGGAATGGGTCCGAAGCGGCGCACGAGCGCGTCGGCGTCGAGGCCCTCGAGCAGCTCCATCGCGTAGTAGAAGGCGCCGTCGTCCGCGATTCCATAGTCGAACACGTCGACGGTGTGAGGCGAGCGCAAGCGCGCGATCGACTGTGCCTCGCGCTCGAAGCGCTGGCGCGCTTGGTCCGACATGCCCGCGCTCGCATTGCCGGCCAACGTGGGTCGGATGAGCTTGATGGCGGCGGTACGAGCGAGCATGCGATGGCGCGCGCGCCAGACTTCGCCCATGCCGCCCGCACCCAAGCGTTCCTCCAACTGATAGCTCCCCATCGCGCGCGCCTTCGCGACCTCGCGGCCGAGCCCATAGACGACGCGCGCGCCCCAGTAGGCCAGCGCGATGGCCCACAGCGTCGACACCACGGTGGGCACGTACACGGTCCCGTCCCCCGCGTCGACCTTTCCGGAGAGATCGAGCAAGAGGAGCGACAGCGGATAGGTCGCCGCCGACGCGATGGCGGCCACCAACATTCGCCGCGGCGGACCCGGCACGATCAACGGGAACATGATGACGATGGCGGGGACCCAGGTCAGGGGCGGGACGACGCCGGCTTCTTGGTAGAACTGCAGGATGCCCATCGTCGCGACTGCGGCGCAGACGACGACTTCGTAGATCAGCGCGATGGTGTGGAGTCGCGACGCGGAGACGCGCGGACTCTTCGCCGCCCACCACACGATCGCGGACATGATGGCCGCGCCCTTGTTCGCCCAATGCAACTCCAGCGACGTGACGGCTTCACGGGGTACCGACTGGATGTACGCCACCACCGCAGTGAAGATCAGCGGGTTGGCAAGGAACCCGATCACGAAGAACGTCGCCAGGAGACGGATGCGCCCCCGCGCCTGCTCGAAGAGATCGGAAGGAAACGACGACGGCGTTCGCCGCGCCAGGCGAACGGGTGCGTCCGGTCGCACCAGCGTGACCTGCTCGCGCGTGTTCTCTTCGACTCGATCTTCGTCGCGCGGTTTCGTGGGCATGACTCGTTGCGGTTAGGGCCCGCGACGAGACTATACCAGGAAGTACGGGAGGACGGCGGTTGACCGCTGCGCGACCCCGGCCCGTTGACACCGGGCGGACGCTCGGATAGATTGGGTGCCGTCGTCCTCGCGTGCGGCGTTTACCTCCGGCGGTATTTTTTCCCGAAATCAGGTGGCGGAGTAGCTCAGTTGGTTAGAGCAGCGGAATCATAATCCGCGTGTCCGGGGTTCGAATCCCTGCTCCGCCACCACCCTTTCTTTCCGCCTTCGCGGTGCTATAGTCCCACCATGATCCTGGATCGCGAACTCCTCCCGGTCGAGCGCGCGCTCGCGGCGTCGTTATTGGTGCCGTGCGAGGGCTTCGTAATCGTATCGGTGTCCGGCGGCGCGGATTCGATGGCTCTTGTTGACGCGCTTCTGAACGCTGCGCCGCGGGTTCTGTCACCGATGCTTGCGCACTTCGATCACCGGTTGCGCGCCGACAGCGCGCGCGATGCGGAGCACGTCGAAGCGTACGCGCGCACGCACGGATTGGAGTTCGAATTGGGCTCCGAGGATGTCGCGCGACGCGCGCGGTCCCAGCGTCGTTCGATCGAAGAGGCGGCGCGCGACGCGCGCTACCAGTTCTTGACCGCAACGGCGGTGCGTCTCGGTGCCTCATGCGTGGTGACCGCGCACACCCGCTCCGACCAGGTCGAAACCATTCTCATGCGCATTCTGCGCGGCACCGGACGCGCGGGGCTCGCCGGCATTCCCGAACGACGCGGGATGTTCGTGCGTCCGCTTCTCGAGGTGACACACGGCGACACGCGCGCGTATTGCACCCGGCGCGGGATCGCTTTCGTCGATGACCCGTCCAATGACGATCTCCGCTTCTTCCGCAACCGCGTCCGCCACGAAATCCTGCCCGCGTTGCGCGCGGCGTACCCGGCCGTCGACCACGCGCTCTTGCGCCTCGCCGACTCCGCGCGTCGCGAACAGCGCGCGTTCGCCGCACGAACGGATGGATTACTCGACGAGGTCCTTCGCGAGGAAGAGACGAGCGTGTGGACGCTGCGACTCGACGCCTTCGAAACACTCGATGACGACGACGCGACCGCACTCCTCCACGACGCGCTCGCGCGCATCGGACTCGCGCGCGACGTCGGTCGCGTGCACTACGCGCGCATGCTCGAGCTGGTGAGAGACGAGCACGCGGGATCTTCCGCTAGTCTCCCGGGATTCTCAGCACGCCGCGAGCACGATGCGCTGGTCCTGAGGGCGCGCGGGTGGCGCACAACGGGCGCCCACAAGCGCGAGGAGTCTAGTGCGAAGGCGCGGACGACTCGCGCGCAGTGGGCTGTTGTGCGACAGGACCCGCGCGCGGCGCTCGAGATCCCCGGTCGCACTCAGCTCGGAGCTTGGACCGTGGAAGCCGAGTTCGTCGCCGTAGATGATGCGCGCGCCGCGATCGCCGCACGTCACGCCGGCGGCGACGTGGCCTATTTCGACGCCGACGCCATCGACGGCCGCCTGGTCGCTCGGCCGGTCAAGTGGGGCGACGCCATGCGCCCCTTCGGGCTGGGCGGAAGAAAAAAGCTCTCCGACCTCTTCGTCGATCGAAAAGTCCCGCGCCGCCACCGCGAGCGGGCGATCGCGATCGAAGCCGAGTCCATCTTATGGGTCCCCGGTCTGGCCACGAGCCAGCACGGCAGCGTCGGTCCGGCGACCGCGCGCGTCGTGCGATTGAAGGCGACTCGAGCATGAGCCGAAATCACCCCGACCATCCGTCGCCCGGCCAGGTCCTCGTCACGGCCGCGGAAATCGACGACATCGTGGCCCGGCTGGGCCGCGAGATCTCGCGCGATTACGCCGGCCGCCATCCCGTGCTGATCAGCCTCCTCAAGGGCGGTGTGGTCTTCCTCGCCGACCTCATCCGGCACCTCACCATTCCGCACCACATCGAGTTCATGCGGGTCTCTTCGTATGAAGCGACTCAGTCGAGCGGGGTGGTTCGGATCGTGTCGGACCTCGATACGACCATCGAAGGCCGCGATGTCCTGCTGGTGGAAGACGTCGTAGACACTGGCACGACTCTGGCTTATATTGTGGACATGTTGAGGTTACGGAATCCCGGCAGCCTCGAAGTCTGTGCCCTCCTGCGTAAGCGCACCGCCTCTCGCCAAGCCGGAGTTCCGATACGATACCTTGGCCATGAGATTCCGAATACGTTCGTGGTCGGATACGGGCTGGACCACGACGAAAATTATCGTAACTTACCGTTCATAGCGGCGCTCGCCACCGAGGCGACTCGATAGCCGCGACACGCCATGCCTGAGTACCGAGATCCCGATAAGCGACCCCCCGGTCGTCCTTCGCTTCCATCGCGACCGCCCTTGGGCCGTCCCGCGCGCCCGCTGCGCGCGATGGTGTTCTGGATCGTCCTGGTGCTGGTCCTCCTGGTCGCCTTCCAGATGTTCGAGATGGGCAAGGAGCCCCAGTACCGCATCTCGTACTCGGAGTTCCTCGCCCAGGTCGAGCGCGGAAACGTCAAAAAAATCACATTCAAGGGACAAGAGGTGCGCGGCCAGCTCGCGACCGCGACCCTGGTCCCCGTGCCTGCTACCGGCGAGCGCGGTCGCACGCGCGAGGTGAAGGTCGAGCAGTTCGTCCTCGTCCTCCCCGCGGAGGACAAGGACCTGCCGCAGCGCATCCTGGAAAAGAATCCCACCGCCGTCATCGAGGGACAGATCCCCGGCGGCAGCACGTGGGTCAAAGTGCTCGGCTCGGCCATTCCGCTCCTTCTCATCTTCGGCATCTGGCTCCTGTTCATGCGGCAGATGCAAGTCGGCGGCAACCGCGCCTTCAGCTTCGGCAAGTCGCGCGCGCGCATGTTCGGCGGCGACCGTCCGCGCGTCACGTTCAACGACGTTGCCGGCTGCGACGAAGCCAAAGAAGAGCTGCAAGAGATCATCGAGTTTTTGAAGGAACCCAAGAAGTTCCAGAAGCTGGGCGGCCGCATTCCGAAGGGCGCCCTGCTGCTCGGACCCCCGGGCACCGGCAAGACGCTCCTGGCGCGCGCGGTCGCGGGCGAAGCGAACGTGCCGTTCTTCTCGATGAGCGGCTCCGACTTCGTCGAGATGTTCGTGGGTGTCGGCGCTTCGCGCGTGCGCGATCTGTTCGACACCGGCAAGAAGCACGCGCCGTGCATCCTTTTCATCGACGAGATCGACGCGGTCGGCCGCCACCGGGGCGCGGGATTGGGCGGCGGCCACGACGAGCGCGAGCAGACGTTGAACCAGCTCTTGGTCGAGATGGACGGCTTCGAATCCAACGAAGGCGTCATTCTCGTCGCCGCGACCAACCGCCCCGACGTGCTCGACCCCGCACTCATGCGCCCGGGTCGATTCGATCGCCGCATCGTGGTCGATCTGCCCGATGTTCGCGGGCGCGAAGCCGTTCTCAAAATCCACTCGCGGAAAACCCCGCTGGCCGACGACGTCGATCTCGCGGTCCTCGCGCGTGCGACCCCCGGTATGAGCGGCGCCGATCTCGCGAACTTGGTCAACGAGGCAGCACTCTTCGCGGCGCGTCGCAACGCCAACAAGGTCACGATGGACGACCTCGAAGAGGCCAAGGACAAGATCTACCTCGGCCCCGAGCGCAAGAGCCGCGTGGTCCGCGAAGAGACCCGTCGACTCACCGCGTACCACGAAGCGGGCCACGCCGTGGTCGGATCGGCGCTCGAGTACTCCGATCCGGTCCACAAGGTGACGATCATTCCGCGCGGCAACGCGGGCGGATTGACGTTCTTCCTCCCCGAGGACGATCGCTCCGAGTACTCGAAGTCGTGGTGCGAGGACACCATCACGCAAGCCCTCGGCGGCCGCGTGGCGGAAGAGCTGGTGTTGAACCGCATGGGCAGCGGCGCCCAGTCCGACATTCAGATGGTCTCGAAGCTCGTGCGCAAGATGGTCATGCAGTGGGGCATGAGCCCGAAGCTGGGACCGATCGCCTTCGGCGAGCGCGACGAGCAAGTGTTTCTGGGCCGCGATATCACGCAAACGCCCGAGTTCAGCGAGAAGACCGCGCAGGAGATCGACGGCGAGATCAAGCGCATCGTCGACGAGTCCTACGCGCGCGCGAAGAAGATCCTGGAGGATCGCATCGACATCCTGCACCGTATGGCCAACGCGTTGCTCGAGCGCGAAACCCTCGACGCGGTTGAGATCAAGGTGATACTGGCGGGAGGCGCGCTGGCACCGGTTCCGCTGCCTGCGGCGACCAAGCCGCAAGAAGAAGCGGCCGCCCGCGCCGCCGAGCCCGAGCGCAACAAGAAGCTCCCCGGTATGCCGCCCATCGCGGAGCCCGGGCCGACCTCGTAAACAGCGCCGCAACGCGGCGCTGTTCGTTTTTATGCCGTCGCTTCACCCCCGTACCGGTTCCCTGCGCTTCAAAGACCGCTCCATTCCGTTTTCGCGTACTCCCATTGTCATGGGAATTCTCAACCTCACACCCGATTCTTTTTCGGACGGCGGGCGCTTCGTCGATGCGCGAACCGCGGTCGCGCACGCGCACGCCATGGTCGAAGCGGGTGCCGCTATCGTCGACGTCGGCGGTGAATCGACCCGCCCCGGCTCCGAGCCCGTCCCCGCCTCGCTCGAAATCGACCGCGTGGTCCCTGTGATCGAAGCCCTCGCGCGCGGCGGCTTCGACCTCCCGCCGCTCCCGGCGCCTATTTCGATCGACACGCGCAAGCCCAAGGTGGCCGACGAGGCGCTGCGCGCGGGTGCCTCGATGGTGAACGACGTCACGGCCGGGCGCGACCCCGCCATGATCGACGTGCTACGCTGGCGCGACGACGTCCCCGTGGTGCTGATGCACATGCTGGGCGAGCCCAAGACGATGCAGAAAGAGCCCCGTTACGACGACGTGCTGCGCGAGGTCGGTCGCACCCTCGACGAGCGCGCGCAGGCGCTGATCGAAGCGGGTGTCGCGCGCGAGCGCATCGTCGTCGACCCCGGGATCGGCTTCGGCAAGCGCCTCGAAGACAATCTGGCCCTGCTCAAGGGCGCCGAGGCACTCCGCAAGCTCGGCTACCCGCTGATGGTCGGCGCATCGCGCAAGTCGTTCCTGGGGAAGCTCCTGGACGAAGCGGGCCCCGACGACCGACTGGCGGGAAGCCTCGCCGTCGCCGCGCACTGCTATGCGGCCGGCGTCGAGATGGTTCGCGTTCACGACGTCCGTGAGACCGTGCAGCTGTTCCGCGTGTTGGAAGCCGTCTCATAACATGCCTCACATTCCGATGGAGATCATCGTCGACGTGATCGACATCGCGATCGTGTCGTTCCTGCTCTATCACCTCTTCGCACTGATGCGCGGCACGCGCGCCGTGCACATGTTCTTCGGGCTGATCGTCCTGTTTCTCTTATCGATGATCGCGCAGTGGATGAACTTGATCGCGGTCAATTGGCTGATCACCAGCTTGCGCACGGTGTGGGTGATCGCGTTCGTGATCATCTTTCAGCCCGAGCTGCGGCGCGCGCTGTCGATGGTGGGGCAAAATCGATTGCTGTCGCGCTTCGTCGCCATGCGACAGAGCCACGTGATCCCGGAGGTGGTGAAGGGTGTGCAGGAGATGTCGGAGAAGAAAGTGGGCGCCCTGATCGTGCTCGAGAAGGACATGGGACTCAAGAACTACGTCGAAACCGGGACCACGATCGACGCGCGCGTGTCGGCGGAGTTGATCGAGAGCATCTTCACGCGCCCGAGCCCGCTCCACGACGGCGCCATCGTGATTCAAAACGACCGCGTGGCGGCGGCGGGGTGCACGCTCCCGCTCTCGCAGGATCAGCGGCTCGCGCAGTCGATGGGGATGCGGCACCGCGCCGCATTGGGACTCGCCGAAGAGACCGACGCGTTGGTGATCGTGGTCTCGGAGGAGACGGGGGCGATCGCGTATGCAGAAGATGGAAAGCTGTTCCGAAAGATCGACCTAGCGGTGCTCAAGAACGAGCTGTTCCGGAGCTTCGGGGTGGTGGGTGAGTAGCGGGCGGCGAGCTAGTTCCGCGCGCAATCACTCCGGCCGCATTCTCACGATCACCGCGTTTTCGCGCCGAAACACCGCGCGTGAGACAGCCATGATGTCGTCCTTCGCGACGGCGCGAATTTCATCGGGAAAACGATCCAGCGCCGGCCATCCAAAACCCAGCGCTTCGTAGGTTCCGTAGCCGACTGCTTGCGCGCCGTTGCGCTGCAACTCCATCACGTGTGATCCGGCCAGCCACGCCTTCGCGCGCGACAGCTCTTCGTCGCTCACCGGCTCGCGTGAGATCAAGTCCAGCTCGTGCAGGATGACGCGCACCGCTTCGTCGATTCCTTCCGCACCCGGGTTCGCGTAGCCCAAGAAAATCCCGCCGCGATAGAGCGCGTTGTACGCCGACCCCGTCATGTACCCGAGCGAGCGTTTGTCGCGGAGCTCCACGAAGAGACGGCCGCCCAATCCCGTGAGCACTGCGTTGGTCACCTCGAGTGCGATCGACTCCGGCGTTTCCATGCGCGGCGCGGGAAATCCCACGAAGGTCACGGCCTGCTTGATGCCGGCGCGTCGCAACAGGTGCTCGCCCGGCGCATCGGGTATGGCTGGTGCATCGGCGCGCGGGTGCGCCGGCGTGTTGGCCCCGAGGTCACCCAGCAAGCGCTCCGCAATGCGGTGCGCGCGCTCGTTCGACAGATCCCCGACGATTGCAAGCACGGTCTGCTTCGGCGTCAATAGGGAGTGGTACCACTCCGTGCAATCGCGCGCGGCCAGCGCACCCACTTCGGTTGCGTCACCCAAAAACGGATACGCGTACGGGTGCGTGCCGAAGAGGGCGCGGAACATGTGATCCATCGCGAACGGCACCGGGTTGTCGTAGCGCCGCGCGAGCTCTTCGAGCAACCGCGTCTTCTCCTGCTCCACGCGGCCGACGTCGAACTTGGGCTCGCGCAGGACGTCGCGATAGATCTCCACCGCTTCCTCGGCGAACTCCGAGAGCACGCCCACCGACACGCCACCGGTGTCGAACGACGAAAAGCTGTCGATGGAACCGCCGAGCCCTTCGATCTTCTCCGCGATCTCCTCCGCGTTGAAGCGCGCGCCGCCCTTGGTGAGCACGCGGTGCGTGAGCGTCCCCAACCCCGACCTTCCTTCCGGCTCGAAGCGGCCGCCGCCCGGAAACACAGTCAGCATCGACACCAGCGGGACGTTGGGCCGCTGCTTCAGCAGCACGCGCACCCCGTTGTCGAGCGTGAACATGGAAACGCCGGACTCGTCGACATCGCTCGCGCGCGAAGCGCGCGTACTCGAAGCCGTTGCGCTTGCAGAGGCCGCCGGCGGCGCCTGCGGCATTTCGGTCACTCCGCCGGTCGAACTCAATGCTCCTTCGACCACACCCAGCACACGCTCGTACGCGAGGGTTTCGAGCCCGAACGACTTGGGAACGTACCCGATCACCGACAGGTTCGACGGGTGGAAGTACCGGCGCGCGACTTCCATGATCTCGTCGGCTCGCACGCGCTGGATCGCTTCGCGATGGAGGTCGGCCAAGCGAAAATCGCCCAGCAATTGGTAGTAGCCGATGTTCGACGCCTGTCCTTCCATGGTTTCGAGCTCGCGGTACATCGATCGCTCCACCTGCCGGCGCGCCTTGTCCAGCTCCGAGTCGGAAACGAGATCTTGCTTGAAGCGCTCGATTTCTTCGAGCAAGGCGCCGCACGCCGTCTCCCACTTGGCGGGCGGCATCGACGCGGCCAGCAAGAAAAAGCCCGGCCATTTCTCCGCCAGCAAATCGGCGCCGGCGCTGGTGACGAGGCGCTTTTCTTCGCGCACGCGCTGATAAAAGCGCGAGCTCCTCCCCGAGCTCGCGAGCTCGGCCAGCATTTGCAGCGCCGGATAGTCGGCGTGGAGAATGCTGGGCACGTGGAAGCCGGCGCCCAAGTAGGCGTGGTCCATGGGGCCTTCGTACGCCCGGAAACGCAGCTCGGGCTGCGCGGGCTCGCTCGGCGGCTCGTTGATTACCACGCGACCGTTGCTCCAGCCCCCGTAGCTCTCTTCGGCGCGCCGCAACGCTTCGTCGGTGTCGACGTCGCCCACCACCACCAGCACCGCGTTCGAGGGCCGATAGTAATTGCGATAGAACTCCACCAGCTGGTCGCGCGTGATTTGCTCGACGATGCGCTGGTAGCCCGCGATGGGCCGGCGGTAGGTGTGCTTCTCGAAGCCCAGCTCCATCGTGCGATAGAACGTGAACGACTCCGGGCGGTCGTCGTACATGCGCGCCTCGTCGATCACGACCAGTCTCTCTTTGGTGAATTCTTCGGGGTCGAAGGTACTGTGCATCATCGCGTCGGCTTGCACGTCGAGCGCGGTCTTGAACTCGCGCGACGGCAGCACCACGTAGTACATGGTGTAGGAATAGCTGGTGCCCGCGTTCAAATTCCCGCCCGCCGATTTGACGATGCGCGCGATGTCGCCCACGCCGTATTTTTTCGTTCCCTTGAACACCATGTGCTCTTGGAAATGCGCGAGGCCGTTCATCTCCTCGCTTTCGTGGACGGAGCCCACGCCGAACCAGACGTTGACCGCCACGATGGGCGACGACCGGTCCTGCTTGACGATGACGGTGAGTCCGTTGGGAAGTTTCTTGGTGAGAATGTGGTCGCGTTCGATGCGTTGTGTGCTCATATGGCCCGAATATACCGAAAGTAGATCGCGGACCCAAAAAAGAAAAAGAGGGAGCGCAGGACTCGATCATCGTGCGTTCCCCGCGTCGGTGGCAGCCCCGAGTCTGGGGGTCCGTGAGCACACCCACACCGAGAAGCTGGCTGCACACGCTCGGATCCGGCCCTTCCACCGATACTCCGGCTCGCCCGACGATCGAGTCCACGGTCGAAAACGGCTCCTCCCAACCGCCCCCTCCCGGCTCCCTCTTCTCTTTGTCACGCACCCGTCGCGAAGCGCGGCGACCTTCACCCCTGCACTACCGCCATCACCACACGCCGCCTTGCACGCGCCGGATGGGTCATGAGTGACAGGGCCTAAGGCAAGCGGAGTGCCAGTCGTGTATGAACGGCGTGTGCAAAGTGAGTCTCGCTGCGATGTATTGACTAGCGACCGAGTTGCATGCATCGAGCAACGGGGATCGAAGGCAGGCGGCGAGCTCGTCGACGTGCCGGAGCTGTCGTCGACGTTGACGAAACTGGCGCGCGCTGTCGCGCGCGACTACACCTCGTCGAGCGGGTGGGCGTCCGCGACCGAAAGGAGAACCAAGTCGCGTCCCTTCTCCTTCACATATTTGACGAAGATCTTGACCAACGCGGCGTCGAACTGGACGCCCGACGCCTCTTCGAGGCGGTTGACCGCTTCGTCGAGCGAGAGCGCCTTGCGATAGGGGCGGTCGGTGGTCATGGCATCGAAGCTGTCGGCCACCGTGACGATGCGCGCGTGGTAGGGAATGTTTTCGCCGCGCAGTCCGTCGGGGTATCCCTTGCCGTTCCAGCTTTCGTGGTGGTGTCGCACGATGTCGATGGTGGCACCCAAGAATTCCATCTTTTCCACGATCTGGGCCCCGACCACGGGGTGCGCGCGCATGAGCTCCCACTCTTGCTCGGTCAACGGCCCGGGCTTGTTGATGATCTTGTCGAGGACTCCCATCTTGCCGATGTCGTGCAGGAGCGCGCCGAACAGGATGGTGCGCAGCGATTCTTCGTCGAATCCGAGCCGGTTCGCGATTGCCATGGAGTACGCGGCCACGCGCTCGGTGTGTCCCTTGGTGTACGGGTCCTTGGCCTCGATGATCGAGATCAGCGAGCGCAGCGTCGACACGTACGTGGTCTGCAACTGCGTCACCAGGTGCGAGTTCTCCAACCCGAGCCCGATCGAGTTCGAGATGAACATCATGATGTCGTGGTCGTACTCGCCGTACGGCTCTCCCGAGAGCTTGGGACCGGTGAACACCACACCCTTGATCTCGCCCTTGAAAGCAATCGGGGTCGCGTACTCGAAAACAGCCAGGCGCAGGTCGGGGAGCTTCCTCACCCATTTCTGATCCGGGTTGCGCGCAATTTGCTGCGGACGCGCCCCGTCCACCAGGAGTTTTACAAAGCCCGACCTGCGATCGAGCGTCAGGCCGTCGAAACGCTTGGCATCGAAGCCGCGCACACCCAGGAGGGAAAATTCCTTGTCGTTTTCCCGCTCGAGCGCGAACAGCGCCATGCTCGACACCTTGAGCTCGCCCAGGAGAGTCAGCGAGGCCATCTTGATCAGGTCTTCCGACTGCAGGGCGCGGTTCAGATCGTGCGACATCGTGAGCAGGGTTCGCATCGACAACAGATGGCGCTTGAACTCTTTGGTCATGTGGGAGGCGCGCTCGCGTCCGCGCGCGATTTCGGCCTCCAGCGTCGACTTGTTGCTGCCAAGTGCGCGCACGCGCGAGCTGCGCCGCAACGCACCGTCCACCTTGGAATGGAGCTCGCGGAGCGACACCGGTTTGATCAGGAAGTCGTCCGCGCCGCCTTCGAACGCCCGCAAGCGCGCGTCGACGTCGGTCTCGGCGGAGAGAAAGAGCACCGGCGGGTCTTCTCCGTGCGTTCCGCGCACGTGCTCGAGCACGCGATAACCCGTCATGTCGGAAAGGGCGAGGTCCAGGATGATCAACTCGGGCGGCGACGTCGTCGTCTGCTCGATGGCGCTCGAACCGCTTGCAGCCGTCGAGACACGGTGGCCGCGTCTTTCCAACGAGTGCGAGAGTATTTCCAATACCTTGGGATCGTCGTCGACCAATAGAATACTGGCGCTCATCTCTCTACTTTCTCCCCGCTAGTCCTTTAGACGCTTAGACGCTGAACAGCGCGAAGCGCTGGTCGCTGGAATTGACACCCGAGCGAATCTCCTCTTCGATGATTTCGACGAAAGAGCGAATCACCTCGGGGTCGTAGCGCATGCCCCAGTTCTCCTTGAGGGTGTTCAAGGCCGCCTCGCGCGAGAGCGCGGGGCGGGTGGGGCGCACCTGCAGCATGGCCGCATAGCTCTCGACCACCGAGACCACGCGCGCGCCGAGCGGAATGTCGTGGCCCTGCACGCCGCGCGGATAGCCGTCGCCGTTGAAGCGCTCGTGGTGATTCTGTACCACGTCGGTCGCATGGGCGGAGAACTTCATGTCCTTGAGCATGCGGGCACCGTCGCTCGGGTGCTGCTTGATGATCTCCCATTCTTCCGGCATCAATTCGCGCGGGCTGCGCACGATGAGATCGCTCACCTTGATCATGCCGATGTCGCGCAGCACCGTCCCGTACATCAGATCGCGCAGGTGCTCGTCCGGGTAGTGCATGCGCTTGGCGACCGCGTATACGTAGTGCGAGATCAAGTTGGTGTTGCCGCGCGCCAGCGTGTTCTCTTCGATCAACGAGATCAGCGTCTGCACGATGCCGAGCGTGCGCTCGTTCTCTTCCTCGAAACGAGCCATGCTCTCGTACGCGATGGCGGCCTGGTTGATCAGGATCTTCATGAAGTCCATGGTGGTGGCGTCGAGGTCCTTCTTGAGCGGCTTGCCCAAGAGGACCACGCCGCGTACTTCGCCATGGACCACGAACGGCGCCACGTAGGTGCAGCCGAGTGCTAACAGCGGCGCCTTCACGTCGTCGCCGAAGGGCGACTTCTCGAGCGGCACCACACCCGCGAGTGCCAGCAGCTTGGGCAGATGCAGCTGTGCCGCCGACACCGCGAAGCCCCGCAGCTCGCTGGCCTCGATGCCCTTCATCGCGATGGGGACGAAGTAGCCCTTGTTGCTCTCCAGGAACACCGCGCTCTCCACACCCACCTGCGCGATGGTGGTCAGGAGAAACGCGTCGAGGAGATTCTTGCGGTCCTGGAAGCGATAGAAATCCGAATTGATGGAGAAAAGCGTGTTGTACTGGACGATCCGCTTCTGGAGCTGCTTGGAGTCGTCGGCGCGTGCGTCGCTCGCGTTGTTGCCGCGCGACGGGGGCGTGCTCTCGCGCGCACTCGCGGCCGGTGCTCCCTTGGCGGCGCCCTTCTTCGACGCTGCCGTTGGCCCACGCGAGGCGTCGTCGTCGGCCTCGAGCTCGGCGTCCTCTTCATCGGCCGACATATCGCCCAGGCGGAGAATCTCGTCCAGCGACTCTTTCGAGAGGAGCGCGTCGTCCGAATCGAACTCGCCCGTCGGCGTGGCCGCGAACTGGAGCACCTTGGCCTTGATCAGCGAAACCGCCTCGTCGAGTTTGGTGGCGATGACGATGCGGGGGGCGTCTTCGTTTTGCAGGAACTTTAGGACCGTGCGATTGGCACCCACGAGCCCGATCGCGACCCGTCCCTGGGCGGCCGTCTCGCGGATGATGCGAGCGCAGCCGCCGCCCAAGGACTCGAGTTCGGAGACTTCAAAAAGAACGCGGGACAGCCCGCGTCGAGCGCATTCATTGAAAAGTCGCTCGAGAACGTTCTTTTCGTGGAAGCCTAGAGTGCCGGTGATCTTGAATACCGTGACGTCCGGGGAGGACGACGAAAGCTTCTCGATCGTGGTCTTCGGCGGCATGGCTACTCCCGGCGAACACGGCGATGCGACGCCGCAGGGAGAAGGGAGAAGGTCCGGTCGCTAAACGACCTCTTGCGCCAACCACTTATCGAGCACGCTCTTCAAGAACCTCCACTCGCTGCCGACCTTCTTCGCGGGGATCTTGCGCTCCTTCGCGAGACGGCAGACAGTCTTCACGTGCATCTTTAGATATTCGGCCGCTTCGACCGACGTCATCACGACGTCCTGGTCCTCGGCGCCGCCTATCACGATGCTCGAGTAGTCGGTGTCTCTCCACTTGCTCATCTTGCGCCCATCCTTCTTGTTGACGGTGCTGCCTGAGTTCCCACCCAAGTAGACCCATCCAAAGCACGAAGCGTACCAAAGACATCCGCCTTGTTTTTCAAGCGGTTAGGTCACTTCGACCACAGTTTAGCGCGCGCGGACGGGCAGTTTGCACCGTGCGGCGCCGTCAAACGCAAACCCGATGGACGACGCGTCCCCCCGGCGTCTAGTGGACCGCGCCGAGGAACGCCGACAACTGCGACGCCACCTGGCTCGCGGACAGGGGTTTGCTCAAATATCCCGAGGCACCCAGCTTCTCGACCAGCAGGTCCGCAGTCTTTCCCGACTGCGACGTCGTGACCAGGACCGGAATGTCGCGGCCCTGCTCGCGCAGCGAGTCGACGATCTTCTTCGCGGCCATGGTCGGGATGCGGAACTCGGAGATGATCACGCGCGGCTCGCGCGAGCGAATGAGGCCCAGCGCTTCCTCGACGTCGCCGGCGAACGAGGCGTGGACTCGCTGGCGCGCGAGGATGTCGGTCAAGGCGTTGCGCGTCGATTCGCTTTGCTCGATGACCAACACTTCCGGCCGGTCCTCCGCAACCGGCGGGTCTGCGACCTCTTCGACCGCGTCGTGGATGAGATCGCGACCGCCGCGGCTCGAATCGCCCGCCCCGGTGGCCGACATCGAGTCGGAATTCAGAGTTCCCGTGATCGAAAGGTAGCCGCGCAGGATGTCGTCGGCGTCCATCAAGGGAATGCGTCGCCCGTCGATGCGGACCACGTCGTGCGGAATTCCGCGCCAAACCGGAATCGAATCGCCGAGCACGACGCCGAGCTTCGAAACTCCTTCGCTCGGGGCGTAGAACGCGACGTGTTTCTCCAGTGCGCCCAATACCACGATGTGGGAATTGCCCGGCGGGGCGTCGGCAAAGAGCAAGTCCAACTTGAGCAGCGGGACGCGGCGTCCGTGGATCATTATATGTTCGCCGTAGGAGCTTGCCTTGCGCAGGTTGCCGGACGCGACCACGACGTCCACCACTTGCGAAGCGCGCGCGGCAAACGTGTGACCGGCGCGCTCCCATACGATCAGCGGCTCGGACACCGTCGTGCTTGGCAGCGTGAACACGAAGCGCGCTTCCTTGCCGCCGCCCGGTTCGACCGCGAGTGTGCCGTGGTGCTCTTTCAGGGTACGCACGACGTGACGCAACCCCGGATAGAAAGCGAGCTGGTCCTCGTGGTCGAGACGCGAATCGGACAGAAAGTTTTCTCCGTTGTCGCGCACGCGGCAGTGGATGGCTCCGTTCTTGTCCGTCATTTCGATGTCGATCTCGATCTTGGCCTCGTCGCAACGCTCGAACACGTCGGCCACCATGGCGTGCAGAATCCAGTACGTCGCGGGCATGAGCGAGGGCTCCATCTCCAGGCCGTCCGCGTGCAGGCGAATCTCGAGCTCGCGCCCCGTCTCGAGCACCAGCTCGCTTGCGAAGTCGCCCAACGCCGTCTCGATGGGAACGATGTCGCATTTGGGAGCGGCCACGTCGTCTTCCACCGAGGCGACGATGCGGTCCATGGCCTGGGCGTAGAATTCGATGGTGCCCAGCGCGCGGCGCAACGTCTCCACCGCGCTCGGCTCTGCGGAGCGCGACTGCCACGCTTCCGACCCGATTTCCGCCAGCACGAGCTCACACGCCGCTCCCAGCTCGGTCGCCACGCGTCCCATGCGCTCCACTTCCACGGCGATCTCGGTGACCGGCATCGGCACCGACTCGGCGCGCTCGCATTCATCCCGCAGCGCGTCCACTTCTGCGATCAGCGCTGTCACCTCCTGGGTCGAAACGGCGTTACGACCGCCGACCTCGCCGTCGCGTTCGTGGCACGACGCCAGCAGCTCTTCCTTCTCGATCAGCTCGAAAATGAGCTGCGCGAGGCGCTCGTCCCACATGAGCCTGCGCTGACCGATGACGGAGAGGAGTGCTTCGACCGAGCGCAAGAGCTGCGTCCAGTCGCTCAAGTCGACCACCAGCATGGTGCCCGCGAGCATGCGGATGCTCACCTTGCAACGTTCGAGGGTGGGTTCGGGGACGAGACTGCCGGCCGTACAAGCCAAAAGCTCGCAGAGCGTTTCGCACTGCGAGCGAACTTGGCGGGCAAAAAGTGCGCGACTATCCATTCGTCGTGGCGGCGCTCCTATGCGTCGACCGCGCCCAGCGCGTACAGGTCGACGGCGTCTGCGTCGAGATCGATGGCCGCGACCTGAGGCTGTGGCACCGCGATGTCATCGACTTTGATGCGGCGGGACGGCTTGGCCGGTTTGGCCGCGGCCGGTTTCCCAGCGGCCCCGCCCTTCGCCCCGGGCCCGGTGATGAAGCCGTCGTCATCGGCCGTCGTCGGCGCGGGAGTCGGAGCGGCGGCCGGTGCCTTGCCCTTGCTGCGATGCGCGTCCACGGCTGCCGCCTCGGCCGCCTGCGTGCCCTTCTCGAGGTCCCATTCGCCGCCGGCCTCTCGCTCGACCACGAAGCGCGGGTCCGATTCGTGTGCGTGGTGGTCGGCCTTCCTTCCCTTATCGTCCGTGAAAAGATTTCGGTCCTTCTCGAAGCCCGGAATGTCGACGAACGGTGCATCGTCGGTGCTCGTGTCCTCGAACACGTTGGCAGCGCGCTGGGTCACGAAGTCTTCGTCGGCGGCTTCCGGCTCGGGTGTCGGTTGAGGGTGCGCGCGCGGTGCGGGTGCGAGCGTTTCGGTTTCTTCTTCCAGGCTCGCGTTGAGGTTGCCCCACTCTTCCGAAACTTCAGGTGCGGGCGCGGGTGCTGGGGCGCTGGCTTTGACCTTGCTGCCCGCCGCGCGATCGAGCCCGTTGACCGCTTCCGCCAATGCCACCAGCCGCTCGCCCCACAGACGCGTCTTGGCGACCACGCCCTCCAGCGCTTTCAGCGCGGCGGCGCGGCGCTTCTCCGCTCCGACCGTGCTGCTCGCGATGGTGTCGATGGCGCTGCGGATCGCGGGGCTCGCTTCCCGCCACTGCTGCGCCACACCGTTGAAGCGCGTGGCGATGGTCCGAATCTCTTCCGCGACCTTGATGGCGTCGTTCTCGTCCCCGCCGCCGCTGGCCGACAACGCCGCCGCGATTGCGATGCGCTTGGTTTCCTCGCCGAGTGCCGCCAGTGAATCCGCCACCGCGTCGACACGCTTGGCCGACGCCGCGATGCCGCTGGACGCCGTGGCCGGTACCGCGAGCGCGTCGATCGCCTGCTGGAGCGAAGCGAGGTGCGCTTCGATCTCGCGCGCCCCGTTGACGCACGATCCGGCGTCGCGCCGCGCCGCCGCCGACGCCTGTCGCACGGCTGCCAGCGTCGAGTCGACACTCGCCCTCAAGGTGTCGAGCTCGCGCCGGGCGGCACCACTGTCGTCGGGGACCGGCTTGCCCAGGCGCTCGCGCAGCGCGCGCTCGATTTGCTTCAATTCGGGAATCGAGAGCGAAAGGTTGTCGGTGAATCCGTTCTTGGACTCCACGATGGCGTTCAGCAGGACGGTGCTCTCCGAGGCCAAATTGCCGTTGCCGCGATCAGACGCCGCCGCCGCGGGGCGCGCCTTGCCGCTGCTATCCTTGCTGCGCTTCTCGCGCTCCTCGAGTTGCCGCTCGCGCGCCGCCATACGGTTCTTGAAGCTCATCACGAACTCACGCAGCTCCGGATACTGCTTGAGCTCATCGAGCCGGCGCTCATCGTCGAAGTCGTCCGAGTTCTTGAACGACCGCAGGAGCTCGCGGTACTCGGCGCCGCTGCTGACGGAAGACTGGTAGCGGCGCACGGCACCCGCCACGAGCACATAGGACGCGAACGCGAGCAGCGCTACCAAAGCGATGAGCGGAATCATCTCCTCGAGGAACGCGCCGAAGTCGAACTTCCAGTCGGCCGGCGACGCGCCCGTCAATTCGATCCAGTTCCACTGGAGTCCGAAGGTCCCGGTGATGAAGTAGCTGACGCCGAGCGCGGTGACGACCAAGAGCAGGGCGACCAGGAAGCCGACCTTGCCGGGCGACGTCAGTGCCGGGGGCTTCTTGCGATCCACGATGAGACTCCTTCGTTAGGGCGCGGACAGTTCGAGTGGTGCCGCGTGTGTTGGGCGCGCGAGAGCGCTGCGCTCGCGCCCGTCACGCAAGTAATATGCCAGCGATGGGTGTCGCCGATCGGCACTAACGCGCTATTTCAGAGTGGGATAGAGGGGCGCGAAGGGGCGCGCGGGACCGTCATCCGCGTGCAGTTTGCACGGACGCCGATACCGCAGCGTTGCTTTTTCGGGACTATCCGACCTTGCGAAGGAGATCCTTGTACAAGTTGACCTTGCGGTCCTTGAAGAGGTCGTTGTTCGGAGTCACGTGCTTGTCGAGCGCCAAGGCAGGATCCACTTCGACCACCTTCAGCGATTCGCTGCGCTCGGTCGCACTCGCGAGAATGTCGCCGCTAGGCGACACGATTTGACTCTTGCCCGTGAACGTGAGCGAGATGTTACCGCGCTTCTCCATGCCGATGCGGTTGGCGGTGACCGAAAACACACGGTTCTCGATCGAGCGCGTGCGCATCGCGTCTTGGCACCAGGGCAGCACGAGATTGGCGGGTTGGCAGATCACTTGCGCGCCGTCCAGCGCGAGGATGCGCGTCACTTCCGGGAAGAACCAATCGAAGCAGATCATCATGCCGATCTTGGCACCCTCGACGGGGTACGCCTTGAACGCGCCCGTCCCGGGTTGAAAGAACAGTTTTTCGCGGTCGAACAAGTGTGCCTTCTGATACACGTGCACCGCGCCCTTGGACGTGATCAACACCGACGAGTTGTAATACTTGCGGTTCTTCACTTCGGCCATACCGAAGACGAGATTCAGCTTTTGCGCGGTCGCGACTTTCTTGAGCTCGGTGACGGTGAAGCCGCCCACGGTCGATTCGGCGAGGTCGCGTACTTCTTCGATGTTGCGGAAAACGTAGCCGGTGTTGAAAAGCTCCGGCAGGACGACGGTGGCGTCCGTGACGCCGGCGAGCATCGACTTGGCGGCGCGAACGTTGTCCTTGGTGCGACCGAACTGCGGACGCAACTGCAGATATCCGATCTTCACGGTAATCCCCCAATCTCGGCGCGGGGGCTTGACTGCGCCCTTTTTCCCGCGCCTCCCATCGCCGCCATCTGCTTATCAGGAAACAAGATAAGCCATCGATAGGGCCGCGATGTGTGGTCATTATAGCGCAACTTGCGCGGCACCCGAAGCCCGATTCATGGGCTTCCTTGCGGCGGGTTCATGGCGGGTAAGTGTCAACGAGACAGCGTCTTGCGGTTCGATATCGACACCGGTGGGCCGGCGCACGTGCACCCGGCACGATGCAAGCATATGTTTCCGAGTGGGAGCGGCATACGCCTTGCAGCCTCCGGCTCACGGGCGAATGCTTCGCGGGTTCGACGGCTTCGAACAACGAAGGGATGGCAACGAATCAAATGGAAGGCGGCAGTCATATCACTCTCGGCCCGGCCGGGAAGCGCGAAATCGAGCCGACGTTCTTTTTCATGATGAACTGCCTGCTCTACAGCCGCCTGGAATCGGGCAATCCCTCGAACCAGAATTACTACGACGAAGACGTCAACGTCTACCTCGCCAACCTGCTGACGTCGTTCATGAATCCCGACTTTCACGAGCGCACGCGCAAGTATCTATCGCCCTACGACACCGATTTGTTCGACAAGGTGCGCAACTCGCCCGACGTGCGCCTGAAATACACCATCTACAAGACCAACGCGGACTTTCTGTTGATCTCGATCGGCATTTTCCGCAACCCGGACGGATCGCGCCCCGGCACCAAGGACGCGTTCATGAAGGACAACGAGGAAGTCTACGTGGGACGCGCGAAGGCGTACTACCAGTTCGCGTACTCCTACAGCCAATCGATGTTTCGCAAGGCCACCGCGATCAGCGAGGTGCTGGAAAAACTCTCGCGCGGTTTCGAGCAGTACGTCGACATCTTGAGCTACATGCGCGGCGAGTACTTCAATATCTTGGAGCGGCTGTCATCGGGCGACGTGTATCACCTCGAGCGCGCGATCGATCGCGCGGAGTCGGACCGCGAACTGCGCGCGCTGCAGGATCAGTTTCTCGACATGTACTCGGAGTATATGAAGACCAATAAGGCGGAGCTCAAGGAACAGCTCCGCGAGCTGGCGAAAAAAATTCAACGAATCGATGAGTCGTTCCGCTTCACGATGGATCAGATATAGGCGGCGGGTCCACCGCTTCGCGCGCGACCGGCGTCACCGTCTTCGCGTTGCGTTCCACGAACGCCGCTATCGCCTCGAACACTTCCGCCTTGGCCGAGCCCCGCGTCAGCACGTGCGACCCTTCTGGGAGTAGCTTGACGTCGGTGTCGGCGTGACGCGCCTGCTTGCGGACGAACTTCAGTCCACGCGCCGACAAGTGACGATCGTCGGAAGCTTGCAGCACGAGCAGCGGCTTGTCGATGGGGGACGAGCTCTTGCGAGCGTACTCCATCGCCTTCAACACTTCCCCGTTCCAACCCGCGAAGTGGTAGAACACCGTGGGTGTCACGATGCGTGTGATCTGCAGCAATCGCGTCTTGAGGCTCATCCACGGGTACAGCGCCGGTGCCAGTAGGATCATCCCCGACAGCGGGACGCGATCGTGCAGGATCAACGACACGGTGGCACCCAGACTCAAGCCGCACACGAACGCGGTCGGAGAGCACGTCGTGACCGCTTCCAGCGCCGTGTGCGCTTGCGTCACCCACGAGCCCCACGAGACCATGTCGCCGCGCGTCGTGGTTCGCATCAGACGCGGGCAGTAGGTCGAGATGCCGCGCGCGTAGAGAAAATTGCCGAGCTCGCGAAACTCCGCCGGCGTTCCGCTCGCGCCGTGCACGAGGAGGACCACCGGCGACTCGCCGTCGTGGAGAAAAAGAAACGTGCGGTCGTCGCGCGGGACGTGGAAGGCCTTGTCGCGCTCGAAGTGCTGGAGAAACTGTGCGCGCAACAACTCGCGCCGGTAGCGCGGCTGGTCGGGCGATTTTTGGATCGCCTCGTTGATCTCCCAAATGGTGCGGTCGATTTGTCCGTGCCAGCTCATGTGAACTCCAGGCGGGGCGCTAACTCAAGCGATAGTTCGGCGCTTCCTTGGTGATGATGACGTCGTGCGGGTGACTCTCGCGCAGGCCGGCGGCCGTGACCAGCATGAAACGACCCTTGTCCTTGAGCTCCGCCAGGTCGCGCGTGCCGCAGTAACCCAATCCCGCGCGCAGCCCGCCGACCAGCTGGTAGAGCGAGTCCGCGACGCGGCCCTTGTAGGGCACGCGGCCTTCGATGCCCTCCGCGACCAGCTTCGGCTCTTCAACACCGGCCTGGCCGTAGCGGTCCTTGCTTCCGCCCTTCATCGCTTCGATCGACCCCATGCCGCGGTACGATTTGAAGCTCCGTCCCTCGAACAAAACGATCTCGCCGGGGGTCTCGTTGGTGCCGGCGAAGAGGCTGCCGATCATCACGACGTCGGCGCCCGCCGCGATCGCCTTGACGATGTCGCCGCTGTACTTGATGCCGCCGTCCGCGATCAGCGGCACACCCGCCTTCGAGGCCACCGCGGCGCACTCCATGATGGCGGTGATCTGCGGGACGCCGGCGCCCGCGACCACGCGCGTGGTACAAATGGCACCCGGCCCCATGCCCACCTTGATCGCGTCCGCGCCCGCTTTGATCAAATCGCGCGCGGCCTGCGCGGTCGCGATATTGCCGACCACCACCTGCAGGTTGCGATGACGGGCCTTCGTCTTGACGAGCGTGTCCATGACGCCCGTCGTGTGTCCGTGCGCGGTGTCGATTGCGACCACGTCCACGCCCGCGTCGACCAACAGGTCGACGCGCGACAGCGTGTCCTTGCCAACGCCGACCGCGGCACCGACGCGCAAACGCCCTTCCGAGTCCTTCGCTGCGCTCGGAAAATCCATTCGCTTTTGGATATCTTTCACCGTAATCAGACCCTTGATCCGATGCTTCGAATCCACCACCGGGAGCTTTTCGATACGGTGCTCGTGCAGCAGGCGCTTCGCGTCCTCCATCTTGATCCCGACCGGAGCCGTGACGAGTCCCTTCGACGTCATGAGATTCTTGATGGGCACGCTGTCGTCGTCGTTGAAGCGCAGGTCGCGCGAGGTCAAAATCCCGACCAGCACGCCGTTCTTGTCGGTAATGGGAACCCCGGAGATGCCGTATTTCTGCATCAGCACGTGCGCGTCGCGGACGCGCGCGTTGGGTGAAAGCGTGATGGGGTTCGAGATGACGCCGCTCTCGCTGCGCTTGACCATGTCCACCTGCTCGGCCTGCTGCTCGGGAGTCATGTTGCGGTGGATGAAGCCCAGGCCGCCCTCGCGCGCGATCGCGATGGCGAATTGCGCCTCGGTCACGGTGTCCATGGCCGCGGAGACGATCGGAATGTTGAGGGGGATCTTCTTCGTGAGGCGCGTCGTGACGTCGGTGTCGCCGGGTAGGAATGACGACTTGGCCGGAACCAGCAGCACGTCGTCGAACGTGATGCCGGTCCCGATGATCTTATCGGGCATGCGAAGGATCCTCCGGGTTAATTGGGTGAATCTATCACGCGACCCGGGCGGGCGCAAGCGAGGGGTTCCGAGCCCTCGTGCAGCCTCGGCGCACACCAAACGCGAAGGCCCGGCCGATGGGGCCGGGCCTTCACCGAGTACCTCGCGGTACGTAGATCGAAACGCGATTTACAGGTCCGCCGGCTTGAGCGTCTTGCGCTTGTTTGCGCGGGCGCGATCACCCGCGGCCTTGATGATGACGCGGACAGCCTTGTCGAGCGCTCCGTAGAAATCGCTCGAGACATTGTAGCCCTTGGCGGCCACCTTGGTGCGCGACTTCGAGATGATCAATTCCGCACCCGTGGCCTTCTTCGCAGCTTTTGCCATTTCGGCTTCCCTCCAGGAAGAGTATGTGAACGTCTTCGAAAAATCGGCTCTCCAGAGCCTCGTATCGCCCTCGGAATACCAGCTAGCCGCGAACCTGTCAAACACAAAATGGGCCTAAACGGCCGAAAGCGGGCACCCCGGGCCGATCGGCGGTTGACGCCCTTCTCTCGAGTCACGATAATCGCGGCACACATGACCTCCCCGACGCCGCCCGCGATCCCTCAGCTGGCTTTCTCCGACGACGACGTCACGTTCTTCACGATCGGCGACGAGGCGTTCTTCCCCGGGGTGGCGGGGTTGGTCAACTCGTTGCGTGCCCTGGGTTACGCGCATCGCATCGTGGTGGCGGATTGCGGCTTCAGCGACGCGCAGCGAGACCGGCTGAAGCCCCACGCGGTGTTGGTTCCGCTCTCGCGGGCCGGGGTCAAGAATCCGCAGCAGTACAAGGCCTTCGCGTACCTGCTCCGCCCCCGCGGAATCCTGGTGACGATCGACTCCGACATCATCGTCACCGATTCAATCGACGGGATGCTCTCTTCCGCGAGGCAGGGGAAGATCGGCGTGTTTCCGGATCCGGAGGACCACCGATGGTTCGCAGAGTGGCAGCACCTGTTCGCGCTCTCGGGACCGCCGCGCCGGCAAACCTACGTCAATTCGGGGTTCGTGGTGTTCTCCACCGTGCACTGGCCGGCGCTCTTGGAGCGGTGGTGGAACGCGTGCGAGCGCATCTTTCCGCAACCGACCATTCGAGAGGGTGCCGCGCGCGACAGCCCCACCAGTCAATCGGACCAAGACGCGCTGAACGCGATCCTGATGGGCGAGGTGCCGCGCGACGCAGTCGCGTTCCAACCCCAGAACGCGATGGTGTTTCGATGGGATTTCGAACAGGTGCGCGTCGCGGACGAGCGGAAGCTGCGCTGCGAATTCGAAGGGACTCGCGTGGTCGCATTGCACGCGGTGGCGGGGCCGAAACCGTGGCAGCGTGCGGCGGGCGCAGAGGCGACCCCGCGCAACGCCTACGTGCGATTGTTGCGGCGCTTGCTGGTGCACGACGACGCGGCCGTGCGAGTACCGTCGCACGATTTGCCCTCGTGGCTGCGGCCGGGAATTGGCGGGCGTCTGTCGTTGGCGGCGCGTGGATGGTTGCCGAAGAACACGGGCCTTGTCGCGCGCACGCGACGACTGCTTCGCCGCGAGAGTGCGCCGGGCAACTAGCCGGCTTGGCGCCTAGGGAACCTTCGGAAGCGTGATACCGGTCTGCTTCTGGTACTTGCCCTTCTTGTCCTTGTAGGACGTCAGGCACTCTTCATCGCTCTCGAAGAACAGCACCTGCGCGATGCCTTCGTTGGCGTAAATCTTCGCCGGCAGCGGTGTGGTGTTCGAGATCTCCAGCGTCACGAAGCCTTCCCACTCGGGCTCGAAGGGCGTCACGTTGGTAATGATGCCGCAGCGCGCGTAAGTCGACTTGCCGACACAAATGGTGAGGACGTTGCGCGGAATGCGGAAGTACTCGACGCTCCGGCCCAGCGCGAACGAGTTGGGGGGAATGATGGCGACGTCGCCCTTGTAATCGACGAAGGACTTGGGATCGAAGTTCTTGGGATCGACCACGGTGCTGTTGATGTTGGTGAAGATCTTGAACTCGTCGGCGATTCGAATATCGTAGCCGTACGACGACACGCCGAAGGAGACCGCGTTGTCCTTCACCTGCGACTCCACGTAGGGCTCGATCATCCGGTATTCCTTCACCATGCGCGTGATCCACTTATCGGGCTTGATCGACATTCATCTCTCCTGGGTTGTGGTGCAACGCTTCCTTCAACGACGCGGGCCGGCCAGCGCGGCGCGAAACTCCTCCGCCAGCACGGGATCGGTTTTCAAGAGGCCGGTCGCGTAGGCGGTGACGACGTCGGCGTTCTTCTGCTCGACGCCGCGCATGGCCATGCACAAATGCCGCGCTTCGACCCGCACCGCGACGCCGCGCGGTTTCAATGCCGCTTGCAAGTCGTGAGCGATGTCGCGCGTCATCCGCTCCTGAACTTGCAGGCGCCGGGCGTGGAGCTCGACTAGGCGTGCGATCTTGCTCAATCCCGCGACTCTGCGCGACGGCATGTAGGCCACGTGGCACTTGCCGAAAAACGGAACCAAGTGATGCTCGCACACCGAGAAGAAATCGATGTCTCGGACCAGCACCATGCCGTCGTAGGAGTCTTCGAACACGCCCTCGGAGAAGACGTCGGCGGCCGAGGATTGGTAGCCGCGGGTGAAGTGGCGCCACGCTTGTGCGACGCGCTCGGGTGTTTCGCGCAAGTCTGCTTGCTTGGGGTCGCGGCCCAGCGCCGTGAGGAACGAATGTACAGCGAGTGCCAGCGAATCCGAATCGTTCGATCGTTTGCGAGGGGGGCGTTTCATGCGATGAGTGTACGCGCTGGGCACCGAAGGACTCAATGGCCCGCGAGGCCGCCCAAGTGGCGCTCGGCGTCGAGCGCCGCCATGCAACCCATGCCCGCCGCGGTGACGGCCTGGCGATACACGTGGTCGGCGACGTCGCCGGCCGCGAACACGCCGGGCACGTTGGTCTTCGAGCTGCCGGGCTCGATGATGAGATAGCCGTTTTCATCCATCGCGAGCTGGTCTTTGAAGATGGCGGTGTTGGGCGTGTGTCCGATGGCGATGAAGAGGCCGCCGGCATCCAGCGTGCGTTCCTTGCCCGTCGCCACGTCGTACAGGCGCACGCCGCTCACCTTTTTCTCTCCCTCCACGCGCGTGACGATCGTGTTCCAGATGAACTTGATCTTGGGGTTCTTGAACGCGCGATCCTGCATGGCCTTCGACGCGCGCAACTGGTCGCGGCGGTGCACAACATGGACCACGGAGCCGAATTTGGTCAAGTAGGTCGCCTCCTCGAGCGCGGTGTCTCCGCCGCCCACCACCACGATGACTTGGTCGCGAAAGAAGAATCCGTCGCAGGTCGCACACGCGGACACACCGTGACCCTTGAGGCTCTCTTCGGAAGGAAGCCCGAGCCAACGCGCGGTCGCACCGGTGGCGACGATGAGCGAGCGGGCGCGAAACGTCTTCCCGTCGGCATGCAACGACTTGACGGGCCCGTCCAATTCTGCGCGCTCGACGGTCGCGAAATCGAACTCGGTGCCGAAACGCGCCGCTTGCTTCTTCATCACGTCCATGAGCTCGGGGCCCATGATCGGCTGCTCGAAGCCGGGATAGTTTTCGACGTCGGTTGTGATGGTGAGCTGCCCGCCCGGTTGCGATCCCTCGATCACGAGTGGCTTCAAATCGGCGCGCGCGGCGTAGATCGCGGCAGCCAGGCCGGCCGGGCCGGAGCCCAGGATGATGACATCGCGAGTATCCATAAGATCAGCGGGGAGAGCCTTCGATGGAAAGGCCCGTTGAATATACCCGGCTTTGTCGCGAAGTCAAGCAATCGCCCTTGCGGGTCGCTTGCCGCCCCCCTACAATCATATCGACCCCGCTACCTGACCCCACGCCGTTGATCGAATGCGTTGCAAGCCACGAATAATCGCGTGCGTGGGAGCCGTCTGGATCGCGGCTCTGGCGGCGTGCGGCGACGACCCCGCCGCACCCCCACCCGACCAACCCCCGCCCCCAAACGGCGACCTGACCCCGCCCGAAACCGTAACCGATCTGTCGCTCTCATTCGACGCGACCAGCCGTGAGGCGCGCCTCGCATGGACTGCACCGCGTGACGACGAACTGCACGATCGCGTCGCGCGCTACGAGATTCGTTATTCGTACACGTTTCCACTCGACTGGTGGACGGCGCTACCGGTCTCCGATTCGCCATCTCCCTCGGTCGGAGGAACGCCGCAAGCGCACGTGATCGCCGGCGTTATTCGCGACCGCGACCTTTACGCAGCGATTCTCAGCGTCGACGAGGCGGGACTTCGATCTCCCGTCAGCTCGGTCGCACACGTGCGCCTCCCCGGCTATTTGTTCGACGCCACCTGTGTCGATGCAATCACGGGCGCCCCCGTCGCCGGGCTCGACGTGGTCGTCACCGAGCGCTATGTGCACACCGTCGTCACCGGGGTCGACGGCCGCGTGGTGCTCGACGACTTGCGCCGTGGCGCGGTCGGCGTTCGCGTGGACAGAGGTGTCGCGGCGCCGTCGTACTTCGGACTGGAAGAGTGGTTTGATCTCGACGCCGATCGAGCGCGGGTTTATTCGATGATCGAGTTCGTCCCCGCCGACAACGCGCCCTACGCGAGCGTGTTCGAGGTCCTGATGGCCGGTGTCATCAGTCCGGATCGTATTCTCAAGAAGTGGAGAACGCTGCCGGTTCCGTGGTACGCACCCGCGTTCGTCAACGCATACGGGTTGGACTACTACGACCTCGCGACCCGTGCCGCGGCGCGCTGGAACGAAGCAACCGGACTCGCGCTGTTCGTACCCGCGGGCTCGTCTCCGGCGACCGGGGTCACGATGGCGTTCCTGCCGCCCGTGTCGATGGGAGGCCAGAATGGCGTCACGCAATACGACAATGATGCCCAGGGTTACCCGCGACTCGACAGTATTCGAATTGTCGACACCTTCGTGGACGAGCAAAAGCTGTACAACATCATGCTGCACGAGTTCGGTCACACCGTCCGCCTCGGCCACCTCGACGGCCCGGCCTTCATCATGTACGCCGGCCAGCCGCTCCCCAACGATATTTCCAACGACGAAGTTCGCGCGGTGCAGCTCATGCATGCGCTGCCGAACGAAATCGACTTGCGCGTCTACGATATGACTCCCCCGCAATGATGGCGGTAGAAAACCTTCCCGGCAGAAAAAAGCCTTCCCTCCGCCACGCCGGTTGAGACGCCGCGGGGAGAAGCAGCATCTCGTGTGGATCCGTCGCAACGAGAGGGAAGGACACAGGAAGTCTGCGGATCGACTGATATGCGGTGTTCGCTGCGCGTGAGGGGCGGGGCGAACGCGTTCTTATTGTAGCACCTGCCTCCCCCAGTTCAACCGGCAATTTCCAGGCGCCTATCGGGCCGCGGTCGATCCCGCCGGCAGCGTGCGCTCGAAAAGCTTGTAGGTCCGCGTCATCTGATCGGTCCACGACGACGCCCGCCGATACGCGTGTCGTTCGACGGGATGCAGCGCCAATTCCCAGTCTTCCTTGCCCAATTCTATCAACCGCTGTGACAGGCGCATGACGTCCTCGGCCAGCACGTTGTCGTCGCGCAGTCCGTGCAGCATGAGCAGGTCGCCTTCCAATCCTTCCGCGAAGTAGATCGGCGACGACCGACGATACGCTTCCGGGTCGTCCGCGGGTGTACCCAGAATGCGAACGGTGTATCCATGATTGTAGTGGGCCCAGTCGGTGACCGAACGCAGAGCGGAGCCGGCCGCGACTTCCTGCGGATATTTGAACATCGCCATGAGGGTCAGGAAGCCGCCGTAGGAACCGCCGTACACGCCCACTTGCTTGGCACCCACACCGTGCTCGCGCACGAGATAGCGCGCGCCGTCGATGATGTCGTCGAGGTCGCGTCCGCCCATGTGCTTGTAGATCGCGGTGCGGCAATCGCGCCCGTAACCGGCCGACCCGCGGTAGTCGACGTTGAGCACCGTGTAGCCGTGCGACGCGAGGAAGTGGTGGAACATGAACTCGCGGTAGTAGTAGCTCCATCCGTCCACCACGTTCTGCAGATAGCCGGCGCCGTGGATGAATATGATTCCCGCGCCGTTCGGCGTTCCGCCGTAGCGCTCGGGCTCGAATAGGTGCGCGGGAACCGAAACTCCGTCGGACGCGGTAAACGAGACCATCTCGGGCTCGAGCCACGGGAAACTTCGGAACAACTTCGTGGTCGACGCCGTCAGCGGTCCGTCCAGCGCTTCCGTTTGCGCGTCGAAGAGGAACATCTCGGGCGGTGACGTCGTCTTGGAAGCCAACACCGCCGCGGTCCGCAAATCGGGCGAAAAGGTGAACGCGTACGTTCCCGTGTCCGCGGTCACCAGCACTCGATTCGATCCGTCGAGACCCATGGTCCACAACCTGCGCGCACCGAGTCGTCCTTCGTTGGTCACGATGAACCAGCGCTCGCCGTCCTCGTCGAGCCACGCGTTGTGCACTTCGAATTCGCCCTGGGTGAGCTGCGATCGCCGGCCGGACAACGTCGCGGTGTACAAATGACCCCAGCCGCTTTGCTCGACCACGAAGTAGATCGACTTGCCGTCCGGCATCCACGCGCCCGCGTCGTCGAACATCGGGCCGTCCACCCAGGCCGCGTCATGCCAGCGATCGACCACGCGCGTCGACACGCGCCCGCTCGTGCCGCGCTCGGTGGGCGACGCCGTCATGAACAAGCGATCGTGCGAGTCGTCGGTGAGCCCGCGCAGCAACACGACGTCGTCGACGGGCGACCACGAGATCACGCCCACCGACAGGTTCTCGCCCGCGTCGATCGGGATGAGCGAGTCGGCCTCGAGGTCGACGAAGGCGACACTCGCAACATCCTGCGCGTCGCCGACCTTGGTGCGCACTTCCTCCGTCTCGACGTACCCGCTCTCGGTGACGACGAGTGGAATGACGGGAGCACGCCCTCCGCTCGCAGGCTTGTTGAGGCCCACGATCGCGAAACGCCCGCTCGGCGAGACCGCAACCCCTTGCACTTCCTGGCCCGAGCCGAGATAAACCGCTTTGGGACGCGGGTCGTCGTCGTCGTCCTCGCCGCGCTCCTTGAACTCCAGGAACAGTTCCTTCTGCTGGTCGGTCAGGAATTTTCGCTGCGGGGTCGGCTTGGGGGCGGCGTCGGGGTCGTCGGCGAGCTGCAGATTGGTGAGCTGGCGCAGCGGGCCGCCGCCCCACGCGATTGCGAACAAATCGTTGTCGCGCTGGAAATACACCGTCTCGCCGTCGGGCGAGACTTGGGCCGAGCGCTCGGCGGCGAGTGTCTGTGTGATGCGTCGTGTGCGCGCGGGCTCGAGGTCGACCAAAAACAGGTCGCCGCCGCGAATCTCTGCCCGGCGACGACGCTCGCGGTCCCACGCGGACGAGCTCGGTGCGGTGGTGTCGGCCGCGGCCTTGGCGAGCTTCTCGATGCGCTTGCTCGCCACCTCGAGCCGATAGGTCCCGGCTCCGCGCTCCAGATCGAGGTAGTGCTGGTACGCGCCTTCCGGGTCGGTCGTATTCATCGAATCGAGCGGGGCGGGGTTGTTCCAATCGAAGAAAACGAAGCGCCCGTCGGCGGAGAAACGCGGGTTGGAAGGAGGGGTCCCGACGATGCCGGGCCCTTGCATGATCTGCCGGATGGTGAGCTGCTCGAAGCGCCGCTTTTCGTCGGCGGCGAGCTCGCGCGTTTCCTCTACCGGCGGTGCTTCCTTCTTCGCGCACGAAATCAGGACCAACGCGGGAAGCAGCCACACGATGGCTGGGCAAGAACGACGGGAGTGCATAAGGACCGCCTTCACGGAAGCGCTTGTTGTGGGAATTTCCGGTGTTGTATCATACGCCGGCCTCGGAGTGAAACCACCATTTCGATCCAGCTTTTTGGGGACACGGCGCGAAAGGAGCGGCGATGGATCTCGATGACTTGAAGAAGATGACGGTCGCGGATCTGCGCGAAGAAGCGAAGAAGCTCGGCGACGCGACGGGGCTCGCCGCGATGAAGAAAGACGAGTTGGTGCAGCTCCTCTCCGGCGGCGCGGCCGAGAGCCCGAAGAGCGGAAGGCGCGGCAAGAACGCGCGCCTGTCACGCGCCGAGCTCAAGCAGAGGATTCGCGCGCTCAAGAAGGAACGAGCCAGCGCCGGCGAGCGCATGGCCAAATCCAAGGTCGAACAGTTCAACGACCAGCTTCGACTCTACCGGCGCCGCCTGCGCCGGGCGGCGCGCCACAAAGCGGCGTAGCAAGACACAACATTCATCGACGCGGCCGGCGCTGGTGTCGCGCGGTCGTCGAAAGGTCCCGATGCAGCCAACCACCGAGGCGCTGGGCATGAAGCAAGCGCTCCGAACCACGTTCAATCCCGCTATGGAAGACATTCGTATGTCTCCCATCGTATCGATCAGCGAGGAAGCACGCGCTCGCTCGAAGGAATTCGAAAAGTCGGGCCGGTCGTTCGTTTTCTTCCAACGCGGCGAGATCGACTTTCCGACCCCTGCGTTCGTGATCGACGCCGCCAAGCGCGGGCTCGACCTGGGGCTGACCAAGTACCCGAAATCCGGGGGCGAGGACTTTTTCAAGGAAGCGGTCGCGAAGCGGCTACGCCTCGACCACGAGGCCGAAATCGCGCCCGCCCATGTGGTCGCGACCTACGGCGGGCAGGAGGGGCTCGAGCTTTCGTTCAAGCTCTTCAAGAGCGGCGCGGGCTTTTCGCCCACGTGGAGTTGCGCGCTCGAGAACTTCGTGCCGTTCGCGCAGCTCGATTTCGTGGAAGTGCCGCTCAACCGAGATTTCTCGGTGGACTTCGACCGCGTCGAGGACGCGGTGCGCGGTCGCGAGTTCTTCTATCTCAACAACCCGCACAACCCGACCGGCAAAGTCTTCACCGAAGACGAGCTCGCGCGCATCGTCGACATTTGCACGCGGCACGGCGTGTTTGTGATCGCCGACGAAGCCTACGAGAAAATCGTCTACCAGGGGCGGCACTATTCCTTGGCGCGCGTGCCGCAAGAAAACGTGATCACGGTGTTCACGCTCTCCAAGACCTTCGCGATGACGGGCTGGCGTCTCGGCTACACGGTGACGAGGAACGCGAAGGTTGCGAAGCTTTTGCGCCTCGGCAACTACACCCAAACCGCGGGTGTCACCACGTTTCTCCAGTACGCCGCCGCGGAAGCGATGAGCAACGTGGACGAAAGCCGGCGTGCGATCGCGACCATGGTCGCGGAGTTCCAGCGCCGTCGCGACGCGCTCTACGAGGGGTTGAAGGATCTGCGCGGGGTCGCTATCGACCGGCCGGCGGGCGCCTTCTATATGTTCCCCGATTTTTCAGAGTTCATTCCGCGCGAGCTCGCCGGGACGGAGCGCAACCACTACATCTACGAGCTGTTGATGGAGAACGGCATCGCGAGCGTGTACGGGTCGTGTTTCGGCCGCCACTTCGGCGACAACGTGCGCCTCTCGTTCTCGGCCACACCGGTGCCCGTGATCCACGAAGCGGTCGAGCGTTTCCGGCGCGTGTTTCGCTAGCAGGGCTCCGTCCCTTGGCGAAGTCTCCGCGCTCCCGGGTTTCCCGCAAGGTCATCGTCAACATGGCCGTCAGCGTCGACGGTCGTATCACGACGCGCGCGCGCGAACACGTCGGCCTCGGCAGCGAATACGACCGCCGGCTGATGGACGAGCTGCGCGTGGATGCCGACGCGGTGATCATCGGCGCCGGCACCGTGCGCCACGACGGGCGCCCGATGGTGATTCGCTACCACGATTTGCGCGCCAAGCACGCGCGGCGACGCCGCGGACCACACCCAGTCAACGTGGTATTGAGCCGCGCGCTCGACCTTCCAATGCGCTCGCGCTTCTTCGCCTCCAAGGAAACGCGGCGCATCGTATTCACGACCGGCGCGGCGCCCGCGGCTCGCGTCGCGCGCTTTCGCCGTGTGGCTGAGGTCGTCGTTCTCCCGGGACGCTCGCTTTCGCCGCGGCTGGTCATGGCCGCCTTGGCGCGACGCGGCTTACGCCGCGTCCTCTTGGAAGGCGGCGGAGAAGTCCACTTCGCATTCGCGAAAGCGGGGCTGGTGGGCGAGATCTACCTCACTGTCACCCCGCGCCTGATCGGCGGCAAAGAGGCGCCGTCGCTCTTGGACGGCGAAGGCTTTCTTTGGGAGGATCACGTGCACTTACGCCTGGTGTCGGCCAAGCGCGTGGGCGAGGAAGTGTATCTGCACTATCGCGCGCTGACGACCGCGTCGACTAAACGGCGTCGAGCACGGCGCTCGCGTGGCCGGCAACTTTGACCTTGCGATAGATCTTCGACACGCGACCGTCGGCGTCGATCACGAAGGTCGACCGCTCGATTCCCTTCACGATCTTCCCGTACATCGATTTTTCGTTGATCACGCCGTAGAGATTGCACACGGTGGCGTCGGGGTCGCTCAACAGTCGAAACGGGAGTTCATACTTGGCGCGAAACTTCGCCTGCGCCTTGACGGAGTCCTTGCTGACGCCCAAGACGACGGCCTGCTTGCGTTGGAATGCGGCGATCTCGTCACGGAAATCGCAAGCCTCGGCCGTTCAGCCGGGTGTGTCCGCCTTGGGAAAGAAAAACAGAACCACGGGCTTTCCGCGCAAGGCCGACAACTTGACCTTGGTTCCATCGTCGGCGTCGAGAGTGAAGTCGGGCGCGGGTTTTCCTTCTTCGATCATCGTGGCCTTTCTGCGAGGGTTTCGCGGATGCGTTCCAATAGCGCGTACGACACCGGCGGCTCGCCGAGGTTATCACGGCCTGCGAACCCGTGGAAGTCGGAGCCACCCGAGATCAGCAACCCGCGCTCGCGCGCGATGCCGAGGAGTCGCTCGATCACAGACGGACGATGGTAGGGGTGGAATACTTCCAGGCCGTCGAACCCCTGGTCGAGTAGGGTCGCGAACGTGCTCGCGTCCTCCAAGTAATAACCGGGGTGGGCGACGAACGCGAGCCCGTCGGCCGCGTGTATGTTCGCCACCGCCTCCGCGGGAGCCATCTTGTACTTGTCCACGTAGGCCGGCCCGCCTTCTCCGATGTATTTCACAAACGCCTCCGCAAAGTCGGCCACGTAACCCGCCTCGAGCATGGCCTCGGCGATGTGCGGCCTCCCCAAAGCCCCTCCGCCCGCCTTCGCGAGCACGCGATCGATGTCGAGATGAATCCCGCTTTCCCGCAAGAGCTCCACGATGCGCACGCCGCGTCGTTCGCGCGAGGCGCGAAACTCGCGCAGCGACGACTGCAGGACCTGGTGGCGGGGATCGACGCCGTAGCCCAGCACGTGCAGGTCGCGCCCGCCGTGCTCGCAGGATAGCTCGACGCCGGTGATGACTTCGACACCCGCGGCGCGCGCGGAGGCCTCCAACTCGGGGAAGCCGTCCAGCGAGTCGTGGTCGCACAACGCGATGGCGGAGATTCCTTTCCACTTCGCCAGGTCGACCAACACGGACGGCGCGTGGACGCCGTCCGAGTAGCTCGAATGCATGTGCAGGTCGATGCGCTTGTCGTTCATGTCCGTCTCTTTACACCGTCGAGCACCGGGTGCGATGATGGCACACTGTCTCGAAGGAGGTCCTCCGTGCCCCGAGCGTCCACCCGGCCCGATACCATCTTACTCTACGCGGCGAGCGATTCCGACGCCGACATTCTATACGCGACGAAATTCTTCGCCCCCGACCCGTTTCTGTTCCTGCGCACACGCGCGGCCCGGCGCGTCCTCGTGATGAGCGACCTCGAGATCGATCGCGCCAAGAAGCAGTCGAATGCCCACCGCGTGCTCTCGTTCTCGCACTACGCCGCGCTGGCCGAGAAGCGGGTGGGCCGCGCTCCGCACGCCGCCGACACCATCGCGGAGGCGTTGCGCGGGCTTCGCATCTCGGCGGTGACGGTCCCCTCCAATTTCCCGTCCGGCATCACGGAGCGACTCCGCAGCCGTCGCGTGCGCGTGCATGTCGCGGACGGTCCACTGTTCCCGGAGCGCGTGATCAAGAACGCCGCCGAGGTCGCTTCGATTCGAGACGCGATGCGCGCCACCGAAGCCGGCATGCAAGCGGCACTCGACCTCCTGCGTCGCGCGCGGATTCGAAACGGGTGGGTGGTCCTGGACGGCCGGCGTCTCACGGCGGAAAACCTGCGCCGCGCCGCGGATATCACCATTCTCGCTCGCGGCTGTTTGCCGGCGCATACCATTGTGGCGCCCGGGCGTCTCGGGTGCGACCCGCACGACGAGGGCCACGGGCCCATTCGCGCGGGTGCGCCCATCATCGTCGACATTTTCCCGCGCGCACAGAAGAACGGTTACTTCGCGGATATCACGCGCACCTTCGTCAAGGGCCGCGCCAGCAAGAAAGTGCGTGCGATGTACGACGCCGTCTACGACGGCCAGCGCCTTGCGTTGCGGTCCATTCGCGACGGCGCGCGTGCGAGCGACATCCACGGCGCCATTCACGCATTGTTCGGCGAGCGCGGCTTCAAGAGCGGCAAGATCGACGGGCGCATGCAGGGATTCTTCCACGGCACCGGTCACGGCCTCGGTCTCGAAATCCACGAGCCGCCGCGGGTGGCGGGTAACGACGCGGTGCTGAAAGCGGGAATGGTGGTGACGGTCGAGCCCGGACTCTACTACTGGCCGCACGGCGGGGTTCGAATCGAAGACACCGTGCTGGTAACCAAACGCGGCCTCAAGAACCTGACGCGCTTCCCGAAGGTGTTCGAGATCCCGTGACCCGGCAGTCACGCTACGCGGCGTGCGACAAGGGCTACGGCGTATCTAGAAGAGCCGCACCTTCGCCGATGTAACCGATCCACAGGTTGGTGCCGTTGTCGGAGTAGATCTTGCGCACGCGATCGGCGGCCAGACCGCCCGACGTGTTGTATCCCTGCCAGGTGCCGTCGCCCCTCAGGTACGCGATCCCGTTCTGCGTTGCGACCCAGATGGTGTTGTTGGCGCGCGTGACCGAATAGACCGTGTTCGACGGGAGCCCCTGCAAGGCGGTGTAGGTCGTCCACGTACTCTCGTCGACATTGACCAAGGAGACGCCGGAGTTGGCCGTCGCAACCCAAACGTTGTCGTTGCCCCCGACCGGGTCGTAGAAGATCGAGGTCACGTTGGGTTCCGCCAGCCCGGAGTTGACCATCGTGTAGCTGTAAACAAGGGAGGTCCCGCGCCACACTGTGATTCCGGCTGGCGGCGGCGTGCCCTCTTCGACCGTCTCGACCCGCGGCCCGTACCAGCGTTCGAGGCCGGCGGGCGTATCTCGCACCACGACGGTCGACACGACCTCGCGCGTGAGGGTCAGGAAGCTGGAGAATCGGTCCAAGACGGGGTCGTAGATGCTAATCGCGTGGTTGGTAGCGATGTATAGCTTCCCGTCGGTGGTCGATGGCTCGAGGTCGGCGATCGAGCCGTCGAGCCCCTGGTGCGGGGTCGTTTCCGCGATTCCGTTCGCTTGGCATGTGGGTTCGGGTGGGTTGAGGCATACAGCAGGCCCATCCACGATGGTTTGGCCGACGACTCTGTCGTCACCGCCTGGCACGGTTTCGAGAACTCCGTTGGGGCCCGGTTGCACGATCACTGCACTGCCCCGATTCGAGAACGTGCGGCCGAGGAACATGGCCTGGCCAAAAACGTCGTCGGCGGTGTCGTCGGCCGGGGTGCGCGAGGTCCAGGTATTCGCCCCCACGTCGTAGATGGCGAATCCTCCGCCCCACGTCGCCACATACACCTTGCCGTTCAATAGGACGATGTCGCGAACCTTCGGATTGGGCAGGCCGTTCAACTCGTTGATGATCCCGTCGGGGCCGGCGATGCGTTGGTCGGCATTGACCGAGGCGTAACGCGCGATGCCCTGCTCGGTCCCGATCCAAAACTCGCCGTTGGTCAAAGTGAGAAACGCGTAGACGTCGCCATTGGGAAGGCCGGTCGCTGACTTGGTATAGGCGCGCACCGTCCCGATCTGCGTCGGTGGCGGAGGAGGTTCCACCGTTGTTTCTTCATCGCAAGCGGCGAGGGCGGCGACCAGCGCCAGCGCGGCGAGGCAGCCGGCGCGCAATGCCTGAACGGCGAGCGTTCGATTCGAATCCAACTTGCGAACCTCCGAATGGATAGCTTGGGTGCGATTGAAGCCTGTGGGGGGAGCCGCTATACCGCGGCGAAAGTCACAGGCATCATAGGTGGGAGTCGGACCAATGTCAACCGCTTCCCCGGTATCGGCACGACTATGAAACGGCTAACCGAGCGCATCCTTGACGGTTTGCGCCTTGCGTGGCGACAACCCCGGTACCGCCACCAGGGCCTCGAGAGGCGCCTTGCGAATCCGCTCCACGCTCCCGAATTCGGCCAGCAGACGTTGCTTGAGCACAGCACCGATGCCCGGGATCCCGTCCAGCTTCGACTCCCCCATCGCCTTGCCGCGGAGTGTGCGGTGGTACTGGACGGCGAATCGGTGGGCCTCGTCGCGCACCCGTTCCAGGAGATAGAGCGCCTGCGATTCGCGGTCGGGAATCAGCGGCTCTTCGACGCCCGGCAGGTGAATCCGTTCCTGACCGCGGACTTTACGGTTTTTGTCGTCGCGCACTTTTGCGATACCAATCGCGGCCACCGCGTCGGCACCGAGCCGCTTCAACACACTGAGCGCAACGTTGAGCTGTCCGCGCCCGCCGTCGACGATGAGGAGGTCTGGGAGGTCGCCTTCTTTGAGCCCGCGAGTGACGCGCCGCTCGAGAACCTCGCGCATCATCCCGGTGTCGTCGGACCCCGCGACGGTTCGAATCTTGTAGCGTCGGTAGAGCCCCTTGGCCGGTTCGCCGTCGATGAACACGACCTCCGAGCCCACCGCCTTCGTCCCCTGGATGTTCGAGATGTCGAAACACTCGATGCGACGGGGATAGTTCTCCAGCGACAAGATCTCCTGGAGGTCTTCGAGGAGTGCGCGGTGTTTCTCGCCCGTGCGGCCGTCTTCGAAAACGACGCGCGCGTTCTTGAGCGCGAGCTCGACCACTGCCGCCCGTTCGCCGCGCTTGGGGAAAATGATCTCGACGCGGCGTTTGGCGCGCTCGGTCAACAGCGCTTCCAGCGGCTCGCGATCGGGGATTTCTTCCGACACCAGGATCTCGTCGGGGATGGTCGCGCGGGCGTGGTAGTACTGGTTCACGAACGACGCCAGGTGTTCGGCCGTCTCCTCGAGCGCACTGCCGAACACGAACGCCTCGCCGTCTTGAACCTCGCCCCCGCGAACCGCGAGGAGCTGGATGACGAGGCGCTCGCCGCGACGATAGGCGGCGAACACGTCGCGCTCGGATCGCTGCGGCGAGGTGATTCGCTGCCGCTCCACCACGCGCTGGATCGCGAAAACTTGGTCTCGCGTACGCGCGGCTTCTTCGTATCGGCGCTCGGCGGATTGCCGGTCCATGGTATCGCGCAACGATTTCACCAATTCGTCGCCGCGTCCTTTGAGGAACATCGTCACGCGCTTCACGGTTTCCGAATACTCCTGCGCGTCGATCTTGTCCACGCACGGCGCGGGGCAACGCTTGATGTAGTGATATAGGCACGGCCGCGTGCGGCTCGCGAAGTCCGCGTCGGTACAGGTACGAAGCGGAAAGATGCGGCCCATGGTGCGAAGCATCTGTCGCACCGACCCGGCGGAGGCGAAGGGGCCGAAGTAGACCGCTCCGTCGCGGCGCGGACGACGCACCACGGTGAGGCGAGGGAACGGATGGTCGACGTTGAGGCGCAAGTGAACGTACGTCTTGTCGTCCTTGAAGACCACGTTGTAGCGCGGCCGGTGTTTCTTGATGAGATTGTTTTCGAGTATGAGCGCTTCTTGGTCGTTGTCGGTCACGATGTATTCGAGCGTGCGCGAGCGCTGGATCAGGAAGCGAATGCTCGCGCGCTCGTCCGCGCCGCGAAAGTAGCTGCGGATGCGAACGCGGAGCGATCGTGCTTTTCCGACGTAGAGCACGCGACCGACGTCGTCCTTGAATAGATAGACGCCGGCATCGGCCGGGAACTTCCGGGACGCTTCCTCGAGTCGACTAAGAGACGTCAGTTCTTCCATGGGGTACGTTTCAGGGCCGCGGGCGATGTTTTCGACGCGGATAACCTCAATTCACTGTTAACGATAGCATATTCGTCAAGGGGCTCCCGCTTGATTCCTGGCGGCCGGAGGAATATCCTTATGCCGTACCGATTCCCTACCGAACCCGAAGTACCAACCGGCGGAGCGCCTTGGAGAATAATATGAACGAGCATACTCAAGAGTCGCTCGACGCCGCGCGCGTTGCACTCCTCTTCCAAGCACTGATCAGAAACGCGTTCGACGTCATCAAGGTCGTCGACCTGCAGGCGAAGGCCATTTTCGTGAGTCCTTCCGTCGAACGGGTGCTGGGCTATCAGCCCCGCGAGCTGATCGGGACCAATCCCCTCGACTTCGTACACCCGGACGACCTGGCCCGCGCCGTGCACGCGCTGGAAGCGGTCAAGGAGTCCGGCGGCGTCTACGCCACCGGGGCCATTCGTGCCCGCCACAAGGACGGCTCCTGGCGCACGATGGAGGCGGTGCTGCAAAACCTGGTGGACGATGCAGACGTCCGCGGCATCGTCATGAACTACCGCGATATCACCGAGCGCCACGAATCGGAGCAGCAACTCCGGCTCCTCGAGGAGCGCTACGAGAAGGCGTTCCGCAACAGCCCCGATTCGATCACCATCAGCGATGTCGAGAGCGGGCGCTTCATCGAGGTCAACGAGGGTTTCGAGCACATCACCGGCTACCAGCGGAGCGCGATCGTCGGCAAGACGTCGCTCGAGCTGGGCATCTGGAAGGACCCCGAGGTTCGCAAGCACATGGTCGACGCGCTGGTGCGCGACGGCCGAGTTCGCGACATGTTCATCGAGGTCGTCATTCGAGGCGGATCCGTGCGGTCCTGCCTGGTTTCCGCCGAGGTCATTCAGCTCGATGGGCGCCCTTGCATCCTGGGTGTCACCCGCGACATCACCGATCGCGTCATCGCGGACGAGAAACTACGCCAGACCACCGAGCAGCTGCGGCACGAGCACCAAGAATTGCTTCGCAAGAATATAGCGCTCAACGAGGTGCTGGAGCACATCGACGACGAGAAGGAGCAATACCGCCACGAGCTCTGCTCCAATATCGACAATTTGCTGAGGCCGACCTTGCGCAAGCTCCAGCAAGAGGGCCGGCTGGGGCGCCGTGACGTCGACGTTCTGGTGCAGGGTCTCGACGAGATCACGGGCAAGCACATCGACGAATATCGCAACAATGTATCGAAGCTAACACCGCGTGAACTGGACATCCTTGATATGATCAGGACCGGGCGGTCTTCCAAGCAAATCGCCGACGCGCTCGGTCTTTCGTCGCAGACGGTGCACAAGCATCGCCAGTCGATTCGCCGAAAGCTCCAGCTCGACCATAGGGAGATCAATCTCGCGGCGTATTTGCGCACTCAGTAACCGCCGAGCACTTTTTACACGTACCCAATTGGGCCCCAAGAAAGCCTTATTGTTGCGCGTGGCCGGATACGGTTTGATTACCCTGGATTTCACGACAAGATTCCGGTGGTCGAAGCATCTCTGGCGGTACAGCAACGTGGACGGTGGGGGCGTAAGTCCACGTAGGGATCGACCACCGGATAATTTTTCGCATCTCCGGCGGGTGGGACCTGGTATCTCGCGATAGCAGCCTGGTGTTGGGACGACTGGTTCGGGAGTCCCGCACCAACCCGCCGGATTTATTGGTTCCGATCGAGTAGTTTTCGATTCGGAACTGAGGAGCCCGGAACCGATTCTCTTCGAAGCGCTTGCAAGGCGCTTCACCCAAAGGGAATCCGTTCCGGGCTTCTCTTTTTTCATCCCGCGGTGTAGATTCGAGCGGATCGAGGCCTCGAATCGGTCGAGAAACGGGATCCCCAAATTGACCCAAACTACCTATATAGCGACCCGCCAGGTCATGGTCGGCAACGTCCCGGTCGGCGGGGGCGCCCCCATCTCCATCCAGTCCATGGCCACCACGCCGACCACCGACGTCCAGCGGACGGTCGACGAGATCAAGCGCATGGAGGACGCGGGCGTCGATATCGCGCGTGTGAGCGTTCCCGATATCGAGAGTGTCCGCGCCACCGAGAAAATCGTGAAGCAGATCCGGGTACCGCTGGTGGCCGACATTCACTTCAACTACCGAATGGCGGTCGAAGTCGCGGGGACCGGGATTGCGAAGCTCCGCATCAACCCGGGCAACATCGGCAGCAAGGAGCGCGTGGCGGCGGTGGTCGCGAAGGCGAAGGAGTACAAACTTCCCATTCGGATCGGTGTCAACGCGGGATCGCTCGAAAAAGACCTGCTCATGAAGTACGGTTTCCCCACTCCGGAAGCCATGGTCGAGAGTGCCTTCCGTCACATCGCCGTGCTCGAAGAGCACGACTTCACCGACATCATCGTATCGTTGAAGGCGTCGCATGTGCCGCTCGCGTTGGCGGCGTATCGCTTGTTCTCGAAGAAGTCGAACTATCCGCGCCACATCGGTATCACGGAGTCGGGGCCGGGATTGAGCGGTGCGGTGATCTCTGCGGTCGGCCTGGGGATTCTGCTCCACGAAGGCATCGGCGACACCATGCGCGTTTCGCTCGCGGCCGACGTGGTCGACGAGGTGCGCGTCGCGCAGAAGATTCTGCAGGGACTCCACATCCAGTCGAACACGCCGCGCATCATCGCGTGCCCGACCTGCGCGCGCAATCGCATCGATTTGTTCCGCATCGCGGAGGAAGTCGAGAAGAAGACCCAGCACCTGCGCAAACCGATCAACATTGCGGTGATGGGATGCGCGGTGAACGGCCCCGGCGAAGCGGCCGGCGCCGACATCGGCATCGCGGCGGGCGACGGCGAAGGCTTGATCTACATCGACGGCAAGATTGCGCGCAAGGTGCAGGAAGAAGACATGGTCACGGAGTTGATGAAGGAGATCGAGAAGCGTTGGGGTGCCGACGCCGCTCCCGACGCCGGCACCAAACTCACCGCTTCCCATTCCGACGGAGCCGTCGGTCGCTGGTTGGAAGAAAAGAACGACTAGCGACACTTCCCGCTTCAACGCTTTGCGCAACGTCGCTCGATAGACCACAAGACTTCTTGGACCCTCGGCGCCCCGTTCCGGGTACAAGTGATACGCCGGTGTCGTTGCGATCCCCGGAGAATCGCCGTATCTTCTGTGATAGTCTAGGCTTCGACAAATCATGATTCGTGCCGCCACCATCGAAGAGACCTTCCGCCTCATGGTCGACAAACTCGCGCGCGTCGTTCCGGAGGCGGAGCTGCGCCTCAAGGCCGAGTTGGTGTTCGAGATCAATCGGCTCAAGGAAGAGCGGGGAGCCATCATTCTCGGGCACAATTACATGGAGCCCGCCTTGTACCACACCGTCCCGGATGTGGTGGGCGATTCGCTGGAGCTTTCTCGCAAGGCCGCCCAAACCGACCGCGACCCGATCGTGTTTTGCGGCGTTCGCTTCATGGCCGAGACGGCGAAGATTTTGAATCCCACCAAGACCGTGCTCTTGCCGGCGAAGCGCGGGGGTTGCTCGCTCGCGGCCAGCATCACCGCCGAAGACGTCCGCGAGTTGAAGCGTCAATATCCCGGCGTCCCCGTCGTGACCTACGTCAATTGTTACGCCGATGTCAAAGCGGAGACCGACGTGTGCTGTACTTCGAGCAACGCGGCGCGCGTGGTCGAAGCACTCGGGTCCGATTGCGTCATCTTTCTACCCGACGAGTACCTGGCACAAAACGTCGCGCGTGAAACCGGCCGCCAAGTCATCTTCCCCACCCGCGAGCCCAAGTCGACCGCGGCTCGCGACGCGGCACCGAGGAACCTGCACTACCACATGGTTGGTTGGCACGGACGGTGCGAAGTGCACGAGAAATTCACGGTCGACGATATCGTCGCGGTGCGCAAGCAGTTCCCCGACGTGGTCGTCCTCGCGCACCCGGAGTGCAGCGCCGAGGTCGTGCAAGCGTCCGACTTCTCGGGAAGTACTTCCAAGATGATCGAGTTCGTCAAGAAGTCGAAGGCGCCCCGCTACCTTTTGCTCACCGAGTGCAGCATGGGGGATAACATCATCGCAGAAAATCCGGACAAGGAGACGCTGCGATTGTGCAGTGTGCGCTGCCCGCACATGAACGAGATCACGCTCGAAGACACGCGCGACGCGCTCCTCTACAATCGATACGTCATCGACGTTCCTGAGGACATTCGCGTGCGTGCGAAGCGCGCGCTGGATCGCATGCTCGAGATCGGCTGACAACGGAGGGAATGTTGAAACTCGTGTCGGGTCGCACATCGGTGATCGTGGCAGCGGGCATTGTGCTGGCTGCATTGGTGCTGATCAAGGTCGGTCTGCTCAAGGGCAATGAGGCCCGACAGAACGATCGCGCGGGCGCGGGCGGAGCGGGTGGCGTTACTGCGGTGCGCGCGGTTGTGTTGGGGAATCAATCCATGACGGACCGGATCACCACCGTCGGGACCATCCTCGCCAACGAAGACGTCGACATCCGCAGCGAGATCTCCGGCCGCGTCGAGTCGATTTCGTTCTCGGAAGGAACGCGCGTCGCGAAGAATCAAGTGCTGGTCAAGGTGGCGGACGCGGAGCTGCGCGCGCAACGCGCGCGCGCCGAATCGCGGCTTTCCATCGCGCAGGCCCAATCCGATCGGCAGCGCCAGCTCTTCGAACAGAACCTCTCCAGCCAGGCGGAATTCGACAACGCGACCAACGAGCTCAACGTGGCCGAGGCGGAAGTCTCATTGGTCCGCGCGCAGCTCGACAAGACGGAGATTCGCGCGCCCTTTGAAGGCAAAGTCGGGTTGCGATACGTGAGCGCCGGCAGCTACGTTTCCCCCGCCACGCAGATCACGTCGATTCAAGACGATTCTCCGGTGAAGCTCGATTTTTCGGTTCCCGAGCGATACGCGGGTCGCTTGAAATCGGGCGATCGCATTCGGTTCACCGTCCAAGGAACGTCGCGCACGTTCGACGGGACCATCTACGCGGTCGAACCGTCCATCGACACTGCCACGCGCACGCTGCGCGTTCGCGCGACCAGCCCCAACGCGGACGGCGCGTTGGTCCCGGGCGCTTTTGCCGACGTCGAGATCGACATGCAAGAGCGCAACGCCATCACCATTCCCGCCTTCGCGCTGATTCCCGAGCTCAAGGGCCACCGCGTGTTCGTGTACGCCGGCGGCAAGGCGGAATCGCGCTCGGTCGAAATCGGTACGCGCACCGACCAGGCGGTCGAAATCGTGCGCGGCTTGTCGGCGGGTGACACGCTCATCACATCGGCGATTCTGCAACTCAAGCCGGGCGCGCCGGTGACGGTGGCCGGGATCGATTCGATGGGCGGCGGTCCATGAGCCTTGCTTCGACTTGTATTCAAAGACCGGTGCTGACGGTCGTCCTGTCGATCGTCATCGTCGTGTTCGGCATCATCGGTTTCACTTTCCTCGGCGTGCGCGAGTATCCCAACGTCGACCCCGCCGTCATCACGGTCAACACCAACTACACCGGCACCAACGCCGACATCATCGATTCGCAGATCACCCAGCCGTTGGAAGAGGACATCAGCTCCGTCCCCGGCATTCGCACCATCAGCTCGGTCAGCCGCGAGGGCCGCAGTCAGATCACGATCGAGTTCGAGCTCGGCGTCGACCTGGAGACCGCCGCCAACGACGTGCGCGACAAGGTCGCGGGTGCCATCGGCAGCTTACCGCCTGACGTCGACCCGCCCGTGGTGGCCAAGGCGGACTCCGACGCCAATCCCATCGTCGTGCTCAACGTGAGCAGCCCGTCTCGCGATTTGTTGAAGCTCACCGAGATCGGCGAGAAAGTTTTCAAAGAGCGACTGCAGACCATCAACGGTGTGAGCGAAGTGCGCATCTTCGGAGAGCGGCGCTACGCGATGCGCCTGTGGTTGGACCCGCTCAAGTTGGCGGCGTACGGAGTGACACCGCTCGACGTACGCACGGCGCTGTCACAGGAAAACGTCGAATTGCCCTCCGGGCGCATCGAGGGCAACACAGTCGAGCTACCGGTGCGTACGTTGAGTCGCTTGGAAACTCCGGAGGAGTTCAACAACCTGATCGTGCGCGAAGAGTCGGGGCGCCTGTTGCGCTTCAGCGACGTCGGCGTCGCGGAGCTGGGCCCCGAGAACGAGCGCTCGGTATCAAAAGGACTCACGGGTCCGCGCATCGCGGTCGCCCTCGTTCCCCAGCCCGGGTCGAACCACATCGCGATCACGGACGAGTTCTACCGGCGGGTCGAGCAAATCGACCAGGAGCTCCCGGACGACGTCGTTCTCGGCATCGCGTGGGATACGACGCGCTACATTCGCAAGTCGATCGAGGAGGTGCGGGAGACGATTCTGACCGCATTTCTCTTGGTGGTCGGGATCATATTTCTGTTCCTGCGCGACTGGCGCACGACACTCATCCCCGTGCTCGCGATTCCCATTTCGCTCATCGGCGTGTTCTTCGTGATGTTCATGGCAGGCTTCTCGATCAACGTGCTGACATTGCTGGGGCTGGTGCTCGCGATCGGTATCGTGGTCGACGACGCCATCGTGATGCTGGAGAACATCTACGCGAAAGTCGAAGCCGGCATGAGTCCGCTCGAAGCCGGCTTCAAGGGCTCGCGCGAAGTCTTCTTCGCCATCGTCGCGACTACGGTGGCGCTCATCGCGGTGTTCATGCCCATCATCTTCTTGCAAGGACTGACGGGACGGCTGTTCAAAGAGTTCGGCATCGTGATCGGCGGGAGCGTTGCCATCTCTGCCTTCGTGGCGCTGACGCTCACCCCGATGTTGTCGGCGCATCTCCTCAAGCCGCACGCCAAACACAACGCGCTCTATCGCCGCACGGAGCCGTTTTTCGTCCGTTTGAACGAGGGCTACCGGCGATCGTTGGCCGCGTTCATGCGGCGACGCTGGCTCGGCGCGGCGTCCATCGTCGTGTGCGCCGGCCTCATGGGGCTTTTCTTCAACACGCTTCCGCGCGAGTTGGCACCGCTCGAAGATCGCAGTCGCGTGCGCTTGACCGCGACCGCCCCGGAGGGAACCTCGTTCGAGCGCATGTCGGACTACATGGACTCCGTAGTCGATCTGGTTCGGGAGGAAGTGCCCGAAGCGGACGTCGTGCTCGCCAACACGTCGGGTTTCGCAGGCGGTGCCAACGCCGGCAACGTCACCGTGACCCTGATTCCCCCCGCGGAGCGCGAGCGATCGCAACAGGACATCGCCGACGCGCTGTCTCAGTCGCTGCGAGGCTTGAACGACGCGCGCACCTTCGTGACCCAGGAGCAAACCATTAGCGTCGGCGGCGGCAGCTCACGCTTCGGACTGCCCGTGCAGTACGTGATTCAAGCTCCCACCATCGACAAGCTCAAGGACGCGCTACCCGTGTTCCAGGAGGAAGCGAGCAACCACCCCGCGTTCAACGTGGTGGACGTGAATCTCAAATTCAGCAAGCCCGAGCTCGTGATCGAGATCAACCGCGACCGCTCGCGCAGCCTCGGCGTCTCCGTGGCGGACGTCGCGCAAACACTGCAGCTCGCGCTGAGCGGATCGCGCTACGGCTACTTCATCAAAGATGGGAAGCAGTACCAAGTAATCGGGCAGGTCGCCCGCGCAAACCGCGACGAGCCCTTCGACCTGTCGGCGATCTACGTGCGCAACCGCGAGGGAGCGTTGATCCAGCTCGACAATCTGATCAACGTCTCCGAGTCGTCCAGCCCGCCGCAGCTGTTTCGTTACAATCGCTACGTTTCGGCGACGGTGTCGGCCGGGTTGAACCCCGGCTACACATTGAGCGATGGCATCGCGGCCATGGATCAGGTCGCCGACCAGGTGCTCGACGAGTCGTTTGCCACCGACTTGGCCGGGGCCGCGCGCGACTTCTCCGAGAGCTCGTCGAGCTTGTTGTTCGTGTTCGTCTTCGCGCTGTTGCTCACCTATTTGGTGCTCGCCGCACAGTTCGAGAGCTTTCGCGACCCGTTGATCGTCATGCTGACGGTCCCGCTCGCGGTGGCGGGTGCGCTCTTGTCGCTTTGGTATTTCAATCACACCATCAACATCTTCAGCCAGATCGGCATGATCATGCTGATCGGGTTGGTGACCAAGAACGGTATTCTGATCGTGGAGTTCGCCAATCAGCGTCGCGACACGGGCCTTTCGCGCATGGAGGCCATTCAAGACGCCGCCGCGGCTCGCTTCCGTCCCATCTTGATGACCAGCCTCTCGACCATCCTCGGCATTCTCCCGGTGGCGTTGGGACTGGGCGCCGGCTCCGCGAGCCGCGTCTCCATGGGTATCGCGGTGGTGGGCGGGATGCTGCTCGCGACCGGCCTGACCCTCTACGTCATCCCGGCGGTGTACTCGTACCTATCGAAGGAGAAGCGCGCCGTACGCATTCACGAAGAGTTCGAAATCGCCGCGGCGAACGGGATCAGAAACGGTACGCGAGGGTAGAGCTACAACCGCTCGAGCTCTTCCTTCGTCCGCTCGTTGCGAATGTTGCCGGTGTTGAGCGTGGTGCCTGGCTCAAACAGCAGCACGTGTGCCTCTTCGTTCGCGACCGGCTTGTGCTCGACTCCGCGCGGGACGATGAAGAACTCGCCTTCGTGAAGCGGCACGACACGATCGCGCAGGTGCATGTCGAAGCGACCACGCACGACGAAAAAGAGCTCGTCTTCGGCGTCGTGGTGATGCCAAACAAACTCGCCCGTGAACTTGACCAGCTTCACCAACTGACCGTTCAACTCGCCGACGATCTTCGGACTCCAGTGTTCGGAGAACTGTTCAAACTTCTCGGATAGATTGACCTTTTCCATTGTCTTGCTCCAAACCTATTTCCGATAGAGCGCCTTCACCTGTCCCAGCGTAGCTTTCCGGACGGGCAACGCCGTGTTCCCGACCGCGTACTTGAGCGCACCGTTGGTGACATCCTGATAGGCGATGTGCGGCCGGCCGTTCGCATCGAACGCCATCGACGACCACGCCCCCACGTCCGCGCTGTAGTCGACCAGCGAACGCGAGAAGGAGTTTGGGCTGGTGAAGGCGCCGTACATGAGCGCACCGTGGGTGTGCTCGTAGTAGCTGATGTAGGAAACGTCGTTGTAGATCACCTGCGACGGGTGCAGCCCCACGTCGTGGGCCTGATCGATGGGCGTCATGGTCCAGGTGTTGTTCGACCGCGTCGCCATCACCAGGTCCAGCGCAACGGGATCGTAGAATGCAATCCGGGGCGAGCCGTGCGAATCCACGGCGATCGAGCTCCATGTTCCCTGCCCGAGCTCATCGACGGACCAGACGCCACCCTCCCGATGCAAGTAGCGCAGGGGATCGCCGTTCGTTGTCGTAATGCTGACGTGCGGATTCTCGTTCGCATCGAGCGCGATCGAGGCGTTCGGGTCGTAGGGCCAGAAGACAGTGTTCATCAGCCACACCGGCGAGGACCAAGTGCCATCGTGTCGTTCTATCGCATCCAGCCATCCGTGTCCCAATTGCGACGCATGGGCCCCCTGCGAGACAGCGTACACAGTGCCATCGGGTCCCAACGTCACGACGCTGCACCAGAACCCAGCCGCGTCCATAATCTCGTACTCCCAGATTTGACCCGTTCGAACATAGAGCGCGCCCCCAGTCGCGAATGCGGGGATGTCGCCGGGGAGAATGATGGCATCCAGACCCGCCCGGCCGTCCCAGCCTTCATGGACGACCTCAATCTCCCAGGTCGCTCCCGTCTTGGTAGCGTAACGCAGCTCTAGACCCGTCGGTTCCATGTAGATGATGTGGGGAATTCCCCGGCTATCGAGCGCTAGCGATCCCCGATACCCGGCATCGCCGTCGGTGTCGACGGTTTCGATTACCCAATCGATTCCGGCGGATGGCTGGGGAGCAAGCGCAAGGGAGAAAGACGCAAGAAGCAGCGCGCGGCGGAGCGACATGGCCAACCTCCTGGCGACGATGAAATGCGAGTGCCCGTGCGAACACGGTGCCGTGTTGAGAATCGAGCAGGCCGGTGAATTACAGCGGTAGCAAACTGGCGGTAGGCGCTCCGTAGGCTTGATGTGAGGCCCAAGCGTACACCCGATGCAGCGCGAAGTCAATTCCCCCGCCACTTTTTTATCCGTGCGACGTACATCCTCCCACGGACCCGTCGAGCGATGGGTCCGTTCGACGACCTGACCCGGAGGAGCTCCTGTGTCGAAGCTATTCATCGCTACCATGGTTCTCGCCTTCACCCCTTCCCTCGCACCCGCGCAAGACGCCTCTCAAGGAAACGCCCCGCGACCCCGCCAACTCCGCGGGCGCGCGGTCGAAGGCATGATCGAGAGCAAGGGCGATGCATCGCTGCAGCAGTTTGTGGAGGAACACCTCGCGCCGAAGTACCGCGAGTCGTTTGCGACGCCGGAGAAGTTGCTCGAGCACCTGCGCGCGATTCGGGAGGCGTGTTCGGATTTCGGAGGCGTCTTGGTCGACCCGGTCGGTGATTACGGGTTGCTCATGAAATTCATGCACGAAGGAAGCGAGACCGCGGTGATGATGCAGCTGGACACGTCACCGCCGCATCAAATCGTGGCGCTCGACTTGCAGAAGGGCGAAGCACGCACGAGCGGTCCGGAGGTAGCGCCCATCACGTGGGACAATCTCGCGACGCGCTTGGACGAAGAGGCGGCGAGCGGATTCGCGGCGACCGTGCTCGTCGTGCGCGGCGGAAAGATCGTCCTGCATAAGGGCTACGGCCTCGCGAACCGCGAGAGGAACATTTCCAACGGAACCGAAACGATTTTTGCGATCGGCTCGGTGCCCATCGACTTCACGCGCGGTGCCATTCTCAAGCTCGAGGAGCAAGGCAAGTTGTACGCGAGCGACCCCATCACGAAACATCTCGCGAACGTTCCCGCCGACAAACAGTCGATGACGATCGACCACCTGATGAATCGCAAATCCGGTCTCCCGGATTTTCATCACCTCGCGGGCGTCGACAAAGATCCGGATCTCTCGTGGATCGATCGCGACACAGCTGTGAAACGCATTCTAAGTGCAACGCTCCTCTTCCCGCCGGGCGAAGGCGACGCACACTCGCACTCGGCGTGGGTGCTGCTCGCTGCAATGGTCGAGATCGTGTCGAAGCAACCCTACGGCGGCTTCGTGCGCGAGCACTTCTTCGCGCCCGCCAGGATGGAGCGAACCGGCAACCACGAGGACGCCGAACGGTTTGCTGACGACCAATTCGCGATCGGCTATGATGCAGACTCGGTCGGCAAGCTCAACATCACCAAGTACTGGGGTAAGACATCGTGGCTGGTGATGGGGAGCGGCGGCATGCAATCGAACCCGATGGACCTCTATCGCTGGAATCAATCCATTCGCACCGGCAAGACGCTGTCCGCCGAAGCGTCGAAAAAATACTGGCACGATGGTATCCTGGCGGGCGGTGACGATCGCGGGTTCTTCACCATGTACAATGAAGGCCCCGGCGACATGTTCATCATGTGCTCGAACGCCCACAGCGGGCCGGGCGATCGAGTGTCCAAGGTCGGACGGCGGCTGGCAGAATTGGTGACGGGCCGCTCGCTGCGTTGACGAGGTGGTTACGATGCTTTCCAAGACGAGTATGACATCGCTCGCGTGCGCGCTCGTGTTGGTCACGCGCGCCAGCGCACAAGAATCGCTTCGCGATTCTGTCCTCGCTCCCGAGCAAGGAATCGTTGCTACCAAGAGCACGATCGCTTTCTACCTCGAGGAGAAGGATCTCCTGCCGGAGAGTGTGGCGTACGATCCCAAAGACAAGTCGTTCTACGTCGGCAGCACGCGCAAGGGGAAGATCGTCCGCGTCGACGAGAAAGGTGACGCCACCGACTTCATTACACCCCGCCAAGACGGGCTATGGATGGTGATCGGCCTCAAGATTCACCCCACGCGACGCATCCTGTGGGTGTGCAGCTACGTCGGCGAGAATCTCGAAGGATTCAAGGCCAGCGACACGCGCTCGAGCGGCGTGTTCGCGTTCAACTTGGACACGGGCAAGCTGGTCCGAAAGTGGACCATCGAGAAGCCGGGAGAAGTGCACGCCTTCAACGACCTGGTGTTGACGCGCGGCAACGATGCCTACGTCACGCACATGTTCGACGACGCGGCCATCTATCGTATTTCGGACAAGACCCAGGAATTGGAAGTGCTCGCTCGTCCGAAAGGCTTGCAGTATCCAAACGGCATCACCATGACGCCCGACGAATCCACGCTCTTCGTGGCCGGCGACGGCGGCATGTGCGCGCTGGATCCGAAAACCGGGGTGTCGCGAATGCTGCAAGCGCCCGAAGGCGATTCGCTCAGCGGTGTCGACGGACTCTACTACTATCGCGGCAGCCTCATCGCGGTCCACCTGACCAGTGTGCGCCGTCATCGACTCGACAAAGCCAACTCGCGCGTGGTCTCAACCGAGATCTTGGAAGCCAACCATCCCCTCTTCGACATTCCCACGACCGGCGTCATCGTGAGCGATGATTTCTTCTACATCGCCAACGGGCAATTCGGTGCGGTGCAGAAAGACGGGTCGCTGCTCCCGCTCGATCAAATGAACGAGCCCGCGATCCTCAAGCTCCGACTGAAGTAGAGAATCGCGGGCGTCGAACAGAGCGATCCGGTGCTGCCTAGCGGCGTTCTAACTCCTCGCGGGTTTCCGTCTATCGACTAATCACCATCTTGCGCATATGCGTCTCGCCTCCCGCGTGCACGCGGTAGAAATAGACGCCGCTTGCGAGCATCTTGCCACTATCAGCGCGGCCATCGAACACTACCTCGCGCCAACCCGCCGAAAGTTGCCCAACGTCGCGCGTCGCGACACGTCGTCCCGCCACGTCGTACACCTCGAGGCGCACCTCGCCCGCCTTCGGCATCCCGACGTGCAACGCCGTCGATGCGTTGAAGGGATTAGGCGAGTTCGGGAGCAGCGTCAGCGCCTTCGGAAGCGAGGGCGTTTCGCCGATGCCGGTGGGCGCGTCGATGGTGATGCCGTTGGAGTTGTTACTCACGTTCCCGTGGATGTCTACGGCATTCATTCGATAGTTCAGTTGCATCATGGGAACGCTCACGTCCACGTATGCCGTTCCGTTCACGTTGAAGGAGCCGAGATCCGAACGCTGCATGATGTAGTGATCGATGTCGGGTGCGGTCGCGTTCCACGACAGTTCCACGTTGTTGCCGTTCCGTTCGCCTGCGAGTGTGGGCGGGGGCGGCGCCAGGTTGTCGAGGGACTTGCCGGCCAACAGATTGGATGAGAAGGCATACGTGGACACCCAGTACGTGTTGAATACATCCACCTCCGTGGTGAGAACGTCGACCGTGTAGGTCGGGCTGCCGTTGAACGTCCCCACGTACACGACGTCGTTGCCGTGGTAGTCGACATTGTAGATTTCGTACTCCTCGCCCGGAGCTTGTCCGTCCCCCTGCCGGAACGTGAGGCGGACAAAGCCGCCCTCGTCGGTGGGAGTGTCGACAATCGACGTGATGAGCGGCTGCGGATAGCCGTAGAGGCCGCTGTCGTTGTCGATGCGTTGCGCGTACACGTTCGAGTCGAACAACCACGCTGCATCCAGCCATGCGAGAATGGTTGCGTCCGCGTCGCTCTGTGCCAGCTTCACGTTGAACTTCCCGGTCCCGGTGGCGGATACCGGAATGCCGTTGCCCGTCCAGACCATGCTCCCCGACGCGGTCACGCGCTGCGCGTAGAGGGAGGCAAAGATCCCTCGATTATCCTGCCACGCGGCAACCACACCGCCGGTTCCGTCCGGCGCGATGTCGACGCTCACCTGTTGGTACTGCGCCGTGCACACGGCGAGACCGTCGACGGTCCACAGGACGCTGCCATTCCCGTCAACCCGCTGTGCGTAGATGTCGGAATCCAGGGCTCCCAAGTTGCGATCGTCTCCCCAGACGAAGATCGCACCTCCCGCCCCGTCCGCGATCATCTTGGGAGCTTTGATGAGGTCCGTCGATACCACGATCGCCACGCCATCCAGATCCCATTGCGCAGCACCCAACGAGTTGAGTTTCTGCGCGTAGATGGAACCAACGCCCGAGCCGTGGCGCGTGTCGATCCAACCGATGATGACCCCATCGCTGCCGTCGCCCACGATCATGGGCGCGCTCTGCTCGCTGTGACTCGTGCACACCTCCACACCATCCGCCGTCCACATGAGCTGGTTGCTCAAGTTCGCTCGCTGTGCGTAGATGTCGGAATTCCCGTTCCGCATGTCTTGCCACGCAATAACGGCCCCTTCAATCGGATCGTCGGCCACGATGGCGGGATAGCTTTGATCGCCCGCGGCGGTGCAAAACGCGAGTCCGTCCAAGTCCCAGAAACCGTAGTTGTTGACGTTGAACGCCTGCGCATAGATGTCGTTGCCCCCGTCACGCGCATCCGTCCAGGCCACAAAGCCCATCCCGTATGACGCGTTGCTCGCGAGAACCGAGTACTGCTGGGCACCCGCGCTCTCGCAGATGGGGAATCCGTTGTTGGGCGTGGGGATGTTCCCCAACCGGTCCGTGATCGCGGCGTAGATGTCCCACGTCCCGCTTCGATTATCTTCCCACGTATAAAGGAGGTAGCCATACCCGTCGTGGACGACGTGCGGGTGCAGCGCGAAGCCAAACCCGGTGCAGAGAGCGAGGCCGTTCGCCGGCCACTCGGCCGCACCGAGGTACGCGACTTGGCTCGCATAGATGTCGCGCGCTCCGCCCCGGTCGTCACTCCAGACCATCACCGCCCCACCCAGTCCGTTGGCGGTGATATCCATCTCGTCCTGGTCTTCCGTCGCTGTGCAGATGGGGTTTCCGTTCAGCGCCCACTGAGCCAACGCCGCGGCGGGGGTCAGGAGTCCGAGAATGAGCGCCAAAGAGAGTAATTGTTTGGTGGGCATGGAATTACCTTTCGGGTTTCGGGAGACCCCGGGTGGGGGGGTGGCTTGATGGGTAGGACGAAAGCGACCCGGGATAATCACGGTGGCCACTTGAAGAATGTTGAGGAGGGAGAAGATTGCCGGACCGGAAGCCCGGCCGCCGAGTGAAACGGACTCGACGACCGGGCTCCGTACACGCATTCAGCGAACGCGCGTTACTTCAGAAGAACCATCTTCCGCTGCTGGACGAAGTCGCCCGCCCGCAGACGGTAGAAGTAAACCCCCGAGCTCAAGCGCGAGGCGTCGAACTCGACCGCGTGCCGGCCGATGCCCTTCGACTCCTCGAGCAGAGTCGCCACCAACCGTCCCGCCGCGTCGAAGATCTCCAGCGTCACATCGGCTTCTTCCTCCAATGCGAAGGAAATCGTCGTGCGCGGATTGAACGGGTTGGGGTAATTCTGCGCGAGCATCGTTTCAACCGGCGTCTGTGCGGCCGCTTCGATTGGGCGATCCTCGCCGCGGACCGCTGCGATCGTCATGCCTTCGCTCGAAGCACCCGGCGTGGTGGTCGCGCGCCAGGTGATGGCGTCGATGTAGACATCGTCGGTGTTCGCGCTCGCGTCGCAGCGGAAGCGAATCCTCGCGTTGGTCGGGAACACGAAGGTTCCGTTGTTCAGCGTGATGGTCGAGGTAAAGAACGAGCCGTTGGTGAAGCTCGTCCCCGACACGTAGTTGCCGACGATCTGATAGGCGGAACCGTTGAAGTACTCAACGAAGAAGTTCTCTCCGCTCTCCATCCCCTCCGCGCGGAAGAAGAATGTGATCTGCTGCGTCTGGTATGTGCTCACGTTACGCGCCGTCGTCGTAGCGAACGACGAGGGCGTCCCGCTGTTGTCCTGCACGTCGATGGCCGCCACGCCCTCCCACGCGAAGGCGTCCGCGGTGTAGCGCGAGCAGTCGGTGCCGCCGTCGGTGTAGCTCCCAAAGCTCGCCTCGAAGTTGTCGAACGTGATGGTCGTCCACGTGACGCCACCACCGGTCACGGTGATGTACGCGTTCTTGACTTCGGGGTCGCTCCCGCACGCATTGGTCGCCGTGAGGGTGACGTTGTAGGTCCCGGCCGCCGCGTACACGCGGGTGGGATTCTGCGCGGTCGAAGTACCGCCGTCGCCGAAGTTCCAGCTCCAGCTGGTCGGGCTGCCGGTCGACAGGTCGGTGAAGTTCACCGTCAGCGGTGCGGCACCCGAGGTCGGCGTGCCGGAGAAGTTGGCCGTCACGAGCGGCGTGCAACCGCCGCCGCCACCGACCGCCGCGTTGATATCGACCAACCCAAAGCCGCTGTAGCGATCCCAGCCGGCTCCCGATTCGACGTTCACGATGTCTTGCGCGGTGCTGGTAAGGCGCGCCTTGATTTGCGCCGGCGTCCAGGTCGGGTTCTTCGACTTGATCAGCGCGCACACACCCGCCGCGTACGGCGTCGCGCAGGAAGTGCCGTTGAAGTACGGCTCGTAGTCGCCGGGGCGATACCCGCCCGCGCCCTGGATGTCGGTCGTGTACAGAATGGTCGGCGCGATAATGTCGACCGCACCGGCCGCGTTGGCGGTGTTGGTGCCGTAGCTCGATCCCCACCAGCGCTCGCCATCGCACGTGTATCCGTTCGGGTCGGGGTTCACACCCGGGTTCAGCTCGCCCGTGTTGCTGCTGCTGCGCTTGCGGCCGTCGCACGGCGACGCCGCGCCCACGCCGATCACATTCACGTTGATGGCGGGATAGCTGATGGTGCTGCTGTTCGAATTACCCGTCGCCGCGAGGATGACGACGCCCGCGTTGGTGGCGTAGGTGATCGCGCTGTCGGTCGACGGATCGCTCGTGATGGCCGCACCCAGGCTCATGCTGATGACATCCGCGCCGTTGTCGGCCGCGTGCATGATGGCGTTGACGATGGCGGAGAAAAACATCTGCCCCGCGTTGTTCGCCACCTTGAGCGGCATGATGCGGCAGCCGGGTGCCGCACCGCACGCGCCGATGCCGTTGTTCGCTTCGGCCGCCGCGACACCCGAGCACGCGGTGCCGTGTCCCGGCGCCGCCGAGTTGTCTTCGGGGTTGCTGTCGCCGCTGCCGTAGTCCCAACCCGCGACCAGCGTCAAGTCGGGGTGGCTCAAGTTCACGCCCGAGTCGATGATGGCGATGATGACGTTCGGATCGCCGAAGCCGGCGGTGCCGTCCCAACCAAGCTGCGCGTTGGCGTCGAAGCCGGGCGTCCCGACGGTGGTCGGGAGGGTGTGGTCGTAGGTGCCGCCCCAGTCGAGTCCCGGGAGCTGTGCGGTGTTGTTGTGACCCCAATGCTGCGCGTACGCGGGGTCGCTCGGCACCACGGCCGGAAACGCGACCCAGTCCGGGGTCGCATACTCGACATTGGGATCGGCGGAGTAGGCCGCCACCGCCGCGTCGATGTCGACGCCCACCGGGAAGTGCAGCATGAAGGCTCGTTCGATGCCGAGCTGTTGCGCCTCGAACGTATTGCGCGGCTCGATGAAGGGCCGCGAAATCGACGTGACGCGCAGCTGCCGGTTTAGCGCGTCGACCGAGCCAAGCCCCGTGACGATTCCAGGAGCGACTGCCCCGAGTTGCCGCGGGATTTTCAGTGTTGAACGCTGCATGCTGTCGTCTCGAAATTTTACGATGATGCGATCGGGTGCGTATGGAAGGACGTCGCCGCCGGCCGGGTTGAAACCCTTCTGCACCGGCGAGAACGGAGCGGACGATACCGCTGCTGCAAAAAACAGAATGGAAAGCGAAAGCAGAGACACGCAAACGAGCAATGCCTTGCGATTCATCGTTTCTCTCCTAACCGTTTGACCGTTTGATTCACTTGCTTCGTGGACACGCCGTGCGACGTCCCATCGAAGCTGCTCAAGGGAAAACGACCGGGACGCAAGTGCGCCCCACTTCGGTTGGATGATGTGGTGAGTACCTCCCCTATTTCGGCCGTCAGCAGGATACGGCCGTTCTTGCAAGTCAGGGCGCGCCGAGCGGAGGGTCAGGGGGTCGGCCAGCGACGCCGTCCGCGCGATGGGCGGACGAGGGATTTTAGTCCCGTCGTATTATGCCGGTCCATACAAATGTGTAGGATTCAGTGCGCTTAGTAAACGTCCGGCCCCGCCTAGTCGTCGGGACCCGGCATGACGAACCACAGGACGATGTAGACGATGGTGCCGGGGAAGGCGGCGCTGAGGATCGATACGAGCAGGTAGACAACGCGCATGCGGGTCGCGGACCACCCGAAGCGCTCGGCCAGTCCGCCGCATACGCCGGCGATAACACGGTTCCTGGATCTCCTAAGCTTTTCGGCCATCGAGTCTCTCCTTGATAGCGTCTCGGGTCCTCCGGTACGAACAATAGCAACCATTCTACGCCATCTCTCGTCTTAAAAATGTCCGTTGACCGACCTGGCGCCCATGTGCTAGTTTTCCAGCACTTGCTGAAAAATTAGCACCTCGGGAGGCAACCCTATATGAAACGGCTCCGTACATTGAGTCGCCGCGAGCGAGAGATGATGGATGTCTTGTACAGCTCCGGCACCGCCAGCGCGGGTGAGGTCCACGAAAGAATACCCTCCCCGCCCAGTTATTCGGCGGTTCGCGCAACCCTCCGAGTCCTGGAGCAAAAAGGACTCATCACACACGAGCACGACGGGAAGCGATACATCTACCGCCCGACGTTGAATCGAAACAAGGCGCGACGAGGCGCGGTGGAGCATCTGTTGAACACGTTTTTCGATGGCTCGGCGGCGGGTGCGGTCATGGCGCTCTTGGAAACCGCCGACCTCGAGTTGACTGCAGAAGAATTGGATCGCATGGCGGCGCTGATCGAACGCGCGCGCACGGAAGGACGATGAACATGGGCTCGATCTTCAATCTCTCGTTTCTGGCCGACGCACTCGGAGCCGATTCGCTCGTATCGTGGCTCCTTCGCACGACGCTGATCATGGCGCTCGCCTGCGCGTATCTGTCGATCGCGCGACGCGCACGACCGGCGACGCGCCACGCGGTCGCGGTGGGTGCTTTGGTGGCGGTGGTGGCATTGCCGATCGCAACTGCGCTCTTGCCCGCATTGTCGGTTCCCGTTCTCCCGGCTCCCGCGTTCCCTTCGATCACCCCGCGTCCCGCGGTTTCCGAACGCCCGTACGCGATCCAAACTCCGGCTGTAGCGCCGGTTCCTGCGTTCATGCCGGTTCCCGCGGTCGCGCCGGTACCAGCCCGGCCGGAGCGCCGAACCCGAGAGCCGCTGGCTCTCATTGGGCGCGTTGCGCCGGAGACGGTTCGTGAAGTGGTGGGATCCATCGATCGGAACGTAATCGTCGCACTCACCTGGTTGACGGTGGCGACGTGCATCTTTCTATGGACTGCAATCGGAATGATCGGCGCGCGACGCCTTTCGCGACGTGGCGTGCCGGCGAGCGACGCAACGCTGCTGCAGGAGTGCGAGCGCGCGCGCCGCGTGCTTGGTCTTCGGCGCCCGATCGACATCCGCTTTTCGAACGCGGTGTCGATCCCGATCGTCGCGGGACTGTTCCATCCCTGCGTGCTGCTGCCTCTCGATGCAATGACATGGACACCCGAACGGTTGCGTGTCGTGCTCTTGCACGAGCTCGCGCACGTTGGGCGCCTCGATTGTCTCTGGATGCTCGCCACGCGCACCGTGACCGCCATCCTGTGGTTCCACCCGCTCGTCTGGGTGTTGTCGAGCCACGCGCGCCGCGAAGCCGAACGCGCGTGCGACGAAGTCGTTCTGGCCACCGGAGTGCGGGGCTCCGACTACGCGGCGCATCTGGTGGACATTGCGCGCCTGGCTGCCGGCCGCAACCGAATCGCGGATTCGGCGCTGGCGCTCGCGATGCCATCGTCGCTCGAGCAACGCATCGTTTCCATTCTATCTACGCGCATCCGGCGGAGGGGATCGTCGGTACGCGCGCGGGCTGCGGGGGCGTGCGGTGCGATCGCCGTTTTCGCGGTGATTGCTACCGCGCGCCCGACCGCGGTCGTGTCGGCGCAAATGACGCCGGCGAAATCGCCCCTGCTCGTGGAGGCGCCGTGCAATGTCATTGACCCGGGCACGCCCGCTCCCGTCGAGGCCACGTACAATTTCGCGGTGGCGTCGTCGAACGACTTCGAGTACGCGGAATCGAACGAATTCAATTTCGACGAGCAGCAGCCCAAGTATTACTTGGCCGAAGACGAGGACGACGGTAATCACTCCGGACGCGAGTGGTACTCGCGCGGGACCGATCTGTACAACAACCATCGCTACGCCCGTGCTGCCGAGGCATACATGAATGCCGCCAAGCGCGGGTACAAAACCGGCACTGCGTACTACAATGCGGGCTGCTCGTACGCGCTTGACGACCAGACCGACCCCGCCATCAAGGCGTTGCGCGCGTCTCTCGACGAGGGCTTCGACCGCCCCGACTTGTTCGCGGCCGACGAGGATCTGAACTCGCTACGCGCAGACAAGCGCTTCAAAGATCTCATGACCGAAGTCATGAAATCAGATTCTGCTGAGCTATCGCGCCGCGCGGCGACCAAAGACTTCGACCGGCTCGCCAAGACGTCCGACGTCGAGCACGGCGATTGGAATTCGGTCGGCATGGAGCTCTTGCGCTCGGGCGACTACCCGAAGGCGGCGGACGCGTTCGATCGTGAATTCAAGGTGAGCAAGGACGAGGACGCGCTCTACAACATGGCGTGCGCGCGCTCGCTCGAGGGCAAGAACGCCGAAGCATTGAAGCTGCTCGAGAAGTCGATCATGACCGGCACGGTCGACTCGGATCACATGTCGGAGGACCCCGACCTCGTCGCGCTCCACAAAGACCCTCGCTTCGACCAGTTGGTCGACCTGGCGGACGACCTTTCGCTGCACGGCGGCGGCTGGCGGAACGGCAATGTTTGGATATGGAAGGGCAACGACGAGAAGCACTGGAGAAAGACCCTCCCGCATTTCGAGAAGGTCACGCGCGACCATCCGGAGATCGGACGCGCGTGGTTCAACCTGGGATACGCGCAGCTCGCGGCGGACGACGCGGCGAAAAGCACGCCGTCGTTCCAGCGCGCGCTCGACCTGGGCTACAAGCCGGAGACCACGATGTACAACCTCGCGTGCTCGTCGGCGCAATCGGGCGATGTCGACGGCGCCATCGCGTGGCTCGAGCGTTCGGAGAAGGCGGGCATGGAGATGTGGCAATACGCCCACGGCGACGACGACCTGGCACCGCTTCGCTCCGATAAGCGATTCAAGGAAATGAAGAAGCGTTGGAGAGCGGAAGCGAAGAAGCACCATCACGATGACGACAAAGATTGGGAATGGGACGAAGATGATGATGACGACGACGAAGACGAGGATACCTAGGCGTTAGCTGCTGTCGCGACGAAGACGCCCGGGTGCGCGCTCCGCATCCGGGCGTCTTCTTTTTTTGCTACTTCACGATGGTCATCTTGTAGCTCTTCACCCCCGCCGAAGACGTGAGTCGACCGAAGTAGATCCCTGACCCCACGTCCGCGCCGTCCTTGTTGCGAGCGTCCCACGTCGTGGTGTACGCGCCCGCCCTGAGATCGGAATCAATCAGCGTCGCCACGCGGGCACCGTGCACGTCGTAAATCTCGAGTGTGACCCGGCCAGGTGACGAGATCACGTAGCACATGGTCGTTTGCGGATTGAAGGGATTCGGATGGGCCGCGACGTCGACGACCCCAGTCCCAAATCCATCCACGACCAGCGGCGGCATTTCGACCACGACCCGCAGTCGCCATCGCGAGTATCGCGGCGGCTCGGTCGTCGTCGACACGGTGTAGATGGCGGAGATCGTGTCTCCCGGCGTCGCGAGAGAGTCCACGCGGAGCACGCACACGTCCGGCGTCGCGATCGACATCATCGCCCCCTGGATGACCGGCGAGAAGATGCGCGCGTTGTCGAGTCGAAACGAAAGCTGATCACCGCCTCGAAGCACGAACGCCCGCGGCGAGGTCGGCTTCGACTTGACGACCGGCAGCGCGATGCGACGCGATTCGCCCGGCCACATCGCGACCAGCGGAAGGTCCGCACGCACGCCGAGCGCGGTCGTATCGGCCGGCTGAATCGGAATCTCGGGTGGGGTCCAGCGATACGCACATCCGTCCACGATGCCCGAGAGCAGGCACACCCCGATCGCAGGCATCGCGCACGCGCAAATGCGGCGCACGACGCACTCCTTCCAGGCGGTGGTCTCCGCCGGAGTTGTTCACAAAGGCGTGGGGTGTTTTGGGGTCGTGGGAATTGAAGTGGGGACGGTTCGAACATGCCGATCGGATTGGCGACGCGCAAGATATTTCCCTTCGGATCGTTCCAGCAGTCGAGTGGTGCATGCCGCGCGGCAAGTCGACGAAGGCGATGCGAATGTGCTAGGCTCCCCGTTCCAACGCGAAGGAGTGAATCGTATGAAGACGCTTCGTATCATTCTGCTATGCGCGGTTGCCGTTTCGTGTTTCTCGACTGCCGCGAGTTTCGCCGCCGAAAAGCCCGTCAATCTCTCGCTGTTCACACCGATCTCGATCGCGAAAGAGACCGATTCAGTGACGGCGTTTCGCTTCAATTTGCTCTACGGCAAGAATACCTCCGTCCAGGTGGTCGATCTGGGCCTCGTCAATCACACCACGTCGGGATTGTCGAAGGGAGTGGCACTCGGGACCGTCAACATCAACCAGGGCAGCTTCAAGGGCTTGCAGTGGGGCTTCGTCAACCACAGCATGGACGGGGACGGCTTGCAGCTGGGCGTCGTGAACTTCGCGCAGAAGTATCACGGGCTGCAGATCGGACTGATCAACATCATCAAGCAGGACGGATTCCTGCCCGTCTTCCCGTTCGTGAACTGGTCGTTCTAGCGCGGGGAGTGCTGCGCGCGTGCGCGCCATCGTCCTCGTTGTCGTTGCGCTCGCCATCGCTGCACCGAGCGGGATGCAGCCGCAGAGCGGCTGGCAGCTCTTCGTGCTCGGGATCGCGCAAGACGGCGGCATGCCGCACCCCGGGTGCACCCAGTCTCCGTGCGCGGATGTCTACGAGGGCAAACGGCGCGCGGAGAAAGTAAGTTGCCTCGGCCTGGTCAATCGAGACCTCGGGTTGGCGTACCTGTTCGACGCCACACCCGACTTTCCCGCCCAGCTCCACGCACTCACCGGCGGCAAGCCGCTCGACGGCATCTTCCTCACCCACGCGCACGTCGGCCACTACACGGGTCTCATGTACCTCGGCAAGGAAGCGATGGCCGCGGAGCGCGTGCCCGTCTACGGCACCCAACGCATGATCTCGTTTCTCGAACGCAACGGGCCGTGGAGTTTGCTGGTCAAAGATCACCATATCGACCCGCGCGTGATGACGCCGGACAAGGCCGTCGAGCTGCCAGGCGGCGTTCGAGTGACGGCCCTGCTCGTTCCGCATCGCGACGAGTTCACCGACACCGTGGGATTTCTGATCGAAGGCCCGCGCGCACGCGCGCTTTTCATTCCCGACATCGACAAGTGGGAGAAATGGAACCGAAGCCTTCGCGACCTGGCCAACCAGGTGGACATCCTGCTGGTCGACGGCACCTTCGCCTCGATGGACGAGTTGCCGGGCCGCGACATTTCGCAGGTTCCGCACCCATTGATGTCGGAAACGCGGTCGCTTCTGGAAGGCACGCGCGCGAAGCTGTGGTTCATCCACTTGAATCACTCGAACCCGGCTCTGATGGACGGCAAGGACGTCGCGCGCGAAGGGATGACGTTCGATCTCTAACTCGGTGCAAGCCTCGGTTCGTCAAGAGCACCCCCTTTACCGCTTACCTACTTTGGGTGATAATCAGTTCTTCTCATCGACGAGCACGCAACGTCGGAATCCAAACCCTCGAAGGAGACCGTCATGCTCAGCCCCCGCCTGGTTTCGCACGCGATTGCTTTCTCGTTCATTACCGTGGTGCTCATCTCGAGTTGCGGCGACGATGACCCCACCGGCGGCGGTCCCCCCGACACCACACCTCCAGCGGTTGCGAGTGTCACGCCCGTGGACAACACTCACATCGACGTCGTGTTCGACGAGAACGTCGAGCGCACCAGCGCGGAGACGACCGGCAACTACGTCATCGTCCAGGCGGTGGCGCTCGCGAGCGGCGAATTGGACGCCTCGGGAGCGGGGCTGGCCGTGCAAGGAGCGGCCCTCCATTCCGACCAGCGCACGATGACGCTCACCACCTCGTCGATGAGCCTGATCGATTACGACATGAATATCAGCGGCGTCAGCGACCTTAGCGGCAACGAGATCGAAACGACCGTGACGGAAACGTTCACGGGCACGAACGAACCCGACGTCACCGCGCCCGAGCTGGTCTATCGCTCGCCGGGCCCGGGCGCCACCAATGTCCCGGTCGGCGTGCAAATTCTGCTGACGTTCTCGGAGTCGGTATCACCGGCATCGGTTCTCGCCGGTGTGACACTCTCTTCCGACGCGGGCGATGTACCATTCCAACTCGATAACGATGCTGACGTCCACTTTGCGCTTATCCCGCTCGCACCGCTCGAGTTGTCCACCGAATACACGATTTCCGTGGCCGGCGTCGAGGACGCGGCCGGCAACACGATGCCCGATGCGACGTGGAGCTTCACGACCACGAACACGATGGACACGACTCCGCCCACCGTGGTCTCGAACAGCCCGGCGAATGGCGCCACCAATGTCAATGTGGACACCAACCTCTCGATCACCTTTTCGGAACCGGTGAATCAAACGCAGCTCGAGATTTTCAGCTATCCCGAGATTGGGGACGGCACGATTGCCTGGTCCGACGGCGGCCGCACGCGCACATTCGATCCGCTCGAACCGCTGCTCGACAACCAGCAATACAACATTAACATCCTGCCCGGCGGCGTGGTGGACTTGGCGGGCAATGGCATCGTGAACGCGGTCACGATTGTTTTTTCAACCGGCGCCACGTTGGCCGCCGGACGTATCGCGGGTACCATCGCGGGTGATCCCACGTCCGATTACGCCCAGGACCCGTCCGGGGGAATTGCGCTCGCGATAGTCGGTTTCGAGCCGGTGAACACCGTCGTCATTGCGGGCAACAACACCTACGATCTTCGCAACCTCGTCGATGGTGAGTATATGATCTTCGGTATCCTCGACTCGAACGGGGACCACGAAATCGACGTCTCCTTTGGCGACGCGTTTGGGGCCTATGGCGTCGACTACGACGTATTCGACGACGAGCCGGATAGCGTCATTGTCGCCGGCGGTGCCAGCGTCACCGGCATCAATTTCCAATTGTTCGACCACAGGGCGGTGACGGGCACCGTCTCGTACAGCGGAGCCTACGCCGCTGAGATGCACGACTTGGCTTTTGGATTGTTCGACGTGAGCGGCTTCGACCCCGAGCAGGAACCCGACTACGGGTACCTGGGAACTTGGCCCTACGATACCGAATTTTATCTTTCCAGCTTGCTGGATGGATACCCCGACGGCTCTTACTATGTTGGCGTCATCTTGGATGCCAACGATAACTTCCTGTACGACTCCGGCATTGACCCAGTCGGCTTCTATGGCGGCCTGCCCCCGACCTCGATCAGCGTGCAAGACGGAAGCGACGTGAACGGACTCTTGGTCGTGCTCGAAGATCCCGCCCCGACTGCGAGCAAGAAGAGCGTTGCGTGGCGCACCTCGCGGCGAGAAGCACCGGCGTGGCTTCGCACGCTGACCGCAGTGGCCAAGAAAACGAAGTGGTGAGCAGCTAGTAGACCGGGACGAGATACCATTCTTCGAAGTCCAGGCCCGCCATGGAGAGCTTGACCTCGAGCTCCCAATAGACCGGGCGATCCGAAGAAACCTGCGTCGCTCGCGCGTCGGGCGGGAGTGAGAAACGGAGCTCGACCGGGCGCGCGGCCGGAAACTCGTGCGTGGTGTCGAACGATTGCGATTCCGCGCACAGCTCGTCGTGCACGAGCCAGCGTTCGCGGTCCGTTTGGGGTCCGCGTTCTTCGTAATACTCCTCGATGCACCGCAGCGTGAACGATCCTTTGTCGGCGCTCGTGATGCCGCGCGGTGGCACCCATCGAACCGCGATACCCTCGTTCCTTGAATAGGGAAAACGCTGGAAGACCAGCCGCGAACCGCCGAACTTGGCGGTGCGAGCGAAGGCCAGGATCGCCCTCCACCAAATGAAAACGAGCAGGAGATCGAACAGGACAACGATGCCCTTCACCATCCACGGGCTGTCCTTGACACCCCACGCCCACCAATTGAAGACCGAGAGAAACACCGTGAAGAACGCGGCCCCGATCAGCGATTTGAAGGTACGCGCCCAGCGCGGCGGCGTGTAGGCGCCGGGATTCCAGGCGAAGTCTGCGTGCGCTTTGGAGCCGGCGTAGCGGCGCATCGCATTGCGGCGGTGGCGCTCGGCGCGAAGCTGCTTCGCCGCCATCCCCCACACCATGAAGCCACCGCCTGCGAAGCACGCGCCGCAGACCAAGATCACCCAGTACGGCGCGTTCACGCTCGAGGGATCGACGGGGATCACGCGCAAGCCGACCAACGCGATCGAAACACCACTCGCGACGAACACGCTTCCGAACAGAAATGCACCCAAGACCGAGAGGCCGGTCCTCGAACCGCGCTGTTGGTCGTAGTTCTTGAGCCGTTTGCGAGTCGGTTCGGCAACGGGTGGTGTGGTCGTCGTCATCGATCCCTAGGAGAATCCAGCGGCGATCAATCGAGCAAGAGAATTTCCTGCGGGGGATTTCACATTGACTCGCGGACGGTTGATTCATAGATTCGGTTCAGTTCCTACCACGACCGCGTTTCCCCACAAATCCCCAACCTCGTCGACGGCCGTCATGCGGTCGCGATGACCCCGCCTGTTCGCTGGAAACACACCAGAGGGTTCGTTGCGCACGATGGCGTAATCATCGTGGTGAAAGGAGTCCGTCATGCGGAATCGAATCGTTTCAATGCTCCCCACCTTGGTCCTACTCGCAGCTGGTGATGCGGGCGCAGGGCCCGTTTCCGGCGCGGTGAGCAGCTCCGCGCCAGTCGGCAACGACGCAAGCGTGGAGTCGATCGACATCACGCTCTATCAAGGCATGGGTTGGGTGCGCGAGCTGCGACGACATCGGGTTCCTGCGGGGGCGGCGGACGTGACCATCGCGGAGCTGCCGCGCATCGAAGCGGGGACACCACAGGTACGCGCGGCCGACGGAATGGGGGCGCTTCGAGTCCTCGGACTCGACTACCAGACGGGTCGAATGCCCCCCGGCGATCGACTCGGATCGGCAATTGCGCGCATCGAGACCGAAGCGGGCGATCGCGCGCTGGAAGTGAGCTACCTCTCGACCGAACTGATGTGGAACGCAAGTTATGTGGCCACGTTGCCCGCCAACGGCGCGAGCGCCCGGCTGGTCGGGTCCGCGCACATTCTCAACCGCAGCGGGCGTACGTTCGAGAACGCAACCATCCGCTGCGTGTCCGGAATAGCAAGCGGCAGCTCGGGCCGCGACTACGACCGCTCGGAGATGCAGCCCTTCGCGCCTTTGGCGCGACTAGGAGGACTACCTCAGTCGGAGAAGCAAGCGCTGCTGGAGCTGCAATCCTTCGATCTCACGACTGCGACCGTGCGAGACGAACACACCAAGGCGGTGGATTTCATGACCGCACCCGCGGTGCCGGTCCGGATCGAGCACTCGATCGCGTTTCATTCTTCGTGCGGCGGTTGGAGTGCCAGCGATAACAGCGTCGGGCAACTCCTGCTCGTGTTCCGCAACGATCGCGCAAGCGGACTCGGCCATCATCTCGCGGGAGGAATGTTCTCCGTTCTCGTCGAGCAAGCCGACGGTGAGCGAGCGCTGTTGGGCAGGGGCTCGACGGGCGATGTACCCGAGGGTGAGCTAGTCCGAATTCATATCGGTAACACGCGGGATGTGGTCGGAACACGGACGCTAATTGCCTACGATGGGGACCGGAGAACCAAGGAACACGAGCGGACGTACCAGGTGGTGCTGAAAAACCGCAAGCACGACGCGGTGATCGCCACCCTCCGGGACCTCGGCAGCGAAAGAATCGTGAGGAGCGATCACGCCTTCACGGTGTCGTCCGGACCCGAAGCGCTGTGTGAGATTCTGATTCCCGCCAACGGCAGTGTCGAAGTCGTCTACACGGCCCGGTATCGCTGCGGCGACTGAACGGGACTCGCGAAGGCATCCGCGTCTGGCGGATGCCTTCGCGCTTCGCGCGGTCGGACCTATCGAAGGTACACGGCGCGAAAACGCGCGATCGAACCCGCGTCGTTTCGCAAGTCCAGCGACTCGCCCAGGATCTGATAGGTCGTGGTTCGATCCAGCGCGTTGGTGAACGCGAGCTCGTGTTCCGCGGAGACACAATCCGTGGGTGTGGCGGGAATCTCCGAGAAGCGGAGATTTGTCCCTTGCTGTGAATAGCGCCCCGCGAGCTGATTACACCCGCCGAAGCCGCCGAGGGTGTGACCGTCCAAGCGCAGGATCATGTGTATCTCCCGCGTGCCCGCGTACGACGTGACCGGCTTTCCGTCCAGCTCGACGAGTTTCCAGTACGTATTCGCGAGCGGCGTTTGGACGCTCACCTTCTCGCACGTTTCCTCGGGCCAGATGCGAAGCAATCGGTCGACGATGAGTTGATCCCGGGGGGGGCTGCCCTCCACCACCGGTAACGGTTCGAATCGACCGACGAGCGACACGACGATCTTCTCGCCTGGTTCGTGGGGTGTGGTCTCGTACGCGCCGGCCACGGTTTCGAAGGCGGCCTCACGCGCGACTGAATACCGGGCCTGGGTCGCGCAATGGACGAAGTAGGGGCCGTCGCTGGTGTCGCAATAGGTGCCGACGATGATCGCGGAGCCCGGCAGATCACCGGAGGCGTGCAACGGCGCGCTGTTCGTGGTCGTCGCGGGCTTGCTGCAGCTCGAAAGTAGCAGCGCGAAACACCACGCCCGCGCGCTCTTCATGGCTACTCCTCGTTCGCGGCCGCCTGGAAGCGCGCGAGCACGTTGCCGGGAGCATCCATGATGGCGAGCTTATCTCCTTCGATTGCGAAAGTCCTCGTCGACTCGAGCGCCTTCGACAGCGCTTGGTCGCGTTCCATATCGTCCGGGCACGCCTTCATGGTCGAAATGAGCTCCGAGAATCGCAGCGACGACTCCGACGTCTGATACCCTCCCGACACCTGGTTGCACCCGCCGGTCGCGGCCGTGCGATTGTCTTCGGCGAGCAGCATCAAGTACGGCTCGCGCCCGGTCGGCGTCTTTGCGATCGATCGACCCGCCAGCTCAACCAGCGTCCAGTGGGTATCGACCAGCGGTGTATTCGCGGGCGCTTCCGCCTGCAGCGCCATCACGATTACGTCGACATGGGTCGGATGGTCGCGCGTCAAAACCGGATAAGTTTGCGTGGTCGTGAAGCGCTGTTCGCCGTCGACGTAGATCTCGGCGCGCACCGAATACGCGTGCGACTCTTCGATCAGCTTGCGATCGAATTTGATCGTGAAAGGAATCGGGACCTGCTTGCCCTTGGTCGAAAACGTCTCCTCCGCGATCAACCCCGCGGGCGCGTCCTGCAGCGAGACGTCCTCCAACCGAACGCGAACTTCCGCCGCTGGCGGAAGCGCCATGCGCTGGAGGTAAGTGACCGTTCCGGTGACCGTCCCGGACGCGTTTCCGTCGTTCCCCCCGCCACAACCGATAGCGAACAGGGCCGTGGCGCAAGACAGCGAAAACAAGAGCAGAGTCTTTTGCATGAGTTTCTCCTACTTCAAAAGCACCATTTTTTTCGACTCTGCCGCCGAACCGGCGCTGAGTCGATAAAAGTACACTCCTGATACCACCGAACGGCCGTGCGTGTCACGGCCGTCCCACTGCGCGACGTGATCGCCGGCGGGGCGGGCCTCGTCGACCAGGGTGCGCACCCAACGACCCCCCGCGTCGTACACGGCGAGCGTCGCGTGCACTCGCGATTCGAGCGTGAATTGAATCGTGGTCGACGGGTTGAAAGGATTGGGGATGTTCTGCGCGAGGCGCGTAGCCATCGCGGGCGCGTCGTCCACCGGGGTCGGAGTCTTGATGCGAAACCATCCCAGCTTGGTGAACCAACGGCCGTCCTCCGCGCCGTTGAAGCCCATGCCCGGCGTGCCCACCGGACCTGCGTACTCGTTGTACACATAGAAGTCCGATTCGCCCATCGGACACAGCGCCAGGCCGGTGTAATCGCCCCAGCGATTGCGGTTCCCGGTGTGGAAGCGTTTGTAAGGAGCCAATCCCGCTTGCAGCGTCCCGGTCGGACTGATGGTCCCCGGTGGATCGGTGGACGTTCGCGTCGCGTAATAGGCGCCGCAATAGATCCCGTTGTTGGAGGCGGCGAAACCAATCGCCATGTTGAGCTCGCAGTCGACCATCACCGATGGAAAGAAGGTGTGCGTCACCCCGCCCAGGTCTTCGGAGCCGACGTTGCCTTGGTCGACGAGTGCGAGCGCCGGCGCAGGTGCGGTGGTATCGATGCGCCACCAGTGCGCCGTCGCCTGGCCGGCGTCTGGAGTTCCGCCGATCGGAACCAGCTGCGCGCACGTGTAGAGATTGTTCTCCCTCCACACCGCATTCAGCGTGCGACGATCGTTGGTTTCGATGGGATACGTCGGCTGGCCGAGCTGCGGGGCGTCCGGCATCGCCACGCCGCTGTCCAAGTTCCCGAAATTGATGAATTGGTGCGTGAAGAAGGGGCCGCCGAAGGACTGCAGCGGGTCTGTCACCTCGACCACTTGTACGAATTCATCGACGCCGTCGGAGATTCCGCTGAAGCTGGTGATGAAGGTTCCACGCGGACGACCCACTTCGCCCGTGCCCGGTGGTCCGTACATGTGCGCCGGTTGGCCCGTGGTGTCAATCGCATCGAGATCGGTGAACGGGTCGAACACGGCGAAAGTGAAGTTGTTGTTGGGGCCGTCGTACGCGGGCGCCTTGCGGACGATCCAAAGCCGCGTGCCGCCGTACCCGCTCCCGCCGGCCGCAAACGCGAACATGTTGTTGGTGATGTACACCACCTTGTCGTCGACCGCGATGCCGGGATAGTCGGCCCAGCGATCCAGCCCCCCGATGTTGAGCTTCGAGTCGATCGAATGGAGCCACCAACCATCGTTGGGATTGGACGTCTTCGACACGCCCACGAGGATGCGCGAGTGGGTGGGATTGGGCGCGTCGGTGCGCTCGAGAGCGACAACGACGAAGCGGCCCGCGTACTGATCGTAGACCACCTTGGGGTCGAAACAGTTCGTCCCTAGGGTGGTGCCCGGCCCCACCGGCGGGCCCGGCAGCCCGCTGTAGAAAGCCCTCAAGCTCGATTGGTATTGAGGTGCGTCCGCGATTCCCGCCTTGGGGCGCCACTCGATGGTCACGTTGCCGATCACGATCGCGTGGTCCGGCCCCACCGCGCAGTGCGGATCGGGCGGGACCAAGCGAATGCCGGCGGTCGCGGTATTGGTGTCGTAGTTGAAGCACTCGATCGCGGGAGCAAGCAACGGCGGCGCGTTGGGATTCGGCTTGGGAGCCGCGAAGGGCGGCGTGATGGCCGCAGTCGTGGCCGGAGCGACACCCTCCGCGACAACACCCGAGCCGATCGACGGCTGCGGGGTTTCGAGCGCGCGGATCGCGCCAGCGAACGCGTCGTCAATTCCGGCGTGCGCGATGGACAAAACTATGATGACGCCGGGAAGCAGGAATCGGGATCGCATGGCGGACTCCTCCGTGTCGTGGCAGTATGGCGGAAGGCGCCGGCGACAGTCTAGCACTGCGCGCGCGTTCCTCGACCTAAAAGAAGGGGCGTCCGATTGCTCGGACGCCCCTTGCCGACTTCTCGGCTTGCGCCGGGATAAACGGTCGGCGACTACTTCAGCAATACCATCTTGCGCGACTCGGCGAACTTGCCGGCGGTAAGGCGATAGAAATACACGCCCGATCCAACCGGGGTACCCGCGTCGCTGCGTCCGTCCCACACCGCTTCGTTCTTGCCGAGGGGACGAACCTCGTCGACGAGCCTACGCACCAATTGGCCGCTCGCGTCGTACACTGCCAGCATCACGTGCTCACGATCCGAGAGCTCGTAACGAATCAGTGTGGTCGGGTTGAACGGGTTGGGCGTGTTCTGCGCGAGCGACGCGCCGATGGTCGGCACGTTGACGGCCACGACCGGCGAACGGAATTCGCCGTCGCTGTCCCTGACGCCGATCTGATAGCGATACGACGTCCCCGGGGACACGGTGCGATCGGTGAACTCGAAGCGCTCGGCCGAGCCGAACACGGATTCGATCAATGCGAACTCACCGCTGCCGGTCGCGCGATACAAGTTGACGGCTTCGACGCCCAGATCCGAGCTGAACTCGCTCATGATCGACACCGCACCGTCCATCGCGATCACGTCGAACTTGCTGATCGCGACGCTGACCACTTGCTTCACGCGGAACCAGCCGAGCTTGGTGTGCCAGCGGCCGTCTTCCGTCGGGAGCGACGGAATGATGGTGCCACGCGGGCCCGCGTACTCGTTGTAGACGTAGAACGTCCCTTCGTCGATCGGACAAATCGCGATGCCGCTATAATCGCCCCAGCGGTTGCGCGCGCCGCCGAAGCGACGGTTGTAGAAGTCCACGCCGAGCGCCAGAACACCGGAGGCTCCGATGGAGCCCGCGGGATCGCCGGCGAGTCTCGTCGCGTAGTACGCACCCGCGTAGATCCCCACGTTGGACGCGGAGAAACCCATCGCCATGTTCTTGTTGCAGTCGAACATGACCGACGGGTAGTACGTGTACGTTCCTACGCCGAGATCTTCGGCGCCCACGTTACCCTGGTCGGCGAGTGTCGTCCCGGGCGTCGGAACGAGTGTGCCAAGACGCCACCAATGCGCCGTGGTCTGGCCGGCTTCCGGCAACCCCACGGGTACTCGCACTTGCGCGCACAGGAGCAGGCAGTTCTCGCGCCATACGGCGTTCAGCGCGCGACGATCGTTGGTCTCGATGGTGTTCGCCGTGCCGAGCTGCGGTGCGTCGAGCATCGCGGCCGCGGTGTTGTCGATGTCACCGACCGGAACGAACTGCTGCACGAAGAAGGGGCCACCGAAGCCGCCGAGCGGATCGCTGACCTGGATCACTTGCACGAACTCGCTGCCGGCGCTGGATAGCCCCGAGTAGCTCACGAGATACGTGCCCAGCGGATAGCCCAGCGCGTCGACCGGCGGAACGCCGTACATGTGCGCGGGCTGCGTGGTGGTAGCGACCGAGCCCGGGGTGGCGCCGTACGCGTCGTGCAACGTGAACGCGATCGGGCCGCCCGCGTAGGTCGGCACCTTGTTGACGATCCACAGACGTGAACCACCGAAGGTGCTGCCGCCGGAGGCGAACTTGAACATGTTGTTGGTGATGTAAACCGCCTTGTCGTCGACCGCGAGGCCCGGATAGTCGGCCCAGTGGTCCAACCCGGCGATGGGGGTCTTGGAGTTGATGACGTGCGTCCACCAACCGAGGTTGGGATCGGACGTCATCGACACCGCCACCAGGATTCGCGATTCCTCGGACGGGTCGCCGGCGGCCGGCTCCCACTGCTGAAGAATGACGATGACGAAACGACCATTGTACTGGTCGTAGATGACCTTCGGGTCGAAACCGAAGTCGCCCGCGAGCGTCCCCGGAACCGCACCGAAGAAGCCCATCAGGCTGTTCTCATACTGCGGGGCATCCACCGTACCGACCTTGGGACGCCATTGAATGATCACGTTGGTGATATTGATGACGTGGGTCGGACCAACCGCGCAGTGCGGATCCGGCGGGATGAACAAGAACCCGCCCGTGTAACCCGTGCTGGTGTTGAAGTTATTGCACTCGATGGCCGGGCCCAGGAGCGGCGGGGTCATCGGAATGGGAGGAAGGGGACCCCGAGGAAGATCGAATACAGGAGCGCCCGCGCCTTCGGATTCAGCCACGGGGCCGATCGAGGGTTCCGTCGGCTCGACCGTCATGTCGGCCAACGAAACAGCGGGCACGAATAATACGATTGCGAGGAGCGAGAGCCATAGGTATCGCATTTTCATGCGAGCGACCTCCTGGCTGGAACGTGCACTGCGGAAAGCTGGATTTAGGGGCTTTGTAGCGGGTACATTTATACCACACTTGGCGGCTCTAAATCAAGGCCCCAAAGGGCTCCTCTAGTGCTCGAGACCGAGAAACTCCATGGCCATCTTGGGCCCCGCCCCGGCCTCCTCGTGCTTGAAGAAGACGAAGGCATCCTTCCACTTTTGCTCGCGGATCCACTTGTGCCACTGCTGGAGCTCGTCGGTGGCATAGTCGGGCCGGCGAAGGCGCAGATACCCCCACGAGGCCGTGCTGACCAGGGGGACCTCCAGCTCGTCGTCGGCGTCGGCGAGGCATAGCGCTGCATCGTGCTTGCGCAGCAGCTCGTAGACCTCGTCGTCGAACCAGGTGGCATGGCGGAACTCCCACGCGACCGGAATGTGGTCCGGGAGTGACTCCAGGAACGCGCCCAGTCGGTCGACGTCCTTCTTGAAGTTGGGCGGGAGCTGGAAGAACACGACGCCGAGCTTCTTTTCCATCACGCCGACGATATCCATGAGGTACTTGGTTTCTTCCTCCGCGTTCCTGAGCCGCTTCATGTGCGTGATCTTCTGCGACGCCTTGACGGCGAAGCGAAAGTCGGGCGGTACCTGTGCCGCCCATCCTTCCAGCATCTCGCGACGCGGGAGGCGATAGAACGTGTTGTTGATCTCGACCGCGGGAAGGTTGGTCGAGTAGAAATTGAGCATCTGGTCGGGTGCTATCTTCTCGGGATAGAAGTGACCCTTCCATTCTTTGTAAGAGAACCCGCTGGTGCCAGCGTAGAGATTCATCGATCGCCCCCTGCTATAATGAGGCCAGTATGCCTCGATCGTCTCAAGTCGTTCAAGTCGGTAAGCGCAAGCTCGAGTTGTCCAATTTGAACAAGGTGCTGTGGCCGGAGGACGGCGTCCTCAAGGCCGAGCTGATCCAATACTACCTGGCCATCGCGCCGACCATACTACCGCACATTCGCGGCCGTCCGCTCTCGCTGGTCCGTTTCCCTGACGGCATCCACGGCGAGACGTTCTTCCAGAAGAATCTGCCCGACTGGGTGCCGGACTGGTTGGAGAGTGTGGAGATCGGAGACGCCAAGAAGACCATCAATTATGTGATCGCGACCGAAGATGCGTCGTTGGTGTGGCTCGCGAACATGGCGTGCATCGAGCTGCACCAGATGCACTGCCGCGCCAAGCATCGCGACAACCCGGACTATTTCGTGTTCGATATCGACCCGCCCGACGGAACGCCGTGGGCGCTCATTGCCGAGATCGGCGAAGGGCTGCGCGTGGAGTTCGAAAAATACGGCTACCACCCCTTCGTCAAGACCACCGGCCGCAAGGGACTGCACGTGGTGGCACCCATCGAGCCCAAGTGGGACTTCGATACGGTTTTTCATGCTTGCGAAGCAATCGCGAAGCCCTTTATCGCCACGAATGCAAAAACATGCACGCTCAAGATTAAAAAGGACCAGCGCGACAACAAGATCTTGATCGACATCTATCGCAATCGCCCGTCGCAAACCATCGTCTCCGCGTACAGCGTGCGCGGCCTCCCGGGTGCGACGGTGTCGATGCCGCTCAAGTGGGAGCAGCTCCACACCATGGAGGGCATTCGAGACTTCCATCTGCGCAACGTCCCCGACCTCGTCAAGCGCGACGGCGACCCGTGGGAAGCGATCGGCGCCTACGCGGTGGAGTTGCACACCCATCGCAGCGCGCCGAAGGCGCGCAAGAAGTTACCGAAGTCGGGCAAAAGAAAAACGCCCGAGCAGTTGGAGACGTACGAGAAGAAACGGCAGTTCTCTAAGACGCCCGAACCCGTTCCACAACCCCTGGAGGAAGGGACCCGTCGCTTCGTCGTGCACCGCCATCACGCGTCACGCTTGCACTACGACCTTCGCCTGGAAAAAGACGGCGTCCTGAAATCGTGGGCGGTGCCGAAGGGACTGCCCCCGCGCCCCGGCATCAAGCGCCTCGCGGTCCAGACCGAAGACCACCCCATCGAGTACCTGAATTTCGAAGGAACCATTCCGAAGGGCGAGTACGGCGGCGGCAACATGTGGGTGTACGCCTCCGGCAAGTACGAAGTGACCAAGGAGAAAAAGGACAGCACCTACATCCGCCTCTCGAGTCGCGGCATCACGGGCGAGTACCGCATCATTCCGACCCGCGGCAACGAGAACTTGCTGGAGCGCGTCGACGCGCCGCAAACCGACTGGCTGGTGGAGCCGATCGATTTCACGTTCGCGGAATTGTCGGAGAAGGTGCCGAAAACGGGCGCCTGGCTCTACGAAGTCAAATGGGACGGCATCCGCGCCATGATCGCTCTCGACGAAGGAAAGGTGCGCATTCGATCACGCAACCAGAACGACATCACGGTCGCGTTTCCGGAGCTGACCAATCCCGAGTCGGCGTTTCGCGCCACCTGCGGCTTGTTCGACTGCGAGATCGTGTGCCTGGATGCGAACGGCTTGCCCGTGTTCCAGGACGTCATCAATCGCATGCGCCAGAAGACGGAGAATGCGGTGGCGCGCGCGAAGGCCAAGCACCCCGCCGTGTGCTACGTGTTCGATTGCCTCTATCTGGACGGGCGCCCGCTCGTCAACGAGACGCTGGACCGCCGCCGCGAGTGGATGGCCGACGCGATCAAGAAGGAAGGGTCGTATCGCGTGAGCCAAGCCGTGGAGGACGGCCAGGCGCTGTTCGACGTCGCACGCGACGCGGGTTTGGAAGGCATCATGGCGAAGAAGCGCGCCAGCGTGTACACGCCCGGTCGTCGCAGCGACGCGTGGCTGAAAGTAAAGACGCGCCGCACGATGGATTGCCAGATCGTCGGCTATACCAAGGGCAAGGGCGACCGCGCTGCGAACTTCGGAGCGCTGCACCTCGCGGAGCGGCGCGGCGACGAGTGGAAGTATCTGGGCAAGGTGGGGACCGGCTTCGACCACCGCACCATGGAGTCGATCGCGGACGAAGTGAAGAAGCTGGGCGAGACCAAGCGCCCCTTCAAAGAGAAGCCGGTCGACGACGCGATCAGTATTTGGGTCGAACCGATGCTGTGGTGCGAAGTACAATACGCGTCGTTGACGCCCAACGGCACGCTGCGCGAGCCGGTGTTCGTGCGCATGCGGCCGGATCTGGCGGACTCGCCATGACGGGACGATGCAACATCTGCGGCTGGACGGCTCCCTTCCTGCGACTCGAGCGGGGTCGGGAGGGGACTGTGTGCAGCAACTGCGGCTCCACCAGCCGCAACCGCGCGGTCGCGCTCACGCTCGGCCGCGTGCTGGACGAGAACGCGTCCGTGTTTGCGTGGAAGTACCGCCTGTCGACGCGGGTGCTGGAGTCGAGCGGGCGCGGTGCGCTGGCGTTGTTTTTTCGTAGGAAGTTCGACTACTACGGCACCGAGTTCGATTCCGGCCGGATCGCCGCGGGCAAACACCCGCGCGACTACGCCGACTTCCAGAAGCTCCACTACGAGGCGGACACGTTCGACTTCGTGGTGGCGTCCGATGTGTTCGAGCACATCCGCCGCGACGCCGACGCCATGCGCGAGGTTCAGCGCGTCCTCAAAAGGGGCGGCACCTTGATCCTTACCGTTCCCTACGATCACGACCGCGCGCAGACCATTCAACGCGTGGACACGTCGGGACCCTCCGACGTGCACCTACTTCCGCCCCGCTACCACGGCGGCGGCGGGCACACACTCGCGTACCGTGAATACGGTCGCGACTTGGTCGACCTCATGAGTGAATCGGGGTTCTCCGTGGAGCGCGTGGTCGTCGACCGCCCGGATCTCGGTATCACGCCGCAGTCGGTGTTCGTGGCGCGCAAGGGCGAGCCGGTGGTGTTGCCGCCGGCGCGGACACTCCGCACCAACTCGACGGGTCCCATGATGCCGTTTCGCCTCTTCGTTGCGCTCAAGTATCACAGTAGCCCGTTCGGCGAGGTTCGCGACCTTTGTCCGTTCAACATCTTCAAAGGAATCCCCCAGTTGATGCGCGACGCCCGCCACGCGCGTCGGCGCTAGCCGCCAAGAAAACGGGCCCCTCCGAAGAGGGGCCCGTTGTTCATACCTCGCGATTCCGCGACGGTGTCTACTTCAGCATCACGATCTTTCGCGTTTCGGTGAACGAACCCGCGAGAAGTCGGACGAAGTAGATGCCCGAGCTGGCGGTCCGGCCCGCGTTGTCGGCGCCGTCCCAAACCACCGAGTGTTCGCCCGCCGGCATCGTCTGGTCGGTCAAGCGACGCACCAGCGTTCCGCGCACGTCGTAGATTGCGACGCGCACGCGCTCCGGAGACGACAGCGCGTACACCACCGTCGTCTGCGGGTTGAACGGGTTGGGGTGGATCGACTTGAAGCCGGTCGCGACCGGCGTCTCCTCGACGGGATCGGAAAGCGGAAGTGGAGGCGGTAGATCAAACCTCGGGATAATCACCGGTTCGCCGAGCGCGAAGATATCCGTCACCAAATAGTCGACGCCCGCGGTGCTGAAGTGCAACCCAACCGGCCCATCATTGATGCCGATGAGCCCGCCCGCGTCCGGGTCGACATTCATGATCACGGGCATATACGAGATCGCGACTCCCGACAGGAACTCGAGCGCTAGGTCGGCGCGTCCGTCTTCGTCCACGTCGACCACGCGGTTGCTGGTCGGACCCATGGCGCCGCGCGTGTTGCCCACGTAGACGCGCTCGGGATCGATGGTAGTGGCGTCGAACGCATCGGTGGTCGGGATGACGACCGCGAACGTTTCGCCGAGGAAGTCGGTGCCGTCGCTGGTGTATCCGCTTGCGGCCATGGCGTTGGCCGACTGGTCGTGGGTGACTTCCACGTACACGGTTGCGAACGCTTCGTTGCCGGCGCCGTCTTCGGCGCGATACACGATGGTGTAGACGCGCCCGTCCTCCGGCCCCTGGCGCTCCGAACGCAGGTCGAAGCACAGATCCGGCGTCTCATAGTCCGCGTTCTGGATGTCGGCGTTGGTGTTGCCGTCGCCGATGTCGTTGTCGGGCTCGTCCGACGTGATCGACTCCAGCACGTACGTGGGTGCGTCGTCGCAGACGTCGGTGACCTCGATCGCTTCGACGCACACTTCGACCAGCTTGTGGTTGGGCGGCCACAGCGCGTCGCGATCCAGCACCACCGAAATCTCCGGCGGCGTGGTGTCTTCGACCGTCACGGTCGCCTGGCACGTGATCGGATTCCCTTCCGAGTCCTCGGTGGAGAACGTCACGACGGTCGCACCCTCCTCGAAGCAGTCGGGGCTATCGTTGGTGATCGTGAGGGTCTCATCGCACACGTCGGTGGCCGACACGCCGGCGAAAAACGCCGCGAGCTGCGGATCGTCCGCGGGCGTTCCGCAGTGGCTCACGCACTCCACCGTCACGTCCGTCGGACAATTGATCTCCGGCGGCGTGGTGTCGTCGACGGTCACGTTCACTTCGTCCGTGCGCGTGTAATCTCCATCCATCACGGTGAGTGTCACCGTGGTGGTCCCGAACGGGAAGCCGCCGGTGGGTGTGTCCGAGGTGGGGTCGTCGAACACGATGCCGGTCGCCGACCACGAGAACGTCAGCGCGTCCCCATCGGGATCGCTCGAGCCAGTGCAGTCGAGCTGGACCGACGTGTTCCCGGGTCCCGTGCACTCAGCGAGAATGTCGGCGCCCGCGTTCGCAACCGGCGCGCAGCCCTTGTTCAAGAGCTCGGGGCGCTCGTTCAACAAGGTTGCGACCACCTTGGTCTCGCTGAACGGCGACATGACGTCGCGGCACTCCTTGTCCGAGTACGACATCAACTGGTGCGTATCGGGGCTGTAGGAGTCGCCGTTGCCATCCGTCTCGCTGCCGTTGTACGTGCAGCCCGGGAAAAACGTGACGTTGGTTCCGGGGTCCAGCGTGGGATCGGCCGGCGTGTCGCACAGCTTGTCGCCGGCGGTGCCGCAGTTGGACCCGTCCACCAGCTCGGCGCCGAACGCGGTTTCGTGGGTATGGAACAGGTCGAAGAAGTGGCCCAGCTCGTGCGGGAAGGTCGACGGGTTGTCCGAGGTGCCCGTGCAACCGTTGTTCATCGCAACGCCCTGCGGCGACGAGGTCGTGAACGAGCCGCGACCGCACAGGCTGCCGCCTTCATTCTCCAGGTTGGGGGTGAAGTACACGTTGACGGCGTCCGCGACCACGTTCTCCTGGATGAGTGCGTCGATCTCGGCCGTGGTATCAATGTTAAAAAAGTAATCGTCGTCGTCGATGTAATCGACGCTCAAGAGCTGAAACACCATGCCGGTGTTCGCATACATGATGTTGCAATCGATGATGCCTTGGTCGAGGCGAGCGAGCGTTAGCCCACCGGTTCCGTCCGACTCACGGACGATGTGGGCCGCGATCGGAATGCAATACGGCGGCGGGAAGTTGCCCTGCGGGATCAATCCCGTGCGCGGGCGCTGGTCGCGCGCGTTGAATTGGTCGATGTCGGTTTGCGTGAGCTCGGTTCCGCAGCGCCACGGTATCTCGTCGGCGCTTGCGTTCATCGGACTCACGCGAGGGTTGAGGGCGACAACTCCGAGTAATGCCACAGCGAGGACAAACCGTTTCATGACGGCAACCTCCGGGGGTGTAATGTGGCCGGGCTGGCTAGACGGGTCCGGGTCGAAAGAAAGAGGAGCGCATGCTATCATTCGCGCCGAGAGGTGTCAACCATGAGAATAGATCGAAGAGAATTGGTTTGCGCCGCGGTGATCGTCATCGCGCTCAGCGGGTGTCGCGAATCGACGGGAGCGGGAGAAGACGTGATTGAAGTTACCTGCGGAGTCCAACTCGGCATCGATGCTGCGAAAGCGAGCCGAAAGGACTGGAGTGGCGAGCAGCGCGGGTGGTCGGCGGAAGCGAGCGGCGACACGCTATATGTCGTCCGGAAAGGACAATGCGGCGACGAGTGCACATACGCCGACGAGCTCGTGTTCGCGCGGCTCGGCGATCCGTGCCCGCAACTCCTTCGCGCGTCGATGACTCGGCACGATGCCGGTTCGCCGGTGCCGGCACCGAAGGCGACCCACGCGCAACGTGGCGTGCTGGAAATCCAGGATTGGGATCTCGCGGGAGGCGTCGTGAGCGGGCGTCTGGTGGCGGAGTTCTCGTTGACATTCTACGCCACGATTGCGCCGGAACCACGATGAGTCGAATGGTCGCGCTCGTGATTGCTCTGTGCAGCACGTCGACGACGGTCTTCGCCGCCGATGCCCCCTTCGATTCCACCGCCGCACTGGCGCGCGCTCGTGAGCTGCGACCGTTCGTGAGCAGCGGGACGCCGGGGCCGTTGTGGGCCTCCTTCGATCCGCAGATGCGGGCGGCGATGGGCGACTCGCTACGTTTCGCCGGTGTGGTGGCGAGCATTCACGCGCAGATCGGCGCCATCATCGAAGTCGTCGACGAGAGACTCACGCGCACACCCGGTTGGACGTATCGCGCGCGCTGCAAGTTCGAGCGAGCGCCCGCGCCCGCCATTCTCATCATCTCCTTCAACCATGACGGTTTGGTGTCGCAGTTGCTGGTGCAACCGGACAAACCAGCCTACGCGAGCACCAAGCTCGACTACGTCACCCAGACCACGCTCTTGCTCCCGTTCGAGGGCGAGTGGTTCGTTTTCTGGGGCGGCCGCACCGTCGACGAGAACTATCACGCGGCGTCGAAAAGCCAGCGCTTCGCGTACGACCTGGTCATCATGAAGGGCGGCGCCTCGCACTCGGGAAGCGGGAGCGCTCTCTCCGACTACTATTGTTACGGCGCGAAGGTGCTGGCGGCGGCGGCGGGCACCATCGTGTGGTCGTGCGACTCGCTGCCCGACCAGGTGCCCGGGCAGATGGATTCGCGGAACCCCGTCGGCAACGGGGTCGTCATCGACCACGGCAACGGGGAGTTCTCAATCCTCGCCCACATGCAGCCCACGTCGCTGCGGGTAAAGACGGGCGACAAGGTGAAGGCGAGCGACATCCTCGGGCTGTGCGGGAACTCGGGCAACACCAGCGAGCCCCACATCCACTACCACCTCCAGGACGGTGCGGACATGTCGAACGCCGAGGGGTTGCCGGCCCCGTTCACGCGCGTCGTGATCAACGGAAAGCCGACTGCCAAGGCGGAGTTGTTGAAGGGGCAGACGGTGAGTCGGGAACGGTGAGATCCCCCGCCACATCTTGCCTACCGCCCTGCGGGCCTTCCCATATAATGTGGGCCTCGAACTTGGCTTGACACACGCGAAAGCCCTGCTGGAAGCTGTATATTGAGATCGGTCGCGACCCTCACCGCGCCGAAACCAAGGAGTCATCATGGCAGCCCTTCGATCCATTTGGAAAGGTCACCTCCGCTTTTCGCTCGTCACCATTCCCATCCGCGTCTACAACGCGGTGGATACGGCGGAGTCGATCTCGTTCAATCAAATTCACCGTGACGACAACGGTCGCATCGGTTACGACAAGCGATGTAAGAAGTGCAACCAACTGGTGGAGAACGACGAGATCGTGAAGGGCTTCCAATACGAGCCGGACATGTACGTCATCTTCGAAAAGGACGACCTCGACAAGTTGAAGCTCAAGAGCACGAAGGTGATCGACATAGAAGGATTTGTCGACGCGTCGGAGATCGACCCGACGTTGTACGACGCCCCTTACTACGCGGGTCCCGACGGCGACGTGGCGGCCAAGACTTACGGGCTGCTCTCGGCCGCGCTCAAGGAGAGCGGCAAGATGGGTGTGGGCAAGCTGGTGCTGCGCGACCGTGAGGACGTCGTGCTGGTCGCCCCCAAAGGCGACGGCATCGTGCTATACAAGATGCGCTACCCCAAAGAAGTGCGAAAACTCACCGACGTGCCGCTGGTCGAAAAGCGCGCGGCCAACAAGGAAGAAGTCAAGCTGGCCAAGAGCCTGATCGATTCCATGACCACGACGTTCAACTCGATGAAGCTTGAGAACAAGTACAACGAAGCCGTGCGCGAGATGGTGCAGGCCAAGGTCGCGGGCAAGGAGATCGTCGCCATCGAAGAGGTCGAGCCCGAAGTGGTCGACATCATGACGGCCCTGAAGCAGAGCATCGAGCAAGCGAAGGGCAAGAAGAAGCCGATGGAGAAGGTCACCGCGGAGAAGGCCGTGGCCAAGGAAAAGAAATCGGCCAAGTCCAAGACTACCGCGAAGGCGAAGAGCAAGAGCAAGGCGCGCAAGACGGCGTAACCACGAGTGGCGAAGAAAATCGACAAGTCCAAGGCACCCCCGGCCGCCGCTAGCAATGTGATCCGCTTCCCCGTGGAGGCCGTGTCGCGCTTTGGCTTCAAGCGCGCCGCGGTCAAGCGCGGGCGCGTCGGGCGCATGGAAGCCGAAGGGCAGATGAACCTGTTCAACGCCCGGCGCGGGGCCGGCGCGCGTCTGGGCGACGTGGTTCCGCTGCCCATGCAGATGGGCGCGTTCGAGGCCGCCCTCCTCCTCGACGACGCCAACGACCCCCGCGCCGAAGCGATGTACAAGCGCGCTATCGAGGAGAGCGACTACCCGGCCGATGCGTGGTGCAATTTGGGCGTCTTGAAATCGGTCGGTCGCAGTCTCGACGATGCGTTTCAGTGTTTTGCGCAATCCTTGGCACTCGATCCGCGCCACGCGGAATCGCACTACAATATCGGGAATCTCTATTTCGAATACGACGATTTGAAGCTCTCGCGGATGCACTACGAAAAAGCCATCGAGTGCGACGCCCTGCTGGCGAGCGCGTACTTCAATCTCGGCCTCGTCACCGCCCTCACCGAGGACTATCGAGTGGCGTACGACTCGTTGCTCCACTACAAGAATCTCGCACCCGGAGAAGACATATCGGTCGCCGACGAGTTGATGCGCTACCTTCAGACCGCCATTCGCCTCTCCTAGTTTTCCATAGCGATTCGGGCCCGGCCCGTCCCGGCGCCAAGAAATCAGGCTCCCCAACCGTCCCTCGCGCGCCGCGCCCCGAAGCTCCTGCGCACATGGTGCGTGCCATGGCACGCGGCTTGCGTTACCCAGTGCGGAACTGAATCAGCCCGCGCGGGCGCAAGACGTCGCGCGACAACAGTGAGAAACTGTCATGAAGAGAAATGGATTCACACTCGTCGAATTAATGATCGTGGTCGTGATCATCGGCGTGCTGGCCGCGATCGCGACACCGAACTTCGTGCGCATGCAGTACAACTCCAGGGAAGCAGGCGTCAAGTCGAACAGTCACGCGGTGCAAACCGCCGCGGAAGATTTCGCCATCCAAAGCGACGGCATCTACGCGACCGACTTGAGCTCGACCACGCTGTCGGGCGAAACGATCATCGACATGCTGCCGCAAAACCAGCACCTACCGAATCCGTTCACACGCGCCCTCACCGAACCGGTGGACGGCGCTGCCGCCAGCTATGGAGAAACCGGCTACGAGCCCGTCGTGGACGGAGCAGGGGTCGCGATCGGGTACGTAATCACCGGTCGAGGACGCAGCGGCCAAGTCTGCCGGTACTCCAACGGCAACTAATCGCATTCAACACGACGACGAAATGAGACGGGGTCGGGCCCACAGATCGGGTCCGGCCCCCATTCTTTTCCATCGATTTGCAGGGGGTTGTCCCGCTGCCGGTGGCACGTCCCTTGCGTTGCGCTCATTAAGCCCAAACGAATCCGCGCGCAGGGAGCATGCGCACGTGCGGGGAGCCCATGAGTACCAGGGGATTTACACTCATCGAGTTGATGATCGTGGTCGTGATCATCGGCGTGCTGGCCGCGATCGTATCCGGGAATTACATCCGCATGCAGGCCAACGCAAAGGAAGCTACCGTAAAATCCACTTGCCACACCGTACAGCTGGCCGCCGAAACGTGGGCGTTGGACAACGACGGAATCTACGCGGCCGACTTGTCCGACGCATCGTTGACCGGTGAAACAATCGTCGACATGCTTCCGCACGGCGTCCTCATGGAGAATCCATTCACGCGAGCGATGACGGAGCCCGTCGACGGTGCGGCCGGCGCCTCCGGCGAAACCGGATACGAGCCGGTCGCGGACTTCAGCGGCGTGATTATCGGCTACGTCATTACCGGGCACGGGAAAGACGGGCGGGTGTGCCGCTACTCGAACGGTAACTAGCCTTCTTTCAACAGCCAACCCACAAGCCATTTCTTTCCTGGCTCCCCGCGGTTGCCATTGCGTATCCTGGGCGTGTGTACAATCCTCGCTCGTACCGTAACGAGAGCGTCTCGGAGCTCCACGACTTCATTCGACGGCATAACTTCGCCGCGTTGTTCACGCACAACAACGGGACCTCGCATTCGACTCACCTGCCCTTCATGATCGATGCGGAGCGCGGGCCGCTGGGGACGCTCGTCGCGCACATGGCACGAGCCAATCCACACTGGCGCGCGTTCGCAAACGCACCGCCGTCCCTGGTCGTGTTCGCCGGACCGCACGCGTACATCTCGCCCGCGTGGTATCGAGAGCAAGAGACCGTGCCGACTTGGAACTACACGCTCGTGCACGCGACCGGCAACGTCCGCTTGGTGGAAGATCCGAAGGAACTGCGCGAGATGGTGATGCGCTTGGTCGCCTTGCACGAAGGACCCCTGGGGAATCCGTGGGACCTGCGCAAGGCGGAAGCGGTCATCGAGACCGAACTCAAGGGGATCGTGGGGTTCGAAATCCCGGTCGACACCCTGGAAGGAAAGTTTAAGCTCAACCAAAACCGCTCGGTCGAGGATCGTGAAGGCGTCGTGCGCGCCCTGGAGGGGTCGTCCCACCCCGACGAACGCGAGATCGCCCGCCTGATGCGCGAGCAGTTGAACGCTTCCGACCGCAACTCCTCGCGCTGACGGGCCGTAGTTACCTCATACGGTTGCGGAATCCACCCGTCTCCCATAGACTGTCCCGACATGACGCTGGTTGGAAGCAAGATACTCCACTACCGAATCCTGCAGGAGATCGGCGCCGGCGGGATGGGCATCGTCTATCTGGCCGAAGACGAAAAGCTCCACCGGCGCGTCGCGCTGAAATTCCTCGCCAAGTCGATCCAGGACGACCCCGACGCGCGCGAGCGCCTGATTCGCGAGGCGCGTGCCGCCTCGGCCCTGAATCACCCCAACATCGTTGCCATCCACGCCATCGAGACCGCCCCCGACCACGAGTTCATCGTGATGGAGTACGTCGAGGGCGAGTCCATACACAGTCTGGTGAAGAACGGCAAGATGACGTGGCAGCGCGCGGTCGAATTGGCGCCCCAGGTCCTCTCCGCACTGGCCACCGCGCACGACGCCGGCGTGGTTCACCGCGACATCAAGTCCGACAACATCGTTCTGACGCCCAAGGGGCAGGTCAAAGTGCTCGACTTCGGGTTGGCGCGCGGGAAGGAGGCGTCGGGCTTCGTCACGCGAACGGGCTCTTCGGCGGGGACGCCCGCCTATATGTCGCCCGAGCAAGTCCAAGGCAGCGACGTCGACGAGCGCTCCGACCTGTTTTCGTTCGGCGTCGTGTTCTACGAGATGCTCACCGGCCGCATGCCGTTCAAGGGCGAGCACGAAGCAGCGCTCACCTATTCGATCGTCAACGAGAACCCGACCGACGTCCGCACGCACAACAAGGTGGCGCCACCGGCGCTCCAGACCGTCATCTCGAAGCTCCTGCAAAAGAATCCGCGCGACCGCTACCAAACCGCGGGTGAAGTGCTCGAGGATTTGCGGCGGATCGACGCCGGCGAGCGCGTCACGGCACCGAAGCGGCGCCACTACGCGCTGTTTGCGGGCGTGATCGCCGTCGTCATCGTCTCCGCGGTGGTTTTGTGGGCCATGCGCAACCGAGCAACCCACGCCGACGTCGCGGCGGACTCCGGGCGCAAGATGCTCGCCGTGCTCCCGTTCGAAAACCTCGGGCCCACCGATCAGGAGTACTTCGCGGACGGCATCACCGAGGAAATCACCACCCAGCTCGCCAAGCTCTCCGGCTTGGGTGTCATCTCGCGCACGAGTGCCATGAAATACAAGGACTCCGACCAGTCGCTTCGCGAAATCGGCAAGGAGCTCGGCGTCGATTATGTGTTGGAGGGTTCCGTGCGCTGGGACAAGGCGGGCGACCAGAGCAACGTCCGTATCAGCACGCAGCTCATTCGCATCAACGACGACACGCATCTGTGGGCGGACAACTTCGACCGCGTGTACGACCAGATTTTCGCGCTCCAAAGCGAGATCGCGCAGAAAGTGGCGAGCGAGTTGAACGTGACCCTGCTCGAACCGGAGCGCGCGGCGCTCGCGGTGCGACCGACGAAAAACTTGGACGCCTACGACCTCTACTTGAAGGGGCGGGAGACCATCGAAGCGGCGACCACCAAGTCGGGGGTCGACGGCGGCCTCGCGATGATCGAGCAGGCGGTGACGCTCGATTCCACGTTTGCGCGCGCGCAAGCGGAGCTCGCGCGCACGTATGCCAACCAGTATTTCAATCAATTCCACCCCGAGCTGCCGCGCCTCCTGCAAGCGCGGCGGGCGGCGCTGGCCGCGCTGCGACATTCCCCCAACCAACCGTGGGGGCACATCGCGATGGGCTACTACCACTACTACGGCAGCCGCGATTACAAGCACGCGCTGGAGGAATTCGCCGTCGCCGAAAAGATGCAGCCCAACAACGCGGACGTGTTCGAAGCGATGGCCTATGTGCAGCGCCGCCAGGGGAAGTGGGACGAATCGGTGGCGAACCTGGAGCGCGCGATGGAGATCGACCCCAAGTCGATCGAGCGCATCGGCAATCTGGTGCACACGCTGGCCAATATGCGTCGCTGGGAGGATGCGGAGGGGTGGATTCAGCGCGGACTCGACGCCGATCCGAACTCGATCGCCCTCAGATCCTACCAAGCACTGGCGGATCTGGTCGTGAAAGGCGATCCGCTCGCAGCCGCGGCCAAGCTCGAGGTAATTCGGCCCAAGCACGGCGCGGTCGCGCGCTTCCAGGCCGAGTGCTATACCATGGCGCGGCAGTACCAGCGCGTGCACGAAATGCTTCCGAGTTTGCGTGCGTATCCCGAGACCGATACCATCATGTACTATGTGACGCGGTTGTCCGCCTATCACTTCCAGGGAGACGATGCGAAAGCGCTCGCATACGCGGATTCTGCGCGCGTGTTCTTCGAGAGCAAGGGGTACCACAAGCTCGACGTTCCGGAATTACTCGCGGCCTACGGCAGCATTCTCGCCGCGCTGGGTCGAAAGGAAGAAGCTCTTGGCTACGCTGACCGCGCGGTGAAACTGCTCCCGGTCGAAAAGGACGCGTTGGCGGGCGTAGAAATTCGCAACCTGCGCATGATCATCTATCTGACCATCGAGGACTACGATGCCGCCATTCGCGAGATTCAGTTCTTGATGTCTGTGCCTTCGGGTCTCACACCGACCATTCTCCGTCTTCACCCGGGCTTCGATACCATCCGGGACGACCCTCGCTTCAAGAAGCTCGCGGAGGAGAAGGTCAGTTCGTGAGCGACGAGCACACGCCGCCCGCTTCCGAAGTTCCATCACACGTCGCCGACGGCGAATTCCACTCGCTCGATCCGCGCTACATCCATCACGCCCGCTTGGTAGGCGGCATCACCGTGATTGTCATCGCCTCCGGGCTGGTCACGGCGATGGTCGTCGTGGTGCTCGCGATCGATGAGCTGCCGCGCTTCCTACGCGCCCTCATCCCGTTCGCGGTGTTCGCGATTGTCGTGGGCATGGGGATTCTCGCGTGGCGCTGGCCCATCATCGAACACCGTTTCACATCCTACCGCCTGGACGACGATGGGATCGAGATCCGCAAGGGCGTGTACTGGCGCAACGTGATCAACGTGCCGCGCTCGCGCATCCAGCACACCGACGTTTCGCAAGGCCCGCTCGAGCGCAACTTCGAGCTCGCGACGCTGCACGTCTTCACCGCCGGCACCGAGCACTCGGAAGTGACCCTGGCGGGCCTCGAGCACGCCCGCGCGCTCCGCATCCGCGATCACTTGCTCACCGGTGATGAACATGACGCCGTCTAGCCAGCGCCTGCACCCGCTCTCGATCATTTTTCTCGTGATCGGCTCGCTGAAGGGGTTTTTGCTGCCCGCGGTGTTCGTGTTTGCGACCGCGCGTAACGCGACCTGGGAGGTGTGGGCCCTGTGGTTGTCGGTTCCGATGGCGGGCTACGCCGTGTTTCGCTATTTCACCACGCGCTATGCCTTCGCGGACGACGAGCTCGTGATCCACACCGGCTTGATTTTCAGGAACGTGCGTCACATCCGCTACTCGCGCATCCAGAACATCGAAACGGTGCAGAACCCGCTCCATCGCGCGTTGCGTGTGACCGAAGTTCGCGTCGAAACGGGCGGCGGCAACGAGCAAGAGGCGCGTCTGCAAGTGCTCTCACTGGAAGCGGTCGACGAGATGCGGCGCCGTGTGTTCGAAGGCAAGCGGCGCGCGGCTTCCGCTGGTGTCGTCGATGAGGCCGCCGACGCGCCCGCCACGCCGGAGCTCGCTCCGGGCGATGTCGACCATGTGCCCGACGTTGCAAAATCAGAAGCACCGCGCGTCCTGGTGCGGCTCGGCTTGCGCGATTTGGCCATCTTCGGGTTGGTGCAAAATCGCGGCGGACTGGTGGTAGCGGCCGTGCTCGGCGTCCTGTGGGAAGCGGACATCCTCGACTGGAAGATCGCCGACTCGGCCAACATGCGGCAGCTCATTCGCTACGCGGCGGATTCCGGTTGGTTCGCCAACTGGGACGTCGCGGTGATCGTCACTCTCCTCGGCATCTTTCTTGCCTTTCTCATCGTCGTTCGCATTCTATCCATCGGTTGGGCCATCGTCCGACTCTACGACTTCACACTCACGCGTACCGGTGACGAGCTTCGAACTTCTTGCGGGCTGTTCACCAAGGTGCGCGCCGTGATTCCACTGCGGCGCATTCAGCTGGTCAGCATGCAACAAGCGCCGCTCCAGCGTGCATTCGACCGCGTCGAAGTACGAGCGCAGACCGCCGGCGGCGACAAGGGCGCGAGCCCGAGTCGCGAATGGCTGGCGCCCATGATTCGGCGAGAGGCGGTCGATTCCCTCCTCGCAGAGGTCGTTCCCGGGCCGGGATTCGACGCCCTGGAGTGGCGGCGGGTGGATCCGCGCGCGGGGTGGCGCGAGCTGCGCGCGGGGTTGCGAGTGATCGCGGTGCTGGTCCTGGCCGCGGTGTGGTTCGCGCCCGTCATGACATTGATCGCGGCGGCCTTGCTTGCGGTACTCACGTTCTTCGCCGCGCGCGGACGGGCGCGCCGCTTCGGCTTCGCGCTGGCCGGCGACCGGGTGGCGTGCCGGAGCGGTTGGCTGTGGCGCAGCGCCAGCATCGCGCGCTACGCGAAAGTGCAGGCGATTCGGATCGGAGAATCGCCCTTCGATCGTCGCTGGAAGATGGCGAGTGTCGCCGCCGATACGGCGGGCGGCGGTTCGCACCGGGTCGTGATTCCGTACTTGCCGGTAGCAGAAGCGCGCGCGGTCTTCGACGATTTGGGCGCGCGCGTCAACGAGACCGCGTTTCGCTGGTAGTCACGCCTTCTCGAACGATTCCCCTTCGCGCAATCGGCGCAGGCGCTTCTCGTAGATGGTGAGCGAGATCTTCTCGAGCAACGGCTCGATCGGCTCCGTGTAATGCGAAAAAGTGGAATGGTGGACGGCGGCGATGGCGTTGGGCTGCATGCGGTAGACGATCTGCATCGCGTCCTTGGAGTCGGCGCTGCGCGGCGCGCCGCTGGGCGCTTGCTCCGCCCCCAGATACAGCACGAGTAAGTTCGAGTAACCGCACGCGCGTTGCAGCTCGCGCGTCGCTTCCGAAAAGCGCGCATCGCCGGTGACGTACGCGGTGACCGGCTGCGCTCCTCCTTCGAGTCGAAGAAAGTAGCCGTTGTCGCGCTCGGTGGCGATTCCCGCCGGGACGGCGGTGATCGACAGCGTCATGCCCGCCTTCTCCAGGCGAATCGATTGCTCCCACACAAGCGCCCGCGAGCTCGCGATCTTGGTTGCGACCGGGGCCAGCACGGTCCCCGCGCTGCGACGCTCGAGCACCGCAGGGTCGAAGTGATCGGGTCGTAGCGACGTGATCAGCGTCACGTCGGCCACACCCCCGAAGTCGTCGGTGGTGGGCGGTGTGGCGCGCGTCACGGTTCCGAAACCCGCCAGTTCGAAGCGCTCCGCGAGAACGGGATCGCCCACCAATCGAAAGGGTCCCAGTTCGAGGACGAACGACGGACCACCCAGCCAAGTGAATTTCATAGCGTCGAACGGAGAGGGGTCACGCGTAGCGGATGGTCACGCAATCGGCCACTTGCTTGGCAAGCTTGCGCGCCGCGTCGGCCGACTCCGCGCGCGCGAGTGCGACACCCATGCGGCGGTACTTGCGCGTGTCCGGCTTACCGAAGATGCGAACCTGAGTGTTCGGAAACGCGAGTGCCTCCTCGAGACCTTCGTAACCGAGCACGCGCGGCGACTCGCGATCGGCGAGAATCACGGCCGATGCGGACGGGCCGTAGTAGGTAATGGTCGGGATCGGCAGCCCCAAGATCGCGCGCACGTGCAAATCGAACTCGGAGAGGTCCTGGGAGATCATCGTCACCATGCCGGTGTCGTGTGGGCGCGGCGACAGCTCCGAGAAGATGACTTCGTCTCGGGTAATGAAAAATTCCACGCCGAAGATGCCCGCACCGCCCAAGCGATCCGTCACCTTCTTCGCCATGCGCTGCGCTTCTTCCAACTGCGCGGAGGTGATCTCGGCCGGCATCCACGATTCCCGGTAGTCGCCGCGCTCTTGCCGGTGGCCCACCGGGCTCACGAACAAGGTCGGGCCGTCCCACTGACGAATGGTCAAAAGCGTGATCTCGAGGTGAAATCGAACGAACTCCTCGACGATGACCTGCTTGTCGTCGCCGCGCTGGTTGCTGCACGCGTAGTCCCACGCGGCCGCGAGCTGGTCGGCAGTGCCGACGGTCGTCTGTCCTTTTCCCGACGACGACATGACGGGCTTCACGACGCATGGAATTCCGACTTCCACCGCAACCGTGCGCAGCTCTTCGAGCGAGTTCGCGTAGGCGTAGCGCGCGGTCCGAAGCCCGAGCTCCTTGGCCGCCACTTCGCGAATCGCGACCCGGTTCATGGTCAGGTAGGTCGCCTCCGCGGTCGGGATCACCGTGATGCCGTTGCGCTCGAAGTCGCGCAAACGCTCGGTGCGAATCGCTTCGATCTCGGGGACGATCATGTCGGTGCAGTGCTTGTTGACCACGCGGCCCAATTCTCCGGCCTCGAGCATGTTGATCACTTCGAATGCATCCGCGACTTGCATGGCGGGCGCACCCGCGTAACGATCGACGGCGATCACGGTCTTACCGAGCCGCTTGGCGGAGATGACGACTTCCTTCCCCAGCTCGCCCGAGCCGAGGAGCATGATCTTTTCGACGGGTTTTCTCATGGATGGTTGCGCGTTCGGGCCGCGAACGGCGAGAGCGAGCTACGCGGACTCGATCGGCCACATCAACTCGGTCCTCCACTTGTTGGGATCGGGCTCCAGCCCCGGGTCGGTCCAGTACAACTCCCACTGCGGACCCGCGGAGTTCTTGCGATGGTCTTCGATCCACACATGGAGCGCGTCGTGCGCGTCGGGTAGCTTGTCGTACGGCCCGAGATGGACCGTGGTCGCGACCGGCCCACCCGGCAGCGTCCCCGCGACGATTCGTCCTTCGCCCGGCAGCGGGGTTGGAACCGGCAGACCGCCCTCGATGTCGACGCGGTCGTTGTCGAAGCCGTGGTAGCGCGTGAAGGGCGGGCCGCTGGGCGCCACACCGCTCTTTCGAATATAGCGCCACACTTCGGGAAGAATCTCGGAGAGCATTGCACCCAACTCCGCGACGTGACACTGCGTGCGAATACTCATCACGTGCTGGGGCGGGACGGTTCGAATCTCGACCTGGTACGACATGACGGGGCGGAGCATAGCGCACCCGAAGTGGACCGTCAACGCTTGCGAAATGGCTTGGAGAGGAAGCGGAACGCGCGGCGCTGCTTGTCGCGGAAGAAGCGGCCCTGTCCGAGCAGTGTGCCGAAGGTCATGAGAAGGACTTCATAAATGGGGACGATGACGATGATCTTGACCGTCCACCACAGCCAGCGAGGCGTGTCTTCGGGAAGAATCGCATCGACGATGGGGCGGCCGATTCGTAAGACGGCGCTGCCTGCGAGCGAGAACGCGAGCAGGATCGCGATGATGCCCCAGTCGCTCACACCCCAGCGTGTCTTGAGCCGGTTCCAGAGATTCGGCCGGCGCGGCTCGGTGGCTGGCGGCATTTCGGTCATCGAGATTTCTTGCCCGCGGCGCGGTAACGAAAGCAATCCACCGTGTGATCGTTGACCATGCCGGTCGCTTGCATGAAGGCGTAGCAGATGGTCGAGCCGACAAAGCGAAAGCCGCGCTTCTTCAGGTCCTTGCTCATCGCGTCGGACTCTTTCGTGCTGGCGGGGATCTCTTTCAGGGCATGCCACTGGTTGCGAATCGGCTTCCCGTCGACGAATCGCCAGATGAATTGGTCGAAGCTCCCGAATTCGTCTTGGACCTCCAGAAACGCGCGCGCGTTGTCGATGGTGGAATCGATCTTCAGGCGATTGCGAACGATGCCGGGATCCGCGAGGAGCGACTTCTTCTTGCGGGCGTCGTAGCGCGCGATCCTCTTCGCGTCGAAGCGATCGAAGGCGCGCCGGTAGTTCTCGCGCTTGTTGAGGATGGTTCGCCAGGAAAGCCCTGCCTGCGCGCCTTCGAGAATCAAGAACTCGAACAGCAAGCGGTCGTCGTGGAGCGGCGTCCCCCACTCCTCGTCGTGATAGGCGAGCATCAAGGGATCGGAACCGGGCCAAGTGCAACGGATGCGCGATGCCATACTCGCAGCATAGCGATTCGGCGTTGTGCGGACAACCCGTGCGTCGACCCCGCTAGGGAGCCGCGCCGAGCGGTTGCAGCTTTTCATACCGCTGCGGCGACTGGATCACCCAGGTCTGGAGGCGCGGGGCCAGCGCCGACGCGCGCGCCGCGGCGTCCTGCAGCTGCGCTTCGGATAGCGCGGGGCCCGACACCACCAATGCGGCTTGTGCATCATTAAAGCTGGCGATGCAGGCCAGGTCGGTGCCGCAGTCGGTCACTTGGGCGTTGCGAATGCCGAGCAAATAGTAGCTCGAAAACGGTTCCGGCCGACGGCCGTAGCGGTCTTGGTGGCTGAACCCGAGCATGTAGACGCGCTCGATCCCGCTGCTTTCGACCTCTCTCGCCAGCCTGCTGACACCGCTGGTGTGCGTTTGCGGCACCGATCGAACCGAACGGTAGTTGAATTGAAATGCAATGAGCAGCGCGGCGGTGATGGCAGCGAGCTCCAGCATCCTCATTGTTTTGCGCAGCGGCAGCAGGCACGCGATCGCGGCCGCGAGCGTGACGATGACTGCGACTGTCGCGACGGGGGTAGCGTTGCCGGCGCCCAACAGATAGAACGGCTCCTCCGCGGGCCACCGGTACGACGCGCGCGCGGTGGGATCGTATTCGTGATTGGTCCGAAGCAGGAAGACACACGCACACGCGAGCGCAGCGAGGACCAGCGGGAGGAAACGCCGCGCGGGCGAGTCGTACCAGCGTCGTAGAAACACGGCGGCGACCACCGCGAGCGCCGGATAAGCGGGGATGGAATACCACGGCCATTTGGACGGAATGAAGCAGAAGAAAACGAGAATGGATGCGGCGTAAATGCCCAGCGAGCGAACGATGTCGTCGTGCGGCTGCTTCGGGCGACGCGGCCATCCCGCCACACTCGCGACCAGCGCGACGACAATCAACGGGCTCCACGGAAGAAACGACCACCCGGTCGCGTTGAACGGCATGATCGGCGAAGCGCCGGTGTCGCGCGTGGTCTCGCCCGCTCGGCCGAGGATCTCGTACACCACATACGTGTTCCAAAACTCGCTGCCGTGCGCGATCAATTGATACAGATGCCACGGCAGTGCCACGATTGCTACCCCGGCCGCGCCCCGTAGCACGAGCGCGAGCGGAAAACGGCGCTCGCGCATCCAGAAATGCAGGACGATGGCGACGGACGGGAAGATCACCATGGGTGCTTTGACCAGCGCGACCGAGCCCAGCAGCACGATCGCGGCAAATCTCCATCTCGGTCCGTCGGCTGCTTTGAGTCCCGCCACGAGCGCGCCGAACATGAGGAGCGACAGCAGCGCGTCGAAGCTGGCGGAGCGAGCGGCATGCTCGAAGAGCACCTGATGATTGAGGGCCAACACGCAGGTGGCGAAGGCCGCCGCGACGACTCCCGCGAGGCGGCGCGTCGACGCGTACACGAGTCCCAATAGAACCAGCGTGGCGAGCGCAGATGGAAAGCGCGCGCCGAGCTCGCGCGATCCTGGAATCGTGGCCGCCGACGCCGCCATCAGCCAATACGGCAGCGGCGGCTTGTGCAGGAACGGCGTTCCCCAGTAGGTCGGCGTGAGGAACGAATGGTGCTCGACCATCTCGCGCGCGACGGTCGCATAGAGCGCCTCGTCCCCGTCGTGAAACGACGACTCTCCCAGTCGCTCGAAGAGGAGATGCGACGCGGCTGCGGCCAGCGATAACACGACTGCGATCTCCGCCATCATCCACCACCGCGGACGACGCGCGGGCGGCGTCGGTGGCGTTGAAGGCGGCGGAGGCGTTGAGGTGCGCGACTTCTTGCGAGCCGTCATGCCCCGAACGACCTCAGCACGGCGTCCCACGCCAGCTCCGACGCGATGTAGCTGATTTCGTTGTAGCTCAAAGGCGCCGGGTTCAACGCGTTGGTCGTCACGCAATACAGTACGTCGCCGTCGTACATGGTATGGAACGGATCGATGGCACGCGCCATGGAGCTGTGGACCTGCCGTGCCATTTGATTCAGCTCACGGAGTCCCATGCCTTGATTGGTTGCGATGACGGTGAGCGTCGTGTTGCCGGGCGGCGGTTCGACGGTCGGTTGGACGTCGCTGCGAATCGAGACCACGTCGCCCACGCGCACGCGGCGTCCCGTCTTGGGGTCCAAGTGACCGCGCACCGCGCGACCGCTTCGATCGACCAGTGCACCCACCGCGTTGACCACCGTGAACGCCGCCACGCGCACTTCACCCGACGCGTACACCGCCGCCCCTTGGCCGCAACGCTCGAGGTCGTACGCGTCGCGGAGCCACTTCCCCACCGACGCGCACACGCCGGCTCCGCGCGGGCCCAACGGGAACTCGCCTGCGCGCGCGGCGCGCAACGCGGCACGACCGAGCGCCTTGTCGGGATACACCGACTTGTTGATCCGGAAGCGATTGAAATCGAAGATCACCGCGCCCGAAACGATCGCGATGCTGTTCCAATCGGTGTCGTAGTTCCTGCGCGCGAGGAGCTCCGCGTTGACGCCGGTCGTGGCTTCGAGGCCGTACACCGATCCGCCCGCGAGGCAGATCGCGTGCACCCATCCCTCGCGGTGGGTGAGAATGGTACCGGGCGCGCCGCCGCGCACGTCCGCGACACAGGTCGCTCCGTGCGGAAAATGAAATACCGTGCACCCGGTCGGTCCTTCGGCGTACTCGGCAACGCCCACTTCGAGACCGGGAAAGTCGAACTCGAGCGTGGGCGTCGGAAAAGTCGTGACGGGATCGAAGGCGGCGCCGTCGTTGGTCAGCATTCGCTTATCTGCCGTCATGGGCGCGTCATTATAGCATTGCCGCGCGTGAGACGAATCGGCTACCATCCCCCGATCGCCGCCCGGAACCCCACCATGCGCGGCTTTATCCGTTACGAATTCCCATCCAGGAGGACATGATGAGGAAGAACCTGACGGCCGCCCTTCTCATCGCGGCCATGGCACTTCTCGCTTCGTGCGCGAAGGACGTCGAAAAGGAGGCGCAGGCGTTCGTCGACACGTATACGCTAGAGTTCGTCAAGCTGGGCCTGGCGGTCAGCGAGGCCGAGTGGGCGTCGAACACGCACATCGTCGAGGGCGACACCACCAACGCACACAATTCCAAAGTGGCGAAGGAAGCCTACGCGGCCTTCACCGGCAACACCGCGAACATCGAGCAGACGCAGAAGTACCTCGAGCGGCGCGACAAGCTCTCACCGCTGCTCGAGCGCCAGTTGGACGCCATCTTGTACGAAGCGGGCAACAACCCGCAGTCGGTGGCGGAACTGGTCAAGGAGCGCATCAAGGTGGAGACCGAACAAGTCGAGAAGCTGTACGGGTTCGACTTCAAGCTCGACGGAAAGTCGGTCACGACCAACGACATGGACGAGCTGCTTCGCAACGACAACAATCTCGAGCAGCGGCTGGCCGCGTGGGAGGAGAGCAAGGCAGTGGGCAAGAACCTGCGCCCCGGCTTGGAACAGATGCAGACGCTGCGTAACCAAACCGTGCAGGCGCTGGGATTCAGCGACTACTTCTCGTACCAAGTGTCCGATTACGACATGACGTCGCAGGAAATGCGGGCGTACATGGAAAACGCGATGCGTCAACTGTGGCCGTTCTACAAAGAGCTGCACACCTGGGCGCGCTACACCTTGGCGGAGAAGTACGGGGTCGAAGAAGTCCCCGAGATGATTCCGGCCCACTGGCTCCCGAATCGATGGGGTCAAGACTGGTCGGCGATGGTGACTGTCGAAGGACTCGACCTCGATTCGAAGCTCAAGGAGAAACAAGCCGAGTGGCTCGTCAAGCAGGCCGAGACCTTCTACGTGAGCCTCGGCTTCGGCAACCTCCCGCCGTCCTTCTGGGAGAAGTCGTCGCTGTACCCGGTTCCCGAAGGAGCCGGTTACAAGAAGAACAACCATGCCTCGGCCTGGCACTTCGACTTCGACAAGGACGTGCGCTGTTTGATGAGTGTGATTCCCAACGCCGATTGGTACGAGACCTCGCACCACGAGCTGGGACACATCTACTACTACATGAGCTATTCGACCCCGCAGGTGCCGATCCTTCTGCGCCGCGGCGCCAACCGCGCCTACCACGAAGCGGTGGGCAGCATGTTGGGATTGGCCGCGATGCAAAAGCCGTTCATCGAAGGTATCGGTTTGTTCCCCGAGGGGCAGGAGACGGATCAGATTCAGACCCTGTTGAAGGAAGCGCTGAACTACATCGTCTTCATTCCGTGGTCGGCGGGCGTCATGACGGAATTCGAGTATTCGCTGTACGCGGAAAATCTGCCCGCCGATCAGTACAACGCGAAGTGGTGGGAGCTGGTGCAGAAGTACCAGGGGATCGTGCCGCCGGGACCGCGCCCCGCCGACGGTTGCGACGCCGCCACCAAGACCCACATCAACGACGACGCAGCCCAGTACTACGACTACGCGATCTCGTACGTGCTGCTGTTCCAGCTGCACGACCACATCGCGCGCAACATCCTGAAGCAGGATCCGCACGCGACCAACTATTACGGGAGCAAGGACGTGGGCGCGTTCCTGACCACCATCCTCGCGCCCGGCGGAACGCGCGATTGGCGCGAGCTCACGCGCGAAGCGACCGGTTCGGACTTGAGCGCGGAAGCCATGCTGCGTTACTTCGAGCCCTTGATGGCGTACCTGCAGCAACAGAACCAGGGACGGACCCACACGCTGCCGGATCTATGAGTTGAGGAAAGCTTCAGTTGTGATGAAGAGGCCCGTGGAAACACGGGCCTCTTTTCGTCTATACTCATTTCTCCGCGACGAGAGGCCACAAATGAAACTTTCTTGCCCCAGTGCTGTGCTACCCCTCCTGCTAGGCTACTTTACGTTTGTGACCACCGCCGCTAACGGACAAACTCAGGGGGTAATTACACTCTCCAGCCAGCCCAGTGAAGTCGTGTGTGGATTCTTCAATAACTTGCCGGGCGTTCGGACGGTTTACGCGCTCCATACGCTTAACCCCGGGGCGACTGCCTCGCGATTTCGCATTGAACAAGGGGGCGGAATGACGATGACGTATCTTTCCGAGAGCCATCCATTTCCAGCCACAGTCGGAGACGTCGTGAGTGGTGTGTCGATTTGTTATGGGGGCGCCTGTCTTATCGGAAATCAGGTTCTCTTGTCAGTAACGTACATGGCGTACGGAACGTCCAGCCACTGCTCACAATTACATGTTGCTGCGCACCCTGACGCCGAGACGGTGGAAGCAATGGATTGTGGAGAAAATTCAGTTCGTACATTCGTTGAAGACCTTTACAATTTGGTCGACTGCGGATGTCCCGACGCGCGCGTGATTGCAGGTGCATCCCAGACCTTTGATTGTATGCCCGTCCCTGTGTCCGCAAAGACATGGGGCGGCATCAAGGCGCTCTATCAATAGGCAGCACCCCTTTCCTTCTACGAACCGAGGCAATCCATATCGCGACCACCGAGGCGAGCGGGGTTAGGAACACCGGAAACAAAACGATGGCCCACGCGATCGAGACGCCGTATTGCGGGTCGGCGGGATCCTCGGTGGCGCGTGTGTGCAGGAACGCCACTACCCCGAACACGACCGCGAGAACTATGCCGACGACAGGAGGCGTGACGAGCGCTCGAGTCACCCAGAACCGCGGCGACAGACCGCGGGGCGCGAGCAGAAAAGGCGGCCAAACGCGCGACAACATCGACGTGAAACCCACGCTGGCGAGCACGACCAAGAGAATGACGAGCGCCTCGTGGACGAGACGATGCGTCCATCCGAAGAGTTCTTCCGCCGAGATCCCCATCACCGCCCAGCTCATTGCCGCCGCGAAAGCCGCTCGAAGCGCGTTGCGTCGCAGCCAAGCAGTCACGGTCTACCCGGCCCGCCCGACCCGCTCCAAGATGAACGCGTACTCCAGAGCGACGTCTTTGAGGTAGTCGTAGCGCCCCGAGGCACCCTTGTGCCCTTCGCCCATCCGCGTGCGCAGCACGATCGTGTTGGCGTCGGTCTTCCACGCGCGCAGCTTCGCCACCCACTTGGCCGGCTCCCAATACTGCACGCGGCGGTCGTTGAAACCGCTCAAGACCAGCATGGGCGGGTAGTCCTGGCGCGCGATGCACTCGTAGGGCGAGTACGAGCGAATGTACTCGTAGTCCTTCTTCTCCGCCGGGTTGCCCCACTCCTCGAACTCGATCACCGTCAGCGGCAGCGACGAGTCGAGCATGGTGTTGAGCACGTCGACGAAGGGCACCACGGCCACGGTCGCGCGCCACAATTCCGGTCGCATGTTGACCACCGCACCCATCAGCATGCCGCCGGCGCTTCCGCCGTAGCACACGATGCTGCCCGCGCGCGTGTAACCCTTCGCGATCAAGTGCTCCGCGCACGCGATGAAGTCGGTGAACGTGTTGCGCTTGTAGAAGCGCTTGCCCTTCTCGTACCACGCGCGCCCCAGCTCCCCGCCGCCGCGCACGTGCGCGATGGCGAAGATGACCCCGCGGTCCAAAAGGCTCACGCGATTGGCGACGAAGTGCGGTTCGACGCTGACCCCATACGCGCCGTATCCGTACAGCAAGAGCGGCGCGCTTCCGTCGCGCGGCGTGTCGCGGCGATAAACCAGCGACACCGGGATGCGCGTGCCGTCCACAGCACTCGCGTAGAGACGCTCGCTGGCGTAGTTGGCCGGGTCGAAGCCGCCCAGCACGTCGTATCGTTTGCGGAGCTCCTTGGTTTCATTCACCATGTCGTAGTCGAACACGGAGCGCGGCGTGGTGAGCGACGAGTAGCTGAAGCGCAATACGGTCGAATGAAAGTCCGGGTTGTACTCGAGCCACACGGTGTATACCGGCTCGTCGAAGGGCACTTCGCGCGATTCGCGCGTCAACAGGTCGATGACGCGGATGCGCTTGAGCCCGTTCTCACGCTCGATTATCACCAAGTGACGCTCGAACGCTTCGATGGCATCGATCTTCACCGCCGGCCGGTGCGCGATGAGCTCGCGCCATTGTTCGCGGGTCGGGTTGTGCGACGGGGCCTCGAACACGCGGAAGTTGAACGCGTCGTCGTTGGTGAGAATGAAGAACGACTCGCCCGAATGCGCGATGTGGTATTCGACTTCCGGCTTGCGCGGCTGGATCAACTTGAACGCCGAGGATCCGCCGTCGGTGACCGCGTCGTCGAGGCGCGCCACTCGCATCTCGGTAGTGGTGTTGCTCTCCATGACGATGAAGAGGTACTCGCGGCTGCGCGTGACCTCGACCCCGACGAAAAACGCGGGGTCGGGCTCGCGATACAGCTCGACGTCGCCTTCCACCGCCTGCCCCAGCCGATGCCGGCGAACGGCGTGGGGGCGCATTTGTTCGTCGAGAATGGTGTAAAAGAGGGTGCGGCTGTCGTTGCCCCATTCGACGTCGTAGGACAAGCCGCGAATGGGCCCGTCGACGATGTCCCGCGTCGCGAGGTCCATCACGAACAGGTCGAACGACTCCGCGCCCGTGGTGTCCACCGTGTACGCGAGCAGTCGATGGTCGGGGCTCACCTCGCGCGCACCGACGGTGAAGTACGCGTGCGCGTTTGCGAGAATGTTCTCGTCGAGCAGGACTTCTTCCGGCCCTTCGACCATCGCGTCGGGCGCGCGCTTGCGGCAGTAAATCTCGTACTGGCGATCCTTCTCGGTACGCGTGTAGTAGAGGTACTCGTCGCGCCGGACCGGCACCGACGAGTCGGTCTCGTTCAAACGCGCGACCATTTCGTCGTAGAGGTTCTTTCGAAGGCCCGCCGTGGGCGCCAGCATCGCGTCGGCGTATTCGTTCTCCGCGCGCAAGTAGGCGACCACGTCCGGATCGCCGCGCTCGCGGAGCCACCGGTAGTCGTCGGACCGCGGGTCGTCGTGGATGGTGACGTTGGTCGGAATCTTCTTCGCGATGGGCGGATTCACGCTTGCCCCTTCGCCTTCGCGGGTTCGCTCCATAGATGCGCGTAGGAAAGCCCGCTGCCGGTGTTGAAGAGAACCGACCGCTCGCCGTCCTTGATCCACCCGTTTGCTCGCAGCTTGGCGTACGCCGCGACCGTCGCCCCACCCTCCGGGGCTGCGAAGATTCCTTCCGCGCGCGCGATCGAGGTTGCACCCTCCATGAGCTCGACGTCGCTCACCGCGATGGCGGTTCCCTTCGATTCGCGAATCGCGCGCAGCATCAACGCGTCGCCGACCGCCGCGGGGACGCGGAGCCCGTCGGCTACCGTGGCGGCGTTCTCCCACGGTGTAGCGGTGTCGGCGCCCTGCTCGAACGCGCGCACGATGGGGGCGCACCCGCTCGATTGCACAGAGACCATACGCGGACGATGCGAGTCGATCCAGCCCATCGCCTCCATCTCATCGAATGCTTTCCACATCCCGACCAAGCCGGTGCCGCCCCCGGTCGGATACACGACGACGTCGGGCAGCGTCCAGTCGAGTTGCTCGGCGAGCTCGTACCCGAGCGTTTTCTTGCCCTCGAGCCGATATGGCTCCTTGAGTGTCGAAAGATCGAAGCGGCCGAAGCGCACCGCGTCTTCGACCGATGCGCGCCCGCAATCGGTAATCAAACCGTCGACCAAGTGGACGTGCGCGCCGTACGCGCGACACTGTGCCACGAATGTCGCCGGCACGTCGGCCGGCATGTACACGTGGGCTTCCACACCGGCGCGCGCCACGTACGCCGCCAGCGCGCACGCCGCGTTTCCCGCCGATGGTGCGGTCAGCACGCGCGCGCCCAACTCCACCGCGCGTGAAACCGCCACCGCCATCCCGCGCGCCTTGAACGAACCCGTCGGGTTGGGGCTTTCATCTTTGATGAAGAGTGTGTCGCGCTCCAAACCGAGTGCAGCGGCCAAGCGCGCGGCCGGCACGAGCGGCGTCCCGCCTTCGCCGAGCGACAATCGAAAGCGAGGATCGCCGACGGGCTGCAGCTCGTGGAAACGCCACACATCGCGCGAGCGAGCGTCGAGCGCTTCGCGGTCGATCGCGTGCCGCGCGGCGTCCAAGTCGTAGCGCGCGAGCAGCGGACGACGGCAGTCGTCGCACAGGCCGCGCAGAACGCCGGCGTCGTAGCGACGGCCGCACTGGCTGCATTCGAGATGCGAGAGAAGTCTCATGTCGTCGATGGCGCCCTCACGACCGCCGACGAAATTGGGGGTCGATTCGCAAGTGGAAGACCGACTATCGCCACACGGCGAGAATGACGCCCATCACCACCAACCAAATCAGCCGGTACCCGGCGTCAATCGAAACCAGGCGCATGCTGCCGCGATTGAACAGCGCATCGGTCACCTGGACCGTGATGATGAAACCCAGCCACAACCACGCGCCGGCTTGCGCGCCCGCCTTCGCCGTGGTCGCGTCGAACTGCGCCACGACGTGTGCCAGCACGTACGCCGAAAGCAGGCTCATCAAAAAAGTGACGCCGTATATTTTGGGAAAGTTGGTGTTCTTGACGTCCGCTTCGGTGACGCCGGACGCGGCCATCCACTGCTTGCCAAGGAGCGGGCCGTACCACAGCGCGCCGACCGCAAAACCCGACAACGCCGCCACGATGACGGCCCAGTAGTTGATCTCCATCGAGACCCCCTTCTGTTTTCCGAGAGGCATGACGAGAAAACACTGGCGGTGAGCGTAGCGGGAACTTAACGGTAAGGACAAACGAAAAAAGACGGGCAGGAATGATGAGACGGCGGGTACCGGACCCGCTTTGACCACGTGCGATAGCCAGCCACAGCGTATTGCTTCCACGGGCTACCGGACACGCCGCCGTTCTCATCAATTCTTTTGAGTTTCGCCACCAGGACTACATCCCGAGCGGCGAAAAGTTGGCGGGGCTGGCGCGCCCGCGGCGGCATGGGGTAGGATGAGGGCCCTAGCGGTTTCGTCCCGCCAGCTTTCGAACCAGAGGAGATACCGATGCGACTTGGGGTTCCGTTCGCAATCCTATTGGCCGCCGCCGCCGCGATGCCGGCCTTCGCGGCCGAGGATTCACCCACGGAAGCGACCTATTTGACCCGCGCGCGCCAGCTCACCTTCGAGGGCAAACGCGCCGGCGAAGGTTATTTCTCCCCCGACGGCAAGCGCTTCGTCTTCCAAGCCGAGCGCGAGAAGGACAATCCGTTCTATCAGATTTATATGCTCTCGCTGGAGAGTGGCGACATCCACCGGGTGTCTACGGGAACGGGCAAGACCACGTGCGCGTACTTCGACCCCAAGCACGAGCGCGTCATTTTTGCTTCGACGCACCTCGACCCCGACGCGGTGTCGAAGCAGAAGATGGAGATCGAGAACCGCGCGGCGGGCAAACAGCGCCGCTACGCGTGGGACTACGACGAGACCTACGACGTCTTTTCCACCGCGCTCGACGGCTCCGACGCGCAGCGCCTCACCAACGCCATCGGCTACGACGCCGAGTGCTCGTTCTCGCCCGACGGCACGTGGATCGTTTTCTCCTCCACCCGCGACCACTACAACAAGACCAAAGAGCTGACCAAGAAAGAAGCCGAGAAGGCGAGGATCGATCTCTCCTACTTCGCCGACATTTTCATCATGCGCGCCGACGGCTCTGAGGTGAAACGACTGACCAACGAACCCGGCTACGACGGCGGCCCGTTTTTCACTCCCGACGGCTTGCGCATCGTGTGGCGCCGCTTCAGCGAAGACGGCACCGTGGCCGACGTGTATACGATGAAGACCGACGGCAGCGACGTGGTCCAGGTGACCGACTTCGGCGCCATGTCGTGGGCACCGTACTTCCACCCGAGCGGCGATTATTTGATCTTCACCTCCAACAAGCTGGGCTTCGAGAACTTCGAGCTGTACGTGGTGGATCCAGCCGGCGCCAAGGAGCCAGTGCGCATCACCTACACCGATGGCTTCGACGGCCTGTCGGTGTTCTCGCCCGACGGCAAGCAGTTGGCGTGGACCTCGAATCGAACCACCGAGAAGCAATCGCAGATCTTCATCGCCGATTGGAACCACGACGCGGCGCGCGCGGCGCTGGCGCGCGGGTTCTCGCGCACGAATCACAGCGGAGTGGACGATAGCCGCGTGCGGACCATCGCGCGACTCGAGCGCTCGGCCGCGAGCACGAACGTCGCGTTTTCGCCGGAAATTCGCGCGAGCGATCTCAAGAATGACGTCGCGGTGCTAGCATCCGACGAGATGGAAGGGCGCCTCACGGGCTCGAAGGGCGAGAAAGCATCGGCGGAATACATCGCGAAGCGGTTCCGCGACATGGGCGTGGTTCCGTTCGACGAGAAGTCGGGCTACATCCAGACTTTCCCCTTCACGGCCGGCGTGAAGCTCGTTACGGACGCCAATCGAATGTCATTGAAGACGGGCGGGGAAACCCGCACGTTGAAAGTCGACAAGGACTTCCGCCCGCTCGCGTTCAGCGAGAACGCGATCGTGGAGGGGTCTGTCGCGTTTGCGGGTTATGGGCTCAAGACGCCCGGCACGAGCGCGTACGATTCTTATGGCGACTTCGACGTCAAAGACAAGATCGTGGTGGTGTTGAACTACGTGCCGGAAGGTGTGAGCATGGAACGCCGCATGGAGCTCAACATGTACGCCGGGGCGCGCTACAAGGCGATGATCGCGCGCGAGAAGGGTGCGAAGGCGCTGCTCTTCGTCACCGGTCCCAATTCCCCCAACGCGGGCGCGCTCGCCAAGCTCGGCTTCGACCAATCGCTCGCCGGTTCTGGAATTCCGGTGGCGGCAATCAGCGGCGAAGTCGCCGACCAAATTTTCAAGACGCACAGTGAGCCGCTGAAGGACGTTCAGTCCGCGCTCGACGGCGAGAATCCGCACGCAGTGGGTGCGTTCGATTTTCCGGGCGTGACGGTTTCTCTCACCACCCAGATCGAGCGCGAGATGGGCGACGGCCGCAACGTGATCGGGTATCTACCCGCATCGGAGCGACGACACGGTGGCGAGAACGCGCCCGTCATCGTGATCGGCGCGCACTACGACCACTTGGGTCGCGGCGACGACAATTCGCTCGCGCGCAAAGGCGAAGAGGGACAAATCCACAACGGAGCCGACGACAACGCTTCCGGGACCGCCACCATGATGGAGATCGCACACGCGCTCTCCGACATGCATCGCGTGGATCCCGATCTGTTCCCTTATGATGTCGTGTTTGCGGCGTGGTCGGGCGAAGAGCTCGGCATCATCGGATCCAACTATTTTGTCGAGCACGCGGTGCAAAAGGAGCGCATCAAGGCGTACATCAACTTCGACATGGTGGGGCGCGTGAAGGACAACACGCTCATCGTGCAAGGCGTGGGATCGTCGGAGGCTTGGAAGGGCTTGGTCGAGAAGAGCAACGTTCCCGTCGGTTTCAATATCAAGCTCGACGACGATCCCTATCTGCCCACCGACGTCACCGCGTTCTATCCCAAGGGCATCCCTGTGCTGTCGTTCTTCTCGGGTAACCACGAGGACTATCACCGCCCCACCGACGATGTCGACGCGATCAATTACGACGACATGGCGCGGGTCGCCACGCTGGTCGCGAATATCACCCTCGATCTCATGAAGCAGGACCAGCCGCCGGCGTACGTCAAAGTCGCACCGACCTCGGCGCACGCGGGTTCACGCGCGTCGATGCGCGTTTACCTGGGGACCATTCCTGACTACGCGCCCGGCGACGTCGAAGGCGTCAAGCTCTCCGGCGTGAAGGCGGGCGGCCCCGCGGAAAAGGCCGGGCTGCAGGGCGGCGACGTCATCGTCGAGATCGCGGGCAAATCGATCAAGAATATTTACGATTACACGTATGCCATGGACGCGCTCAAGATCGGAGAAGGAGTTCCCCTGGTGGTCGTGCGCGACGGCAAGCGCGTCACGCTGAACATCGTCCCCGAAGCGCGCCAGTAGTTTCGTTCGAAGGAGGATTCAATCATGTTCGCATTCGCACGCCCGCGCGCGATTCGACTCGCGCTGTTCACGGCCGTGTTCGGACTGTTCGTCTGGTCGTGCAGCAGCGTTCCGATTACCGGCCGCAAGCAGCTCAGCCTGGTTCCCGAGGGCGAGATCATCGCCATGGCATCCGCGCAGTACGACACCTTTCTCATGACCAACAAGCTCTCTTCCAACAAGGAGCAAACGGCCATGATCAAGCGTTGCGGGGCGCGTATCCAGAAAGCGGTTGAGTCGTACTTCGCGTCCCAGAATCAATCGAAGCAGCTCGAAGGCTATGAGTGGGAGTTCAACCTGGTGGAGAGCGACGATGTCAACGCGTGGTGCATGCCGGGCGGCAAGGTTGTTTTCTACACCGGGATTCTTCCGGTATGCAAAGACGAGACTGGAATCGCGGTGGTCATGGGTCACGAAGTCGCGCATGCGGTGGCGAGGCACGGAAACGAGCGCATGAGCCAGGGCCTACTCGCGCAGTTCGGCGGCGCAACACTGGACGCCGCGCTCGCGAAGAACTCGGCGGGCACCAAGCAGCTCGCCGCGGCTGCGTTCGGCATCGGCGCGCAATACGGCGCGCTGCTTCCCTTCAGTCGCAAGCAAGAGAGCGAGGCGGATCACCTGGGAATCATCTTCATGGCCATGGCGGGCTACGATCCGCGCACCGCGGTGCCGTTTTGGGAGAGAATGTCGGCGGGCAGCAAGGGCGGCAAGCCCCCGGAGATCATGAGCACGCACCCGTCCGACGAGACGCGCATGGCGAATTTGAACGACAGGATGCCGGAGGCGATGAAATACTACAAACCGGCGAATTGATAACATGCGTTACCACGTAGTCTGTGCAGCTTGGGTCGTCGTCGCCGCTCTCTCGGCGCCGGCGGTACGAAGCGCGCCCGCTTCCCAACCCCGCGCGATCAAGCCGTGGTTCGGCGACGTCGACAAGATGCGCGAGCGGCGCATCGTGCGAGTCCTGGTTCCGCCCAGCCGCACGCTTTATTTCAACGACAAAGGCAAGGAACGCGGGCTGACGGCCGAACTGGTCCGCGACTTCGAACAATTCCTCAATGAAAAATACCGCCGCAAGCTCCTTAATCGCCCCATCACCGTGGCACTGATCCCGACCCCGCGTGACCGGCTGATCCCCGACCTGGTGGCGGGATTGGGCGACATCGCCGCGGGCAACCTCACCGCCACCGAAGAGCGGCTTCGGCTGGTCGATTTCGAGGCTCCCTCCGACCAGCGCCGCGTTTCCGAGCTCGTTGTGACCAGCACGAAACGCGGCGCGATGGCCTCGGTCGACGCCCTTTCCGGGCAGCCGGTCCACGTACGCGCTTCGTCGAGCTATCACGAGAGCTTGGTGGCTCTGAACAAGCGATTCGCAAAGGAAGGCAAGGCGCCCGCGAAGCTCGTGCTCGTTCCCGAAATGATCGAGGATGAGGATCTGATGGAAATGGTCGACGCCGGCGTGGTCGATATCATCGTGGTAGACGACTGGAAGGCGAAGATGTGGGCCACGATCCTCCCGCACGTGATCGTGAACGAGAGTGCGGCCGTGCGGGCGGGCAACCTCATCGGGTGGGCGTTTCGCAAGAACAGCCCGTTGTTGCACGGCGAGTTGACGGAGTTCTACTACAAGTTCGAGAAGCAGCGCGGTACCATCCCGTACCGGTTCGCGCAGTACAGCAAGCAAGTGAAGAGGCTTCAGGATCCCACCGGGCGCAACGACTGGAAACGGTTCGAGGAGACGGTCGCGCTGTTCGAGAAGTATGGCGCGAAATACAGCTTCGACCCGCTCATGCTGGCGGCGCAAGGCTTCCAAGAGTCGAAGCTCGACCAGAGCGCACGCAGCTCCGTGGGCGCCATCGGGGTCATGCAGCTCATGCCCGCGACCGGGCAGTCGATGAAGGTGGGCGACGTCACCGTCACGGAGCCGAACATTCACGCAGGTGCCAAGTACATGAACACGATCATGACGAGGTACTTCCAGGACGCGAAGTTCGACGACCTGAATCGCGTGCTTTTCGCCTTCGCCGCTTACAATGCCGGTCCCAACCGTATCTCGAAGCTGCGTCCGGTGGCCGCATCACGCGGGTTGAATCCGGACATCTGGTTCGACAACGTCGAAATCGTGGTGTCGGAAAAGATTGGCCGCGAGACGACCACGTACGTCCGCAACATCGTAAAGTACTACGTTGCTTACAAACTCATGCTGGGACTAGAGGAAGAACAGCGTAAGGCTCGCGAGGCCTTGATGCCCGACGGAGGTTAACGATGTGGAGAGGGACGCGGGCCGTGCGCGAAGCGCTCGGCCGCGTCCCTCTTGCTTGCCAGGAGCGGTTACTTCACCAGCACGATCCGCCGCGTCCCCACAGCCGAACCGTTCACCAGCAAGCGGCAGAAGTACACCCCGCTCGGTTGCACGCGACCGTTCGCGTCGCGACCGTTCCACTCCGCGGCGTAGTCGCCGGCGTCGAGCGTCTTATCAACCAGCGTCGCGACGCGCACGCCGCGCACGTCGAAGACCTCCAGCGTCGCGCGGCCGGTCTCCGCGAGCGCGTAGTCCATGGTGGCGTTGGCCTGGAACGGATTGGGGTGGACCGCTCTCAGGCTACCGATCCCGGGAGTTCCGGCCGGCACGTCCGTCGCCGTTTCGATGAAGCGGTAGATGTCGCCCTGGAAGGTCGAGAAGTACAACTCGCCGTCGACGTCGGTGCCGAACGAGACGATGTTGAGCGTCGTATCGAGTAACAGTGTCGACGCCGGACCATCGGGATCGAGGGCCCATATGAGTCCGTTGATGTAGTCGGCAAAAATGTAATTCCCCCACAACGTCGGAACCGACGGGCCGCGATAAACGGTGCCTCCGGTTATCGATGCGCCGCCAGCGCCGTGGTTGTACACCCAGACCGGCAGCACGATATCGAGATTGGTCGTGTCGCATTGCGTCGGTTGGGGATAACAGACCAAACCTTCAGTGTGCGGCCAGCCGAAGTTGCGCCCCTTGAGGACGACGTCGACCTCTTCCCACGCGTTCTGTCCGACGTCGGCCAGCCATAGATCTCCGTTGTCCGAATCGAAGCTGTAGCGCCACGGATTGCGGAAACCGAACGCGTAGATCTCTTCGCGCCAACCGTTGGGGTTCCCCTCGAACGGATTGTCGGCCGGAATGCCGTACTGCAGTCCGCCTTCGGGGTTGTCGACGTCGATGCGCAGCAGCTTGCCCTTGAGCGTCCCCAGGTTTTGCGCGTGGCCCGGCGTTCCATCCTCGCCCAGCGAAATGTAGAGGTAGCCATCGGGACCGAACGCAATGCAGCCGCCCTTGTGGAAGAAGCTGGCCTGGCTTATACGCAGTATCCGGACCTGCGATCCGGGATCCGCGAGGTTCGGATTGGCCGCGTTCGCCGTGAAGCGTGCGATCACCGTCTCGAACGGTGAGTCGTCCTGGTAGCACACATAAAAGAATCGATTCGATTCGTAGTTGGGGTGGAACGCGAGTCCGAGAAGCCCGCATTCGCCCTGGAGCTCCAAACCCGCGGAGATGTCGAGGAACGTGGACATCTGCGACACGTTGGGATTGTTTGCGAACACGTAGATTTGCCCCCCCCGCTCCACGACAAACAGACGGTCGGTTCCGTCGCGCGGATCTTCGATGTTGATGGGCGAGCCAAACGTGGGGAGATTGGGAAACGCATTGGTGATGTTGGCCGCCTGCGCGAGTCCGGTGGAAATCAGTAGCAACGCGATGGTGCAGCAAGTTGTTCGTGTCATAGCGATTTCGCGTTGATGGAACGCGATCCTCCTTACGGCCAAATGTAGGCCCGCCTGGAAGAACGAGATGTAACCATGCTCACCTTCGGTGGGTTTTCGGGCCGCGCATTTCTTGCCCGCGCGTCACATCTGGGAACGACCGTCCATCATGGGACACGTGGCATTCTCAGGCACTATTGCGGTCTCCCTCTCCGAACGCGACTATTGGAATGTGATCCCCAACACTCTTTCTTAGGACGGCCGCGGGCGACTGCGGACCCGAACCACTTGGAAGCGATCAGTTGAATGACGGATGCCATATTGGCCGCGATTCTCGGCGGTCTTCTCGCCATCGCGGGCGGATTCGTCGCGGCGTGGTTTCAATTGCGAATCACGCGGCATGCGCGGATGAACACGATCATCGCCGAGAAGAAGGTGAAGGCCAACGCGGAGGCCTATCAGTATGTGAAAGAAATCGAAAGATCCTTGGTGCAGCGCTCCGACCAGGAAACGCTGCTCTTGATGACGGATCGCGACCATTGGTTGGCGGCCAACCGCCTGTTTCTACCGGGTGCATTTCCGGAGAAATGGGCCGCGCTTCGCATCACGCTGCAATGGCTGGTCGGGCGTCCCCCGCAAGGGCCGCGTGACTACGACCACATGCACGGCCTTCGCATGAAGGCGCTGCGCATCGCGAAGGACGCCCTGCAAGAGATCTACCACGACATGGGAATTGAAGAGGACGAGGAACGGCGTCCAAGCGATTGAGGCGCTGGTCACGTCTCCCGCGCCCACGCGTCCGCCACTTGGCGCGCGCGAGGCAAGTTGTCGACGACGAGGATGAGCTGGTGATCGTGGTCGCTGTAGAGGACGTCGATGTTGACGCCGGCGTCGGCCATGCGACGCGTGAGCATTCCCATCTGGCCGGGAACGCCCTGCTTCAATCGCTGCACGACCACGTCGCGCTCGGCGAGCACGCGGATGCCGGCGGCTTCGAGCGCCTTGCGCGCGGCGGCTCCGTCGGCGAAGAGAAAATGTGCGATACCTTCGCCGCCCACCACCCACGCCCCGCCGCCTTCGATGCTGACACCCGCGCGTCCCAGCGCCTCACCCATGTCGGCCAGTGCGCCGGGACGGTTTTCGAGGACGATCGCGAGATCTTTCATCGGTGTCGATGCTTTGCGCTACTTCACACTCTTCGCCGCAGCGACGATCACCTTTACGACGTCGTTCGTCTTGCTGATGAACGGCACGTGCGATGACTTCAGCTCCGACGTGGTCGCGTTCATGCGCTTGGCCATGAAGCGCTCGAGCTCTGGGTTGATGACCTTGTCGTCGCTCGCGACGATGTACCAGGCGGGGATGGTCTTCCACGCCGGCGTTTCGACCGAACCGCCGAACGCGGAGCCGTGAAGCGGCTTCTGTGCGGCGGCCATCACCGCAGCTTCATCCTTGGCGACGTCGGCGCAGAATACGTCGTGGAACGCCGCGCGATCGATGTAGACAAACCCGGCAGCGTCGGGACGAAACGACTTGCCGACATCGTTTGGGAACTTCTCGAGCAACGGGCCGAGCACCTCGCCCGCGCCGGGGCCGAGGGCGGCGATATACACGAGCGCCTTCACCTTGGTATTGCCCGCCGCGGCCGCAGTCATCACGGCACCACCGTACGAATGTGCCACTACGACGACGTTGCCGGTCTGCGCGTCGATAAGGCGCTTGGTAGTCGCGACGTCATCGGCAAACGAGGTGAGCGGATTCTGCACGGCGGTCACCGTGTAACCATCCTTCTCGAGTGCGGTGATAACGCGTCCCCATCCGCTCGCATCCGCGAAGGCGCCGTGCACCAATATGATGGACGGCTTCGCGGGTGCGCCGCCCATCTGCGCCGTTGCGGCGCTTGCGATAAACAGGGTTGGCAGAATCGTGAGTGCGATGAACCGCTTCATGACGTCCTCCTCTAAAACAGCCCGTGTTTCTTGCCGACTTTTTTGAACGCGTCCAGAGCACGGTCCAAGTGCGGCTTGGTGTGCGCGGCGGAAATCTGGACGCGGATGCGCGCCTTGTCTTTTGGTACTACCGGGTAGCTGAAACCAACGACATAGATTCCCTCGGCGAGCATATCCTTCGCGACGTCGTGGGCGAGCTTGGCGTCGCCCAGCATGATGGGGACGATCGGGTGCGTGCCTGGGATGATGTTGAAGCCCGCCGCCGTCATGCCGGTGCGGAAGTAGCGCGTGTTTTCTTCCAGACGATCGCGGAGCTCGGTGGTCTTCTCGAGCAAATCCAGCACCGCGATCGATGCGGCGACGATCGGAGGCGCGAGGGAGTTCGAGAACAGATACGGCCGCGAGCGCTGGCGCAGCATTTCGACGATCTCCTTGCGCGCGGCCGTGAAACCACCCGAAGCGCCGCCCATCGCCTTACCGAGCGTCGAGGTGACGATGTCGACGCGGTCCATGACGCCGTGGAACTCCGGCGTGCCGCGCCCCGTCTTGCCGATGAAGCCGGTCGCGTGCGAATCGTCCACCATGACCACCGCGTCGTACTTCTCCGCCAGATCGCAGATCTCATTCAGCTTGGCGATGAAGCCATCCATGCTGAACACACCGTCGGTCGCGACCATGCGCAACCGGAAGTTCCTCGCTTCCTTGAGGCGATCTTCGAGATGGTTCATGTCGCCGTTGCCGTAGCGCATGCGCTCCGCCTTGCACAACCGCACACCGTCGATGATGGAGGCGTGGTTCAGCTCGTCGGAGATGATGACGTCTTTGTCGCTTAGAAGGGTTTCGAAAAGGCCGCCGTTGGCGTCGAAGCAGGAGCCGTAGAGTATCGCGTCGTCGGCTTTCAGGAAGGATGCGATGCCGCGCTCGAGCTGCTTGTGAATCTCCTGGGTCCCGCAGATGAAACGGACCGACGAGAGGCCGTAGCCCCATTCATCGAGACCCTTGTGCGCAGCTTCGATCACCTTCGGGTGCGACGAGAGACCCAGGTAATTGTTCGCGCAGAAATTGATCACGTCGCCGCTCGCAACTTGGATGCTCGCAGCCTGCGCGCTCTTGATCACGCGCTCGTCCTTATAGAGGCCGGCTTCGCGGATGGAGGCTAACTCACTGGTGAGAATCTTGCGAAGATTGGCGTCCATGGACGCAGTCTAGCAGAGAAAGCGCCTACGCCGCCATCCGGCGGCGAGCTACGGCTTGGGCAACAAGCTCGGCCAATGCTCCACGATGGTGATGGTTCCTGGTGGGAGCGGTCTGCTCGGCATGAGCACGAGCAGCTTGTCTTGCCTGCGAGTAACGTCGGCGTCGAACGTGGTCTTCGGCACGCGACCGACCTGGCGCGGTGGACCCAGGCGAAACTGCGATCCGGGCAGGATCTCCGCGGCGAAGATTGCTTCGGTATCGCCGGGGCTTCCCAAGAAGATCCTCCGTCCGTCGCGCGACCAACTGATTTTGACTCCCCCGCGCATGGTCACTTGATACTTCGACCCGCCTTCCGGGAATTTCTGCACGTACACTTCCGTGCGCCCCGACTCGTCGGATTCGTACGAGGCCCAATTGCCGTCGGGCGACACCTTCGCGTTCCCCTCGAGGTACGGTGTCACCAAGTACGGCCGCGGCTTGTGGTCGCCGTCGAGCGGAAGAATCCATATGTCGCGCCGCGTCGCGGCCTCTTGGCGGCCGAAAACCAACGCGCGACTGTCCGGCGTCCAGTCGAACAGGAATTTGAACGACGGGTCGTCTTCCAAGAACGTCTGGTTGGACGATCCGTCCACGGCGGACACCACGATCTTCTGCGCGCCGCCCGTCTGCGCCGCGGTGTAGGCGATGCGCGTACCATCGGGCGACCATTGGGCGCCGTCGTTTTCATTCGTATCGTGGGTGAGTCGCGTCACGACGCCGCGTTCGAGATCCGCAATCCAGAGGTCGGCGACGCCCATTCGTACGCCCGTTTGAAGCACCGCGCGGCGTTCGTCGGGGGCGAGGTCGACCGAAATGTAGCGACCGGGAACCATCGGAATCGGCTTGAGGTTTTCCCCGTGCAAGTCCGACCACACCAGGTGCGTCGCGAAGTCGGTGTTGGTGCCGTACGCGATGGTGCCGTTGGTCGCGACGCTCAACGGCGCCCCTCCGGAGAACCCGGTCCCGAACGGGCGGTCGCCGAGCGACAACGGTTCGCCCGCGACGCGGCCGTGCTTGGCGTCAAATTTGCGCGCGACGAGCACGTCGTCGCGTTGGTAGAGAAGATAACCGGGCTCCGCGTACACGACACCGCTGCCCGCGGTTTCCAGAACCGCCCGGCGTTCGCCGCCGTCCAACGACGCCATGTAGATCGTGTACAGGCCGTCGTGCTGCGGGAGCGACGAGTAGAGGAAATGTTTCCCGTCGGGAAGAAACACGGGATAGCGATGCGCGGTCTCGGTCGAATCGAGCTTCGTGACCGGCACGCCGCCGCCGCCGTTCGCGGAAATACGGTGGACGGCTCCCTCCGACAAGGGCGCGAATAGAATTACCCCATCGCGGTTCCACGACGCGCCGCGCGGGCCCTTGACGTCTTGGCAAATGGTTTCCGGTGTGCCTCCGTTCGCCGCGACTTTCATGAGCTTCTGTGTGCGTGAGAAGTAGCCGATGTACTTGCTGTCGGGCGACCAGAAGATCATCTGCGCGCCGTCGGTTCCCGGGACTTCGCGCGCAGCGAGCGATGCGAGCGGGCGCACCCACAGTCGGAACGTCCCCGTCGAATCCGCCGCGCGATACGCCAGCGTGCTCCCGTCGGGCGAAATGGCGGGGTGGACGCCATCGATATCCATGCGCGTCCCCGGCGCCTCGGGAATCTCGAAGCGAACCGGCGGCGCGACGCGTACGTGGGTGGATCGCGTCGCCACGAAACTCGTGGCGGCTACCGTGACGAGAACGAGTGCGGCCCCCGCAACCAGCGGGCGCGACGGCAAGCGCGCGCCGCGCGGGGCGCCCTGCGACACGTCGGATCCCGACGTACGCGTCGCAATGACGTCATCGATCTCGTTGCGCGCGTCGCCGATGTCGCGCAGTCGGCGCTTGGCGTCTTTTTCCAAACAACGACGAAGCAACTCGCGAATCCGCGGCGGCGTGCGCGAAGGCAACGCGTCCCAGTCCGGCTCGCGTTCCAAGATGCGCGCGATCATGTCGGACACGGTGTCGCCCGCGAAGGCTTGCCGCCCCGAAAAGCATTCGTACAGCACGCACCCGAACGACCAAATATCGGTGCGCTTGTCGACCGCGCGACCGCGCGCTTGCTCGGGGCTCATGTAGGCCGCGGTGCCGAGAATGACGCCGACACCGGTATGTTGCCCGTGAGTCAGCGTGGGAGAATGCGACAGGCTCTCGTCGGAACTCGACGACACGTCCATTCCGCCTTTGGCCAGGCCGAAATCCAGCACCTTGACGTCGCCCGTGGGCGTGATCATCACGTTGGCCGGCTTCAAATCGCGGTGCGCGACGCCGTTCTCGTGCGCGCTCTCCAACGCGGCCGCGACCTGACGGCCGACCTGCAGCGCTTCGCTGATCGAGAGTGGGCCGCGATCGAGACGATGCGCCAGCGTCTCGCCTTCGATGAACTCGAGAATCAGGTAGCGATGCCCGCCGACTTCTTCGAGTCCGAAAATGCCGGCGATATTGGAATGAGTGAGCGACGCGAGGAGCTTGGCTTCGCGTTCGAAGCGCGTGAGGCGATCAGGGTCGCGCGCGAACTCGTCGGGGAGAGCTTTCACCGCGACGTCGCGGCCCAGTCGTGTGTCGCGCGCACGGTACACCTCGCCCATTCCCCCGGCGCCGAGGGAGGCGAGGATTTCGTATGTGCCAAGTCGGGTACCCGGGGTCAGCGGCATGGAACGGGCAGTTTATCAGAAACGAGGCCAACCGGCATCGTCCGGCTGACCGCCTAATTCGTCTTCCAGCACCCCCATCCCGAGTGGCCCTGCTTGCCCTTCGAACGACCGAAGCGGGGAGCTCGATAGAGCACTTCGACGCCGTCGTCGATGCCGGCGTGAACGTAGGCGGGGTCTTCGGCACAGTCGCAGTGCGCAGTACGCTCGCGAGAGCGAGCGTCGAGTGATGACAACGTCTCCGCATACGCCTCTTCCACCGTGTTCAAATAGCTGATCGTTCTGTCGACATCGTAGACCACGACGCTGATCGCCGTTTCGATCTCCTCATCGAGTCGCTCATACGCGTTGCGTGCAAATTCGGTCGCGAAGGCGGATGCGTCCCAGTCGCCATCCAACCCCTCCAGCGGACGCAGATCGAAGTAGGACCGATGTAGATTCTCGGGCGAGGCGACGACGTAGCGCGCATAGGGCGCGATTGCATTCACCGTGTACGGCGTTCCGCCGTAGCACGTCCCGAGCACGACCACGTCGAACTTCGCCGAATTTCCAGCCATGCGTTTCAAGCCGGCCGTCAGGTCCGGCACCGTGAATGAACGCTTCGGATACGACCGATCGTAACCGTCCCCGTCGAACTCGGGAATCTCGTGACCGAAGTAGAAAAACATCTTTGCTGCGGGTTGCAAGCGGGTCGCGGACAGTTCTTCGTAGATCGTCATCTCCGGATCGAAGCGCGATGCTCCCTGGTCGCGCCAGTACGATCGCTCTTCCACTAGCTCACCGTTTCGGTAGTAGTACGCGTGTCCGTCTTTGCGCGGGACGACGAAGAGAAGTTTCCTCCGGCGTGTCTCGTGAAAGAGAAAGACCTCGGCGTTGGGGTTGCGCTCCGCGACCGTTCGCGCGCTCGCAAGAATCGCCTCGTCGGCTTTGTGGGCGTCCCCGTCCGCGTCGTGGAAGGTGTAGTCGCCGTCGCCGTGGATGAAGAAGACGAGCGAGTATCGCGGCGGCTCGGCGCCGTGGGCGGCTTCGTGCTTCGGCGGTGCCGACGCGCACGAAGCCGTCGCCACGACGACAAAGAGGCCGATGTGAACTCTCACACCAAGAGGATGATGATGATAATGATCAGGAGCAACGTCACGACGCCGATCGTGATCGATTTTGCCTGCTCGAAGTCTTGCACGACGAAGCTGGAGAACGCGTTCAACTGATCGTCCGGCACGGGGCTGAACCCATTGCGACCCGCGAGCTCGTCGCTTCTTTCTTGCAGCGTCGCCTTGACACGATCGATGTTGGCCGCGTCCTGCTCCGAGAGCATGGGTGCGCTCCGAACGGTACTCAACGCGTCGACCATGCCGTCGATCCTCTTCTCGAGAATGGCCCGCTTTTGAACCGGGTCACTCGTCGCCTTGACGTCGACGGCGGTGTCGTTGAGGCGATCGAGGATGGCGTCTTGCGCGTGTGCCACTCCGGTCATGGCGAAAACGACCGTTGCACAGAGGACCAAACGCATTGCGATTCGAGTCAGCATGCTGGTTCCTTTCGGCGCTTTCGCGCGGCTTCATTACGTATCCGTCGAACGGTTGCCCTTCGACACCGTAACACACAGTGATGCTCGTAACGAATCACGGATGGAACATGGGTGTGAGCTTGATTACTGCTTCGTAGCCGCCAGCTCGCGCGTTTTCAAGTATTCGAGAATCGCCGCTAATGCCGGGTCGCGATGGTTGCGATAGTCGTCGGACGTCATTTCCGCCGCGAGGTCGGGTGCAATCCACACCCGCATGTCTTCGGACACGGAGTCCTGCCAGTAACGCGACGATGCGTTCGCGGTCAGCCCGCTGTACGGCAGAATGATGTTGTTACCTTCGCCGATGAAGTTCGGGCGCGATCCCGTCGGTTCACCGACGAAGAGCGCCGGCGTCTGGCGATCGAGCCAGTTGCAGAAGTTCTGGCACGCGCTGAAGGTCTCGCGTCCGGTGATGACGAACAATCGTGCGTCCTCATTGAGGGCGTCCGATTTGAGGATGGTTTGGAAGAATGCGCGGCCGAGGAAGTTGTTCCCGCCATTGTTGAGACGCACGTCGATCACGAGCGCGCGTGCCTTCTTCGCCTCGAACATTTCGACGGTGCGTTTTCCGAACTGTGCCACCGTCTCTCCGTCGGGTTGGTCGATGACCACCCGGAAGTTGGCGTACACGATGTTGGAGTCGTCGAGATAGTCGACGGTGAAAAAGTGATCCGGACTGCGGCGCCACAGCGGGAGGGGTTTGGCGTTCGGCGCCATGTCGATCCAGTCCGATGGAATCTCCTGGGTATCGTGCGGGCTGTGGCCGGGAAACGGAGCCGCCCGGACGGCGGTGCGCGTCTCCTTGCCTTTCGCGTCGACCACGGTCACTTCCGCCGACTCGAGCCCGGTCGAGATGTCGAGCGCGTCGAGATATTCGATGCGCGACAGGTATCGCGGACCCATCCAGCGGGCCCCTTGGTCGTTGTCGCGTTGCGCCGTGGTCTTGATGCGAGCGAGCGCGTCCTGGGTGGTGAGCGAGCCCACGCGAACCACGCGCTTTCCCACCAGCTGCGCGTAGTCCGCGTGCGCCGCCTTGACGAACAGTCCGTCCTTGAAGTCGTAGAACTGGATCGGGAGCATGTGGAACGCGAATTTGCCCTCGCGCGGCGCGCTCAATCCCGTGTGACCGTCGTCGATCCGCACCATCAGCTGGACCAACGCGACGATGATCTCGTAGTCCTTCATGTTCGGCACCGCCGCCGAGATGCGCGCGATTTCTCGGTCCCATTCGGCGCGCGAGATGTTCTTGAAGGGAGAGTAGTGCGTTTCGGCGACGCGCTTGGTGAGGTAGTCGAGGTCCAGGCGCCAGCCGTCTTCGCGCGACATGTCGGGTGTCGCGACCGGCAGGATGCGCGCGCGAAACTCCGGCGTGTCGCGGATGCCCGCGAAGTCGGTGTCGTTGCGAATCAGCTCTTCGCGGTTGCGGAGACCCGAGCGAATGGCGAGCTCGAGGGCGTCGATCGCAGCCGCTTTCTCTCCCAGCAACGCCAGGCAGCACGCACGATCATAGTGGCTCACGCCGACTTGATAGCCCAGTGCCGCCGCACGTTCGTACGCTGCGATCGATTCCCGGTAGCGCTTGAGGTTGTACTCGGCGCGCGCGAGCTCGAACCAGAAGCGGCCATTGTCGGGGTTCTCGGCGGCGAGCTCGTTGTATAGAGCCGCACCTGTTTTGTTGTCGTCCTTCTCCAGGGCGGCGGCCGCGGCGTCGAGCTTCTGCGCCGCGACGCTGGCGGCGGGGGTTGCTTGGGGCTGGGTTGCTACGACCGTAACGGTCGCGATGAGCGTGGGTATCCAGAGGCGTGGCTTCACGTCGGCTCCCTTCGGTGCTAGATTTCTAGCACGTACGGGAGCCGGACGCGAGAGGTTTCAAATCGTCGCACTAACGATACAGTGCCTTTACGCCGCCCCACGTCGTCTCGTGAACGGGGTGCGGGCATTGACAAAGACAAGGACAGGTGTCCGATTCGGGTCCGACGTAGGCGTGGCCCCCCGTCGCTCCGACGACGACGATGGGGTCGCCGCAGCGTGCGACCGCGACTTCGCCCGGAACCGGAGAGGTCGGAGACGGGACGACTATCAGCATATTCTCGCAGGTGGTCGGCTCGCCGAACCAGAGGAAGTTCAGCGTCATGAGGACATGATCGCCGGCGACACAGCCGCCGTAACCAATCGAGACGCCGTCTGGCCACGAGCCGAGTATCAGATAAGGCGACGTGAACGAGTGAGGGAAGAGCCCCGAGGCGTCGACGTTAACCTTGAACTGCGAGGCGGTCGAGCCCGCGTTGTACTTATGGACGGTATAGAACGAGTTGAGGGCCGGAGGCTCTACCAACTGGTTCAGACTGCAATCGTAGCCGGTCGGATCCTCAAAAACGCTGATGTGGTCGGCGCGGGCTAGTGTCGCGGTCGAGCAGGCTAGCGCGATAACCGCAATAAATCGGTTCATCACGCACCTCCTTAGGTGCCGGAGTACACTTCCTTTCCATTACGCAGTTTCAGAATTACCACCTCAAAATCAACTTCGGGTGCTTGCCGATCTTCTTTTCGAAGGTCGCGGGGTCGAAGTCCTTGGCGTCGACGATGGTTTCCTTGCCGCGGTTGAGCATGATGTTCCAGATCTTGTCCTGGATGCCGTTTTCGCGCGACTCGAGGAGGCTCTTGGTGATCTCCCAGGTCTCGAACAGGCGCCGCCCGATGATGCTGTGCATGCGCACACCCTTCACGATGGTGCGCTGGAAGTCTTGGATCTTGAAGTCGCCCGACTTCAATCCGAACAGCACCACGTCGCCGCCGCGACGCACGGACGTGAGCGCGTTGTTGACGGACGAGTTGTGGCCCGCCATCTCCATCGCGACGTCGACGCCGTCGATACCGCTGAAGCGCACCACTTTCTCGACCACTTCCGGGTACGCCTTCCATCCGTTGCGATCGTCGGAGGGCGCGTCGATCTTGAATTGCACCACCTCATCCGCGCCCAGCTCCTCCGCGAGCTTGGCGTTGATGGGATTCGGTTCGACGCCCAAAACGCGCGACGCACCCAGCGCCTTGGCGATCATGATGGTGAACTGGCCGATGGCACCACACCCGAACACGGCCACCGACTTGCCCCGCAAGTCGACCGCGGTGCACGCGTGCACCGCATTTCCGAACGGCTCTTGAATGACCGCGACTTCGGGGCGGATCTTGTTGACGTCGGTGCGCCATAACACGCTCGCGGGCAGCTTGATGTACTCCGCAAAACCGCCGTCGCGCGAAATACCGATGATGCGCTCGTCGGTGCACACGTGACGCTGTCCGATCCGGCATTGGTAACAGCGCCCGCACACGATGTGCGACTCGGCCGCAACCAAGTCGCCCTTTTTGAAACCGTAGTGCGCTTCGGCCACCGGTCCCACTTCCACCACTTCGCCGAATACCTCGTGGCCGATGACGCGAGTGGTCTTCTTCTCGGCTTTGAGCGAGTCGTGGATCATGTTCTTGAACGACGAGCGGAACCAAATGCCGGCGTCGGAGCCGCAAAAGCCGGTGTACTTCACCTTGAGGATGACCGCACTCGCGTCGAGCGGACTCGCGTCCAGCTCGGGCTTCGCGACGCGCTCCCTGCGAAAGCCGCGCGTCTTGTCCCAGCGGTCGCGCTCGGAGTCGTAGACCAGCGCCCACATTTCTTCGCCGGTGCGCGGGACGGTCGGTTTACCCGCGCGCGCGGCACCGGCAGCGCGCTGGTTTTTGCGCGCGTTGGCCGTTCGGGTGTGCGTTCGAGGTGTGCTCGCCATGTTGGATGTTTGCCTTTCGCGTTGTGAACGTGCTATGCGACGGCGTGCCGCGCGGGCTCTAATGCGCGCCCATGAAGCGTCGCGCCGCGCGCGCTTTCGATGACGACGCGCACCGTGTCGGCGATTTCGATTCCGTCGGATGCTAGCACCGTGTGCTTGAAGTTGTCCGTCTTCCCGACCACGAAGCCGGGGTGTTTCTCATCACGCTCTTCGACCAGGACGTCGTGGGTCGAACCGATAAGAGCCTTGTTCACTTCATCGGTGATCCGCTTCTGCAGCTCCACCAGCTCGACGATGCGGCGCGTCTTCTCGGCCTCGGTCACGTCGTCGGGGAGCTTGCGCTGCGCGTATGTGCCCTTGCGCTCGGAGTACTTGAAGGTGAACGCGGCGTCGAAGCGGACGTCTTCCATCAGGCGCAGCGTCTCCTCGAACTCGTCCGCGGTCTCGGTCGGGAAGCCGACGATGACGTCGGTGGAAAGCGCCAAGCCGGGGATGGTCGCGCGCATCTCGTCGACCAGATTGCGAAACTCCGCATTGGTGTACGTTCGCCGCATGAGATCGAGCACGCGATCGTTTCCGGCTTGCAACGGAAGATGGATGTGCTTGCAAAGCTTCGGGTGCTCGGCGATGGCTTCGATCAACGCGGGAGGAAAATCCTTCGGGTGCGGCGAGATGAAGCGCACGCGCTCGATGCCGGACACGTCGGCCACGCGGAGCATCAAATCGGCGAAGCGAACCTCGCCGAAGCGGTACGAGTTGACGTTCTGGCCCAGCAGTGTCACCTGCTTGTAGCCGTCGCGCACCAACGCGTGCACTTCTTCGACCACGCCTTCGGGGTCGCGGCTGCGCTCGCGTCCGCGCGTGTACGGGACCACGCAGAAGGTGCACATGTTGTCGCACCCGCGCATCACCGCGATCCACGCGTTGATACCGCCGCTTCGCACCGGATCGACACCGGTGTAAGTCTCGCTGATCGACAACTTCAGCGCCGCACGATCCAGCGCCGCGGTGTCGGCGACGGGTGCTCCGCGTGAGGCATCGATCAACTCCGGCAGATGTCGGTACGAATCCGGCCCCGCGACGAAGTCCACCTCGTCGTGTCCATCCACCAGGTCTTGCTTCAGATTTTGCGCCATGCAGCCGAGGATGCCGATAGTGAGCTGGTCGCGGCGCAGAGCGCGCTCGCGCTTGAGTTGCTGCAGGCGGCCGTAGATCTTTCGGTGCGCGCGCTCGCGGATGGCGCAGGTATTAATGAGCACCACGTCGGCGACGTCGAAACGATCGGTGAGGCTGAAGTCGCGCTTTACGAGGATCGACTTCACCAGCTCGCTGTCGTAGACGTTCATCTGACAGCCGTAGGTTTCGATGTAGACGTTTAACGGCATGATAGGCCCAAGGACCACCGGTATGATAAGCGCACGGCGGTATGGATCACATACCGCCGTTCACGCCAGCGAACTCTTGCTGGAATAACACGTTAGAGCGTCGACTATACCAGATTCGCCGACGCCGGAAAAGGGCGCGCCTACTTCACGTCGGCGGCCGCGATGGGCGTGGGAATCTAGTCCCGGCGGGCCACTTCGCTCATCAGGGCCATCGTGTTGCCGTCGGGGTCTGTAAAAAAGGCGAGCCAGAGGTCGGTTTTACTGCCGCGGTGTATCAAGCGCGGTTCGTGGGTGAACGGAACGCCCTTTTCTTTGAGCTGCTGGTACGCGCTGTTGATGTCGTCGACGCGGAAATAGAGGATGGAGGAGAAGCTCTGCTTTTCGTTTTCGGGAAGGCCGAGCATGAGGCGCGTGTCACCGGTCTGGAAAAACGCCATGCCGGGGACTTCGAATAGAAACGGGACGCCGAGGACGTCGCGATAAAAAGCGATCGCACGCGTGAGGTCGCTGACGGTGACGCAGATCTGACCAATCGAAGACAACTTGACTGACTGCATGGACGCTCCTTCCGCTACCAGGCGCTCTCCCGGCGAGAGGCGAATAGTGTACACTGCCTTGCGCAATCGAACCAGCCATGCCCGCGACCATTCTCTCCATACCCATCGGCAGGATCAAGACCGGCGCCAAGCTGTTCGTGGCCTTCAGCCTGGTGGCGTTCTTCGTGCTGTTTCAGCGCTCGTCGATCACGGAGTCGTTCCACCACCTGCGCGAGTTCGATCCGCGCTACTTTCTGTTCGCGCTCGGGTTGGTGGTGGTGGACTGGGCGATCGCGGGCACCCGCATTCTCATCTTCGCGCGCAAGGTGTATCCGCCGCTCACATTCGGCGCCGCGTGGCGCGGCTGTCTGGTGCACGTGTTCCTGGCCGGTGTGACGCCGTCGCAAACCGGCGGCGCCGCCGCGCAAGTGTACGTGATGTATTTGGAAGGCATGAGTGCTCTGGGCGCGACCGTGGCGTGTTTCGTGGGCGGTTTCATCACCACCGTGATCGTGCTGCTGGTGGGTGCTTCGATCATGCTGGTGCAACCCGACGTGCTGTCACCCGAGATGCGCACGCTGTCGCTGATCGCGTTCGCAGTCTACGTCGTCATTCTGATCGGGATCTTGCTGACCCTCACGCACCCGGGTCCGTTCAAGCGTGTCACGCGTTGGATCCTGACGCGCGTGCCCCGTATGCGCGGTTTTCTCGAGCGCCGTCACGTGGTGGAGAAAGTGTTCGCGGCGGTCGATCGCTATCACGACCTCATGACCGGATTTCTGGTGCGCGGTAAGTCGATCTTCCTGGTCGGCGTTCTGCTAACGACGCTCATTTACGTGAACAAGTTTCTCATCGGATGGGTGGTGCTGCGCGGACTCGGCATCGAGGCCGACATGACGCAGGTTCTCCTGATGCAGGTCATCCCGCTCCTCGTGTTCTATTTCTCGCCGACCCCGGGCTCGGCGGGACTCGCAGAGGTATCGACCATCGCCGTGATGGGGCCGATCATCCCGCAGAGCTATCAGGCCATCTACGTGATCCTGTGGAGATTCTTCACGCTGGTCATCAACATGGTGATCGGCGCGGGCGTCGTCATGGGCTACTTGTCGGGAAGGTACGGACGACGCCGCGCCAGCGACGCCCCCGCGACCGATCAGTCTTTGCCTTCGGTTCCTTCGCAGTAGTCGCAGCCCTTGTCGAAGACTACTTTCCAATTGCCGTCTTTCTCGCGCCGCCAAACCGAATTGAAGGTCCCGAAGCGCTTGCCGTCCGCGGCGTACACCGGTCCATAAGAAAGCGCGAGCGTTCCCGACTCCAGCACGACCGCGGTTTCCGACGACCACGAGAACGGTGCGTCGGGGCCCTTGAACAATCCCGCCCACGAATCGACCACCGCTTGCTTGCCGCGAGTCACGTTGTCGCGACCGAAGAACACCGCGTCATCGGCCACCCACTTCGCGAAGGCGGCGGGGTCGCGATCCGCCATCGACTTGGCGAACGCAGTCTCCGCCGCGCGCACTTCGGACTCCAACTTGGTGCGCTCTTCCGGCGTGATGGCGAGAGCGGACGACGCGAGCGACATGGCAGCAACCGCTGCAAGAACATACATGCGTTTCATTCTTTCACCTCGTGAGATGGAATGGCGCGGACGCGCCCAAAGTGGGGTTCGTCGACAATACGGAATCTCGAGACAATATGTTTAAAATTCGGTCGCGCGAACTTTGGCCGCGATCTGCGGGTCGGTCATCTTGTCCGCCGTCTCGACCTTGAGTGCGATGCTCCGGAGCTCGCCGATCTTCTCGATCTCCTCCGCGAACTCGCGCTTGGCCTGCGCCGGTCCCATGACCAGCAACTGGTCCGGCTTCCCGATCGACTTGATCACGTCTTTGTAGAAATTGACGACGTGGAGTCTGTATTTCTCTTCGACCCGGTGCTCGTTGACCGCCGACTGCGGTCCCCACGGCGTGGCACTGCGCCAACCGCCGGACGGTTTTGGGTGGCGCTCGATGTCGCCCTCGATGGTCTCCACGGTTTCGTTCCCGTTCTCGATCGTCACGACGACCGCTTTCTTGTGGTCGATCCAAATCCCGACTTTCTTCATGTCGTGTGCTCCTGTCTAGTTTCCTGTCGCCCGCAAAATCGAACTCAAGCGTACGCGATCCAAGCCATCGATTTCCGTAAGCGGGGTTTCGAACGCGACCGTATACAACGCGACCTTCCGAGATGGAGTAGAATGTCAGTCTACCAAATGAGATAGGTCCCGGCGGGCGCCAACTTCGAACCGCCTGGGATGTAGTAGGAGTGCGGCGGTCCGCGTGGACGGGCCCGCAACGATAAAGCAAACTATTTAGTTACATTGGGTTAGAGATCAGGAGAACTGCCATGTTGAAACAGTCGAAGCGCTGGATCCCGGTTCTGGTCCTCGGAATCGCAGTCGCCCTCGCGGCGGCGCAAACGCCTGAGCCCGTGACGGCTGACGTCGACTCGCCGACCGCCGTGCTGACGTCGTGCAAGGGTCCCGTGCCCATCGTGAAGGCGAGCAACGGTCCCGTCGCCGCGACCTTCGGCGCCTCGCTCTCCGAAGGCGACGAAGTGAAAACCGGCGCCGACGCCGAAGCCGAGATCATGTTCGCGTCCGGTAACTGGGTGCAGGTCGGTGCCAACAGCAGCATGAAGATCAAGGGACAGCCCGGTGCGAAGTCGAAAGAGCAGAACTTCGAAGTCGTGCAGAATTTCCTGAAGCTCAAGAGCACCGAAGGAACTTCTTCGATCAGCGGCCTGCGCTCGGGCGAGAAGTCGAACGATCTCGTAGCGATGTCGCCGTGCCAAACCAAGGTGCGCGACGCCAGCCCGACCTTCGCGTGGACCGCGGAAGATCCCGGCCTCGAATTGCAGCTCGTCGTCTACAACGAGACCGGTGTTCACTGGCAGTCTGACATCGCCGGGGCCACGAGCGTCGCGTACCCCATCGACGCCCCCGCGCTCGTCCCCGGCGTGTCGTATTCGTGGACCCTCGAGACCTCCGACCCGTTGGTCTCGCCACCGCTCCGCACACCGACCTCGTTCTTCGAGATCATCGCGAAGGACGACGTCACGTCGCTCGACAAGGACCTCGCGGCCATCGATGCGAAGAAGCCGAGTGCCACCTCGTATCACTTGATGCGCGCGAGCCTCTTCTTCGACCGCGGCCTGGTCGCAGACGCGATCGCAGAGACGCAAGCCGCCGTCGCCGCCGATCCCGACAACGCCTCGCTGCACGCGATCCTAGGTCGCCTTTACGCAGAGACGGGCCGGACGGATGAAGCGATGAAGGAGATGGAGAAGAGTCGGTAGAAACGAAGAGGGCTGGCGTCGTCACTTCGACGCCAGCCTCTTTTTGGCTTCCGACCACGCCTAGTTTCCTGCCAACGCTGCCGCTCTCAATGATCTGGCTCGCTTCTCGCTGATTTGATAATCTCGTCAACGCTGGCCTTGGTGTGCCAGTACTCGACGCGTTCAGCATATATCAGCTTCCCATCGACGATCTGAAATAATCCATTCGAACCCGCGAAAGGATACCAGCCCTGTTCATTGTGGCGAAGGAAGCAGAGCCAACGCTGGCCCGTAGAGTAGTTCTTTGGAACTCTCTTACGCCATTCCGGCCAGTACGCCCCCCGAGTAAGCGCAACAATCTGAAGGGGACTCTTAGGAAGAGACCCTTTCCCTACATTCTCGACAACCAGCGTTATTGTGACCAAACGGGCTGAACTCCCATCCGCTCCCGAAATAATCGATTCGGCGACCGATTCGATTACGCCCTCGACAACAAGTTCAGCGTCATCCGCTACTGTTTCTATTGCGGTCTCCCGTAATTGTTGGCGCAGCTCTTCATCAGAAAAGAGTCGTTCCTCCAGAAGCGTCGGCCCTGCAAGCCATTCGCTCTCACTACGAAAGAACCGGCTCGAGTACAGTGCCTGGTAATACACATGGAGACGCGGATGATAGAAAAGAGCAACCAGCACCTCACTTCCAACGCTGAAGACGATACGAACTTCTTCGGGACTGCGGTGGACCATGAATCTGAAGTCGCCGTCTACGGTTGGGCCCCTCAGCACCTCCTCAACACGTATGGTCACAAAACCGACTCTTTCCGTCGCCTCGGTGCGTCGCGCCTCACTCCAGAAATCAGAACTGAGCACCTCGCCCGGGACGACAGCCACCACAGTTCCTCGAGCAACGAGATCCGACGACTTCAAGGCACCATAATCCCACTCCGCAGTTTCATCAGGCGAGGACGCTTGGGCAATAGCCCCGGACGAAAGCAGCGCCAGCGCGACGAGCCGCAGCTTGTGAAGCGTTACGCGATTATGACGACTGAAGATCACGGTTAGCACTTCCTGAAGAAGATGGGCCCTTCGCCTCCCAAAGATATCAAATGGGCCGGCCAAGCGCCGGGGTGAACAGCATCACGCTCTGCCCCGTCCTTGCCCCTCTCCCCTCCCCCTGCTACTCTGCCCGCATGGACCCCAAAACCCTTGGCGGCTACGAGCTTCGCGATGTGCTCGGCGAAGGGGGGATGGGTACGGTCTATCGCGCCCACGATCCGACGCTCGATCGCCCGGCGGCGGTCAAGGTGATCCGCGCGAAGGCGTTGAGCAAAGAGGGGAAGGAGCGCTTCCTGCGCGAAGCGCGCGCGTCGTCGAAGATCAACCACCCGAACATCATCACGATCTATGCGGCCGGCGAAGAAGGCGGCGAGCCGTACATGGCGATGGAGTTGATCGACGGCAAGACGCTGCGCGAGGTGATCGACGAAGGGGGCATCGACTGGCGCGTCGCGACACAGTGGGTCGTCCAGCTGCTCGACGCGCTGGGGCGCCTGCACGCGGAAGGCATCGTCCACCGCGACCTGAAACCGGAGAACGTGATGGTGACCAAAGAGGGCACCATCAAGCTGATGGACTTCGGGCTCGCGCACCTGGCCTCGACCACCGCGTTGACACAGGAAGGCACCACACTCGGGACGGTTCCTTATATGTCGCCGGAGCAGGTGTTGGGTCGAAAGCTCGACGCGCGCAGCGACCTCTTCTCGGTCGCGACCATCTATCACGAGATGCTGACGGGCCAGCACCCGTTTCGCGGCGACCACCCGATGGCGGTGATGTATTCGATTCGCAACGAGACGCCCAAGCCGTTGAAGCTGCAATCGACGGATTCTCCGATCGAGCTGCAGAGCGTGCTCGACCGGGCCTTCGAGAAGGAAGTCGACAAGCGCTTCGTCGACGCGAGCGCGTTTCGCAACGCGATCCTCGAAGTGGTCCCGGAGCTGGGTGGTGGCGCGCCGGCGGAGTCGCGCATGTCGCCCGCGCGACTGGCGCTCGTGATTGGCGGAATTTCGGTGGTGGTCGCCTTTTTCGCGGTGAGTGCGTGGAACGTCGCGCAGAAGAAAACGCAAGAGGCCGCGCGCGACACGGCCCGCAATCTAAACGAAAGCGGATACGCCTACTACACGAAGGGTGACAAGGTGAACGCCGAGATCAACTATCGCAAGGCGATCGAAGCGGATCCCACCTACGCGATTCCGTACAACAATCTGGGACAGATCGCGGAGGAGTCGAAAGACTTCGCGGTCGCGGACCAGATGTATCGCGAAGCCATCCGGCGAAACCCGGAGTATTCAGCCGCGCTCTACAACCTGGGTAACCGTTTTTTCGCCGCCAACCAAACCGACAGCGCTGAAGTCTACTTCCGCCGTTCCCTGGTTGGCGACGAGCCTTCGCTGGAAGCATCGAATCAACTGGGAGTGTTGTTACTGGAGCGGGGCGCGTTCCAGGAATCCCTTGCGGTCATCGACAGTGCGCTTGCGAAGGATCCGCCGAATGGCGTGAAGGCCTACTTACTCAAGAACAAAGGCAAGTCGGTGGCGGCGCTCGGCGATTCTACGGCTGCGCGCGCGCTGTGGGATCAAGCACTCGCGCTCAATCCCAACGACCAAGAGCTGCACGCGCTGGCTCGGAAGCCGTAAAACGGCCCCCGCGGGAGACGAAGCGCGAACGCCGAGCGTGCCCGAGCTCCGTCTCCGCGGCCGCCGAAAAGCTACTTCTTCTTACCCATGTCGACGACCATCTGGAAGTTCACGGAAACGCGAACTTTGAACTCCATGGGGTCGCCGTCCGACGGCGTCGGTTCCACCGTCTCGTTTTCGACCAGCAGAATCAGTCGCGGGTCTTCCTCATCCAACAGATCCGCGAGAGCGCGGTCGACCAGATCCACACCGTCGTCCAACAAGTCGGCGTCGGTGGGACGGCCCTTCAAGTCTTTCAGCGATTGATCCTCGAACACGACCAGCGGCGCCGGTCCGTCGTCGTAGGGGCCCTCGGGATCGTCTTGCCGCGCGATGTGGATGTCGCCGGTGACGGTCCAATCGTGCGGCTTGATGCTCATGGTCTTGAAGGTGGCACTGGTCATGTGGATGCTCTTCACGTCCTTCTTTCCGCGACCGTGCTGCTCGAGCTTGCGCTCCAGCACGTCTTTGAACTTGTCCGCAACGGCGAAGGTCGTGAACTGGCCCGTGGTCTGCTCTTCTTCCAGATTCACAGAGACGGTCTCATTGATAACGACGTCTCCGTTCTTGAAGATGCAGCTGGACAACGCCAGCGTCATGCCCAGTATCGCGATCATGGAGATTCGAATTAGGTTCGTTCTCATGGTGCCGCGCTCCTGCTGTTAGAGGGATAAGTAACCGACAACCCCGCCGCCAGTGAGCTCTGATCGGCGTAGTTGTACTCTCCGTAGACGGCGACGCCGCCTAGGTGATATGCGATCCCGAATGTGAGCTGCAATTCTGCGTCGTACTCGAAATCCAAGACAAACGGATCGAGGCCGTAGTCCGGTGGAAAAACGTACTCCAAACCCATGTCGTACCAGTTGACGGACAGGGCCCCGTAGGGAGCCATCGCGCCCAGATCGATGCTCGATTGAATTCCGGCGGAGACAATCTTCGACTTGATGACGTCTTGGCCGCCTTCGTCCTCTACGCGCGCGTCTTGATACGTGACCCCAAGGGCGATGTCGACGGGATCCACGGCAGCGAAGTATTGCGAGAGGCTGTGTCGCACTCCGGCGCCCCACACCGCTGCGCCCCCCAGATCCGAAAGTCCCGCGTCGTAGAGGACGAGGCGGCCCATCACCTCGGTGCCTCGCCAAGAACCCACCCGAAGTTGCGGACACATGAACCACATGTGATCGACTTCGAAGCCACCCGGGAACGCATACATCGTCCCCGCGGTACCATCGACGAACACCGCGTCGTTGTTCCCGACGATCGTGGGAGCGGACACCGTCTGCTCGGGCAGAAAATCACCCTCGGTGGTGGCCATGAATTCTCGGCTCTCGTCGTCGAAAAACGTCGCCATTCCGTTCACCTCGAGGCTTATATGGAAGCCCGCGAGCGGTACGTGGGCCGAATGAAACAGCCCCGAGTTCAGGTTCGAGCGGAACGCGTCCACCAGGGGGGCGAAGTATCCCTTTGCATTCCGTCCCGTATACGCTGCCAGCCGCTCATCCACTTGTGACGCGGCCGGTACGGCCTGAATCAATATGAGCGACGCTGTCGCGACGCCGATTCGCAGTTCCATCAAGTTGTCACTCCTCGGCATCGAGGGAATGCATTAGGATGGCGGAGCAAAGTAGCGTCCGAATTCTTGCTCCACATATTGGCGTTTTGACAGGGCAAAGTCCGTTCTGGAGATCACATCATGTTTGCATTCCTGGTGGTTGTAATCGTGCTAACACTGGCCGGCTGTTCCAAACGCGCCGACCAAACGGTTGCCGCCGATGCGCGGCGACCGCTGATCTTCATCGCGGCCGACGGACTGGAGTGGTCGGTGATGGAGCCGCTGATCAACAGCGGACGTCTGCCGGCGCTGTCGCGGCTCATGGCGGGGGGTACCTACGGGTACCTGGAGTCGATGACGCCCACCTTCTCCCCCGTGGTGTGGACCTCGATCGCCACCGGAAAGACGCCGGCCAAGCACGGCATCGAGCACTTCGTGTACGACGCCGGCGGCGGGCAGCGCTACTACACCAGCGGCCATCGCAAGACCAAGGCGTTTTGGAACATTCTCTCCGACTACGGGCTCACCACCCACGTGCTCGGCTGGTGGATGACGTATCCGGCCGAGTCGATCAATGGCGTCATGGTGGCGCAAACCAATACCACCGGCGTGCTCGACGACCCCAAGCGCGCGCTGTGGAAGGGTGCCTTGCTGCGTGGCGTCGAGGGGCAGGTGTCGCCGCCCGAGCGGCAGAACGAGGTCATGGAGATCCTCGACGAGACCGAGGCGTCGTTCGACTCTCTGGCGGCGGCGATCTTCGGCGACGCGACCCAGGCGCCCATGTCGGAGTTCACCAAGCTGATGTGGGATCAATCGCGCTGGTCGTTTCGCGCCGACGCGGTGTACACGCGCGTCGCGGAGAAGTTGCTATCGGCGGGGGAACCGTTCGATGTGCTGGCGGTGTACATCGGCGGACCCGACGTGTCCGGCCACCGATTCTGGCGCTACGCGTATCCGGAGGATTTCTTCGATCCGCCCTCGAAGGGAGAGGCGGCGGCATTCGGCCACGTCATCGACGACTACTACATTCACTTGGACCGTGTGATCGAAGCGCTCTTGCGCATCGCGCCCGAAGGCACGGCGGTCGTGATCGCATCCGACCACGGCATGCACACGATAAACCCCCGCAATGAGTTCAAGGTCGACGACACGCCGGACAATTGGAATTCGGGCAATCATCTCGATGCGCCGCCGGGTGTGTTCATCGCGTCGGGGCCGGGATTCGTGGATATGACGCCGGGCGATTCGCTTCCCACTCCGTTCGCGCGTTCCACCTTGCGCGACGTGGGCGATGTGTTGGACGTGCTGCCGACGCTGCTGGCGCTGAAGGGCGTTCCGGTCGCGCGCGACTTCGACGGCACTATAATGGAGAACGTGATCGAGGCGTCTTGGTTGGAGAAGCACCGCGTGCGCGAGGTCGCCACGCACGACGACAAGGCGTTCGAAGCGGCGCGCGCGGCGCGCATGAAAGAAGCGGCGGACCAAGCCGAGCGACTCGAACAGCTCAAGTCGCTCGGCTATATCCACTAGGCGGGATTACTTGAGGAGCACCATTTTCTTGGTCTGCGTGAACTTGCCCGCAACCAACTTGTAGAAGTAGACGCCGCTCGCCGCCCGCACGCCCGCGTCGTTCACGCCATCCCACACAATCTTGTACACGTCCGCGCGCTGGCGCTCGTTTACTAGCGTGCGCACCTTCCGGCCCGCCACGTCGTAGATCGTGAGATTCACCGCGTTCTCCCCCGCGATCGCGTACCGGATCGTCGTGGTCGGGTTGAACGGGTTCGGAACGTTCTGGTCCAGCTGGTTCGTCAACCGGAAGACCACCGAGTACGGCCCGTACTCCGCGCCCAGGCCGTCGTCGGCTACTTCGCGTAGCTTGTACCAATACGTTTGGTTCGCGGTCACGCTCTCGTCGCGGTACTCGTAGCTACCACCGCTCACCGAACCGCTCGAGCGCACCATGTCGTCGGTAATCTCGTCGTACCGCCCTCGCTCTTCAATCGAGCGCACGACCTCGTAGCCCTGCATCCCCACCTCGAGTGTCGTCTCCCAGCGCAACACCGCGGTCCCATCTTCCATCGTCACGTCGAACGACTTCAGACGAACCGGCACCGTCACGTCGATCATGAACGGCACCTCGCTGCTTCCCACCTTGAGACCAAACCACAGCAGCGTGATGCGCAAGCGCGCATTGGGGTAATAACCCGCGGGGACGGCCCACGTGTAGTCGCCGTCGTTGGGAACGTGGTTGGCGATCAGGATCCAGTCGTCGTCAGCCATCTCCGCCGGCTCGTTCAAGCGCTGCACCTCGTCCATCTCGCTCGCACCCGTCTGGTCGAAGCCGTCGTCGTCGTCTCCGTGGAAGTCGCAGTCGATGTCGTCCTCGTCGTCGCCGTCGTGACGCCACTCGATCTTCACCTTGTCGCAGGGGAGGATTTGCAGCGGCGTGGTCCACGTGAGCTCGTACGGCTCGCCGCCGATCAAGCGCTCGTTCTCCTCCGGCTTGGTGATGGTGGGCCGCAGCACGCGAATGGTGTCGTCGCCCTCGAACTCTTCGCCGCCCACCTCACCCTTGCACACCACGTCCACGAACTCCCCGTTCTCCGGCATCGCAGCCAGGAACTCGTCGCGGCAGAACAAGACCGACAGATCGTCGACCCCGTCGTGTGTGACATCCGCGATGAAGTACTTGCCCGTCGCCACATGCACGGTGTCAAAGACCCGCACCGTCGCGATGTCGATGTCGTGCACCGAGTACGGCGCCGGCAGTTGCAGCACACCCAGCACGTAGAAGCCCGGGAGCTTGGGGATGATGATCCCCGGCACGATGTCGAAGGTCGCTTCGATGGCGGAGAACGAAGGACCGAAGATGGTAATCGTCTTGTCACCCGCGTTGGCAACGATCACACGCCCGCTGCCGGCGGGATCGACCGCGACGTCGGAGGGGTCGTCGCCCGCTTGCAAAGTGCCGACCACGCGCGTCACGATCGTGAAGCTCGATGCAGCGTCGGGATCCACCGCTCCCACCCCGGGAATGACCTCCAGCGCCACCACCAGCACCTCGCTCGAGTTCTCTTGCACGATGTAGAGCAGCGTTCCGTCCGCGGAGATGATGAGACTCTTCGCACTCTGGCCCGCGCCCACGTTCGCCACCACCTGATTCTCCGACGGGCTGCCGTCTTGGATGTCGACGATCAGCACGTTGCCCGAAGTCGTCAGTATGAACAACAGCGCGCCGTCGCCTGAGACGATGACAGACTTGGCACTTTGTCCGGTGGTTACGTTGGCGAGCACGCTGTACGAGGTGGCACCGATCACGATGTAGCCGGTATCGGTCCCCACATAGATGAGGGAGCCGTCGCCGGAGACGATGATCGATTTCGCGCTCTGACCGGCACTGACGTTCGCGACCACTTGGTGGTGGGTGAGACTGGTCGCGTCGCCGTCGATCACACTCAAGTCGTTCGAGGTCGCGTTGGCGACGATGACGCGATCGCCTTCAGGCGTGACGGCCAGGTCGAGCGGACCCGTCCCCACCGTGATGCTCTGCACGACGTCGTGGAAGGTGGGCGAGGCGGGATCGACGTCGATCACCGACACCGTTCCCGAGTTGAAATTGGCCACGTACGCGAGCTTGCCCGACGGATGCAGCACCATGGCGACCGGCTGGTCGCCGACCGGAATCGCGTCGAAGGTGGTCTGCGCCTCGATGTCCACCGGCACGATGACGTCGCCGTCGGTGCTGACGGTGTAGCACAGCGCTCCGTCGGCCGAGATGATGACGCTCTTCGCACTCTGGCCGGTGCCGACGTTCGCTATTACGTCGTCGATGGGCGACGTGTTGGGAACCAGCACGTTGAACGGAACCGCGTTCGACGTCTGCGCATTCACGGTCACGCTCACGTTACCGCTGGCCGCGTTCGACGGGACCACGACGCGCACGAAATCGGTGCTGCCATCGATGGGGGTCGCGTTCACGCCCGCGAACGACACCGTGTTGTTCGCGAGCACCGGGTCGTATCCGACGCCCGAAATGGTGACCGCGACGCCCACGATCGCGCTGGGCGGATAGATGCCCGCGATGCGCGGCGGCGGCGGCGCCTGGGTGCCAAAGTTCGAATTCCCCGGTGTGGTGAGCGTGCCGCCGAGCGCGTCTTGAATCGCCGCGGTGTAGACGACCCGAATCTGGTCGCTGTACGGAAGCGACGTGATCGGCGTCAGCGACACCTTGCGGTTTCCGTCGGTGAATCCGACCGCGGCCGGAACCAGCGAAAAGCCCGGCCGCTCGAGGTAGAACGATCCCGTCGTGATCGACGAGGGAGACACCGCGCGGCTGAACGTCGCCAGCACCGCGGTGGTGACACTGACGTTCGACGAGTTGTTGAGTGGAATCACTTCCGAGATCGCGAGCGGCAGCGTGTTGGGATCGGCCGCCGCGCTCGCGGTGAAGGTGAGCGGCGAGCCAGCCAATCCGGACGACAGCACGGTCGCGGTTTGCGGGCCGACCGATGGCCCCAGCCTCCACTCGACTTCGGCGAAGCCTTGGTCGTCGCTCGACACGACGATGGTGTTCACGAAGTTTTCGCCGGCGCGGAAGGCGCCTCCCCCGCTTGCGACCGTGAACGTGACCGGAATCCCCGGAACCGGCAGCACGATGTTGAACTCGCCGATGATCTGGGTTCCCTGCACGAGAACGCGCAACGGCGCCGTGAGCAGCTGGTCGGCCACCCCGTTCTGGTTGTTACCGGACGCGATGAGCACGTTGTCGGCGGGCGTGAAGTCGTACACGCGCACGCTGTCGTGGAACGAACTCGCGAAGTAGACGCGGTTGCCGTCGGGCGTGAACTCGAACTCGTTGCCCGTGAGCGTTTCGAATACGCCCACTGCGTTGATGAAGCTGCCCGGATTCGTGATGTCGAAATAAAGGAACCCGCTCCCCTCCATGCTGCGCAGGCCGACGTCCCCCTTGGGCGAGATGCGGATTCGTTCGAGGTACTGGCGATTCGCGACTTGGTTGATGAAGAAGGTGTTGTTCAGCGCCAGCGAAACGGCGTCGGGGTTCACGTTGTATTCGAAGATCGTGCGCGTGTTCGGCCCCTGCAACTGCAGGCACTGAACGAGCAGCTTGCTGCCGTCGGGATAGGCGGCGAGCGAAAGCGGTGTCGGCGCCGGCGAACCCGGCAGATCGTAGACACCTTGGACCAAGCCGAACTCGATACCCGCTTCGTCCATGTCGACGGTGATCACCGCATCGGGAGTGCGAGTGGCGAGGTACGCCGCGAGCCCCGTGGGGTGAAACGCGATGTCGAGGGTGTTGTCGCCCGATCCGATGCCGCCGCGAAACACCATCGGCGTTCCGTCAAAGTGATTCACCGTGCCCCAGACTTGCACCTCGTCGGCGCCGACTCCTCGATTGGCGTTGGCGAGCAGCAAGCGGTTGTTCGGACTCGTGCGCAGAAAATCGTACCCCCCGGCGCCGATCGGGAGCCTGGTTTGGCGAGTGAAACCGAATTGCGGATCCGCGATATTCGCGACGAACGCGACCAAGTGAGGGCCGACGAGGGAAGTCGCGTACGCCGTCTTGCCGTCCGCCGTGTACACGATGTCCTGGATCGGATCGCTGAACAGCTGGACGCGATCGACCTCGCGGTGGAAGGTCGGGCTCCCGGGCCGGATGTCGTACGCGATGATGCTGCCGTCGCCCGCACCGACCAAAATCGTGTTGCCGTCGGGGCTGATGGCGAGCGCGTCTTCGATTTCGTCCGTCGTATCGAGGTTCTCGATCGCGCCCGCTTCGCGCAGCAGCGCCCCGAGCGGCGTGTTGGTCAAGACTTCGAAGGCGAGCGAGTTGGACACTTCGACGTCGGTGGCGCCGTTGCGGAGAATGCGCACGTTCACCGGCCCGCTGGTGGCGCCCACCGGCACCGTCACGGTGATATTGGTTGCTTCGTAGTACGTGGGCGTTGCAAGCACACCGTTGAAGTCAATGGTCGCAACGTCGAGGTCGCTGGCGTCGCCGAATGAATCCCCGCTCAAGACCACATCGGCACCCACGCGCGCCGCTTGCGGGTACACCGCGTGCAGCGCGGGGCCCGCGCCGATGGTGGTGACCAGCATGCGGCTGGGATTGTCGGGCGACGCCGGTCCGTCGCCTTGCAAGAGCGACAGCGCGTACACGCCGTCAGGTGTTAATACGACGTCGACCGGGTTGGTGGGCGCCTCGATGTCCTCGACCACGCTGCGAAACGTCGCGCTGGTGACGTCGAGGTCGATGATCTTCAAGATGTCGAGCTCGCGGTCGGACGCGTACAGGAAGAGGCTGGCCGGCGTTACCGCGAGACCGCGCATGGAACCGCCGGTCTGGATGTCCTGCACCTTGAACGGCGTCCCGCCCATGTTGACCACCGAGACGCGGCCGTCGCCGTGCGTGACGTAGGCGCGCTGCACGCTGGGCTCGATGGCGACGTCGCGCGGGTCGACACCCACCGACACCGACGAGAGCAAGGTCTCCGCGGCGACACTATAAAAGAGCAGATGCCCGTTGTCGGTGATCGCGAGCAAGCGGTCGCCGGCGGGTGTGACCGCCATGGCACCCTGCAGGCCCGATCCGCCCGGTGTGGGCAGCGCGTTGACTTGCTGCTGGTACGTGGCACTCCCCAGCTTGATGTCCCACGACTGGATCTCGTTCTCGTCGGTCGCGACGTAGGCGCGGTATCCCGACGGCTCGACTACCACGCCGCGCGGTGCGGCGTCCACGTCGAGCGTCGAAAGCACCGTGTTGAAGAGCAGACCCGTGGTGGGATCCGAATTGATCTCGATCAATTCTCCATTGTCGGTGCTCACACCGTACACGCGCCGTCCCGACGGCGTGGACGCAACCCCGTCGACCCCGCCCGGATACGGAATGGCCGTGCTCGTGAGGTAGTTCTGCAAGCTGGGGTCGACCACGATCGCGTCGACGCCGCTCGCGGTGGCGACGTACGCATAACCGCCGTCGGGAACCACCGCGATCGCGGAAGGCTCGTCGCTCAGTTCGGTTTGTCCGGATTCGAAGCCGCGCGCGATCTCCGCGGCGGTGAGTACGGTGAAGGTGAGCGCGTTGCTGACCTGCAAGTCGGCGTTTGTCACCGTCACCTGGCTGGTACTGGCGTTGAGCGGAACCGTTACCACCAGCGTGGTGGGCGAGGCACTCAATACCGGCGCCGGGAAGATACCGAAGCGGACGGTGGGGAACGGAAAGATGTCGAAGCCGTTTCCGGTCAGCACCACCGTAGTACCCGCAACCCCCTTGTTCGGCGAAACCCCCGACAGACCCACGGGCGGCTCCGCCTCGGTGTTGAGGGTGAGGGTGAACGGCGCCGCAAGCGAGTTGCCGAACTCGTCCATCAAGCCTGTGGCAAGCGTCATTCGATACTGTTCGTTGAACTTCAGCGGCGGGCTGGGCGTGAAGACGATCTTCTTCCCGTCGTCGATCACGCCAATGTTGCCGCCGCGGCGGGTGTCCGAGCTCAATTCGCGGAACTCGAAGTTGGCACTGATGGTGTTGAGATCAATCGCTTCCGAGAAGGTGACGATGTAGGCCGCGTCGATGGCGACACCGCTCGCGTTGTCGCCGGGGTTGGTCTGCGTGACCAGCGGTGCTACCGCGTCGATGTTGGTGATGAGCTCGATGGTCTGGATCGGACTGCCGGAATTCACCGTGATGAGCGCCGATGCACCGGGGTCGTCGGTCGCCGACTCGGCCGCGTCGTAGAACTCGGGCACGAAGTTCTCGACCGCGATGTCGAATACGAGCGCGTTGATGTTCGCGGGCTGGATGAAGCCCATGGCCGAGGAGCCGTCGATGGGATGGATCGACACGCGGTATTGCGCGTCGGCGAGTCCCGGGAACGAGAAACTGCCGTTGACGAGCGTGTAATCGCAGCCAACGGTGTCGGAACCTTGCAACAAGAACACCGCCGCGCCCGGCACGGGGTCGTCGGACTGGCCGTCGGTCACGACACCGTCGATGCGATTCGACGCCGCGAGCGCGGTGGGGTCGCCGTAGGCCTTGAAGTACACCAACTCGTCGTCGGTTTCGAGGCTTCGCGCCGCGAGTCCGCCCGGCAGCACGTAGAACATGGTCGACGATTGAATGGACGAGTGCGAGATGCCGAACAGGTGACCGGCTTCGTGTGTGGCGACACTCTGAATGTCGACGCCGGGACCCGCGCCGCCGACTTTGTAGGTCTTGGTGGGGTTGAAGACCATGTCGACGTCGAAGATCTCGCCCGGCCGGTAGACGCGGCCGTCGATCAGCGTGTCGGCTACGAAGCTGGTGGAGAGACCGACCGCGAGCACGAGGCTCGAGAACGGATAGGCGTTGTCGACGAAGGTGACCAGGTTCACGCGGTCGAGACCGTTGGAGTTGGTCTGCGTCGTGGTACCGCCGAAGACGAAGTTCAGCTCGGTGTCCGGGATTCCCATCCACGAGCCGAAAGCACTTTGCACCGCGGTGAGATCGGTGCCGTTGGTGATGCTGGGAACGCCTTGCTCGTTGATCACGTAGCCGATGGTCGCATCCGCCGCGCCCCAATACTCGATGTGGCGCGCGCCGACGAACGCGTCGATGCACCCGTCGCCGTCGCGATCGAAGCCCGAGGCGTCTTCGGCCGGGCACACGTCGACGGAATCGGGGACTCCGTCACCGTCCGCGTCGTCGGGGATGAGCCCCGGCGCCGTGAACGCACCTACCGCAAGAAATGCCACCACGACCGACCACTTCAGGAGCCCTGTCTTCATGTCTGCCCTTTCGATGTTGCTCCCCGTCTCGCCAAGCCGCTGCTATTTCAGCAGTACCATCTTCTTCGTCTGCGTGAACTTGCCTGCGACCAACTTGTAGAAGTACACACCACTCGCCGCCCGCACACCCGCGTCGTTCGCACCGTCCCAGACGACCTTGTACACGTCCGCGCGCTGGCGCTCGTTTACTAGCGTGCGCACCTTCCGGCCCGCCACGTCGTAGATGGTGAGGTTGACCGGGTTCTCCCCCGCGATCGCGTACCGGATCGTCGTGGTCGGGTTGAACGGGTTCGGAACGTTCTGGTCCAGCTGGTTCGTGAGTCTAAAGACCACCGAGTACGGACCATACTCCGCGCCCAAGCCGTCATCCGACACTTCGCGCAGCTTGTACCAATACGTTTGGTTCGCGGTCACACTCTCGTCGCGGTACTCGTAGCTACCACCGCTCACCGAACCGCTCGAGCGCACCATGTCGTCGGTAATCTCGTCGTACCGCCCTCGCTCTTCAATCGAGCGCACGACCTCGTAGCCCTGCATCCCCACCTCGAGTGTGGTCTCCCAGCGCAAGACCGCGGTCCCATCTTCCATCGTCACGTCGAACGACTTCAAACGAACCGGTACCGTCATGTCGATCATGAACGGCACCTCGCTGCTTCCCACCTTGAAGCCAAACCACAACAGCGTGATGCGAAGCCGTGCGTTCGGGTAGTAGCCGGCGGGGACGTCCCACGTGTAGTTGCCGTCGTTGGGAACGTGGTTGGCGATCAGGATCCAGTCGTCGTCAACCATCTCCGCCGGCTCGTTCAAGCGCTGCACCTCGTCCATCTCGCTCGCCGCCGATTGGTCGAAGCCGTCGTCGTCGTCTCCGTGGAAGTCGCAGTCGATGTCGTCCTCGTCGTCGCCGTTTTGGCGCCACTCGATCTTCACCTTGTCGCAGGGGAGGATCTGCAGCGGCGTGGTCCACGTGATCTCGTACGGCTGACCGTTGCTCACGTGCTCGTTCTCTTCCGGCTTGGTGATGGTGGGCCGCAGCACACGGATGGTGTCGTCACCCTCGAACTCCTCGCCCCCCACTTCGCCCTTGCACACCACGTCCACGAACTCCCCGTTCTCCGGCATCGCAGCCAGGAACTCGTCGCGGCAGAAGAGAACCGACAAATCATCCACCCCGTCGTGGTTGACATCCGCGATGATGTACTTCCCGTCCGCCACGTGCACCGTGTCAAAGACCCGCACCGTCGCGATGTCGATGTCGTGCACCGACAAGGGCGGCACGAGCTGGATGACACCCAGCACGTAGAAGCCCGGGAGCTTGGGAATGATGATCCCCGGCACGATATTGAAGATCCCTTCGATGGCGACAAGCGGCTTGCCGTAGATCGTGAGCGTCTTGTCGCCCGCGTTCACGACGAACACGCGACCGCTACCGAACGGATCCACCGCGATGTCGGCCGGGTCGTCGCCGGTTTCCAGCGTGGCAACAAGACGGGTCTGGACCGTAAACGGAGCCACCCCGTCCGGATTGGTGACGCCGACACCGGGGATGATGTCGATCGCGAGCACCAGCACTTCGTCGGTGGCCTCTTGCACGATGTAGAGCAGCGTTCCGTCCGCCGAGATGATGAGGCTCTTCGCGCTCTGGCCCGCGCCCACATTCGCCACCACCTGATTCTCCGACGGGCTGCCGTCTTGGATGTCGACGATCAACACGTTGCTGTCCTCGGTGAGGACGAACAGCAGCGTCCCGTCGCCCGAAACGATGATGCTCTTGGAACTTTGTCCCGTGCTGACATTGCCGACCACCTGATTCGACGCGTCGATGATGACGACACCGGTGTCGGTGCCGACGTAGATGGTCCCGTCACCCGAGACGATGACCGACTTGGCACTCTGGCCGACGCTCACATTGCTGACCACCTGGTTGTAGGTCGCGCTGGTCTCGTCGATGTCGACCATGCTCACGCTTTGCGATCCCGCGTTGGCGACCACGAGCTGGCTGCCGTCGGGCGTCATGGCGACGTCGAGCGGGTTGCTGCCCACTTGAATGGTGTGCTCCACGGTGTGGAACGGCAGCGGGGAGTCATTGACGTCGATCGCCGACACGCTCCCCGAGTTGAAGTTGGCCACGTACGCGAAGTCTCCCGCCGGATCGATCACGATCGCGACCGGTTGGTCGCCGACCGGGATGGACGGAAGCGTCGTCAAGCCGGCGACGTCCACCGGGATGACAACGTCGCCCTCCGTGCTGACGGTGTAGCAAAACGCACCGTCGCCGGAGACGATTATCGACTTCGCACTCTGGCCGGTGCTGACGTTCGCGATCACGTCGTCGATCACCGTCGTGCTCGCCGCCAGAATGTTGAACGGCAGCGCGTTCGATTCCACGCCCCCGCTCGACACGGTCACGTTGACAATTCCGGTGGCCGCGTTGTTCGGTATCGTGCCCGAAAGCATGATCGAGTTGCCGACTCCATTGGCCGCCGACGCCCCGAAATTCACCGTGTTGACGGGCCCGAAGCCGGTGCCCGCGATGGTGACCGGCGAGCCGGGAAGGGCACTCGGCGGCGAAATCGATGTAATGGTGAGCGGAGGCGGTGCCTGGGTCGCGAACGTGCTCGTGCCCGGATTCGTGAGCGCGCCGCCGCTCGAGGTAGCCTGAATGCCCGCGGTGGTCACGATCTCGTAGTCCGTGAGCGGCGTCAGCGGGTTGATCGGTATCAGAGAAACTTTGCTGTCGTTGTTGGTGAAGCCGAAGACGACCGGTACCAAAGTAGCGTCCGCGGCGGACTGCATGAACAGCGACGTCGCGTCGATGGTCGAGGCGTCGACGGGGCGGCTGAACGTGACCAAGGCTGCGGTCGACACGCTTATGTCAACCGAGGTGTTCAGCGGGATGACCTCCGCCACCGTCAGCGGCAGCGAGGTCGGATCGGCCACCCCCGTCGCGGTGAACACGACCGGCGAGCCGGGCACGCCGTCCGCGACCGCTTCGACGTTGAGTGTGCCGACAGCACCCATCCACCAATTCGCTTGGGCGAAGCCGTTGTCGTCGGTGGCGACGATGATCTCGTTCACCAAGCACGTACCGCCGCCGTTGCACGGGATCTCGAACAACCCCATTCCGCCGCCTGCGAGGAAGGTCACCGGCACGCCGGGTGTCCCCTGCGGCACGCCACCGCCGACGATTTCTACCACGCGCACGCGAATCGGCGCGGCGAGCACGTCTCCGGCCACGCCGGTTTGGTTGTCGCCCGACACGGCGACGATCTCCGCCGCGGTCGCGAAGTCGTAGGCGAGGACGTGGTCGAAAGACTCGCTCGTCGTGTAGAGACGCGATCCGTCGGGCGCAAATGCGAAGTCGTTGTACGACGAATTCTCGCCCGTCCCGAGGGTGGGAAGAATGAGCGTCGCAGGAGTGCTCACGTCGTACAAGAAATACCCTGCTTGGGAGCTCCGAATCGCACGATCGCCGCGCGGCGAGATTCGCAAGTCGCGGGGCGTGAAGCTGACCGGCAGCTCCGCTCCGTGCGTGGTGACGATCGGTCCTGTGAAGCCCTTACCGGTCATGGCATCCAAGATCCCGAACGCGTAGATCTCGCGGACGTCAGAACGCGTGGAAGTATCGATCGTGTACACGAAGAGGTTCCCGCCGTCGGGCGTCACGCCGTGTGAGCTGGTGAGGGGAGACGCCGTCGTGCCGAGCGCATGGAAATCGACCGCCGTCCCGAAGGTGGGGTTGCGCGCGTCGGTGTCGATGATCTGGACGCCGCTGGGGTTGCCCAATACCACGTAGGCGCTGTATCCCGACGGATGGAACACCAGATGCCGAAAAGATCCCGCTAACGACACCCCCGCGATGGCTTGGGGCTCTACATCTTGACTCGCGTTGCTTGCGTCATAGAGCGTCAAATCGCTGATCTCGTTGTCATAGATGAAGAGCAGCTCGTTGTCGGGGCTCGGAAAGACGTAGGTCTGACCGGCGGCAAACTCGACTAGTTGGAACGGCCGCAGCTTGCAGAAATCGGGATCGCTGGGATCGGAGACGAACGCACTGACAATGGTACCAGCCGCGGTGTTGAAGCCGCCGAAAAAGCACGTTTTACCGTCGGCGGTGACGGCGAGATCGTACACCTCGGCCGCGGGAGAAAACACCCGCACCGCTTTGTGAAACGTGGTGCTCCCCGGTCGAATGTCGTACGCGCGCACGGTTCCGCCGAAGAAGCGCGCGTACACCATGTCGCCCTTGGGGCTCATGGCGATATCGTCGGCCATCTGTTCGCCCGTGGACGTGTTCGGGTCCAACGTGGCGGCGAAGCGAAGGCTGCCACTCGAAGGTCCGAGCACTTCGAACGCGAGCGGATTGGAGAGCAGAGTGCTGCCGTCGAGCTGTTCCACTGAGATGGTCACGGGACCCGAGGTCGCGCTCGCCGGCACCGCGACGGAGACGAATCCGCTCAGGCCGGAACCGGCATCCGGTATCACGATGCCGTTGAAGTTCACCGCGATGTCGCTGGGGCTCTCGCCAAAAGCGATACCGCTCAATGTGACGATGGTTCCCGGCGGCCCCGCGATGGGATGAATGTGGGTGAGCGTAGGGCCGGCGCCGATCGTGGTCACCAGCATCATCGGACCGACGATTCCCGCGTCGCCTTGCAAGAGCGAGAAGGCGTAGAAGCCGTCGGGCGAAAGCGCGACATCGACCGGATCGTCGACGGCGGGAATCTCCGCCACCACGCTGCGGAAGGTGGAGTTGGTTTCGACCAGATCGATCACCTTCAGGTTGTCGAGCGCGCGGTCGGCCGGATACAGGTACGACGCACCCGGCGTAATGGCGATACCGCGCAACGACCCGCCCGTTTCGACGTCTTGCACTTCGAACGGATTCCCCACCAGATTCACGATGGAGACGTCGCCGTCGTCGTGGGTGACGTACGCGCGCGCGCCCGGCGGATCGACCACGACGCCGCGCGCGCCGAAACCGACCGCCACGGTGGCGACGATCGCGTCCGCGGTGGGATCGTAGAAGTACAAGTTGCCGTCCTCGGCGGCGAACAACAAGCGATGGCCGGACGGCGTCATGGCCATGGCACCGGTAACACCGGAGCCGCCCGGCGGAACGACCGCTCCAACTTGCTGGCGATAGGTCGGGCTGTCGAGACGGATGTCCCACTCCTGGACTTCCGATTCGTCGGTCGCGACGTACGCGCGGTCGCCGGCGGGATCGATCACGATGCCGCGCGGAGACGCACTCATCGGGCGCGTCGACAGAATCGTGTTGAATAGGAGGCCCGTGGTCGGATCGGAATTGATCTCGACGAACGTGTTCGCACCTTCGCTCACGGCGTAGACGCGCGTGCCCGACGGTGTGGCGGCCACGTCGTCGAAACCTTGCGGAAATGGAATCGGCGTCGGCAGCAAGTAGCCGGTTTGAGTCGGCTCGACCACGATGGCTTGCGCGCCGTCCTCGGTGGCGACGTACGCGTACGCGCCATCGGGCGTCAACGCGATCGCGTTCGGCCGGCTGCCGAACTGCACTTGACCCGTCTCCGTGCCGCGAGCGACCTCGGCTTGCGTGAGCACGGTGAACGAGAGGCTGTTGCTCGCCGTCAGGTCGGGGTTGGTAACGACCACGGTCCCCGACGCGGCGCCCCCGGGAATGCTGGTGACGATGCGCTTGTCGGTCATCGAGACCACGGTGCCCGGCACGCCGGCGAAGTCGACGGTCGCCCCGGCCTCGAATCCTTGGCCGCTGATGACCATGGTGGTGCCGGCCACGCCCTTGCTGGGCGCCAGACTGCTGATCGAAATGGGGGGCTCGGGCTCCGTGGTCACGTTGAGCGCGAAGTCCGACGCGAGCGGATTGCCGAATTGATCGTGGAGATCGGTGTCGAGCCGGAACGTGTAATCGGTCGAGAATGCGAGCGGCGGCGACGGAATGAAGACCATTACGGAATCGTCGGTCAGAACCGCGATGCTTCCGCCGTGCGGCGTACCGCCTGCATCGTCGCGGAACGAGAACGCGGCCGAAATCGTCGACACGTCGACGGCCTCGGAGAACTTCACGCGGTACGCGCCGTCGATGGCGACGTCGGTCGCATTGTCGGCCGGCGCGGCCGAGATCACGGTCGGCGCGGTGGCGTCGATGTTGGTTTCTATTTCGATCGAGACCGGTGCCGAGCCCACGGTCACGGGTGTGCGCGCGGACGGATCGTCCACATTCGATTCCGCCCCGTCGTACGACTCGGGGACGAAGTTCTCGGTCGCGATCTCGTACACGAGAATATTTATGTTGGCCGGGCCGATGAACCCGATGGGGGCGGTTCCGTTGAGCGGATGGATGAAGACGTAGTAGCTCCCGGTCGCAAGGCCGGGGAAAGTCGCTTGTCCGTTTTCGAGCGTGTAGTCGCACCCAACCGGGTCGCCGCTCCCGGCGTCGGTCACGAACACGATGGCACCCGCCACGGGGTCGCTGGTCTGCCCGTTCGTCACCAGCACGTCGAGACGGTTGGCGGCGGCCAGCTCGGTTTCGGTGCCGTAGGCCTTGAAGAACACGAGCTCGTCGTCGGTCTCGAGGCTGCGGGCCGCGGTTCCGGCCGGCAGCACGTAGAACATGGTCGACGACTGGATGGCCGAGTGCGAGATGCCGAACAAGTGCCCGGCTTCGTGCGTCGCGACACTCTGGATGTCGGTGCTGGTGGTCGAACCGCCCACGGTGAACGTGTGCGCGGGATTGAAGACCATGTCGGCGTCGAAGATCTCGCCCTTCGAAAACACGCGCCCGTCGATCAGCGTGTCGGCTTCGAAGCTGGTCGACAAGCCGACCGCGAGCACGAGCTGCGAGAACGGATACGCGTTGTCGACGAAGGTGACCAGGTTGATGCGGTCGAGACCGTTCGAATTGGTCTGCGTCGTGGTGCCGTCGAAAACAACATTAAGATCCGTATCGGCGATGTTGATCCACGAATCCACCGCGTCTTGAACCGCGGTGAGGTCGCTCCCGTTGGAGATGTTGGGAGCGCCTTGGTCGTTGATCACATAGCCGATGACGGCGTCTTCCACACTCCAGTACTCGATGTGGCGCGCGCCGATGAACGCGTCGATGCACCCGTCGCCGTCGCGATCGAAGCTCGAGGCGTCTTCGCCTGGGCACACGTCGACCGAGTCGGGAACGCCGTCGCCGTCCGCGTCGTCGGGTATGAGTCCGTGCACCGAGAAAGCAGCGGACAACATCACAACTGCGAGAACCAGCGCATATTTGAGCTTCGTATTCATGGGGGGCCTCCCTGGCTCCGCTCCAACCGAGTCGTTACTCGTTCGGAAGCACGCGATCGATAAACTGCTCCAGTGTGAGTCGCTCGGCGGCACTCGCCTGCGCGCCACTCGTGTTCTTTCCGTCGGGCGAGTCGGGCGGCAGCGCCTGTTGGACGAATGCCTTGCCCGTGCGCGCGTCGCGCTCGATCATGTATTTGCCCTGCGAAAAGCCTGCGACTTGGAATGCGCCCGGCGTCGAGGGCTCCAGGAACAGCAGCACCTCTTCGCCTTTCTTCCACTGCAGCGCGCCGTGCGCGGTGATGCGCACGTTGCCGACCACGCCGCCCAACTGCACGATGCGAACCGACGGCGTCGCACCGCCCTTGTAGGTGGAGCCCACCGCGACGACGGCTTCGGTGAATATCTTCGAATGGTCTTCGTTCCAGTACGAACGAACGCTCGACACCTTGCCGTCGACGACCAGTTGGGACTCCTGCGCGAGCTCTTGCGGCGTGCGCTGGATTACCTGCGTCGCGAACGAATCCGTCGCCACCGCGCCCATCACGAGCGCGATCGCGAGCAAACGAATCAGACTCCGGGTCATGACGAACCCCTCTCGGTTTTCGAACCTTCTCCCCGATTGTCGATTGAGAACTGCAGGACGGGCCCGCACGGGCCCGCGAATTACCGCGGTTCCACTACCACGGCGAGCGCTCCGTCCCGGTCACCACGAACGGCGACCAGTAGAACGGATGCGAATACTTGTCGGTCTCGATCAGCGCCAGGCGTGCTTCATTGAGGGCACGGCTCGCGGAGCGTTTCTTGCCCAGCATTCGGTCGTAGAAAGCCTTCATCAACTCGGCGGTGGACTCGTCGGAGACGGCCCACAAACTCGCGACCACCGAGCCCGCGCCGGACGCCAGGAAGGCGCGACTCAATCCCACCACACCCTCGCCGCGGGAGACCTTGCCGCGCGCGGATTCGCACGCCGACATCACGACCAAACGACTCCGGGTGGGAGTCGCGAGGATCTCGAGCGTGTGGAAGTAACCGTCTTCGTTCTCGCCCGCCGCGAGCACCACGCTCGAGCGCTCGGGCTCGTTGGCGTCGACCAAACCGTGGGTCGCGAGGTGAACGACGCGCGGCGCTCCGTTCTTGAGCTCGTGCTTGAGGCTGGATTCGCGGGCCTCTTTTCCGGTGAGGACCAGCTTGCGGTCGGGCTTGATGCGCGCGGACACCGCGTCGACTTCTGCGGCTGCGAACGGAAGCGGCTCCAGAGGAGCACTTCCGTCGGAAACGAGCGTGCTGAAATCCGGGTTTCCCATCGCGAGCAGATCGCGTGGGTAGTCGTCGCCGACTTTGGCCGCTTTGAGCGAGGCGTACACGGTCGCCGACGGTACATAGAGCGTCGTGATCTCGCGTACGAGAAACGGCTGGTCGCTCCAGCCGCCCTGCGACGGCTCGGACGTTAGCAGGACTTCGAACGGCAGCTCGAACAGCACGCCGTCCGGGACGATGATGGCGGCGTCGGCCTTCGCGATGCGCGCCGCGGCCGGCGCCAGCAAGAGCTGATACGCGGCGCGCGCCGCCGACAAGAGCGGGGTGCGATCGTCCGTCACGCGCGCGAGCGCGTCGCGAAGACGCCGCACTTGACCTTCGATTTGCTTGCGCGGCGGGAGTGTCGCCACCGTGTGCCCGTCGCGATCCACCACCCACACGAACGAGGCCGAATCGCCGAGTGCGTACTCGAGCAGCACCGTCTTCTCGGGGAGCAGGCGCGCGACCGCGCCCAGGTCGACGACCGAGCCCGTCTCGGAGAGTCCGTGCATGGCCGAGGCCACGCGGGCGTTGCGTGCTACGGCGTAGCGTTGTTCGATCGATGCGCGATCGGTGGCGTAGTTCGCACTCTTGGGGTCGAGCGAGTACAGCGCGTCGAGCAGCTTCTCCTCCTCGGGCGACGACTGTTCCGCGACCGTCGCCTGCAGCAGGTCGAGGAGCCCGCGCGCCTTCGCGCGCTCGATGGTCGCGAAGGCACGATTCGACCAACGGTCGTCGCCGGTGGCCTCGAACGTCCTCACGTAGAAGCGCGTGACCTCCTCATAGTAGAGGCGGCGCGTCCCGGAGAGAAAACCGGATTGCAGTGCACCCGCGCCGATCCCGGCGCCTTCGCGTTCCATCACTCGCAAGGCGGCGTCGTAGTAAAACGCGGCACTGTCGGCGTTTTCCTTCTCGAAGCTGTGGCCGATCGTGAGCAGTATCGAGATATCGACTCTGGTCAGCTGCGTGCTCGCTCTCATGGAACGAAGTCGCTCGCGCGCTTCACGCGTCCGCCCGAGGGAGGCCTCGGCCCCCGCGATTCCCAGTTGGTCGTCGAGGATGTCTCCCTGGGCCTGGTCGTGTTCGTCCTGCTCGAGTGCCAGCTTCCAGGTCGCCAGTGCTTCGTCGAATCGCCCGAGCCGCGTTTGCAGAGTTGCGGCCACCTCCAGTGCATCGCGGTAGTCGCGCGCGCTGCCGGCTTTCTCCGCGGTGGCAATGGCCTCGTTCGCCACTTTGAGCCCGCGTTCGAATTCTCCCACCGCGAGGTAGTATTCGACGATGTTGCGCTGCGCGAGCGACACCATGCCCGGTTGCCCCAGTGCGTTCGCCAACTCGGAGAAGCGCACAAAGTCGTCGCGCGCGCGCTCCAACTCACCCATGCCCATGTACGTGGTTCCGCGCGTGGCGAGTACCAGCGCGCGCTCGGTGCTGTCGGGGCTCGACTGGAGAACCGTCCACGCCGCATCGAGGTTGCTCAAGGATTCCGAGTACTTCCCCTGTACGCGGAGGTTCTCGGCCAGATTCCGCCGCAACGCCGCTTCGGCCGCGACCAGCTGCGCGCCCGCGGCAATTTCGATTCCGCGCCGGTAGGCATCATCGGCGTCCTGGGTGCGACCCATTTCGCTGTTGAGAAACGCGATGCCGCTCAGCATTTCGACCATCTGCTGCGGGCCGCCGACAGCTTCCAAGATCGGGAGTGCTTTTTCGTAGTAATCGCGCGCTTGGACGTAGCGCCCGGTCCGGTTGAAGACGTGGCCGACGTAGGTGTACGACGTCCCCAGCCCGCCGAGGTCGCCGGTCTTTTCGCGCACCGCGATCGCCTGTTCGTAGTACTCGATGGAACGGTCGAAGTCGCCGAGCTGCTGGTACGCCGACCCCATCCCGTTGAGCGTGCGCCCTTCGAGAATGTGGTCTTCCACGGCACGCCGGGCGGGGAGCGCCTTTTCGTAGTCGGCCAGCGCGAGCTGCCAGTCGGCCACGCTGTTGGCGAGCCCGCGCGTACCCCAATTGACCGCGATCGAATGCGCGTCGCCGATTCTCTCGTATGAGGCGCGCGCCTGATCGAGCAACGAAACCGCCTTCGTGATTTCGTTGGCTTTTCGCGCTGCAACCGATTCTTCTTCGAGTGCCATCGCGCGCGCGCGCGACTTGCGCTGCGCGGGTGTCCACTTTTGGTAGGTGTCGACCAGCCCGCGAGTGACGGTGGTGCCGCCGCGCGCTTCGTGCGCCGCCGCGAGCTGCCGGGCGAGCACCACGTTCTCTTCCGCTCCGGCCGCATCACCGCTCTGTGCGACCTGAAACGCGACGTCGAGGAGCTTCGCGACCGACGCGCCGACCAGCACCGAGTTGTCGGCGACGAATGCGGCCAGGCCGGCGTCGCCTTCGGTGCGCGCGATGGAGTCGGCGACAGTAATGAAAGAGGTGACGGGATCGGCCGAAGGAGAAAGGGGGGCAGAGTGCGACCACGAGGCGAAGCTCGCGCCGATCACAACGACGAGGGCGAAACAACGAGGCCGGCGCATGGTATCCACCGTGCGTACAAGTCCCTTGCCACGCCGGGTCTCACGCTTTGTGAGACGTCGGGCAGATGCAGTGGCGGTTCGGGGCATCCGCCCGTACTACTTGTTAGACTCGAGAAGGTTGGCACCGGCACGCGAGCGCGCGTTGAAACCGTTCTCGGAAGTGAAGTTTGAGGCGCTGATTATAGCAGATTGACGGCCGGAAATTACCTGCCGCGTCGCGTTCCGCTTACGGCACCAGCAGGTGCCCCTCCGAGACGACCACCGACGGGCCGCCAACGCGCACCGCGGTGATCGCACCCGCGCGAACGTCGGCTTCGACGTCGATCAGGCTCGGGCGTCCGACCTCGATCCCCTGCTCCACGCGCCAGCGCGTCGTCCCGTCTTTAAGTCGTTCCCGCTTAGACAGATAACCCGCCAATCCACTCGCGGCGGAGCCCGTCGCCGGGTCTTCGGTGACCCCCACGGCGTGCGTGAACGCGCGCGCGTGGACGGTCGCACCGGCGGTCTCGACGTCGTAGGTGAAGGCGTAGATCTGCGGGGCCCAGGCCGCGGCAAGGTATTGGTTCCACCACTCCCAATTAAGCCGCGCGCGACGGATCGCGCCCAGCGACGCCAGCGGTACGAACAAGAAGGGCATCCCGCACGAGATGGCTTGCGGCTCGTCGCGGGTGTTGTCGAGCACGTCGGTCGGGTCGAGCGAAAGCATCCCCGCCACGATCTCGGAGGGCGGCGGAGTGGGGCCCCATTCGGGCAGCATGGCGGTGGTGAGCTGCGCGAACACGGGCTTGCCCGCCATGGCGCGAATTTCCACCGGCACCGCGCCCACGCTCTCGCCGAAGACGATGCGCGTCGACTCGTTCTTCAACTCGACGCGACCGCACAAGCCGAGGACGAACGCACTCCCGATGGTCGGGTGTCCCGCAAACGGAAGCTCCCGAGCGGGCGTGAAGATGCGAAGCCGAAACGTATGCTGGGGCGACTGGGGTGGTAGGACGAATGCGGTTTCGGAGAGATTGAACTCGCGCGCGATGAGCTGCATCTGCTCGTCGGTCAGACCGTTGGCGTACGGGATGACGGCCAAGGGATTGCCGCCGAACTCGCGATCGGTGAAGACGTCGACGGTCCAGAACGCGTAACGCATGGGGGCGCCTCCTGCGAATGCGCGCGATAATAGCACGTTCGCAGGGCGTCAGTGCACGTAGCCCAGGCTGCGAAGTTTCTCGAGCAGCTCTTGGTCGACTTGGACCGGTTGCGGGCGGGCGGATGCGGTCGCGAAGTGTTTGCTGAGGACCCCCAGCAGCTTGAGCGACGTCGAATCGTCGCGCGCGAAGAGATTGGTCGTTTCGCCGGGATCGCGCGAGAGATCGTAGAGAACCATGCCCGGGTGTACGTTGGTCACTTCGATTTCTTCGCTGCGCCCCGACTCCGGCACCTGCGTGATGTCCGCTTCCTCGACCACGATGAGCTTGTGGAAGCCGACTACGACGCTGCGCTGGCGCCACTGCGGCGGACGGTCGCGCTCCATGAAAACCGGCCTCTGGGTTGCGCCCATCGCGAACATGTCGCGACCGGGGAGATTCGCGGGTGCTTCGATACCCAGCATCGCGAGCAGGGTCGGAAGAAAGTCGATCTGCTCGACCACGCGGTCGTCCTTGCGGTGCGCGAGTCCGGGTGCTTTGACCACCAGCGGCACCCGCATCACTTCGCCGTGCAGCGTGTAGTGGTACTGCCCGTCGTGCTCGCCGAATTCTTCGCCGTGATCCGAGGTGAACACCACCACCGTGTTGCCGCGATCGACCACTTTCAAGAGCTCGTCGACGTAATAGTCGGTGTAAGCGATCTCTGCGTCGTAGCGGTCGATGTCGCTCTTGCCGAAGGCGTACTGCGGGTGCTCCAAGTAGGCGAAGTGCGGATCGAAGAAGTGCACCCACACGAAGTAGGGTTCCTTCAGGTTTCGCATTCCGCTGCGCGCGATCTCGATCAACTTTTGTGACGTCAGCACCTCGTGCGGGTGTCCGACGTTGAGCACCGAAAAGTCGAAGTGCGCGAAGCCGTCGCCCATTCCGTACGTGGGCGTCAACATGATGTGGCTCACGAAGCCGTACGTGTCGTAACCCTGCTGGCGCAGAATGCCGGCCAAGGTGGGCAACGACGCGTCCAGCGACCAATGGAAATCGACCGCGCCGTGATCCTTGGGATGCTGCCCGGTGAAGATGGTGGCCATCGACGGCAGCGTCCACCCGCTGACGCTGGTCGCGTGGGTGAACACGACGCCCTCGCTCGCCAGACGGTCGATGGTAGGACTGGTGGGGCGAGAGTGACCGTTGTAGCCCAAACGATCGGGGCGCAGCGTATCGACGGTGATGAGAACGAGATTGGGTGGCTTCTTTTCGCGGGCGCACGCGCCTGAGAAAATCACCGCGAGCATGATGACAACCAGCGCGCGTGTCCTCACCTCGCGCTCCGTAGCTTACTCGCGTCGAAGCCTTCGAAGATCACGTTGTCGCAGAACTCGAGCGCGCGCATCGCTTCTTCGCGCGTTCGTGCCGTCCAACCGATCACGGGGCGGCCGTTCGCGCGCTCGTGCGCGACGCGATCGAACGGCAGCAAGCGAACGTCGTAGCCGATGAAATCGGGCTCGCAGGTCGCGATGTCTTCCAGATTCTGCAAGCGACGCCGCGTCGCTTCGTCGACCGGCTCGTCGCGAAAATCACCCGCGAGCAAGCCGCGCGTGACGGTGGGTGCGGTATCGCGCCACCAACGCACGGTCGCGGGATGAAACGATTGGATGGCGAACGGCCCCACGTAGCTTTGCAGCGCCTCCGCGGTCGCGGTCTCCAGCGGCCCGACCTCGCCCTCCTGTTTGATCTCGATCAAGATCGGTGTGGCACCCGCGATCAAATCGAGCACGTCGTTCAACAGGGGAATACGCGCGTCGTCGCGCTTGGGATCGTCGCCGGCGGAGGCTCCGAGGAGGGTGAGCGGCGCGATGTCTTGCGACCTTCGCGCGGCAATGGGTCCGGTCGCACTCGTCAATCGATCGAGCTCGCGATCGTGGAACACAACCACTTCGCCGTCGGCGAGCAAACGCACGTCCAATTCGACCGGATAACCCGCGCGCGTGGCGGCCCAAAACGCGGGCAGCGAATTCTCCGCGATCGCGTGCGCGACGTCGTGGAGACCGCGGTGCGCGATGGGATGGTGGAGCAGCCAGTCGGGAACGCGACTCATCGTCAGCCCTGCTCGGTTTCCATCGGGTCCATGCCCTTCACGTACATCATGCCCGTCGGTTGCGGCATGCCGCCCTGGGGTTCGATCGTCACCGAGAACCCGACGATATGGGTCGACTCCGGAATCGATTTCATGTTGAGCATCGCGGTGCCGTTCGCGTCGACCGTGAATGTGCCGAGGCTCACCGGCGGCAATCCGTCGCGGAGTCCCCACAGTTGGTACTCTCTTCCTTCCGGCGCCATCGGAAAGCGATACACGTACAGCATCCCCGCACTCTTGTCGGGCTTGGTTACCACGCTGCCGAAGGAGTTTCGATTCGGCTCCATTCCGTCCAAGCTGACGAAGCGCACGCCCGGCTCGCCGAGCATCATCGCGTCCTTGTACTTCTCGACTTCGCTTCGGTACGACGAAATCTCGCTGCGCAGCTTCCCCATGTCCACCACCGTCGCGGCCAGCAAGCGATGCGTGTCGCTCACTTCGCGTCGAAGTGTGGACGTCTGCCAAAGGAGCATACCGGCCGCTGCCGTCGAAACTCCCGCGACGATCCACGCAAAGCGCGGCCGGCCAATCGTCGCGCCTTCTGGCTTGGTGGGATGCTGCGTGGCGTGAATGCGTTCGAACAGCTTCTCTTTCATTCGCGCGTGCGGTTCCACTTGTGGTACCGCTTGCGCCAAGCGCACCGACAGCTCCGACGCGTCGCGCAGCCGCGCGTGACACTCCGCGCAACGGGTCAACAGGTGCGCCTCGACCGCGGCGCGCTCGGCTTCATCGAGGGTGCCGAACGCGTACGACTCCAAGAGCTCGAATGCGATCTTGTGGTCCATTACGTCTTGATGGCGAGGATGCGGCGCAGCTGCGTCACCCCTTCGCGCAATCGACTCTTCACCGTCCCCAGCGGCGTCCCCAGCTTGCTCGCGATGCCCGAGTGCGACAAGCCTTCGTAATACGATAGTCGAATGACTTCGCGGTACGCGGGCTCGAGCTGTTCCAACGCCGCCAGCACTTCGTTCGCCTCCGCCGAAATCGACACCGATTCTCCGGCCGTCACCGACGCCGACGGTGCAGCCGCCTCCAGCGGCGCTTCGCGCACGCGGGCGCGGTACGATCGGGAGCGGGTGCGATCGATGGCGAGCCGCCGGGTGAGGGTCGTGATCCAAGCGCCCGGACTTCCGCGCGCCGGGTCGAAGGCATCCGCGCGTTCCCAGAGGCGGAAGAAGACTTCCTGCACGATGTCCTCCGCGTCCCCGTCGTCTCGAACGATGCTGCGCGCCAGACTGTAGACGAAGGTCGCATGCTGGTCGTAAAGCTCGGAGAGCGCCTCCTCGTCGCGCTCCCGAATGCGACGCAGGAGAGCCGCGTCGCGCGACATGTCGGCCGGATCTCCGGAGTCTGCCCGCGTCTTCGCCATACTCAATTACGAAACGAGTCGGTGTTTTGGAGGGGTTTTTCGCATTGTAGCACGGCGGTTTGGTTGCGTGCTTTACGCCCGGCGACAACGTGGGTTATGCTCCGATTCAACATAGAGGGAGGCCGTCCATGTTTCCCTTGATCGTGATCGCCGCCGGCTTCGTCGGCACCTTGTTGATGACCGGCGTCATGTGGTTCATACACCGTTCCGGCTGGGCCAATGCGGACATGACGCGCGCCATCGGCAGTTTGGTCACGCGTCGTTACGAGAACTCGCTTCTCCCGGGCATCGCCATCAATTTCACGGTCGGCTGCATTTTCGCGGTCGGCTACCTGTTGGTCATTCGTAGCCTGGACCTCCGGTCCGTATACTTGGCGGTCGCCGTGGGCGGCGCGCTGGGGGCGCTGCACGGGTGCGCGATGGCGTACATCCTGATGGCGCTGGTGGCCGAAACGCACCCCGTCGAGCGGTTTCGAGCCGCCGGTGCGGAAGTCGCCGCGGCCCACGTTGCGGGTCACGTGGCGTACGGCATCGGGGTCGGTCTGGTTGCGGGATGGCTGGGGACGGGGAAGGCGGAAACAGCGACGGCGTTGATCGAGCGACTGGTGCGAGCGCTGGCGTCCTGACGATCCGCTTCGTGTGAGCGCTCATGCGTCGGGTGCATCGACCTCGTCGATTCGTATCCAGCCGCGCGACGACAACCATTCGTGCGCTTCGTCGGCCCGCTTGGTGAACACGAGCCACCGCACCACGTCGCCTTTCTTGGGTTGGTAGCGGTCGTCGGTGGGAAGTACCACTTGATTGCGCGCGAATGTGATCGGCAGCACCATGTGGCGCGCATCCCTGGGGACCGGAAACGCCGGCTCGTTCGCACTCCGCTCGAAGCGCCACGACTCCGCCAGCGCCCCGTTTCGACGCAACCGACTCGCCCACAGATCGACATCGAGGTCGGTCCCAGACAACACGCGCGCTCGCGCTTCCTTGACGTGCGCGGGCGTGATGGCACCCCGGTGCATCGCCACATAAACCCGCGCACTTCGATTCTCGTCGATGGCACGGCGCGCGAACAGCAAGTTGACGCCGCCGTTGGGCAAGAGCGCGATGATACCCTTGCGCGTGTCGAGGTCGCTTTGCTGCAGGATGCGATCATCGAGCGCGTTGCCGTTCAAGACCCGAAACCCCTTGCGTTCGGCTGCCACACACAGCTCGGGGTTGGCATCGACCAGCACGGTTTCGTCTCCACCGTCTTGTAATTCGCGACCGAGCGCGAGCGCGAGGTCGTTCGCACCCAGGATGACGAAGCCGCGCCCGCGCGGACGCCGCACGCCCAGCCGCTCGGCGGCGAACGCCCCCGTGAGACCCTGCACCACCACCGTGACCGCGATCACGAGGAACACCAGGTCGCGCATCGCCTCGCCGCCCTCGGCGCCGGTCGACTGCATGCGGTGGTAGAACAGTGTTGCGACCGACGCCGCCACGATACCGCGCGGCGATATCCACGACAGAAACGCCTTCTCGCGGGTCGTGAGGCCCGATCGCGTGGTGCACAGCGCGATCTGCAGGGGTCGCACCACCAGCGCGAGCGCGGCCACCACCAGCAAGCCGCGACCGCCGAGCGACGACGTCTCGTCGATACGCACCTCCGCCGCCAGCAAGATGAACAGCATCCCGATCAGCATCACGGTGAGCGGCTCCTTGAAGTCCTTGAGCTCGGCCAGGTCTTGGCGGCCCCGCGCCCCCACGTTTCCAACCACGAGGCCGGCTACTACCGCGGCCGTGATCCCAGAGTCGGGTGCGATCATGTTGCTGGCTTGGAATGTCGCCCACGCCAGCGTCAGCGTGAACACTTTTTCCATGCCGGGCGGAATCACGCGCCGCGATCGCCGCAAGAGCACGGCGAGCGCACCACCCACCAAGCCCACCGCGGCGCCGGTTGCGAGCCGCGCGGCGACATGCGTCGACGCGCGCGCGAACGAAGACTCGTCGGCGCCGTAAGTGAACTCGAACGCGACCACGGCGAGAATGGCGCCGATCGCGTCGAGGAAGACGCTTTCCGCCTCGAGGATGGTTTGCAGGTTGCGGTTCACACGGATGCGCCGCAATAGCGGTGCCACCACGGTGGGCCCGGTGACGATGACGAGCGATCCGAACAGAGTCGCGAGCCGCCACTCCCATCCCATGATGAAGTGCGCGGCGCACGCCGCCCCGGCCCAGGTGACGATCGCACCCACGGTGACGAGACGGCGAATGGTCGCCGCCTCGCGACGCAACCGCCGCCACTCGAGATTGAGCCCGCCTTCGAACAGAATGACGGCGATCGCGAGGCCCACCAGGGTCGAGAATCCGTCGCCCAAGGATTCGGGGCGAATGAGACCGACTCCGTCGGGACCGAGCAGCATCCCGAGCACGAGCAGGATGACGATGCCGGGCAGGCGCAGGTGGAACGCGACCGACTGGGCAAGCATGCCCACCGCCAGCGCGATCGCTACCGTCATTGCGGGAGTATGAAGATCGATTCCGTGCAACGGCGACTTCGAACCAGAAGAAACTCTACGCTACGGCTTGCACGCCGTTCCGGCCGGGTAGCGCGCGAGCGCTTCGACCGTTTCCCGCGGCGTCTCGCCCAGGAACTCGGTCTTGTCGAAGGCGGCGCGTACCAGGCTGCGATTCGCCTCTTGCGAGTACTCGACCAGGTGTTTCGACACGTCGCCTTGGTAGGCGGCGTTCACGTCGACCATGAGTACCGGCGCGGTGCAAGAAAAGTCGACGTGGTCCAAATCGAGGAAACGAACCTCGCGATGGAGGCGCGTGCGAAAGTGTGCGCGTCGTTCGCCAATGTCGTACACGATGCTCCACTGCGTGTATCCGGCTTGTTCGACCTCGTCCAAGAGCGCGAAGGCTTCGTCGACCGCGTTGCGCTTTTTCTCGACCAGCGGCAACCCGCGCGCCGCGCGCGCGAAGCGATCGAACGACGAGGTCGACAGCGGCAGCGTCGAATCCACGCCGCGCGCGTACGCCACCGACGTCTCGTAGGTGTCGTTGGTGAGCGCGGGATAGGGGAGATCGTCGCCGCGGTAAACCGCCATGCGCCCGGTCAAGTACTCGATGGCAGCCACGTTTCCCTTCTCGTCGGCGACCAGGAAGTGGATCTTCGCGGAGCCTCCCTCGGCGATACGAATGGTCGCGTCCGACGCCACTACGTCGTCCACCGTGGCCGCGTTGTCGAGCTGGTACTGGATCCATTGCAACGTCGGTAGCGCGAAGCGCTGGTCCGGCTGCGGGTACGACGCGACCTCGAGCCACATGAGCTCGATAACGAGGCCCTTCTGGTTGATCCCGCCGCTGGGAAACTCGCGCCCGTACTGGTTGAAGGTGACGCTACCGTACTGCGACGTCCAGGTCGCGGGGTTGTCGGTGGTGAGCGCGGTCTTGGTCACGTTACGCTTGTTGACGATGACGAGCCCCTCTTCGACACTCCAATCGTAGTTCTTGCCGAACACGCGCGTGCCCGTGCTTTCGTAACAGAACGACGTGCACGCGGCGGAGCTCCTTGCACACACCAGCAGCGACGCGACCGCCAACAGAAACAGCGACCGTCGCATCAACTCGTCCTCCAGGGTCCGGTGATCGCGAGCGTCACGCCCGACTGCTGGATGTTGACGAACATGGTCGAGCCGTCGGGCGAAAAGGTCGCGCCCGCGAATTCGCCTACGGTGCGCGCGCGCGCGAAAGTGTACAGCGCCCCGGCCGGGGTCACACCGACGATGCGCACGTTGGTGCCGAAGTGGTCCTCGCACAGCATGACGTCGCCCCACGGTGCGACCACCACGTTGTCGGGGTTCTGCACGCGGTTGGGGTCGTTGGGCTCGATGAACAGATCCAGATGACCGGGCGACTTCGCCTCCGCCGCGGTGCCTTCGTTCGCGCCGGGGATATAACGGAACACTTGCCCGATTTGCGCCTTCCCGCCCGAGGTGCACGCGAAGTACACCTCGCGCTCGCCCATCCACATCCCTTCGGCGCGCGCGAAGCGGCACGCGCCGAGCGCGAACCCGCGCGCGCGCAAGTCGTCAGCAGGCGCTTCGACGTCGTCCATGTCGATCCACTTGACCGCGTGCTTGGCGCCGACCAGCAGGTGCGGTTCATCGCCCGGCCAGTTGCGCGAATCTTTCTTTCCGCTCGCGAGTGCGAGCGCCTGCAAGCGCCCGCCGGCGCGCAAATCGCCGCGCGTGGTCGGAATGAAGCGATAGATCAATCCGTCGTCGCGGTCTTCGGTTTGATAGACGATCCCCGTCTTCGGATCGACGACCACCGCTTCGTGCACGAAGCGGCCCATGGCGGTCAACGGAACCGGATCGGCGATCGACGCCTCCGCTTTGGCGGGAACTTCGAACACGTAGCCGTGGTCTTTTTGCAATTGAAGCGCTTCTTCTTGGTGGAAGCCCGTCTTGAGCGCGATTTCTTCGCACGTCAGCCACGACCCCCACGGGGTGGCACCCCCCGCGCAGTTGCGAAGCGTTCCCGCGAGACTCAAATGTTGCGTCACGAGCGCTTGCGCGCGCGTGTCCCATACGAATGTTGTGGTGCCACCCGCGCAGGGTGTGACTCCGGCGCCGAGGTCATACAATTTGGACGCGGGAATGCGAGAGAGCCGCGCGTTGCCCTCGCCGAACGGGCCCAGGCCGCCGAGACACTCGTGATTGCGGACCACGATGGTGCGGCCGTCGGGGCCGGGAAAAGCGGCCATCGCGTCGGGAAGTCCTGGCACCAGGAGACCATCGGGCATCTCGTCGCCCACTCGCGAGACGACGTGGTAACGAAAACCGCTGGGAAGATCGACGATCGACGCGGGATCGTCGACCAGAGGACCGTACCCGCGCGCCGCGGTACCGGTGCTCGCGAGGGCGTCGATGGATTGCTGAAAGGCGCGCCGGTATGCGATGAAGCCGACCGTGACGGCGCTACAAGCGCCGAGAAAACGGCGGCGTGTCCAAGTCGAAGCTGGCGCTCGCATGCGCGCAAGTTTATCACACGCATGCGAGCTTCGAAACGGGGGTTAGCGGGTGCTCTCGATCGGCCGCACTTCGACTTCTCCGCCGTATTTCAGGTGCGGGTGCGTCTTCGCGAGCTCGATGGCGTCCTCGAGACTGGGTGCCGTGATCAGGAAATAGCCGCCCAGCGCGCGGTCGCTGTGCGCGCTGGTCGCGATTTGCATTTGGTCGCCGCGGCCCGTCATGACGCGCGTGTCGTCGGCCAGCTTCTCGGCTGAAACGAGCCGGCCTTCCTGCTCGCGGTCCAGCGCCCACTGGCGGTACTCATTGAAGATCGCTTGGTACGCCTCTTCGTTCATGGGTTCGTCGCTCGATGCGTCGGCGCTCGTGGCTTGCGACGGATCGACGCGCGTGAACATGAGCAGCATGTACTGATTCGATTCATCGCTTGTCGCCGTCGTGACGTCCGATGGTTGCGGTGCGGTTTCGCCGCGATTGCCCATCGCGAATCCTCCCAAGAACGCCGCGCCGACGATGATCGCCGCGGCCGCACTCTTCGAAATGTTCATGATCCAGCCTCCGTTCGCGCGGATCGCTCCGCGCCGTTTCAGCTCGGCTACGACGCGACCCTCGAGCTCGGGCGACGGATCGGGCGCGTCCGCCAACGAACGCAGCGCCTTTTCTTCCGCGTCGCTCAAAATACTGTTAGAGGAGTCGTCCATGACCGATGCGTCCTTTCTCGTTCAACCAGCGCCGCACCGAGCTGCGCGCCCGGTGAAGCTGGCTCTTCGATGTTCCCGATTCGACCCCCAGCATGTTTGCGATCTCGTCGTGCGTGTAGCCGAAGACGTCGTGCAGAAATAGGACTTCGCGATAGCCTTCGGGAAGTCGAGCCACCGCGCGCTCGACGTCGTAGTTCGCGACGTTGGTTGCGGCCCCGGGTGATGCTGGCAACTCCACCACATCGGCGAGGTCGACGTCGCGCGCTTGCGTCGCGCGCCGGCTGCGAGCGCGATTGCGCGCGCAGTTGATCGCGATGCCGACCAGCCACGTTCGAAGCGACGACTCGCCGCGAAACGTTGCCAACCGATCCGTTGCTCGCATCCACGCTTCTTGCACGACATCCTCCGCTTCGACGCGGTCGCCATCGAAGTAGCGCCACACGACCGCCAGCATGGCCTTCGTGTGCGCCCGATACAGGGTTCGAAACGCCCCCTCGTCGCGGCTCTTGAGGAACCGCTTCACGAGGCGCGCGTCGTCGAGATCGTGCACGCTGTTGGGTGTCATCAACAGGTGAGTGTCCGGGCGGGGCGAAAAGGTTGCTTCGCTATTTCGTCCTCGTCCAGTGGGTGTAGTCGAGGACGGGCGGTTCGATGCCGACGCGACGCAGCGTCATCGCGATCTGGCCCCGGTGGTGAACGCCGTGCATCGCGACGTGGATCAGGATGTCGCCGATCGCGGTCTGGAACGAATCGCCTTTGGAAGTGGTGTACGGAATCAAGGTGGCGAAGTCTTTGTCGGTCACCTTGTCGAGGTACGCGGCGAACGCCGCCGAGTTTTCCTTCCCGAGCTTCGCGCACGCATCGAGCGACAGGGTCGGCCACACCTTCTGGACCGTCCAATCTTCCTTCTGCAGACGCAGGAACCACAGGCGCTCCGCGCCGACGATGTGCGCGTACAGCCGCAGCGCCTCGGTGAGGTGCGCGACTTCCACCTCGCCGTGCGCATCGCGACAGCGCGCGTGTACTTGTTCGTCGGCCCACTCCATGTGGGCGAAGAGTCGTTGCAACGTCTCTTTCATGATCGATCTCCTATTCGTCGTCGAGGCTCAGCTCGACGATCTTCGCGTGTGCTTGAGCATTCTCGATCTCGATGCGGCCCACCGTGACCGGCAAGCGAAAACGTCGCGGCCCCGCGCTGCCGGGATTGAAGTAGACGACGTCGCCGCGCGTGAAAATATCCGGGTGGTGCGAATGCCCGCAGACGACCATCGACACCCCCGCCGACGCCGGCACGATGTCGAGCGTCGCCAGGTCGTGCACGACGTAGATGCGAACGCCGGCGATCTCGAGCATGTCGCCGTGCGGGATCTTCCGCGTCCACGGCTCTGTGTCGACGTTGCCGCGCACGACTGTGAGCGGCGCGATCGCGCGCAGCGCGCGCACAATCTCTTCGTCGCCGACGTCGCCGGCGTGGATCACGCGGTCGGAGCCGGCCAGCGCGGACAGTGCTTGGGGGCGCAGAAGCCCGTGCGTGTCCGAAATGACGCCGACCACCGCGCGCGCGCTCATTGCCTTTCGTCGGGCGCTTCTATCGCGACTTCGTCCCACTTGAGGACGACGTCGATACCCTGCTGTGTGATCGCGTGGTAACCGGGACGCGCCATCGCGTACACGCGCCGCGCGAACGCGAGGCCTTCCGGCGTCTCCGCGAGCTTCATGTACACCGGTCGCAGTAGATACCGCCGCCCGATCGACAATAGAAACCTCTCCAGCGGCGGATACGCGGGCTGATAATTCGACGCGATGACGTTGGGAAACCAAGAGCGCTGAACGACCGCGTTCATGTTCTCGAAGTGGAACGTGCTCTCGAGGTCTTTGAGGCGCGCGGTCGCAACGGGCTGCGGGAGGTTGTCTAGGAAGCGCTGCCACTCGTTCGTGGTCCAGTCTTCCGTTTGCAATCGCTTCGCGGGGGTTCCCTTCGCGAAGGTCGCGATCTGCGCGTCGACTTGCTCGAAGCGCGCCGATTTGGGCTGCGGCGAATTGGCGGGAAGTCCCGGCTGGTAGATCCAATCGTCGACCAGTAGCTCCGCGTATTTCGCTTCGTCGCCGTGGAAGAGATCTTCCTTCAAGTACGCGACGAAGCGCTCCGTGGTCATGGTCTGGAACGCGTGCTGGTCGAAGTAGCGGCGCAAGAACGGATCGAAGTGCTCGCGCGTGAACGACTCCTCCAGCATGCGCAGGAAGAGATAGCCCTTTTCGTAGGCCGCGGTGGTCGGGACTTCTTCCGGGTCGCGACCGGCGAGATCGACGTACAGCGCCATGTCCTTGCTGTCGGCGCCGTACTCTTCGAAGTCGAGATCGAGGTCGCGGCGACCGAGGAGTGCCTGCATCTCCATGTACTCGCGACCGTACAGCGCTTCGTCCAGGCGGCGCTCGAAGTAGGTCGTGAAGCCTTCGTTCAACCAGAAGTCGTTCCAGGTCGCGTTGGTGACCAGGTTCCCCGACCACGAGTGTGCGAGCTCGTGCACGATGACCGACACCAGCGACTTGTCGCCCGCAATCAGAATCGGTGTGGCGAAGGTGAGGCGCGGGTTCTCCATGCCGCCGAAGGGAAACGAGGGCGGCAGCACGAGCACGTCGTATCGTTCCCAACGATACGGCCCCAGCATCGACTCGGCCGCGTCCATCATCTTTTCCAAATCGGAGAACTCGCCCGCCGCCTTGTCGACCATGCCGGGCTCGGAGAAAACACCCGTGCGCGGTCCGATCGAGCGATAGTCGAGGTCGCCCACCGCGAGTGCCAGCAAGTACGACGGAATGGGCTGCTTCATCTCGTATTCGTACGCGCCGTCCGCGCTGCGCTCTTCGGGATTCTTGGCACTCATGACGGCGAGGAGTCCTTCGGGAACTTTCACGCGCGCGGTGTAGGTGAACCGGTTGGCGGGCGTGTCCTGGCACGGCACCCACGAGCGTGCGTGGATCGATTGCGACTGCGTGTACACGTACGGGTGCTGCTTGCCGAGGGTCTGCTGCGGGTTCAACCACTGCACCCCGCGCGCCTCGGTGGTGGTTTCGTAGCGCACCGTGACGCGCTTGGTCTCGGGCGTGATCGCCACCGACAGCGGGCGCCCAATCAGCGCCAGCGAATCGCCCAGGACCCAGCGCGCCTTCTTGCCGTCGTCGGTGGTGACGTCGTGGATGCGGAGCGCCCATGTGTCGAGGTGCACCACCCGCGCCGCGCTCTTGTTGTTGAGATCGAAGGCGGCCGTGCCGGAGATGATTTGCCGGTCGAAATCAACGGTGAGGTCCAGGTCCATGTGGTTCACGGCCACGTCGCCCAGGCGCGCGCAGGAATAGTCGTCGATGAGGTTCGGCGACGTGATCGGCGCTTCTTCTTTCTTCTGACAGGCCGACGCGAGCAGCAACGCTCCGAACAGCAATGCGACGATGAAAAACCGACTCATGAGACTCCCCTTCCAATCACGGCGATCAGGTTGAACAAGTAGTGAATGATGACGGGCAACCACAGCGATCGTGTTCGCTCGTAGAGAAAGCCGAGAAAGATGCCGAGCGCGAATGCCATCACGACCCACGCGCTGGCCGCGAAGATGGGATACTTCGGCAGCAGCAGGACCATCTGCATATAATGACGCGCTCCGAACAGCGCCGCCGCGACCACGATGGCGTATCGCGCCGAGTGGCGCTTGCGCAGCGTGCCCTGCACGTACCCGCGGAAATAGAGCTCCTCGCCCAGGCCCGCCCACAGGGCGATGAACGCAAGGTACCACGTCGCCACCGTGTCGCCCGCAACACCGAGGCGTTCTCCCGCGACCGCGAACATGGCGTTGAACATCGCGTCGACGTCGATGAGCGGGTCTTCCAATCGCTCGACGCCGCCCATCGCGACCACGATTCGCGCGTACAGTCCGTTCAGCAAGAGTCCCACGAAGGCCTGCATCACGATCGCGACCACGACGCACGTTACTCCAAAGATGACCCACCCCCACCACGGCATCTTCTTGATGGGGCCGAAGCGGTAGGTCTTGAAATAGAGCGGGATCCACGTCGCGAGCGCGGCGTAAATAACGTAGAAGGGCGCCCACGGAACGACACCGCTCTCGACTCCCGCGATCACCATCAACGCGAACGAGACGACAAATACGCCGAAGGTGGTCTCGTGGAATCTCGTTTTCTCTTCCGTCATCGTGTGAGGTGATCCCATCCGCGGGGTTCGAATGCGCGCACGCGCCCGTTTTCGAGGATGCCGTACACGCCTCGGCTCCCTGTGAAGCAGCCGACGACGGCGGCGGGCGCGCCGGAATTCCGGATGATACGACAAACCTCGGCCGCGCGTTGCGGGGCGACGCTCAATAGTAGCGCGTAGTCCTCGCCGGCGTGGAGGGCCCATTCGACCGGGTCTTTGCGGCGTTGCTTGCAGAATTCTCGGACCGCGCGCGAAATCGGGAGCGCGCTCGCGTCCAGCTCACAACCCAGTCGTGACGCCTCGCACACATGCCGCACGTCGCTCGAGAGGCTGTCACTGATATCGATGGCGCCATGCACGCTCGCATTTCCTGCCAGCGCGCGGGCGACGTCGAGCCGCGGCGTAGGCCTCTTATAAGCCTTCAAAAGCGAATTGCTGCGCGCGCCGCCTCTCAACGTGGTCACTGCCGCAGCGGCAGCACCCAACGTTCCCGCGACCACGATCGCATCGCTCTTCCGCGCGCCGCTGCGCGTCCACGCCGCGCCGCGTTGGCACGTGCCGATGATCGTCATCTCGCACACCAGCGGGCCTTCGATCGACGCGATGTTGCCGCCGACGATGGACGTCTTGTATTTCGCGAGATGCTCCGCCGCACCCGCTTCGATCGCTTCCGCCTCGGCGGGTTTCACGCGCTTCGGCAGCACCAGCGACATCAACGCGTACCGAGGTGTCGCTCCCACCGCCGCGATATCGCTCAAGTTCACCGCCGCGAGACGCCATCCGATCTCACGGGGCTTCAGCCACCCGCGTTCGAAGTGGCGCCCTTCCACCATGGCGTCGGTGGTGAGTACAACGTCTTCGCGCGCGGCAAAGCGCAGCACCGCCGCGTCGTCACCGATGCCCACGACAACGCCCGGTCCATCCTTGCGCGCGCGGCGCGTCCGGCGCGCGATCGCTTCGATCAGCTCGAACTCCGACTTCATGTGGAGGCCATTGTATTCGTGATAGCATGGCGCGGCAACCCCGAGGAGGCGAGCGATGCCGGACCATAGAATCACCGTTGCGGACGCGCTGAAGCGCCTCTCCGAGCGCGCGGACGGCAAGCGCTTCGTCGAGCTGTTGCAGCACGGAAGCCTATCGGTGGAGATCTACGCGCCGCGCGGGACCGATCCCCAATCGCCCCACACGCGCGACGAGGCGTACGTCGTCGTGCAAGGACGCGGGGAGTTCATCAACGGATCGGCACGGCATCCATTCGGCCCCGGCGACTTTCTCTTCGTCCCCGCGGGCATCGAGCACCGCTTCGTCGAATTCACGGACGACTTGGTGGTGTGGGTAATCTTCTACGGGCCGGAGGGAGGGGAGAATTCTGTGTGACGCGAATCGCGGATAGACTCTAGCGCACCAGCACAACCTTTCGCGTACGCGCTTCAGTTCCGGCTCGAACTTTGATGAAATAAACCCCCGCCGGCGCCGAGCGTCCAAGATCATTCTTGCCATCCCAGCGAACGACGCTTTCAGAGCCGACATCGTCGTTCCGAAGCGATCGAACGACGCGCCCTTGCACATCGTACACCGTTGCGGACACGATTGCAGGGCGGTTCACCGAAACGCCGATCTCTGTTGCCTCGCCAAACGGGTTAGGACGCGCGTCTCCGAGTCGGAGCATCGATGGAGCATCGTGCGAAACGCCCGTGCCAGGCGCGTGCCCCAGCATGATGTACACCTTGCCCGCGCCCATCTGCGCGCCGCGATCCCACGAGTAAGCTCCCATGACTAGGTCATCCAGCCCATCAAGGTTCCAGTCGGTAGTGCGGATTCCCCAGCCGAGATCGTCATAAGAAGCGTGTGACACGACTCGCGTAACGGTTGGGTCCGTAGAAACACAGATTGAGTCCGTGAACTCAAGATTTCCGTACGCTACGACGACGCTGTCGCGACTTCCGGGTATCGACGTGCTCTGGCCTGCGACCGCGATTTCGGCGAGCCCGTCGCCCGTAAGATCGCCGCACGCAATTCCACGTCCATAGTGCGTCGTGTGCAAAGTACCGTACATCCTCGTCATCGAGATCGAAATATCTGCGGTGGTTGTAGCGTCCGGAAGTCCCTCGACGTCGTAGACCAAATAAACCTCGCCACAATCAATGCACCCTTGTGGGTCCGCATATGGTGCCGATGCGATGAGATCCGGTTTCATGTCCGCGTTTAAGTCGCAGACAGCAATTTTCTCTCCCAGCCTCGCATGGTTGTACTGACCACGAATATGTTTCATGCGGTATTCCGGATCGGAAAGGAGTACGGTATCAGGCGGCGTCGCCACGCCGTAAAGAATCGTCACCAGACCGTCGTAAGTGCCCAACGCTTGCCCGGGGCCACCCATCACCAAGTCGGCTTTCCCGTCCCGATCAAAATCTCCCGACGCCAACGAATTCCCCGTGAGCTGGTTCAAATTGTTGTCAATGATTCTAACAACGCCTGGGAGCGCGTTCCCAATCTGATACGCGCTAGGTAGCGATTGTCCGCCGAGAACGACGTAGATTTCGCCGTACGGTGTGGCAGGGGCTGACACGGCGAGATCATCGATGCCGTCTCCGTTAAAGTCGACGTCGCTCGCCGTAAAGCCAAGCCATGAGTAACCTGGGGCGCTGGAGAAAGTTATTAGGCCTGGAGGTACCGTCTGAAGATCGACGATGTCCGGCCAGGCAGGCTGACCAAGCAACAGATAGCCGCGCCCTTTGCCGGCGGAATACAGCGGAGTCCCAATGAACAAATCGTCTCGTCCGTCGTTGTTGAGGTCACAAGCCGCCAAGCTACAGAGTAGCGGGAAGTCGTCAGAACGCCCGAATATCCGAGTCGGCAGCGATGAAGTTGCGAGGTCAATTTCGCCCGAGCTGGGCAATGATCCCCCCCAAAAAATGTAGTACTCGCCCTTCCGTGTACCACCCAAAGGCTGCCGTCCATCGGCTGAGATGGCGAGATCGATCAGGCCGTCTCCGTCAAAGTCACCCGACGTCATGGCATAGCCCGTTCGCGCGTTCTGAGTTTCGCCGAGGATCTCGATGTCGGTTTGTTCGTTGCTCAGATCAATGAAGGAGCCGAAGTCGGCGCGCGCTCGCCCGGAGAAGAGAGACGATGCCGCCAAGGCAAACGCGATGGCGACGAAACGACGGCGGTTAGATTGGAGATGCGACGCTCGGGGAAACATTGTACGCTCCGATGGCGCACGGTCGGCTCCAGCTAGCTTAGCACCTGTGGCGTACGAGGACAACGGCGCTTTTGCATTGGAACCAGCGATGTCTACTCGCACCAACACCCAACATTCCCCCTGGCTCCTCGAGGAAGTCCGTCGCTTCGATCCCAATGTGCCGCTCGAAGCGGCGTGGCTGCCGCCCAAGTCGTGGTATACGGACCGGCGGTTCTTCGATCTGGAGTGCGAGACGGTCTTCAAGCACAACTGGCTCATCGCCGCGCGGAGCGATCAGTTTAAGAAGGCGGGGGACTTCGTTTCTGGCTCGGTCGCGGGTGAGCCGTACGTGGTCGTGCGCGGGGAGGACGGAACGCTGCGCGCGTTTTTCAACGTGTGCCGGCACCACGCGGCGGTGGTCATGGCGGGCGCGGGGTGCGCGGAGTCGTTGGTGTGTCCGTACCACGGTTGGACCTACGCACTCGATGGTCGCTTGCTGCGCGCACCCGAGCTGGGTGCGGTGAAGGACTTCGATCGCAACAAATTCGGGCTGGTGCCGATGAAGGTCGACGAGTGGTGTGGCCTGGTGTTCGTCGCGATGTCGGACAACCCGCGACCGCTTTCCAACGATCTCACCGAGCTCGCGCGTCGACTAAACGAGATGCAGATCGACAAGCTGCAATTCGTCGCGCGGCGCAAGTACACGCTCGCGTGCAATTGGAAGGTCTACGTCGACAACTACCTCGATGGCGGCTACCACGTGAGCTACTTGCACAAGGGACTCGCGGGGCAGCTCGACCTCGACTCGTACCAAACCGAAATCTTCGACCGCTACTCGATCCAATCGGGCGCGGGGGCGGGAGGCGCGGGCGAGAAAGGCGGCGGGGACTTCTCGGAGCGCATCGGCGACAAGGTCCTCTACGCCTGGATCTATCCCAACCTGATGATCAACCGCTACGGCCCCATGATGGACACCAACTGGGTGATCCCGAGAGGCCATAACGAGACCGACGTCATCTTCGACTACTACTTCACGCCCGAGACCGCGCGCGACTCCGACTTCGTCGAAAAGAGCCTCGCGGCGAGCGACGTCGTCCAGCAGGAAGACGTGGAGATCTGCGAGTCGGTGCAGAAAGGGCTGGGGTCGTCGTCCTACGACCAGGGCCGCTACTCGGTCAAACGCGAGCACGGCGAGCACCACTTCCACAAGCTGCTGTCTTCCGACTTCCGGGCGCTCTAGCTTCCTCCCCATAGCGGGCGTTGAATCCGCGCGCCCCGCTCATTATTATATGGGCGATGATCCGCATCTCGATGAGAACCGACTACGGGCTGATTGCGCTCAAGCACATCGCCTCCCTCCCCGAAGGGGAGATTGCCAGCGCGCGGGAGATCGCGGCGCGCTTTACGTTGCCTCCCAATCTGTTGGCGAAGATACTGCAGAGCCTTTCGCAGAGCGGGATCATCGAAGCACAGAAAGGGAGCGGCGGCGGGTATCGCATGCTCAAGAGTCCCAACGATGTCACCCTCGCGCAGGTTTTCGAGTCCATCGAGGGGCCGGTCCACATGGTCATGTGCACCAGCAACGACGGCTGCTGCTCGATCGAAGATCGCTGCACGGTGAAGAACGGCCTCACCAATCTCGAACGGCGCTTCTACGAATTCTTCGACTCCGTGACGCTCGCCGACGTGTGACATGACCCCCACGCCCCCGCCGGATTGCTACACCCACCCGCGCCTCGAGTACGAGGCGCTCACGCACACCGTCGGCTTGATCGATCTTCCCATGGTCGGCGTGCTGCGCCTGCGCGGCGGCGACCGTGTGCGCTTCTTGAACGCGATGGTGACCAACGACGTCTCCAAGCTGACGTCCGGCACGGCGTGCGAAGCGCTCCTCACTACCACCAAAGGCCGCATCGTCGCCGACGTGTTGGTGCTGGCACGCGTCGACGAGCTGCTGGTGCTGGTGATGCAGGGAGCCACCGCGCGCGTGTTCGAAGCGTTCGACTCCCACATCATCGCCGACGACGTGCAGCTCACCGACATGAGCGCGGAGATGTCGGTGTTCTCGCTGGAAGGACCGAAGTCACGCGAGACGGTGTGGCGCATCTTTCCGCGCGAGCCGCTGCCGCTGGAGAATCTCAAGTTCACGGAGAACGAATACCAAGGCTTGCACGCGATGGTGCTGCGTCATTCTGTGTCGGGGGAGAAGGGCCTGCACGTGATCACATCGCGCGGGCAGTCGGAGCGCCTGCGCGACTTCCTGGTGCAAGCGGGCGTCGGGATGGACATGCAGTTGACCGGCCGTGTGGCGCTGAACATGCGCCGGATCGAAGCGGGGCTGCCGCGTTACGGCGTCGACGTCAGCGAGGACAACTTCCCCAAGGAAGCGCGCCTCGACGACCACGTGAGCTACGACAAGGGATGCTACCTCGGCCAGGAGACCATCGCGCGCATGCACTATCGCGGTCATCCGAATTGGCTCTTGGTCGGCCTGGTGGGCGATGCACCTACGTCGGCGTATCCCGAGCACGTGGAACGCTTCGCAGAGCTGAAAACGATGGCGCAAGACGCGCAAGCGGTCAGCGCGGATGTCGCGGCCCTCTCACTCGATCAGGCAGCGGGCGTCGAGTTGTTTTCTCCCGACGCCGACGTGCAGGCGATCGCGGACGAGATCAGCGAGGGGGGGCCGGTTTATGAGAGCTCGACGCCGCGCAAGGCGGCCGGACGCATCACTTCGGGTGCGATGTCTCCGCGGTTGAAACGACCGCTGTTTCTGGGTTACGTTCGCGCCGCCATGGCGAACCCCGGCACGAAGTTCGGTGCGCGCATCGGTGGCGTGGATGTGACGCTGTCGGTGGTCGAGCTACCGCTTCCGGGCGTCATCAAGGGAGAAAAGCATGCGTAAGGAAATCACGGCCGCGTTGCCCGAGCTCTCATTCATTCAAGAAAATGCATTGCGAGAGAAAGTGATCGACGTGTGGGAGGAAGCGCTCGGGACGGGCGGCTTTTCGCTGTGGGACCTGAAGAACATGCCGTTCACACTGCTCGCGGACAACGTGAGCGTGACCTTCTTGGAACACGTGCGCGCGGTGTGCCAGATGTGCGTCGGCATGGCGGACGTCATCACGAGGTCGTACGGCAAGCGCGTGCCGCTCAACAAGGACGTGCTGATCGCGGGCGCATTGTTGGCGGACATCGGCAAGATGATCGAGTTCGAGAAGCGCGCCGACGGATCGCTGCGCAAGGGGCACAAGGGCGACATGCTGCGCCACCCGTTCAGCGGCGTCGGCATGGCGTTCAAGCACGGGCTCCCCTACGAAGTGATGCACATCATCGCGGTGCACTCGAAGGAGGGCGACTTCGTGCGCCGGAGCCCGGAAGCGATCATCTACCACCACGCGGAGTTCGCCGACTTCGACCTCGCGCGCTAGAACACTTCCGTCATCCCCAGGAAAAACCCGTGCGAATGATCGTGGCCGAACCCGTAGTCGAGGGTGAGGTTGGTGTCGGTGTTCTTGTTGAACTTGATGCGCAATCCCGCACCACCACCCGGATCCGGCGTCGCGAAGGTCCCAAGTTCCGGCTGCGCGGTCGACGTAATGTTGAAAAAGGCGACCGCGCTCCACAACCCGTCCCGTGTGAGCGCGTGCCGATACTCGGATTCGATGTATATCTGATTCTGCCCGCGAATGCGTCCCGCGAAATACCCGCGCGCGCCGCGGCCGTATGTGTCCCACCCGTTCGACGGCAGGTTCAAGTACGGCGCCGGTCCGAACGACATCCAGCCGTACAACCAAAACGCGAGCACGTTACGGCTCGCCTTGGGCACGTGGGGATACACGCGCGCCTCGATCCACAGCTCCTGCCAGTTCTTGTTGGAACCGAAGGCCTCCAAGTAGTCGCGGAACGACCAGCTCAAGAAGTATCCGCTCGACGGATTGACGACGTTGTCGCGCGTGTCGGCCAGCAAGTTGAGCGACGCGCCGGTAGCGCGCGTCTTCGATGGCAGGCCACCGCTGTAGGTTAGGAACGGCGTCACTTCTCCCGCAACCGCGCGTTCGTCCACGATGTCGGAGAACTCGTCGTAATGGAAGCCAAGCCCTAGGTACACGGGACCGCTGATGCGCCGCATTGCGGTCGCGTACACGCGATTGAGCAGGAACGACATCGGGTATTCCTGCTGATTCGAGTAGACCGGCCCCAAGCCCCACGTCGTGCGCTCGGTATCGAGATACCGAAAGTCCCCTCTAAATAGAAAGTCTTCGCTGGGGCTGAAGACGTCGCCGCGAACCTGCAATTGAAACTGGCCTTGGGTGGAATAGTTCGCGGAGATCGAGAGCTGCGAGTAGCGCGCTTCCTCGGAGCCGCGACGTCCCGCCGCCGACACCATCGCGCCGAAGGCGGCGCCGTAGACCGGGTTGTAGCTGAACGTTGGCAGCAACGCCCACTGCAAACCTACCCGTGGTGTGATGTCCACTTGCGGCTCCAGGCGTTTCTTGAAGAGGTATTGGTCGAGTAGATCGAACACGTCGCGCTGCGGGACGCCCGCCACTACCGTCGAATCCTTGTGAGTGATGGCGGGATCGGGATTGCTCAATTGTGCGCGCGCCGTCGATGCGAGCAACAAAAGGACGGCAGCGGTGCGAAGCGCGTGCATCGGGCGATGTTAGCACGACGGAGCGAAGGTGGTCGCGGCGGTTCTTTTCTCTTGCCGCGACTGGGCGTATACTCCCGGCGAATCGTTCCCATACAAGGAGGGAATCGCCATGTTGTTAGAGAGGTTTACCAGAAATTGGTGGGCCGTCGTGTTGCGCGGTTTGCTCGCCGTCCTATTCGGCGTACTCGCGATCGCGTGGCCGGGCCCAACCTTGGCGGTCTTCGTGATCTTGTTCGGCGTGTACGCTCTGCTCGACGGAGCGTTCGCGCTCGTGGCCGCATTCGCCGGAGGGACAGGCACCCCGTGGTGGGCCCTGGTGCTGCGAGCCATCTTTAGTGTTATTGCAGCCGCGATCGCGTTCCTGATGCCGGGCATTACCGCGCTGGCGCTGCTCTACGTGATCGCCTTCTGGGCCATCTTCATCGGGGTGATGGAGATCACCACCGCCATTCGCCTTCGCAAGGAATTGCAGGGCGAATTCTTTCTCGCGCTTACCGGCGTCCTTTCGATCGCGTTTGGATGCTTGCTGATCGCGCGGCCCGGAGCCGGCGCGCTGGCGGTAACCACGATCATCGGGTGTTACGCGATCGTGGCCGGCGTCATGGTGATGGCGCTCGGTTTCAAGCTCAAGGGCCTGCGAGGCCGCCTGAAAGCGGCTACGGCGTAGACCGCCACCTCATCAACTTCGCAAAGCAGCCATGTCTTCCGGAAGGGGCGCGCGTAGTTCAACGCGCGCCCTTTCTGTCGGGTGCTCGAACGCAAGCGACTCGCAATGCAGTGCGTGGCGCGGGAGCACCAACGCTGCCCGTACGCGCTCCGTCAATCCTTCGCGCAGTTGTTCTTCGCGGACGTCTCCCGACAACGAGTAGATCTTGTCGCCCACGATGGGGTGACCGGCGTGTGCGAGATGGACTCGAATTTGGTTGGTGCGTCCCTGCTCCGGTATCACGCGCAACTCCGTGAACTCGCCGGCGCGCGCTACCACTTCGGCGCGCGTACGCGCCGGTTTTCCGCTCGGATCGACGCAACGCTTGGGTAGATAGGTCGCGAGGTCGTTCTGCTTTCCCCATTCGTATTCGACCGGATACTGGAAGCGCGCGTCGATCTTCCCGATGGGAGCGTCGATCGCAAGCTCGTTTTCGGGGACGCGGCCATGCACGAACGCGACGTACCGCTTCTCCACCTCGCCACGCTCGAACATCCGCGCCAGCAGCCGATTCGCTTCGCGATGCTTGGCCAGCACGACTGCCCCGCTGGTCTCGCGATCGAGTCGGTGGACCAGATTGACGTTGGGTCCGAAGTCGGCCCGCAGGCGCGCGATCAGCGTGTTGACGATGTAGATGCCGCACGCGTGGACGGGGATGTTGCCCGATTTGGCGACCGCGAGATAGTGGTCGTCTTCGAAGAGAACGTGGTAACGATCGTCGACGGGCGGTTCGGCGTGAAGAATGGTGTACGCGACGGCGTCCCCCTTCCGCACCACGTGCTCCGCGTTCACGGAGGCGTCGTTGACGCGCACCCATTCGTCGCGGACACGCTTCGTCCAGCCGTCGCGCGTGTGGTACGGAAAGCGATGGGCGAGAAACTCCACGATCGACCAGCCCGAGCGGTACGAATCGACCTCACACGTGAGCGTTAGCGAACGTTTCTCCATGATGGTCTGAAAGGAACGAAGGCCCCTTCGCGCGAAGGAGCCTTCGTGATTCCAAGTCTCCGCGATTCCTCAATCCAACGCGATCTCGCGCGCCCAATCGTGCGTGTCGGGCGCGTCCCCGGTCTGAATCGCGAGCAACGCGTCGCGGAGCCGGGTGCTCACCGGCCCCACGTCGTTCGGTCCGCCATACGTAATCGATTTCTTGCCGTGCTGGATCGCGTACACCGGCGTGATGATGGTCGCCGTTCCCACCAATCCTGTCTCCGCGAAGTTGGGAAGCTCTGTCAGCTCCACGGGCCGCTGCTCGACCGGAATTTTCAGGTCGCGCGCGACGTCCATTAAACTCTTGTTGGTGATGCTGGGCAGGATCGACGACGACTTGGGCGTCACGTAACGCCCGTCTTTCGTGATCGCGAAAAAGTTCGAGCTGCCCGATTCGTCGATGTACTTGTGGTGCTTCGAATCCAAGAAGAGCACTTCGGCGAATCCGCGATCGCGGGCGCCGTAGGTCGCGCGCAATCCGGCCGCGTAGTTGCCGCCCAGCTTCGCATCGCCCACACCGAGCGGTGCGGCGCGGTCCACTTCTTCTTCGACCCACAGGCGCACCGGCTTCAACCCGGTCTTGAAATAGGGACCGACGGGGGTCGCGATCACCGCGAGCATGTATTCCTTGGACGGCTTGATGCCGATGGTTCCCGTGATACCGATCAGCAACGGGCGAACGTAGAGCGCGGCGCCGCTGCCGTAGGGCGGGATGAAGCGGCGGTTGAGCTTCGCGATGCGGTCCACCGCTTCGACGAAGAGCTCCGCGGGCGGCGCGATCATTAGAGTTTTCTTCGCCGTGTATTCCATGCGGCGCGCATTCTCTTCGGGACGAAATGCGAGCGCGCGGCCGTCCTTGGTCTCGTAGACCTTGAGGCCTTCGAAGCACTCCTGCCCGTAGTGGAGACAGGTCGACGCAACGGAGATGGTGATCGTGTCGTCCTCGGCCACGGTGCCCTGGTCCCATTTGCCATCGCGGTAGACGTATTCGAGGTGACAATCCGTTCGAACGTAGTCGAACGGAAGCTCGCTCCAATTGAGATCCGCTTTGTGGATGGTTTCTTTCATCGCGGTACGTCCTCTAATGAAGAGAAAGGAGGCGGAGACCGTCGGATGGACGCATCCAAAATACTCGCCGCGCGGGTCGAGTGTCAATCGGTTTTGCCCGTCGCGACGAGGAGACTCCGTGCTTGCCTGCGGAGCCCGCTTGCGCTACGTTGGCCGTGAATGTTCGCCATCACACGTAAGCAATCGTTCAACGAGGACACGTTCCTGCTGGAATTTCGCCTGCCGGCCATCGCCGAGCGCGCGATGCCCGGGCAGTACGTCGATGTACACATGAACGTGGACGGTCCCACCTTCACGCTCCCGATCGCCATGGTCGATCGCGAGGCGGGTACGTTCGCCGTGGTCGAGGAAGCGCGCGATCTGCCCACCGAGCGCTTGATGATGCTCACCGAAAGCGAAGAAGTGTTTCAGATTCGCGGGCCGCTGGGCGCTCCGTGCCGTATCGACACCGACGGCAAGGTGGTGCTGGTCGCCGAAGACTTGGGCGTCGCCTCGTTATTGTGGCGCGCGCGCGCATTCAAGGATCACGGCGCGCACGTGATCGTCGTGCTCGGCTTCGCGTCCAAGGATCGCGTGTTCTGGAAGGACGAGTTCGCCTCCGTCGCGGACGAACTCTACGTCGCCACCGAGGACGGGTCGTTCGGTGTCTCGGGTCGCGTGACGGGTGTGCTGCAAGCGCTGTGCGAGACGCACAAGGACATTGATCGTATTTGTCTGGTTGCAAATCTGAAACACATGAAGCGGGGTGCGAAGATCGCGGCCGATTTCGGGATCGACGCCACCGTGAGCTTCGATGCCATTCGTTTCCCCATCGGCGCGCCCACCATCTTCGACCAGCCGGCGGACTCGCAGGAAGCGTTCGCGTTCGCGCGCGCTCCCGAGCTGGATGCCGAGGCGGTCGACTTCGAGAAACTGCTCGCGCGCGAGCGCGCGCTCAGCAAGGAAGCCGGCGAGCGAGGCGAGCCCGGGCCCCCGCGCCGCGTCATTCCTCCGCACCGTCCTTCGCAATCCCCATAGGAGTCGCACCATGGCCGGGGCGGACAAGCCCACTCCCCCTCGCGGCGCCGTAACCAAGGCGGAAGTCGCGCGTGCGCTGCATACCGTCGCGGCCATGCTCGAGTTCACCAGCGACAATCCCTTCCGCATCCGCGCCTTCTCGAATGCCGCGGCCGCGATCGAAGACCTCTCCGAAGATTTGCAAAAACTGGTCGACAGCGGCGAGCTGTTGGAAGTTCGCGGCATCGGCAAGTCGATCTTCGCCGACGTCAAGTCGATGCTCGAGACCGGCACCTTCGACGAGTACGAGAAGCTGAAACAGAAAGTCCCCGCGGGCGTGATCGAGATGATGCGCGTGTCCGGCATCGGTCCCAAGAAAGCGAAGACGGTGTTCGACAAGCTGGGTGTTAAATCCGTCGACGAGCTCGAGCAAGCGGGCCGCGAGGGGAAGCTGGCCGTGATTCCCGGCTGGGGCGAGAAGACGCAGCTCAACGTTCTGAACGCCGTCTCGCGCTACCGGAAATATTCGAAGCGTTTTCTCTACAGCGATGCCCACAAAGAGGCGAGCGCAATCGAGGAAGCGATACGGCGCGTCCCCGGTGTGAAGCGCACACTGATCGGCGGGAGTCTGCGCCGCTGTCGCGAAACCATCGGCGATATCGACATCCTCGCGACCGCCGCGAACGCCGATCCCGTGATGGAGACCTTCACGACGCTCGACCGCGTGGCGACCGTGATCGCGAAGGGACCGACCAAGTCGAGCATCATTACCAACTCCGGCATTCATGTCGATCTTCGCGTGGTCCGGGACGAGGAGTTCGCCGCCGCGTCCCACTACTTCACGGGCAACAAGGAGCACAACACCGAGGTGCGCGCGCGCGCGAAGAAGCTCGGCTACAAGCTGAACGAATACGGTCTCTTCCAGGGCGACACCGCGGTCGAGATCGAGGACGAGGCGGCGTTGTTCGCGAAGCTCGGCATGGATTGGATTGCGCCCGAGCTGCGCGAGAACGCGGGCGAGATCGAAGCGGCCGAGGAACACACGCTGCCCAAGCTGGTCGAAGTGGGCGACATACGCGGTACGTTTCATTGTCACACCACCTACAGCGACGGGCGCGCGACCTTGCGCGAGATGGCGGAGGCGGCCAAGGCGCTGGGCTTCGAATACCTCGGGATTGCGGACCACAGCAAGACGGCGGTGTACGCGGGGGGGCTCACCGAGGAAAGCGTTGCAAAGCAGCGCGAAGAAATAGCCGCGCTCAACCAGGAGCTGGCACCGTTCGTAGTCTTCGCCGGCATCGAGAGCGACATCCTGGGCGACGGTCGCCTCGATTACGACGACGACACGCTGGCCACGTTCGACTACGTCGTCGCGTCGGTGCACGGGCAGTTCACGGGCACGGAGGCGCAAATGACGCAGCGCATCGTGACCGCGGCGTCGAATCCGTTCACTACTATGCTCGGTCATCCAACCGGCCGCATCCTCTTGTCGCGCGACGGTTACCCCGTCAACCTGATTGCGGTGTTCGAGGCGTGCGCGGCGCACAAGGTGTTCATCGAGATCAACTCGTGGCCGAATCGCCTCGATCTGGACTGGCGGCACGTGCGCACCGCGAAAGAGATGGGCGTCCAGCTCGTCATCAATCCAGACGCACATGGCACCAGCGAGATCGAGTTCTTTCGTTACGGCGTGGGCATCGCGCGCAAGGGCTGGCTCACGAAGGACGACGTGCTGAACACGAGAAGCCCGGACGGCGTTCGCGACGCGCTGCGGAAGCAGCAGCGTTGAGCCTCAAGCTAAAGTCGTTAGTTTCAATGTAAACATCTTGACTCACGCGGCGTGGATACGCCACGTTCGCCGCATGCGACTCCATCCTCGCCTCATTGCGCCGGCATTGTTTGTCGGCGGCGGTTTGCTTGCACTCGTCGCGTGCGATCGCCTGCTCACGGAGAGCCCCGATTCGGGGGAAGTTTTCGACGGCCCCATCGACGGTCTTTCTGACGAGCTCAACCGCATGTTCGTGCGCGGCGATGAGAACTTCGGGAAGGTGTTCTCTGCCGCGAACGGGCTCGGGCCGATTTTCAACCAGCCGGGCTGCGAATCGTGCCACCCCGGTGACGGTCGCGGCACGCCTGCGCAGGCACTCATTCGTTTCAGCGTGGGATCGGATCTGGTGCATCGCTTGGGAGGACCGCAGCTGCAGGACAAGGCCATCGCGGGAGCAACGCCGGAAACGCTTCCCGACGGCGTCGATACTTCCTCGCGATTGCCCCCGCCCGTCTTCGGAATGGGATTCATCGAAGCGATTCCCGCGACGACGATCATTTCCCTTGCCGACAGTTTGGACACCGATGGCGACGGCATTTCGGGGCGCGTCAACTGGGTGCGCCCCGCCGACTTCGTGCCGGAGAACGAGATCGGTGGCGGATCGAGCTTGCAGGTCGGACGATTCGGTCGCAAGGCGAGTGTCGCCGCGTTGATCGAGCAGGTTGTCGCCGCCTATCACCAGGACGTCGGCATTACGAGCGATTTTCTTCCCTTCGAGAACGTGAACATACAGGCCGGGGGAACGGGCGTCGGCGATGCCGTCCCGGATCCGGAGATTGCATCTCACATCGTCAACGAGACGACAATGTACGTGCGCTTGCTGGCACCGCCCGCGCGCGGCCCCTCAAACCAGAAGGTCGAGAACGGCGCCTCCCTCTTCAATCAGATCGGTTGTGCATCCTGCCACGTGCCCAGCCTCACGACCGGACCGCATCCCATCCCGCAGCTTTCGAACGTTGACGTCGCGCTCTACTCGGACCTCCTCCTCCACGACATGGGTCCCGCTCTCGCGGACAATCGACCCGACGGCAGCGCCACCGGCACCGAATGGCGGACGGCGCCCCTGTGGGGAACACGGCTGGTGCCAAAGTTCTTGAACGGCGAGGCGTTCTACCTCCACGACGGGCGTGCGACGTCGATCGACCAAGCGATCCGTTACCACGACGGCGAAGCCGCCCTCGCTCGGTCGCGTTTCGAAAATCTCGCGGAGGACGAGCGCGAGGCGCTGATCTCTTTCGTGGAGTCGCTCTAGTCGCATGGGTTTCTTCGAATTCGATCGTGCATGCACACGGCGGGATTTCCTCGCGGCGTTCGGCGCCGGCTGTACCGCGCTCGCAGTCGGGTGGCTCCCGGGGTGTGCGACGGCTCCCGTGTACCGGGGGAACGTGCGCGATGGATCACTTTCGTTGAGTGAAACAGACTTTGCACTGGCCGCGGGAGAGACGAATGCGCTCGTCATTCGCGCGCCACAGATGGAAGGTGCCGTGATCTTACTTCGCCTCCCGGACGCGAGCTATCGCGCCCTCTCCGCGGTTTGCACGCACCAAGGCTGCGAGGTGAGACCGGGGTCTAACGGACTTCGCTGCCCGTGCCACGGTTCTGCCTACTCGCTCGATGGCAACGTCGTCCGAGGACCCGCGACGAAGCCGCTCGCCGCCTACCCGGTGCGAGTCGCTGACGGCCAAGTGACGATCGACGTACGCGCAGTGGAGCTACGGTAATGCGTACAACTATGCGCGTGTGTAAATGCGCCGCCTCTCTTTCGCTGCTCACGACGGTGATGGTGCTTGCGGTGCATGCGCGCGTCGCCGTCGCGCAGAGTGATTCGCTGACGGTCTCGCAGGAGCGTGCCGACCGACCATTCGTTCCGGGCGGGATCTACGACAAACCGTTCATCGTTCGAACCGGTCGCGCGAGCCTGGGCGGCTACGTCGACATGCAAGCGCGATACGGGCGCGAGAACGGCGTGGCCGAGTTCACCTTCCTCCTCGAGCGTTTGAATCTATTCGTGTTCGCTCCCGTTTCGGAGCGCGTGCGCGTAGCCGCCGAGATCGAGTTCGAGGACGGCGGCGAAGAGGTGAAGATCGAGCTGGGCATCGTCGATTTCGAGATCCATCCGGCAGCGACGTTCCGCGCCGGAATCCTGCTCACGCCGCTCGGACGCTTCAATCTCGCGCACGATAGTCCCGCCAACGAGCTCACCGATCGCCCACTGGTGAGCACAGAGATCATCGGCGTGACGCTCTCCGAGCCGGGCCTGGGGGTTCTGGGCACCTTCTATCCAGGTGAACGCTCTCGGATCACGTACGAAGCGTACGCGACCAACGGCTACGACGACGGCGTTGTCACCGAGGGCGAGGGTACGCAAATCCCGGAAGGCCGCGGGAACTTCGAGGACAACAACAACCACCCGTCCTTCGTGGGCAGGATCGCGTACAGCCCGGATCCGGCCTTAGAAGTCGGGCTCTCGGGCCACACCGGCCCCTATAACACGTGGGAAGAAGACGGACTCGTCGTCGACAATAGACGCGACCTTTCGCTTCTGGTCGTCGATCTCGATGCCCCGTGGCGACGTTACCACCTGTCGGGAGAAGCCGCATGGGGATGGGTGGAGATTCCCGCGAGCCTGGAAGGCGTCAACGCGGAGCACCAACGCGGCTACTATCTCGAGGTGGCCGCCACCCTGTTCGACGGTCGAATCCCCAACCTGCCGAACTCGCACGCCACTGTGGTTTCGCGCTTCGACGACGTCGACTTCGACACCGAAACCGAAGGGGACTCGGTCCGCCGGCTCACCTTGGGCGCCAATCTCCGTGTCAGCTACGACACGGTATTCCGGCTCGACTATCAGTACAATTGGGAGCGAGACGCGTTCAACAACGAGTCGAACGCAGCGGCCGTGCTGTTCAGCGTCGCCTCGTATTTCTGAAAAGGCGTACCATTCCCCTACCCGTATCCGCCCTCTGCTCACTCTCTCGATCGGGTAGAGGAAAGTCAGTCGTGATACATCGCCTTGATCTTGCCCCACGTCGCCGGCGTTACCGGTAGCACATCCTCCGTTGTAAACGACTGGATGGGCGCCTCGCCCATCGCACCCGCACTACAGCCGCTCCCGGTGGACGCGTTCCATCCCACCTGCCAGTAGTACGTCGTCTCCGGCTGCAGGAAGTCCGGCGAAAACGACTCGACGTCGCAATCGACCAAGAGCATCTGCGCCGTCGCGCAGTCCGGGTCGGTGCCGATGCGTACCCAGCACGAATGAATCGACGGGTCGAGGCCGTCGGGAACTCCGCTCCACGAAAGCTCCACGTTGACGGGCACGGCAGCCGCGCCATCGGTCGGAAACAACCCGTACGGCGGAAGCCCCTGGCAGCATTGGAAGCAGCATTCGCACTCCATCGCGACGGTGGTAATGTGGTTCGGCGGCGAGACACCGGCCCGCGTCACGCCGTCGCAATCTTCGATCTCAGCGCCGTCGTCGATCTTCCAGGGGGTGCACGCGGCGTTGGTGCCGGGATCGACGAAGATCGTCAGAACACCCAGCACCCCGCCCGGCGGGAAACAATTCCCGAGATCAAACTCCATCCCGGTGACCCGGTCGCCGGTGAACGGGAAATTCCAGGACTCTCCGACCACCGTGCCCCAAGGCGGGTTGGGCAACGAGAGTCGTGCTCTCCGGAACGGCACCGCGGTGACGGACACGGTCACTTGGTGGGTGGGGATCGGACCACCCAGGAACATCGCGCACGCCCCGATGTCGTACGTCGAATGGAGGTTGAAATAGGCGGCTGTGGTGCCCTCCGCGCAGGAGGCGGAGACCCGAGTCGGCGCCGTGGCCGCGCCCAGAATCGAAGAAACAAGAACGAGGGGAGCAATCGTTCGCAGAGGGTTCATAGCGCACTCTCCTTGGTGGGCTCTCTCACTAGTATAGTCCCTTCCGTACGGCGTTTCTCGCCGGACGCCGTAGCGACCTCTTACGAAACAGGTTATCCTGCTCGCCGGGGCCATGAAACGCACCACCGCACGATCGCAACGACGCAAGGCGCCTCGGATAGCTCGGCCGGTCATCAAGCCGACCGCGACGAAGAAGGGCAAGCCTGTCGCGACGAGGAGGGCCGGCACGAAGCCGAAGCCCGCGCAGCCGCAGCCCGTTGCCGTCACGCCCGAGCTGCGCCGTCGCGCCCTTCGCATCCTCGACGGATTGAAGGAAGCCTACCCCGACGTTCGCATCGAGCTCGATTTCACCAACGCGCTCGAAGCACTCGTCGCCACCATTCTCGCCGCGCAGTGCACCGACGCGCGCGTCAACATGGTGACGCCCGCCTTGTTCCAGAAATACCGCACCGCGCGCGACTACTTGAACGCGAACGACGACGTGCTCAAGGAAGAGATCAAGAGCACCGGCTTTTTCAATAACAAGACGAAAGCGATCAAGGCCGCCGCAAAGTTGCTGGTCGACAAATTCAACGGCGAGATGCCGCGTACTATGGATGAGCTGTTGCAGCTCCCCGGCGTCGGTCGCAAGACGGCGAACGTCATCCTTGCGAATATCTACCGCGTTCCTGGCATCGTGGTCGACACGCACATGCTGCGTTTGTCGAACCGCATGGGCTTTTCGGTCCAGCACGACGCGGACAAAGTCGAGCGCGACATGATGGCGATTTTTCCCGAGAGCGAGTGGATCAAGCTTTCGCACCTCATTCCGTGGCACGGGCGCCGGTGCTGCACCGCGCGTAACCCGATGTGCGACGTGTGCCCGGTCGCCGACGACTGCCCGAAACTGATCGAATGAGCAAACATCCCACTTCGCGCACGCGCGTGCGCCGACTCCCCAAGCGCGGCGCGTACGATCGCGCCACCATCGACGCCATCCTGGACGAAGGCCTGGTGTGCCACGTCGGCTTCGTGGTCGACGGGCACCCGTTCGTGATTCCAACCCTCCATGCGCGCGACGGCGACCGCGTGCTGATCCACGGATCGGCCGCCAGCCGCATGCTTCGCGATCTCGGCGACGGGATCGACGCGTGCCTCACCGTCACGCTCGCCGACCAACTCGTGGTGGCGCGCTCCGCGTTTCACAGCTCGATGAACTACCGTTCGGTGATGCTGCTGGGGAAAGCGCGATTAATCGAGGAGCCGGCCGCGAAGATGAACGCGCTGCGCGCGCTGGTCGAGCATCTGATCCCGGGCCGCTGGGAAGATTGCCGGAAGCCGAACGCGACCGAAATGAAGGCGACGTGGATCCTCGAGATGCCGATCGACGAAGCGTCGGCGAAGATTCGCACCGGTCCGCCGATCGACGACGACGCGGACTATGCGCTGGATTTCTGGGCGGGGATGCTGCCGATCGCGGGCGGATTCGGGAAGCCGATTCGAGATCCGAAGCTGAAGTCTGGTATCGAGGCGCCGGATTACCTAAGACATTACGCGCGGCCTAATCGCGCACGAGACGCATCGTCAAAGCTCCCGCCGAAACGATCACGCCGATCGCGAGCGCCCCGTAAACCGCGGTGAGCGTCCACACATCGCCGCCGGCGGCCGCGATCATGGCGTCGATGCCGCGCTGCGCGAGCGCCGTCATTCGTTCGAACGTATTCTTCTGCGTCGCGGCGTCGCCCGTGAGACGGTCGCTGTAGCGCGCGATCAAGAATCCCGCCCACATCACGATGACAATCGCGATTCCGGGGACGCTCGTGACGGCGCGTAAGCAGCGGACAAGAACGTTGGAGCGAGCGCGCGCCGGCGCCATGTGGGGCAGGAACGCGTCGACCGGAGGAACGTCGTCGCGCCGCGCGACCAGCGACTGCTCGAGCGCGGCGAAGGCCGCCAGCGATTCGCGGCACTGAGCGCACGTTTCGAGGTGCGACGAAACTACCGCGGCATCGTCGGCACCGAGATCGCGTCCGACGAACGCCGGCAGCATCGCCTCGATGCGCTCGCAATCCATTTCCTGATAGCGGTTCATCGGCCCACGGCATCCTTGCGTTCCGGCCACGCCGGGCGCGATAGAATCTTCTTCAGCTCGAGCTTGCCGCGATGAACATACGTCTTTACCGTTCCCACCGGCAACTTCATCAACTCGGCAATCTCTTCGTATGGTTTCTCGGCCATGTAGCGCAGCTCGATGGCGGTGCGATACGACTCGTCGAGCTCACCCATCGCGCGCTCCATCCCTTCGCGCGTTTGCCGATCGCGGGTCGCGGCGTCCGGCGCTTGACCGGCGGGAGCGGCGATCTCCACGTCGTCGATGGAGGTAGTGTCGACGCGCCGCTTCGAGACCACGTCGAGCGCCTCGCGTCGCGCAATTTGATAGAGCCAGGTGGAGAATTTCGACTCCCCGCGAAAACCAGCGAGGCCCTGATGAACTTTGATATAGACGAGCTGCATGACGTCGTCCGTGTCGTCGATTCGCCGCGGTCCTAATATCGCCCGTACTACCGCGTACGCCGTCGCGTGGTGGTTACCGACGAGGTCTCGAAACGCCCGCCCGTCTCCGCGAAGCGCCCGTGCGACGAGCTCCCGATCCTGGTCGTTGGACAATTCATCGTCTCCAAGGGGTGGGACCGGCCGCGCGGGCCGACCGTTTCATCTATCTTAGCGGAGGGCCGTCGCCATTCGTCGTCAAAAGATCTTGAAACGCGAGCCGGGGCGGGCCGGTCCAAGCGATTGAACGGCCGGGTACGGCTCTCCATCGAGATGCACAACCGCTTGCCGGCCAGACACTTATCAAGATCGAAAGGAACCCGTCATGCCTCACTTCGGTTGGGTCGAACCTGAAATCGTCGCGATATCGATTCCCATAGTTGCGATTATGGGGGGCGTTCTCGTCGCCATCTCGGCGGTCGTGATGAACGGTCGCCGTAAGGAGTTCGAGCACCGCGAGCGCATTCTCGCCATGGAGAAGGGGCTCCCGGTCCCCGGTCCCGTCGTCGAGCCCGAGCGGCCGAAATATTCCGGCCGCCGCACCAACGGGTTCGTGATGGCAGGCATCGGACTCGCGCTGACCATCGCGCTCTCAGCCGAGGAAGGTTTTGCGGACGGCGGCGTGTGGGGCTTGATCCCGCTCTTCATCGGGATCGGATTGCTGATCGCCGGAACTCTCGACAAGCGCGAGTGGGACGCGCAGCGCAAGAACAGCAACCCGATGTAAGCGCAACGAAATCGAGTGGCGCGTCGCTGGTTGGGCACCGCGAGGCAGCGCCGCCAAGTGAATCGCCGCCCGCGTGGTGACACGCGAGCGGCGATTCGCGTTTCAGCAACGATGGCTCTCTCTTCTGCTACTGATTGACTAACTACGTGGAAACACCCGCGCGAGGCGGCCTCGATGGCGCGCGATCCATCGATAAACGGCCTCCGAAACCGCGGCGAAAGCGGGTAGACGGCGATACATCGAATAAAGTAGCCGGTGTTTGCCACCCGCGGCCAGGGTGCGAAACACCGCCTCGGCGCCGGAGGAAACGCTTCCGTCGCCGTCCACCAAATGCACGGACTGCGCGAGATTCTCCTTTCGGATGTTCACCCAATGCGCCTCTTGGTACGCTTCGAATGCCACCGCATCGCCGACGCGCGCTCGCAATCGTTCCACCTGTCGAAGGCAAAAACCGCACTCGCCGTCGTAAAGTAGAACCGGTCTGTCATGCTCGAACCGAAACGATGGTTCGACGCGTACGCGCTCGTTTTCGACTTCCCCGCTCGAAAAAAACCCTGCGATCGCGCGCTGCGCCGCGGCTGGAAACAGCAGATCGCTGTGACCGGCGTCTTCGACCACCAAATGACGATGGCGCGAAAATCCGGGTGCCAACTCCGCCACGTTGTCGGCGGGTGTGCGCGCGTCCAGCGTCCCCGTGATGAACAAGACCTCCTTGCTCGATCGAACCGGCGCGCGAAACCCGTCGCCCAAATCGGGATTTCCGATCGCATCACAAATTTCGGGGAACGGAAAGTCTGCCGTACGCCCCAGGAGCGTCGTTCGCGCTTCGTTCTCGATACGGCGCCATCGTTCCGCAGTCGCGCCGGATGCGCAATCCATGCACGTGCGCACCAGCGAGCGATTCATTCCTGTGCGCAGCTCTTCGAAGTACGCGCGCAACACGCGGTCTCGTGCGATGTCGCCGAAGTTGCCGCGCGCCATGCGTGCGTACCAGCGCGGCAAGCGAGAGAGAATGCGCGTGTCGCCGATTCCCTGCGCCGTCGTCCATTCGAGATCGAAGCGGCCGACCACCGCCGCCTGCGGGTCGGAGTCGGACCACGGTATGCGAACCGGCTCGCGTTCGACTTGCTCGAGCACTGCGCGCATCGACGCGACGAGCTTGGGCGACTTCGGCGTCGCGGCACGCGCGCGATCAGACAACGATTCGAGTTGGCGCTGGATTCGTGATGGCAGCTTGTAGGTATGATCGGGGCCTTCCGGCGCCGCCAGCACTACCCGGGCGACAATCGACTCGTGCCGGCGAAGCACCGCGAAGGCGAGGTGCGTGCCGTAGCTCCACGCGAGCAGTGACACCGATTCGGCTCCGAGTGCCCCCGCCAGATCGGCGACGTCGTCCGCGCTCTCGCTGGTGTTGAAGGCCGACAGATCGACGCCGCTCTTACGCAGCCGTTCCGCGCAGCGGCGCGTCGATTCGTCGAGCGCCCGCAGCACGTCGGCTTTCGACAACACACGATCGAAGGGCAGCACCAGCGCGTCGTCGCACGCGAGCGAAGGGGTCGAGAACCCCGATCCGCGCTGGTCGAGGAGCACGACGTCGGCGGTGGCGCAGAAGGCTTCGAACATCGCGAACAAGCGCCCGCGCGCGGACTCGATTCCCGAAAGACCCGGCCCGCCGTTCAGGAACACGATCGGCGGACCCGGCTTCGCGACGCTGGCAGGCAACCGCACGAACGCGAGCTGAACGGTCCCGCGACCCGGTTCCGATCGATTCATTGGAACCGCGAGCGAGCCGAGCTCCGCCTCGACGGCGCGCCCGTCCTTGGCTTCGAATCGGTAGGGTCGAACGGCAAACTTCATGAAAGCGCGCGCCACCTTGTCAACGCGACACGGTCACCGTATTGTATAGCTTTCCGCGAGCACGAGAGAAATCCGCCGGTGCGTCTCCGGGCGGCTTCGCACCACAAGGAGTCTTCATGAAGCGGGACTTTCAGCATATCGAAACCAAGCTCATCCACGCCGGCGAACCGCACCCGCGCTTCAACGGCGCGGTCGCGATGCCGATCTTTCAAACCGCGATGTTCGAGACGCGCTCCGACGGCGACGCCGGCTACCACGACTTGCGCTACATCCGTCTCAACAATACGCCCAATCAAGTGGCACTCGGCATCAAGATCGCCGCACTCGAGAACGCGGAGGCGGCCCTGGTCACCGGCAGCGGAATGGCGGCCATCACCACCTCGCTCCTCACCATCCTCTCGAGCGGCGACCACCTTCTGATTCAGGATTGCACCTACGGCGGAACGCATTCGTTCGTGACGCACGAGTTTGCGCGCTTCGGTATCGCGTACGACATCATCGACGGCACCGATCCGTCCACCTGGGAGGAGAAGCTTCGGCCGACGACGCGAGCGATCTACGTGGAGGCCATCGCCAACCCCGTGATCAGTGTGAGCGACCTCGCCGCGGCGGCGGACTTCGCGAAGGAACACGGGTTGATCTCGATGATCGACAACACGTTCGCGAGCCCGATCAACTTTCGTCCCATGGAGTGGGGATTCGACCTTTCGCTGCACAGCTGCACCAAGTACATGAACGGACACAACGACATCGTCGCGGGCGTGGTCATCGGTCGCGCCGAATTGGTCGAGCGCGTGCGCTTGAACTTGAACCACCTGGGCGGTTCGCTCGACCCGCACGCGTGCTATCTGCTGCACCGCGGCATGAAGACGCTGGCACTGCGTGTGCGACACCAAAACGTGAGCGCGCTCGCCATCGCGCGATTTCTCGACGAGCACCCCGCGGTCGCAAGCGTCAACTACCCGGGGCTGATCAACAACCCGCACCACGCGCGCGCGGCCGAGTTTTTCGACGGTTTCGGAGGCATGCTGAGCTTCAACTTGGAGGGCGGCGCGCGCGCCGCCGATCTTTTGCTCGACCGCCTCGAGCTCCCCGTGGTGGCACCCAGCTTGGGTGGCGTCGATTCGCTGGTGACACTTCCCGCCCGGACGTCGCACCGGCTCATGACGCCCGAGGAACGCGCGCGCCTTGGCATCGGCGACGGGCTGGTTCGCCTGTCGGTCGGCATCGAAGCGACCGACGACTTGATCGACGACTTGAAGCACGCGCTGGAGTCGTGATGCCGGAACGACCGCTGGCACTCGTCACGGGGGCGTCGATGGGACTCGGCGCCGAGTTCGCGCGCTTACTCGCTTCCGAGGGCTACGACCTGGTGCTGACGGCGCGTAGCGCCGACCGGCTGGGGGCGCTGAAAAAGGAGATCGAAGGCCTGCATGGCATTCGCGCGCGCGTCATCGTGCAGGACCTGGCCGACCCGCGCGCGCCGATCGCGATCCACGACCAGGTGCGCGCGGCGCAACTGGAGGTCGACGTGCTCGTCAACAACGCCGGCTTCGGAATGTACGGCCTCTTCTATCAATCCGACTTGCAAACCGAGCTCGACATGATCCAGGTCAACATCACCGCGCTGGTCCATCTCACGAAGCTGTTCGTTCGCGACATGGTGACGCGCAAGCGGGGGCGTATTCTGAACGTCGCGTCGACGGCGGGCTTTCAGCCGGGACCGCTGCAGCCGGTGTACTACGCGAGCAAGGCGTTCGTGCTGTCGTTCACCGAGGCGATCGCCAACGAGCTGCGCGGGACCGGGGTCACCGCGACCGCGTTGTGCCCCGGACCCACGCCCACCGAATTCCAGAAGCGCGCCAACGTCGGTCGCGTGCGCGGGCTTCGTATGATGATGCGCGTGAACCCCGACGTGGTTGTGCGCGCCGGTTATCGCGGCATGATGAAGGGCAAACCCGTCGTCATCCCGGGCGCGCTCAACAATACCCACGTTCTACTTCTGCGACTGTTTCCGCGGCGCCTGGTCACGTCGGTCGTGCGCCGGATTCAGACCGCGAGCGACTAGTCACTTCGCATGCGCTTCCTTCGTCGCCTGTCCGCGTGGCCGCGCGAGCGCGCTTGGTTCGCCGGGATTCTGCTGTTGGCGCTCGCGCTGCGCGTGTGGGATTTGGGCGCGCGCTCGCTGTGGTTCGACGAAGCCACCGAATACTGGGTCGCGACCGCGCCGCTCTCCGGCCTCGCGGACGCGGTTCGCACCGGCTCCGGGGATCCGCCGCTCTTCTCCTTTCTGCTGCACTTCTGGATGAAGCTCGGAACGAGTGAGGCGTGGTTGCGCTTGCTGTCCGTGGCGGCGAGCGTCACCGGCGTCGCGGGCCTTTTCGTCTTGGGCCGGCGACTCGGCGGCTTGCCGACCGCGATCGCGGCCGGAGTCCTGGCCGCAGTGAACACGCCCGATATTCGCTACGCGCAAGACCTGGGTCAGTATGCACTCATGCTCGCGACGGTGTCGTGGAGCTGGGTCGCGCTGCACGGTTTGTGGAACGAGGGCGGACGAAAGTGGACGGTTGCGTGGTCGATCATCGCGTGCCTCGCCACCACGGCCTACTACGCGGCTGCGTGCACGGTGCTGGTTCCCTTTGGATGCGCGCTGGCGGAAGCGTTGGTTCGACGCGATCGTGCTCGCGTACGCCCGCTCGCCGCGGCGCTCGGACTCTACCTGGTGCTGACCGCCCCCGTGATCTGGTCGATCCTGCCCGCACAACTCTCGAGAGTGCTCGACACGCGCGCAATCGTCGCCGAGAGCGTGCAGCAGCGCCCCGAAGGGATCGCGATGGTGTGGGCGTGGCTCGGCAACCTGTTTGCGTTCCACTTTTCGGGGTGGCCGTACTCGCACGTTCCGGCCTGGATTCCCATCGCGGGCTGGTTCGTGCTGCTGCCATTCGCTCTGCGCGCGCAATCGCGCTGGTCGTTGTGGTTCGTGGCCGCGTGGGCGGTGTATGGAATCGCGGGATTGCTCGAGCTGTTTCCGTTCGGTTTTCGCTGGGGGTTGATTCTACTCCCGCCGGTCATCTTGCTCGCAGCGGTCGGAGCGACGGCCGCCGTGCGCGTGCGCGTTTTGAAGCTCGTGGCCGCCCTCGCATGGGTTGCGCTGTTCGTGAGCAGCGTGGTGTCGCTACCGAACTTGACGTTTCGAAACGCCATCGACCCGACGGAGGCGATGCCGTGGCCCGAAACCGAAGAGATGCGGCCCGTGGTCGATTACTGGCACCAGCAATGGATGCGTTCGCAACCCACCTACGTGTTCTACGGCGCCGCGCCCGTGTTCGCCTACTACGCGCAGCGATACCCCGACACGCGCACCACGCTGCCGCCGACGTGGAGCCTCGAGTGCTGGCACCAAGCGGAGCCACCCGACTACTGCCGTCGGGGAAATATCTACTATGGACGCTGGCTGCGCTCGATGCCGACGCCGGAGAGAAAGATCGCGTCGCTGGCGGAGACATTGGGGACACAGCCACCGGAAATCTGGCTGGTTTTTTCGCACGTGCACGGCACCGAGAGCGTCGATATCATCCAGCGTTTGCGGGCCAACGGCTACGAGCTGGTCGAGTTCGCCGAATGGCGAGCCGCCGGCGCCTGTCTGATGCGTCTGCAGTAAAGCGATCGCAACGTGATCCAATTCAACGGCGTCACCAAGTCCTTCGGGGCCCAGCACCTCTTCGACGACTTGTCGTTCTCGGTCAACCGTCGCGAGCGGATCGGCTTGGTCGGGCGCAACGGTCACGGCAAGACCACCGTGTTTCGAATGATCTTGGGCGAGATCGCGCCCGATTCCGGCGACATCACCATGCCGAAGCGCTATCGCGTGGGCCACTTGGACCAGCACATTCGTTTCACGCAGCCCACGCTGATCGAGGAAGCCGCCATGGGGCTTCCGGCCGACCAGCGCGATGAAACGTGGCGCGCCGAGCAGATTCTCTTCGGGCTCGGGTTCAACGACGACGACATGGCGCGCGCGCCCGAGCTCTTTTCGGGCGGCTTCCAAGTTCGCCTGAATCTCGCGAAGGTGCTCGTCTCCGAGCCCGACCTTCTCCTCCTCGACGAGCCCACCAACTACCTCGACGTGGTGTCGATCCGCTGGCTCGAGCGCTTCCTGAACGAATGGAAGTCCGAGCTCGTCTTGATCACGCACGATCGGTCCTTCATGGACAGCGTCGTCACGCACACGGTGGCGATTCATCGGCGCAAGGCGAAGAAGATCTCGGGCGGCACCGGAAAGATGTACGCGCAGATCCTGCAGGAAGAGGAAATCTACGAGAAGACGCGCCTCAACACCGACCGCAAGCGCAAGGACATCGAGCGCTTCGTCGAGCGCTTCCGCGCCAAGAACACGATGGCGACGCGCGTCCAGTCGCGCATCAAGTACCTGGCGAAGCACGAGCAACTCGAAAAGCTCGAGCACCTGCAGACCCTCGAATTTTCGTTTCGCGCCGAACCGTTCCCCGGCAAGGTGATGATGTCGGTCGACCACGTGTCGTTCGGCTACGGGAATTCGGCCCCTCTCATCTCCGACCTTCGCTTCGAGATCCACGACCGCGACCGCATCTGTGTGATCGGTCCCAACGGGCGCGGCAAGTCGACGCTGCTGCGCTTGCTGGCGAGAACGCTCGAGCCGCGCAGCGGGTCGATCAAGAGTCATCCGCGACTGGTCGCGGGCTACTTCGCGCAGACCAACGTGAGCACGTTGGACGAGCGCATGACGGTGGCCGAGGAGATTCAATCGGCGGTGCCGATGACGCCACCGCAAGTCGCGCGCGACGTCGCGGGGGCGATGATGTTCGAGGGCGACAACGCGCTCAAGAAGATCGCGGTCCTTTCCGGCGGCGAGCGCAGCCGCGTCACACTCGGCAAGTTGATCGTGACGCCGGCCAATCTATTGCTGCTCGACGAGCCCACCAACCACCTCGACATGGATTCGTGCGATTCGCTGTTGGCAGCCATCGACGCCTTCGACGGCGCGGCGGTTATCGTGACTCACAACGAATTGTTCCTGCACTCGCTCGCGACGCACTTCATCGTGTTCGACCGCGGCCGCGTGCGCGTGTTCGACGGCAGCTATCAGGATTTCTTGGACACGGTGGGATGGGAGATGGACGAGCAGTTCGCACCCGCCGCGAAGCTCGCCCCGACTCCGTCGGCTCCCGCGCCGGCGCCGAAACCCTCGGCGCCCGTCGATCGCAAGGCGAACCGTCAGGCGCGCGCGAAGCTGGTGCAGGAACGCTCGCGCTTGCTGGGGCCACTCGAGAAGCGAGTCGCCGAGTTGGAAGCGCGCATCGAGTCGCTCGAACGCGAGCGCGACGAAACCTTCCGGCTCTTGAGCGACGCATCGTCGCAAGGCGACGCGGCTGCGATCGCCGAGCTATCGAAGAAGAGCCGCGACGTCGTCCCCCGCATCGACGCGGCGTACGCTGCACTCGAAGTCGCCGCGCGCGACCTCGAGCGCGAGACGAAGAGCTTCGACGAGCGCGAGGGAAACGCTGGCTAAGCCACGCTCCATTCCTCACTAGCTGATTGACTTCAAATCAGTTATCATCCGGGCGACCACTATCATGCACATGCGCTTCTGCATCGCGGCCGCTGCCGCAGCCATTCTCTTTTCTTCCTGCTCGGACGATCCCGTTGGAACCGGCGGCACCCGACCCGCCGAGTATTCGCAGGCTTCGCTGGAGTTTTACGGATCGGATGTGGATGCTTTGTGGGGGCGTTCCGCCAGCGACCTCTACCTGTCGGGCTCCATCCTTGCGCACTACGATGGGGACAAGTGGGATCTGATTGAGTTCCCAAGGAACGCGCAAGGGATTCGATCGATCTTTCCGGGCGAAAACGGAACCGTGAATTGGCTTGGTAGCACCGCTCTCTTTCGGTATGAGGAATCAACCTGGGAGCGTATTCCCCTTCCCTCTGAGGCGTATGAGTACTGGAGCGCGGACGACGGACAACTTTACATCGCAAACGGCGCACGTCATTTCTGGAAATTCGATGGCGCCTCCTGGAGCGAGCTCGATTCGCTTCCCGATTTGGGGGGCGAGTATTACAGCGCCCTCGCGGGCGACGGGCACGACAACATTTTCGCGTCGGCATCCGACGGCAGCATCGCTCACTTCGACGGCGTATCCTGGACGATGGCGAAATCGGGAAACGGACGAGGAGTCGGTTCCGCGTGGAAGGATCCCGACGGTCCGCTGTACGTTGCAACGTGGTACGACACGCTCTATACCTTCGATGGAACGAATCTTACGCCGGTTGACTTCGGACCGGAGTTTCGTGCGCAAAGCGTGTATGGCAATGCTCCCGCCGAACTCTACGTCCGAGGGTATGACTACCACTCCGGCTGCGCTGCTCTACGAAAGCGCCAAGGAAACAACTGGGTTTCAGTCGCTTGTGACGGTGGCTTCTCGGACTTTACCGTTTGGGGCGCCGAATCGGGCGAGTCTTTCGTCGCGACGCGCAATGTTGTGCTGCGAATTCACGGGGACTCGCGCGAAACCCTGCTTGGCGTCGAGTCCGATCGTTTCGGTTTGGACCCCCAGGTCTATGACATGTGGGGCACGGAGTCGGAAGGCATCGTCGCGGTCGGAGCGATTGCACGACGATACTTCGAAGGACAGTGGATCGACCTTCACAAGGAAGAGATCACGAACAACCCTGCCTACTCGGTCTGGGGAACGAGCATGAGCAACCTTTGGGCGGTAGGCTCGGCCATGATTCTCCACTACGACGGCGATGATTGGACCTGGGTCAGCGGTGCCGCGCAGCAGGACATGAGAGGCGTTTGGTGCAGCGATGACGAGGTGATAGCGGTCGGCCGCCAGGGTGCGATCATGCGTTACCGCGGCGACGAATGGGAAGCGATGGCGAGCGGCACTTCGTACGACTTGTCGGCGGTTTGGGGGTGGAAGGACGGAGCGTTCGCAGCCGGCGAAGACGGTGCCATTCTCCGCTACGACGGCGATGACTGGCAGATCGAGGACAGCCCGATCAATTGGTTCATCTACGACCTCTTCGGCTTGGCGCCGAACAACATTTGGGCGGTGGGCGAGAGCACACTTGAAATATGCCACTACGACGGACGCAATTGGACTCCCCAGGAGATCATGGCTACGAACGGCGACCTCGTATCCATATGGGCCACTTCGAGTCAAAATGTATTCGTCGCCAACGGCTTTGGCGCAGTCCTCCGTTTCGACGGAGACGCGTGGTCGATATTGCCCCGCTACCTGGCGACTCACCAATGCCTGTGGGGAAACTCGCGCGGCGAACTGTTGGTCGGAGGCAGCGGCATCGTCCGGTTTCAGCGCTAGCACCGCCCGAATCCAGCTGGAAAATACCTCGCTTGGTCTGATATCCTTTCCGTCAGCAGTTCACCCGAACCACTGAAGGTCACACCGTGAATCGACGCGTGTTCGGCGCGACGATCCCCGCAGGTGTGTTGGCCCTGCTTCTCTGCGGCACCTCTCCGTGCCTCGCCGGATCGATCTGCGGCACCGTCCGCGACGGCGTCACGCTGCAACCGGTTTCCAACGCCGCTGTCTTCCTGTTCGATAATCTCGATCAGTATACCGGCCTCTACGCCGGGACCGACGTCGCCGGTCATTACTGCATCAACGACATCCCGTCGGGCACGTACACCATTCAAGTCCGTGTCGACAACTACCTGAGCGCGGTGGTGCGAGGGATCGTCGTGGACGACGCCACTGACGTCGACGTGACCACGCGCCCGCCCTTGTTCCTCGATCAGCCGTGGCCAAACCCAGCCACCAACGACGTCACGTTCTCGCTCGATTCACCCGACGGCGTCGACACGCAGCTCGAGGTCTACGATGTGAGCGGACGTCTCGTCATGGGATGGCGCGGCGACGGACCTGCAGGCGGGCGCACCATCCGCTGGAACCTGCAAGACGCGAACGGCAATTCGATCGCTTCGGGAATCTACCTGGTTCGATTGCGCGCGGGCGGCAACGATGTCGTGCGCCGCTTCGTGCGACTGCGATAACTCTAGATCGCCAAGAGGTCTCTCATGAGAACGCCCCGATACTCACCGGTTAACATGCGACGAGCCATCCGCGGCGCCGTCCTCACCGCCATGATCATCTTTCTCGCGTGCGGCGAAGACAACAATCGCTACGCCCCGCTTGGGAGCGATCCCGAGCCGCAAGCGACCGTGGTCGCGGGTCTGGTGCGCGACGACAATCGAAGTGCCGTCGCCGATGCGCTGGTCGTGATCGAACCGGCGACCGAGGGCGTGCCCGCGTCCGCGGAGTTCCTGTCGAAGAATCCGGAGATTCCCGCGGCGTCGACCCCGGGCCGCCGGGTCACGACCACGAATGACAGCGGACGATTCGCCTTCGACGACGTCGAATCGGGCGAGTACTACCTGCAAGTCATCGCCGACGACCATATGGGCGGGATGCAAACCGTTCGCGTCCCCGATCGCATGACGTTCGTCGACACGGTCTACGTCGACGTGAATCTCACGCCGACGGGGACGTTCTCCGGCGTGGCGACGCTCGAGAACGCGACGGCGCACCAGGGCACCGTCGTCTACGTGCAAGGGACGTCGTACATCGCGGTGACGGATCCTGTCGGCGCCTACGCGATCACCAACGTGCCGGTCGGCAGCTATATCGTTCGCGCGGAGCACGCGCATTATTTGGAAGACACGGAGAGCGGCGCCATCACCACCGCGGGCGAAAACGTCGTGCTCGCGAACATGCTGCTCAAGATCGATTCGAACATCTCGCCGGCCGCGAACATCGCAATCGCGACGCCGCAATTCGAGGATACTCCCGTGAACTTTGTTGCGTCGGGAAGCGACGCCGACGGCACCGTCGTTCTATACGAATGGGATTGGGAGGACGACGGAACCTTCGACTACTCGAATGCGACCACGGCCAATGCGAGCCACACGTACGCCGCGGTCGGCGCCTATACCGCAAAGCTCCGCGTTACCGACAATCTGGGCGCGATCGGCCTCGCCGTCATCCAACTCGACATCGCTTTCAACGATCCCAATCGCGTCTACATGAACGTAACCGGCAACGATGCTAATGACGGAAGCGTCGGTGCCCCGGTGGCAACGCTCACACGCGCCTACCAAATCGCGCAGCTCGAAGGAAAGACCGAGATCCTCATCGGGCAGGGCACGTACTCCGGTGCTCCGGCGTTTCTGCCGGGAATCGACATCCTCGGTGGGCGCTTGCTTCCGTCGTGGGACGAGAGCCCTAGCGCGTACTCGCAGTTCAATTTCTCCTCGTCGCGCGCGACGGCGAACAACATTACGACCGCCACGTTCATACGCCGCGTGACGCTCAACCAGACGTCGCCGGCTCTCGGAACCAATTCTATTGCCCTTTACTCGCTCGGTTCGAACGTGAACTTGCAATTCGAGCAATGCCAGTTCGACCTCGCCAATGGACTCACGGGGTCGAACGGTGCACAGGGCTCCGCGGGCTTGCCCGGCGGTAACGGGGGGCCGGGCTTCCCTGGAAGCTGCGACGGACCGCACGGAAACGGCGGAAGCGGCGGTTCCTCACCGGGAGGATGTCCGGGCGGCGCCGGCGGCAGAGGCGGACTTCAAGGCGTAAACAACGGACTCGCCGGACTCAGTGGATCCTGCTCGGGTGGCGGCGGCGGATTTGGGGGTGCGGGGGGGAACCCGGGTGACGACGGAGGGAATGGAAGCGTCGGCGCAATCGGCGCTACGGGTGCAGATGGCACGCCGGCCTCGAACGTGGGGTCGATCGTCGGGAACGAGTGGGTTCCGAATACCTCGGGTCCAGGAGCGACGGGTGGTAGCGGTAGTGGAGGAGGTGGAGGCGGCGGTGGCGGTGGACAAGGCGGTCCGTTCGTCGTCGATGGCGGCGGCAATGGAGGCGGCGGGGGTGGCGGCGGCGGTGCGGGTGGCGCCGGCGGTGGCGGAGGTCAAGGCGGTCGGGCCTCATTCTGTGTGATGCTGGTCAACTCTTCGCCCCAATTCACGTCGTGTATCTTCTTCCGAGGCGTTGGCGGAACCGGTGGGAACGGCTCGTTCGGCGGGACCGGCGGACTACGCGGGGCCGCAGGGCCCGGTGCGATTACGTGCTCGGGTGAGATCGGCATCGGCGGCAACGGCGCCATCGGAGGAAACGGGGGAACGGGTGGCGGCGGCGCAGGCGGGCCGGGCGGACCGAGCTACGGTATTTACAAAGCCGGCACCTCAGCTCCTACGTTGTCCATGAACACCTACACCGGAGGCGGCCCCGGAGTCGGTGGCTCAGGAGGAAACGGTGCGCCGAGCGGTCCAAACGGACTCTTCGGGACCACCAACTGACGGGCGTCGTCGCGCGATTACAACTGCGGTGTCCGCGCCTAGCGCGGACTTCGTTTCGTTCCCCGCCGCACTGCACCGACTCCGAAGCGCGCGCGCAGCGAATCCATTACCGAGTCCAGCGTGCGATTGCGCGACGTGCTGGTACGCGCGCTGGCGTCGAACAGCCCGCGCGTCACGTCTTCGGCGTGCGCCAGGTTGGACAGCGAAACCCCCAGCAATCTCATCGCCCGCCCCTCGCGATCGAGTCGCTTCTCCAACAATTCCCGCGCGGCGTCGCGAATTATCACCGAGTCGGCGGTCGCTTCGGCGAGTGTCTTCGCCCGAGTCACGGTGGTGAAGTCGGCGTAGCGCGCCTTTAGGTTCACGGTGAACCCGACCGTGTCGGCCGCGCGCGCGCGCTGCGCCACGCGTTCGGACAGAAGGTCCAACTCGGTGCGCAGTGCCGCCGCATCCGCGATGTCGCGCTCGAACGTGTTCTCCGCTCCGATCGACTTCGCTTCCCCGTCGGCGACGACGGGGCGATCGTCGATGCCGCGCGCGAGCAGCTTCAGCCGCGGCGCGTACGAACCGGCGATGCGCTCCAGAATCGCATCCGGAGCGCGCGCCAACTCGCCTATGGTTCGGATGCCGGCTTGCTCGAGCGCGGCTTCGGTCACCTTTCCCACCCCCCACAATCGCCACACCGGAAGCGGCGCCAGCCGCGCCTCCGCCTCCGCCTGCGCAATCACGACCAAGCCGTCCGGCTTTTCGAGATCGCTGGCCAACTTCGCCAGGTACTTGTTCGGCGCCACGCCGATGGACGCGATGAGACCGATTTCGCCACGAATACGCTGCTTGATGGCGCGCCCGATGTCGGTCCCGGATCCGAACAAGGACTGGCTCCCGGTGACGTCGAGGAACGCTTCGTCGATCGAAATCGGCTCGATGATGGGCGTGAACGCTTGCAGCACGCGATGGATGTCGTGCGATACCTCCGCATAACGCGACATGCGCGGCTCGATGAACACGGCGTGCGGGCAAAGCTTCCGCGCGCGCGCCGAGCTCATGGCGCTGTGCACGCCGAACACGCGCGCTTCGTACGACGCGGCCATGACCACGCCGCGCGACTGTCCGCCCACGATCACCGGCTTGCCGGCCAGCTCGGGACGGTCCATCACTTCCACCGACGCGTAGAACGCGTCCATGTCGACGTGAATGATCGCGCGCGGTTTGGCGGTCGCGTCCGTCATGCGGCTAGCGTATCATGCGCGCATGACCCGCATGGACGGAAAGACCGTGCTCGTTACGGGTGCGAGCTCGGGTATCGGGAAGGCAACCGCCACCCAGCTCGCGGGCCTCGGCGCGCGCGTCGTGATGGTGAGCCGCACCGAGTCGCGCGGGATCCGAGCGCGCGACGACATGCTGCGCGCGACGCCGGACGCCGACGTCGACCTCTTGGTCGCCGACTTGTCGACCACCACCGCCATTCGCCGGCTCGCCGAGGAGTTCACCGCCAAACATCGCCGCCTCGATGTGCTGCTCAACAACGCCGCTATTCTTACCGCGCGCCGAAAGCTCACGCCGGAAGGCTTCGAGATGCAGTTCTTCGTCAACCATCTGGCCTACTTTCTCCTGACCGGCTTGCTGCTCGATGTGCTCAAAGCGAGCACGCCCGCTCGCGTCGTGAACGTGGCATCGAGCGCGCAGTCGAGCGGTGTGATCGACTTCGACGATTTGCAGCTTGCGCGCAACTATCGCGGCTGGCAGGCCTACGCGAACACCAAGCTCATGAACGTGGTCTTCACGTACGAGCTGGCGCGCCGCCTCGAAGGCACGCGCGTAACCGCGAATTGCTTGCACCCGGGTGTCATCCACACCAATCTCTTGCGCAACTTTTCTTCGGTTCTACAAACCGTGTGGCACGCAACCGGTCGCTTCTTCAAGACACCGGAGGACGGTGCGGAAACCCCGGTGTATCTGGCATCTTCACCGGAGGTGGCGACCGTCACCGGGCAGTACTTCCGGTACTGCAAGCCGCTCGGAACCTGTGCCGCGTCGTACGATCGCGGCGTGCAGCAGCGGCTGTGGGAGGAAAGCGAGCGACTGTCCGGGTTCAAATACGCATTCTAGGAACTTGCGCCGCGCCCCCCGTTCACCTTAGAATTGACGTATCCCACCACCGCACCCCGTACCGAACCGTTCAATGCGCGCCCGCTTTCTTATCTCAACCCTGGCGCTCGCGTGCCTGATCGCCGCGTGCGACGACTCGACCACAGTCCCGGATCCAGATCCGGTCGAGGGCCTGTCGCAGTGGTCCGAGTGGCGCGACCTCCCGCCTCCGTTCAGCGCGTACTCCGTGTGGGCCCAAAACTCCAACAGCGTTTTCTTGGTCGGCGCCGCGGGGACGGCGGCGCGGTGGAACGGCACCCGATGGTCGCGCGTCCCGGTCGCTTTTGTGCGCGACCTTTGGAGCGTGTCGGGCGTGGCTGGCGGGCCGGTGGTGGCCGTGGGCAACGGAGGCCTCACGCTCCGGTTCGACGGTTTCCAGTTTCAACGAACGCAGGCGGTGACGGTCGAGAACCTACATTCGGTGTGGATCGCGTCGCCGGACACGATGCTCGCGGTGGGCGAGAACGGTGCGCTTCTTTTGGGCGACGGTGCGACGTGGTCGTTGCAAACCCCTCCGACCCAGCGTTCGCTGTTTTCGATTTGGGGAACCTCGATGCGCGACGTGTTCGCGGTGGGACCGAGCGGCATCATCGTCCACTTCGACGGCGTCGATTGGACGGAGCAATCCAGCGGGGTGACAGAGGCGCTCGCATCTGTGAGTGGTGCTGCCTCCGACGATGTGTTCGCGGTGGGTACTCTAGGAACGATTCTGCACTACGACGGCTCGAGTTGGTCTCCCATGACGAGCCCGACGCGCGACGTGCTGCAATGCGTTCTCGCATCCGCGGGCGACCCGATCGCGGTGGGCGCGAACGGAACGGTGCTGCAGCTCCAGAGCGGCGCGTGGTCCCAAGTCGAGATGGGAGCGACTAACTGGCTATACGGTGTCAGTCGCTCTCACGGTGAGACATGGGTGGTCGGCTCACACGCCATTCTTCTCCACGACGGCGCGACGTGGACATCGAACACACCCGGTGCCGTCCCGGTGCTGCGCGGTGTTTGTACGGACCCTGCCGGCGATGTCGTCGTGGTCGGCGACGACGGGTACATCGCGCGCGGCCGTGAGAATCAATGGTCGGTCGACGCAGGCGTCGACGCGCGCGACCTCCATTGCGTGTTTCGGACTCGAAGCGGCGAGTTGTTCGCGGGTGGTGTTCAGCGTCTCCTGCGTTTCGACGGGGAGACGTGGGTGGTGGAATCCGAAGCGGTCGTGACGTGGCACGGATTCGGCGAGAGCCCCACCGAATTGTATGTGGCGGGATCGGGCGGTGAGCTGCGACGTCGCTCGGGGTCATCCTGGGCGCCGGTCGTCAAGCCTGACTTCAACGAAGGCTTGAACGCCGTGGCGTGCCTTTCGAGCAACGAGGGGTACGCGGTCGGCGACGGCAGCGTCGCGCTGCGACACGACGGCGTTGGTTGGAACCCACTCACATCGCCGGGGGCCGTGAACATCTACGACGTAATCGACAATCCCGGTGAAGGACCGAATCGTCGCGCCTTCGCGGTGGGCGCATCGGGCTCCCTTTTCGTGATCAACACCAGCCGCGTGTCGGCCCTCGAATCTCCCACGTCCGCGAACTTGTATGCGCTCGCACGCGATACCAACGGCGACATTCTCGCGTTCGGGGGCGGTTCCGCGTTGCTGCGGTATCACGACCAGACGTGGACGCTCGAAGAGTCGCCGACGTTACTCCCTGTGTACGACGCGTGGCTGGAGGGCGACGAGCTGTTTGCGGTGGGCGGTGGAGTTGGGGGTGCTATCGTGCTGCGCTTCGGGCCGCCTTGACCGCGACCGCGCTGGGCGCGTATCCTAGGCTGTTCCCTCGTGTTTTTCTTCGACGCATGATCTTATCGCAGACCATCAAGAGGTTCTTACTCGCGACCGCGCTCGTGGCCATGCTTGGCGCGTGCGAGGACGAAGTCGTGTACCCGCCACCTGACCCTACGTTCACCTTCAACACCGAGACGGCCGAAATCGGTACGCTGCACGGTGTCGTTGTCACCTCGGGCGGTCATGCGCGCGCGGTCGGTGCGGTCCTGACCAGCGGGATTGCGATCGACTGGGACGGAACCTTGTGGCGCGACCTCGGCATCGGACCCAGCGTGGAGATCTTCGGCATTTGGGCGGCGCCGGACGGCACCATCTTCGCCGTCGGTCGCGACGGGCTCATTTTGCGCGACACCGGCTCCGGCTTCGCCGCCATGACGTCGGGTACGACGCAACACTTGAACGCGGTCGCGGGCACCGCGGCCGGTGACGTGTGGGCGGTCGGAAACGGCGGTGTCATCCTGCATTTCGATGGGGTGGCGTGGGCGGATGGCGGACCCTCGTCGACGACGGAAAATTTGCGCGGCGTGTGGGCGGCATCGGCGGGTCGCGTGTTCGCAGTCGGCAACGCCGGCCTCGTCCTTACCTTCGATGGTGTCTCGTGGGCGGCGCAGACGACCGCCAGCACCGAAAACCTTCGCGCGGTGTTCGGCTTTTCAGAGACCGACGCGTTCGCGGTCGGAAACAACGCCGCCATTCTGCGCTACGACGGGGTGTCGAATTGGGATCCCATGCCGCGTCCGCCGGGAATCACGTCGCGTGAGCTGCTCGGCTTGTGGGGCACCTCGACCAGCGACGTCTTCGCGTGCGGCGAGGCGGGCGTGATGCTCCACTTCGACGGCGCGAATTGGACGCGATTCACCCAAAACATTTTCACCCTGCAGAACTTCGAAAGCATTTCCGGGTCGGCCAGCGACGACGTGGTTGCGGTCGGCACCGGCGGCACCGTGATTCGCTACAACGGCAGCGAGTGGAAGAAAGAGCTGAGCGACGTCGGCTCCACGTCGGTCTACCGCGGGATTTGGGGCACGTCGCCGGACGACCTCTACATCGTCGGCCCGTTCGCGCAAATAATGCGTCGCCAGGGCGGCGCGTGGCGCCTCGACGCCGGCGGTCTGCAGCAGCAGCTGAACGACATCTCGGGATCGTTGGCCAACGACGTGTTCGCAGTCGGCGACGAAGGTCTCATCTTGCGCAACACCCTCTCCGGCTGGGCTCCGATCGCGAGCGGAACGACGGAAGGCTTGAACGACGTGTGGGTGTCGCCTGTGAGTGCCGACGCGTGGGCGGTCGGAAACAACGGAGTCATTCTCCATTTCGACGGTGCGTGGAACCCGCAAAGCAGCGGGACCACCAAGGTCTTGCACGCGGTTTGGGGGATGTCGGCGTCGGACGTATTCGCGGTCGGCAACGACGGCTTGGTTCTGCACTACGACGGGGTTGCTTGGAGCGAACACGCGGTGCTCAATACGGTGGCGCTGCGCGGTATCTGGGGCTCGTCGTCGTCGAACATCGTCGTGGTGGGAACCGGCGCGCCGGCGCAACCGAACGCGTTCCGTTTCAACGGCACGCAATGGAACCCGGAGACCATCGGCACCCCTTCGGCGCTCGAGTCGGTATTCGGCGTGTCGGCCAACGACATCTTCGTGGTCGGCTTGGGCGGCCGCAACAACAACAGTTTCGCCGACGCGTTTTTCAACTTCGACGGCGATTCTTGGAACCGGTCGGTGGCGAATACCTTCGCGACTTTCACCGACGTGTGGGCTCCGTCGGGCACGACCGTCTTTCTAATCGGGACCGGGTTTCAGGTCTATCGCGGGATCAAGAGTTAGCACGATTGCGCCGAGGTCACGATCCCGTCGCCGTCCAGCCATTCCTCCCCGTCTTTTGGAATTCCCCATCGTTTCCTGGCCCGCACTTTGCTGAATACTCCATCGGTCTCCTTATATATGGAGGTCGCAGCATATGCACGTAGTCCGCATCCTCATGATCATCGTTCTCGCGGCCACCTTCGCCGGCTGCTCGAAGAGCGTCAAGAGCAACGGCGCTTCGACGCAGGACGTCGGTTTGTCGAACGAGGATACCGGTTCGCTCGATCGCGCTCCGGCTAACGGTGAGCAAAAGAAGCAGGGAAACGAGAGCGTCGTGCTGGTCTACGACGACCGCTTGGAGCTCTATGTCGTCAGCGGACAAGACGACTGCTACTACACCGCCGGACAATTCTATCGCAAGGTTCAAGGGGCATGGGAATGGAGCGTGTGCATCGACGGCCCGTGGAAGGCCCTCGCGCACCGCAACGACCTGCCCCCGGGGCTTCGCAAGCACAAGGCATAACGCCCTAGCTTGCGCGCCAAAACGAAACTCCCCCGGTCGAACGAATCGGCCGGGGGAGTTGTCGTTTGCGGAACCGAAATCCTAGAAACTAGAAATTAGTCTCGCGGCCCGCGTTCAATGCGCGATCCACGCGGGCGATCGTCTCCATCAAGTGCGCGTTGCCCTCGTCGTCCAGGCCTTTGCGCTGGAGACCCGCCTGGGCGGCGCCCTTGATGCGCGTCAGATTCAACCGCGACAGCGACACCGCGTCTTGCGGGGTCACCGGGTACGGTTGCACGACCTGCTGGATCAGCATGTCGGTATAAACGCGCTGGAGGTTACGATCCCAGGTTGCGGTGCGACCGCTGGCGACGACGTTGTCGGTCCAAATCGACTTGGTCAACGCCGCATACAGCTCCGACAGCTTGAACGGATCGGTGGTCTTGTACGCGTTGTCGACCATGCGTGCCTGCAGATAGGGGTTCATCACGTTGAACAGGACGCCCGTCTGCATCGCTTCGACCCAGTCCGACAGCGGGAAGTCGAAGCGACGTCCCGGCTGGAACAGGTTGTTCTCCCAGCTCCACATCTTGTCGTCCTGCAGCTTGTCGAGCATCTCGGGCGTCAACGTGTACGCGCTCGACTTCAGCGCGTTGTCCACCACGAACTGGAGCGCCTTGCGCTGCTCGTCGGCGTTGATGACCGTGAACGGTGCCTTGCCGTCGCCCTTGTGCGCGCGCTCGGTGTAGTTGCCACCGAGGGTCTTGGTGGCGATGTTCGAGCACACGTACTTCTGCACGAACAACGCCTGCACGGCGGAGCGCAGCGGGACGTAATCGCCGCCGTCGGCGACCACGCGACCCTCGAGCTTACCGTTCATCAGGAGGTCGTTGCAGATCGACATGCGCTCCGACGCCCAACGCATCGGGTTGTCGGACAGGTCGTTGGTGTTGCTGCGCGGATCGAGCGCACCCATCGGGTACGTGTCCTCGTCGGTGCCGTACAGGAACGCCTTGTCGACGCACTGGCGCGCGATCGGCTCGAGGTTCTTGCTCTGCTCCAACGGGGTGGCGCCCTCGACGGGCTTGTAGCCCCATTCGATGGCCCACATGTCGTACGTGCCGACGCGCGGCGTGTAGTAGTAACCCTGCTGGGACGCGTTGGACGCGATGTTCGGCGTCGGGTAGTCCATGACGGAGCCCGTCATACCGATCTCGTCCATTTTCGCCTTGTCGTTGAGCTGGTCGTAGGGCACCGCTCCCGAGCTCTTGAAGTTGTGACGGAGCCCGATGGTGTGTCCCACTTCGTGCGCGGAGACGAAGGTCAACGCGGCGCCGATGTACTCCATCGGCACTTCCTGGCCGGCTTCGATCATGCCGTTGATGAGCATCGACAGCCGCATCATTTCGGCGCCGAGACCCATGCAGTCGTCGACCGTGCAGAACATCCACGGACGATTCTTGAAATACGGCAGCGAGAAGACGGCCTCTTCCTTGGCGCGCTCCTCGGGCGTCATCCACAGGTGCTTGAGATTCTGATCCTGCTCCATCAGGGCCGCGCGCGGAGCCGACACGCGGCGCCACGACTTGCCGAAGTTGTGCACGATGTTGTGCTCGAAGAGAATGTCGGCGTCGATGATCTCACCCGTGCGCGGATCGACGCGTGAGGGTCCGATGGCGCCGTACGACACCTGGTCGTTCACGTTCCAACGAATGGTGTTGTAACGCGCGTCGACGGGATCGTAGTTGGGATCCTCTTCCACGGTGGGCGCCCGCTTGCCGACGATCGCTTCCTTGAAGCCGGCGGCCTCGAACGCCTTCTGCCACATGTTGACGCCCGCGATCATGTACGGCACGTACTGCTCGGGCACGGTGTGATCGATGTAGTACACGATCTGCTGCTTGGGCTCCGAGACGGCCGCGGTCGAGTCCTTCTTCTCCAAGCGCCAGCGATTCACGTAGTGGGTGAAGAAGGTCTCCGACTTTTCCTTCGTGAAATCTTTGAAGGTGGTGGTGAAATAGCCGACGCGGTCGTCCGCGATGCGCGGCGTCATCGGCACTTCCGGCAGCTTGCGAATGCTCCAAGCGACGCCGACCTGGATGGCGCGCGCGTCGGGGAAGTTGGGACGGAAGAGGGCTTCGGGACGGCTCGCACCGTACGTCAAGCGCGTGTCGAGCTCGGTGTTGGCCGGGAAATTCTTGATGCTCCTGAAGTAGCCCTTCTTGCTATCGAGGCGCACCGGCTGTTCCAGCGCGGCGTTCAGGTACATGCTCATGCCGGCGATGTCGGACAGGAAGAACTCGCGCACGTCGATGACGACTTTGCCGTCCTTCTCCGTCTTGATCGCGAAGTTTTCCAGGATCGCTTCGGCAAACGTTAAATCGAGCGCCTTCTGCAGCTGCTCGTCGCCCTCGGCGCGAAAGTTCGCCGTCAAGCGACGCATCTGCACGTGATCCTCGTCGCGATGAAAATCGAACATGACGTCGTCGATCGGCAAGCCGCCGTACACGAAGTCCGAGCCGATTCCCTGCGACAAGCTCAAGATGGCGAGCATCGGCTTGTCGAGTTCGTCCTTCGAGAGCAGCAGCAAGACTTCTTCGCCCTTGGTGTAAAACGTCAACAGGCCTTCGTTCTTCTTGTGCTCCTTGGTGACGATTTCGTCCCAAGGCTTGAACTTCGGCTTGGTGGGCGGTGGACCGGACTTCTTGATTTTCTTCTGCAATTCGACGGCGTACGGCCGCGGCTTCATTCTTTCCGCTTTGTCGGGGGCCGCGCCCGGCGCCGGTGCGGCCGGCGTGTCGACGTCCAAAGCGGTGGTGGTGGGCTCCATCAGGGTTTCGCTCGCAAGTGCGGCCTGGGCCGTAACGACCATCAAGCAGGCAACCGCGAGCAGCCCGAATTTCCGAAACATGCTCCTCTAACCTCCTGTTATGGATCGCGCTGGGTGGGTTGCAGGCTAGTACGAGCGCGGAAGCGAATTCGTTCCACCGCTCCCGCGTCTTTTCTGGGTCATCCCGCCGTCGGGGACGGTTCGATTCCCGGGCACGGGGCCCCGTGAACATGAGGACTCGAGGGGGAAAGTCACCGCGTTACCGCGCAGCCACCCGCCGAAATGATAGAGCGAAACCGAGGGCGATTCAACCCGTATCGTGCTAAGCTGACGCTCCGCTTCGTCCAGTCGTGGACCTGGTTCTCGGGGGTCGTAAACACATGCATGTCAGAGTCGCCTTCGTCCCGGTCGCCGTCGCGGCGGCCCTGGCTTCGTCCGCCCACGCCGCGGACGAACTCTCCATCGAGTCGATCTTCGGCAAGAGCTCCCTCCTCAGCCCCATCCCGACCACCGTCGAGTGGCTTGGGAACAGCCGGGGGGTATCCTTCGTACGGAAGACTGAGGGTGACAAACCGCGCAGTGACTTCGTGATGCGGGAGGTTCCGTCGGGAAAGGAGCGCGTCGTCCTTTCGGCGGACACCGTGACCGTGCCCGCCGACCTGAAAGGCGACCACCCCAAGTTCTCCATCGGCGGCCACCAGTGGGACCGCGGCGGAGAGCGGGCGGTGCTCGCCTTCGGAGGCGAGGTATTCCTGGTCACCCTCGACGGGAAGCTCACGCGGGTCACCCGCACGCAAGGCGCCGAAAAGGACCCCGTCTTCTCACCGAACGGCCGCCGGATCGCCTTCACGCGCGACAACGACCTCTACACGGTCGACCTCGCCGCCGATCGCTACCCGGAAACGCGTCTGACCGCCACCGGCTCCGACACCATCCTCAACGGCATCCTCGATTGGGTCTACATGGAGGAGCTGTTCACGCGCGGCGACGTGCGCGCGCACTGGTGGTCGCCCGACGGAGAGAAGCTGGCTTTTCTGGAAATCAGCGAAGCGCCCGTCCCCACCTATCCCTTGGTCGATCAGATTCCCGTTCATCCTGTGACGACGACTCAGCGCTACCCCAAGGCGGGCGATCCCAATCCGATCGTGCGCGTGGGCATCGTCGCCGCGACGGGCGGTCCGGTGGTGTGGGCGGACGCCGACACGCGCGACGATTCCTACATCGCGCGCGTCTACTGGACCGGGGACGGTCGCGCCATCGCGATCGAGAAGCTCAATCGCGCGCAGGACCGGTGGACCCTGTTGTTCGCCGACGCGGCCACGGGAAGCACCGACGTCATCATGGAAGAGACCTCGCCGACGTGGGTCAACGTCACCTACGCGCGCCATTACTATGTGCGCAAGCGCCAGTTCGTCATGGGCTCCGAGCGCGACGGTCACCACCACCTCTACTTGTTCAACATGGACGGGAGGGTGATCCGACCGCTCACCCACGGCGATTGGGAAGTCATCGATATGGACGGCGTCGACGAGAAGAAGGGGCGCGTGTACTTCGCGGCCAACGAGAGCAGCGTGCTCGAGCGCCATTTGTACCGCGTCGACGACAACGGCAAGAACATGAAGCGCATCACCTCGGAGGAAGGCACGCACGAGGTGACGATGTCGCCCGACTGCAAGTATTTCGTGGATCGATTCTCTTCGCACGTCCGGCCGACGCGCATCTCGGTCCACAATAGCGACGGCAAGCGGCTGTTCGATGTGGCCGATCAATCAAATGACAAGCTCACCGCCATGCAGATTCCGACGCCGGAGTTCTTCACCATCGAAGACCAGGGGCGCGTGTTCCACTGCCGGCTGTGGAAGCCGATCGACTTCGATGCCACCCAGAAGCACCCCGCGATCGTGTACGTCTACGGCGGTCCGCATTCGCAAGTGGTGCGCAAGGCGTGGAGCCGTCACGACCTTTGGCACGCGTACATGGCGTCGCGCGGTTATCTCGTGTTCAGCATCGACAACCGAGGCTCGCACGGTCGCGGCAAGGAGTGGGAGGAACCGCTGCTCAAACGGCTGGGGGCGATCGAGCTGGAAGATCAGCTGACCGGGGTCGATTATTTGAAATCGCAGCCGTACGTCGACCCGGAGCGCATCGGCGTGTGGGGGTGGAGCTACGGCGGCACCATGACGCTGAACGCGCTGTTGAACGCGCCGGCGGCGTTTCGTGCCGGCGTGTCGGTGGCGCCCGTCGCCGACTGGCGCCTCTACGACACCATCTACACCGAGCGCTACATGAAGCGTCCCCAAGACAACGAAGACGGCTACACCGAAGCCGCACCCCTCTCGCACGTCTCCGAGTTGGACGACCCGCTGTTGTTGATGCACGGCGACGCGGACGACAACGTGCACGTGCAGAACTCGATCGCGCTGGTGCGCCGCTTGATCGACGCGGGAAAGGACTTCGAGTTCATGGTGTATCCGCAGAAGGAACACGGAATCTCCGGGCCGGCGGACCGCACGCACCTCTATCGCAAGATGACGACATTTTTCGATCGGTACTTGAAGGGGTCGGAGACGCCACCCACGCCGGTGCCATGAGTGCCACCGACGTCCTCGGGATCCACCACATCACCGCCATGGCCGGCGGCGCGCAAGCGAACGTCGACTTCTACACCCACGCGCTGGGGCTTCGGCTCGTCAAGCGCACCGTCAACTTCGACGACCCCGCCACCTACCACCTCTACTTCGGCGACCACGAAGGATCTCCGGGCACCATCCTCACCTTTTTCCCCTGGGGTACCGGGTCGCTGCGCGGGCGCGTCGGGACCGGACAGGTTTCCGTGACATCGTTCGCGATCCCGGCGGCGTCGCTGTCATATTGGAAGGACCGCCTGACGCGCCTCGACGTTCCCACCGAGGGGCCGGAGGAGCGTTTCGACGAATCGGCGCTATCGTTTCGCGATCGAGACGGGGTCGTGCTGGAGCTGGTTGCGACCGCGCGCGACCGTCGACCTGGTTGGTCCAACGGCCACGTCCCCATCGAACACGCCATCCGCGGATTTCACTCTGCCGCGCTTTCGCTTTCGGGATACGAGCGCACCGCGGGACTATTGACCGAAATCCTGGGGTTCCGAAAAATGGGCGAGGCGGGAAATCGGTTTCGTTTTGCTGCCCGTGATGGAGTGCCGGGCGCGATCATCGATCTGGTGTGCGAACCGGGTCGCATGCGCGGAAGCATGGGTGTCGGCGTCGTCCATCATATCGCGTATCGCGCCGCCAACGACGAGGCCCAACTCGCGCTCCGCACGCGCATCGTCGACGCGGGACTCGATGTGACGCCGGTGCTCGATCGCCACTACTTTCGCTCGATCTACTTTCGCGAACCGGGTGGGGTCTTGTTCGAGGTAGCGACCGATCCGCCCGGGTTCGCCATCGACGAGTCGGTGGCCCAGCTGGGCGCGTCGTTGCGGCTTCCGCCGTGGCTCGAGTCGCGCCGGGGTGCCATCGAAAAGCGTGTGGCGCCCCTCACCGTTCCACCGTCCAACAATACGTGATCGATTCTTCCCAGTCTCGAGGACCGCACGATGATCGACCGGTTCACCGCACGGGTGCGCTGATCAACCGCGCCAAGGCGGGCGCGATTCTGATCCACGGTCGCGGCGCCGATGCCGCCGATATCCTCGGCCTGGTGCCCGAAATCGGAGAGGACGAGGTGGCGTACCTGGCCCCGGACGCGGCCGATCGCACGTGGTATCCGAAGAGCTTTCTCGCGCCGATCGCAGACAACGAGCCGGGAATCTCGTCGGGGATGCGCGTGATCGACACCCTCGTCGGTCGCTTCGCAAGCGCCGGTATTCCGAACGAGCGCGTGTTGCTGCTGGGGTTTTCGCAGGGCGCGTGTTTGGTGCTCGAATATGTGGCGCGTCACCCGCGCCGCTACGGCGGCGTGGCGGGACTGAGCGGCGGGCTCATCGGACCGCCGGGGACGCCGCGCGACTACCCGGGCTCACTGGACGGCACGCCGGTGTTTCTCGGCTGCAGCGATATCGATCCGCACATTCCGAAAGAGCGGGTGGCGGAGTCCGCCGCGGTGCTGGGGAGAATGGGTGCCTTGGTCACGATGCGCCTCTATTCGCGCATGGGCCATACCATCAACGACGACGAAATCGCCGCGGTGCGTGAGATCCTGCGGTCGCTACGAGCGTAGCGGGAAGCAGCAAAGCAAAACCCCGCCGTTGCATGACGGCGGGGTTTCGCGACATCCACGTCGACTGTGTCGATTCCTTCTCAGCAACGATTGCGCGGCGATCGGAACCTTTCGGCATCGTGGCTTCCGGGGGGAATACGTGCCGCGCTATCCTAAAGAAACCATCACAACGATTCGGATGTTTCTGTAGCCCCTGTTCCTTCTACGGCGAGCGAGGTGTCGAGTTTCCCGCTCGCGTCGAATGATGCTAATGCATTCGACATGCCAAGACCGAATTGGGTGCTAACTCATTACCCTATGCGTACTTCAATTTGCACCGGCATACCCACGTGTGATGTCGGATTTCACATTCTATAAAGTCTGTTTACACCTGTTTGTTTGCTCCGAAGCCGAGCCGCCGCGCCGATGAACGACTCCGACTGAGGGAACGAGGCCTTCGCGACCGGGGTTCAACCGCGGGCGAAACTTGCGTATAATCCCGGATTCCGATTCACGCCCCCGAGACACCCGACTTGCAAGAAAGGAAAGTTCGATGCTGAAGAATCGTGCCTGGGCCTTGGCCCTGGTGACCGCCACTCTCCTCCTGGGTTCCTGCCAAACCGACCAGCAGGAGGCGCAAAAATTCGACCGCGCCGACCAAGAAAACTTCCGTCGCGACATGTCGGCCATGACGTCGTACACGCTCGCCAACGGGGTCTCGGTCTATGTGCAGGAAGAGCGCACCGACAATCGCGTGGCCATCGAGGTGCTGTATCGCGCCGGCTTCATGGTCGAGCCCAAGGGCCAGCCCCAGATCTCGCACCTGGCCGAACACCTCGCCATCTATTGCGGGATGGGAGACTTCGCGCCCGATGCCGCGCTGGTCGAAGTGCAGAAAGATCGCGGAATGATCAACGCGGAGGCGGTCGCCGATTTTGTGCACATCGACTACGTCGTCGACGCGACGCGCCTCGAAGCCATCTTCCAGATCGAATCGGATCGACTGCAGGGAATTCGCTGCGATCAGCCCACGCTGGATCGCGAGGCCGCCAAGGTGGTCTCCGAGATCGACGGCGTCTTGGCGGACCCCAAGGGTGTCCTGACCAAGTTCGGGATGATGGCGCTCAACCAGACCTATCGGTTCGGCGAGCGTCATGTTCCCATTCGCGCCCAAGTCGGCAAGTACACCATCGACGACATCCACCGCTTTCACAATTCGTACTACCGGCCCGACGACATGGTTCTGATCATCATCGGGAACATCAAGGCGGCCGAAGTCGAAACCCTGGTTCGCAAATACTTCGAAGCGATTCCGCGGCGGAGCGGGGGCGCGGTGGCAGCACCAGTGGCCGCAAGGAACGTTTCCGCCACCTGGGACGTCGACACCGACATACTCTATTTCTTGGCACCGGGGCCGTACGCGAACGATCGCGAGCGACTCACCTTGACCATGTTCGGCTCCTTTTTTCACCAGTTCATGAACACGTCGCAAGAGGCTTACGGATCGTGTCGCGCGCTCTATTGCTCCAACCAAGTTTATCGCGTGGCCGACCTCCCATTTTTCATCTTCGCCGAGCCCGCCGACGGACGCACGATTCCCGAAGTATCGACGATACTTCTCGATCATCTGGATCGCGCGCTCGCCATGCTCGACGACCCCGCGCTGGTCGCCAACGTCAAGGGCAGCATCATCTCGTTCGTCACCGCATCCATGCTGAAACCCGACGTCCCCGACTATCCGATGGCACACCACCAGGTGATCGGACAGGAAGCGCTCAACGTGGGCATGAAGCATCTTCTGCGCGAGGGCAAGAGCGTCGAAGAATTCACCGCCGAAGTGAACAGCATCACCGCGGAAGAGGTGCGCGTCACCGCGCGCAAGTATCTTGCGCGCGACAAGCTGGTCAAGATCACGTTCGCGCCGCGCACGTAGGAGATCGAAATGGCGGGGCGGAACCACGTGAGCGGATTCACGACCCCACAATCTCCCGAAAACTTACCCTGCGCCCCTTGACAGATTTCGTTAAGTGGATAGTTTATTCAACGGGACTTGGGACTAGGAATTGACTCGAGCGTCGCATCGCTTCGAATTCATCGCAGTGCAATAACGAAATAGATGCGTCACGAACGAGTGGTCCGTAGGGAATCACGCGAGGGGCAAGGTCCGCGCTTCGGCGCGAGCGAGTCGGACGCGTCGCTTACCCGACACCCGGAATAAACGTCACGATTCTCGTCGAGGCGCGGACACAGAGTCGAAAGGGGGCGCGGTCAATCCTCCGCCATAGGTGATCTCGAGACGCCCGAATCGTCGGGAGCATTCGTGGAAGCCGGTGGGTCGTGGAGGCAACCGCGAGTGCGAACGCAGTAGGGCGGATCGAAACCGTGGGTTCCTCTTGGGGGAGGGATACACTTTGGAAACGAGCTCGCGCGCCGAGCCATCCTGACCATCCAAAGAGAGGCCGTGGGGGCACCCCGAGTCGAATGGTCCGGCGCGCACTGATTCACAACTAGATCGCCATAGCGGGAAAAGAAGGAGTCGTCCGCCCTCCGGCGTCTCCTTCTTTTTTTTGTTTCTATTCCTCAATCACGCCACAAAAAGAACGACGCGCACCACGGTTACCCGCAGTGCGCGCCCTTGCCCGGAGACACCGCACGAACTTGCCGTCCGTGCAGCACCCCCGCCCTTGCATGACTCCGACCGCTTGCGCGGTCGAACTTAGTATAGTCGCGAACCGCTGCTGCTGCAACGTAAGTGCTACTCCGCCCCCCGCAGCATGAAGTCGGGCGGAAGCATGCACAACACGCGCCCGTTGTTGCGAATGAGCTCCTGCAAGTACATGAGGTCGTAGTTGGCGAACGCGGGGTCCTCCACGGCGTCCTCGTCATCGCCGGCGAGAAGCTCGCGGGCCGCGAGCGCTTGAAAGCCCCCGAACGTAGTCACGGCCGCGATCGCGGACCACGGTGTCGCCAGCGATGGCGCTTCGATCGGCAAGCGGAACCACCCGCGCGAACCGTACTCGACCACCTCCGCTTCTTCCTTGGGTCCGATTCCAGCCAACTCGCGCGCGAGCTGAATCGCGTCGTGCAGACCGCCGATGCGATCGACCAGTCCGTTCTGCTTCGCTTCCACGCCCGTCCACACCCGTCCCTGCGCGAGCTCTTCCACGCGCTCGTTCGACATCGAGCGATGCTTCGCCACGCCGCCCACGAAACTCGAATACATCGACTTCATGGCTGTCATCGCGCGGTCGCGCTCCTCCTTCGTGACCTGACGATGCGGTATCGGCACGGGCAGGAAGGGCGGTCGAATGGAGAAGAAGAGGTCGGCGTGCTCGCCCGCCTCGACGAAGTCGCCTTCCATGCCAAGTTTTTCTCCCACACCCTTGTCCCACACCCAACCCGAGATCACGCCGATCGAGGCCGTGATGGTCGTCGGCTGCGAATAGATCTGATGCGAGCACATCGAGAGCCAGTAGCCGCCCGATGCCGCGACGTCGCCCTGCGAGACCACGACCGGCTTTTTCTCCATGCAGCGACGCATCTGATTCGCGACTACGTCGGCTGCGACCGGGCTTCCGCCGGGCGAGTCGACGCGCACCACGATGGCTTTGGTGTCGCGATCGTTGCGCAGCGCGCGCAACACCTTCTCGAGCTTGCGCGCTTGGATACCGGTATCCATGGCGCACGGTCCGACGGCGTACACCACGGCAACCTCGGGCCGCTGGCCCCACATCTTCGACGGATACCATTCGTTCGCCAGGGCCTTGCCATCGACGAAAGGTTGCTTCTTTCCCTCGAGCTTTCTGGCCGCGGCCTGGACTTCTTCCCAACGCCCCAGCTCGTCGACCAGCTTTTCTTCCACCGCCTGCTGGGGGGTGAAAACGACGACGTCGTTCAGCCAGCGATCGACCGTTTCGGTGCCGACGTTGCGCCCCGCCGCGACGTCGTCGCGGAAAGTGGCGTAGAACTGATCGACCAGCGCCTGTCGCTGCTCCCGATCGCCCTCGCTCATCTCGTGACGCACGAGTCCCTCCATCGCGCTCTTGTACTTGAGGAAGCGCCACTCCTCGATCCCCAGCCCGATTTTTTCCACCATGTTCGCGAGGTAGGTGCGCCCCATCGCGTAGCCGGGCAGCAGCGCGTACGCTTCCGGGTCCATCACGATGTGGTCCGCGATACTGGCCACGTAGTACGTCGACATGCCGAACTCATCCACGAACACCACGACGTGCTTGCCGGTTGCGCGCAACTCGGCCAAGCGCTCGCGTATCTCCCACGCGGTCCCGCGCGAAAGCCTCGCCCCCGACAAGTTGATAGCAACGCCGGCCACGCGATAGTCCTCGCGCGCGTCGTCGATCCCTTGGAGCACCTTTGCCAACGGAGTTCGATTGTCGAAGTAACGGAACGTCGAGTACGGCACCGCGCCCTTGAGACTCATCTGGTAATAACCGCGATCCTCGGCCAGCGGCTTCAACAAGTCGGATCGCTCGGGGTAGCCGACGCGCACGCCCCAGTTGGTGTAGGCGTGGTCGTCGTTGTGGTCGAAGCGAGGCGCGACCGACCCGCGCACGACGCCCTGCTGGAAATGGGGGCCCATGGTGTAGGCGAGGCCGATGCTGAAGCCGTCTTCGCCATAGTCGTCACCTTCGAACCAACGACCCACGATCTTGAGGCCCGCGGGGACTTCGAGCATCGCACCCACGCTCCACGGCGTCGCTTTCGTCAGGTTGTTGGACGAAAACTCGACGTCACCGAACACGGTGAGGCGATCGTTGCCGAACGGGCGCACGGCCCCGTCGAGCAACTGCTGGTCCTTTCCCGACTCGGGGCTGAAGTTGAACGCGCCCGAGAGCGATAGGTGCGAGCTCGGTCGCACGGTTATCCCGGTCTGAATCATGTCTTCGCGACCGAACGTTTCGTCGTCACCGCCCGACCACCCGTAGCCGAAACCAATCGTGGTGTGACGCGTCCCGCCGCCGATGCCGAGGCGGTAGTCGGTGACGCTCACTTCACCCGTGGGAAGACGAAGCTTCTCATAGTTGGCCCCGAAGCCGATGTTCCGCAAGCCGGTGAAGAGGCCCCAGCGCGAGGGATCGAAGGCCACGTTGTCGAAGCTCGACCAGTAGAACTCCAGCTCCGCGCCCGGCATCATGGGATAGATAGACGGGTTGGCGTAGCCGCCCACTGCTTCCGTGAACGCGGAGGGGCTGGTGAGATTGAAGTCCAGCGCTTGGTAATACGACGGAATCGCGGCGCCTTGCGCGCGCGCGGCGTGGGGTGCCGCAAGCAAGGCGGCGAAGAATGGCGCGAGTACGGCGACGGATCGGTTCGACATGGCGTGGGGATCCTCCTTGACGACTTGAGCGGCGCGAGGGGTGCCTGGGTGTCGGCAATGTTAGAGCGATTGCCATCGCCACTGCAACCTCGTTGACGTACGTAACCACCCATACGGATAATCAGGGGCGCAGTTACACCAAGGGGGTGCCCGTGATTCTCTCCTTCTTCGGCGCGGCCCAGACCGTGACCGGATCGAAGTACTTGCTTTCGATCGGCAGCAAGAACATCCTGCTCGATTGCGGGTTGTTCCAGGGGTTGAAGAATCTTCGCGACCGCAATTGGGAAGATCCGCCGTTCGACCCCGCCAAGATCGACGCGGTGGTCTTGACGCACGCGCACATCGATCACAGCGGCTACTTGCCGGTGCTCATGAAGCGCGGTTATCGGGGACCGGTGTTCTGTACCGAAGCGACGCGCGACTTGTGCGGAATTCTCTTGCCGGATTCCGGCCACCTACAAGAGGAGGAAGCGAACTACCTGACCAAACACCGCTTCGCCCGCCACCATCCGGCCCTCCCGCTCTACACGCGCGAAGAGGCGGAGCAGTGCGTCAAGATGCTCGAGCCGGTTCCCTTCGACAAGGATCACGATTTGGGCGAGGGCATTCAATTTCGTTACACACCCGCGGGACATATCCTGGGTTCGGCGTGGGTGACGTTCATGCAGAACGGATTTCGGGTGGTGTTTTCAGGCGACGTGGGTCGTCCCGTCGATCCCATCATGAAAGCACCGGAGCCGGTCGAGCACGCCGACGTCCTGGTGTGCGAATCCACCTACGGCGACCGCCAGCACCCCGACGAAAACCCGCGCGATGCGCTCGCGGCCGTGATCACGCGCACCGTGCGCCGCGGCGGCACGCTCGTCATTCCAGCCTTCGCGGTCGGGCGCACGCAGGCGCTCTTGTACCTCATCGCCGAATTGAAGAAGTCGCGCGCGATTCCCGAGGTACCCGTGTACCTCAACAGTCCGCTCGGCATCGACGCCACCCACATCTTTCGCGAGCACGCCGGCGAACATCGACTGAACGCGGAGGAGTGCGCCGAGATGTTCCGGGTCGCGGAGTTCATTCGCAGCGAGGAAGCGTCGCGCGCGCTCAACACCAACCAAGGCCCCGCCATCATTCTGGCCGGCAGCGGTATGGCGACCGGCGGTCGCGTCGTCCACCATTTGAAGACACTGTTGCCCGATCCTCGCAACACGGTCCTGCTGGCGGGATTTCAAGCGCCGGGAACGCGCGGCGAAGCGCTGGAGAACGGCGCGGAGGAGCTGAAGATCCATGGCCAGTTCATTCCCGTGCGCGCCGAGGTCGTGAGCCTCGACTCGATGTCGGCCCACGCGGACTTCTCCGAGATGATCGCGTGGTTGAGCGGCGTCAAGCCGGCGCCCAAGCGCGTGTTTCTAACTCACGGCGAGCCCAAAGCCGCCGACGCGATGCGCCGCCACTTCGACCGAGCGTTCGGATGGGACGCCGAAGTTCCGGAATACAAGGAGACGGTGCGGCTGAAGTAGCGCCGGCCCTTGTGTCCCGCGCAAGCTCGGGGTATTCTTTGAACCCAACCTGGAGGCCTTTGTTATGAATACGACGCGTCTCGTTGGTCTCGTTTTCCTCACGATTTTCGTCTGCGCGTTTCTCGGAGCTTGCTCCAGCACCAACATGACCAATCTGTGGATGGACGAGGAGGGCATCGCCCCTCCCGTCGACGACATCCTCATCATTGCCCTCGATCGCAATCCCGAGATGAGACGAACCTGGGAAGACGCGTTGTCGGCGGAATTCCAAGCGCAAGGACTGGTGGCGCGACCGTCGTACCAGTTGTTTCCCGCCGATCTCCCCGACTCGCAGCAAGTGGCCGTCGTCATACGTCGCGACAACCACGACGCCGCGTTGGTCGCGCACCGCATCAGCGTGATCACGAACGCGGAGCCCGACGGGGGCTACCGTGACACCGCGCCGGGCTCGCACGCCGATTACTGGCGTCGCGGTTACTCGGTCGCGCAGTCGGCGGCGACCCAGCCGATCAACTATGGGAAAGAGAAAGACAACGACGAGAAAGTGCGCTACCAGCTGGATCTCGCGCGCGCGAACGGCCGCCTACTATGGACCGGCCAAACCGTAGCGATCGATCCCAAGGATGCGGAAAAGCTGCGCGTTGAAGTCGCCGGCCAGGTAGTCCCCGAACTGCAAAAGCGCAAAATCGTGATGAAGGACTAGCTCGCTAATCAACGCTCGTCCGGCTCTGACGCAGGGGCAATGTTCCACGACAGGTAAAGCTTCGCCTGCGGGACGCGACGGCGTCCGTCGACCAGATCCGGGTTACTATAGTGGCTCTCGCGCAAGAACACGCCCGCGTCCCCGGCAATACTCATGGTGTCCCGGATCTGAAAGTGCGCGCCGATTGCCGCCGCTTGAATCAAGTGGTCCGCTTCGAAGCCGAGTCCCGTGTCGTCCGGGTTGTAGATGGACCCGTTCTTCACGTTGAGGACTTGCCCGCGATAAAACATGTTGAATGCAAACCGCTTGTAATCGGCGGCGGCTTCCAATGCCAACCCGCCCCCGGATCCGTAGTCGTATTCGCGCTCTCGCTCCTGGCTGGGGACGACGGCGAGGTATGAATACTCGGTATTGACCGCGCCCAGAATCATACCCGTGAGGTCGACGCGAGTGCGTATCGCGAGATTCGCGGAGGGACGGAAGCGCGAATACAACGCGCCGCCGAAGCTCTGCCCTCCGAACTCGTACGCAAAGTTGTTCACGTAGTCGAAGTACTGCGCGAACGCGATGGCATGATTGCGGTCGTCGGGGTCGCCGAGACCCTTCGAGAACCAATCGCCGCGAATCTGCAAGCGGCCCAAGGTCTGCTTGTCGTCACCGTTGAATTGCCAGCCGACAGTGAAATGGTCGAAGGGCTTCCGGCGCGCATTGTCCCAGGGATTGCCGTGGTGGAGATCGACGACGATGAAGGTCTGAGTGTCGGTGCTGTCCTTGATGGATTCGCCGCGCCCGGTGATCCACGCGCCGACTCCGAGTTGGTCGCGATAGTAGAGTGGTCTCCAGTCGTTCGGGTCGGCGGGATTTCCTTCCACGCGCGTCGCGCGGCCGGACAGGAAGCGGTTGAACCCGCGTATCGGGTCGACCAGGAACGCACCAATTTCGCGCCACGTGCGGCTGGAGCCGGTGTCTTTGTTGTCGAGAATGCTCGACGAAACGCGATACATCGTTTCGCCGAACGCCATTCCTCCGATGCCGGTCGAGATCATGTCGTTGTAGGACATCGGATGGGTTTCGCCCATCGCTTCCCAGATAAACGCGCCGACGATCGCGCAAACGGACGAGCCCCAGAAATTCACACCGTTCGCGCGCCCGGAGTTGAAATACGTGCTCCCGTTGAACGGGTGGACGTACTGATTGGTCTTGAACTTGTTGTCGTCGAAGTTGAACCCGTCTTCTAGATTCGACCAAAAACTGCGCGGACTGATCTGATTGAAGTTCGCCTGGCGAACGTACTCGTTGAACATCGACGCGCCGAAATTGATGGCGAGAACCTCCGCCGCCGCCCAGCCCGGGCTCACGGTGACGCCCCACGCGTCCTTGTGCTTGCTGGGAGGATCGAGGGGTGTGGTGTCCCGCGACGCGGTGCGCGCGTGCTCGGGCGGTACGTGTGACAACGGGCGCCACGTTGCTCCCACACGTATTCCATACTCGGTACCGTTGCCGGGGTCCGCTGCATCCACCGGGCGGTTGCCCAGGTAATCCTGGAGACTGTATTTCTCCGTGATGTACCAGTTGAAGTACGCCGAGAGATCGAGCGCGAAGCCGCGAGTGAGCTCGAATTCGAAACCGGGGATGAAGCTGAGGCCGATGCCGTTCACGGCGTCGGTGGGACTTTCACCGTCGTCGAGCTCGCCCTCGGGTTCCTTGAGAAACAGCTCCGAGCGCGGATGCATGCGCGCGATCGCGAAGCGGCCCTGAAGGTAAGGGCGCAAGGTCTCTTGGTTGCGAAACACGCGCGACGCGTACCCGAAGGTTTCGAAGTGCGCCCACTCGGGCTGGTTGTCGTTGGGCGGCGTCATGCGCATGGAGCTGAACATGATGCCGACACCGTAGCGCCAGTTTCCCTTCTGCTTGTAGATGTCGAGATCCCACGCGGTGCCTTTCTCCATGAAGTCGCCATACTCGCCGCCCGCACTCCCGGCGCGAATATTCCAGCTGATCCCCCAATTGCGATGCGACCCGGGCGGATCCTCCTCGGCAAACGCCGATGTGCCAAAGCCGATGATCAAAGCGAGCGCGAACACCCAAGTCACGGTCTGGAATGCGTGCCTCATCATTGAAACATCCAATCTAGTGTGAGTCCGAACTGGTCTTCCCAGATGGCGGAGGTTCTTGCGAAGTCGAAGCGCGCGCGGAACGAACCGGCGGGAAGACCAAGCCCGACGCCCCAGCCGGAAACCTCTCTCCGATCGTAGGGCACTCGATCCTCGTGGTCCGAAACTCCCGCGCGAACGAAGAGTACTTGCGCGAGTGCAAACTCCCCGCCGATCCCCCACGAGAAGTCGTCGCCGTGAAACCGCTCAACGCCCTCCAGGTTGTATACGAAGGCAACCATCGGTACTTCGGCGGAAAGCACGCGCACGGTGGGACTGTCGACACGAATGCTGCTCCCGAAGTGGAAGCGGCCGGGGAGCGGGTCACTGTTACCGGAGGGAAACTCCAAATCGGGGCCGTTGTTGAGGACGGCCAGCGCAAAGGCGGCGACGACGTTCCAATCCGATACCACCGCGCGTCGCGCGAGTGTGATCCCGGCGTCGAAGGCGAACCCGTCGATGTCGTTATCTTCGCCCGATGTCGTGAATGCTTCGGGGCCGTAGTTCAAATGAACTCGCTTGCCGGCGATACCAACTCGCAGGTCCCACGTGTCCGCGACTCGCAGCGCGGCGCCGAGCGTCAACGCGAGATAGTCTTCGTACGCTTTAAACGTGCCCAGGGGGAAGCCGCTTGGATCCGTAACAGTGCTCTCTCCGTAATCGAGACGGCCATACGAAACGTCCGCGCTCAAGGTGGCCAGGCGGGAATCCGCGCGCTGTTGACAAATCCCCGCGCTCCCGCCGCCGATCCAGATGTCGGGCGCGAGAACCGGGATGAAATCCCACCGCGAGCCTTGCGCGTACACGCGCGCTGCGCCGACAACATTGGCGGGATTGAAGTAGATGTTGGCGGGGTCCGAATTGTCCGCCACTCCCGTAACTCCCATGCTGGACCCGCGCGCGCTGATCATGATTTGAAGCACCGGCGCGGCGGCATAGACCTGCGCCCGCGCGACCGAAGGTCCGGCGGTCAACAGACCCACAGCGATGAACAGTCGTCGCACTCGCTACCGTCTCCGCCCGCCGCCGCCCGACGGCCGCGATGCGGGTCGCGACGAGGGCCCAGAGCGCGATTGATTCTGGTAGTTGTTCACGCGTTGGTCGCCGCGCTGGCGATTCTGATAGTCGCGATTGAGCTGCTGCGTGTTCGCGGGCTGCTGCGACGGACGCGTGCTCGGAGAATTGCCGGTGCTGGGGCGCGTCGCCCCGTCCTTGGTCTGCGGCCGGCCGTCGGTCGAGTTCCAGTTTCCCTGATCGCGCTGGGACCACGACCCGTCGCCTTCGCGCCGCATCACGTTGCCGTCCTTGTCGGCGTAGACGTTGTTCTTGGTCCCCGCCGACGGCTTCGCGTCGCGCGTCGACGCCGTGGGGTTGTCGCGCGACGAGCCGGGGCTGTTTCGATCCCTGGTCGCGCGGTCCGCTACCGCCGGCTGCGTGGACGGTCGGTTGTACATGTTGTTGCGATGGTGATCGACCTGCGCGCCGCCGCCATGGTAACCCGGCGGTCGAGAATATCCCGGCCCCCAATATCCACCACCGTGGTATCCGCCGTATCCGCCGAAGCCGATCGACACGTGGGCCCAGCCGTTGCTCCAGCTCATGCCGAAGCCCCACCCGGTGTACGGATTGTAGGATGCGTGGAATCCGAACGTGACGGGCCGCGGGTAATAGTAGTAGGGGCTCACCCATGGGTGGTAATACCAGCCGGTTCCGTACACGACCGCACCGTAGTACGGGTAGCATCCCACGTACGCCGGCGTGTATCCGACGTACACGACTTCCGGCGTCGACTCGTAGATGTAGACGTACTTCGTGTTGTAAGCCGCGCTCTCGGGCGGAATCTTGGAGATTTCCTCCGGCAGCGAGTCGCACACCGCCCACGGTCCTTTGGCATCGTTGGCGATGAACCAAATCGCGTTGTCGCAGCAATAGTACGCGCCGCCGATTTGCAGCACCTGCTTGTCCGTATTTTGCGCCAGCGCGATCGACGTTCCCGTAATCGGTTCGAACTTGGGAGCACCGTCGTAACTCACGGTGAGGGTCGCGGCATTGCGAACAATCGCCGCGGTCTGCGGAACTTGCGCGTCGAGCACGGCCTCGCTCGCCTCGCGCGTACCGGCGACGAACGCCAGGACGTCGCCCTTGTCGGAAGCGGGCGGAATCTGCGCGAACGAGGCGGGGAGCGAATCGGAGCGCACGTACTGCCATGGACCGTCGGTCGAGCTGCTGCGGTACCACCGCCCGGACAACGGCAGGTAATACTTTTGCGATGCGACTTCCATGAACACGTCGCTCTCGGTGTTGGTGACGTACAGCAGCTCCGTGCCCACGATGGGCTGGAACTGTGCTTCGCCGTCGATGACGATGAGCTCGGTCGGCTCGACCGCCGCGATGATCTCGGGCGTGCGCTTGTCCTTGCTGTCTTCCGCCTTGTTCGGCTGGCCGATCGCCGCGAGCTCTTTTTCGAAGGCGTCTTCCACCGAACGCGGCGGGGCGTTCTTGTCCCACTCGTCCGTGATCTTCTTGGCCGAAAACCAGTCCTTGCCGCCGTTGAGCCAAAGCTCGTCGGAGTGCTTGACGACGAACGACGGCGTGTTGACGACGCGCTCGAGCTTGGTGTCCGGGATCGTTCGCAGGATCGGCTGGCCGTCGAAGACGACGAGGATGGCCGGCTCGAACTTGAAGATGACCTTGGGCGGGGCGTTCTTCAGTCCTTCCGCCGTGCTGCGCTCGGTTTCGGCGTCCTGGAGACTCGCGAGCAGCCGATCGTAGTCGATCGTGAAGCGCGTGTCCTTGAGCTCCTCTTGGAGGATTTCGATGAACTTCTGCTCTTGCCCAGCTTGCGCGTCGGCAATGCGCGCTTTGGTCACCGTGATGCCGTCGATCTTCACCTCGCGATCGTCCTTGCGCACGTCGACTTCGGCTTCGAGCCACACCGCGCCGAAGACGGGCTCGTCCTTGTCCTTCGGCGTGATCGATACGGCCGCGCGCGCCTTGAGCACGTTCCCTTCCAGGGACTCGGGCTGGGGCTGATAAACGACGATCTTGCCTTGCTTGACCTTGAAAACCTGCGGCCACTCGGGTGGGCCGGCGTAGGAGGCGCCCGCGATCACGAGCGTGCCAAGCGCGACCCATGACGCGAACACAAGGAGGCGGGTACAACGCGAATTCATGACGGTTACCTCGGTGTATGTGTGGAAGGGAGCGGGCAAGATCGTAATCGAGGGTGCCGTCTGGTCGCAAGTGGGGGCCGAGCTCCGTCGCGGCGGGGTCATCGTGACGAAGTAGACGACGTCCAGCGCACGTAGCTCACCAAGTCATCGACACTGGAGTCCGGGAGCACGCCGCGGTATGCGGGCATTTGCACGACCTGGCGCGACAGGAACCACCGCCCGACGCGATTCTCCGAAATGCGCGCTACCGTCCCGTCCAGGATCCACGCGCGCAGCTCGCCGTCGTTGCGCACCAGCTCGTGAAAGTCGGGCCCGCGCCAAGGCGGGATGTATCCCTTGAAGCTGCGTGGGTTCTTGGCACCGAGCAACCCGCCCGGCCCGTGGCAGCCGAAACACCCCGAATCGCGCGCGACGCTGTAGCCCTCGCGCGCCCCGTGCGGCATCGAATCGACCTCGTCGCCGAACACGGCGACCGCCTTGTAGTACGCAACCAGATCATCGAGCTGCGGTTCGTCGACGATGCCCCGGTACGCCGGCATGCGAACGGGCGGGGTGACGGTTGCCAGGCGGCCGGGTCGCAGCTCGATTCTCCCGGGCTCCGGAAACGGCGACGCGCTGTCGGGGTCCGAGCGCGTTGCGCGCGCTTGCAACGAGTCGCGCAGCACCAACCGCCACGGCCGTCCCTCGAGAATCCACTCGCGAATCTCGTCCTCGCTCTTCACGTACATCATGGCGTTGCCGCCGTCCCATGCCGGGATTTCGCCGGTGGTCTGCGCGAAGCCCGCCCGCGGGTTGCGCACACCGCCGGTTCCGCGCGGCCCGTGGCAGCCGTGACAACCCAACTCCTCGGCGAGCGCGTAGCCGCGAAGCTCGGCCGTGAGCTCGGGAGTTCGAATGTGATGAAGGAGTCCCCACGCGGCGAAACCGCCGAGCAGGAGCGCGGCGAGCGTGATGGCGGAGAGATGCGCGCGACCCGGAGAACGCACGGCGCGGAGTATACTCGCGAGCTGGTCGCACGCGAACGCTCAATATGAAAGGGCGGGACGACAGCCCCGGCGCTCACGGCGCCGGAGCCGTCGCGATCACTGCGGTTGCCGGATTGGCTCTTGGCTGCGGCGTCCTACCCGCCGCACCACATCGAGCACATCAAGTCCATGAACGCGCATGCCAGCGATCCCGCCAGGCATACGGTGCAAATGTGACTGGTTCCGACGAGTTTGCAGGCGACCGCCGCGCACGTGTTGAAGAACCGACACAGCCCGTCCGGGCGAGCCGCGGTCGTCTGCTCACCTCCCGCGACGAGGCTCGCGAAGGTCGGGTCGCCCAGCAGGGACTTCAGCAGCGCGCCGTCCTCGGTGTCGGGCGCGGCCGCGTTCGGTACTTGCGCGGCGAACGCTTCGAACTCGCGCAGCTCTCCCACGAACTCGACGACCTCTGCAGACGCGTCCGTCATCGCGTCGCCGCGGAGGTATCGGTCCACGACTTCGTTCAGTACCACCGGCGCCAGATCGGCGTATTCCAGTCGAACTGATTGACCGTTGAAGGCGTACTCCTCGACCACCCGGCCCTGCACCGCCCCGAGCGAGAGATCGAAGGTGTCGCGACCGGTTCGCTGCCGGAAGAACGTCGCCCCCGTCGATTGATCCCATCCGTATGCGACCTCGGTGGGTACTTCGCCCCTTGCGACATTCACCGTCGCCGTGAATCCAGATGGCAACGGACCGTCGAGGAACGGCGCGAGCGTCACCTGTCTCTCCTCACCCCCGGTGACGACGACCGCCTCGACGGTCCGTGCGTGCTCATCCCGTGCGACCTCCATGATAGCGATCCCCGATGCGGTCACGGCGATCGGCTGTCTTTCGTTTGCGTCGGTCGCGCGATCGTCGTCGCAACCCGCGAGTGCGAGTACGACCGTCGCACACACAACTATCGATGTGAAGCGACGCACACCCGCGCGTCGCACCGAATTCATGAGACCCGTCATGACTCCACCTCCCATCATCCACCCATCACATCGTACAACCTGTCCCACGTCGATGTGCGAGCACGGGATGCGCCAAGCGGCGCAGGAGACGAAAGTCGATGCGGTAAAACAGATTCCAGGAAGCTCGGCGGCGAAAAGAAAAACGCGCGCAGCCAATGGTCACAATTGGCGGCGCGCGTTCATGTCACTTCGATAGCTGGACTTGACGCTGGATTCCGCTGCAATCGCGGTGTCAGCGTATCGACACGCGACTAGCTCTTCGCTTCACCAATCGACACCAGCTCGATGGCCTTCATGCCCTTGGCCTCGCTGACGTGCCCCGTGATCGTCGACTTCTTGCCGACCCAGTCCGCGACCAAGGTGCTCGCCGACTCGTGGTCCTTACCGGTAATCAAGTAGACGGTACCGTCCGCGGTCAGAAAACCGATCGGAAGTCCCTTCGAGATGCAGCTCTTCGCGCACTTGGCGTGTTCCGCACCGCTCGCGGACTCCGGGTGCTGCATGTAGCAGTAGAGGTCTACGACCTCCCCGGTCATCGAAGTCGGCGCTGCCTTCGCCTTCTTCGCATCGTCACCGGCCAGGGCGAACGCGCTCGTCGCCAGAATGACGGCCATCGCCACGATCAACATCCGTTTCATTTCGGTTCCTCCTCCGTTCGGGTGTCGAGATTTCGACACTCGGGTTTATCCAAGCGATGCTTGGAAGATACGATCAAACGACCTGCTTTACAACCTTCTCACCACTTAATGTTTGTGCTCCGTGCCCGGTTCCTTCTCTTCGCGGCGAAGCTGCATGCGGGCGGACGTTGCCTGTTTGACGGCACGCAATTCGAGTGCCCGCCGTCGCCAGAACGCATTTCATTTAGCCGCAGCCTATTAGATCGGTGCTCAATCGCTGGCGGGAAGTAGCGTGAGCAATATTCTTCGTTTTTGAAGCGCCGATCTACAGTCTCGCGTTGCGCAGCCGAAGCGCGTTCGCGATCACGGACACGGAGCTCAGGCTCATCGCGGCCGCAGCGATGACCGGGCTCAACAACAGACCGACGAAGGGATACAGAACACCAGCGGCAATCGGAACCCCCGCCGCGTTGTACACAAACGCGAAGAACAGGTTCTGCTTAATGTTCGACATCGTCGCCCGGCTTAGTCGTCGCGCACGCGCGATACCGCGCAGGTCGCCTTTGACGAGCGTCACACCCGCGCTTTCCATCGCCACATCGGTGCCCGTTCCCATCGCAACGCCGACGTCGGCCTGCGCGAGCGCGGGCGCGTCGTTGACTCCGTCCCCGGCCATCGCGACCACGCGGCCTTCCGACTGGAGACGCTTGACGATGGCGGCCTTCTGGTCCGGAAGAACTTCGGCCATGACTTCGCTGATCCCAAGCTTCCGAGCCACGGCTTGCGCGGTGGTTTTGCTGTCCCCCGTCAGCATCACGATGCGAACTCCTTGTTCGTGCAGCGCCGCGATCGCGCCGGGCGTAGTCTCCTTGATCGGGTCCGCCACGCCCAAGAGCCCCACCATCCGTCCTCCGACGGCTACGTACATGACGGTCTGACCTTCCGCACGAAGCAGCTCGGCTCTCTCCGAAAGGTTCCCCAACGGCGCGCCGATGGACTCCATGAGCGCCCGATTGCCGAGCGCAACGTCCTGACCATCAACACGTCCTTTCACGCCTTTTCCGGCGATTGACTCGAAGTCCGCGGCGTCGATTTTCGACGCGCCGCGTTCCTCCGCACCCTTCACGATGGCGTCAGCCAACGGATGCTCGCTCCCGCGTTCCAGACTCGCAGCGACTCGCAGAAGTTCTCGCTCGTCCAGGCCCAGAACTTCGACCGCCACCAGCTTGGGCTTACCCTCCGTGAGCGTCCCGGTCTTGTCCACGACGAGCGTATCGACTTTGCGCAGAATCTCGATCGCCTCGGCGTTCTTGAAGAGGATGCCAATCGTTGCCCCTTTGCCGGTGGCCACCATGATCGACATCGGCGTCGCGAGGCCGAGCGCGCACGGACACGCTATGATGAGGACGGCGACCGCGTTCACGATGGCGTGCGCCATGCGCGGCTCGGGGCCGACGAGCGCCCACACCACGAACGCGATTGCTGCGATTGCGATTACGATCGGCACGAAGTAGCCGGCCACGACGTCCGCGAGCTTCTGGATCGGCGCACGGCTCCGCTGGGCTTCGGCGACCATCGCGACGATCCGCGCCAGCAGTGTCTCCGCACCTACCTTCTCGGCGCGCATCACGAACGAGCCCGACCGATTGACGGTCGACCCAATAACGCGGTCCCCCGGGTGCTTCTCCACCGGGATCGACTCCCCCGTCACCATCGACTCGTCCACAGCGCTCGCGCCCTCCAACACCACACCGTCGACCGGCACTTTTTCCCCCGGCCGGACACGCAGGCGGTCGCCCACGTGGACGTGTTGCAAAGGAATGTCCTCCTCGTCGCCGGTGGGGCCGAGGCGGCGCGCTGTCTTGGGTTGCAGATCGAGCAATTTCTTGATGGCGGCGCCGGTCTTGCCGCGCGCGCTCAACTCGAGCACCTGACCGAGCAGTACGAGCGTTACGATCACAGCGGCGGCTTCGAAGTAGACCGCGACCGCCCCGTCCTCCCGAAACGACGGTGGGAACACGCCGGGGAAGAGTGCTGCAATCACGCTGTAGAAATACGCCACGCCCACACCGAGACCGATCAAGGTGAACATGTTGAGACTGCGGTTCCGCACTGAAGCGACCGCGCGCACGTAGAACGGCCACGCCGCCCACACGCACACCGGCGTCGCGAGTGCGAGCTCCAGCAACGTTCGCGCACGAGCGGGCACGAGGTTCGCGATCGCGCCCCCGAACAGCATATGCCCGGTCGCAAGCAGCACAATCGGAACCGACAGTGCCGTCGAGATCCAGAAGCGCCGACTCATGTACTCGAGCTCTGGATTTCGCTCGTCTTCGCCGCCTCCAATGCTTCGCGGTTCGAGCGCCATGCCGCAGATCGGACACGTTCCCGGACTGTCGCGAACGATCTGCGGGTGCATGGGACACACCCATTCGGTCCGCTGCACCGCGGGCACTGTCACAACGGACTCGAGCGCCATCCCGCATTTAGGACAGCTGCCAGGTCCGGACTGGCGGACTTCGGGGTGCATCGGGCAAACGTACATGCCGTCACTCGATACTAGTTCTTCACCTTTTCCAGGTTCATCCCGCACTTCGTGCATTTGCCGGGCGCATCTTGCTTGACGTCCGGGTGCATGGAGCACGTGTACACCGCCGCGGCCGTTTCGGCTGTTGTCGACGAAATCGCGATGGCTTTGACGCCGTCGTGATCCATGACGGTCAGGGTCACCGGTTTCCCGCTCGGTTTCGCATGGTGACCGTGACCTTCCTGCGCCATCGGAGCGGAAGCAACAACGAGTAAAACAGCGGCGACAAGAGTGACTACCCGTTTCATTGGAATACCTCTTTCAGTTACGATTTTCCGTTCAAGACCTCCAAAGACAAAGCAGCGAAGCTCAATGCTGGTGTCCCTTCGACTCCTTCTTCTTCTCGGGCTTCAGCTCCATTCCACACTTCGGACAGTTTCCCGGTTTGTCCTGGCGGACCTCGGGATGCATCGGACATACGTACTCCATGGCTCCTTCCTCCTCCTTCGGACCGTCGACGCGGTAGGCGACGGTTCCCTTCGGGTTGTCGTACCAACCGGCGTCCTCGCCGCGCTTGAGCGTTTTGCGCACCTTGAGAATCGTGAACATGCCGCCCATCCCAATCGATCCGAAGGGCCCGTCGCCCCCCATCATCGGCAGCGTGTTCTCCGGACCTTGCATGTGTTCATGCATGTGGGTCATCTCCTCCATTCCGTGTTGCCCCATGGCCATGTAACCGGGTAGGAGCGCGCGTATCTTCTCCTCGACGCCCGATTGATCGACACCCAGCACATTCGGAATATCGTGTCCCATCGCGTTCATCGGATGGTGGCGACGATGGCAATGCATGGCCCAGTCGCCTTCGATTGCGATGAACTCGACGTCGCGCGTCTGGCCGGGAAACACCACCGCGGTGGTTTCGGGCCAACGCGCGGACTCGGGTACGTCCCCCCCGTCGGTCGCCACGATCTTGAACGTGTGGCCGTGAAGATGAATCGGGTGCGACTCCTGGCCGATGTTGGCAAACCGGATCCGAACGCGTTCGCCCGCCTCGGCGACGAGCACCTCGGTGCCGGGAAACGCGCGGCTGTTGAACGTGAAGATGTTGAACTCGGTCATTATATTCGGGTCCGGCCGCGCCGAACCCGGTGCCACGAACCACTCGTTCAGAAAGATTGCGTAATCGCGATCGATCCGCTGCGCACGCGTCCGCGGATGGATGATGAAGAAGCCCATGGCGCCCAAGCCTATCTGCACCATCTCGTCGCCGTGCGAATGGTACATCTGCGTGCCGTGTTGCTTGAGTGTGAACTCGTACGCGAAGGTCTCGCCGGGCTGGATTCCAGGCTGTGACAATCCTTGCACGCCGTCCATGCCGCTAGGGAGAATAACGCCGTGCCAGTGCACGGCGGTCGCTTCCCCGAGTTTGTTCGTCACCAGAATGCGAACGCGGTCGCCTTCGACCGCTTCGATGGTTGGGCCCGGCGTGCGGCCGTTGTATCCCCATGCCGTGATCGTCATGCCGGGAGCCATCTCCCACTCGATCTCTTCCACGACCAAGCGGAACTCCTTCACCCCGTCCACCATCTTCCACTCCAGCGTCGCTCCGTTCGGCGTCACGACCGGCGTGTAGGAAAGCGCTTCGGCTTTCTCGTTCCAAGCGGCGCTCGAGATCGCTACGGCGATGACGAGCGAGATGCCTTTCGTCATTCCTGGTACGCTTCTCATGATGCTTCCCTTTCGTTTCCTTCTGGCTGCCGATCCACTGCGTGCTAGGGCGTCTCCGCCGGAATCAGTCTCGCGGCGACTGCGCGCTCGAGATCCGAACGCGCCACCCAGTAGTCCCGAACCGCCGCGATGTACGAGCTGTACGCATCGATCTCATCGCGCTTCGCCTGCAATAGTGTCACCGTCCCAATCAGCATGAAGTTGTAGTGCTTCTGACTCTCCGCAACGATTCTCTCTCGAATCGGCACAAGGCTTTCCCGGTATATGTCGACTGCACTGCGCGCCGTTTGCAAACGTCGGTGAGCCGCACGGACATCGTGACGAACGTCGTTCCGCGTCGCCGCGGCGTCGTGCTGGGCTTGTCGAAGGCTCGCTCTTGCTCGCTCCACTCCTCCCTGTCCTCGATCGAACAAGGGGAGCGACAGTTGGATAGCCGGGCCGACCGCCCAGTCGTGGTCGAAGTCTCGTTCCGCGTCCACTCCGAGCTCGAGCGACGGAATGAAGAACCACTTACGGTACGATATCTCGCTCTGCGCCGCGTCGATTGCCTTGCGTGCCGCTCGCAGATCGAGACGGTTCTCGAGCGCGAGCGCTTCCAGCTCTTCGACGCGCGGATCTTCGTCGGGAAGGCTGGGCAATCCGTCCGTCAGAGTCCACATGGTGTCGCTTGGAACCAGACCCATCACGCGTCCCAGCTCCAATCGAGCGAGCAGCGCGTCACTCTCGCTGCGCCCGAGTTCGAGACGGGCCTCCTGCAGTGCTCCTTGCTCCATTGCCAGCGCAAGGGTGTTGATGTTGCCAACCGCCCGTTGACGTTCCGCCAACTCCTCCGCGGCCTCGACCGCGGTGAGCACCTCCCTGCGCATGCGCCGTATGTGCTCGGCGGCTTGGAGCTCGAAGTACACACGGCGCACATCCGCCGCAAGTCGAAGGACCGCGTCGCTTGTTTCGAAGATAACTCGTTCGAGGTTGGCTGTCGCAACCGTCTTGCGTTTTCCGCGCCGAAGGAGGTCGGTTACGTCGAACATCAACGCGATTTCGGGATTCGCCGTCGACGTGTGACTGGACCATCGCACGCGCGCTTCCAGCGACGGGTTCGCGAAGGTGCTCGCTTCGATCAAGTCTCCGCGAGCGATGCCAAGCGATTCGAAACTCGCTTGCAGGGACTGGTTCGTGAGGAGCGCGACCCGGACCGCGTCGTCGGCAGCGAGTGGGCGCTCGAGCAGCGCCTGCGTATCCGCCGCGGCGGTGTCGCCTTCGAGCGCCGTCCAGCGAACGCCCTGGCCGCTCTGTTCGTCAACGGTCTGCTTCACCGTCGAGAAGCCCGCGTCGCGTGGGGCGGACGCACACGCTCCCAGGGCGATCGTGAGCACCGCCGCGAGCACTTGTCGCCACGTCTGCATAGCAAACATCATCGAGTCTCCTCCTTCGACAGCCATTGGATGTAAGCAACGATGTCGTCCAAGTCCTGCCCGGACACTACGCCCCTGTACGCCGGCATTTGCACGATTTGCCGGCGCGTGAAGAAGCGCCCGAGAGGGTTGGAAGCAATGCGAGCGATTTCGCCATCGAGAATCCACGACCGAAGCTCGTCCTCATCGCGCACGAGTTCGGCAAAATCTTTCCCGCGCCAAGGCGGAATGTAGCCCTTGAAACTTTTCAAATTGGCCGCGCCGATCATGCCGCCGGGACCGTGGCAGCCGTAGCAGCTCAAGCTGGCCGCCACGCCGCGCCCGCGCCGGGCCGCATCGGGAATCGTGTCCCAGTACGCCACGCCCTTGACGTACGCCAGGAGCAAGCAGAAGAAAGTTGGCGCCGCGGGCGTATTCTTGAGGAGCGACTTTGTAAATGAGACCACAGATCAAGCCGGCGATCGCCCACACATTGGCGACCGCGACGGCAAAACGAACCGAATCGAGCATCATGATAAATCACCTCTCGTTTGGGTTCGGGCTCGATAAGTCCGACCCCTTTTGTTTCCACAGGAAAAAGATCGCAGGATAGATGAGCAGCTCCATGACGGCGGACAGCGTGATGCCTCCCACCATCGGAGCCGCGATGCGTTTCATCACGTCGGACCCAGTGCCGCCTCCCCACATGATCGGGAGCAAACCGATCAGCAGTGTTCCCCATGTCATGAACTTGGGACGAATGCGCTTCACCGCGCCGTGCTGGATGGCTTCCTTGAGGTCGTCGAGCGAGCGCATGCGACCCGCGCACTTCATCTCGTCGTACGACAGGTCCAGGTAGAGGAGCATGATGACGCCGGTCTCGGCGTCGATTCCGGCCAGCGCAATCAGCCCGACCCACACGGCGCTGCTCAAATTGTAGCCGAGGATATAAAGGAACCAGAACGCCCCCGCGAGCGAGAATGGGACCGCCAGCAGGACGATCAGCGTCTTCGCGGTCGACTTGGTGTTGAGGTAGATGAGGAACAGCACGAGGAACAGCGTCACCGGCACGACGAGCCGAAGCCGCGCCTTCATTCGTTCCATGTGCTCGTATTGACCGGCGAACTCGAGGTAGTAGCCCGCGGGCAACTTGATTCTATCGTGGATCACCTGTTTCGCGGTCTTGACGTAGTCGCCGTAACTCTTTCCCTTCACGTCGACGAATACATAGCCCAGGTGAGAACCGCCCTCGTTGTAGATCATCGGGGCGCTCGTCGAAAAACGAATGTCTGCTATTTGGGCGATCGGCACCTGCCCCCCGCTCGGCGTGGGAACGAGCACGCGAGCGAGCTTGTCGATATCGTCGCGCAGCTCCCGCGCGTAGCGGATGTTGACGGGATAGCGTTCCTTGCCCTCCACGGTGGTCGTGACATTTTCGCCGCCAATCGCCGACTCCACGATCATATTGACGTCTTCTACGGTGAGGCCGTAGCGCGCCGCGTCCTCGCGACGAACTTCGAAGTCGACGTAGCGGCCGGTGGTGATGCGGTCGGCGAACGCCGTTCGTGTGTCGGGCAACTCCTTCAACACCTGCTCGATCTCGATCCCGATCTTTTCGATCGTGTTGAGATCTGGACCGAAAATCTTGATGCCGAGGTTGCTCCGAATGCCCGTCGTCAGCATTTCGTTGCGCGTCTGGATGGGCATCCACCAGATGTTCGCCATGCCGGGGAACTGGAGCTTCCCGTCCATCTCGGCGACGAGCTTCTCGTACGTCATCCCGGGCCGCCATTGGTCCTCGGGCTTGAGCGTGACGATGGTCTCGACCATGCTCAAGGGCGCGGGATCGGTCGGAGAGTCCGCGCGGCCGATTTTTCCGAAGACGGTTTGCACTTCAGGGAATTCCTTGAGCAGTCGGTCCTGGATCTGCAGCACGCGGCTCGCTTCACCCACCGGGAGTCCCGGCACGGACGTCGGCATGTAGAGGATGGTCCCCTCGTTGAGCGGCGGCATGAACTCGGAGCCGAGCATGAGAAACGCGGGGATCGCGGAAAGGACGGCGACGATCGCTCCCGCGATGAACATGCGCGGGCGTTTCAGAACGGCGTCGATGACGGGGTGATAGGCGCGATGTAGCGCTCGACTTACCGGGTGCTTCTCTTCCGGTCGAATCCGCCCGCGCACCGCCCAGAAGATGAGCGCCGGCACCACCGTGATCGCAAGGAGCGAACCAAACAGCATGGAGAACGTTTTGGTGAGCGCGAGCGGACGAAACAGCCGCCCCTCCTGGGACTGGAGGCTGAAGATGGGGAGGAATGACACGGTGATCACGATGAGCGAAAAGAACAGGGGCCGGCCCACGGCCTTCAGCGCGTCAATGATGACCTGCTCCCGTTCCGCTTTCGATGCTGTATCAGCGATGTCTTCGAGGCGCTTGTGCGCGTTCTCGACCATGATGATCGAGGCGTCGACCAGGGCACCGATCGCGATGGCAATGCCGCCGAGCGACATGATGTTGGACGTGATCCCAAGGTAATACATCGGAATGAACGAGAAGAGGACCGCCAGCGGAAGGGTCAGGATCGGCACCAGCGCGCTTCGGAAATGCAGCAAGAAGAGGAAGATGATCAGGCTCACGACCAGCATCTCCTCGAAGAGCTTTTCCTTGAGCACATCGATCGCCCGGTGAATCAAATCGGAGCGGTCGTAGCCGACTACGATCTCCACTCCGTCCGGGAGGGATGGCTTGATTTCTTCCAATCGCTGCTTCACCCGATCGATCACGTCGAGCGCGTTCTCGCCGTAACGCATCACGACGACGGCGCCCACGACCTCGCCCTTGCCGTCGAGCTCCGCGACACCGCGGCGAATGTCGGGGCCGATCTCCACGGTGGCGATGTTCTTCACCAGGACCGGCGTGCCGTTCTCGCCCATTCCAACGGCGATGTTTTCGATGTCCGCGATCGAACGAATGTAACCTCGCCCGCGCACGAAATACTCGGTCGAGGAGAACTCGATCACGCGCCCGCCGACGTCTTCGTTGCTCTTGCGCACCGCGTCGGCGACGTCCATGAGCGGGATGCCGTAGGCCAGCAGGGCCTGCGGGTTGACGTTGATCTGATACTGACGCACGAAACCGCCGATGGTCGCGACCTCGGCGACGCCGGGGACGGCTTCGAGGTAGTACTTGAGCGTCCAATCCTGGAACGAGCGCAGATCCGCGAGCGAGTGCTTCCCGGATTCGTCGACCAACGCGTACTCGAACACCCACCCCACTCCGGTCGCGTCGGGACCGATGACGGGATTGACTCCCTCGGGGAGCTTGCCCCGCACGGTGTTCATGTACTCGAGGACGCGGCTCCGCGCCCAGTAGATGTCGGTGCCGTCCTCGAAGATGACGTACACGAACGACATCCCGAACATTGAGATGCCGCGCACCGCGCGCACGTGGGGCGCCGCGACCAGGCGCGCGATGATGGGGTAGGTGACTTGATCCTCGACGATGTCGGGGCTTCGTCCCATCCACTCCGTCCACACGATGACTTGGACGTCGGACAGATCCGGGATCGCGTCGAGCGGGGTACGCGACACCGACCAAACGCCCCATGCGATTGCGAACGCAAGCACCGAGAGGACGATGAAGCGATTCCTCGCGCAGTATTCGATGATGCGTTCGATCATGGCGACGACACCCGGCTAGTGTTGGTGCGCGGGGGGAGGCGCATCCGGCGTCTCGCCCGTCATTCGCCGCAGCACCCCCTGCACGTTGCTCTCCGCGTCGATCAGGAAGTTGGCGGAGGACACGACGCGCTCCCCCTCGTGGAGTCCGCGTGTGACTTCGACATACTCGTCGGAGGTGACGCCGAGCGTGAGCAGTCGGACTTCGAATATGCCGCGTCCTTTGTCGACGAAGGCAATCTGCTGCTCGCCAGTGCGCAGGACCGCGTTCCTGGGCACCACGAGACGTTGCCCAAGGTCGACGTGCAAGAAGACGTCGACGTACATCTCCGGTTTCAAGAGGCCGTCCGCGTTGGAGAGAACCACGCGCGCTTGTGCCGTGCGTGTTTGCGGGTCGAGGTAGGGATCGATGTAGGCGACGCGTCCACGCAGTTTCCGGGGTGGTACGGTCGGGACGGTTACGTCCGCCTCCTGGCCGACGTGTACCAGCGGCAGTTCGTATTCGTAGATTCCCGCGTTGATCCACACTTGCGACAGATCGACGATCCGGTAGAGCGTCATGCCGGGCTCGACGCGCATTCCCTGGACTGCCATCTTCTCGACGACGACTCCCGTAGCGGGAGAGCCGATGGTAACGATCTCGGTCGGCTCGCCGGTGGCTTCCAGCTCGCGAATTTGCTCGTCGGTCACTAGCCACAAACGCAATCGCGCGCGCGCGGACGCCACCAATGCGTCGCCGTCGCCTTGCGAGCCGCCGCTGCGAGCGGCTTGCAACGCGATCAGGTATTCGCTCTGCGCAGCGAGAAGCTCGGGGCTGTAGAGCTTGAACAAGGGCTCGCCTTTTCGCACGCTCCGGCCCGTGAAATCGACATGGAGTTTATCGATCCATCCGCCGACGCGGAGGTTCACGTCCACCGCACGCGTCTCGTCGGGCAACACGCGCCCGTACGCGCGCACGACGTGGTGCACGTCGCGGCGTTCGACGTGGGCGAACGTGACGCCGATCAATTGCTGCTTCGCGGGTGATACCGAAAATGTGAGATCCACGCCTCCGGTGTCGGGCGCGGCGACGGCCAGGACGGGCGTAAGGTCCATGTTGCAGATCGGACAACGGCCTGGGCCGGTTTCGCGCACCGACGGATGCATCGTGCAGGTGTAGTACGCGATGGCACTCGCGGTGTCGGCGGATTCGGCCTGCCGGTCTTCGGCCGGGACCGAGCCGGCGTCGCGCCGCAACGACCACCACGCGAGGGCAGCGAAGGCGAGTAGCAGAGCAATCGTCGCGAGTACGAAGTTACGTCGTGTCATTCCAACATCACTCCCGCGCCGCGATCGCGCGCTCGAGCGCGGCGACTTCCATCCCCAGCTCGGCGATCGCGCCGAAGTACTCGCGGCGCACGGCCAGCAGCATACGCTGGCTATCGATGTAGTCGATGAACTCCACGCGCCCCGCGCGGTAGCCCGCTTCAGACGATTGAAAGGCTTGCTGCGCGCGCGGCAGGATGCGCTCTTCGAAACGTGCGAGCCGATCGCGCGCCGAACGCACGCCGTGCACGGCATCCTCCACCTCGCGGTGCACGCGCAACGAGTCCGCGCGTAGACGCAAGCGCGCGGATTCCTGCATCGCCTCGGCCTCGCGCACCATGGCGCGCCGTTTTCCGATCCAGATGGGGAGGTCGATTCCCGCCATCAGTTCCCAGGTGTCGTCCATGTCGGCACCGAACTCCCATTTCGCGCCCACCATGAAGTCCGGGATGTACTCGCGCTTGGCGAGCCTCCGCGACAGCTCGGCCGCCTCCAATTCGCTCGTCGTCGCCGCGAGTTCCGGCCGGCGCGCGAGTGCGGTGTCGGCCAGCGCCGTTGCCTCCGCGAGTTCCGCTCCGGGGATGCTCCACGATGGAACCGGAAGCGGCTCGTGCGCGTGGCGTCCCACGAGCTCGTTCAGGCGCGCGCGCATGCGCAGCTCGTCGCGCTCGACCATAGTGACTTCGTTTTCGATCTCCGCGATGGCGAGGTCGATCTTCAAGACGTCCTGCTGGGGTGCCGTCCCCGCCGCCTCGCGCACGCGCGCGACATCGCGCATGCTGCGCAAGACCTGGTGCTCGCGAACGAGCACGCTCTCCACCTCCACGACCCGCACAAATTCGTAGAAGGCCACCTTCACCTCGTAGTCGAGGTCGAGAGCGATGGATTCGGACCCGCGCTCGGCCATCGCGGCTTCGCGCACCGCGACGTCGCCGCGCAATCCGCGCTTACCCGGGAACGGTATCTTCTGCATGAGCAAGAGCTCCGAGCGTCCCTTCATCATCTCGGACTCGGGAGACGCGACGTAATAGCCGTACAGCAGGGCGGGGTCGGGATATCCCTTCACGGCGCCAACGCGCTCGCGCGCCGCGCGCGCGCTCGCGACGGCCGCTGCGGTGCCCGCGTTATTTGCGCGAGCGAGGGCCAAGTATTCTCCGAGCGTGTCCGGCCCTTTTCCGACGGGCGGTTGCGCGGCCGCCGCAGCGGCAAGCAGCGCAACCAAAACGACGGCGAGGTACGCGGTGAGGTCTCTCATAGGCGATTCATCGAGTCGAATCCATGCCCCGCACCGCAATCCTGGTGCCGCCGACGGCCCGTTCCTTGCAGCGCAGTAACGTGATTCTTCGCACGCTATTACGTCGTCGATGATCTCCGGTCGCTCCCGCGCGATCGCCGCGCATGGCGAATATTCTACACTTTTGTACAAATGACTGATCGAAAAAGGCGGCCGTGCGGGGGCTTTCGGGGAAATTGGCGTGCTGCTACTTGAGCGGACTCGTTGAACGGCCCGCGAGGCATCGCGTATATTGAGCACGACTCTCGCACACCCGTTCCCTCTGGAGTATCACCATGGTCAAGAGAAAGAGACGATTCGCCGTCGGCATCGGCGTCATCCTGGCGGCACTCGGTTACTTCGCGTTCGTCGGATATCAAGAGGGAAAGGCGTACTACAAGACCATCGACGAAGTAGCCGCGATGGGCGCCGACGCCGCGGGCAAGCGATTGCGCGTGGCGGGTGTGGTTCAGCCGGGCTCGATCGTGCGCGAGGGCAACGAGCTCACGTTCACGCTCGCGCAGCTGACTGAAAACGAGACCAGCTCGCTCACGGTTGCTTACACCGGCACCCAGCCCATTCCCGACACGTTCAAAGACGGCGCCGACGCCATCGTCGAGGGACACCGGCAAACGGACGGAACCTTCGCGGCCGATCACATCCAAGCCAAGTGCGCGTCGAAATACGAAGCCAAGTATGGTGCGAACGCGCAGCACCCGAGCCACATCCCCATGGGCGGGCAAGCCGACTCGGCGTCGGGCGGTTCTTACTAAATGCCCGAGTTTGGTAGCTTTTCCGTCGTTCTCGCGCTGACGTTCTGCATCTACGCGATGTTCGCGCTCTTCCACGGCGCGAAGACGGGGCGCCGCGATCTGGTCAAGAGCGGCGAGCACGCGGTCTACGCGATGTTCGGGTTCGTGACGCTGGCCGTGGTCGCGCTCGAAGTGCTCCTCGTTCGCAGCGATTTCTCCATCGAATACGTGGCCGGCTATTCCAACCGCGACCTTCCGTTCTTCTACAAGTTGGCGTCGCTGTGGGGCGGTCAGAAGGGCTCGCTCCTGTTTTGGTCGTGGATCCTCACCATGTACGGCGCGCTGGTCGCGCTTCGAAACCGGCGCTACGCCGGCAAGCTCATTCCCTACACGCTCGGCATCCTGTGTGTCACGAGTGCTTTCTTTCTCATCCTGAATACCTTCGCCGCCAATCCGTTCGAGCGCCTGGTGATGGATCACGGCGACGGTGTGAAGCGCGCGTTCACCCCACCCGACGGGAAGGGGCTCAATCCGCTCCTCCAGCACCCCGCGATGGTGATTCACCCGCCGATGCTGTACTTGGGCTACATCGGTTTCGTGGTCCCGTTCGCGTTCTGCTTGGGCGCATTGTTGACGCGAGAGCTGGGCTCGGCGTGGATCAAACTGGCGCGGCGCTGGACGCTGACGGCGTGGCTGTTTCTCGGGACGGGAGTTCTGCTCGGCGGTCGCTGGGCCTACGTCGAATTGGGCTGGGGCGGCTACTGGGCCTGGGATCCGGTCGAGAACGCCTCTTTGATGCCGTGGCTCACGGGTACCGCCTTCCTGCACTCGGTGATCGTGCAGGAGCGCAAGAACATGCTCAAGATATGGAACGTGGTGTTGATCCTCGCGACCTACCTGCTCGCGATCTTCGGCACTTTCTTGACGCGCAGCGGCATCGTGTCGAGCGTGCACGCGTTCGCGCAGTCGTCGATCGGCACCTACTTCGTCGTGTTTCTGTCGCTGATAGGGGCGTTTTCGATCTACCTCGTGCTCACGCGCCTGGAGTTCCTGAAAAGCGACAACGAGCTCGATTCGTACGCGTCCCGCGAGGCGAGCTTCCTCTTCAACAATCTGGTCTTGCTGGCGGCGTGTTTCGCCGTTCTGTGGGGCACCATCTTTCCCGTCATCTCGGAGTTGATTCAGGGCGAACAGGTGACGGTCGGGGCACCCTTCTTCAATCGCATCAACGTGCCGATCGCGCTCTTTCTTCTGTTTCTAACCGGCGTGGGACCGCTGCTCGCGTGGCGCAAGACCTCGTTCGAGAGCATGCGGCGCATCTTCTTATGGCCGACGATCGCGTTCGTGCTGGTGGCGAGCGCGACGGTCGCGTTCGGCGCGCGTTCGATCTACGCGGTGATTGCCTTCGGCCTGGCGGGATTCGTCACCACCACCTTGGTGAGCGAGTTCGCGCGCGCGACCCGCGCGCGTCGTCGCAACACGGGTGAGAACGTGCTGGCCGCGCTGATCGGTATCACCGCCACCAACAAGCGACGCTACGGCGGCTACATCGTCCACTTCGGGTTCGTGCTCCTCATGATCGGGTTCACCGGCCAAGCCTTCACCACCGAGGGCTGGGGCGAAGTGAATCAGGGCGACAAGTTCACCATCGGGCACTACCAATTCGAGTGCCTCGCGATACAGGACGTCGAAGACCCGAACTTTGTCGGCATGAGTGCTACCGTCGCGGTGTTGCGGGACGGCAAGAAGCTCGCGACGCTTTCGCCCGAGAAACGACACTACGCCGCCAGCGATCAAACCACTTCCGAGGTGCGCATCCACCACACGCTGCGCGAAGACGTCTACGTGGTGTTCGCGAATGTGAACGAAGAGACGGGCAAAGCGGTGATGCAGGTGTGGATCAATCCGCTCGTGCAGTGGGTGTGGATCGGCGGCTTCGTGATCGTGTTGGGCACGCTGGTCACTCTGCTGCCCAATCGCCGCGAGCGCGCGATCGCGAGACAGAAGCAGATGGTTGAACGACTGCTCACCGAGTCGGAGCGGGTGGCGCGCGTTTCCATGTTGCTGATCGCATTTGCCGTCGCGGGTGCGACGGCTTCGTACGCCCAGTCGGCCAAGACCACGCTGCGCGATCCCGTGCAGGCAACGCGGTTCAACGAGATCTCGGATCGCCTCATTTGTCAGTGCGGGTGCAACATGGTGCTGCGCGTGTGCAACCACCAGAACTGCCCCTCCGGGATTCCGATGCGCCACTCGATCGAAAAGCAGATTTTGGAAGGAAAGGATGACGACACCATCGTTGCGAGCTTCGTCTCCGAGCACGGCATGAAGGTGTTGTCGTCGCCGCCCGCCTCGGGCTTGAATCTCGCCGCCTGGGTCATGCCGGGCTTCGTGTTGGGAATGGGCCTGTTGGCGGCGTGGTATTTCGCCGGGCGCTGGGCGACCAAGCGCAAGCTCGCCATCGCGCGAGCGACCGCGCCCTCCGTCGACCCGGCGCTGCGCGCGCGCATCGAAGACGAGCTGAAGGGTTAGCATGGAGCTGCTCGCCATTGGAATCCTCTCCGCCGTCGCACTCGCGTTCGTTGCGTATCCGCTCGTGTCGTCGAAACGCCACCTCTATTATCTCGACGACATGCTCGGCAGCGGCGAACAGAAGAAACTCGCGTACCTGTATTCGCGGCGCAGCGTGGTCTACGACAACATCCGCGACTTGGACGGCGAGTTTCAGATGGGCAAACTTTCGGCCGCCGACCACCAGCGTTTGCGCGACAGCTTGATGGCGGAAGCGGCCGCCATCGTGCAGGCGATCGACGAGGCGCACGTTCGCCGCGAGGTCGAAGACACGATCGAGCGCGACGCTCGCTCGCGGCGGAAGATCACGTGACCCGCAACTTGCTGGTGTCGTTCTTCCTCGCGTGCGCGCTGCCGGCGCACGCCTTCACGATTCGCGGCACCGTGGTCAACGGAACCACGGGTGCGACGCTGCCAGACGCGAAGGTGGCGGTCGTCAATCCTGCGGGCGGCATGCTGCAGGAGCGCGAGGTGGAAGCGCGGGGGGGACGATTCGAGATCACCGGCCTCGATCCGCAAGCCCCCATCTATCTGCTGCGCGTCGATTACGACGGAGTCCCTTACAACGTCCCCATTCGCGTCGACGGGACCGACCACGACGTCACCGTCAACGTGTACCAATCGACCTCGTCGTGGGACGGCATTCGCGTCAGCGCGCCGCACCTGGCCGCGTCGTGGCAAGGGACTCACCTCGCCATCGAGCAGCTGTTCGAGATCTCGAACGAGAGCTCGCCTCCGCGCACCGCCACCGGCGAAACAGGATTCTTCAAGCTGTTCATTCCTGCCGACATCGATAGCATCAATGCGTGCTTCGTGACCTCACTGGGCGTTCCGGTCGATCGCACGCCCATGCCGACCGGCGAGCCCGGCGTGTATCGCATCGAGTATCCGATTCGCCCGGGACTCACGCGCGTCGGCATCGCGTACAAGGTGCCCTATACCGACGCGCGCTACACGCTGAACGCGAAAGCGCTCTACGACCTCGAGCACGTGTTCGTCTTCGCCGTCGACCCCGAGATGACGATCACGAGCCCGACGCACACGCTGCAGCCGAGCGAGCCCGTGCACGGGATGACGGCCTACTCGATCCACGGGGTGGCGAAGGAATCGACGCTGACGCTGGCATTCGCCGGCGGTACCAGCCAAGCGCTCGGCGCCGGACAGGACGTGCACGTCGTTCCCAACGACGCCCATCGCCTGGCGTTGTTCGCGATGGTGCCACTGCTGCTCGCGCTGCTGGGCGTGGTCGGTGTCACCCAGAAGAACGCCAATCCGCTCGCCGACCCACGCGTGCTGCGCGCGCACTACGACCTCTTGGTCCGCCGCCTCGCGCGGCTCGACGACTTGCACACCGCCGGCGCCGTGTCGGCCGACGCGTACCGTGCCTCGCGCGACGAGATGTCGGCGCGCTTGGGGGCACTCGCGATGAAGATGCGCTCGGTCGAAGAAACCGCACCGACGCCGGATCGGTCGGCCGAGCCCGCGCCTGCAACGAGCGAGAGCGTTTCCCGATAAATCTATGGATTCGTCGACACCCGCACTCGCGTGCGAGCGGCTCACGAAGCGATACGGGCGTGTCCCCGCGCTCAAGTCGGTGGACATCGCCGTGCACGCGGGCGAGTGTGTGGCCGTCTTCGGCCGCAACGGCGCCGGCAAGACCACGTTGCTGCACATCGCCGGTTCGCTCATCCGTTCGTTCGAGGGCGAGGTGCGGGTCTTCGGCGCGAGACGAAAGGACGCGGACGCGCACACGCGTCGCGCGGTCGGCCTCGTTCTGCACGAGACGTGCCTCTACGACGACCTGTCGGTGATCGATAACCTGCGCTTCTTCGCGCGCCTTTACGGTGTGGCCGACTACGAGTCGCGCGCGCGCGCGCTGCTCGCGCGCTTCGGCCTCGACGATCGCGCGGACTCGGTGGTGCGAACGCTCTCGCGCGGGATGAAGCAGCGCCTCGCGATCGCGCGCGCGCTGGTCCACCGTCCACGCCTACTCTTGATGGACGAGCCGTTCACCGGCCTCGACGAGCCCGCCAGCCAGTCGTTGGTCGCGGTGTTGCGCGAGTTCGTGGGCGCCGGCGGCGCGGTTGTCTTGAGCACCCACGACGTCGAGCGCGCCTTCGAGGTCGCGACACGAGCGCTGATACTGGAGCGCGGGTCGGTGACGCTCGATCGCGCGGCGGCCGAGATCGACCCGGCGGCGTTTCGACACGCGTACTGGCACGTCCTCTTCACCGGAGCCCCCCGCTCGTAGGCGACATGCTGCGCACCGCCGGCGTCGTACTTTGGAAGGACTTGCGCATCGAGCTGCGCACGCGCGATGCCGTGAGCACCGCACTCGTGTTCAGCATTCTCGTGCTCGTGATTTTCAACTTCGCGCTGGACGTCAACACGCCCGAGATGCGCCGGCTGGCGGCGGGATTCTTTTGGGTGGCGTTCGCGTTCGCGGGGACCCTCTCGCTCAGCCGGTCGTTTGCGCTGGAGAAGGAATCGGGCGCTGGTCGCGCACTCGCAATCGCGCCCGTCGACGCGGGGGGCGTCTTTCTCGGCAAGTGCCTGGCCAACGCCGTCTTTCTCTTGGCTACGCAAACGATTTCGCTGCCGTTGTTCGTGATCTTCTTCGACGTCTCCATCGCGCGCGCGTGGGCGCTGGCCGTTTCCTTCGCGCTGGGGTCGCTCGCATTTGCGGCCACGGGGACGTTGTTCTCGGCCATCGCATCGAACACGCGCATGCGCGAGCTCTTGCTGCCGCTGTTGTTCCTGCCACTGAGCGTTCCCGCGCTGATCGCCGCCGTCGAGACGACGTCGTTCGCCCTCGGCAACACGGAGAGCGCTTCGTTCTGGTTTACGCTTCTGATAGTCTACGACGTCGTGTTCTTGACCGTATCGCTGCTCGTGTTCGAGTACGTGCTGGAGGAATAGATGGCTCGTACCGCCTCGAAGGTCCTCGATATCGCGCTGTTGCTCGCCATGGGGAGTGCCTTCGCGATGATCTTCTTCTACGCGCCGATCGAGAGCGAGATGGGCATCGTGCAGAAAATCTTCTACGTGCACGTGCCGCTGGCGTGGAACGCGTTCTTCGGTTTCGCGATCGTGTTCTTCGCGAGCTTTCGCTTCCTCGCCACGCGCGATCCCAAGTGGGACGCGCGCGCGTTGTCGGCGGCCGAAGTCGGGGTGCTATTCACGACCCTGGTCTTGATCACGGGCCCGATTTGGGCCAAGCCGGTGTGGGGCATCTGGTGGACGTGGGACGCGCGGCTCACGCTCACGCTGGTGCTGTGGCTGATCTACGTCGGTTATCTGATGCTGCGCCGTTACGTCGAATCCCCCGAGAGGCGCGCGGTGCTGGCCGCGGTGGTGGGCGTCACCGGCTTCATCGATGTCCCCTTGGTCTACTTCGCGATTCGGTGGTGGCGGACACAGCACCCGCAGCCCGTCATCGCGGGTGGTGAGGGCTCGGGACTCGATCCGCGCATGGCGACGACCCTGTGGGTATGCGTGGCGGCGTTCACGCTCCTGTTCGTGGCGTTGTACCGCCGTCGGCTGGCGATCGAAGGCCTGCGCGCACACGCCGAGGCACTCCGCGACGAAGCCGAGGCGGCGCACGTGGAAGGAGCACGGTCATGACGTGGCTCTTGGCCGCGTACGCGGCGGTTGTGATCGCGGTTGCTCTGTATTGGGTACGCCTCGGCCGCTTGCGGCGCGCGCTCGCGACCGAAATCGAAGCCGCGAAACGACCGCGCTAGGTCTCCACGACGACGCGGAGGCTTGCCCCGTGCTCGCCGTCCGCATACAATAGGGGCGTCCGCTGGCCCCACCCAGCGTTGGGGATCCATGAAGCCGAGCAAGCCCAACTCGTCCAAGTCACCCGCGAACGTGCCGCAGCGAGAGACCCGCATTCACGAGGACCTCGCCTTGATCGAGATGATCCTCGCCGGCTCGACCGCGCACTGGCACGCCTTCGTCGATCGCTACGCGGGGTTGATCTACAGCGTGATCCGCCGCCAGCTCTTCGCCGAAGACGAAGACGACGTTCGCACCGTCTTCGCGGATGTACTCGAGGCGCTCTATCGCGGCAAGCTCTCCGAGTTTCGTGGCAGCTCCGAGCTCTCGACGTGGCTCATCGTGGTGTCACGCGGCAAGGCTCTCGACCACCTGCGCCACATTCAAGGCCGCCGCAAGAACCCGCAAGGCTGGGAAGATCTCTCGAAGCTCGAGCGGCTCGTCTTCAAGTTCCACTTCGTCGAAGGCCTCGGCTTCGACGCCGTCATTCAATCGCTGCACTCCGCCGGCCTGCGCGCCAACGCGGAGGCGGTCGCGCACGCGGTCCTGAAGATCGAAGCGACCATCGACAAGCATTATCTGCGGCGCCTCGAGTCCGACGCCAAGGCGCCGGCCCTGGGCGTGGTGTCGGGCCGGCTCCTCGACTACCTCAAGCACATGGAGTTCGAGCGCGAGCGCGCCGAAGAGGATCCGGACCAGAGCTTCACCCGGGACGGTATCGACCGGATGGCCGCGCGCGTGCGCGAGCTGCTCGCCGATCTCTCCGACGAGGAGCGCGAAGTGGTACGCCTGCGCTTCGAGGAAGGCCGGACGGCCCAGCAGATCGCGAGCGAACGCGGGCTATCGGGGCAGCGGAGGGTCTATACCATCCTGGATGGGGCGCTTCGAAAGCTCCGGCGGCTGATGGATCGCGAGCCGGGCGACCGTTAAATGGGTATTGGAATCGTGAAGCGGGGTCCGTCTCTAAAGGATCGAGTGAATGCAAGAGGGAGTGAAATTACCTCCCGAAAGCCAGCAACATGACCGAGCTACACCTCACCGACGAGCAACTTGCCGCGCTTGCCGACGACTCCATGTCGGAGGCGGATCGGGCCCTCCTCATTGAGCACGTCCGATCGTGCAACCCATGCCACGATAGCTACTTGGACACGATTCGATACCGCGCCATCCTGCTTGCGGACGCCTCCGTGTTCCGGGCTCCGGACGAGTTCGTCCGGCGCGCCAAAGGAATCGCGAGGCCGGGCGTACGGGGTCACGAGAGGGTCGAGCGCCGCCCGCGTCGCTGGTTTGCCCCGCCGGTGCTGGCGGCGGCGAGCGCTGCCACGATCGCGGTCGCGGCGGTCGTCATGTGGCAATCCGGGGTCCGGATCGGCGGCAATCGCTACCAACCCTATTTCTCTCCGCTTCAGCAGGCCGCGGCGAGTGCCTCGGCGGAAGGCTCCATCGTTCTCCCGGGTACCGAGGACGCGGCCGCAGTCACGTCGCCGCTCCACCGGAGCGGTTTTGTGCAGGCCGACGAGACCATCGAATCGGCGCTCTCGCAGCTCAAGCGCGCGTATCGCGACGACGCCAACCCCGAGGTCGCGCAGTGGCTCATCAGCGGCTACCTCGCCACCGGAGAGCTGGAGGAGGCCCGTTTGTTTGCAGAGGACGCGCGCCTTCGCTTCTCCGACGACGCCCGCTTCCTGGTTCTCGATGCCATCGTCGCCTATCGATCCGAAGAATTCGACCGCGCTGAGCGCCTGCTGCAGGCCGCACTCGATGCCGAGCCGAACAATGGCGCCGCACTCCTGAATCTCGCGTTGGTCCAGTACGAGACGGGGCGTGCGGAATCCGCGCGCCGAACTCTCGAGATGGTCCGTTCACAGTTCCCGGGATCACCCCTGGAGGCCCGTGCGGAAGCGTTAATCTCCGATCTCCTAAACGGTTAGCGATTTTCTCCGACTTCCTTCAAGGCGACGGGGAATTCTCTCGGGAATTCCGCGCCGTCCGTCCGACCCTTTCTGTCAGGATCGGGTGATAGTGGATTCGAAGCCGTCTAAAGGGGCGAGACGTAACGAATCCGCCGCCCGGTCCCAAACACACTTTGACCTCCCGACGCTTGCCGCCCCACCGGTGGTTGGGAGGACGCGAAAAATCGAGACCCCACCCACCAGAAATCGAGACCCCACCCACCCTCGAACTCGCGGCTAACAGGCCGCGAGTTCTTTGTGTATAATCCCGTCCGACTACGTCGCTTGTGGACCGGGATGAACATCGGATCGCACCCTCACCTTCTCCCTCTCACGTTGACGCTGCTTTTGCTTGCGATGTCCTCGCAACCCGTCCGGTCCGCCGAACCACCTAAAGTCACGCTGGTCATCCATGGCGGTGCCGGCACCATCGTTCGCGACAAGATGACGCCGGAGCGCGAGGCCGCATTGCGCGCGGCACTCACCGAGGCGCTCAATACCGGCTATCAAATCCTCGAAAAAGGTGGGTCGAGCCTCGACGCGGTCGAGGCCGCGGTCTGTGTTCTCGAGGACTCGCCGCTGTTCAACGCCGGCAAGGGTGCCGTCTTCACGAGTGAAGGAAAGAACGAGATGGATGCCGCCATCATGGACGGTGCGACGCGCAAAGCGGGGGCGGTGGCTTCGGTCGAAGGAATCAAGAACCCCGTGCGCGCGGCGCGCAAGGTGATGGAGCAAACGAGCCACGTGATGCTGGTGGGTGAAGGCGCGGAGAAGTTTGCTCGCGAGCAAGGACTCCAGTTCGAGGACAGCGCGTATTTCTTTACCCAAGAGCGTTGGGACGAGCTCAAGCGAACGCAAGAGAAGGAAAAAGAACTCAAGAAGGAATATGGATCGCTTGAGTTCCCGCACACCCACTTGGGTACCGTGGGCGCGGTAGCGCTGGACCGCAACGGCAACCTGGCGGCCGCAACGTCGACCGGAGGGCTGACCAACAAGCGTTGGGGGCGCGTGGGCGATTCGCCCATCATCGGCGCCGGCACGTATGCCGACAACGCGACCTGCGCCGTCTCGGGCACGGGCCGCGGCGAGATTTTCATTCGCTGCGCCGCCGCGCACGAGGTTTCCGCGCTCATGCGCTACCGAAGCCTTTCGGTGGAGGAAGCGGCCCAGCACGTCGTTCAGAAGGAGCTGGTCGAGCTCGGCGGGGAAGGGACCGGCGGCTTGATCGCACTCGACCGTCAGGGCCGTTTCGCGATGGAATGCAACACGCCGGGGATGTACCGCGGCTACATCGCGGCGGCCGGCAAACCCCACACCTTCATTTATCGTGACGAATAGGTTCGACCGATGAACATCGAGCTCATCGTCGTCCCTCGCACCGATCACATCACCCACGTAAAGCTTGTCGGACGCCTGGACATGTTGGCGATGAAGACTGTCGACGTTCGCTTCCACGGCGAGACCGCCGCGCGCGATCAGTCGACCATCGTCGACCTGTCGCAGCTCGAATTCATCACGTCGCTCGGCATCGGCATGCTGTTCGGTTGCGCGAAGTCGTTGCGGCGCAAAAACCGAACCATGGTGCTGCTCGGCTGCACCGGTTTCGTCGACTCGGCTCTACGAACGGTCGGCGTGCACGAGGTGATCCCGCTCGCCTCGACGATGGAGGAAGCCCTCGGAATGGCCCGCGATGCAGGGTCGTGAACGATGGCCATCCTCCGCCTCACACTTTCGAACCAGCTCGACGAGCTGGTGCGCATCAATGCGCTGACCGAATTTCTGGACGAAGAAGGCGTTCCCCCCGCGATTGCGCAGCGCGTCAAGCTGGTGGTCGAGGAGCTGGTGGTGAACGTGATTCAACACGCCTTCGACGACGGCGGGAAACACTCCATTCTCCTCGACGTTCGCACGGAACCGGGCGGGGTCACCATCGTGGTCGAGGACGACGGCAAGCCGTTCGATCCCCGCAAGGCACCCACGCCAGCCGCCAAGGAGTTGATGGAAGCGGGAAAGCGAGGCGGCCTGGGGATGACGATCATCAAGAAGGTCGTGCGCGATTTGGACTACGAGCGCACCGAGGGAAGGAATCGCGTGCGCGCGTTCATCGCGTACTCCGCTCCCGGAAGGTAAGAAGACTCGCTTTTCGCCTCGGCGCGCGTCGCGTACTCTCTTCCTCCATGCGCGCGAGCTCTTTTCCGCTCTTGGCGACCGCCGCTCTGTGTCTGCTGGCGCCGTTGACGACGCGCGCGGAGAACCCTGCGCAGCCGTTCGACCGGTTGGATGTCGGCCTCTACGGCGCCGCCAACGCCAACCGCAACCAATTCCATTCCTATTGGGATGCCGGTTACGCGGGCGCCGTCGACTTCGTGACCCCCTTCTACGTCGGTCGCGCTTCTCTCCTCGTACGCGTGGGGACCAACGATGCCATCCCGAACGCCGCCACCGCCGGCTTCACGTCGGTGTTCGGCGCGCTCGGTTGGCGCGTCGGTCGTTCGCTGGTCGAAGACGTCCGCGCCGACATCGGCCTGCACGTCGGCTTCACGGAGTGGATTTTCGATTCGGAAGCGAAGTCGGCGGTTCGCTACGAGCTCGAGCTGGTCACCGAAGCGAGCGTTCGCGCGGACTACGAGTTCGCGGCGCGCTGGCATGCGATCGCGGAGGCGTCGTACCAGTTCACGTTCACCTATCATCGCATCGAGATGGTCTACGTTTCGTTCGGTCTCGCGCGATCGTTCGGCGCCCCGGGGTGGGTTCGGGGCGTGTTCCAATGAAGCGTGCACCCGCCGCGGCGCTCGCGGTGGTACTCCTTTCACACGCACACCCGGCGGCGGCACGGTGCGTCACCATTACGCGCGCGCAGCTCGAAGCGGCGGGAGCGACTCGCATATCCGACGCGATGCAGCTCCTCGACGCGTGGTTGCCCGCATCCAACGACATGTACACCTGGATGCCGACCGCGCGCGCACTCACGCCTCCGCGCTCGACCGCGTGGTCGGTGGTGCTCGACGGGCAGCCGCTCGACGTCACCGTGTTCGACGCGGTCCACCTCGAGCTGGTGCCGGTGGCGATGGCGGAGATCGACTCGATCGTGTTCACAGACGCCGTCGATCGATCCACGCTCGGCACCGGGTGGGAATCATCGAATGCGCGCATCGAGATTCACACCGGACGCGCGTCACCCGGCTGGATGGTGGGAATCAGCGCCAGCGGCGGCAACGAGATCGGCGACCCGGGGCCCTATCGTGACACGGCGCTCGCGACTCCCAACGTCGACGCGATCGGCCCCGACGCTTCGGTGTGGATTGCGCGCGGAGCGCGCGATTGGTACGCGTCGGTGTCGGGTGCGATGATGCAACACCCCTTCACCGATCCCGCGATGCGCGTGAGCACGACGGACGCGGTGACGACGCTTCGCCCGGGTGCCACGCCGCCGTCGACCTCGGGCCCGATGTCGTGGCTATACGAACCGAACTGGCCGACCGTGCTTCGCTTGTCGTCCGCCCTGCGCGCGGGTGTGCGCGCGGGCGGTGGGTGGCACGAAGGTATCGCCGCCGTCGCGGACGCGCGTCGCTATTTTCACTACTCGGAACCGTTCGGAAGCGAAGTCCCCACCGACCAGCGATCGCTGTTCGGCGGTGTCACGGGTTCGGTGAGCGCGGGGCATCGAACGCGCGTCGGATATCGCGCTCTCGCTTCGAGGAAGGAGCTCACCGACCAGGAGCAGGCGCTCGCGTTCGACTACCACTGGTCGTCACAGCGGCTGGGCGGGGGCGCCGGCGTCGCGCACACACGCGGGCGAACGCAAGTCGAAGCATTCGCGGGTGTGGAGAACCGAAGCGTCGAGACGGTAGACACGCTCACCAAAGATGAAGACACCTTCGTGCGCGCGGGGGCGCGCGTCGCGCGCGCGTTCGGACGGTCGAATGGAGCCGATCTCGAGCTCGCGACGACCTCCGACGGCGACGACGAGGCGCTTTCGCTGGCCACGCGACTGCATTGGGTGGTGCGTCCGGCGGACACGGTGTGGGTGCGGGTCGCGATGCAGGAGCGGTTGTTCACCGAGAGCGACGATCTTTGGCTGTGGTCGTCGCGCGGATACGATCTCTTGCAGCGACAAGGCACTTCGTATTCGATCGACGGCCCGGTGACGCGAACGCGCGTTGCGTCGGCGGATGCCGGCTGGTCGTCGAGCGGGATGCTGGGCGGCGTCGAGGTGAACGTCGGCGTGCGTCGCTTCGACGACGCGTACGTGGAGACACGTAACTTCACCTACGACGCGGCGACCTGCGCCTTCGCGTCGCCGACGCGCGTGGTGACGGGCCAATCGGGGCACGTGGGAATCGTGGGTGCCGCGTTCTACCACGCGCTCGGCAGCCAGTCGGGCGGTAATTTCTCGTGGACCTACCTCGAAGAATTCGACTCCGATCCAGCGTTCGGCACCACGTGGCAAACCGTACCGCGACATCGCATCCGCTACACGGTGTGGGCGCGACCGCGAGCGACGTGGGCGATGTGGGCGCGCGTGTCTCACTACTCGCCGACCCTGTGGACCGATTACGCCGGCGTCGACGGCGTGACGTGCGACGTCGACGGCGTCTGGGTCACCTACCACTCCCGCGTCGACGGCGCCACCTTTCTCGACGCCATGGTTCAACACGGCATGTGGCGGCAGCGGCTGTGGGTGGACGTCGTCGCGCGCAACGTCTTCGACGCCGACGTCCACTATCATCCGGCGGGTGCGTCGTTCGATTTGACGCTGCTGGTTCAAGCGAGGCTTCGATGGAGCGATTGATGCGAGGCTGCGCGTGCGCGTTGCTGCTTTCAATTTTGGTGGCGCCCGCGCGCGCCGACGAGTGCGACGTTACCTGGTCGTCGGTAGGCGAGGACTTCGAGGCGTTGTTCGAAGCGCCCTTCCACATGGACAAGGACGCGGCGTATCTGACGCTCGGCGTCACGGCGGTGACCGGCGCTTCGATAATATGGTGGGACGACGACATCGATCGTTACGTGCAGCGCAAGCCAGATTCGTTTCCGTATAACGCGATGCACCAACTGTCGCGCATCGCTTCATGGTACGGAGAGAGCAACCGGAATGCGCTCATCACGTGCGCTGCGGTGACCGGTGCGGTGGCACTGGGCGGTGTCATCGCGGACGACGACGAGGTTCTCGACACCGCTGCCATCATGGCCGAAGCGCAAGCGTTTACCTTCGTGCTCAACGCCGCGGTCAAGTTGGTGATCGGGCGCAAGCGCCCGCACGCCGGCGATTCGCACGACTTCGACTTTCTGGTTTCGCCCGGCGATTCGGATACCCAGGCGTTTCTCTCCGGCCATACTGCGGTGGCCTTCGCGCTGGCGGGCGCGGCGGCAGGACGACATCCGCACTGGTACGTCGAAGTGCCCGGCTACACGTTTGCAGTCGCCGCCGGATTGCAGCGCGTCGATTCGCGCGCCCACTGGATGTCGGACGTCATCTCGGGCGCGTTCTTCGGTTATGCGATCTCGGAGCTCTTGGTCGATCGCCACCAGTGCGACGACGACGGCGATCCCGCGTCGCCGACGGTATCGCTCACGTTCCGATTCTAGGGCCCCTTGACTTCGCCCCCAGCGCTCCGCATGATCTTCGCGTTGCACCCCAAGGAGGAAATCGTGCGTCGTGGTTTTAGCCTGGTCGCGTGGATGGGTGTGGGAGCGATGGCTGCGTGGGTCGGTTGCGGTGGCTCGACGAGTTTCGGCGGCAGCGTGGGCGGCGGTGGTGTGGGAGTGGGCGCCGGGACGGCCGGAGTGGGCGCGAGCACGGGAGGATTCGGGATGGCGATGGGAGTCGACGAGCACCGTCGCGACGTCGAGGAGTGGTATCAGGGGCGCCTCAAGCGTTTGCAGGGCGAAGACGGCTGGCTCACCTTGGTCGGATTGTTCGCGCTTCCGGAGGGTCGTCATCGCTTCGGATCGGCGCAAGACAACGAGTGCGTCTTTCCGCACAGCGCCCCCGCCCACGCGGGTACCATCGTGGTCGAAAACGGGGCCGTGCGATTGGAAGCGGAGCCGGGTGCGGGTCTCACCATGAATGGAGCGCCGGTCGAAAAGACCGCGCTCGCCACCGACAAGGACGGCGCCGATCCCACCGAGATCACGGTCGGCACCATCAAGTTTTACGTCATCGACCGGCCGGGCAGCTTGTACCTCCGCGTCAAGGACTCGGCGAGTCCCGTGCGCAAGGAGTTCGCCGGCATCGATCGCTTCAAAGTGGATCGCGACTGGCGCGTCGCGGCGCACCTCGAGCGCTACCATCCGCCCAGAAAGCTCACGGTCCCCAACTTCGTCGGTTTCGAAGAGACGGTGGAGTGCCCCGGCGTCTTGACCTTCCGAGTCGGCAACGCCGAGTACCGGCTCGAGCCGATGTCGGAGTCGGAAGAGGACATTTGGATCGTCTTCGGCGACGCGTCCAACGGCCACGACACCTATGGCGGCGGTCGCTTTGTGTATATTCCCGCCCCGGATGCCGAGGGAAACACCGTGATCGACTTCAACAAGTCGTACAACCCGCCGTGCGTCTTTACCGCGTACGCGACCTGCCCACTCCCGATTCGCGAGAACGTACTGCCGTTTCGCGTCGACTCGGGCGAGAAGGTGTGGGGCGAGGCGCACTAGGGTCTTGCGCTAACGCAATCGCACGCGCTACGATAAGCGCGGAGTTCGCTCCGCCCAATGTCCGTGTCTCCTAAACGTCGTCCGATACTTGCCGCCTCGACGGTGTGCCTCGCGCTCGCCGGCTGCTACGTCCAATCACTCCACACCCTCGCCTCCGACGACGTCATGACCTTCGATGCCGAGCTGGTCGGCACGTGGGTGGCGGAGGAAGACGAGGAGTTCGTGTTCACCCTCATCGACACGACGCGCGGCACGTACGCGCTCTTGTGCGACGAAAGCGGATCGCAGGCGCGCTTCGACGCATTCCTGGTCGAGCTGGGCGGCAGTACCTTCCTCGACATCTATCCGGAGGAGCCGCAAACCGAGAACGGCTTCTACAAGGATCACCTGATGCGCGTGCACAATATTCTGAAGCTCCAGCGCGACGCCGATACGCTGTGGTGGCGGACTTCGACGCCGAAGTGGCTCGCGACCATGATCGCTCAAAAGAAGGTGACGATCGATCACGTGCCGCTCGACGGTGCCGTCCTCCTCACTGCCACTACCAAGGACCTGCAGAATCTCGTACGCAAGTACGCCAAGACCCCGGAAGCGTTCACCGAGCCGGTTCGCCTCCGCCGCATGTAGATTCTTCTCGGATGCCGTAAGACATCCCCGACCGCCCCGACCAAAGCTCCAATCCGAACGGGCCTCCGGGTTCGTAGGGATCTGGTAACGATCGCAACGACCCATTCGCTGGAGGCCGTCCATGGCTTGCAAAGTCGCCCTTCCCGCACTCCTCGTCTCGCTCGCTTGTGCAACCGATGTGGTCGCGCAGTCGTGGGTCAACTTGACCCCCGGGGGCGGTCCCGCGCCCTCCGCGCGTCGGAACGCGTCCGCCGTCCTCGATCCGGTGGAGAACCGAATGGTGATCTTCGCGGGAACGACGGCGGGTACGGCGAGCGTCTTGAACGATGTCTGGGGATTCGACCTCGATACCCATACGTGGGTGAATCTCACTCCGCCCGCCGGTCCGCCGGTTCCAGCACCGCGCCTGTTTCCCGCCAGCATCTACGACCCCTTCGGTCATCAAATGATCATGTGGTCGGGTCAAGGGCCGGGGATCTTCTTCAACGATGTGTGGTCGTTCGATCTTTCTTCCAACGCGTGGTCGCAGTTCACCCCGACCGGCGGGCCGCCCAACATTCGCTACGGTGTGGGCTACACCTTCGATCCCCTGGCGCGCGATCTCGTCACCTTCGCGGGCTTCACCAACCTGGGACGCTTCGACGACGTGTGGCGCTTCAACGACCCAGCGGACACGTGGACCAACGTCTCGCCGGCAACGGCCCCGGGCGAGCGCTGCCTGCACGCCGCGTGCTACGACGCGCTTCGTCACCGCATGATCATGTACGGGGGACAGGACAACGCGGGGGCGCTCGACGATTTGTGGGCGCTGGACCTCGACACGGACACGTGGACGGAGCTGACACCCGCGGTCAAGCCGAGCGGTCGCTTCTTCGCCTCCATGGTGTACGACGCCGCCAACCATCGCGCGACGGTGTTCGGCGGACAGACGACACTCGCGCTCGTCAATCAAGTGTGGGTGTTCGATTTGTGGACCAGCAAATGGACGCAGCTTGCGCCCAGCGGAACGCCGCCCAGCGCGCGTGCGGGGGCCGCCGGCATCTACGACGCCGCCAACGATCGCATGGTCGTCTTCGGCGGAACCGACGGTGCGGTGAAAAACGAAGTGTGGGCGATCGAGGATCTCTCGAGCACCGTGACGGGCACGCCGCCCACGACCTCGCGCGAGCTGACGCTCCATTCCAACCACCCGAATCCGTTCAATCCCACCACCACCCTTCGCTTCGAGATTGCATCGCGCGGTCGCGCGAGTCTTCGCATCTACGACGTTCGGGGCGCGCTGGTGCGGACACTGTTCGACGAGACGCGCGAAGGCGGCCCCGGCACGTCGACCTGGGACGGCCGCGACGATGCGGGGCGCGTGGTCAGCTCGGGCGTCTATCTATATAGCCTAAACGCCGGCGGAGAATCTCGAACGAGAAAGATGGTTCTGCTAAAGTAGTCCGCGTGAAGCGAAACCGGGCATGGTGTCTTTTGGCCGGCGCTATCGCGGTCGTGACCGCGGCGTGTCAAACGACGCCGCAAGACGAAAAGCGGTCGCTCGCAATCGCGGCTGAAGTAGAGCGGCTGGCGACCGGGCGCGTCCTGTGGCCCGGATTCGATCCGCTCACCGTTCCTCTCGCGATTTTCGACGGTAATCGCACGTATCTGTTTCGACATCCGAAGCCACCCCAGGGGTTCTCGCCGCTGGCCAACGCCAGACCCGCCGCTTTCGTGCTGCAAGGGCGCGACTCCGCTGTCACTTCGAACTCAAGCGCAGAAATCGGTGGCGTCATGACGGCGACCCTGCTCGCGGACGGAGCGCGAGAGGACCTGTCGTCGACCCAGCTCGCCGCCACCGCGATCCACGAGTCGTTTCACGTTTACCAGCGGCAGCGGCACCCGGGCTGGAGTGCAAACGAAGGCGGTCTATTTCTCTACCCGGTCGACAACGGTGAACTTCTCGCGCTTCGCAGGCTCGAATCCGCCGCCCTGCGTCGCGCGCTCGGCGCCACCGATTCCGCACAGACCGCGTGCTGGGTGCGATCGGCACTTGGGTTTCGTGACCAGCGGTTCGCCGGTACGGACTCCGCGTTCTCCACCTACGAGCGTCTCACCGAGTTGAACGAAGGTCTCGCCACTTACGTCGAGTTGGTCGCCGCCGGCCAGACGACCGTGGAGATCCCCCCGGACGAGTTTCCCGCCACGCGCGTTCGCGATCGCAGCTACGCCATCGGCCCCGCGCTCGCGTTCCTTCTGGATCGGGTGCGCCCGGATTGGAAGGCGCAGCTCGAAGGCGACGACAAGCAGGTTCTGGATTTGATGCTGCGATCGGCTGTCGGTGAAGCCGACAACGCGCGAGACACGGCGTGCTCTCTGACATCGGCCGAGGTGGCGAGCCTCGAAGCCACCGCGCTCGACGATGCGGAGAAAGTGATGGCAGCGCGCACCGAGCGACGCCGCGAATTCGACGACAAGACGGGCTGGCGAGTGGTCGTGCGGGCGGCGCCGGGTCACCCGCTTTGGCCGCAGGGGTTCGATCCCCTCAATGTGGAGAGGGTCGAGGGCGGTGTGCTGCACTCGCGGTTTCTAAAGCTTGGCAACGATGTCGGTAGTCTGCAAGTCATCGACGAAGCAGGCGTCGACCTGGAAGCGCTTACCGTGGGAGCGGGCGCGCACCCGTTGTTCAACGGCGTCGAAACCGTCACCGTGGCCGGGCTTGCGAAGCTGCCCGAAATTCTGACCGAGGGTCAGTCGCTTAGGATTAACGCTCCCGGACTCGCGGTCGATCTGAAGAAGGCGATCGCGTATGTGGTGTCCACCGACGTCCTAGTCCAGATTCAATAGGAAGATTGCATCGGAAGCGAACTGCTCCGACGCGGAACTCCGCGACGTACCAAGCCGCGATACGCCCGCTCTGCGCTCCGCCGTGGGTCGAAACTTGGCGAACCCTCCGGATCGCCGCGTAAATGACCCCACGCGTCGCTCCGCAATCGGGTAATATGCCTCCCAACCGCCCCCTCCGACCCCGTCCGCGGACGGGGCATGGGCATTGCAACTTCGTCTCCGCTACTTGTCTCCCATTGAAGGTGTCGCGTCTCGATGCTTCGGACCATCGTCCATATTTTCCTCGGCACGTTGCTGTGGATCGTGTTCGGATACTACTGGTATCTCGTCGTGCAGCAGCCCGTCACCGACCAAACCAAGCGGGCGCTCGCCATCGTGGGCTCGATCGTGGCCGTTATCACGATCTCCCAAGCCTTCTGGGTCCTCTACAACATTCGCATCGCGCGCTACGGTAAGCGCCGCGATCGACGGACCCTCGCCGAGCCGCCCGCAACGGACTTCTTGGGCCGCAGCTTCATCGCCCAGAGCGAAGACGCGCTGCGGAGTGCGCGTTATATCGAGATCCACGTCGTCGACATCGAAGACGAGAAGGAAACCATAAAGCACAAGCTCCTGCGTATTTCCGAGCTGGAGCCCGAGAGCCGATGATCGACATCATCGGCATCCTGGACGCCATCGAGTCCAACGTCGTCTACATGGTGTTGTTGTCCTTCTTCGCCTGGTATCCGCTGGTCTCGAGCGGGTCGCTCGTGATGGTTTCGATGCTCTATCACTTCCGCCGCGAACGGCCCGCCAACAAGCCCGACATCGACCCCAAGTTCACGCCCAAGTGCTCGGTCGTGATCGCCGCCTTCAACGAATCCGAGCACATCGAAGAGACCATTCGCGGCATCCTCGCCATCGACTATCCCGACTACGAGGTCGTGATCATCGACGACGGCAGCACCGACGACACGGCTGCCAAAGTGATGCCGTTCGTGCGCGACGGGAAGGTTCGCTTCGTGCGCAAGCTCGTGAACGAAGGTAAAGCGATGGCGCTGAACGACGGCCTTCGCTGCACCAACGGCGAGATTCTTCTCATCATGGACGCCGACGCGATCCCCGATCCGCTGATCCTTCGCCACGTCGTGCCGCACTTCAAGTACCCGCGCGTGGGCGCGGTCACCGGCAACCCGCGCGTGTTCAACCGCGACACCATCCTGGCCAAGCTGCAGGCGATCGAGTTCACCGCTATCATTTCGTTGCAGCGCCGCGCCCAGCGTGTGTGGGGACGCATTCTCACCATGAGCGGTGTGGTGGGCGCGTTCCATCGCACCGCCCTGATCGACGTGGGCTTCTACAGCCCCGACATGGCCACCGAGGACATCGACCTGTCGTGGAAACTCCAGCTTCGTTTCTGGGACATTCGCTACGAGCCGCGCGCGGTGGTGTGGATGCGGGTGCCGGCGACCATCGGCGGACTGTGGCGGCAGCGCCAGCGCTGGGCGCGCGGGCTCGCGCAGGTATTGCGGCGCCACGGCAGCGCGGCGATGACGTGGCAGCGCCGGCGCCTGTGGCCCTTGCTCATCGAATCGTGGCTGTCGATCGCGTGGGCGTACTGCTTCGTTCTTCTGACCGCGCTGTGGATCTTCTGCTACGCGGTCGGTTATCCGCCCGTGGGCGCGTCTCCTATCCCGAACTGGTGGGGCATGTTGATCGGCACCATGTGCTTGCTCCAGCTCCTCACCGGCGTGCTGCTCGATCGTCGCTACGACAAGCGCATTCCGGTCTATTACTTCACGGCCGTGTTCTATCCGCTCATGTACTGGATCATCATGGCCATCGTGACCTCGATCGCGACCCCGGGCCCGATGCTGCGCACGCCGAAGCAAGCCCCCGTGCGTTGGAAGCCGATTCGAGGCGAGGCGCTGTGAGGCGCGTCGTCGCGTACGCGCTGGTCTGCGCGTCGCTGCTCGCGGCGATGACGACGGGCGCGGAGGCGCAGAGCAGCCAGCGAACCAAGCGCGCGCAGGCGGCCGACACCACGCGCGTCCCCTTGCCGGACCCCGTCATCGCACCTGATCTGCCGCGCGCGATGGCGGTCCTCGATAGCGCGCGCGCAGCCGCTTCGGCCGACCGTCACACGGACGCAATTCGACTCTACCAACGCGCGATCGCGCTCTATCCGCCGCTCGCCGACGACATCGGCGTCGAGCTGGGGAACCAGTACACGTGGTCGGACCAGCCCGACTCGGCGATGATTTGGTATCAGCGCCATCTGGATCACCACCCCGAAGATTTGGACGCGAAGCTCGGCGTGGCGCGGTTGGTGAGCTGGCGCGATGACGTCGACCAAGCGGAGCGGCTGTACGACGAAGTGATCGCCGCGGATTCGTCGAACGTGGACGCGCGCTTGGGCAAGGCGCAAGTTGTCAACTGGTCGGGACGCCACCGCGAGGCGGCCGGGTTGTACCGCGCGATTCTCGCCGACGATCCCGACAACGTCGACGCGCGCGCGGGTCTCATGCAGGCGCAGCGATGGATGGGCCGCCCCGATGCGGCGGTCGCGATCGCCGATTCGGCACCGGCTCCCGTTCTGGATGGGATCGAGGCCGATATCGAGCGCTCCAGCGCGCCCGGTGTGTCGTACACCTACGAGCGGAACGAGGACAGCGACGAGATCAAACGTCGCTATCACACCTTCCGCGGCGGCATTTCTCCCAACCTCATGACGCGCACCAGCGCCGCGTACGGCCACGCCATCTTCGAGCAGCCCTTCCGTCCCGATGTGAAGCGCGACTGGTTCGCGCTCGCACTCGAGCGTCGCTTGTCGGAGGCGCTGGCGCTCAGCGCGAGCGCGGGCTACCAGTGGAACTCGTACGATCGCTCGGCGCTGGGCCCCGAGACCTACTGGCTCGACGAGTTCAATCTCGTCATCTTCGACGCGTACGCAACGCTCACCCCGCGCGACTGGACCCGCATCGACATCGGTCTCTCGCGCGGCTCGATCGACAACCCGGACGCCATCTTTCGCGGCATCTCGCGCGTTGAGCTCGCGGCCGGTCTCGACCAGCGCCTGCGCTCGAACCTGCTCTGGATCTCGTCCATCGAGTCGGCGTGGTACAGCGACGACAACAGCTCGTTCGGTCTGGGGACGCGGGTAGTATGGGAACCGCTGTGGCGATTGCCGATTTCGCTCAACCACCGCTTCAGCTCGTCGAGCGGATTCGCCTATTACGGGTTCAAGCGAACCAACGACAACGGCTACTACGACCCGCGCCAGTACTTGAGCTTCTACGAGGAGCTCGCGCTGTCGATGACGTTCTCCGAACGCGTGCGCGCGCGCATCGCCGGGCGGCTTTCATTGGACAAAGAAAACAGCGACGACTGGTTCGTAACCGGCCGAATCGAAGCTTCGGCGCGCTGGTCGATCTGGCGCGGTCTTGGTCTCTCCGCGGGATACACCAACTCCAACTCGCGCCTCGACTCGCGTCCCGGCTACGAGATCGACGGCTTCTACGTCACGCTCGACTACTTCTTCTGGTAACGTCATCGCCATGAGAGGACGAGATCTCGCGATTGGCCTCCTCGCGGCTACGGTCGCAGCGACCGCCTACGTCGCGGGGATGGGGCTCTTGGTTTCGAGGGGCTTCGACTCGTCAGGTAGCGTTCGCTTCGATGCCTCTCCGCCCGCGGGTTCGCTCGCCGACAGTCGACGCGCGACCGGCGTCCCCGTCCTCTGTTATCACTACCTGCGGGACAAATCGGATCCGCTGCGCCTCTTGCGCGTGTTCGGTTACGTTGTGCTGAGCCTGCCGCTGCTCAACGATAACGAGTTGTGGACCACGAGTGTGTCCGAGTTCGAGCGGCAGATGGAGTTCTTGAAGGCGCAGGGGTATCACGCCGTGACGCTGGACGAGCTGCACGAGTGGCAAATGGGACGGCGCGAATTGCCCCCCAAGTCGATCGTCATCACGTTCGACGACGGCGACGAGAGCGCGTACGACTTGGCACTCCCGGTGCTCGCCCGCATGGGGTTTCGCGCCACCCTCTTCGTGGTGACGTCGCGGGTCGGGACGCAGTGGGGCGACGTGCGCTGTTTGGATTGGGCGCGGCTTCGCCAGCTCGAGGAGAGCGGCGTGTTTCGGATCGAATCGCACACGCACGACATGCACTTCAAGGTCGACTCCGACCGCGCCATGCGCCCGGTGTTCGTGGCGGCGAGCGCGCACGGCTTCGACCTGCAAGGGTCGAAAGACTGGGAGCGTTTCGTGCGCGACGACCTCACGCGCTCGCGCGACGAAATCGAGCGCCACATCGGGCGCGCGCCGGCCTTCCTCGCCTGGCCCTACGGGGCCGCGACCCCCGAGCTCGACCGCGTGGCACAGGAGACCGGCTTTCTTCGCACGTGCTCGCTGCGCGCGCTTCCCAACCCGCGCGCGCGCGGCGTCGCGACCGCCCCCGTGGGATCCACGGAGATATCGCGCTACACCATCACGGCGCGAACCTCGCTGCGAGTTTTTCGATCGATGCTCGACGGAAGCTACCGGCCCGACGCGTAACGGTATCTTTTGCCCTCTGCAACCGGTGGTTCCGTTCTGCAACGTACTGCATCCGGATCGTCCGTTGAATTCCGTGTCGTTCCGACGCTTTCCGCGCGTGGCACGTTCCTTGCCCTCAGGGTTCCGAATCCCTCCGAAAGGCTTGTCGAACGGACCAGCCTCGAGGGCGGCGCCTAGGAACGCCGACCATGACCCGAGCGGTCCGCAAACCGAAGACTCCGCCTGCCGTTACGCGGCAACAGCAGGTCCAATCGAGAATCCACCAGGGCGCCTACGCGAACTGGTTTCTCATTGCGACTGTCGTGTTGCTGACGCTCGTCAGCCTCGCTTCCGTCTTGCCGCCGGTCTTGAGCGATCGGCTCGCCACCATGTGGCTGTTCTCCAAGCCGCAGATGCTCGTCATCGCGGGCCTGACTCTCACCTTGATCCTTCTGGTCGGACTCGCGCACCAGCGCCGTTATCTGCTGATCCTGCGTCGTCAGTTCGAAGGGGTTCAGCGCGCCGAGCGCGAGCGCGTGCAGCGCCAAGCCGCGCGCACCTACGCGCTCCTGAACGTGAGCAAAGTCATGGTGGAGCAAAACGACATCCAGACCGTGTTCGATTCGATCACGAAGATTTGCGTCGACGCGTTTGCGTGCGATCAGGCCTCGCTGATGCTCTTCGACCGCGAGAGCGCTTCTCTGGTGGTGCGCGCGGTAAGCGGCAAGTCGGTTCCCGAGGGAATCCTCGGCACGCGGCAACCGCTCGGCAAGGGCGTGTCGGGTTTCGTGGCCCAGCGGCGCGAGCCGCTCATCTTGCGCGCCGACCAGCGCACGACCATCCCGGGCCTGGAGCTCAAGAATCGAGACATCACCGCCGCGATGATCGTGCCCGTGATTCTTCGCGACGAGCTGGTGGGTGTGATCAGTGTCAGCACGCGCTCGCCGGAGATCAACTTCGAAGACGACGACCTGCGCGCGCTGCAAGTGTTCGCAGAGAACGTGGGCGCCGCCGTTCGTCACACCGAGCAAGCGGAATGGATGCGCGCCACCATCCGCAAACTGCAGAGCCAGAAAGACCGCAGCAACATTTCAGGCGTCTATCCCGCCCAGAATTCGTAACCGCCTACATCAGACTCTGCACCTGTCCGCCGTCGACTTGGATGGTGACGCCGGTCACGTAGCTCGCGCGCTCCGAGCACAAGAACGCCACCACCGCGGCCAGCTCTTCGGAGCGACCCAAACGTCCGGCAGGAATGATTCGCTCCCACTCCGCCACGACATCCGCCACCGAGCGCTTCTGCGTGGACGACGTGTGCTCCGCCAGCTCGTCCAACCGCTCCGTCTTCGTGTAGCCCGGCGCCACATTGTTGACGGTGATGCTGTCCTTCGCCAGCTCCATCGAGATCGACTTCGCGAATCCGAGGATTCCGGGACGCATCGTGTTGGACACGAGCAACGATATTTTCGGCTGCTTGACTGTAATGGAGAGAATATTCACGATGCGGCCCCAGCGATTTTTTCGCAGGTGCGGAACGGCGGCCATCATGAGCGCGAGCGCGCTGACGAGCGTGGTGTCGACGCCGCGACGAATGTCTTCCAGAGAGACTTGGTCGAAGCTGCCCGGCGTCGGGCCGCCCGAATTGGTGACGACCACGTCCAGGCGGCCGAACTTTTGCGCGGTCTCGTCGACGAAGCGTTTGCAGTCGACGTCCTTTGAGAGATCGACGACCGTCGCGTGCACATTGGCGTCGCGCACCGCTTCGCGTATGCGACGCGCGGCATCGTCGACACGCGCGCGGTCGCGCGAGCAAATCGCGACTGATGCGCCCTCGCGCGCGAGTTCGAGCGCGCACGCGAACCCCAACCCCTGACTCGACGCGGCCACAGCGGCCGCGCGACCACGAATTCCGAAGTCCATTAGTCCTCCTAACGAGGCGAGCGCACACGCGCCGCGCCTGGACACGATACCGTCGGATGCTTTATAATCGCGGCCATCAAATCGCCGCGCCCCTGGTGCGCGGCGTTCCACCTTTAGACCCGCTTCAGGAGTTGCTTCCCATGAGTGTTTGGCAGGACATGAAGGGCCGCCTTTCGATCTTCGGCGAGCTTTGGGCTTTCATGAGGGTTCGAAAGAAATGGTGGCTCGGTCCCATCATGATTTTCCTGGTTCTGCTCGGCGTGCTGATCGTGTTCACCGAAGGATCCGCGCTGGCGCCGTTCATCTACGCGTTGTTTTAGCTCAGTACTCGATTCCCCGCTGCGCGTAAATGCCGCGGTGGAACGGGTGCTTGATCTCGCGCATCTCGGTCACCAAATCGGCCATGTCGATCAAGTCGGGGTGCGCGTCGCGACCGGTGAGAATGATGTGCATCTCCGGGGGTTTCTTCCGGATCGCATCGATCACCGCGCCCACGTCTAGATATCCGTAATGAATGGCGTTGTTGATCTCGTCGAAGATGAGCAGGTCGTGGCGGTTTTCCTGGATGGCCTTGGCGCACGCCTGCCACGTCTTCCACGCCACCGCGGTGTCGCGCTCGCGATCCTTGGTCTCCCACGTGAATCCCTCGCCCATGGGAACGATCTCGAAGTTGCCGAGCTTCTCCGCCGAATGGAGCTCGCCGTAGTCCCACGAGCCCTTGATGAACTGGATCATCTTCACCTTGAAACCCACCCCGACGGCGCGAAACGCGGTGCCGATGGCAGCCGTCGTCTTGCCCTTGCCGTTGCCGGTGTGGATGATCACCAGGCCGTTGCGACGTCCCTTGGGATTCTTTTTCTTGGGGGAGGATTCACTCATGATGGGTGGCGTTCGCGCGCCGCTTTTCCGATTGTCTCGGCGTCGCGCGCGGCCTAAAATAGCATCTGGCGGCACTGGTGTACAAGCCGGGGCCGCGTGACGCAAATGCCAACCGTTTACCTCGATTACAACGCCACCACCCCGGTCGTCCCGGCCGTGTTTGACGCCATGCGCCCCTACTTCGTCGAGCTGTACGGGAACCCCTCCAGCCCGCACCACATGGGTGACAAGCCCGCCTCCGCCGTGCGCGACGCGCGCACGCGTGTGGCCCAGTTTCTGGGCTGCACGGATGCCGAGGTCGTGTTCACCAGCTGCGGCAGCGAATCGAACAATCTCGCGCTTCGCGGCGTCCTCGACGCCGCCAAGGGTCGTCACGTCATCACCACCGCGGTCGAGCATTCGGCCGTCATGAATCCGGCCAAGCGACTGGCGTCCACCGGCTACGACGTGACGCTCCTCTCCGTCGATCGCGGAGGGCGCCTGAATTTGGACGAGCTGCGCGATTCGTTGCGAGACGATACCGCGTTGGTGTCGGTGATGTTCGCGAACAACGAGACCGGCGTCATATTTCCCATCGACCGTATTGCGGAAATCGCGCACGCGCGCGGAGTTCCGCTCCACGTCGATTGCGTGCAAGGGGTCGGCAAGGTGCCGATCGATCTCAAGTCGATGGGAGCCGACCTGGTGTCGTTCTCGGCCCACAAGTTCCACGGCCCGAAGGGGGTCGGCGCGTTGGTCGTGCGCCGCGGCACCAAGTGGGCACCCGTGTTTCTGGGCGGCGGGCAGGAACGAAATCGCCGCCCCGGCACCGAGAACGTGGCGGGAATCGTCGGCATGGCAACCGCATGCGACTTCGCCGAGTCGCACCTCGCGAAGTACCAAACCGACGTGCGACGCCTGCGGGACCTATTGGAATCGGAGCTGCTGGCGCGAATTCCAGACTCCTTCGTCAACGGGATCGCGTCCGAGCGCCTACCGAACACGTCGAGCCTCGGTTTCCTCGGCGTCGATGGGAACGCACTCTTGGTCCTCCTGGATGAAGTGGGCATTTGCGTCTCGGCCGGTTCCGCGTGCAAGTCCGGCGCGGGCCTTCCCTCGCATGTGCTGGCCGCGATGGGGCTGGCACCCGAGGAAGCCGCGTCGTGCCTGCGTTTTTCCCTTTCCGCGTTAACCACTGATGAAGAGATCGCTTACGGTATCGAGCACATCCCCGCCATCGTCGCTCGCATGCGCCGCAATTTCATTTCCGCTTAATTTGCGATTCACACTTCGCGTCTAAACTCCCTCGCATATCGAATCCGTCGCTGGATTCGTCAAGGGTTAGCGATCCGGACCGCGAGGGAGCCCAGATGATGACCGAACCGTCAATCCCTCCCCTCGCGTCCGGATCCATGAAGATTCCCACGCCGGTCGAGATAGATCGCGAGGGTCGGATCAGGCGGGTCAGTGGTACAGCTTCGAAATCGATGCCAAGTGGCTCGACATCAAGTGAACTTGACGCACGGCGAGCCCAAGCCATCGTTCGGTACCGCGTGACACCCAGCATCTAAGGACCGTACGCAGCGAACTATCGGCTCTCCGGTCTATTCGGCCGCGCGGCGGGACCATGAACTTGTAAATGCCCACCGCGGGACACCGTCTCCCGTCCCGCGCCAGATCCGCGAGTTCCCCCCAACCTTCCGAAGCACCAACGAAGGGTCCTCCACGGAGGGCCTTTTGTTTTTCCGTCCTACCCGAGTGCTTCGAGCACGTTATCGGTCAGTCGATTCACGTCGGCGCCGCCGTCGAGAACGAGGTGGGCGTGGTGCCGTGTTGGATCCACGTAACGCTCGCACATGGGGCGAACCTTCTGCTCGTACTGCGCGGTTACCTCCGCACTCGTTCGCCCGCGCTCGCGAACGTCGCGCTCGATGCGACGTCGCAAGCATTGCTTGTGATCGAGTGTGACGAACACGCGCGTGTGCATCAGCTCGCGGAGCTCGCTCCAATACAAAGCGAACAGGCCCTCGACGAGCACCAACGGCGCGGGTTGGAGCACGCGCACCGCGCCCGTGCGCGCATGGGCGACGAAATCGTAGACGGGTTGGTCGATCGCTTGTCCCGCGATCAGAGAGCGCAGGTGCGCGACCGCGAGTTCGACGTCGATGGCGTCGGGGGTGTCGACATCGAGGGTGGCGACGGGCACGTCGTGCTGATCGCGATAGTACGAGTCGAGGGCGAATATCGCGCCTTGCGATCGCTTCGCGAGCGCGACCGCGAGCGTCGTCTTGCCGGAACCCGACGGTCCCGCGATTCCAACCACGCGGATCGCGCCGGGAGACTGCCCGTCCGCCCCGGCCGGTGGGGTTTCGGGTTGCATGACGCGATCGTACCACGTGTGCTAGCATCCGGGCATGACGACGCGCCGCCTAACGTCGAGCCTCGCGCGCCCCTGGATGGACGAGATCGCGGACCGGGTCCCGGGTGGACGTCGCAACGTCAAGATCGGCTTGGCGGTGATCGCGGCCATCATCGTGGCACTCATCGTGCTGGAGATCGCCTCCGCCCGCCGCGTGGCGCAATGGGCGTCGGTCGACGTGGTCGATTCGCGCGACCCGTTGCAGGACCTTCCGATTCGAATGGCGTCGTCGGACGGCGCGGTCCGACCGGCGCAAACCTACGACGCGGTCCTGGACCTCAAGTCGATCGACCACTTGGTAGTGGGCGTCGACCTGGATTATCTCCCGCGCCGCGAGAGCCCGCGCGACATCGTCATCCGAACCGCCGAGGGAACCGAGAAGTTTCGCGACCAGGTTCCCGAGTCGTATTTCACGGAAGGACGATTCATGCTGAGGCTGTTCTCGAGGCAGTTCCCCGCGGGCGATTATATGCTCGAAATCGAAGCCCTGGAGGAAAGCGGAGAGAAGCGCGTGGTGGCCGCTTCCTGGTTCCAGGTCTACCGCTGATATTTTGCCCATGAAGACCCTTTCGATTGGACACAGTCCCGACGCGGACGACGCGTTCATGTTCTACGGACTCGCATCCGGGCGAGTCACAGTCGCCGGATACCGCGTCGATCACGTGCTCGACGATATCGAGACGCTGAATCGTCGCGCGCGAAGCGCGGAGCTGGACGTCACCGCCATCTCGGCCGCGGCGTATCCCGACGTCCAACACCTCTATCGCATCATGTCGTGCGGCGCTTCGGTGGGGAGGCGGTACGGTCCCGTCGTGCTCGCGCGCGAGCCGTGGACGATCCGCGATCTCGCGGGCCGGCGCATCGCGGTGCCGGGACCGAACACCACCGCGTACTTGCTGTTTCGGCTGTACGTCGCAGACGAGATCACACCCGTGATGATGGACTTCGATCGCATCATGGGAGCGGTCGAGAACGGCGAAGTCGACGCCGGCATCGTCATCCACGAAGGCCAGCTGACCTGGCCCTCCACTGGGTTGCACCTCGTGGTCGATTTGGGCGAGCGCTGGATGGAAGACACAGCGCTTCCGATTCCGCTGGGGTTGGACGTGGTTCGGCGCGGATTGGGAAGCGATACCATGGGCGCGGTCGCGCGTGCGCTCAAAGAGAGCATCCTCCTCGCGCACCGCGAAGAAGACGACGCGGTCGACTACGCGATGAAGTTCGGCCGCGGGGTCGATCGCGAAACCTGCCGGCGTTTCGTGCGCATGTACGTGAACGACGATACCGTCGACCTGGGAAAAGAGGGCCGCGAGGCCCTCGAAACTCTCTATCAAATGGCCGTCCGGCGGGGCCTTCTAGAGACGGTTCCGACCCTCGACATCCTCTCCGTCTGATTCAACTCATTTCTGGGAAAGGAATTAGACCCAAAGATTCCTGTTGACCCTTGTGATATCATTTTGATATAGTCTTGCTATCCCTTACCAAGGAGGTCGTTCTATGCTGACACATGAAAACGAGATCAAAACCATCAGCGGCTGGGCCATGCTCCCGCTGCTTATTGGGGCCGGGGTGGGGTTGACCTACTGGTTCGTCGAGATCATCGCCACCGGCCCCACCGCGACGTTCATCATCGTTTGGACGCTCGCCATGATTATTTGGGCGACGATGCTCTGCGGCTTCTTCACCCTGCAACCGAACATGGCGGCCGTGCTGATTCTCTTCGGTCGTTATGCGGGTACCGTGAAGACGAGCGGCTTCCACTGGGCGAATCCGTTCTTCTCCAAGAGCCGCGTCTCGTTGCGCGCGCGAAACCTCAACGCCGATCGCATCAAGGTCAACGACTCGCGCGGCAATCCGATCGAGCTCGCGGCCGTGATCGTCTGGCGCGTCACCAACACCGCGCAGGCGGTCTTCGACGTGGATGAGTTCGTGCACTATGTCACCATCCAGTGCGAGTCGGCGTTGCGCCATCTCGCGAGCGCGTATCCGTACGACACCACCGAAGATGGGCAGTTGTCGCTGCGCGGAAGCATGGACGAAGTCTCGGCGACGCTCACCAAGGAGCTACAGGATCGCGTCCATCTCGCGGGCGTCAGGATCGACGACGCGCGTTTGAGCCACCTGGCCTACGCACCCGAGATCGCGCATGCCATGCTCCAGCGCCAGCAGGCGGAAGCGATCGTCGCGGCGCGCACGCGCATCGTGGACGGCGCGGTCGGCATGGTCGAGATGGCGCTCGAGCGCCTCGACAGGAACTCGACCGTCAAGCTGGACGAAGAACGCCGCGCCGCCATGGTCAGCAATCTGCTCGTCGTATTGTGCGGCGACCGTGCGGCGCAGCCGGTCGTCAACACGGGAACGCTGTACGCGTAGGTCGTAAGCGGTCATGCCCGGAAGAAAATCTTTTCTGGTGAGACTTCCGGAGGAGCTGCTCGAAGAGCTCAACCGTTGGGCGCGCGATGATCTGCGAAGCCTGAACGGACAGATCGAGTATCTCCTGCGCGAGGCCATGCGCCAACGGCGGCGTGTCGCGCCGCCCTTCGACACGCGCCCGCTGGACGAGCCCGAGAAGCCGGCGTGATGGGGACGAGGGGTGAAATCAGCGGGCGACGCCGGTCGAGCCGCGCGCCTCATCCATCGCACGACGTATGCGTCGGGACGCGTTCTCTACGTGCTCGAGCGTGAATCCGTCCGGAAACACCTCGCCGCCGACCCCGACCGCCACCGCTCCCGCGGCGACATAGTCGCGAATGGTTTCCGAAGTGATGCCGTTGGTGGGAACGAGCGGAATGTCGGGAAGCGGGCCGCGAATGGCGCGCAGGTACGCGGGCCCGCCGAGGGCGGCCGCTGGAAATACCTTCACAAGTCGCGCACCCGCGCGATAGGCGGCCAAGATCTCGGTGGCGGTGGCAGCACCCGGAACCGCGAGCAGTCCCAGACGGTGGGCCTCGTCGATGACTTCCGGATCGAATGTGGGCGAGAGCGCAAATCGTCCCCCCGCTTCCGCGACCGCGCGCGCGTCCTCGCGCGTGAGCACCGTTCCGCCGCCCGCGATCACGCCGGCATCGCGCGCGAGCACCGCCATAGCCTCGAGCGCGCCGGGTGTGGTGAGCGTGATCTCGAGCACCGAAAGCCCGCCGCGCACCGCCGCGCGGCAGGCGTCCACCAGCGGCGCACCGGCACCCAAACGCACGCATAGAAACACGCCGTCCGCGAGCACATCGCGGGCGGCGCGTTCCACTCTCTCATTCGCGGGTGTGGGCTGCAAAGCTCGTGCTAACTACCCGCTTCCACTTTCTTCTCGGCTTCCTTCTTGAGCTTGTCGTTCGCGTAGATCGCGACTTCGACGCGGCGATTCTGCGCCTTACCGGACGCGGTCGAGTTGTCCGCGAGCGGCTGCGATTCGCCGTAGCCCATGGTGGTGAAGCGCGACTCTCTCACGGCCTGGGAGGCGAGAAAGTTTGCCACCGACTGCGAACGATTCTCCGACAGGTCGAGGTTGTGTTCCTCGGTTCCGTCGGAATCCGCGTGGCCTTCGATCAAGATTTCCGTGTCGGCGTACTTGTTGAGAATGACCGCGAGGTCGGTCAGGTTCTGCTTGCTCGCGGGCTTCAGCGCCGCCTTGTCGACGTCGAACAAGAGCCCCGATTCGAAAGTGATCTTGATTCCTTCGCCGACGCGCTCGACCGTGGCGCCATCCAAGTCGCGCTGGATCTCGGCGGCCTGCTTGTCCATGTAGTTGCCGATGTAGGCGCCGGCAGCGCCTCCGACAGCGGCGCCGATGATCGCGCCCACGGCGGTGTTTCCGCTCTGGTGCCCGATGATGCCGCCGATCGTGCCGCCGGCGGCAGCACCGCCGATGGCGCCCTTCTTGGTGTTGCTCATGTTGCCGCAGCTCAAGAGGGACGCGGCCAGCGCGATAACGAGTGCGCAAACAGCTAGCTTCTTCATGTATCCTCCATCACAAATCTCATTGGTGAGACTCGCGCTGCGAGTTTACTACCGCGACGACCCGCGCGCAATGTTTAGCGTGCCGCGCGATGTGAGCGGCATCACACCGTTTTCCTAGAACCACAGGTGCATTTGTAGGAACAAATCCGTGCCATCACCTTCGTCGGTGGCGACGTTCAAGCGGCGAATGCGCGCGTCGAATGTGACGCCCGGGATGACGACGAGTTGACCCCCGAACTGGATGCGGCCCGAGTGGTCGTCGATCACGTCGCCATCCGGATCGGTCCAATCGTACGCGACGATCATGTTGACTCCGTTCCATATCAGCCAATCAAGCTCGCCGTACCACACCAGCTGGTCGGCCTCACGCCCACTCTCGCGTTGCACCGTTCCGACGTCGATCTCGCCCAGCAGCGTGAGCGGGATTCGTGCCGAAAAGAACCACGGATTGAAGGAACCGTAAACCCCGAACGTGTCGGTGTCGCCGCCCTCGTCGAGCGGCCGCCGTCGCACGATCGTGCTTGCACCCGCGGACCAGCCCATCCCGCGCCATCCGAGATTGAGCGCGGCTCCCCAGCCATCGTCGACGTCGAAGATGTCCCATGGGTCCGGCTCCTCGTATTTCGAATTCATCTTGAAATACGACGCGTTGAAAAACGGCCAGCTCGCGGCCGCGCCCACTTCGACGCCCAGCACGCGCGACTCGGGCAACGAGCCGTCGAGCTCGAACTCGCGGCGAATGCGGTTGGTATGGTCGTCCAGGCGCAGGCCGTACGACGGGACGAAGCGGCCTGCCTTGGCATAGAGCTGGTAGGGCCACTCGTTCGTCATGGCGAACAACTCGCGGAAGTACGGCGTGTGCGAGTCGTCGATGGTGTCCGAGTAACCGCTCGCGCGTCCGCGCGCGCCGATGTTCATGAGCGCGGTGACGTGGTGAATGGGGTGTAGCACGGTACCGATGTCGAACTGCATCGGAAACATGAGGAGTTCGCCCTCCGCAAGCAGGGTCGCGAAGCGAAGATCGCCCCCGATGCGAAGCACGGGATCGGGGTTGAGCTTGGCGTAGCGCCCCGCGAACGGGCCGTAGCGCGTTTCGCCCTTCGGGATGCCCCACGCCCATGGGTCGTGGATCGAATCCTTGTAGGCGGTTGCTTCTTCGAAGTTGGCGGGACCCACCGGCATGTACTCGTCGTACGGTGTCGCCTTGTCGCGTCTACCGAGGCCCGGGAAGTTGCGATCCCAGTCGTCCATCGGCCGCGGGCTGGTCGCGATCATGGGGAGTGTCGCGCGTCCATAGTAGCGTCCGGCGGTGGTTCGCATCCCCCCGCCGGAAGGATCGACGTGGCACGTCTGGCACGAGAAGTTTCTCTTTCGCTCGGAAAACTTCGGCGTGTCCCAGTCGGGCAAGATGTGGCACTCGTCGCAGGTGCGTGCCGCGCGCGCCGCGTACTGCGGAAGTGCCAGCGCGCCCCGTCCGAGTGCTGCGGCCGCGGCAAAAAAAACCGCGGCGATCCATATTGCCCGCTTCAGTTGCACGGCGCGGGGGTTCCGTTCTCCACCCAGCGTCGGATGAGGAGCTTCTGTGCGCTCGTGAGCCGCGGCATCGCCCCCGGAGGCATGCGGTTGTTTTCGATCTCGGTCACGATGTCGCCGGCGAAAGCGACGATTTCGACGCAGTCGGTGAGATCGGGGTCGGTGTCGTCGGCCGTCGCGCGAAGACGCGATGCCGAATAGCCGCCGTCGTCGTCATCATCGTCGTTGCTTCCCGCGTGACAACTGACGCAACGGTTGTGCAGGATCGCGAAGACTTGGTCGTAGGTCGGGTCGGCGGGTGCGGCTTCCGGGTCCACTTGGTCGAGCGGCAGTTCGCCGGACCCTCCGCAGCCGAATGCGACCACGACCACCGCAAGCAGGAATGGCAAGGCCCGCTTCGCGCCTATCATTTGCGTGTTACCAGTCGAGTACGAGGGCGAAGATGAGCGGCGCCACGATGGTGGCATCCGACTCGATGACGAAGCGCGGCGTGTCGACCTCGAGCTTGCCCCACGTGATCTTCTCGTTGGGGACCGCACCCGAATAGGAGCCGTAGCTCGTGGTCGAGTCGCTGATCTGGCAGAAGTAGCCCCACACGCGGACCTCGCGGCGCAGGTCCTGGTGAATCATAGGAACGACACAAATCGGGAAATCGCCCGCGATGCCGCCCCCGATCTGGAAGAAGCCAATCGAGGAGCGCGCCGCGGTGGAGGTATACCAGTTCGCCAGGTCGACCATGTACTCGACTCCGGACCGAAGCGTTCCCGGATTCTTGACGTCGCCGCGAATCATAGACGCCGCAAACATGTTGCCGAGTGTGGAATCCTCCCAACCCGGCACCACCATCGGGAGGTTCTTCTCCGACGCGGCGACCACCCACGAGTCCTTGGGATCGATCTGATAATGCTTCTTCAGCGCACCCGATCGAATCACCTTGAAGATGAACTCGTGAGGAAAGTAGCGCTCGCCCTTCTTGTCGGCGCTCCCCCATTCCTCCAACACCGCCGCTTCCAAGCGACGCATCGCCTCTTCCTCGGGGATGCAGGTGTCCGTTACCCGGTTCAAGTGCCGGTCGAGGAGACGTTTCTCGTCGTGCGGTGTGAGGTCGCGGTAGTTGGGTATGCGCTCGTAGAAATCGTGCGCGATGAGGTTGTAGATGTCTTCTTCGAGGTTCGCGCCCGTGCACGAGATGGCGTGCACCTTGTCGCGGCGAATCATCTCGGCCAGCGAGATGCCGAGCTCGGCGGTGCTCATGGCACCGGCCACCGTCACCATCATCTTGCCGCCCCCATCGAGGTGACGGCGGTACCCATCGGCCGCGTCGATCAACGCCGCCGCGTTGAAGTGGCGGAAGTGGTGGCGCAAGAAGGCGCTGACCGGCGTCTTCGTCGACACGGTCGGCTTGTCCGAAACGCCCACGTGCGACTTCATGGCACGGATACTAGCACGGCACTTGCGCGCCTGCCAACCCCCGGCGCCTCGTCACGACGCGTCGAGCTAGACCTCTTGTCCCGCCAACCAACGCGTCGCTTCGGTGCGGCTGCGAAAGACGCGCACGGCGAACGGCATCGCGTGCGCGCTCATTTCAAACATGGTCGAGAGCCCGAAGTCCGGGCTTGCCGACACCAGAATCGCAACGCGGTAGTCTTTTCCGCGCTCGCGCTGGCGCGAGCTGATCATGTCGAGCAGCCCGGGAATCTCTTGCATCCTTATCCCGATCGACGCGTTGCGCAGATCCCACAGCGCGTTGATCCCCGGCGTGAAGCGCGGGTCGTCGAACATCCCCTGGAAAGCGCCGCGCACGTCGTCGAATACCACGGCGCCGCTGCACTGGAACGTGACGAGTTTATTCTCCGGTTCGATTTGAAACGCGACGGGCATGGCTTCTCCCCACTTTCGCACTTTAGCGACGCGCGCCTCCGGTCAAGCGCGCGGCGAAGCGACCCGGGCCGGTGAAGAACAGGCCCAGATAGACGACCATCAACTCGAATGCGTGCGACGCCGGGCCCCAGCCGGCGGCTGGACTTTCGGCCGGAAGGTTCAAGTGCATCAAGCCGGCGACGAACATGTTGAACGCGAGCATCAGCGTCGCGACGCGAAACAACGGACCGAGCACGATCAGGATGGATCCGACGGACTCTGCGAACGCGGCCAGAAACCCCCACACGACCGGCATGAACGTGATGCCGAGGTTCGCCATCGCACCGCCGATTCCCTCCCAGCGCTCGGGGCCGCCGGTGATCTTGTCGTAGCCGTGAAAAAGAAAGACGCTGAGGCTGATGCCGAGCCGAATGAACAAGAGACCGAAATCCTTCGCGACGCCTTCGCTCGAGAACAACTTGCCGAACATGGAGACCTCCTCTAGGTCGACTCACCGAACCAGGACATTGAGGGCGAATTAAATCATGCTGCCGCGTGCGACGGGGCGAACTCTCGCACGATCTCGTAGAGTGTGGTGCGTTGCGCGGGAGTAAAACCGGCGTCGCGAATCAACGCGATGGTTTCGTCGATGGTGGTTCTATTATAGAAGCCCGCTTCCTGCATCACGTTCTCGTCGAAGATGGTGCCGCCGAAGTCGTCGCCGCCGAAGTGCAGTGCTACCACGCCGGTCTTCTTCCCCTCCGAGAACCACGATGCCTGCACGTGCTGGATGTTGTCCAAATAGATGCGTGAGACCGCAATCATGCGAAGATATCGATTAGGCCCCGCTTCGCTCATCACGCGCCGCGCGAGCGGGTTTTGGTCGCGCTTGTAGCTCCACGGAATGAAGGCGGTGAATCCGCCCGTTTCGTCCTGGAGATCACGCACGATGTCGAGGTGTTCGATCACGTCCTGGTCGGTCTCGACATGGCCGTACATCATGGTCGCCGTGGAGCGCATGCCGCCGCGGTGCGCGGCGCGATGGACGTCGACCCAATCTTTCGTGGTTCCCTTCGGCCACAGCCTCGAAATCTCTTGCTTCACGCGATCGGTGAGAATCTCGGCGCCGCCGCCGGGGATGGAACGCAAGCCCGCATCGTACAGTCGCGCGATCACATCATCGAGCGACAACCCGGACACTTCGGTCATCTTCATCACTTCCGGGGCCGAGAAGAAATGGGGATGAATGTCGGGGAAACGAGAGCGTGTCTCACGGACCAGGTCGGTGTAGTAATCGAACGGAATCTCCTTGTTGAGCCCGCCCTGGAGCAGCACGGTGGTGCAGCCCAGCTCGCGCGCGCGGGCGAACTGCTCCATCATCTGCGCGATGGTGTAGGTGTATTCGCCCTGCTGGCCGGGCGTTCGATAAAACGCGCAGAAGGCGCAAAACGCGTCGCACGTGTTGGTGTAGTTGAGATTGGTGTCGATGACGAACGTCACGCGGTGCTCGGGATTCAACCGCCAACGCGTCGCCATGGCGAGCGGCGCCAGCTCGAGCAGCGGGGCGTCACGCAGAAGAAACAAGCCCTCTTCGCGCGTGATGCGCTCGCCGCTTTCCACCTTGGTGTGGATCGTGTTCAACATGGCCGGTAGTCTAGCACAACGTGACGGATCACCCTTGCGGTGTACGATGCTGTTCTTGCAACCGCCCGATGAGTCTCAATAGGCCGTCGAGAATCGTCAGCGGGTGGGGGGGACACCCAGCGATGAAGAGGTCCACGGGCAGCACACTCGCGGCGCCGTTACCGACCTGCGGCAGATCGACGAAGGGGCCGCCCGCGATCGCGCATGCGCCAACGGCGATGACGATCTTCGGGGCCGGCACCGCGGCGTAGGTCTTCTCCAGCGCCAATTGCATGTTGCGGGTCACCGGCCCGGTGACGAGCAGCCCGTCGGCGTGGCGCGGGGACGCGACGAATTGGATGCCGAAGCGGCCGAGGTCCCATCCAATCGTATTGAGCACGTTGGTGTCCGCCTCGCACCCGTTGCACCCGCCCGCGCTGACCTGGCGCAGGCGCAGCGAACGGCCGAACAGTCCACGCAACTTCTCATCCAGCGCGGAGGCGAGCCGGATTTCTTCGCCGACCTCGCCCAGCATCAAGTCTTCGCGCCGTCCCGCGGCGATGCGGTGGTCCCCGGTGTGCGTGATGGCGTGTGTGGGACAGGTTTCCACGCACGCGGAGCAGAAGAGGCATCGACCCAAATCGAGCGTGATGGCGTTGCCTGGCGACCGGCCGATGGCCCGCGTCGGGCACACGTCCGCGCACGCGCTGCAACCCTCAGTGCACTTCGCGGGCTCCACGCGCAGCGCGCCACCGTGGCGATCGGGCAACGCCGACGCCGGGCCGTCGGGGTAGTCCATGGTGGCACGCCCGTGCTGCAGTCGATACTTAATGGTTCCGAGAATGGACATGGGTCAAAGATCGAATCCGCAGTATGAAAGGTTGAAGCTCTTGTTGCACAACGGAAAGTCTGAGATGGCCTGCGCGCGCATGGAAAGTGCGAGTGCCGCCCAGTTGTGAAACGACGCGTCCACGATCTTGTACCGGCGGAAACGCCCCGCGTGGTCGGTGAGTACCGCGTGACAGACCTCGCCGCGCCAGCTCTCGACGAGCGCGACCGCCAGCGTGTCGGGGGCGAGCACGGTCACGGGAACGCGGATATCGCCCGGCGGTGCCGACTCGAGCTGCTCCATCAGGAACTTGCCCGAACGTTGTAGCTCCAGCCAGCGAACCCGCGCGCGCGCAAACACGTCGCCACCTTTCCATGCCGTCACCGGCACCTGGGCCGTTCGATGCCACCCGATCGGATGATCCACACGGACGTCACGCAACAGACCGCACGCGCGGGCGGTCGGCCCCACGAGACCCAACTCATCCGCTTGCGCTCGGGTCACGACGCCCACACCTTCGAAGCGCGTGCGCGTCGAGTTCGAATCCCACAGCCAAGCCGCGGCTTCGTCCGCCTCGTCCAAGGCGACCCGCAATGGACGCAGCATCCCAACCGCTCGCTCCGATTCGACATCGAGCCGGCACCCGCCGGGACGCACCAAGCCGCGCCCGAACCGATTGCCGCACATCGTCGCCGTGAGATTCAGAAAATCGCCCCGGATACGACCGCATGCCGCGGATGTCGGCAAGAACGCAACATCGTTGGCCAGTGCCCCGAGGTCGCCGGTGTGATTGGCCAACCGCTCCAACTCGAGTGCGATGGCGCGAAGCCATTGCGCCCGCCGCGGCGCCTCCGCGTTCGCCAGCGCTTCCAGCGCGACCGCGTATGCGGTCGCGTGCGCGATCGTGGCGTCTCCCGCGATCGTTTCCGTCTGGCTCATCGTCGCCACGTGCGGACCGCCCATCAGCGCCGCTTCGATTCCGCGGTTTTGAAAACCGAGTGCGATCTCGAGATGGAGCACTTCTTCGCCGTGACATTGAAAGCGGAAGTGCCCTGGTTCGATGATGCCCGCGTGTACCGGACCCACGGCGACTTCGTGGATCTCGCCGCCTTCGACCCGGAAAAAGTCGATCACCGCGGGACCCGCACCCCGATCCAAACGCACCGGCTTGAGCCACGGATGACCTTCGGGAACGAGGGAGTGTTGTTCCCAGACCTCGCGTTCGAATAGGTGAGCCTGCGGGTGGGGCGGTGTGAGCGCGCGATACCCCCCACGCAGTGGCGCGCTTCGTCCCACGGCCAGCTTACCCGCGCCGTCGAACGCGATCACGGCCACCAGGTGCGTCGCGTCGCCCTGCGGCACGCCGAAGAACGCGCACAGCCGCGCGCCGCCGTCCAACTGGCGATCCAGCGCGGCGACGAAAACGTCCGCGTCCGTCTCCGGCACGTCCTTCCACGGGAGTGCATTGCCGTTTCCCAGCACGGCGAATTCGCGCGACGTGTTCATCGAACCGCCTCGAGGTACGCGGCCGCCGAGCTCCACGACTTTTGTAAGAGCGGCGGCGCCGCGAGACCGAGCCACAGCGAGAAGGCGAGAAACACGATGGGAGGAATCACGACACCCGCCGCCTCACGGCCGGCGTGTCGTTCCATCCGCGCCGCGGCTCGAGGGCGTCCGTCCACGATGGCGAACATCAGACGGGTGAGGCCGATGAACGCCAGCAAGAGACAGATCGTGAACACCGCGACCGCGGAGCCGTGGTGGGTTTCCAATCCTGCGCGAATGATGCCGAGCTCGCTGAAAAAAGGACCGAATGGAGGCATCGCGGTGACGGCAAAAAGCCCCACGACGAGCACGCGCGCCGAAACGGGTGTACACCACGCCATACCGGACACCGTGTCGGCGGTGCGAGCCCGTGCGGCACGCCGAATGTTCCCGGCGCTCAAGAAGAGGGCTCCCTTGGTCAGGCCGTTGTTCCACACGTGGTACAACGCGGCCGATAGACCTGCGGTGCCCAATGCAGCGCCCACGGCGAGAATACCCATGTGCTCGACGCTCGAGTACGCGAGCATGCGTTTGAAATCCCGCGTCGCGAGAAGATACAAGGAGGAGACGACCATCGAAAACAACCCGAATACCAAGAGCGTTCGCTCCGTCATGGCACCCCCGCCGGCTGCATCCACGACTTGTTTGACGCGCAGTACGGCGACAAACGCGATGGTCGTGGCACCGCCCGCGAGAATCGCCCCCACTACCCCCGGAGCCTCTCCGTACGCGTCAGGTTTCCAGGTGTGCATCGGTGCGAGACCCATTTTGGTCCCGTATCCCGCGAGCAGCAGCACCCAGGCCGCCACCAGCCATGGCCGTGACAGCGCCGGCCCCTGGCTCACCATTCCTGCGAACGTGAGGTCGCCGGTCCCGCCGCCGTGCAGCGACGCGTAGCCCAAACAGAACGAGCCCAGCAGCGAAAGGGCCACGCCCGTGCCGCCGACGATCAAGTACTTCCACGTCGCTTCGATCGCGCGCGCCGTGTTGTTGAAATGGAGCAACGGAACCGTCAAGAGCGTCGCGGCCTCGACCCCGATCCACAACAGACCGAGGTGCCGGGCTTGCAGAGCGAAGCTGAACAACGCGTGCAACGAAAGCAGCATCGCGACGAACACTTTGTTGGACTGGTCCGCGCGAATCCGCAAATACGAAACTGCGTACGCCGCGCAGACGAGAAACAGGATCGACACCATCGGTAGCACGGCGCGCGAGACCGCGTCGAATCCGAGCCACGGGTTGACCGGCGACGACGACGGGCGCACGAGCAGTACCGCGACGAGCAGTACGTGCAGCACGCCGGCGACCGGGAGAAGCCACGGCCGCGTTCGCTCCGCGGGCCACACCACCGCCACCCCCGCCAGCAGTAACGGCACGACGATGAGCAGAACCTCGATCATTCGTGCAACTCCGTCAGGCGGCGGGTGTCGAGTGTGTCGAACTCGCGCTGGATTCGATCCACGATGATGCCGACCACGAACACCGCGACGGTGAGGTCGAGGAGAATCCCGGCCTCGACCATGATCGGCGTGGAACCGATGAGCAGCAGTCCGAACATGTAGATGCCGTTCTCGAGCATGAGGTAGCCGCAGACTTGCGCGATCGCCTTGGCGCGTCCCATCAAGAGCAGCAGTCCCGAGACGACGGTGGCAAACGATCCCGGCACCAGCAACGAGTGGGCGTGCTCGGGTCGCAGCGGCAATAGCCCGCTGAGCGCGACGGCTCCGACCGTCGCCGCCGCCCCGAGCAGGAGCGACGGGACGAACGGAATGAGCGGTTGCACTTCACGATCGATGTGCGCCGCACGCAACGCCTTGCGCAAGAGCGCGGGGATGACGAATCCCTTCACGACGACGGTAGCCGCCGCGACCAGTATCACCCACCAGTTGGCCCCGTGACCGAGAAGCAACGGGAGCACGCCGAGCACCATCCCCTGTATGGCCGCCGCTCGAATGAGCGACGTCAGCCGGCTGCTGGCCAGACCGATCAGGTTGAGCCCCATGGCCATCCCGACCAGCAGGTTCTGGGCATCGTTCACAGCGGATTCCTCTTCCACGCGATCATCAGTGCGAATAGGCACAGCAAGAACGCCGTCGTCAGGAGCATCGGCACGCGGCGGAACGGCAATCGCGCTTGCATCGATTCGACCACGCCCACGCCCACGGCAGTGAGTAACACCGCGCCACCGAGCGTGGCGACGACCACCAGCGGCGACAAGCCGCCCAGCGGGACCACGGCTTCGGTCAGCAGCACGCAGAATATGAGGAGCTTGAGAGCGGCGCCGTGCAGAATCACCGCCAGCGGCGGCCCGCTGTGGTCGAGCACCATCACTTCATGGATCATGGTCAACTCGAGGTGCGTGTTGGGATCGTCGAACGGCATGCGACAGTTTTCGGCCAGGAGCACCATGTAGAGACCGGCCGCCAGCAGCATCGTGCCCGCTCCCGCGGCGGGGGCCAGCATCCTCGTCAGCGACACGCTGCCGGTCTGCACGCCGAGCACCAGCAGTGCGGTAATGATGGCGGCCTCCGCGAGCACAGCAAAGCTCACCTCGCGCGCGGCACCCATTCCCTCGAACGCCGAGCCCGTGTCCAGCGCCGCCGTGGCTGTCGCGAAGCGCGCCAGTGCCAGCAAGTACACGAACAGCACGGCGTCGCCTTCGAATGCGATCGGCGCGCCGGCTCGTCCCAGCGGGAGCAGCAGCGACGCACCCACGAGAGCGACGAAGGCCACCGCCGGTCCGGCCACGTGGGCCGGCGAAACGGCGGTGCTCAATACGATTTGCTTGCGCCACAAGCGCGCGAGATCGAAGTAGAGCTGCAGGACCGGCGGGCCGGTGCGTCCTGCGATCCACGCCTTCACCTTGTTGATCACTCCGGGCAACAAGGGCGCCAGCAAGAGCCAGATACCGATGCTGGCGCACACGTGAATCGAGGAGGTCGCGAACTTCATCGCGCTCCTCCCGTGACCGCCAGGATTGCCAGGCCCGCAACGCCGATCAGCACGTAGAGGACGTAGGCCTGGATACGACCGTGCTGAAGCCGCCGCGCGGCGCCGGCCGCGCGCATGACGAGCACGCCGCCGGGACGGACCACCTGATCGAGGACCGTATCGGGCGTGTGCTCCTCGAAACTCGCGTGCGTTGGAAACGGCCCCGCCGGTCTAACGACGCGCCGCCGTTGATGCAGGATCCATCCGAACCACGCGGTGATGATCGCCGCGAAGGAACCGGGCGTGTACTGCATGCGCGCGGTCGGCCGGGCGTACGCGCAGTCCCACGTCGGTGCGCGTGTCAGCCCGTTTCGCACGACGCGACGCCGGAGCGCCCAGACACCCAGGCCGGCGAACACGGCCACGCCGACGTGGAATTCGCTGAGTGCCACCACGGATGCCGGTGGCGCCGTCTCCGTCCACCCCGGTTGCCACGTCGCGATCGCGTGCGCAAGCAGCGCCCACACCGCGGCGGGGACAAGCCCGATCGCAACGCACGCGAGGCCCAGCAACAGCATGGGCACCCGCATGGCCGATGCGTGTTCGTGCGCGCGCGCGACCGCGTCGCTTCGCGGTAGTCCGAGAAAAACGACGCCGAACGCTTTTGCGAAGCAGGCCAGCGCGAGTGCCCCCGTGATACACAAGAGGATCGCCGCCGGGGCGGCGGTCCATGACCCCGACGTGTGCGCAGACACGGCCCCGAAGAGGCCGAGGTACACGAGAAATTCGCTCACGAACCCGTTGAGCGGAGGAAGCCCCGATATCGCGACCGCTCCCAACAAGAACAAGGCGGCGGTCCATGGCATTGCGCGCCACAAACCACCAAGCCGGCTCATCTCGCGCGTGCCCGTCGAATGAAGCACCGCGCCCGCGCCCATGAACAAGAGTGCCTTGAAGAGCGCGTGATTCCACACGTGCAAGAGACTGCCCGCCATCGCGAGTCGTCCCCACGCGTATTCTTCGTGAGCGGCCGCCACCATCGCGAAACCGAGTCCGATGAGAATGATTCCGATGTTCTCGACGCTGTGGTACGCGAGCAATCGCTTGAGATCGTGCTGGCCGAGTGCGAACGCAACACCGAGCACGGCGCTCGCCGCACCGGCCGCCGCGATCACCCAGCCCGCGCCGTCGGGTGCGGGCATCCAGCCGCTGAATCGGACCAGTCCGTAGATTCCCATCTTGATGGAGACCCCGGAGAGCAACGCGGAGACGTGGGTGGGCGCGTTGGCATGAGCCGACGGCAGCCAAATGTGCAGGGGAAAGAAACCGGCCTTGATACCGAAACCGAGCAGTGCGAGCCAGAACCAAGGCGCGAGTTCCGAGCGATACTGCATGGGACCCAGTTCCCAGCTTCCGGTCCGCGCAGCGAGCCCCGCGAAGAAGACAATCAGGCACAACGTAGCCGCGTGCGAGGCCACCAGAAAGAGCCAGCCCGCCGAACGCGCCTCGGGCTTGTGACGCTCGCGGGTGATGAGGAAATAGTTCCCGACGGAGAACGCCTCCCATGCCACCAGGAAGTGCAGTCCGTTGGTGGAGAGAAGCACCAGCGCCATGCTCACCAGTACGGTGCTCCACCAGGCGCGGCCGGACGGCGCGGAGGCGGGGTGGTCTTCGTCCCTCCAATAGCCGTGCGCGTATATGCTGCACAGCCCGCCGACCAGTGCGAGGAGCGCGAGAAAGAACGCGCTGATTCCGTCGAGTCTTAGATGAAGCGCTTCGCCTCCGAGCGTGACGGCGAATCGCCAATCCCAGGTCTGGCCGGCGATGAGCACCCACAAAGCGGCGGCGAGTGCGGCAGCCGCCCCGGCCACAGTTGCGGTGAGCCAGACGCGCGGCGCGCGAGAACCGCACAAACCCACGACGACGCCCGCGCCCGCGGCGAAGACCAACCAGCCGGGCGTCACGCCGCTACACCCTTCCCGGTCAGCGCACGCGCCCTCGCCAACGCTTGATCGATGGTGCTCACCATGTTGTCCGTACCGATGAGATCGGCGAATCCCGACTGCTTCATGACCACCAGCGGCTGCGCGTGCACGCCCGAGAGTACCAGCGCGGTGCCGTCGCGGCGCGCCTTGTGAAACACGTCTTCGAGGGCGCGTAGCGCCGTCGCGTCCAGCGACAGGACGTGGCGCATGCGGAGTATCAGCACTTTCGGCTTCTTCTGCACGGTGTTTAGCGTACTCTTGAACTTGTCGGCAGCGCCGAAGAAGAACGCTCCGTTGATCTCGAACACCGCCACGTCCCCGGGCACGTCGCGCAGGCGAATGCTGTCGGCATCGTCCGGCTCCGATTCATCCATCATGCCATCGAGGTAGGCCGTCGTGTGGGTGACGTCGGCCATTCGCTTGATGAACAACAGCGACGCGAGCACGACGCCGACCTGAATCGCGAGGGAGAGGTCCACCATCACGGTCAGCAGGAAGGTCGTCGCCATGACTGCGGTGTCGCTCTTGGTGCTGCGGAATATGCGGACCGCGAGGCGCCACTCGCTCATGTGATACGCCGTCATCACGAGGATGCCCGCCAGCGTCGCCATCGGGACCAGCGATGCCCACTTCCCGAAGAAGATCATGATTAGCAGCAGCACTATCGCGTGGATGATCCCCGCAAACGGCGTCTGTCCGCCGTTTTTCACGTTGGTCGCGGTCCGGGCAATGGCTCCAGTCGCCGGGATGCCGCCGAAAACCGGCGACGCGATGTTCGCTACTCCCTGTGCGATCAGCTCGGTGTTGGGCCGGTGACGCCGACCCGTCATGCCGTCTGCCACTACCGCCGAGAGAAGCGACTCGATTCCAGCAAGTAGCGCAATGGATACTGCGGGCGAAAAGAGCTGGCGCACCGTCGCGACGTCTACGTGGGGGAGCCGCGGCACCGGCAACGCGCTGGGTACGCTCCCGAAGCGGCTCCCGATCGTCTCGACCGGAAGCCGCAGAAGGTGTACGGCAGCAGTGGTTGCGATGATCGCGACGATCGGGCTCGGTACCTTTCGGCTCATGCGCGCCCAGTAGACCAAGATGAGGACGGTCGCGAGCGCCACTCCCACGGCGGATAGATTGTAGGTTGGCAGCGACGCGCCGTACGCGATCCACTTGTCGACGAACTCGGCCGGTGCGTCGCTCATCTGCAGACCGAGGAAGTCGCGTAGTTGTGAAGTCAAGATGATGAGCGCGATGCCGGCGGTGAAACCGACCGTGACCGGGTACGGCATATATTGAATGACGGATCCGAGTCGCGCGACGCCCATGATGACCAACAGTACGCCGGCCATGAGGGTCGCGACCGCGAGGCCGTCGTACCCGTAGCGCTGGACGACGCTGTAAACGATGACGATGAACGCGCCGGTGGGGCCGCCGATCTGCACGCGGCTCCCGGAGAGGGCGGAGATCACGAACCCGGCGACGATCGCGGTGAATAGCCCTTGTTCGGGCTTCACTCCGGAAGCGATTGCGAACGCCAGTGCGAGCGGCAGAGCGAGCACGCCAACGATCATGCCAGCGCCGAGGTCGCGCGCGAAAACACGGCGCGAATAGCCTTCGTGGAGGACCGTCAGTAACTTGGGTTTGAATCGTGTTTGCAATTAGCTCGTGCGAGCGCGGCGGCGCCGCGTATTGGGGCCTTCCTTCTGCCTTGCCTATTTGGACCCGGTGAACGGGTCGTCGGAGTCGGGCGGCTCCCACAACTCGATCTTGCGACCTTCGGGATCGATGATCCAACCGAACTTGCCGTACGAGGCCTCTTGTAGCTCGTCGATCACGTGCACGCCTTCGCGCCGCAGCTGCGCGAGCAGCGTCTTCAGGTCGGCCACGCGGAAGTTGAACATGTACGGGTGTTCGCTGGGGTCGAAGTACTTCGTCGCGCGCTCGAAAGGATTCCACACCGTACAGCCGATTCGCTGCGGCCGGCGCTTCTCACGCCATTGGAACGACCACCCGCCGTACGCATCCGGCTCGATCCCGAGATGCTTGCGATACCACTCCATGATTGTCTTGGGGTCGTCCGATTTGAAGAACATGCCGCCGATGCCGGTGACGCGCACCAAGGGCGTCACGCTGGCGCGCGGGCGAGCGGATTTCGCAGGCTTCGCAGCGCGTTCCGCTTTTTTTGCCGCCGGCTTGCGTGGCGCCTTCTTGGCGCGAGAGCTCATGCGTTTCGTGCTCATGCCTAGGAAGCCGCGGTAGCGTTCTCGGCTTGGCGCGCCGCGTCGTCGAATTGGCGGAACTTACCGATCGCTTGGTGTTCGGCCGCCGTCATGCGGAAGCGAAACGCCTGCAGGTACTCGCGCATCTCTTCGATCGACATGTGTAGGTCCTGCGCGCGCGGCGACACCACGCGCTCGAAATGCGACCAACCTTCAGCGAGCGAACGATCGAGTGCCGTCACCAGGCGCGCCTTGTCGGCGTCGGGAAGACTCGTGCGAACCATCCAGCGCGCGAACACAAAGGGAAGCCCGGTCCACTTGTGCCACACCTCGCCCAAGTCCGCGACGTGCGGATAATCTTTGACGCCGCGTCGATGCACCAGCGCGTCGTCGCCGATCAAAAGGAACGCGTCGTTGGTGGGCCAGTCGACGCGCGTGAAGCGCGCGGGGCGCACACGCCATGCGTGCGTCAAGAGCGCCCGCAGCAGGCGCACCGAGGTCGAGGTCTCGTTGGTGATGCCGATCTCGGCGCCGTCGAGCTGGTCGAAGGGACGCTTCGAGAAGAATAAAATGCTGTGCGACCGGTCAATGGTGGATATGCAGAAGTCGCCGAGCGGGGTGAAGCGATCTTCGATTTCCCACGTCGCCACCAGCGGCACCGGCCCCGCGTCCACCTCGTCCTCCTGCGCCGCATTCGACAACGCTCGCGGAACCAGGGGCTCCATCCGAATGCCGGGTTCGTTTTCGAGACCGTGAAAGAACAGGATGCAATTCAGGTATGGAATTCTACCGAGTCGAATCATTGGCTGCTTTCCGGTTGAAGATCTTGCCGAGAGCCTTGCCCGCCTCCCGGCTCAACACCTCTTTGGCCTTGCCGGTCGCGCGCTGCTTGACCTCGTCCTCGACCACGTCGCGCACTGCGTTCACGAACGCGCGCGACACCGTCTTGCTGATACCGTCCGGCGTGTCGCCGTGGGGTCCGCCGACGTCGTTCAGGCGCAGTAGCGGCAGCTCGAGGTCGACCGCTTCGATCCCGACCGCGGTCCCGTCGAGGTCGACCGTGCCTACCTCGAACACGAACTTCTTTATGATGATCCGCTTCTCGAAGCCGCCGTCCTGTTTCTGCTCTTGCGGAACCGAGGCCGTCCGATAGCGATCGATCGCGCTCTTGGCAACCTCGACGTTGGTCTGCGCTTGCGCGTTCATCTCGGCGAGCACACTGGGCGCCGAAATGGTTACTTGCTCGATTATGATGGGGTCTCGGTTGAGGGAGCGAACGTCGATATCGACGATGATTTCCTCCAGGTTGAACATTTTCTCCGACGAAAAGCCTTCCGGGTTCGCAATCGAAACGTTGCGAATGGTTCCTTGCCCGGACTTGAGCGAAATATCCACCGACCCGACGCTGACCTTGCTGCCGAATACGCGGCTTCCGTTCTTCTCGATCGCCGATTCGACGATCCCGTCGATCGAGTTGTAGAGATACACCGCGATGCCGACGATGACCATCAGCAGCGCGATGGCGGCGATGATGAGCTTTTGCTTCATGTCGTGACGCGCACGTCGATTCGGCGCGCTCCTAGCTCACGTTCTTTGCCAACGGCTGTCCGGCACGCGGCGATTCGCGGCTGCGCTGCACCGGACGATAGGTATCCCCGAGAACGGCGATCACGTCATCGTCGTCGTACACCTTGACCATGTTGTAGAGCGCGTCGCGCTCGACCGGCGTCTTGCCGGCGTCGCGAATCAAGCGCACCAACTGTTTGCGTGTCACACCGACGGGGCTGCGCGCGTCGGCGGCGTGCGCGATGCGCTCCTTCGAGATGGTGCCGTCCAGGTCGTCGGCCCCGAAGTTGAGCGCGATGCCCGCCGTGTCTTCCTGCAGCATGATCCAGTACGCCTTGACGTGCGGGAAGTTGTCGAGCATCAAGCGCGACACCGCGATGGTGCGCAGGTCTTCGAGCGCCGACGCGTGCCGTTGCACGATCTTCTCGGCGCTGATCTGATACTCGAGCGGAATGAAGGCGAGGAATCCGCCGCTTCGGTCCTGCTGCTCGCGGAGCAATCGCAGGTGCTCCACGCGCTCCGCGTAGGTCTCGATGTGTCCGTACAGCATGGTCGCGTTGGACGGAATGCCGCGCGCGTGGGCCTGGGCGTGGATTTCGAGCCAGCGATCGGCTTGCGCCTTGCCGCTGTAACGCAACTCTTTCGCGACCCGCTTCGAAAAAATCTCAGCACCCCCGCCCGGCATCGAGTTCAATCCGGCCGCGATCAATCGATCGAGTATCTCGTGCACCGAGAGCTTCCAGCGCTTGGCGAAGTAATCGATCTCCGCGGCGGTGAACGCTTTGATCTGTACGTAAGGGTGCGCGTCACGGATCGCGCGGATGTAGTTCTCGTGGTACTCGAAGGTCCACTCGGGGTGGTGTCCGCCGACGATGTGGACCTCGGTCATCTCGGGTGTGATGTGCGCGAGAATCTGTTCGACCGTCATCTCCCACGCACCGACGTCGTTGCGACTATGGACGTAGTCGCAGAACTTGCAGTTCAGCACACAAACGTTGGTGGGATTGATGTGGGTATTGATGACGAAGTAGACGCGATCGCCGCTTTTCTGTTGGGCGACGTGGTCGGCCATGCGACCGACCGCGGTCAGATCGGCGCTCTCGAACAGTCGAACGCCGTCGTCGATGGAGACGCGTTCGCCCGCGCGAACCTTGTCCCAAATCGGGACCAAGCTGCGGTCGGAAAAGGTGATGCCGTGGTGGGCGTGGAGCATGGCGATGCGCTGCAGTATAGGGCGAACCGAAAACCTTCACAAGGCGGAGTCGAACGCCTGGACATCGCCGGGAGCCTATGCTAACAGTCGCCTTTTTTGAGGAGCCCCCTCCGGTGAACATCCGCGGCCTCGTCCACCTTCTGATCGTCTACATCGTCTGGGGAAGCACCTACCTCGGGATTCGTATCGCCGTCCGCGACGGCACCGGCTTCCCACCGTTCGCGATGGCGGGTTCGCGCGTCTTCGTTGCGAGCTTGATCTTATTGACCTGGGGCGCGCTGGCGAAGAAGTCGCTGCGCCCCACTCGCAACGACGTGCAGATGTTCGTCGCCTCCGGGCTGTTGTTGTGGTTGGGTGGAAACGGCCTCGTTACCGTCGCGGAGAGGCGCGCGGAGTCCGGGTATGCCGCGCTGCTGGTTTCAACACTCCCCCTATGGACCACGACGCTCGAGTCATTCCTGGATCGCCGCAGACCCACCCTTCGACTCGTCGGGTCGCTCTTGATCGGGATGGCCGGGATTGTGGTGCTGAACTTTCCCGTGATTCGCCACGGCTCGCGCGCCGACCTGATCGCGTGCGCACTTCTACTGCTGGCCGTTTTCACTTGGGGCATCGGGACGACGATGCAGAAGCGACGGCCGATCACGCTCACCGGTGAAGTGAGCTCGGGCTATCAGTTGTTGTTCGGCTCGTTCTTCCTCATCGCGGCATCGCTGCTCTTCGGCGAACCGCGTCCCCATCCGACCGCCGAAGCGTGGTGGGCGTGGGCCTACCTGGTCGTCTTCGGCTCGGTGATCGCATTCACCTCGTTCGTAAAGGCACTCCAGTTGCTGCCCGTGGAGGTGGTCGCGACCTACGCGTACGTCAATCCCGTGATCGCGGTACTGCTCGGATGGCTCATCCTCGGCGAGCGAATTACGTCGTGGACGATCTTGGGATCCGTCTTGGTTCTGCTAGGTGTCGCGGGCGTATTCCACGAGCAGCGGCGTCGGAACGCCACGAAGTCCCACTAGAAAATTTGGCACGCTTGATGCGTTGGCCATTCGTAGGTAGTTATCATGCGCCTACGATGCACTTCGATATTATTCGTCGCGATGCTCATTGTATCGGGCTGCGACGGTGACGATCTCTCACTCACGATCGAACCGCCTGCTCTTACGACGGACGAGATGATCATCGCGGACTGCTACGCGGTCCGTGACGCGATGGAAGCGTATGCCGCCGCAAATGGCGGCGAATTCTTTTCCCCGTCCAGCCCGCGCTCCGGATTCACTGCGTTCCTTCCCGGTCGCACCGACCTCCCGAATCGCTATACCGGACGGGCAACAGTTCCGGTTTTCAACGCTCCATATTGGCCGGGAGAGATTGGTGTGATTGTCTTCACGGACGAAAACTTTGACCAAGTGGGTTATCGGATTGTTGGACGCGGGCGCCACGGTGAATTGATCCGCTTGGAAAACGTGTCGCAGATGCCCCAAGAGATGGTCGATGGATACGACTTGGTAATCGCGAACGTCGACACACTGATGATTGCGGTCGACCTATTCTTCGAACGGTCCGGCTACTACGCGCATGACACAGCCGACGATCTCCCATCCGGCGAAACGCTCATCGATCTGCTTCCCGGTGGGCGGTTTTTCATAAACCCGTTCAGCGGTTGCCCATGTGAACCTCAGGACGGCAGGGGCCTCGGGAATCCAGGCGGGATTGGCTACACGGGATGTGACGACGATGGCGACGGTCGCATGGACTGCTTCGTGATCGAAGCATACGGCCACGACTACAACATCTTTCTCGTCAGGACGCGTCAATCTCTCGAGGACGACTGGGTGCGGCACTCGAGCTTCCGCTTGAAGTACGCCGTTGAAGAGTTCGCGGACGACAACGGCGGCGTGTTTCCTCGCGATCTCGACGCCGATCAAACGCCGGCCGGTGATACGCTGCGCGATCTCATCTCGGACGACAACTTGAATCCGTACACCAGCGCATCGGCCTACCGTAACGGCCTCGCGACCTCGCGCGGAGAAGTCGGTTATCAAGCGTTGGAATACAACGGAGTCGCGGTGGGTTACGTTATCAATGCCCTAGGTCTCTTCGAAGAGGAACTCGAGCGCTACGAGGTCTTGCCATGATGCTCCTGCGACGACTTCCGCTACTCTTCCTTGCGATACTCGTCGTATCGAGCTGCGACGGTGACGATCTGTCGCTAGCGATTGATCCGCCCCCGCCTGCACTCACGACCGACGAGCTCATTATCGCGGACTGCTATGTCGTCCGCGATGCACTAGAGGCATACGCGGCGGACAACGGCGGGGAATACCCAGGTTACCCGGGACCTCCGTTCACCCCGTATCTTCCAGGTAACAACAAGCTACCGAATCGTTATACCGGACGCTCAACGCTTCCGATATTCGGAGCTCCAAACTGGCCGGGCGAAATTGGCGTGATTGTCTTTTTCGACGAGTCCTCAGACGCAACGGGCTATCGAGTCATCGGGCGCGGGCGCTATGGCGAATTGGTCCGGCTCGAAAACATCTCGCGTACCCCCAAAACCATTGTCGACGGGTACGCCCTCGTTCTCGAAAACGTCGACTCGCTGCTGGCTGCGCTCGATGTATTCTTCGCGCAGTCCGGCTACTACCCGTCGGACCTAGCCGACGATCTCCCGTCCGGCGAAACGCTCATCGACCTACTTCCCGGTGGGCACCTGATGTACAACCCGTTCTTACTCCCCCCCGGTTGCTTTTGCGAGCCCGTAGATGGGGCCGGACTCGGTGTACCCGGTGGTATTGGCTACGTAGGAATTGACCGGAACGGCGATGGCCTCACGGACGATTTCGGCGTCGAGGCATACGGTTACGACTACGAGTTCTTTGTTTCACGAACGCGCCAGTCTCTCGAGGACGAATGGGTACGAATTTCGTACGAATTGTTGAGAGCCGCCGTCGAGTTATTCGCGAGCGAGAATGGTGGCGTGTTTCCACGCGATCTCGACGCCGATCAGACGCCGGCCGGTGACACGCTGCGCGATCTCATTACACGCGACTACCTCAACCCGTACACGAACGCCTCCGCCTATCGCAACGGCCTCGCGACGTCGCGCGGCGAAGTCGGATATCAATCTTTGGAATACAACGGCGTCGTGGTGGGTTACGTGATCAATGCGCTGGGGCTTTTCGAAGAAGAGCTCGAGCGGTTCGAAGTGACGAACTAGAGTCTCGGCTCCCGGTCGTCGTGGGCGTGCGCGCCGCGGCGCATCATGGCCACGCGATCCTCGATCCATTCCAACACGTTCAGCACCATGAAGACGACGATCGACAGCGCAATCGCCGCTGCGTAGCGCTCGAATCCGATGGCGGCGCCGATCGCGGCCAACATCCACACCACCGCAGCAGTCGTGAGTCCCGTGACGCGCCCGCTCTGGGTGAAGATCATGCCGGCGCCGAGGAATCCGATTCCGGTTACGACTTGTCCGAGGATGCGCATGGTGTCGGCGTGATCACCCGAGATGACGACGCCGAGCTTGATGAAGACGCTGGTGCCGAGACACACCAGCACGGCGGTGCGAACGTCGAGCGGCTTCCCGCGCAGCTGCCGTTCGAAGCCGACGATCGCGCCGCATATGATCGACACGACGACGGGCGTCCAGAATTCGATTGATAAGACGTTGAGTCCGTTCATCGTCCAGGGGCGTCGACGCGACTAGTGTTCGGCGTCCTTGCCCCACAACTCCTTCAAGCGCCGCTCGCGACCACTGCCGTTCTTGTAGGCATTGTAACGCTCGGGGTTGGTTCTGTAGAAGTCCTGATGATACTCCTCGGCCGGGTAGAACGGACCGGCCTGGGTGATCTGCACCTCGACCACTCCGAAAATCTTCTCCACGTCCTTCTTCGACGCCTCCGCCAGCCGCTTCTGCTCTTCGTCGTGATAGAAGATCTCGGGTCGATATTGCGTGCCGCGATCGACGAACTGACGGTTGGTGACGGTGGGATCGATGTTGTGCCAGAACGCATCGAGGAGTTGCTGATAGCTCACCTGCGCGGGGTCGTATTCGATCTCCACCGCTTCCGCGTGACCGGTCTTGCCGCTGCACACTTCCTCGTAGGTGGGATTCTTGGTGGTGCCGCCGGTGTAACCCGACGTGGTTCGCTTGACGCCTTTGATGTCGTCGTACGGCGGCTCCATGCACCAGAAGCATCCTCCCGCGAAGGTGGCGATGGCCGTCTTCTTCTTATCATCCGCGTGCGCGGCGAGCGCGACCAGCATCGCGATCGCGAACACAATCGATGTTTTCATTGTCTTCTCCTTCTCGCAGTCTACTCCAACCCCATCTACGAGGGAATCGGGGGTTTTGGATGGTGGCACCGGGAGGTCGCAAAGAAAAAGCGCGGGGCCCGAAAGCCCCGCGCTCTTCTAGAAGCGAATGCTAATCGCTGCGTTCTTAGTAACGACGACGTCCGCCGCCGCCGCCACCGTAGCCACCGCGACTGCCGCCCCCTCCGAAGCCGCCGTCGCCGCGACTGCCACCGAACTCCTTCTTGGGACGCGCCTCGCTCACCGTGATGGTGCGCGAATCGACTTCCCGGTTGTTCAGCTTCTCGATCGCCTCGCGGGCGCCTTCGCTCGTCTCCATTTCGACGAAGCCGAAGCCCTTCGGACGACCGGTCTCGCGATCGGTGATAAGTGCCACGGACGCCACCGGAGCAACCTCGGAGAACAACTGACGGAGCTGCTCTTCGGTGGTTTGGTAGTTCAGATTACCGACATAGAGTTTCGAATTCATGACGTTCCTTTCAGACAACTGCGTAACGGGCGAAGTGCCGAAGCACCGAACCCTTCTTCCAAGCGCTCATCTGCAAACTGGGGTCGCGGACCTAAACAGGAGGGCGATTCGATTCGAGATTGAACGCAGACTTAGCTAACGGCATAAACGATACCCGGCGGCTGGGCGGGTGTCAAACCCTTTTTCGACTGTCACTCCCAGTACTCGCTCCAGCGCGTATCGACGCGACGAACCGCCTCCGGGTCCATGGTCACCGGGTCGGGGTAGCCGGGCTTCCACGTGGCGTCGATGCCCATGACGCCCGCGTACGTCGGTTGAACGCCGTGCATCGACGACTCGGTGAACATGAGGTCGCGCGCGGGGTCGAAGCGGGTGAAGATCCCCCACAGTGTGTCGACCTCGTCGTCGAGATTCACGTCGGGGCTCACGACGGCGATCATTTTCAAACCCGACATTGCGCTCGACTTGACGAGCGGCTCCAGCACGCGCCGGCCGATGTCGCGCTCGACGCGTTCGGCTTGAACGACCAGCAGGGTGTCTTCCCAGAGACGCCACGCCTTGACGTGCGGCGCGGCCTCGCGAGGATCTTGCGAGAGCGGTGTGCCGGGTCGCGACGCCGCTTGCGCGGCGTTCACTGCGGGCGAGCCGCCCGAGTACTGCGCGCGGCTCCCGGTCGCGTCGAGGATCATGCGGCTCCCCAGGTGCATCTTGAAGCTCGTGAAGTCGAGCGTGTCGAGCGGCGCGCGCGAGATGAGGTGGAAGTTTTCGCGCGGGTCGAAGTGGTCGCGAATCGCGCGCAGCACGTTGCGGAAGCGCCGCGCGTCGACGGCGCGATCGACCAAAACGAGCACCTTGCTCAATCCCAGCTGGCCCTCGCCGAGCAATCCCATCGCGGTGCGAATGGGCTCGCGCGTGTAGCGCCCCTCCACCGATGCGACCAATAGATTGTGAAAACCCGCCTGGTAGTAGGCCCACACGTCGCGCACCTCGGGGCGAATCAGCCGAATGAGCGGACCCAAGATCATCTGCGACGCATCGCCCATGTAGCGGTCTTCCTGCGGCGGCTTCCCCACCACGGCGGCCGGATAGATGGGATTCGCGCGGCGCGTGATGGCCTTGACGCGGAACACGGGAAAGTCGGCGACGTCGCAGTAGTGTCCGAAGTGATCGCCGAACGGCCCCTCGGGGTGTCGTTCGCCGGGGCGTACCTCTCCTTCCAAGACAAACTCCGCGTCCGCAAGGACGTCCGAATCGATCGTCTTCGCGCGCGCGAGGCGCGTTCGCCGCGCGGCGAGGATGCCCGCGAACGCGATCTCCTCGAGTGCCTCGGGGAGCGGAAAGATGCCCGCGAGCATCAAGGCGGGATCGGCGCCGAGTGCGACCGACACCGGAAGCGCGCGCCCCAGCTTCTCCGCCTCGTGATAGTGGAAGCCTCCGCCTTTGTGGATTTGCCAATGCATCCCCGCCGAGGCGCGGTCGTACACCTGCATCCGGTAGATGCCGACGTTGGACTTCCCCGTCCTCGGGTGGCGCGTGAAAACGAGCGGAAAGGTAATGAAGGGCCCGCCGTCTTGGGGCCAGCACGTGATGATGGGCAACGTGTCGAGATTCGGCTCCGATTCGATCACGGCTTGGCTCGCGCCGCGCGACGACCGAGCCGGACGATACGCCAGCAGTCGAGGTAGCAGATCGCGCGCGCCGGCGAGGCGACCGAGACTGGGCGGGTTCAACTCCTCTGCGAATCGGACCAGCCGAGCTCCGAGGGCTTCCGGGTGGATGCCGATCGCGCGCTCGATGCGCGCGAAGCTTCCAAACAGGTTGATCGCGATCGGGAACCGTGAGCCCTTCACGCGCTCGAAGAGGAGCGCTGGTCCCTGCTCGCGAACGACGCGCTGCGCGATCTCGGCGACTTCGAAACGCGGATCGACTTCGACCCGAACCCGCTTCAGCTGCCCGACCGCCTCGAGACCGACGAGAAAGGACTTTAGGCCACGGAAAGACATGGCGGACACTCTAGCTCCCTTCCGCAAACCGCACAATGCGACACCACCCCGAGCCCTACCCATGGGCCGATTCGTGCCGCCTGCACCTCGAACTAACTAGTTGTTTCTCATTGTGGTTACGGACGTCGTGCCGGCGCCCCGCCCCGGTCTGGCCCGGGGGTTGCAATATCGGCCCAGTCACTTAAACCAATGGAGGGCCCCCCGCGCGGTGGGTGCCGTAGTGGCACCACTAGATGTCCGCCGGGACCCATCGAGGGAGGTTTTCTAGAATGAAGAAGCTCTTTTTGCTACTCGCAGTGTGCTGCGTGTTCGTTTCGGCGAACGCGTTCGCCGCGAGCCCGATTCGTTCCATCGGCGTCGATGCCGGCTACGTCAGCCCGGATATCGACGGCTTGGAAGAAATCGAAGGCACGTGGACGGCGGGCATCTTCGCGGACTTCGGTCTGCCGGCTGCCAACCTCTACGTCAGCCCGTTCGTCAACTACTGGAATTCCAACACGGAGATTCCGGGTTTGACGGGCACCGATGAGTTGTCGCTCCGCGACTTCAACATCGGCGCGAACCTCAAGTACGCGTTCCCGACGTCGTCGGTCCGCTTCCAGCCCTACATCGCTGCGGGCGTCTCGGCGCACATGCTGAACGCCGAGATGCAGTCGAGCGGCTTGACCGTCGATGACGGCGAGACCAAGTTCGGCTTCCAGGGCGGCGCTGGCTTCAAGGTCGGCGTCAGCGAGCGCACGAGCATCGTGACGTCCGGTTGGTACAACATCGTCGAGGATGCTGACCACTGGGCGCTGCGTGCCGGCTTGGCCTGGAACATGTAGTTTCGACTGATCGAATCTAGTCGATTCGGTTCGAAGGAGCCCCGCGTCGGAAACGACGCGGGGCTTTTTCTTTGCACTCAGTCGCCCATCTCGACGTCGCCCGTCGCGGTGTCTTTTCCCCACCGATAGAAGAGCGAGTTCTCGACGCCGAGGCGGTCGAGGATCCGACCGACGACCATGTCGACCATATCGGCGATGGTGCGCGGCCGGTGATAGAAGGCGGGCATGGCGGCCAGGATGTCCGCGCCGGCGCGACGCAGCGTCAGCATGTTGCGAAGGTGGATCTCGGAGAGCGGCGTTTCGCGGGGCACGACCACGAGGCGGCGACGTTCCTTGAGGGCGACGTCGGCCGCGCGCTCGATCAGATTGGAAGAGATGCCGTTGGCGACGCGCGCGAGGGTCCCCATCGAGCACGGCACGATCACCATCCCCGCGCACGGGAACGAGCCGCTGGAAATCGGAGCGGCGACGTTCATCGGATCGAAGAGTCGCAACGATCCCCTTCCCTCGCCTCCGCTTTCCAGCGCGCGCGTCAGCGCGTCCTCTTTTTCGCGCAGCGTCTTACCCAGGCGCAACCCGCTCTCGAGCTGCAGCATCTTTTCGCCTGCCGGCGACACCACGACATGGGCGTCGTGTCCCGATCCGATCAACGCTCCCAGCAAACGAAGCGCGTACGGCGCCCCGCTTCCGCCCGTGATGCCGACCGCGTACGTGGCCATCGCTACACCACCGTGTCCAGCGCAATGAGCGCGAACAGCGCAATGCTCACGATTCCGTTGGTGGTGAAGAACGCGGCGTTGACCCTCGAGATATCGTGCGGTTTGACGAGGCGGTGCTCGTAGATCAGCAAGAGCGTCGTGATCAGGACGCCGGCGTAGTACCACCGTCCCGCGTCGAGCATGGACCCGGCGACCAGGAGACACACCACGAACGCGATGTGGAATCCGAATGCGATCGAGAGCCCGCGCGCCACCCCGAAGTCGGCGGGGATCGAGTGGAGCCCCTCACGACGGTCCACCTCGATGTCCTGGCAGGCATAGATGATATCGAAGCCGGCCACCCACAATCCGGCGCCGACACCGAGCAGGACCGCGGCGCTCGAGAGCTCACCGGTGACCGCAAGCCAGACAGCGGTCGGGACCATGAAGTACACGGCGCCGAGGGCGAGGTGGGCGAAGGGTGTGACCCGCTTGGCGTACGGATAGGCGACCATCGCGATGACGACGACCGGCCATAGCCGCCGGCACACGGGATGGAGCTGCCAGGCGGCGAATACGAAGACGGCCAGGGCCAGCAAGGTGAACGCGATCGCGCCCGATTGCCGCAAGCGTCCGGCTGGGATCGCGCGGGACGCGGTGCGGGGGTTGCGGGCGTCGATTTCGCCGTCGATCACCCGGTTGGCCGCCATCCCGACCGTGCGTCCGGCCACCATCGCGACCGTGATCCAGAGCGCGTTGGCAGCCGAGGGCCAGCCGCCCTCGACGAGGAAGAGGGTGGCGTATGCGAAGGGGAGCGCAAATACCGTGTGCTCGATCCGAATGGTCTGGAGAAATTCGCGGAGGCTATTCATTTATAAGGTGGTTCCCGCAAATGTTGACAATCTGTCGGCATCTAGAGTTGACAATCACGGCGAGCTTACGTTGACAAAGCGGAAGCGTAATGTTGACAATCACGGCGGGTCCGCACGACCCGAGTTCGCAAAATTAGTTGACAATCTGCGTCCTCGAGACCTAAACGCAACCTCATGGAACGTACTCGCTCCCGGTCTATCCAGGGCTTCATCGTCGACCACGTCGAAGGCGATCCCAGCTGCATCGCCCGGCGAGTCGCGCAAGCATACGGCATTTCTCGACAGGCGGCAAACCGGCACCTCGACGTTTTGGTCGAAGCCGGCGTCCTCGACCAGACCGGGCACACGCGGGCGCGCGCCTATGCGCTTCGGCGAACGTCGGCGATCTCCCGCGAGTTTCGCGTGACACCGGTGTTGAGTGCGGACCGCGTGTGGGATGAGCACGTGTTTCCGGTGCTGGCGGGGGATCGAGCCGTGGTGAGAGAGACCTGCCGGGGTGTTTTCAAAGAGTTGATCGACAACGTCGTCGAGCACGCGGGTGCCTCCTGGGTCTCCTTTCAGCTCGCCACCACCGCGCGGCAAATCGATCTCTTGGTGTCGGACGACGGCCGCGGCTTGCTCGTGGCCCTCGCGGAGAAGCTCCGATTGTCCTCGCCGCGCGACGCCGCCGAAGAGATGGTGCGGCGGGCAACGGCTCGCGCCATGGACGTGCCGACCGCGCGCTTGGTACTTATCGCGCGAAGTGCAGACGGCTTCTCGATCTCGTCGTCGGGGGTGGCGTGCGAGTTCGACGCCGCGCAGGACTCGTGGACAGTGCGCGACGATGGAAGCGTTGGAGCAGGAACCACCATCGCGTGTCGATTGAAACGCGTGCCGTCGCGCCCGGAGGGCTAGGGCATTTCGCGCGCGCGCTTGCACCGCTCGAAGGCGTCTTCGACTTCATCGACGCTGACCCCGTCCTCGAGCGCTCGCTCGACCAATCCGTAGAAGACTTCCGTCACTAGGCCGTCGTGGAGCGTTCGACCCAGGAGCGCGCTTCGGGTCCAGACGGCTTCGCGCACCCCGCCGGCCTCGTTCGGGAGCGCGGAAATCAACGACTCGCGCGCGTCGGCCACCATGCGGACGGCCGCAATCGGACGCCGCTCGTCCACGATCGTGTCGGCGTGCGGAACCTTCGACGCCTGGTCGGTGACGACGAGGACGCGCACGCCTCGTGTGCGCGCATCCGCGACGCCTTCGTTGAGGCGGACCAGCGAGTCATGCGGGACCTCCATCAAGACCACGCGACGCGCCGCCGCGAGCAATAGGTGCCCGCGGGCGATGACGTGGTCGTGGGACTTCAGTGCGTAGAGTTTCTCGTCCTCCGGTCCCGGCTTGAGCGTCGACAGCTCCTCCGCCGCGCGCGCCTTTCGCTCCATGAATTCGCGCTCGAGTCGCGCCAGCATCTCGTCCGGCGGTAGGGCGCGATAGGCGGGCGGCGTTCCGCGGTCCCGGATCGCGATCCCCTTGCGCTCCAGGGTTTCGAGGGCGCGATACACGTTGGCGGTCGGTTTGCCGATTCCTCGCGCGACGCGGTAGCCCGAGGTCGACGGATTCCCGACCAGGTAGGCGTAGGAAAGCGCTTCGATGTGGGCTAGCCCGAGAGATTCCAGGGCTTCAGAGAGATTCATAGTAGCCGAAGCTACTAGTTCAAGTGTCGATTCGTCAACACCGGAAAGCATAGAAGCTGCCCGGGCTACTACTAGCGCCGGGCAGCTTCGTAAGTGATTTAGCAGGAATGACTAGGAGCGGGGGACCGCTCTTGTCCGGCTACTTCTTCGTCTTTTCGCCCGTCGGGTTCTTGGGGACGAACTTGAGCGACACCGAGTTGATGCAGTAGCGCATCCCCGTCGGACGCGGCCCGTCGTCGAAGACGTGCCCGAGGTGGGAGTCGCAGCGGCTGCAGAGCACCTCGGTGCGCTGCATGCCGTGGCTCTCATCGCCTTCCACCTCCACGTTTTGGTTGTCGACGGGCTCGTAGAAGCTGGGCCACCCGGTTCCCGAGTCGAACTTCGTATCCGAGGAAAAGAGCGGCTGGCCACACGCCTTGCAGACGTAGATGCCTTTGTTGTGGTTGTTCCAGTACTCACCCGTGAACGCCGGCTCGGTCCCTTTTTCGCGGGCCACCCGATACGCGTCGGGAGTGAGAATCGCTTTCCATTCCTGGTCGCTCTTGTTGATCTTCGACATCGAATCGCTCCTTTCCAATACCACGCGCAAACTCGCGGCCGCGCCCTGGTTGAGCCACTCACCCGTCACCACGAGGGGTGTGGCACCTTCGTCTTCGATCCAAACCGCGACCGCGTAGCGCGTCGGCTCCGCCGCCTTCACCACTTGCCACGCCCCGCTGCCGGTCCACTCGCCGTTTGCTTCGCGCAGCTCGACGCGCTGCAGATCCATCGCGACGAAGTCGTGCACCTGAGTTTGTCCCTCGTTCTCGCCGGCGGTGATCTTGCGCGTCATTCCCATTCCGAGCACCGCGAGGCAAGCAGCGGGTTGCCCGCGCAACGGTGCTCCCGCTTTGGGAGTGAATCGAATTGTCGACGAGCCCGCGCGAATATCCAACGTGAGCGCGCCTCCGTCGGAGCTCGGCGAGGGAAGCTTTCCGGCGGACCACTCCGTCCATTCGCTTCCGTTCATCACGAAGGCGGGCGTGTACACCGTCTCCGCGTTCCACGCCATGCCGTAATCGCGTTGCCGCTCGCTGTACTCGGGACGCGCGAACACGTCGATCCATCCCAAGCAGTCCCAGTAGTCGACGTGGAAGGCGACCGGCACGACGTCACGCCATAGTCGGTCGCTCGCCGTTAGCTTCGAGACCCATGCCTCCGCCGGCGGACAGCTCGAGCAACCCTCCGAGGTGTAGAGCTCGAGCAACGAGGCCCGCGCCGTTCCGCTGGTAATGGTCTGCAGCGCCGGTTTGGGCGTGGTTGCGGGCTCCGCGAGCGCGGTTCCAGCGACCAACACGCCCGCCAGCGCGATTCGAAGCGCCCCCTGCTTCACGTGGTAACGTTCCATAGAAACTCCATCGAAGTCCCCGGCGCGCACTCCACGGGTTCTCTGTTAGAGAAAAAGATTCGCGCGCTGTGCGGTCCCAAGAGCCTTGTTGTTCTGTTCGCGACTTCCACAGCGCTCCCTTCACGCAATCCTACGACGTAAGTCGTCGGGTTGGATTTCGTGAATTCGGCCAGGCGCTGCGCCCGTGTCTCTCCGCCGTGGTTGGCGATCACCGCGTCGGTGTAGTGCGGGTTGATTTGAAAGGGAACCAGTCGCATGGCATCGAAGCGCGCCGGCTCGACAATGGGCATGTCGTTGGTGGTCTTGATGGTCGGACACGCGACGTTGGAGCCCGCGCTCCATCCCATGTACGGCGCACCCGCTCGCACGCGGTCGCGTATCGCCCACACCAGACCGGTGTCGTACAGGTGCTTCATCAAGTGGAATGTATTTCCTCCGCCGACCAACACCGCCTCGGCCGCTTCGATCTCTTGCACGGGATGCTTGGCCTTGTGAACCGACTGCACTTCGATGCCCATCAGTCCGAAACGCTCCGACACCATGCCGGCGTACTCGTCCCAGTCCAGCGTCACACCCGCGTACGGAACGAAGGCCGCGCGCCGCGTGCCTTCGAAGAAGCGCCGGATCCACGGCTCGGCGTGCTCCATATAGCCGCCGCCGAAGTTGCGCGAGTTGCTCACCAGAAGCAGTCGTGGCATGACGTCGTTCATTACACACCGACCTAGAAGTGGTTAAGGCTCATGGGGCCGCCATAATCCCATATACACGGACTCCGCAGTCTAGTGTACTCTTCCGCCGAGGAGGAAAAAATGCCCAAGCCTCAAGGACTTCCGCTCGCCGAAGCGATCAAATTCGGGTGGCGAACCGTGCGTGAGTCGCCGCTTTTCTTGATCGGAACGGCGTTCGTCGCGGTCGGCGTTCCCTGGCTCATCGACTGGGGAGGAGAAATCGCCCTGGATGACGGCGCCCCCCAGTTCGGGATCGAGCTGATCTGCATCGTCGTTTCGGCCACCCTGGTTCTGGGCCTCGCCAAGATCTACCTCCGCTACCGCGACGGCGAGCGCCCGGTTTTCGAAAATCTGTTCGACGGCCTCGCGCAGTTCCACAAATATTTGGGTGCGGCCATCATCGCTATGGTCGCGGTGGTCATGGGGCTGGTGCTGCTCGTCCTGCCGGGGATCGTTTTTCTCATTCGATTGTGGTTTCTCGCATTCGTCGTAGTCGATGAGCGCAAGGGGCCGTTGGGGGCGATTCAAGACAGCTGGGATATTTCGCGCGGCCATACCTTCGACCTGTTCTTGTTATTCCTGTTACTGTGCGGTCTCAACCTCTTGGGTTTGATTTGTCTTGTGGTGGGCCTGTTCGTGACCGTGCCGATCAGCGGCCTCGCGTTGGCCTACACCTATAGAGTGCTGAAACCGCGGCCGTCGGCGGATGACGCCGTTACCGTCGTCGCGGCGTAGCCTCTAATCCGACGTCCTCGACTTCCACGCCACGCGCTTCGTGAGCACCATCGACTACACCGACGCGAGCGCCGATGTGACGAGCAACATCACGTGGTATGCCGACGGGGCGGGAAGCCTCACGGTGCCGGATTACAACGGGGGCGGGACCGCGTGCTGGGACACGCGCCAGCGCGACGTTGCGTGCGAATGATGATCAAAAAAAATGGAAACCTTCCACGCGGCGGTTCGTAAAAGGAAGCACTAGCAACCTCCATCATCGGACGGCTCTGGAATTGAGACCCTTGCGCTCCCCGCGCTTGCAATTCCAGAGCCGTCTTTTTTGTTAACATCCCTCGCCTCAGCGCGTTAGGCTCGGCCGCGTGCTCCCAAAAAAACGGATGTATGTATCCCGCGCGTTTGACGGTCCTCATTACATGACGATCTCCATCGATACATGACGATCTCCATCGATCGCCCCTCCCATCGCGCCGCGATCGCGGCCATCGTCGTCCTTCTCCTCTGCATTCCTTGGACGCCGGCGCGCGTGGCCGCGGTCTTCGTGGCCGCGGGCGTGCTGCCCGGTCTGGGCGTCGTGTCGTGCGCATCGCTCGCTGCCGACGCGGCGCTGGGGATCGGCGCGTCGATCGCTCCCGTGATCTTCGGCGTGTGCGTTCTGCTCGCAATGTGGGCGGGGGCGAGCGCGCACCTGGCCGCGATGGCTGCGAGCGGGATCGGCCTCCTCCTGTTCATCTTTCTCGCCCGAGGATCGCACGCGCTTCCTGCGAGCGATCGTCGTGCGATGCTCGGTGCGCTCGGCATCGTGCTGGTGGCGGCAATCCTGGCATTTTCGCTTCCCTTGACCGAGACCTGGTGGCGCGTGCGCGAAGACAGTTGGTTCCACGCGGCGGTGGTCGACAAGCTCGCTCGCGACGGGTTGCCTCTCACCGATCCGTACTTCGCCGGCCTTCGCATTCAGTATATGTACGTCTACCACGCGATCGTCGCCGCGTGCGCGAGCCTCACCGGTCTCGACAGCTTTCGCGCCATGGTGCTCGTCAACGCAATCGCGCTCTCCTCTGCGGTGCTTGCGTTTCACGCCCTGGCGGGAGAATTTACCAGACGCGTCGGCCCGCGTATTTTGGGGACGTGCTTGTGGGTGCTCGGGCTGAACGGGTGGTTCTATCTTTCGTATCCGATTCGCTTGGCGCGCGCCGCGTTGGGAGAAACGCGCGGGCTGGAAACGTTGCGCGAGTTGTTCCCGTGGACCCCACCCGGACACGCGACCGCCACGTCGCTGTTGTCGGTGGAGGGCAACCAGTTCATGTTCCTCGACAAGTTCATGATCGGCACCGCCTTCTCGCTGACGTTCGGACTGGTGGCGTGCGTGCTGTTGCTGCTGGTACGGGCGCGGCGGGGACGGTGGAGCAAACGACACGACGCAGCATTTTTCCTGTGCATCTCCGGCACGATATTGTTGCACCTCGTCACCGGCTTGGTTATCGTGCTCGTCACGTCGGCGCTGCTGGCGCTGCTGCTCGTGGTCCGCGCGCAGACCGCCGGCGGCGGTCCATCGTACGCGCGGCTGTTGGGATGGGTAGTGCTCGCGGTGGCGGCCACGTCGCCGTACGTGGTTTCGGTCGCCCCACGCGAAGGTTCGGCCTCGCTCAACTATGCTGTGCAGCGCTCGCAGGCGATCGGGATCTTCTTCGCCGTGTTGCCGGCGCTCGTCTTGGCGGCCTTGTTCGTACGACGTCCGTCGCGCGACACACCCGACACCTTGGGTTCGCGCGCCTTCTCCGAAATGAGCTTGAGCGCCACTGGGATCGTCATCCTGTGGACGATTCTGGTTACGGCCGCGGCACTCACGATCGACCTTGCAACCAACAACGAGACCAAGTTCGCGTTCTTGGTTTTCCTTCCGCTCGCAGCACTCGCGTCCGGGCAACTCGACCGCTGGTGGAATTCACAACCAACGCGTGCGCTGGCGGTCGTGCTGGTCGCCTCCGCGACCATTCCACTCCACGCGATCTACTTTTCCCACGCCGCTCGCGACGCGACCCGCTTCGACGTGAGCGACGCCGAGCGCGCGGTCTACAGCTGGATGAAGAAGAGCGCCCCGCACGATGCAGTGGTGCTCGAAGAGAACGACATCGTGCGCGTGCCGGTGCTCGCGTCGCGCGACCTGTACTGGGGAACGGAAGTCTATGCGCGCAATTGGGGCTATCCGCAGGAAGAGATGATCGCCCGCAAGCGCCTGCGCAACGCCATGTTTTCGCAAGCCGGGCCGGGTGAAGTCGACTTGATTCGATTACGCGCGCTCGAAAGGCCGGTCTTGGTCGTGTACCGGGTTCATCCCGACGACCTGATCGACGCACACGAGCGCTTCGAAAAGGACTCGCGCTTTCGCGGGCGTTTCGCGACCGGTGAAATCGCGGTGTGGGAGCTTCGCCTGGGCGAAAAGTGAGCTAGATAGTGAATTCGGAGAGGTTGCGGCACGCGGAGAGGACGGTATCGATGGCGTTCGCCATCGGCCCCGCCACCCGCATCCCCGACGCCATGGTGTGACCGCCGCCGCCGAACTGCTTCGCGATCGCGTGCGCGTCCACTTTGCCGTTCGACCGCAGCGACACCTTGATGTCGCCTTCCTCGGTCTCCTTGAAGAACAGCACCAGCTCGACGCCCTTGATCGCGCGCACCAGGTCGACGAAGCTGTCCATGTCGTCGTAGGTGGCGCCGGCGTTGTTGACCATCTCGAGTGTGGCCGAGATGATCGCGATCTTTCCGCCGTTCTCCGACTCGAGCGTGCTCAACACGGGGCCCAGCAGGCGACCCGCGCCCCAACCCTTGCTCCCGAATACCTTGCGGTGCATCTGGTAAGGGTTGACGCCGGCGTCGCACAAGTCGGCGGCCGCGCGCAGCACGCGCGCGTCCGTGTTGGAGAAGCGAAACGTCCCCGTGTCGGTGATGATGGCGGCGTACAGCGAGTCGGCGATCGGCTTCGTTACTTGGCCGTCGTAGGCGCGAATCATCTCGTAGATCAACAAGCCGGTCGCCGCGGCCGACGTGTCCGTCACCGTGTAGTCGGCGAAACCCGACGTGTTGCCCTGGTGGTGATCAATGCACGCGCGCGGCAGCGAGCGCGACTGCAGTCCCCGTCCGATGTTGCCGAGCTGCTCCCAATTGTTCACGTCCACGATGATGCACGCGTCGACGGTGTCGAGGAGCGGCTGCGTGCCCGGCTCGCCGTAGATGCGAATCTCGTCGTCACCCGCGAGGAAGCGAAGCACCTCGGGCATCTCCGTCGAGTTCATCACGACCACTTTCTTGCCCAGCTGGCGCAGGTAGTGCGCGAGCCCCATCTCGGAGCCGATCGCATCGCCGTCGGGGTTGATGTGTGACGTCACCACGAAGGCGTCGTGGCGCTCGATGAACTGGTGGATGGGATTCCACATGGGCTACTTCGATTGCAGCGCGTCGAGGAACTCCACCGCGCGACGCATGTGCGGCACGGTGATGGAGCCACCCACGATGAGGCCCACGCTAAAGATCTCGAAGAACTCCTCGCGCGTCACACCCGCCTCGTGGCACTGCTGGACGTGGTACTTGATGCAGTCGTCGCAGCGCAGCACCATCGACGCCGCCAGGCCCATCATTTCCTTGCTCTTCGCGGTGAGCGCGCCGTCGAGGTAGGTGTTGGTGTCGAGGTTCCAGAAGCGCTTCACGACCAGGTTGTCGGTCGCGAGGATGCGCTCGTTCATCTTTTGACGGTACTCGTTGAATTCGCGGACGATGTCGGACATGGGGCCTCCGGCGCAATATCCGAGGAGAATAGCGTACCGCGGCGATTCGCGCCACGCATGAGTGGTGACGAGCGTTGATCGCACCGGGAATCGAGCTACGCGGTGGGAATGGTCGAGAGTCGGCTTTCGCGGATCAGATCGTATTTGCGCGCGAAGTCGGAGAGCGCGCGGAGGCCGTCCATTTCGGCGTCCCCGAGCTCGTAGGACCAGGTTCGCGTGAGATAGTCGTAGGCGACCATCGCGTCCATCGAAAACGTGGCGGCGATTTCTTCCGCCAGCGACGCCAGTCGCTCGAGACCAAACGCGCACAGCGAAGCCAGCGTGCTCCGAATTTCGGACAGCTGCGATTCTTGGTCGCACACCCACACCGAATGCACGAGCGGCGTCTTGGTGAGCGCCTTCCACATCTCGGCCACGTTGAAGCGCATGAGACCCTCGGTCGGCGCGGCGGCCGCTTCGCGAAGTGCGGCGTCGCCCGTGATCAGCGCGGCGTCGTAGCGGTCGCGCCAATCGTCTTCGTTGAGGCGCTTCTCGACCAGGAGATCGGGGAAGACGTGCTGCTGCTCGGCGAGCACGATGCGAAGCGCCGCTACCGGTGTCCGGCAGCACTCGCCGACGGCGACCCGCTTCAGCTCTTCGAGCGGCTTCTGCGAAACCAGCACGATCCCGCCCGGCGCCGAGCGTCCGACCAGCGCGGGGCCGGGGAGGAGATAGCGCCCCGCGCCGCGAAGGTACTCGATGCTCGGCATCAGCACCGCGTCGTAGCGACCGCGTTCGAAGGAGTCGACCAGGGTGGCTTGGGATTCGTAGGTGAGGCGCGCCCCGTTGGCGTGTCCGTTCGAGAGCCCGCACACGAGCGGCCGGTTGGCGATGAAGTCGGCGGCGCCGAAGCGGAGCTGGCTCACGGGGGCGTCCTCCCAGGGACGGTTGCGGTGGTCTTGCTCGCGTCTCGCGCGGTGCACCACGACCGCGCTCGCGACGAAAGTGTGCTGCTTATAGCACCCGTTCAAAAATAACAGCAAGCGTTATTCCACCTGGGTTATGATGCTTGCGCCTCGACCTTCGAGGATCCCCCGACATGGCGACCCGACCCGACCCGAATCCTCCGTCGCGCCGACAGGACGTCGCGTTCTACGTCCTTTTGAATCTGGTCGGGCTCCTATTCTTCTCTCTTGTCCGTAACAATTCCTTCTGGCACGGCGACGACTGGGAGTATCTGATCCAGGCGCTGCGCATCGAGGGCGACTGGCGGGAGATTTTTTCGACGCGGCTCCACCAAACCTTTCAGCCGCTCCCCAATTTGATCTTCTTCCTCGAGTTCCAGGCCTTCCAACTCGATGCGGAACGCTACTACCTGTTCAACGTGCTCGTGCATTCCGCAAACGCGTTCCTCGTCTACACGCTGGTTCGAACGCTCTTGAAGGACCGGTCGATCGCGGTGTTGTCCGGGCTCTTGTTCGAGTTCGCGGTGGGGAACTATGGGAAATCGGTGATGACCGTGTCGGGCGTCAGCGACCTCGTGATCACCGCCATGACTCTCCTCACCATGATCTTCTATGTCCGCAACGAGCTCCACGACCGGGGATCCCTCTGGACGCGTAACTTCTTTCTTTGCTTGCTGTTTTTCACCCTAAGCCTGCTTTCCAAGACCACCTCGTTCTCGGTGTTGGGGCTCATGTTCGCCTTCAATCTACTGTATCGGGAGCAGACGGGTCGCAAGCTCCTGGACGCGAACTTCATCGCACTGGCCGCCTTCACGCTGGCGGTCTTGATCGTGAAGATTGCGATCCAGGGAGCAGTGCCGGGGTCGCAGGACCTCGCGATCTTCTCGTGGTCGGTCTTCAGGAACTTCCCGGCCTATCTCGTCCGCATGGTGTTCCCGATCCACTCGTCCACCCTGGTCACCGACGCCGGCGGGGCGGTTCGCTTCATCTACGAGTTCGCCACCGCGATCCGGATCCTGATCTTCTTGTGCATCGTGTCGTATTCGGTGTTCGGCTTCATCTTCGGCAACCGGGTGATCCGCTTCTTCATCGCGTGGACCTACATCATGGTGACGCCGTTCTGCTTCTTCCGCTTTCCATCGGATTGGCTCGACATGCGGTTCCTTTACCTCGTTTCGATCGGCTTCCAGATGATTCTCGCCTCGGGGACGGTGCTCGCCGCGCGGTTGCTGTATCAAAAGCCGTGGCGACGAAGGTTGCCGTACGTGATCCCCGCGTTGTTCATCGGGCTTTCGTACTTCGTGCTGCAGCAGCTGGACTCGAACTACGAGCGCAAGGCGGCGGCACCCCAGTTGAACACGATCAAGGGGAGATTCTACGAGATGTACGCGAAGAAAACGGAAACGCAGGAGACACTACCGCGGAGCAGCTATGAGTAGACGAGTGTTGAGTTGTTTGGCGATCCTGCTCGCGCTGGTCGCGAGCCCCGCGCTCTCGCAGGACCCGGCTCGGGTGGTTGGCGACTGGACCGGTGCCTTGCAAGTGGGCGCGATGAAACTTCGGCTGGTCCTGCACATTACGCGCGGCGCCGACGGAGTCCTGCGCGCCACCATGGACAGCATCGACCAGAATGCGCTCGGTATTCCCATCGATGACATCACCTTCGACGGGACGGTGCTGCGCGCGGAGCTGCGCGGGATCAGAGCCTCTTACGAAGCGACGGTCGACCCAACCGCCACCACGCTGACCGGGAATTGGAAGCAAAGCGGCACCTCGCTTCCGCTCGTCATGGCGCGCACCGATGACGCCGCGTCTCTCCTTCCCAAGCGCCCGCAGGAACCCAAGCCACCGTTTCCATACCAGTCGCGCGACGTGACGTATCCGAGTGGTGACATCACGCTGGCTGGGACGCTCACCATTCCCGCCGACCCGGGTCCGCATCCCGCCGCAGTCTTGATCTCGGGATCGGGTCCGCAGGATCGGGACGAAGGCATCATGGGCCACAAGCCGTTTCTCGTGCTCGCGGATCACCTCACGCGCCACGGAATCGCGGTGCTGCGCGCGGACGATCGCGGTGTTGGCGAGTCGACGGGCTCGTTCGCGGACGCCACGACGGAGGACTTTGCTGCGGACGCGGCGGCGGGGATCGCTTACCTCGAGACCCTGGCAGAGATCGATTCGAAGCGCATCGGCTTGGTCGGTCACAGCGAAGGAGGTATCACCGCGCCGATGGTCGCGGCGCGGTCGAACGAGGTCGCGTTCATCGTGCTCATGGCCGGTGTCGGCGTTCCCATGGACCAGCTGCTGCGGGCCCAATCGCGCTTGTTGCTCAAGGCAAACGGCGCGGATGACGAGTACATCGCGCGTAACGAACGGTTGTCGACTCGCATGTTCGCCATCGCTAAGGCCGAGCCCGACGCCGCAACCAGGGAAGCAAAGCTGCGCGACGCGACCAAGACCTTCGCCGACTCGCTGTCGGTCGGAGGAGCGCCAAGCGACGAGGACAGAGCGAGCCTCGAGCGAGGCGTTGCGATGCTCGCGACTCCGTGGATGCACTTCCTGCTCAACTACGACCCCGCGGCGACACTGCGCCGCGTGAAGGCTCCGGTGCTCGCGATCAACGGCGAGCTGGATCTCCAGGTGCCGCCGTCGCAGAACTTGCCGGCGATTCAAAAAGCGCTCGCGGACGGTGGCAATCGCGACGTGACCATCGTCGAGCTCCCGAAGCTCAATCATTTGTTTCAGACCGCGACCACGGGCGCGCCGTCGGAGTACGGCACCATCGAAGAAACCATGGCGCCGATTGCCTTGAAAACCATTTCGGATTGGATTGTCGCGCGCACCGGGCGCGCCAAGAAGTAGCTAGAGAACGTAGCGTACGTCGGTCCCCGGAATCGCTTCCAGGCGGCCCATCAACTTGGCTTCGATGGTGCCGGTCAACACGCACAAGTCATCCTCGTAGGTGTTGAGCGCATCGTGGAGCAGGCCGCGCACGAGCGAGATCGTCTTGCCGTCGCCGGCGGAGAGCTTCACTTCCACGCGGACGTTGCGACCGTAGAAGAAAGAATCGATGCGCTCGCGCAGCTCGTCGATGCCGGTGCCTTCCGCCGCCGATACGAAGGCCGCGTCTGGGAATCGCTGGCGAAGTCCGTTGAGGAGCGGCGGCGCCATGCGGTCGATCTTGTTGAACACGTACAACGTCTGTACCCCAGGATTTTCAATCGAACCCACCGTCGTGTCCGTCACTTCCATCTGCTCTTCCCACGCGGGGTGAGAGACGTCGACCACGTGCAGGTACAACTCGGCTTGCGCGGTGTCTTCCAGCGTGGCCTTGAACGACGTGGTGAGGTGATTCGGCAGCTTGCGGATGAACCCGACCGTGTCGATCAACAAAATGTCGTGGCTCGCGTGACCGTTTCCGTTGCCATTCCCGTTGCCGTTGGGGTTCATGCGACGCGTGGTGGTGTCGACGGTGGCGAAGAGCTGGTCGCGCACGACGACGTCGGCGCCGGTCAGCTGCCGCATCACGGTCGACTTGCCGGCGTTGGTGTACCCAATTAGCGCCGCGACGTGCCGGCTCGAGCGCGCGTTGCGCATGGTCTCGCGGTGCTGGTCGATCTTCTTGAGCGTGCGCTTCAAGGTCGCGATGCGCTGGTAGATCTTCCGGCGGTCGACTTCGAGCTGGGTTTCGCCGGGGCCTCGTGTGCCGATACCGCCCGCTTGCCGCTCGAGGTGCTGCCAAAAGTGCTTCAGCCGCGGCAGCGAGTACTCGAGCTGCGCGAGCTCGACTTGAATCTTGGACTGCTGCGTCTTCGCGTGGCGCGCGAAGATGTCGAGGATCAGCTCGGTGCGGTCGATGCAGCGGAGATTGAGTCGCTTTTCGAGGTTCTTCGCCTGCGCGGGTGCCAAGTCGTCGTCGAAGATGACGAGGTTGACGCCGAGCTCGTCGCAGGTCTGATGGAGATCGTCGACTTTGCCGTCGCCGATGAAGGTTGTGACGTCGACGCGGGCGCGTGCTTGGACGGTGCGACCGACCACTACGGAGCCTGCGGTAGTTGCAAGCTGCTCGAGCTCGTCCAGATGCTCGTGCGCGGCGCCGACTGAACTCCCCGGTAGACTCACGCCGACGAGGTAGGCCCTCTCGACCCGTGCCCTGGTGATAACTTCAAACGCACGCTTCACTTGGGAAGGCAACCTCGGCTTTGTGAAAGATCTCTGGTTTCGATGGCAACCTCACTACGGGTAGTTCTTGCCGGTAGTATAACAAAATCGGGGCCAGTTCGGTATGAGAGAGCTTACTTCAGCTGCACCATTCGTTGCGTCACCGACCGGCGGCCGATGGTGAGCTTCACGTAGTAGACGCCGCTCGCGACCACTGCTCCCTGCTCGTCTTGCGCCGACCAACCGGTGCGATAGCGACCCGGTGCGTGCTGCGACTCCACCAACGTCGCCACCAAGCGACCGGTTACGTTGTACACCTTCACACTCGTCTCGACCGCTTCGCCGGAGAGTTGGTGTGTGACCCCGCTCTCGTCGACGACGCGCTCGGGAACTTCGTAGTCGATGGTGATGGCGTCGCGAAACGGATTGGGCGAGCCCACCAGCAGTGTCGGCGCCAGCTTGCCCGACGTGTTCCAAAACACCGGCGCGCTGGTCACCGAACCGTACGGCGACCCGACCGGCGCTTCCTCGGTCTCGGACTCCGCGATCTCTTCCGGCTTGACCGTCAGCGACACCGGCGGCGGAATCATCCGCGCGCCCTTCTTTCCCACCAGCGTGCGCCACGCCGCCTGGATGGCGCGCGCCGATCGTAGGTCGTCGGGAGGGAGTGCAATCAGCGCGGCGTACAGCGTCACCTGCGAGCCCGGTGCCACCTGTCCGAAACTCGGCGACAGCACACGCGCGCCTTTTCGATCCGCGCGAACTTCCCAATCCTCGACACCCGATGACGGAGCCCACACCAGCAGCGCCATGCCGCGGCCGCCGTCGCGCCACACCAGCGTCTCGCCCGTCGGTGCGACACCGCCCAAACGATCCGTTTCGATCAGCGGTGCCGGTTCGCTCTCGAAGCTCCCAGCCGGTTCCACCAGGATGCCGACGCGCACGCCTTCGAGCGCCGTACGGCCCGCGCGCAGCGAGATGGCCGTCGCGACCATACCGTCGATGTGCGGCAGCGACCAGGCATACAGCTCCTGCCGAATCTGGACGCCGGAATCGCCCTTGGGTCCGTACAGCGCGACCGACATCTGGTCGCCGATGGCGGCGAAGTCTTCGTCGGTGCGACCGTCGCCGTCGTTGTCGATTCGATCGAGGGGGTCTTCGTCGATTTTCCCGTCGTAGTCGTCGTCGGGGCGTGGAAACGGCTCGCGAGCTCCGCCGCGCGCGCCTTCCACCACGCGATCGATGGGTGACGCGAGCAGTGATCGCACGCCGCCGCTCGCATTGACGAACTCCGTCTCGGCACCGCTTTGCGCGCGCGCGTACACGACGACTCCGCCCCTCTGGAGATAGCTGTCCTCGCCCGATGGTCCGAAGAACTTCCACGTCCCGTTGGGTTCGATCGCGAACACGACGCGACCGGGCGCCACGCACACCCTCCCGTCGTCGCACGGACCGCCGGCGAACACCGGCGCTACTATTCCAAAAAGAGCAAACGGCGCGAGAAGCGCCGCACGGTGAAAATGTTTCATGGCAAAACGCTCACATCGAAAGATAGAAGCTCAGGCTCTCCAGCGCGACGGCCAGGTTGACGTTTCGAAGCCACACGCCTTCGGGAACGGTGAGCTGGGTGGGCGCGAAGTTCAAAATGCCCTTGGTGCCCGCGCGAACCAGGAGGTCGACGATGTCCGGAGCCGCCTCCGGCGGGGTCGCGACCACCGCGATGTGGACCGGTTCGCGCCGAAGAACCTCTTCGGCGAAACGCTGGTGCGTGATGTCGACGTCGTGCCACTTCGTGCCGACCTTCTTGGGGTCGACGTCGAACACCTGCTTGAAATAGAACCCGTCTTCGCGAAAGCCCTCGTGAAAGAACAGCGCGTGACCCAAGGAACCGGCGCCGAAGAGCGCCATGGTCCATTTCCGGTCGAGCCCCAGAATCTCGACGATCGCACCCTTGAGCTCGGTGACGCTGTAGCCCAGCCCGCGGGTCCCGAAATTCCCGAAGTACGACAGGTCCTTGCGAACTTGCGCGCTCGTGATGCCGCCCAGCTCGGCCAGGCGGGCGCTCGAGACGGTGGGGATGCCGCGCTTCTCGAGGTCGAGCAGAATCCGGTAGTAGTTCGAGAGGCGCCGGACCGTGAACTCGGAGATCTTCTCCATCTTCAAACGCACCTAGGCTTCAGCCTCGTCTTCCATCGCCAAGTGCGCGACGTCGACGACCTTGTCGTCACTCTCCAAATTGATGAGGCGAACACCCTGCGTGTTGCGCCCGATCACTGAGATGCCGGAGATCGGACAACGAATCACGATGCCGTTCTTGGTGATGATCATCATCTGGTCGTTTTGCTTGACCTCTTGGATGGTGACCACCTTGCCGTTGCGATCGGTCGTTTTGATGTTGATGACTCCGATGCCGCCGCGACCCTTCACCGGGTAATCTTCGAGCGGCGATCGCTTCCCGAATCCGTTCTCGGTGACGGTGAGTAGCGACGCGCCCGCGGTCACGACCACCATGCCGACCACTTCGTCGCCCGCCACGAGTGTGGTTCCTTTGACGCCGGTAGCCGCGCGACCCATCGGGCGCACCTTGCTTTCGTGGAATCGAATCGAGCGGCCGTTTTTCTTGGCCAGCACGATGTCCTGGCTGCCGCTGGTGATGGCGGCGTCGATCAGCTCGTCGCCGTCGCGCAGATTGACCGCGATGATGCCGCCGCGACGCGGGCGGCCGTAGTCGCTCAGCACCGTCTTCTTGATGATGCCCTTCTTGGTGGCAAGAACGAGGTACTGGTCCTCGCGGAACTCGGATACGGGGACGCGGCCCGCGATGCGCTCGCCTTCCTGCAGCCCCAGCAGGTTCACGATCGCCTTGCCGCGCGCGGCGCGTCCGGCTTCGGGGATCTCGTGCACCTTCACCCAGTGGCAGCGGCCCATGTCGGTGAAAAACAAGATGTAGCTGTGCGTTGACGCAACGAAGATGTGCTCGACGAAGTCTTCGTCGCGCATCTTGATGCCGGTGACGCCGCGCCCGCCGCGCTTCTGCTGGCGATACGCGTCGAGCGCGATGCGTTTGATGTAGCCCGCGTGCGAGATCGTGAGCACCATGTCCTCTTGCGCGATCAAGTCTTCGACGTTGAAGTCCGCCGGCCCCGAATCCACGATCTCCGTCCTGCGCTCGTCGCCGTACTTCTCCTTGATCTCCTTGATCTCGGTCTCGATGATCGCGAGCACTTTTTTGCGGTCGCCCAGGATCGCCTTGAGCTCTGCGACCAACTTCAACAGATCCTGATACTCGTCTTCGACCTTCTGGCGCTCGAGGCCCGTCAGGCGCTGGAGGCGCATCTCGAGGATGGCGTTGGCTTGGATCTCTGACAACTTGAAGCGCGTCATCAAACCCGAGCGCGCGGTCTCGACGTCCTTGGAGGCGCGAATCAGCGCCACGATCTCGTCGATGTGATCGAGCGCGATGCGCAGGCCTTCCAGGATGTGCGCGCGCTCCTCGGCCTTGCGCAAATCGAACTTGGTGCGACGCACCACCACCGCTTCGCGGTGGTTGAGCCAGTGCTGGATCATGTCGCGCAGCGCCAGCACTTCCGGCCGGTTGTTGACCAACGCCAGCATGATGATGCCGAAGGTCACCTGCATCTGCGTGTGCTTGAAGAGCTGGTTCTCGACCACGCGCACGTCGGCGTCGCGCTTCAAGATGATGACGACGCGCATGCCCTCGCGGCTGGATTCGTCGCGGATATCCGCGATGTCGGTGATGACGTCGTCCTTGACCAGCTCGGCGATGCGCTCGATCAGCATCGCCTTATTCACCTGATACGGAAGCTCGTCGATGATGATCGCTTCGCGATCGTTCTTCATCTCTTCGACGTGGGTGCGCGCGCGCACGATCACGCGCCCGCGGCCGGTCGTGTACGCCTCGCGAATGCCCAGCTTTCCGAGCACGATGCCCGCGGTGGGGAAGTCGGGGCCCTTCACGATGGTCAGGAGCTCTTCGTCGGGAAACTCGGGGTCGTGCAACACCGCGATGCAGGCGTCGCAAATCTCGGTGATGTTGTGCGGAGGAATGTTGGTCGCCATGCCGACCGCGATGCCGGACGATCCGTTGACCAAGAGATTGGGAACGCGCGCAGGCATGACGAGCGGCATGGTGCGCGACTCGTCGTAATTGGGGCCGTAATCGACCGTTTCTTTGTCCAGGTCGGCGAGCATTTCTTCCGCGAAGGCGGTCATGCGCACTTCGGTGTATCGCTCGGCCGCGGGCGGGTCGCCGTCGACGGAGCCGAAGTTGCCCTGCCCGTCGACCAGCGGATAGCGCAGGGCGAACTCTTGCGCCATGCGCACGATGGTGTCGTAGACGGCGGTGGTTCCGTGCGGGTGGTAGTTACCGGTGACGTCGCCGGTCACCTTCGCGGATTTTCGATACGCGCGCGTGTGGGTCAGCGACAGATCGTTCATCGCCGTCAGCACGCGGCGATGCACCGGCTTCAAGCCGTCGCGCACATCCGGCAGTGCGCGCGAGATGATGACGCTCATCGAATAGTTGAGATACGAATTCCGCATCTCCAATTCGATGGGTACCGGCACGATCCTCTCGTTGTTCGCCATTCAATTGCTCCGTAAAGGTGGGTTCGCGGCGTCGTGACGCCTTGTACCTAACGCGCGCAGGGCCCGGGGCCGCGCTTCGGACCCGGTTCAAGATCACCTGGTTGTGAAAGGATTTTCAATGCACAAAATAATAGTGGTTTCGGGGTCCAATGTGAACAGTTTTCTTTTGCCTGCCAACGCCGTAATCAATTGTGTCAAGCTTGGTTACGCCGGTGGTGGTGGGTCTGACGGCGGCCCTTTTTTCTTGAGCTTCTGCTTCGCTACTTCGACCGTCTGCTGGGTCTTTTCCTTGATGCGCTGAAGCCACCGCCGCGCGAACGCAAACTCGAGCCCCAGGATCGCCAAACCGCCGATGATGGTGAGAATTCCGGGGCCCGGGAGAACCAGCATCGCGATTCCGAGCAGCACAACGGTCCCGCCGACCACCGCAATCGCGACCCGGCGCGCGGTACGGTACGTGATGGTCCACGTTTTCTTGACTCGGCGGTCCACGAAGATTCCATCGCGTCGACGCGTCGTCACGCGCGCGTTCGCAGCGCCTCTCCCATCCTCTCCAGCGCCTCGCGTAGGAGCGGCGCCTCGAGGCTCATGCCGATACGAAAATAATCCGGCGCGCCGAAGAACCGCCCCGGAACCACCGCCACCTCGTACTCCGCATGAAGGCGATCGACCAGTCGATCGACGTCGTGGCCGGCGACTTGCACGAAACCCACCGTCCCCGCGCGCGGCTTGGCCCACGAGAGGTCGTCGTGACCGTGGACGAAGGCATCCACGAGCTCGATGTTGCGGGCGAGGAGCGCATTCGATTCCGCCAAGAGCGCGTCGGCGCGCTCCAGCGCGCGCGCCGCGATGCGCTCGCTCGGGTGCGCGGTGTTGTTCGAAAAGAGATCGTTCAAGCGCCGCATCCGCTCCGCGAGGGCGGGCTCAGCGAGCACCCAGCCCAAGCGAAGTCCGTCCAGCCCGAAGACCTTCGTCATGCTCGACGTCGCCACCAGGTCGGGCGAAAGACGAACCGCGGTGCGAACGCCGAGCGCATACAAGAAATCGAGATAGACTTCGTCGACCAGGACGCGCGCGCCGACGCGCGCAGCAACGCGGGCGACATCGGCCAGGGTCGCATCGTTGTCGAAGGCTCCGGTCGGGTTGTGGAGGTTCGATAGGACGACCAGCTTCGTCTTTGGCGTGAGCGCTCGTCGAACCTCGTCCGCGTCGATGTGCCAGCGATTCTCCGCGTGCCGGGAGAACGAAACGACGCGCGCGCCCAAATACTCGGCCACCGCCCGCAGCGGCTCGTAGACCGGCGCCTCCATCAGAACGTCGTCACCCGCTTCGACCGTGGCCGCCAACGCAAGGTGGTTCGCCATCGAGCACGCGTGCGTGATCACGACGTTCGCAGCGGTGATACCCTGTCGCGCCGCAATGCGCTCAATGAGCGGCGGCCAGCCGTCTTCGGAGCTCTCACTTTGGAGCAGGTAGGCGAGGGAAAGGTCGAGCCGCTCGAGAGGGAGGCGCGGCACGCCGCTCCGTGCCAAGTTGAATCGCACCGGCGCGCGGCGTTTGGTCCACGTGAGAAAATCGGAACCGCTGCGTTGTGCCGGCGACGTCGTCAACTACTTGCCTTCCAGCCACGCGGCGTCGGCGAGATCTTGCGGGCGGCCAACCGCTCGCTTGTTGATCGCCTGGTCCGTGCGGCCCAACACGGGAATGCGAATCCCGTCGACCTCGACCTCGATCCTGCGCGCCCACGAAGTATCGAACGACAACCCGTCGAGCGAGGTCATCACGTCGATGCGGCGCGGCGCCACGCCGATCTGAACGATCGAATCGGGAACGACGAATTCATCGACGGAGATCTGATCGAGCGGTGCGCCGAAACGCTCCAGCGCGCGTATCACGCGCCCGGCGTTGTCGTGCGACGCGTTCACCCATAGGTCGATGTCGCCGGTCGATCGCGGGAGGCCGTGGACGGCGAGCGCGTAGGCGCCGACGAGTAGGAACTCAACCCTTTCGGCTATGAACGCGGACAATATGTCGCGGTAGTCTGAATTCAGCAACGTCTTGTCCCATGAACGCCCACGCGTCCACCGTAATGGGCCAAACCATCCCCACGCGCTCGGCCGGAGTCGCGGCGCGCACGTCATCGTCGACGGGCTGCGAACCCCTACCCTTGCGGACGCGCATGTTCGCCCGGTCCGACATCGCTACACGTCGAGGTTTTTCACCGAGAGCGCGTTCTCTTGGATGAACTCGCGCCGCGGCTCGACTTCGTCACCCATCAAGATGGAGAAGATGCGATCCGCTTCGACCGCGTCCTGCACGTCGACTTTCAAGATCGTGCGCGCCTCCGGATCCATGGTGGTCTCCCACAGCTGCACGGGATTCATTTCGCCCAGGCCCTTGTAACGCTGGATGTACACCCCGTCGTTGCCGCCCCAATCCTTCAGCATGCGATCGCGGTCTTCCTCGGCGTAGGCGTAGACCTCCTTCTTGCCCTTCTTGAGCTTGAACAGAGGCGGCTGCGCGATGTACACGAAGCCGGCTTCGATCAGCGGCTTCATGTGGCGATAAAACAGCGTCAACAACAGCGTGCGAATGTGGGCGCCGTCGACGTCGGCGTCGGTCATGATGATGATCTTGTGATAGCGCACCTTGGCGAGGTCGAACTCGCCGCCGCCGGTGCCGACCGCAGTAATGATGGTGCGAATCTCTTCGTTGGAGAAAATCTTGTCGAGGCGCGCCTTCTCGACGTTCAGCACCTTGCCGCGAAGGGGCAGAATCGCCTGGTACTCGCGATTGCGCGCCATCTTCGCCGAGCCGCCGGCGGAATCGCCTTCGACCAGGAAGAGCTCGCTGACGGCCGGGTCGCGCGCCGCGCAATCGGCCAGCTTGCCGGGAAGTGCTGCGGACTCGAGCGCGGTCTTACGACGCGCGAGGTCGCGCGCCTTGCGGGCCGCTTCGCGCGCGCTGTACGCGGACAGCGTCTTCTCGATCACGTTGCGCGCAATGGACGGATTCTCTTCCAGGTACTCGCGCAGCCCGTCGCCCACCACCGCTTCGACGATGCCCTTGACCTCGCTGTTGCCGAGCTTGGTCTTGGTTTGTCCTTCGAACTGCGGCTCGGCCAGCTTGATGCTCACCACCGCGGTCAACCCTTCGCGCACATCGTCGCCGCCCAGCGTCACGCGCTCCTTCTTGAAGAGGTTGGCAGAGGCGGCGTAGTTGTTGATGGTGCGCGTGAGCGCCGCCTTGAACCCGACCAGGTGTGTGCCGCCTTCGATGGTGTTGATGTTGTTCGCGAAGGAGAAGACGTTCTCCGCGTAGCCGTCGGTGTACTGGAGTGCGACTTCGACTTGCACGCCGTCCTTTTCCGCCTGGATGAAGATCGGCTGCGGCGTGAGGACGGTCTTCGCGGTGTCGATGTACTTCACGAACGACACGATGCCGCCGTCGTACTGGAATACCTGGCGGCGCGGCTTGGCGGCGCGCCGGTCGTCGAAGACGATGCGCAGCCCCTTGGTCAAGAAGGCCAGCTCGCGCAGTCGCTGCGCCAGCGTTTCGTGCTGGTAGTCGACTTTCTCGAAGATCTCCGAATCGGGCATGAACGAGACAATGGTGCCGCGGCGCTCGGTCGCGCCCAGCTCCTGGAGATCGTTGGCGGGCACACCGCGCTCGTAGCGCTGCGTGTAGCGCTTGCCGTCGCGGTGGATCTCCACGTCGAGCCATTCCGCCAAGCCGTTGACGACCGAGACGCCGACGCCGTGCAAACCTCCCGAGACCTTGTAGGAGTCGCGGTCGAACTTACCGCCCGCGTGGAGGGTGGTCATGACGACCTCCACCGCGGGGCGATGCTGGGTCGGGTGAATGTCGACCGGGATTCCGCGTCCGTTGTCCTCCACACTCACGTGCAGGTCCTCGTGGATCACGACCTCGATGTCGCTGCAGTGTCCGGCCATCGCTTCGTCGACCGAGTTGTCCACGACTTCGTAGATCAAATGGTGGACGCCGTGGATGTCGGTGCTGCCGATGTACATCGCGGGGCGCTTGCGAACAGCCTCGAGCCCCTTCAGCACCTGAATCTGCTTGGCCGTGTATTCGTGCGTCATTTCGACCTTTCCAGTCTTTGGTGGTTCCGCTCCGCCCTGCGGAAGCGGTGGCGTGCCTTCTGGGGAGGACTTGCTCTTTTCCAGCATGAGATTCTTCCGCCTATTCTACGTCGCGAGCGCCCAACCGGATCCGCGTCAGATTGACGTCCGGGCACGCCGCGCGAAGCTTCTTGACCAGTTCCTTCTCGATGAAATGGAGCTCTTGCATCCACGCACCATGATCGACGTGGACGAACAGGGTCCCGTTCTCGAACCGCGTGGCACGGGCACGCTGGGAGATCTCGGGGCCTACGATGTCGGCCCACTTCTCGACCAGTTGTCGCTCACTAAATCGCTTCTGAAGCCCGAGGTCGCGCAGAACGGACGGGAGGACGTCTCCAATTCGAGCGAAGGAACGTCGCGTCATACGCAGTTAAGTTACTCGGTTTGGGCCCCGGAATACACTGTTTTCTTGTCCGACGCGGCCCCACAACGCGCTGGCAGTGCTGGTGTTACAAATGGTAACAATATCGTTAACAACGTTGTCAGCCGCGAAACCGATGGCCCCGGCCGAAAACGCGTTACGACGCGGTGATTCGTCCTGCTTCGACCCGATGCAGGCGGGCTCCCGGGCTCTTCGGGACCGCCACCGGGCTGGTAACGAACACCTGCCGCTGGCCCTCCAGGAGGCGTTGAAGCTTCGCCATGATGGCCTCGTCGAACTCCGAGAAGACGTCGTCCAAGAGCAGCACGCACGGCTCGCGAAGCTCGCGCTCGAGGTAGGACATCTCTGCGAGCTTCAAGAGCACCGCGAGCAGACGGCGCTGGCCCTGCGAGCCGAAGCGACGGAGGTCGTGCCCATCCATCACCAGCTCGAGGTCGTCGCGGTGCGGACCCACCAGCGTGACTCCGCGCCGATACTCCTCGGATGCGACCGAGACCAAGCGATCGTGGAACGCGCGGGCGATCGAGCTTGCATCCGCCGGTAGTGTCGATTCGTAGCGCATCGAGAATTCGAACGGGCTCTGGAGGTCGCGTTCGTGCGACCGCGTCTCGCGCTCGATCGCCGCTGTGAGCGCGTGTCGCCGCACCATGAAGTCCGCGCCCGTTGCAACCAGGCGCTCGTTCCATGCCGCCATCTCGTCGCGCGACGCGCGCGCTTTCAAGGCGGCGTTGCGCTGCTCGACGACCCGCCGGTATTCGGTCGCCGTGCGCAGGTAGCCCGGGTCCGTCATGGTCCCGATCATGTCGAGATAACGCCGGCGGTGCTCCGGCTCTCCCGACACCGTGCGCAGGTCGTGCGGACCGAACAGCACGGCGGGGAACCGTCCCGCCAGGTCCGCGCGGCGCCCCACGACCCCCCCGTTGATCTTGATCGTCTTGGCGCCGCGCCCCTCGCGCCGCTCGATCGCAAACGCGAAGCTCTCGGTTCGCTCGTCCGCGAACGCGCAACCGACCTCGACGCGGCAGAACGGCTGGTCGAGCCGAATCAGCTCGGTGTCGACTTGCGCTCGAAACGAACGCCCGAAGCGAAAGAGGTAGATGGCTTCGAGAAGGTTGGTCTTACCTTGCCCGTTGGAGCCGACCACAAGATTCAAGCCGGGGCCGAACGCGATCTCGCCGTCGGAAAGGTTACGGTAGCTCGCGGAAACGAATCGATCGACGCGCACAGAATTCCGATTCGCGAACGGTAGAGGGGCGCGGCGTGCGCCGTGGTTAGTCCGCGTCGCTCAGTCGCTCAAGCGCAGCGGCATCAACAAGCACTGGTGCTGGAGCTCTTCGCCGTTGTTCTCCGGTGTCACCACGCCCGCGTTGTCGTTGCGGTCGAGCAGGAACGATACGTCCGCGCTCTCGATGGTCCGCAGAATATCGAGCAGATAGCGAGCGTTGTATCCGATCTCCATTTTGGGAGAATTGTAGGCGCAGGTGACTTCCTCGACCGCCTCTCCCACGTCCGGAGTCTTCACCGACAGCGTCAGCCGGTCGTCTTCCAACACCAGCTTGACTTGGTGCGTGATGGCGCTGGAAAGAATCGCCACGCGGCGGCACGCATCCGTGAGCTCTTCGCGACTGACGGTCAGCTTGCGCGCATTCTTCTTGGGTATGACCTGGTTGTAGTCGGGGAAGGGCCCTTCGAGCAGGCGCGAATAGATCACGCTGTCACCGAGATCGAAGGTAATGTGGTTCTCGGCCAGCGAGACGTTGACGCTGTCCATGTCGGCGACGAGCGAGCGATAGATGTTGAGCGCCTTCGGCGAGACGATGACGTCTTTCTCTTCACCCGTCGATGCGGCACCGGGGAGCTCTACCCGGGCCAGGCGATGACCGTCGGTAGCGACCATGCCGAGCGTGCCCTTCTTGATCTCCCACAGCACCCCACACAACGACGGGCGCGTCAGGTCGGTCGAGACGGCGTAGCTGGTCTTGGTGATCATCCCATCGAGCACCGACGCGCTCATGGGAAACGTCACCGCGGCCTTCTGCGACGGAAGCTTCGGGAATTCGTCCGCGCTTTTTCCCGTCATCTTGAATCGGCTGCGGCGGCACTTGATCGAGATCTTGTCTCCTTCGACCTCGATCACGACCTTGTCATCGGGAAGGGAGCGCGCGATCTCGAAAAACTTCTTTCCGGGAACCGCCACACTGCCCGGACCCGACGTCTCGCACGCGAGCGTTTGCGTGAGCGACACGTCGAGATCGTTCGCGGTTAGAGTGACTTTACCGTCGCCGCGCGTCTCGAGGAGGAACGTCGACAGAATGGGAAGTGATGTCTTACTTGGAACGACAGCAGCAATTCCTTGTAGGCTCTTCAGTAAATCCTTTTGGTCGACGGTGATCTTCACTCCCGTTCCTCCTTCTCGCCCCATAGGCCCAATCCCTCGCCGTAGCGCGACGCTCGAAATATTTGCGGAGACGCCACTATACCGCACGCGCGCGGAAAACTTCAAGGGAGCGGGTCGTTGAAAAACAAGTTTCCTTCGCGTCGACGGCGTTGTCGGATATGTCTTGGGTATAGGCGCATTTCCCAACCGGTCGCCTCGCGAGCGCGGTGTACTACTTGATGATTTGAATAATGATCCAATCGTAGTAGCAGTAGGAATGTGGAGATGTAGAACAACATCCGACAAGCGAGCGAGCGCAATGGGCTTACGACCCCGAGCACATTCTGGATGGCCGGGGGATCAACTGTGGATAGGATGCGACGTCATCCCCAGGGGATAACTTTCCACACGCGATCCACAGGGGATTTCCCCAAGTTTGTGGAAAAGGTTGGTGGGTGACAACGTGACAGGGGATAAGTGAAAGGCCGGGAGATGGCCCGCAGCCCTCGCTCCAAGTGAGCGATGGACGCGTCCAACCCCCGGCCTTCCTGCCGCGCTACCTCTGTGGCTAGCGAATTCCTACGACGAAAGCTCCTTCCGAAGCTGCCCGATGGTCGAGCGGAGCGAAACGTCGCGCTCGACCAGGTCGGAAATCTTTTGGCAGGCGTGAATCACGGTCGTGTGATCGCGACCGCCGAAGCGCTGGCCGATCTGCGCCAGGGACGCGGAGGTCATGTCACGCGCGAGGAAAATGGCAACCTGGCGCGGGAAGGCGAGGCGCGCGGTGCGGACCTTCGAGCGCATCGATTCCACGGGGACCCGGTAGTGCTGGGACACAACCTTCTGGATCAATGTGATACTCGTCTTCTTGGGCGTTGATTTGACGAAGTCCTTCAAGACGTCGCGCGCCATCTCGTGGGTGATATCCTGTTTGTACACGCTCGCGTGAACCAGGAGCTTGACCAGGCTTCCTTCCAGCTCGCGGATGTTGCTCTTGACCGTATCGGCGATCAATCCCAAGACGTCGTCCGGGATCAAGATGTTCTCGCGCTCGGTTTTCTTGCGAAGAATGGCGAGCCGAGTCTCGTAGTCGGGCGGCTGGATGTCGGTGATGAGACCCCACTCGAAGCGCGAGACCAGGCGGTCCTCGAGGGTCGGGATCTCCTTGGGAGGCCGGTCGCTGGTCACGACGATCTGTCGGTTGGCCCCGTGGAGCGCGTTGAAGGTGTGGAAGAACTCCTCCTGCGTGCTCTCCTTGCCGGCCAGGAACTGGACATCGTCGATCAGTAGGAGGTCGACGTTGCGATACTTGGTTCGGAACTCATGACCGTTCGCTTGGCGGATGGCCATAATCATCTCGTTCATGAACGACTCCGCGGATGAATAGTGCACCCGCGCGGTCGGGTGGCTCTTCAAGACGACGTGCCCGATTGCTTGCATGAGATGGGTCTTGCCGAGACCGACGCCGCCGTAGATGAAGAGCGGGTTGTAAACCTGGGCGAGCCGCTCGGAGACCGCGAGGCAGGCCGCGTACGTCATGCGGCTGTTGTTGCCGACGACGAACTCGTCGAACACGTATTTGGAGTTGAGTCGCTCGCCCTCCGATACGGGCTTGCGCAGGCGCGAGCCGATCGGTGTGGGGGCCGTTTCGACGCGCCGAGGTGATATCTCCGGCGGCGCGTCGTTCGCGTTATTGAGCGACACCTGCGGGTCGGTGCCGAGCACCTGCCGCATCGCGAACGTGATCTTTTCCGCGTGGTGCTCGCTCACCCAATCGACAAAGAACTTGTTCGGGCAATCGAGGACCACTCTCGACCCGTCGACATTGTTCAGGCGCATCGGCTTGAACCACGTTTCGAAGGTCTGCTTGTTGACCAAGGTGGCCACGGTTGCGAGGAACTCCGACCACATGTGGTCGCGGGAGGAAACCGACATGGATACCCTTTCTCCCTCGGAGTGACTCCGATGCGAGACGGTCGTCGTGCGACCGAAAACGCAAACCCTTCACCAACATCTAATTACCCGGTAGCGCGCGGTTCGCGCGGCCGAAAGCTCTTGAAAGTACGCCGGTTCGATCCCTCGCCGGCGCGTCGGGGCGCGGTTATCCACAAATGTGGATAACCGCCTAACTTATCGTGGACAAGTCAGATGCGAGGCGAAAAAGGGCTGTCTCGGTGAAGTTGTCCACAGCGCCTATTCCAATGACAATCTAAATTGAACAGGAAGATCCGACTCAGTAACCGAAGATGCAACGGTCGCGAACGTAGCAAAGTGCGAAGGCGCGCTTCAAGCGCGAAAACGAGTTGCTCACAGGAACACATCAAGTGGCGTGTCGATAGACGGTTGCGATGCGCTGACCTGTGGATAAGATGTGGGTTTCTCGTTGCGGCGACGGGGCTTGACGCGGGCGCTTGCTTCCTCTACAGTCTCTCGCTTCGGCCTTGGTGGTAATTCGGTACGCGCGGCGCGGCAGTGAGCCGCGGCCCGCGGCGAACGATTTCATCGAACACAGGACTTTCGATCATGAAGCGCACATTTCAGCCTCGCAATATCAAACGCAAACGCGAGCACGGATTCCGCAAGCGCATGAGCACGCGCGGCGGACGCCTCGTCTTGAAGAGACGCCGAGCGAAGGGCCGCAAACGGCTCTCCGCGTAACGACCGAGTCCCAAGGACGGCGGTGCGTGGGCCCGGCTAACGATTCGTCGGGCAAGGCTTCTGCGAAGCGCCGACGTTTGCGAACTTTGAGGCACGCCTGGCAGTTTCGTCTCTGCTACGATTCCGGAAAGAAGCTCGTCGCCCAGCACGCGGTTGTTTTTCTCCATCCCGCGCAAGAGCGCGATGGATGCCGCGTGGGCGTGGTTGCCAGCCGCAAAGTCGGCGGCGCCGTGAGACGAAATCGCGCGAAGCGGCTCTTGCGCGAGAGTGCGCGCCGCGTCGCAACGAGATGGATTGATCGTCACATTTGGGTCGTCTTGGTCGCGAAGGTGTCGATCAACGAAGCTCGCGCCGCCGATATCCAGGACGACATCGAGCGCGCCCTGCTCGCGGGCGGCGAGCTCGACATCGAATAATCGTCACAGGAAGTGATCGTCACATGCGATTCCTGCCCGCCGCGACGCCTCGCGCGTCGCTTCTGGCCTTGATTGCCGGCTACCGCCGGTGGATTTCTCCCCTCTTACCTCCCGCGTGCCGGTTCTATCCGTCGTGCTCGGAGTACGCGTCGGAAGCGATCGAACGCCACGGCGTGGCTCGCGGCGCGTGGCTCGCGGTCAGGCGTTTGGGTCGTTGCCATCCCCTGTGCGAGGGCGGCATCGACCCGGTCCCGCCGACCGCTTCGCACCGGTGCCGTGACGCGATGCTCTCCCGCGCGGAGTCGGCTCGATGAGCAAGACATTCGGAATCGAGCGCCGCGCGCTCATCGCGTTCGTCGCCTCGATGGCGCTCTTCCTCCTCTACGACGCGCTCTATCTAGCACCCAAGATGCGCGAACAGCGCGCACGCCGCGAAGCCGCCGAGCTCCAGCAAGCGCAAGAAATGGCGCGACTCGAAAAAACGACGGGTGGCGACGCCGCGCTGGACACCATTCGATCGGGCGCAGCGCCGTCCGAGCTCATCGCACCCGCTTTTCCGGTCGACACGCTGGCGTCGGCGTTCTCCGGCAGCGATACGCTTGAAGCGGCCGACGGGCCGGAGAACCGGATCGTCGTCGCATCCCCACTCTACGAGATCACGCTCGATGCGCGCGGGGCCTCGGTCGAATCGATTCGCCTCCTCCGCTTCGCGGGAAGAGGCGGTCCCGTCGAGTTGTTGCCGGAGGGGGACAGCTGGTCGGGAGACCGCGTGCTCGCGACCACCGTTCGCGGCGAAGCACGCGAACTCGCGATCGAAAAGTTGGTGTTCGAAGCGACGGCGAGCAATCAGTCGCTCTCCGACGGCGCGCGCGTGTCGGTGGCCGACGGCGACTCGGTCGACGTCGTGTTCCACGCCGCGGGCGCGGGAGGCTTCGTCGAGCGCTCGTATCGCTTCTACGGAGATCGCTACGACTTTCGCACCGCGCTGCGCGTGAGCGAGGCGTTGGTTCCCGGAGCGGAGACCGTGGTGTGGAGCCTCGGTCCCGGTTTGAACGCCACCGAAGACAACGTCCGCGACGACCAGTCGAAGTTCCGAGCGTCCGTGCTCCTCGGCGAAGAATTCCACCGCAAGCAGCCCGGCGACTTCGGACGCGCGAATGTGGAGGAGTTCAGCGGGACGCTCAACTGGGCCAGCTTGCAGACCAAGTATTTCCTCGCCGCGCTCATCCCGCCCCAGCCCGTGCGCGCGGAGGTCGAGATGGCGGGCATCAAGCAGGAGCATCGCGTGTCGCAGAAGGTCGCGGTTCCGGCCTCGGTCGCCCGCGGCGAGATCACCAGCGAAATGCGCGCGTTCTTCGGGCCCTTGAATTTCAAGGTGGTTGGTGACCTGGGAGTCGGCCTCGAGAAGAACGTCGAGTTCGGTTGGAAGTTCATTCGCCCCGTGAGTGTGGCGGTTCTGTGGTCGATGAATACGCTCCATCGCGTGATCCCCAACTACGGCTGGGTGATCATCATCATCTCCATCTTGACCAAAGTGCTGTTCTATCGGCTCACCCACAAGAGCTTCAAGTCGATGAAGGAAATGCAGGACTTGCAGCCTCGACTGGCCGGTCTCAAAGAGAAGTTCGGGAACGACCGACGCCGCTTGAGCGAGGAGACCATGAAGCTCTACCGCGAAGCGGGCGTCAATCCGCTGGGCGGCTGTTTGCCGATGGTCCTGCAGATGCCGGTGTTCATCGCGCTGTTCAACGTGCTGAGCCACGCCATCGAGCTGCGCGGCGCGCCGTGGATCGGATGGATGCGGGATTTGTCGCAGCAAGACGTGCTGTTCAAGTTGCCGATGTCGCTGCCGCTGATCGGCGACAACTTCAGCCTGCTGCCGCTCTTGATGGGCGGCGCGATGTGGGCGCAATCGAAGCTCGGCGGTTCGCCGACGGGGCAGCCGGGAAATCCGATGCCGCCCGGCTTCAACACCCTCCTTCCCATCGTGTTCACGTTCCTCTTTTACAAGATGCCGTCGGGCCTGGTGATCTACTGGATCATCAACACCGCGCTGTCGGTGCTGCAGCAGTACTACATCGTGCGTGATTCGAAGAACGCGACCTTGGCGGTGGTGCCGGCACCGGCAGTACCGGCTGGAAAGAAGCGCCGCGCGCGCAAAAGCTCGTAGAGGAATCGCCATGTCGCATTCGGTCGAAACCACCGGCAAGACCATCGACCAAGCGCTCGAGAAGGCGTTGAGGGATCTCGGCGCGCGCAAGGACGAGGTCGACATCGAGGTCCTGTCCGAGACGCACAGCGGATTGCTCGGCATCTTCGGCGGGAAGTTGGTGCGCATCCGCGTGACGCCGAGGGGTGCTAAGGCGACCTCCACCGCCGACGGCGCGGATGTGATTCGATCCGTGATCGGCGACGTGCTCGGGTTCATGGGCGTCGAATTCACGCTGTCGATCGAGGAGTCCGAGGACACGACCTTCGTCAACATCAACTCGAACGGTCTCGACGGGCTATTGATCGGGCGCCGCGGCGAGACCCTGTCCTCGATTCAGCACGTCGTGAATCGCATATTCACCAAGCGAACCGGCCGCCATAGCAAAATTACCGTCGATGTCGGCGGTTACGTGCGTCGCAAGCACCGGTTGCTGGTCGAGAAGGCGCACAAGCTCGCGGAGCGCGTGAGCAAGACGCAGAAGGAGTACGACTTCGAGCCCCTCAAGGCCTCGGAGCGGCGCATCATTCACCTCGCGGTGGCAGAGTTCGACGACGTGACGACGTATACGATCGGCGACGGGTTGTTGCGCAAAGTCGTCATCTCGCCCAAGACGTCGGCCACCGACGATTTGCCCCGCGACTAGCGCTAGCGAACTCTCGTTCGCGCTCGTAGATTGCGAAGAGCAATCGAAACCTCCCTTCGTGACTCCATGAATCGCACGTTTGCCATTGTCGCCATGCTCGTCGTGCTCGGTCACGGCGCGGTGGCGGCGGCGACGCTGCGGGGCGTCATTCGCGCGCGCGACACCGGCATCGGCGTCGGTTTCGTCAATGTTCAGGTGTCCGGGCGCTCGCAAGACGCGCGGCCGATTCAAGGCGGTGTACTCGCCCGGGAAGACGGTACCTACCTCCTCGATCCACTTCCGCTGGGAACCTTTCGCGTCGCATTCACGCGCGTCGGGTATCGCGCGTTCGAAGACAGTGTCGTCATCACGGAGGATCGCGCGTACACGCTGGATGTCTTGCTCGATCTGCAGCCGGTGGAGATCGAAGGAGTACGCGTCGAAGCGGACACCGACCGGCCTATCGCGGAAGCCGAGGACGTGCAGACGGGTTTGGTCTCGATTCGGGCCGACCGACTTTCGTCGCTGCCGGGAATCGCCGAAGGCGACCCGATTCGAGCGCTGGAATTGTTGCCCGGCGTCCAGACGGCTTCCGACTTTTCGAGCGCGCTCTACGTTCGCGGCGGCGGCCCCGACCAAACGCTCGTTCTGCTCGACCAAGCGACCGTTTACAACCCGACCCACGCCTTCGGATTCTTTTCGACTTTCAACGCCGATGCTACCGGCGACGTCAACCTCTATAAAGGAGCCTATCCCGCGGAGCACGGCGGGCGTTTGGGCGCGGTACTCGATGTGCGCTCGCGCGATGTGAAGGCGCGCGAGCTCTCCGGGAAGGCCGGCATCAGCACCATCGCGTCCCGGCTGGCACTCGACGGTGCGATAGAAAGTGCGTCGTGGATGTTGAGCGCGCGTCGCACCCATTTGGAGCCGCTGCTCGACGCCATTCGGGATGAAGACACCGAAGTCCCCGACTATTTTTTCTACGATCTGAACGGCAAAGTGGTCGTGCCGACCGGCGGTGGTCGGGTCGAGGTGTCGGCCTACCTCGGACGCGACGATCTCGACTTCTTTCCCGGCATCGATACCTCGCTGGAGCTCCACTGGGGCAACACGGTTGTAAGCGCCGCTTACGTGCGCGCGCTGAGCGACCGACTGCTCGCCACCGCCCGCGTCTCGCTCAGCGACTACCAGAGCAACACGCTGGCGAGTGCGTTCTCGACCCCGGCCACGTTCGAAAACTCCGTGCAGGACGTGAGCGCCGGCGGCGAAATGAAGTGGGAAGCGAGCCTTCGCCACGCGTTCACGGCGGGGCTGCAAGGGTCTCGCTACGACGTCGCGTTCGCGCAGACGTTCAACCACGAGTTGGTCGACGATTACCGCCGCGAGCCGATCGAAGTGGCCGCCTTCGTCGAGGACCGCTGGACGCCGTGGACCGGCACGGTATTCGATCTCGGCCTGCGCGCGCGCTACATCGACGACGGCGATCGCTATCTGTTCGAGCCGCGGGTCGCGCTCGCGCAGGAGCTTCGGCCCGACGTGCGCGTGAAGTTGGGCGGCGGCGTCTACCACCAGTACTTGCAGCTGGTCGCGACCGAGGCGGTGGCCGCGGTCGACTTCTACGTCCCCATCGACGAGAGCGCGCCGCTCGGTCGCTCGTGGCAACTCGTGGCGGGCGCCGACTGGCGATGGAAGCCGTCGGTGTTGTTTTCGATCGAGGGCTACTACACCGACCTCGAGGATCTGGTGCTGCTCGACAACGCGTCCACCGTCAACGAGACGGTCGACAACGCCGACGATCTGTTCTACTTGGGCGGCGACGGCTACGCGACCGGCATCGAGCTGTTCGCGCGGCGCGACGTCGGGTCGGTGACGGGGTGGATCGGCTACACGCTCGGCTGGACGCGGCGGGCGTTCCCCGAGATCGAGAACGGAGCTTCGTTCGCGCCCAAGTACGACCGACGACACGACCTCAGCGCGGTGGCCGAGCACCGCCGCGGCAAGTGGCGATTTTCCGGCGCTTTTGTCTACGCGACGGGGCAGGCATTCACGCCCGTCTCGGGGCGTTACAGCCTTCGGGATCCGACCACCGGGTCCGTGCCGAGCGACATCCAATTGCTCTACGCCGACAAGAACAGCGCGCGTCTGCTTCCTTACAACCGGCTCGACCTCGCCGTTGCGCGCGATTTTTCGTTCTTCGGCGCGAAGGCCGAATGGCTGGTCGAAGTGTTCAACCTCTACAGCCGTCGCAACGAGTGGTTCATCAACTATCAGCGCGACGAAGAGATCGTCGACGCGGAGGTGGTGCGCATGCTGCCCATCATTCCCAGCATAGGAATCAACGTATGGTTCTAGCGGTCGTTCGAAGAATCGCGTGGGGCTTGGTGCTGCTCGCGGCGTGCTCGCCGGAGCGCAGCGACGACGAGCTGTTCGCTCCGGGGGGGCTCGGGGTGCCGGTGGTGGACGGCTTGCTCGTGGTCGGGAAGCGCTTCGGCGACATCTATCTCTCGCAAACCATCGCTCCCGACCAGGCGTTTGATCGCAATCGCGATGCGATCGACAACGCCCAGGTGACGGTCGAAGGGGCGGGCGTGGTCATCACCTATGTTTCGTTCATTCCCGGCCACTACCGAACCGGCGCTCCCGACACGGTGCAAGCCTCCACGACCTATCAGATGACCGCAGTCCTCCCCGACGGACGCGTGGTGCGCGCGAGCACGACGACGCCGGCGCAGCTCGACATCGACCAGTGGGTGTTGCTCGACAACGCGGGGACGTCGGTGATTCGGCAACTCAAAACATTCGAAGAAGACAGCAGCTCGGTGTACGACCAGCCGGAAAACCAGCTGGTGTATACGGAGGGGATTCTGGCGGCGGCGCTAGAGAATCAATCGAACGTGGGATACCAAATCGGCCTGGTGAATCTGGAGACCGATTCGGAGCTCTTGATCGACACCAGCTTCTTGGACGAGGAAGACCTCGACAATTTCCGGCGCGTGAACTCGTCGCCGCCGCTCGACTACGAAGCCACGCTGCGGATTCCTTGGTTGGCGATCTACTACGAAGGTCGCTACAACCTGCGCGTGGTCGCACTCGATCGCAATTGGTTCGACATCGTGCGGACGGATCCGGCCCTCGGCGCGGGAGGATTCGGGTTCGGGGGCGAAGCGGGCGACACCTCGACGCGTCCGATTTTCCACGTTGAAGGAGGCATCGGGGTCTTCGGATCGGTGTCGTCCGACTCGGTGGGCTTCTACGTGCACGCACCTGCGCACCATTAGCCGTGCTAACATTCTCGGCTCGCACATGAATCACTCGACCGACACCATCGCGGCACTGTCGACCCCTCCGGGCGAGGCGGGCATCGCCGTCGTTCGCGTCTCGGGGGCACAGGCGCTCGAGATCCTTGCTCTCGTCTTGCGCACGCCGGCGGGTGGGACCTTCGACGATGCCTGGGAACACCGCCGGCTTTATCACGGCGGTTTTTTCGGCACCGGCGGCGAGCGCATCGACGATGTCATGGCCGCCGTGATGCGCGCGCCGGAATCGTACACGGGAGAGCACGTGGTCGAGATCAGCTGTCATGGCGGGAGTGCCGTGGTCGCGCGGGTGCTCGAGACGTTGTTCGAGCGCGGAGCGCGCCCCGCCGCCCCCGGCGAGTTCACGCAGCGCGCGTTTCTAAACGGTAAGATGGATTTGATCCAGGCCGAGGCGGTGGCCGACATGATCCACGCGCGCACCGAGCTGCAGCGCGTGGTCGCCGAGCGGCAGCTTCGCGGGGCGTTGTCGGAGCGAATGGACGCCCTGGCCGACGGCATGATGATGCTACTCGCCGCCATCGAGGCGAACATCGATTTCATCGAAGAAGGAATCGACGCGCTCGACGTGCCCGCCGCACTGGCGACCATCGCGAGTCAGCGCCGCGAGCTGGACGAATTACTCGCCACCGCACCGCTCTCGCGCCCGCTTCGAGAGGGCTACCGGGTGGTGATCGCGGGCCCCGTCAACGCGGGAAAGAGCAGCCTCTTCAATCGATTGATCGGCGAGTCGCACGCGATCGTGACCGAGATCCCCGGCACCACTCGCGACGTTCTGCGCGAGACCGTGGTCATCGAAGGGGTGCCGTTCGTTCTCCACGACACAGCCGGGCTTCGCGTCGATAGTAATGATCACGTCGAAGCGATCGGCATCGGCCGGGCGGTCGACGCCGCGCAGAATGCAGACGTCGTCCTCTTCGTCGTGGATGGGTCACTCGAGGATCCGGCGCACAATGGAGACGCGTGGGGCCGGCTCGACTCGGCGCGCGCGCTCGTGGTATTGAACAAGGTGGATCGAGGAAGGCCGAACGGCGCGCCCGGGTTGCCGAAAGGCTTGCCGCACGTACTCGCGTCAGCGCTGACCGGCGAAGGGGTGGATGAGGTCCGGCGGATGATGCTCACACTGGCGGGGTCCGACGAGTTGTCCACGATGGCCCGCGGCCGAGCGATCCTGAACGCACGGCTGACCACACTGCTGGCCGATGCTCGCAAGCGCCTCGATACCCTGGGAAGCGCCGTCGAGTCGCGCGAGCCGCTCGAGATTCTGGCCGTGAAAGCCCGCGATGTGCTCGGGCTCTATGAGGAGGCGACCGGCCGGCGTTATCAGGACGGACTCCTCGACGCGATTTTCTCGCGATTCTGCATCGGGAAGTGATTGTCAATTTTCCATGGTCACATTGTAAACCTTAGCATTGTCAACTTTTCATGGCTCGACACCTTGACATAATCGTAATTGGAGGCGGCCACGCGGGTTGCGAAGCTGCTATGGCATCCGCGCGGATGGGAATGAGCACGCTCGTGACGACCCTTCGGCGCGACCGCATCGGCCACATGCCATGTAACCCGGCCGTTGGCGGGTTGGCGAAGGGCCATTTGGTGAAGGAGCTCGACGCACTGGGCGGTGAGATTGGCCGTGCTACTGACCGCTCTGGCATCCAATTTCGCATGTTGAACCGCGCGAAGGGCCCCGCGGTGTGGTCGCCACGCGCTCAAGTTGACAAAGTGACCTACAGCCGAATCATGCAAGCGACCCTTGAGGCGCAACCCAACCTCGAAATCGTCGAAGGCGAGGTCGTCGAGCTTATTGTCAACCAAAGTGAATTCACCGGGGTTCGCTTCAACACAGGCGACATTGTCAACGCAAGCGCCTGTGTCCTCACGACGGGAACGTTCCTCCGCGGCTTGATGCACACCGGTGATCTCCGAACCGAGGGCGGCCGCGAAGGCGAGCCGCCGGCGGGGACGCTGTCGGACAACCTTCGATCGCTGGGACTTCGGATGGGCCGTCTCAAGACGGGCACGCCGCCCCGTGTTTTTCGCGACAGCGTCGATCTATCTCGCATCGAACCCCAGCCCGGCGACGACCCGCCGAGCCCGTTCTCGTATCGCACCGACCGCATCGAGCTTCCCCAGGTACCGTGTCATCTCACCTATACGAGCGAACTTACTCACGAGGTGATTCGGCGAAACCTCTCCCGCTCGCCGCTCTATGGCGGTGTCATCGAGGGAATCGGACCCCGCTACTGCCCCTCGATCGAAGACAAAGTGGTCCGGTTCGCCGACAAGCAGCGCCACCAGGTGTTCATCGAGCCGGAAGGCCTCGATCATCCTGAGCTGTATCTGAACGGGATATCGACCAGCCTGCCGGTCGACGTGCAGCTCGAGATCCTCTCCTCGATCCCGGGCCTCGAGACCGCACGCATGGCGCGGCCCGGCTACGCGGTCGAGTACGACTACTTCCCGCCCGATCAGCTCCACCGCACCATGGAGTCGAAGTGCATCGAACGGCTCTACTTTGCCGGCCAGGTGAATGGAACCTCCGGATACGAAGAGGCCGCCGCGCAGGGATTCGTTGCCGGTGTCAACGCGGTGCTGAAGCTCAGGGGCGAGGAGCCGTTCGCGCCGCGCCGCGACCAGGCGTACATCGGTGTTCTCATTGACGATCTCACCACCAAGGAAATCGACGAGCCTTATCGAATGTTCACCAGCCGCGCCGAGTTTCGACTCTCGCTTCGTCAGGACAACGCCGACGAGCGATTGATGGCAACGGGCCTGCGACTCGGTTTGGTGCCCGAGCACGCGGTGGCGGCAATGCAAGCGCGCGTCGACCGCGTGCACGACGTGGTTGCGACACTCGATCGGACTGGTTTTCCCGCGCGTGAAGGTAACGCGTCGTTCGCAGGGTGGGATCTCGAGCCGGTTCGGCACGGCGCGACCCTTCGTGAGGTCCTGCGCCGACCGCGCGTAAACCTCGCGCATCTGCGCGCGTTGGGCCTGGTGGATTGTCCCGAAACCCTGGACGCGGCCGTCGAGTGCCGCATCAAGTACGAGGGGTATATCGACCGGCAGACGCGCGACGTGCAGGCACTCTCCGACTTGGAAGCGCGCAAGATCCCGCGCGCCTTCGCTTTCGAGACGGTCGCCGGTTTGAGCGCGGAGGCGCGCGAGAAACTGACTCTGAAGCGCCCCGAGACATTGGCCCAGGCGTCCCGCATCGCCGGTGTTCGCGCGTCCGACCTCTCCATTCTGGCGGTCTACATCGAGCGAGCGCGCCGTTCGGCCTCGTAATGGGCCCGCTCGAAGACGACCTCGACGCCGTTCGCTTCATCCCCAGACATTCGTTCGAATTCATCGAACGATATCTCCACCAGATCCTGCGCTGGAACGCGGAGATCGGGCTGGTATCGAAGAAAGACCCGGCGGCCACCTGCCGGCGTTTGCTTCTCGAGAGCGCCGAATTCGGCGACGTCATTGCGCGCGCGCTTGAGCCCGATCGAACCGCCGCCATTCGCGTTGCCGACGTGGGATCGGGAGCCGGCTTTCCGGGACTGGTTTGGCAATCCATCTATCGCGGGTGGAGCTTCGTCCTTATCGAGCGCCGTGAGAAGAAGGCCGCGTTCCTGCAACGAATCGCGCGCGAGCTCGGGTCGTCGCGCGTCGAGGTGTTCGCCGGCGATGCACGCGATGCGTCGCGGTTGGAGCGATTCCGCGGCGCATTCGACGTCGTCGCCACCATGGCGGTTGGCGAACCGGGTCGCACCGCGCCGCAAATCGAAGGTCTTCTCGCGGTCGGCGGCGTGTTTGCGACCACACTCGCCGATAGCGTCGACGTCCCCGAGCGATGCGGGAGGTCACTCGTTCTCGAAGGCGATGTGCGCGCGAACTTTGGGAGATACGCTCGGTATCGAAACCGTGTATAACTCGATCCGGTCCGCGGGAGATATCGACCATGCAATTCATCCCCACCAAGATCGCAGGCGTGTTCGTGCTCGAAGTCGAGCGCAAGGAAGATTCGCGCGGCTTCTTCGCCCGTATTTTTTCGCGCGATGAGCTCAAGGAGCGAGGCTTGGTGGATGAGTATCCCCAGCACAACGTCGGTTACAATCATCTCAAGGGGACGCTGCGCGGGATGCACGTTCAACGCGCCCCGCACACCGAGGCGAAATTGCTTCGCTGCACGAGCGGGTCCGTTTACGACGTTGCGCTGGACTTGAGGCAAGGATCCTCGACCTACATGCGATGGATCGCGGTCGAGTTGAGCGCCGAGAACCGCCGCATGCTCTACATCCCCGAAGGCTGTGCGCACGGTTATCAGACCCTCGAAGACGCCACAGAGTTAAGCTACCTAACATCACAACTCTATGTCCCACAATCAGCTACGGGGTTTCGATACAACGACATCGCGTTTTCGATCGACTGGCCGCTGCCCGTCTCCAGCATATCGGATGCGGACGGACGCTGGCCCGACTACGCGCCGATTTCGTTTCGCTGAACCGAAAGGACGTTCATGATCATCGTCGATACCGCACTCGCCAAGCGGCACGCGGAAGGACGACCGCTCCGTGTTGCGCTGGTGGGTGCCGGCTATATGGGGCGTGGGATCGCCATGCATTTCCTCGAGCCGATCGAAGGCATGCAGCTGGTTGCGGTGTCGAATCGAACCATTGCCGACGCGGCGCGCGCGTATGCCCAGAGCGGGATCGAGAGCCCGGTTACTGCATCGAGCGTTGGCCAGCTCGAGACCGCGATTGCATCCCGTAAGCCTGCCATCGCGGACGATGCGATGCTTCTCTGCCAAGCCGAAGGCATCGACGTCATCATCGAATCGACCGGAGAGATCGAGTTCGGCTCCCACGTCGCGACGGAAGCCATTCGAAACGGCAAGCACGTGGTCCTGATGAACGCCGAAATGGACGCCACCATCGGGCCCATTTTGAAGGTGTATGCCGATCGCCAAGGAGTCGTGGTCACGAATACGGACGGTGATGAGCCCGGCGTCGCCATGAACCTCGTGCGATTCGTCCGCGGTGTGGGATATCGACCGGTGGCCGCGGGCAACCTAAAGGGGATGATCGATCCCTATCGCACGCCCGACACACAACGCGCCTTCGCGGAAAAGTATCACCAGAAGCCGCGCATGATCACATCCTTCGCCGACGGCACGAAGCTTTCGATGGAGTGCACTATCTTGGCTAATGCCACGGGGTTCCGAGTTGGAAAACGCGGGATGTACGGGCCCAAGTGCGCGCATGTCAAAGAAGCCATGACGGTGTTTCCCGTGGAACAATTGATGGCGGACGGACTCGTGGACTACCTGCTCGGCGCCGAGCCGCACACCGGTGCATGGGTGGTGGCGCACTCCGGAAACCCGACCAAGCAGCAGTACATGAACTACTTCAAAATGGGAGACGGGCCGTTCTACGTCTTCTATACGCCGTACCATCTGCCCCACGTCCAGATCGTCGACACCGTCGCGCGTGCGGGGCTGTTTGGCGACGCGACGGTGGCACCCATCGGAGCTCCGGTTACCGATGTCCTCACGGTTGCGAAGAAGGATCTAACAACCGGCGAGATGTTGGACGGAATCGGCGGCTTTATGGCTTATGGGACCATTGACAACGCAGATGTCGTTCGGCGCGAGGCGTTGCTGCCGATGGGACTGTCGGAGGGTTGCAAGCTCAAGCGTAACATCCCGAAGGATCAGCCCATTCGATCAGACGACGTCGTTTTTCCGTCCGGGCGGCTGTGCGACAAGCTTCGGCAGGAACAAGATCGGCATTTTGCTGTAAACCGTTGAGGCCGACGGATCCGCCGGCCGAACTCGGAGGTGCCCGTGGAGTTTCGTCGATCAATAGCTGTTTGTGTCGCGGCCGCCGCGGTCGCCTGTTCCGGAGACAAGAAGGAATCGGCGCCGGAACCCATGCACGTCGTCTTCGGCGAGTTCATCCAGCCCGAGGATTCCTTTCCCAAGCTCCGATATTTCGAAGGCGGCCTGGTTTCTCCGAACGACCGGTGCGCGGTTCGTAAAGTCCGGCTCAACCCGAAGATGCCGCCGGTCTACGTCAACGGACGTCCGATCGGCTTCTGCTGATCACCCTGCGCAGCGACCTTCGTGCAAGGTCCAGAACCCTACCTCAAAGATTTCCATATCGAGCTGCCGTGTGCGGTCGACTCGAGCACGATGGCCATCCTCGACCCCGCGCACCGCTCGTTCGTGGGGCATGAGGTCTACTTCTTCTCCACCCTCGAGGCGAAACAGCGCTTCGACTCGACCCCGTTCGAGTTCACCGGCACGGTGACCGACCCGGTATCGCTGGCGCGCTTTCAGCCAGGCCCTGACTCGCCGTCTCGGACCGCGGCGGGAAGACTCTTCTACTTCGGATCCGACCAGACCGTCGCGATGTTCGACATGGACCCCGATCGGTACTCGACTCCCAAGCCGGGGATGCGGGAAATGAGCATGCGGTAGTTCCCGGCCTCGTTTCACGTGGAACGCAGACCGGCTAACGTGAATTTCTGCCCACAAACTGCTTGAAACGCTTTCGAGACGCGGTTATTCTTCGTCCAACGCCCCACCGATTCTCGTGTAACATGTTGGCCTGAAAGGATTTAAATGAGAAACGGCTTTTCGGTCCTGCTCGCCGCCGGGGTGGGTCTTGGTTTCTTGATTTCTTGCTCCAGCGACGAAGGCGGCGGCGTCGAGCCTGTCAACCACGCACCTGCGATCACCTTCTCATTTTCAAAGATCGGGGTTGTAAGAGGACTGCCCGTACAGCTTTCCGTTACCGTGGCAGACTCCGACGGCGATCCGTTGACGGTAACCTGGACGCCGACGCGCGGCACGATTACGCCGCTGAATCCCCCGGCCAACACGCAGGCCCAGTGGAATACCCCGAGTGCGGTGGGGGTCGATTCGATCACGGTCCGGGTCTCCGACGGAACCGTCAGTACCACGGTGATCAAAGGGATCAAAGTCGGGACCGCGTTTACCGGTAGCGAGGCCCCCGCGGTGTTCAGGAAGACCAATTCTCCCTACATCATCACCGTAAACCCAGGGGTCGTGCTCGCCGCCAACGATCCTTCCACGACGATCGAACCCGGCACCGAGCTTCTCCTCGAAACAGCGAACATGGTCTTCGACGTGACCGACTCGCTCATCGCCGTCGGCACCCCAATTGAACCGATCAGTATCCGGCCCAACGTGCGCGATCTCAACTGCGGAGACGATCGAGGCTGGTGGGAGGGGATCAAGATCGGTACCGGCGCCGCAGTGGACGGATACGTCGAACTGGACCACGTCGAGGTTTGGTACGCACGGTTTGCCGTGCGCCTCCGCGACCAGGGATCCGCGGTGATTCGAAACTCTGATATTCGGTGCAGCCAGGAGAACGGCGTCTTGCACGAAGGCAGCGGAGTCTTATTGATCGAGGACACCCGCATCAGCGACGGAGAGCTCGACGGCATCGGCGTCGATGCACTGACGTTCCTCCCCGATTCGATTCTCATTCGTGGGTGCGAGATCGCGTTCAACGGGCGGACAGGGATCGCGCTGGACCTCGACGATCAGCTGCAGGAAGTACCGATCATCATCGAGTATTCCGACATCGCGAACAACGGCGAGCACGGAATCACGCTGCGCAACGCGGTGTTTCCGCAGATACATTTCAACCGTCTCGCCGCCAACGGGGTTGGTGGCCCGAACGGGTTGAATCACATTTGGCTGATCAACGGCTTTCCAAACGGCGCGCCGGTAACGCAATTGAACGCGACATGCAACTTCTGGGGCGCACCGGTTACCGTCGTCGCTACCATCGAAGCGACGGTCCGTGACAGTCAAGACACCGGCACCATCGGAACCGACGTGATCGTCGCGCCGTGGTCGAACGAGAATCCACTGACGACGACATCGACCTGCGTGCTGCCGTAGAGGATTGCAATATGGGACGCATCATCGCCATCGCGAATCAAAAAGGCGGAGTTGGCAAGACGACGACCGCCGTCAATCTGTGCGCGAGTCTCGCGGCCGCCGAGCGCAAGACGCTCTTGGTCGATATGGATCCGCAAGCGAACGCCGTGTCGGGTGTCGGCATCGACAAGAAACTCGTCCAGCAAACCATCTATGAGGTGCTGTTCGACGACAATTTGGTCCTCGATGCGATCATCGAGTCGTCGATGCCGTTCTTGCACGTGATCCCCGCGAAGCCGTCGCTCGCGGGCGCCGAGGTGGAATTGGTCGCCGAACCGCGCCGCGAGTTCCGCTTGAAGCGCGCGCTCGCGCACGTGCGCGACGAGTACGACTACATCGTGGTGGATTGTCCGCCGAGCTTGGGATTCCTCACCGTCAACACGCTGACGGCGGCCGACTCGCTCTTGATTCCGTTGCAGTGCGAATACTACGCGCTCGAAGGACTCACGCAATTGCTATCGACAGTGAAGATGGTGCAGGCCTCGCTCAATCCGAACCTCGCCATCGAAGGGGTGCTGCTCACGATGTACGACAAGCGATTGAACCTCACGACTCAAGTGGCGCAAGAAGCGCACAATTATTTCGGCGAGAAGGTCTACAAGACGGTGATTCCGCGCAACGTCAAGCTGAGCGAATCGCCGAGCTTCGGAAAGCCCATCATTCTTTACGACGTTCAGTGCCAAGGCGCGAGAAGTTATCTCGACCTGGCGCGAGAGGTGATTGGAGATGTCCACTAGGAAAGTACTCGGTCGTGGTCTCGAGGCGTTGATTCCGGGCGCGGCAACGGTGGAGCCACAACCGCTGCCGGGCGAGCGCGTGGTCGACGTCCCCACCGACGCGGTCGACGCGAATCCGTTCCAGCCCCGCAAGCGCTTCGACGACGAACGCCTGAAGGAGCTCGCGGACAGCATCCGCACCGACGGTGTGCTCCAGCCCGTGGTCGTTCGCCGCAAGGGGACGAAATACGAGATCATCATGGGAGAGCGACGCTTGCAGGCCGCGCGCCTGGCCGGCGTCCCGACCATTCCCGTGGTCGTCCGCGACGTCCGCGATGCCGATGCGCTTCGATTGGCGATCGTGGAGAACATCCAGCGGGAGAATCTCAACGCGATCGAAGAGGCGCAGGCATTTCGTCGTTTGATCGCGGAGTTCGGGCTCTCGCAAGCGGACCTGGCGGGCATGGTCGGCAAAGACCGCAGCTCCGTCGCCAACACGCTCCGTTTGCTCAATCTTCCCGAAGAGGTCCAGCGCATGGTCGAAGACGGAACGCTGACCGGCGGTCATGCGCGCGCGCTGCTTTCGCTCCCCACGCAGAAAGAGCAACTGGCGCTCGCGCGTCGCATCGCGGAGCAAAACTTGAGCGTGCGTCAGGTGGAGGCCGAAGTCGGACTCACGCGGGTCAAGAAGAACAACGAGGCCCGTCGTCACAAAGAGAAGCCGGCTTACCTCGCGGATCTCGAGAAGGCGTTCGCGCAGTACCTCGGCACGCGTGTCGCCATCGAAGAGAAGCGCGGGGGCAAGGGGCGCATCCAAATCGAGTTCTATAGCTACGACGACTTCGAGCGGCTCGCGGGGCTGATGCGCGTTCCGCTCCCGCGCTAGCGCGTCTCGAGCGGCCGATGGCGAAAGAGTTCTCCGTCATCATCGTCCCGCACGACCACCGGACCACGTGGAATCTCCGCGTCTCGTACCGGATTGCGCTCCTGTTCACCATTCTCTCTGCCGTCTCGCTCGTGTCGGGGGTGGCGTTCGTCATTACCTATGGAAAGATTGCTGCCGCCGCCAATCGCTCGCTCCAACTCGGGCGCGACAACGAGCGTATGCGCGCCGAGCTCGCGCAGGTCGACTCGCTGCAGGTCGAGCTGCTCCGCTTGCAGGCCCTCGGGCTCCAGTTCAAGGGAATGCTCGGGGTCCCGTTGTCCCCCCAAGACAGCATCCTTGTGGCTAGCCTCTCACCGGTTGCCAAGACTCCAGCCATCCCGAGCGACGAAGAAGAGGGGGCGGTTGGACCGGGGGAGCAACGCTTGATGCTCGACTCAATGCCGTCGATGTGGCCTGTAAAAGGCTATGTCACAAAGGAATTCTCGGTCACAGGCGGGGAAAAGAGTCCGCAATACCACCCCGGTATGGATATTGCTGCCGCACGTAACACGCCGGTAGTGGCAGCAGCGGATGGGATCGTCGAAGCGAGTGCTTTCGACGATGACTACGGGTGGATGGTAGAAGTCGACCACGGATACGGGATACGGTCGGTCTATGGACACAACTCCCGTAATCTGGTAAGCATCGGTGACCGGGTCACACGTGGTAAGACCATCGCCTTCGTAGGGAGTACCGGCAAGAGCACGGCCCCGCATTTGCACTTTGAGGTTCGTGAGAACGGCGTTCCTGTCGACCCGCGCAAGTACCTGCTGAATTAGCACGTCGATGGGAACGGCTCACACCACGGGGGGTCCGGCATCAATGTTGAAATCGGGCAGCAAGACGACTCAGTCGAACGAGGAGGCGAGAAACATGTTTGGTAAAGACGCAGAAATCACCACCGGGCAGTCGACGTTGAACTCGATGCTGGGCCAAGGGTGCAAGATCAAGGGCGACATCGAGCTGCAAGGTACGATTCGTATCGACGGCACGTTCGAAGGGTCGATCTCTTGCCCAGATACGCTCATCATCGGTAAGTCCGGCGTCGTCAAGGCCGACGTGAAGGTCAAGAACGCCGTCATCGGCGGAAAGCTGGTCGGCAACATCGTCGCGTCGAGCAAGATCGAGCTTCAGACCGGCTCGCACGTCGAGGGCGACATCGCGACGGCGCGCTTGGTGATCGACGAAGGCGTGTTCTTCGAGGGCAACTGCAAGATGGGCGCGACCACCAGCGGCACCAGCACCTCGAGCGCCCGCGACGTCACGGACCACACCAAGGACGGCAATTGGGCTCGCAAGGACGAGAAGCGTCCGGAGCCAGCGGGAGTCACGCGCTAACCCTTCGGTTGGCGCCGAATCCGGGAACGCCCTCGGAGCGAGACTCCGGGGGCGTTCTTCTTTTTGCATCCTTCTTGAAGCAGAAACGCGGCTTTTCCACATTCTGGGAACAACGCGTGCATAACCGTCCCGTTTTCTTGTTATTCCGCTACGCCTTACACCGAAACGACTTACGAGGAAGATCGAAACATTGGTCCCCACCCTTTTCCACACGAGTCCCGGGGCGGGCGCGCTAACTGTATGTCGGATAACACGCTTTCTTAATATTTGGGGCGGTGATTCCTCAACCACCCGGTCGCATTCCCTTGAGACGTCGTGGATTACGGAGATTTACCTATTAGGCGCTCGGTTGATTGCCGCAGGAGCCGTTCCGCCTCGTCGAATCGCGCGGACCATTCCCCTTCGTAAGGCACCGGCCATGTGCCGCTCCCCATCGAGGCGTGGCGCAGCTCGCGTAGCGCATTCGTCACATCCTGGTAGGCCGCGATGAGATTCGGGTCCGCATCCCACGACGGCGGCGATGGCAACAACGACGCCGCTCGGCTCACGTCGTCCTCCCATTCGCGGGCGAAGGCGTTCCAGGCTGCGATGTGCGCGTCGCCCTCGGCACCGGGTCGCTCGAAGTCGTAGAACGGCTCACCCAGCTCGTCGCACTTACGGCGACCCTCCTGCCCGAGCTTTTCGATGGCGTCGATCCCGCTGCGAAGGTCTTCGATGGTCGAAGGATCGATCTCGGGTGTTGCAACGAGCTGGGCTTCTTCGAGCGCGGGCGTCGACTCGTGAAACCACTCCGCATCGTCGAAACGTTGCGACCGCAATGATTCCCAGTCGGCGCGCAGCTGCGCGATATCCGGGAGCGCGTAGCCCGCCTCGCCGACGTCGGCTTGGGCGGCGAGCAGCTCCACGTCGCTCGCGACATCGCGCGCGCTCGCATCTACCTCGCGGTCCGCGATCGCGAATCCAACCTCGTGCAGCGCGGCCGAGATCGTCATGAAGTCGGTGGTCGAAGGCGGTGCTTCTTTGTAGAGCATCGATTCGAGGGCGGCGATTTCCGTTTGATAACGATCGCTTTCGAGTTTCGGCGACTCGTGGTCACGCGGAGCGATGGAGTCGCGCGAAGCGACGTTGCTGCTCCGCGTTGAAAGTCGCAAGACGCCCGCGATCGCGAAGGTGACGACGACGGCGGTGACCATGGTGGCGGGTCGTGGAAGCATGTTCGTTCTCCTCCCGAGACGTCGTCGCGGACGGCTCGCTTTCTCCGAGCAAGAGAGGTTCCAACCCGGGCAGGGAGGAACTACGATCAATGAGGAAGTTTGTGGTCCATGTAGGCGTAGACCAGGACGCCGAGGAGCGCGGACGCGATCGCAATCAGCATCGCGGTCGTTCCCGCTCCGATGTGGACCCACAGCGGACCCGGGCACGCCCCGGTGAGGGCCCAACCGAAGCCGAATACCAGGCCGCCGATCCAAACTCCGTGCTGAAACGGACGCCGCGGTGCCGAGCGAAGCTCGGGCATGCGAAGGGAGAGCACCGCCACCGAGATCATCGCAGTCGCGACCGCGGATCCCATGACGCCGTACATATGGAACGAATGGAATCGAAACATTTCCTGAATTCGGTACCAGGAAATGATCTCCGCTTTGTATAGAGTGACGCCGAATATGACGCCCAGGAGAAGAAACGCCGTGTTCCTCATCGTAACACCCACCCGAAGACGACGTGCGTCATGATCAACCCGCCCGCGAAAAACGCGACGGTGGCCACCAGCGAGGGCCATTCGCGCAGGGCAAGGCCGGTGATGGAATGCCCGGAGGTGCAACCGTTCGCGTAGCGGGTTCCGAAGCCCACGAAGAAGCCGCCCACCACCATCATCAGGAATCCGCGCGAGGTCAAAACCTGCGAGAACGCGAACGCTTCGCGCGGAACGAGTCCGCGCGGCGTATCGAACCCGATCGCCTTCAAGTCGGCGACGGTCTTGGGATCAAGGTCGGGAATGGGCGCGTTGGGAATCCAATGCGCCGCGACGAACCCGCCCACGATGGCACCGCCGACGAAGAGCAGATTCCACGATTCCTTCTTCCAGTCGTAGCGGAGAAACGGCGGCTTCACCGGCGACGCGATCGCGCACAAGTGGCGGAGTGAGGACGACACTCCCCACCGGCGATGACCGATGAGCAAGGCCAACGGCACCATCAATCCGATGATCGGCCCCGCGACGTACCACGGCCACGCCGGTCCGCCCATCTCGTTCATCTTCCATCTCCTTTTTCGACGCCGTGGGCCGTCATCACGCGTTCGCGAATGACGCGAGCCAACCCGTGACCCGCCAGAGTCGCGCCCGCGCGATTGAAGTGACAATCGTCGTAGAAGAACTCCAGCGACTTGGGCATTTCGCGCGCGGCGTCGTACAACGGGACCGAGTCCTCGACCGCGACGGAGCGCATGACCCCATTCAACCGCTCCAGCGCGGCGTCCATTTCTTCTTCCGCAAACACGATCCCGTCGTAGAGTCGCATCCAATGATGATCGCGGGTCGCCTGGTCGATCTTCGAATTCCACGAGCTCGGGTGCGTCATGAAAATGAGTTGAAACCGATGCGCGCGCGCGATTCCAACCATCGAGTGGAGATTGCTGCGATAACTGGTGGCATCGACGCGCGCGTGTGAGTCGGTAGCGGGTGCCGATCGCTGCAATGAAACCTTTTGCGCGTAGTTGCTCTTGAGAGTCCGTGCTTCGAGCACGCTCTCGGGATCCGCGTCGACCCGCCGCCGCAGGTACACGAGGCGGCGGATGATTTGCGACTTGTACAAGAATTGCCGGTACGCCGGGACCGACACCGCGGGGTACGACGCGTAGTGCAAGTAGTCGAACCCGACGATCGAACGCCGCAGGTCGTTGACGCCCGCGAACACGACGATCGCATCGGGTTCGAGGTGCACGAGACGCTGAGCGATCATCGCCACGTGGTCGTCGCTCGCGGTCCCGGAGAGGCCCACGTTATAGACCCTGACGACGCGCCCCGCCGACGCCGCGACCAGCTCGTTCTGCACCACACGCGACATATCGTCCGCGTCGTCGAGGTAGAAGCACTCCGCGGTGCTTCCACCGACGACGAAGATGCGATACTCGCGTGGGGGTTTCGGAACCGCCAGCGAGTCGCCGCGGAAGCCGAAGGCGTTGGTGGTGAAGAAGTGTCGTCCCTCGAGACCGGGCAAACCGGATTCGGCCTCGGTCGCGGCGGCGTACCCGCGCGGATACTCGAACCGAATGTAGGGATTGAGGCCACCGACGTGCTGCGCGGACGGGCGCGACGGATCGGCGACCGGGGCCGCGATGCGGAGCCCGATTTCGGCCGCAAGCACGGCTCCCACCAAAGCCGTCGTCGCGAGAACAAAGTTAGAACGCCTCGAATGGCCCATGGAGCTCGCGTCATTGTAACGCGCTCCCCGATTGACGCGCAAACGAGGTGTTCGTATGCTCGCCTAGGTCATGAGAGAGGAGGCGACATGCGAGTATCGATCGAATACTGCATTCCTTGAGACTACACTCCCCAGGCCTTCGGTCTGAAGGCCGCGCTGGAGCAAGCGATTCCCGGCATCGAAATCGAGCTCATCAAGGGAAAGGGTGGGGCGTTCGAGATTCGACGCGGCGAAACGCTCGTGTTCTCGAAAAAGAAAGAGAAGCGTTTCCCGAGCAACGAAGAGATCGTCGCCGCGCTAAAGAAGTGACGGTTACTCGCGCGTGAGCAGGCGGCGCAAGGTCTGCGCCAGGTTTGTGGCATCGAGGGGTTTGCCCGCCACCGCGTCGACCGCGGAACTGGCCGGGGGTGATACCAGTTTCTCTCCGAATCCAGTGGTGAGGATCACGGGCAGGTTGGGACGCACCGCTTTGAGCTGCCGCGCGAGCTCGACGCCCGTCATGCGCGGCATGGTCTGATCTGTGACGACCGCGCGAAAGCCGTCCGGATCGCCGCGAAACGCCGCCCACGCCTCGTCGCTCGATGTGAACGACGTCACGCGGTAACCGCGCGCGGTCAGTATTCGTTCCAACAGCTGAGCAACATCCGGCTCGTCGTCCACCACCAGCACGTGCTCGCCGTGTCCTTGCGACTCGGCAGCGAGATTCTCCAGCGTCTCTTCCGCCTTGGCCGGTGCGCTCGGCAAATAGATCCGAAACGTCGAGCCCTTTCCGACCGTGCTCTCGACCGTGACCACGCCGGCGTGGCTGCGTACGATTCCGTGCACGACCGACAAGCCGAGCCCCGTGCCCTCTCCCGATTTCTTGGTCGTGAAGAACGGCTCGAATACGCGCGCCATGGTCGGCGGGTCCATTCCCACGCCCTGATCGCGCACGACGAGGGCGACGTACGGCCCCGCCTTCAAGCCCGCGACGTGACCAGCCGTCTCCTCGTCTATCTCTTCGCGCGCGAGCTCGACCCGCAGCACGCCGCCCACGTCCCGCATCGCGTGCGCGGCGTTGGTGCACAGATTCATGATGACTTGGTGCATCTGGGCGGGATCGGCGACGACGGTGTCGCCGCGCGTCGCCACGCGCTGCGAGATCTCGATGGTGGACGGCAAGGTGGATCGAATCAGACGCAGAGCTTCGAGAATCACCAAATGGAGCTGGAGTGGCCGGCGCTGTTCGCTCCCGCCGCGGGCGAAGATCAAAATCTGCTGCACGAGCTCCTTCGCTCGCTGCGCCGCATTCATGACTTGCTCGAGATCGGAGCGAGCGGGGTTGTCGCGGGCCAGCTGGTCCATCGCAATCTCGGTGTAACCGATGATCGGCGAGAGGATGTTGTTGAAGTCGTGAGCGATGCCACCCGCCAGGGTTCCGATGGTCTCGATCTTCTGCGCCTGCAACAGCTGCGTCTCGAACGCGTTCGCCGCTTCCTCGGCGCGAACGCGTTGGGTAACGTCCCAGGCAACCCCGGAAACGCCGGCCACGAAACCGTGCGCGTCGCGCCGCGGGGTATAGATCGATTCGAAAACCAGATCCCCCAAGTGAACCTCGTCGATGATCGACTCCCCCGCCAAGCACCGGCGCACGTTGTCGACGATGCGCGGCGTGTCGCGATAGATATCGTAGACCGATTGCCCGACGACTTCGCCCGGCTTCAGCCCCAGCACGTCGAGACCGCGACCTTCAGAAAGGGTAAAGGTGCCCTCGCGATCGACGGCGAACAGCACGATGGGCGCTTGCTCGACCAGCGCGCGCAGGCGCTGCTCGGTGTCGCGCAGATCCGCCTGTGCGACCCGATACTCTTCGAGCTCGGCGCGCATGCTGTCGATCTGACGGCGAAGCGAATTGCGTTCGCGGGTGGCTTCGGGGTCGGAACGAGGGGTTCGAGGCATGTCCTCAACTATACCATGGAGGTCACACGACCAGCCGGGCGGCGCCGAACGAGCCATCGCTCAATATGTTGACGATCAATTGGCTAAACGAAACCGGTTCCCCGGATGAACGACGTGAACGCGCACAGCGGGCGCCAGGTCGCCGGCGTGCTCGACGAAATCGTAGGGCGGGTCGACGAGGAAGCGGGGACGCAGCCAGCCCATTCCGAGCGGGGCAAAGGTACCCCAATGGATGGGAATCGCCGTCCGCGGGCGGAGCATGGTCAACGACTCGGCGGCGCGACGCGGTGTCATGTGGCCCTCCCCCAAGGTCGGGCCCCACCCCCAAACCGGCAGGAGCGCCACGTCGAGCGAATCGTGGATACCGTCCATCTCCGGAAAGATGTCGGTGTCGCCCGCGAAGTAGACCGCACGCGTTCCGTGCATGATGAAGCCCAGGGTCTCCGCCACCGGTCCAAACGGCTGTCGCGCGCCGTTGTGGGTCGCGATTGTCGCCTCGACACCGACCGAGCGAACCCAGGCCTGCTGACCCGGCCTCACTTCTTCGACGTTTCGAAAACCCCGTCGGGCCAGGAGATCACCGCTGCCGGCGGGGACGATGAGGCGCACGTCGCGCCCGAGGAGCCGCAACGACGGCACGTCGAGATGGTCCTGGTGCGCATGGGAGATCAGCACGGCGTCGATTCCATCCGACCACGACGGCTCGACGGCGGTGCCCTGGCGGCGGATATACCCCACGCGATTGCGGAGCACGGGGTCGGTGAGCAGGCGGACGCCGTCCATCTCGACCAAGCAGGTGGCGTGTCCGACGTAAGTAATGTGAAGCGGTGCGATCATCATTAGACGGGGGCGCTGCAAAGAACCGGCCAGCCTGTTTGGGTGGCAAAACCGGAACGCTTGGGGTGTTCTCATCCTGTTTGGGAAACCCTCGCCAATATAATGGTCGACGTGTCGATCGCAATAGACGACGCGGGAGAGACCGCGTCCTTGGCCGGCCGACGAATGTCCTTTAAAAGTCAGGCCAAGGAGTCATAAACTCTCAGCCCGCAAGGGTGCTAGGAGATGTAACGATGAAGCCCCGAATCCTGGTGGTCGACGACGAGCCGCAAATCCGCAGCATGTTGCGCGACTCGCTGACCCGCGCCGGTTTCGACGTGACCGAGGCCTCCGACGGCAAGGAGGCGATCGAAACGCTCCGCAAGAACTCGTTCGAAGTCGTCATCGCGGACATTCTGATGCCCGAGAAGGACGGCCTCGAGGTGATCATGTACCTCCAGCGCGAGAGCCCGCTCACCAAGTGCGTCGCCATTAGCTCGCCCAGCAACCGCGTGTTCCTTCAGAGCGCTCAACTCCTCGGCGCGACGCGCGTCGTCGAGAAGCCGTTCACCGCCGCCGAAATCGAAGCCGCCGTGCGCGCCGTTCTGGCGTAGCACGCGCCTTTGCGTCTAATTAATATTCAGTAGCGGTTGAGGAAAAGATCTGCGCCGGCATCGGCAAGTACGCCGGGTATGCTTCCTGCGTATCTCATTATAGCAGCGTGCCGGGTGCCGCGGGGTGGCGCGCGGTTCCTCGGTCGAACCCGAGTCGTGGCCTATGCGCGCCGATTATGCGCGGGCCTGCGCACACGCGCGTGTGGTATAATTCCGCCGCCCCGTGCGTCAGTCAGCAACGTCAACGCCTAGGACAAGAGGAGAGACTCGATGCATTCCACCCTTCGCAACAGATTCACACGTGTCGCCTCCGCAGCACTCGCGGCAGTCGCAGTGGCGGCGCTCGCGGGCGATTCGTACGCGCAACGTTCCACCGATGCCGCCAAGCTCAACGCGCTCTCGCAAACGCTGGAGCGCAACCTCGAGGCGAAAAAGACACCGCTCTATTACCAATTGCTCCGTTCCACCGATCCCGCGCAGAAGCTCTTGAACGAAACCGAGGGCATCGCGCTCATGTACATCCGTGAGAACGGGACGCCCGCGTACTACACGACTCAGAACGTCAACGCGGCGCGAACGGTCCGTACTTACGACGTGTGGCCGGTGGGAGTGGGCGGCGGCTTCTACGGACTCACGGGCTCGACGACGGCCGCGGGCGAGCTGGCGATTTGGGACGGCGGCCTGGTGCGCTCGTCGCACCAAGAGTACGCCGGCCGCGTGACGATTTTGGACCCCGGTTCCCCGTACGGAATCCAGGGTCACCCGACGCATGTCGCCGGCACCATGATCGCCGGCGGAGTGAACTTAAGCGCGCGTGGCGGGTCGTACCAAGGAAGGTTGCATTCGTACGATTGGGACGACGACACCATCGAGATGGCGGCCGCGGCCGCCAGCGGGCTGCAGGTGTCGAACCATTCGTACGGTTTCATCACCGGGTGGTACAACGCGGGCGGCGGTAATTTCTATTGGTACGGAGACATCTTCGTCAGCACGACCGAAGACTACGGCTTCGGTTTCTACGACGGGAGCTGCATCGACTACGACCAGATCGCGTATGACGCTCCGTACTACCTGATTTGTGTCGCCGCGGGCAACGAGCGCGACGACACTGGTGCCACCAACCACTTCCACTGGAACGGAGGCTGGGTTGCCGCCGCCGACTTCCATCCTGCCGACGGCGCGAGCGGCGGCTTCGACACCATCAGCTACTTCAGCACCGCGAAAAACATCATGTGCGTCGGTGCGATCAACGACATCCCGGCCGGCTACACCCAGCCCAGCGACGTCGTTCAGACCGTGTTCTCGAGCTGGGGGCCGACCGACGATGGTCGTGTCAAACCCGACATTGTCGCGAACGGCGCTTCGCTCTTTTCGTGCAACAGCACCACCGACGTGGCCTACGCGAACTCGTCGGGTACGTCGATGGCCACCCCCAACACGGCGGGTTCCATCAACCTGATCGCGCAGGACTACGAAGTCGTGAAGGGTACCTCGCCCTGGTCGTCGACGCTCAAGGCGCTCGCGATCAACGGGGCCGACGAAGCCGGACCGAGCGACGGTCCCGACTACATGAACGGTTGGGGTCTGCTCAACACGCTGCGCATGGCCGACGTCGTCCACGCGTTGCCGGGTGCAGACCTGGGCGTCATCGAAGCCGGCCTCACCGAAGGCGAGACCGACGCGTACCTGTTCGAGGTCACGTCGCCGCAGGACGTTCGCGTGACCATCGCGTGGACGGACCCGGCGGGCGCGGCCAGCCCCATCTTGCTCGACGACCCGACCCCCAAGCTGGTCAACGACCTCGACCTTCGTGTCGAGCACGTGCCCACGACCACGACCACGCTGCCGTGGAAGCTCAATGTCGCGGCCCCGGCCAGCAGCGCCACCCGCGCGGACAACATCGTCGACAACGTCGAGCAAGTCGACATCGACACCGCCCCGGCCGGAATCTACCGTGTGACGGTGACGCACAAGGATCTCCTAAGCCCAGGCAACCTGCAGAATTACTCGCTGGTATACCGCGGGTTGCACGAGGAAACGGGGACGCCGGTGGGCGGCAACACGCCCATGTTCACCCTCTCGGCGCCGTACCCGAGCCCGGTTGCCGGCACGGCTACCATCGACTTCACGCTGGGAGCGTCGGGCCGCGTGTCGATTGCGGTGTACGACGTCGCCGGCCGTCGCGTAGCCACACTCCTCGACTCCGGCACCCGTGCCGAGGGCCCGGGCTCGGTTAGGTTCGATGCGAGCCGGATCCCGTCGGGCGTTTACTTCGTCAAGATGGAGACGGCGTCGCAAACGCTCACGAAGAAGATCACGGTCGTGAAATAAGTAGTTCTCCCCATAGTCTCCAGCGAGGCGCCGATCCAAAATTAGGTCGGCGCCTCCTTTTTTATAATGACGCGTTCATACGCGTTTCGTAAGGGGTGTGAACGGGCACACAGGTTCTGCCCAAAAAGTATCAACCAAACGCCCAATTTGTCGTGATATCATTCCCGTGTGCGTGCCCCCCGCAGTTCCAACGTTCTCGGTCGTCTCTAAACGTAGTGGTAATTCCTCATGCTTGAGAGCAATCGAACGCACAGCGACGACGCGCGCGCGATGCTAGCCGCCATCGTCGATTCTTCGCACGACGCCATCGTCAGCAAGGACGTCAACGGCGTCATCACGAGTTGGAATGCCGGCGCGGAACAACTCTTCGGATACTCGGCCGAGGAAGCGATCGGGCAGCCGGTGATGATGCTCATTCCCGCCGATCGACATAACGAAGAGCCCGGCATCCTCGACCGCATCCGTCGCGGTGAAAAGATCGACCACTACGAAACCGTCCGTCGTCGCAAGGACGGCAGTTTGGTGGACATCTCCTTGACGGTTTCCCCGGTTTTCAATGATCGGGGCAACGTGGTGGGCGCGTCGAAGATCGCGCGCGACATCAGCCAGCAAAAGCGAATGACCGCGGCGCTGCGCGAGAGCGAGCGCCGATTTCGCGAGATGATCGACGCGCTTCCCGCGGCCATCTACACCACCGATGCCGAAGGACGCCTCACGCACTTCAATCACGCGGCAGTCGAAGTATCTGGACGCACACCCGAGCTCGGCAGCGATCGTTGGTGCGTGACGTGGAAGCTGTTTCGGTCCGACGGAACGCCGCTGCCGCACGACGAGTGCCCGATGGCGGTTGCACTCAAGACCGGCCAGCTGATTCGAGGAGAGGAGATCATCGCCGAGCGGCCCGATGGCACCCGTCTTTGGTTGCAGCCGTACCCGACGCCGCTGCGCGACGAAGCCGGCAACATCGTCGGCGGCATCAACATGATCGTGGACATTACGTCCCGCAAGGAAGCCGAAGCGGCCATCGCGGCGCTGAACGCCCAGTTGAGCGCGGATCTCGAGGCCACAACACGCATGCACGAGGTCAGCACGTTGCTGGTGCGCGAGAGCGATTCCGTCGCCCTTTTGCACGAGATCCTCGACGCCGGCATCGACATGACATCGGCCGACATGGGTTGCATCCAGCTGGACGAAAACGGTGTTCTGAAAATTGTCGCGCAGCGCGGTTTCGAGAGCTCGTTCCTCGAATTCTTCGACGCGGTCCACGACGGCGAAGCCGCGTGTGGCGCGGCGAGAAAAGCCGCGGAGCGCGTCATCGTCGAGGACGTCGAGAACAGCCCCCTGTTCGCGGGCACGACCGCGTTGGATGTCATGCTCGAGGCGCGCGCGCGCGCGGTTCAGTCGACGCCGCTCATCAGTCGCACGGGGCGAGTGCTCGGTATGTTCTCGACCTACTACCGCGAGCCCCATCGACCCACCGAACGCGAACTCCGGTTCTTGGACGTTCTCGCGCGCCAAGCAGCGGACTACATCGAACGCAACCAAGCCGACGAAGCGCTTCGCAAGAGCGAAGAGCACCTGTCGACGTTCCTGGCCCAGTTGCCCCTCGGCGCCGGCGCCGTCGACTTGAATGGCCGATTCGTGGTCAGCAATGCGCGCATGCACGCTTTTGCGCCGAAAGCGATTCCGTCGCTCGACCCTGAGCGCGTGATGCGCTGGCAAGGGTTCGATGAGGACGGCAATTCTCTCCCCCTTCACGATTGGCCGCCGCGGCGCGCGCTGCGTGGGGAGACCACCGGTCTGCAAGCCGAGATGACCTTCATCGACGACGACGGCAGGAAGAACTGGACCCGCGTGACAGCCGCGCCGTTGCGAAGCAAGGCGGGCTTCATCATCGGTGCTAGCGTCATCATGGAGGACATCGACGCCATCAAACGCGCCGACCTCGCGCTGCGCCAGAGCGAAGAACGCCTCCGTTCGCTGGTTTCGGTCATCACCGACGTCCCCTGGACGACGGACGCGAAGGGTGCGTTCGTCAAACCGCAGCCGGTGTGGGGCGCGCACACCGGACAGTCGTGGGATCAAATGCGCGGCTTCGGTTGGCTCAACGCCGTACACCCGGACGATCGCGAGCGCGTTATGACGACGTGGCGGCGAGCGTGTGAAACCGGCAACCTGTATCAAGCGGGCGGGCTCTTGTGGCACGAGGACTCGGGGCAGTATCGGTACTTCCAGGCGCGCGCCACGCCGCTGTTGAATCCCGACGGGAACATCAGCGAATGGGTCGGTACCTACACCGATGTGGACGACGAGAAGCGCCGGCAAGAGCACCTCGAAAAGGCGCTCATGGAGCGCGAGCGTCAAGTCCTGCAAGCGCAGATCGTGCTGGCGACCGCCGAACGCATGGCAGCCGTGGGGACCCTCGCTTCGGGGCTCGCGCACGACATCAACAACTTGTTGTTACCGCTTTCGTCGCGCTGGGAGAGCCTTTCGGCACGGTCCGGTCTCGCGACCGAAACGCGCGGCGATATTACTGCGATCGGCGCACTGCTCGAACACCTGCGCCTGATGGCGAGCAATCTTTCGCTCTTCTCTCGCGATCCGACCCAGGAAGGCACCGAGGGGACCACGGATATCGTGTCGTGGCGTACGCGCGTGCAGGACCTCATCGCGACCTCGTTGACGGGCGGAAAGAAGCGGGGCGAGCAATGGATGCGCATCGACTGGGAGGTGGCCGAAAATACGCCGCTGGTTGCGATGGCGCCGCATCGGCTCACCCAGGCGGTGCTCAATCTGGTCAACAACGCGCGCGACGCCATCGCCATCAAACACGAAGGCACCGAAGTGACGAATCGCCCCACCTGCGCGATCGTGATCCAGGCCCGGGCGAACGACGACGGCTCCGCGGTGGTATTGAAGGTGATCGACACGGGCATGGGCATGAGCGACGACATCAAGCGCCGCGCCATCGAGCCGTTCTTCACGACCAAGAGTCAAGGGGACCTTGCGAATCCGGCGACGAACGGACAAGGGAGCGGCATCGGTTTGTCGTTGGTGCACGGAATGCTCGAGCGCGTCGGCGGGCAACTCTCCATCGAATCGGAGTTGGGGAAGGGAACCACCGTCACGATGACGCTGCCGGTCGCGCGCGCGTCTCAAACCACCGCCGAGCAGGACATACCAGTGATTGCGCGCGGCATGAGAAGGGCAAAGATAAATGCCCCGCGCGCAAAGATGTAATTCCTCTTATCGCTTCAGAAATAATCGCGCGTAGGTGAGAGGGGAAAGCAGGTCTCGCTTACGAGCCACGGATCCGCTTTCCGCCGTCATCGACTGCAACCACCCGAGCACGTCGGGATGCGCCGCGGCACGGCCCACCAAGAAGTCGATCAGGCGACGGCTGCGCGCGAGCGAGCGCAGTTGGTAGTGAAGCGCGATCTCGCGTCCGTTGACCGCTTCCCAAAGTTTCTTCGGGTACGAAGCCAGGGTTTGCGCCGCTTCCTTGGCGTCGCGCGCTCGGAGACTTTCGGCCATCACTTCCGCGGCGACTTGGGCCGAATCCAGCGCGTTGCCGATCCCCTCGCCCGAAAACGGATCCACCAGGCCCGCCGCGTCGCCCGCGAGCAAGAAGCCATCGCCCGCGAGCGTGCGCGAGGTGTCGGGCGTGGGCAGATTCCACCCGTGCACCTCGCCGATTCTCTGGGCGCGGCGAAAGCGCTCGCGCATGCGCGGCGACGCGATAACGGCCTCGTGCACGTCGCGAAGCTTCACGTGGCGACGCTTCAAATCGAGGTGGACCAGCCCGAGGCCCACATTGACAACGCCGTCGCCGGTCGGAAAGAGCCAGAGAAAACCCGGCAGCGTCTCGTCGAAGAAGTGTACCTCGACCGTGCCGGGCGCGACGTCCAGCCCTTGGTAGTAACCGCGCGTCGCGACAAACCAGCGCGACGAGTCGTGTCGGTATAACCCGAGTCGCCGCGCGACCACGGAGTCGAACCCGTCCGCCCCCACCACCACGCGCGCGCGAATCTCGCGGTCGCGCGAGTCCTCGCGCACCGTGACGCCTTCGACCCGACCGTTGCTTCGCACCACATCGGTAACGGCGGCGCCTTCGATCACGGTGCAACACACGCGCGCCGCTTCCACGAAAATGTTGTCGAACACCTCGCGCCGGCAAACCATGTGCGGCGCAGGTTCATGGCTCGATGAAAGGTCGATCGCGACCTCGCGGCCGTTGGGGGAGGAAAGCACCGCGCGACCGATCGGCTCGTGCGTCTCGAGGCGCGCGCGGTCCAGCAATCCCAACGTGCGCATGTGCGAGAGACTCTTTCGCGCCACGGCGTCGCCGCAGATCTTGTCGCGCGGGAACGCGCGCTTGTCGATCAACGTCACATCGAGCCCCGCGCGCGCCGCGTACAAAGCGGTCGTAGCACCCGCGGGACCCGCGCCCACCACCACCACATCGCACGAGGTCTTGAGCGTCATGTGGAACAATGTAGCACAAAAGAAAAACCGCCCGGGCCTGAGCACCCGGGCGGTTTGGACGTTGCGTTTCCCGATCGACGCGCGTTACGACGTCGCCGGGTCGGGGCCGTACTGATTATTCCCCTGCACACCCTTCGCGAACAGAAGCACCAACTGGAGGTAGATGCTGTACATCGGAACCAGAAGCAGCCACCCGTGCGTGCCCGGCTTGTTGAGATCGTGCAAACGACGGATGACGAGGAACCCGTTCGCGGTTCCTCCTGCGACCAGGGTGGTCACGAAGACCATCAATCCCGTGGTCCGAATCGCGACGTCCTCGTTGGAGCTCATGAGCCCTCCGATATAGAACCACCCAAACGTCAACAAGCAGATCGCGATCACGGACATCAGGTACTGCCGACGGCTGATGCGGCCGCGTGCGTTGAACCACCTGAGCATTGGGGACTCCTTTCGGCCGCGCGATCACGCGCGCGATCAGACGCCGTTCTCGCGCGGCGCGCACCCCGCAAGCCGGCGCACCTGACAGTGGCGCACGATACTCCCCACGATGCACGAATGCATTCGCCGGGGTGCACGACCGCCGCGCAGTTCGGTTGAGAACGACGCCCGCTATTCGGCAAGAAACGGACCGATTCGGCGGGAAGGTGCAAAGGGCGTAAGAATGGATTCGAGCGCCGCGTGGTGCCCGATAGAGCGGTAGGAAATATTGTCCTGGAACTGCGATCCGCGACGCGGGGCGGAGCGGGAAGAAACTACACGTAGCGCCGCTTGGACGACCTTCGTGAGCCCTGCCGCAAGCGGTTCGACGAATCCTTGCTGGGCGGTCCGAAACGCCCGACACCGTGGTCGAAATCCTTGTAGCGACGACGCTCGATCTTCGCACCGATGTGCTTCTCGATGCGGTCCATGAATTCCTCTTCGTCGAAGGCCACCAGCGTCACCGCGTCGCCCAGCGCTTCCGCGCGACCGGTGCGACCGATGCGGTGGATGTAGTCCTCGGCGTTGCGGGGGACGTCGTAGTTGACCACGTGCGAGATGCCGTCGATGTCGAGCCCGCGCGCCGCGATGTCGGTCGCGATCAATACGCGGTGCTCACCATTTTTGAATCCGTCCAGTGCTTGCTTGCGCTCCGATTGCGACTTGTTCGAATGCAACTCGGCGGCGTCGATATTATGGTGCTGCAATCGCCGCGTCACGAACTCCGCGTTGTCCTTGGTGCCGCAAAACACGAGCACCATGTCCCACTGCTCGTTTTCCAAGATGGTGCGAAGGAGCTCGAGCTTGCGATCGCGGGGAACCGGAAACACGTACTGCGTGATGGTGTCGATGGGAGTCTGCTGCTGGCCCACTTCGATCAACACCGCGTCCTTTTGCACGCGCTCGGCCAGACGCCGCACTTCCGACGAAATGGTGGCGGAGAAAAGAAGCGTCTGTCGGCGCTCGGGAATCTTCGCGATGATCTTGCGCACGTCCTGGATGAAGCCCATGTCGAACATGCGGTCGACCTCGTCGAGCACGAAGATCTCGACGTGGCGCAGATCGATGGTGTGCCGGCCCAGGTGGTCGAGCAATCGACCGGGCGTCGCGACCACCACGTCGACCCCAGAGTGCAGCTTCTTGAGCTGGCGATCGATTCGGACCCCGCCGTACACCGCGAGCGCACGAACGTCGAGGTACTTCCCGTAGTCCTTGAAGGATTCCTCGATCTGGAGCGCGAGCTCGCGGGTGGGGGTCAGAATCAGCGAACGGACGACGCGCGCCGACGACTCATGACCCTTTCGGTGAGGGTGATGGGGTCTTCGTGTCGGAGGTTTGGACGGCTCCCGGTCGGCGGCGCGTTCCTCTTCCGGGGGGGCGCCGGAGTGGACGGGCGTCCTGGATAGCAGGACGAGAATCGGAAGCGCGAACGCGGCCGTTTTGCCCGTGCCGGTCTGGGCGCGCCCAATGAGGTCGCGGCCCTCGAGCGCCGGAGGAATCGCTTGCGCTTGAATGTCGGTGGGAGTCTCGTATCCCGCGTCGTCGAGGGCGCGGAGTATGGGCTCCGGAAGGTCGAGCTCTTTGAAGGTCATGTTTATAGATGCCAAGCATACAACGGAGTTATAGGGGGAACAAGCGTTGAGAATGGCGATCTGGCGCGCCCATTGCACGGCTCTTTCGGCCGGAGCCCCGTTTATGCCGACGCTTTCTCGACCTTCCTGGGTGCTGGTGGGGGCGGTTCTATTCGCCACCACGATCGCGTGCTCTGACGACTCGACCGCCCCGCCCCCGGACGGTCCGACGCGAAGCTATCGCATGGGATTCACCGCCATCCCTCCGCGCTTCGACCTCCCCACGGTCATCGCCTCCATCGACATGTGGTCGCTCCGAGCGGACGCCGCCCTCATGAGCTTCGAGCTGCCGTGGAATTCGCTGCTCGCCGGAGTTTCGGCAGAGGCCATTGTCGAACGCGAGCACGAAGAGCTCGCTGCCTACTATCGCCTCAAGGGACACGAGCTGTGGATCTACTTGGATCCTGCGAACGGCCTCAATCGCGGCGGCGAAAACGAGGTACTGGTGCGAAACGGCCGCAGCATCACGGAGCCGGAGATCCAAGCGATGTTCCGACGATTCGCGGTGGTGATCGACAGCATCATTCGCCCCGAGCACTTGGGTCTGACACTCGAGACCAACTTGATTCGTGGCGCATCGCCCGATTCGCTCTACCAGGCCATTCGACAGGTCGCGAACGATGCGGCCGCCGACGTGCGCGCGATCGACGCGAGCGTCAAGCTGAGTGTCAGCGTCCAAGTGGACTACGCGTGGGGGATGTTCACCGGCGGAATCTATCAAGGGATCGACCAGGACTTCGTCGACTTTCCCTTCATCGAAGAGCTGGGTCTTTCATCGTACCCGTATCTCACCAGCTTCGATCAGCCCGAAGAGTTGCCGCTCGACTACTACACGCGTTTGGTCGAGGGTCGAACCATTCCGGTCATGGTCACGGAAGGTGGTTGGTCGTCGGAGACGGTGGACACCCACGTGTCGAGCGAAGACGAGCAGCGACGCTACATCGAGCGACAGGCGCAACTGCTCGACCAGGCGCGCGCGACCGCGGTCTTCCAACTCACCTTCACCGACCTCGATTTGAGCGCGTGGCCGCCGCAACCGCCGGGCTCGATCCTGTACCTGTTCGCCCGACTGGGCTTGGTCGACGTCGATTTGAATCCGAAGCCGGCTTTGGCGGCGTGGGACGCGATCTTCGCGCGGTCATTCAGCCCCTAAGTGTCCGACGTACGCTTCCGTCTCGTACGGAAACTCCACCACTCCGTTCACCGCGTGCGCGTCGAACACCTCTCGCAATCCGCGAAAGAATTCGCCGTACTTTGGATGCCCGGGCGCGGGCACGTACGACGACGACATCGATAGCCCGTGCACGTCTTGGTAGCGATGCTGCAGCGTGAACGGAAACCGCCATTCGCGATAGTCATCGAGCACGGAGCGAAGTCGGTCTGTGAGCCCACGTCGATGATCCACGCCCTCGTAGTCGATCGCCTTCTCAATTAGATGCTTCTCGTACGCACGCATGAACGGCGTCGCTTCGACAAGTCGCGAGTTGAATACGACCAACGCCCAGCCATCGGGCTTCGAGATGCGCCGCCACTCGCGACGCGTGGCCACGGGTTCGAACCAGTGGAACGCCTGTCCCGCACTCACGAGCTCGACGGAATGATCCGGTAGCGTGGTCGCTTCGGCGGAACCGTTCACAGAAACGAAGCGCGGGTTGTCGTTGAACGCCTGCTCCGCGGATGTGCGCATGGCGGCATTGGGCTCGACGCCGTACACGCGACAACCCGCTTCGAGGAATCGCAACGAGAGAAGTCCGGTCCCGCTTCCGATGTCGGCGACATTCCAGTCCGGCGAGAGACCGTTTGTGTCGCGCAGCCAGGTCACCAGCTCGCGCGGATACCCGGGACGATAGCGAATGTAGTCGTCGACGCGGTTGGAGAACCGGTTCTGCGGATCGCGTTGGTGACGCTCGAGCACGGCGCGAGACTACGCAGCGATCGCTAACCGCGACCGCCAGCGAATCGCTCGAAGCGACCCGACCCGCCGACGAATCCGTTCGCGCACCAGCTCACGATCGACACGATGATCGCGGTCAGGAGCGCCGATCCGAATCCGTCCACCGAGAATCCGTTTAGCAACTTGGCGACCAAGGCCACCATCGCGGCGTTGATCACGAGAATGAAGAGTCCTAGCGTGATGATGGTGATGGGCAGGGTCAACATGATGATGAGCGGACGAATCACCGCGTTGACGAGCCCGAGCAAAAGCCCGGCCCCCAACAGGGCGAGAAAGCCGGTCGAATGAACGCCCGGGAGTAGGGCCGAAGCGACCCACAGCCCGAGCGCCGCAAAGAGCCCGCGAACCAAGATTCCTCTCATCGGTTCATCCTCCTGGAAGAAGGCCAGTTGCCTCATTATATAGCGATAATGACGAGGCTGGAAAGGATCAAGGCGGTATTCCAACCTTTCGGCCGGCCATGGCATCTAAACGGTCGAAGGAGCGCGCAAATCCGACCATGCAACCGGCACCCCTGGAGACGACGGTGACGACCCAGACGGACGGGTTACAAGTCGCGGCGTGGGTGCGCTTGGCGCGCGATGGCGACCGCGTCGCGTACGAGCGGTTGTACCGTGCGCATGTCGGGCGCGTGTACGCGCTGTGCCTGCGATTGTCGGGCGAGCGAACGAGAGCGAACGAGCTCACCCAGGACGTATTCGTGCACGCGTGGCAAAAGCTCTCGCTCCTCGAATCGGACGCGGCCTTCGCGTCGTGGCTCTATCGACTGACGGTGAACTTGGTGCTCATGACCCTTCGACGCCAGAAGAAATGGTCGGCCCGGGAGTCGGGCTCCGATGTATTGGACGCGGTGGAGCCGGTGCGCGGCCGCCGCGACGACGGAGCCGCGTCACGCGTCGATTTGGAGCGCGCCATCGCGTCGCTCCCGTCGCAAGCCCGCGTGGTGTTCGTGCTCCACGACGTGGAAGGCTACCGGCACGAAGAGATTGCGAATCAAATGAGCATCGCGGTGGGAACTTCGAAGGCGCAGCTCCATCGGGCGCGCCGCTTGTTGCGCGAGGTGTTGGAACAATGATGTGCGAAGAGATCAGAAAGCTGCTGGACGATTTCGTGGATGGGACCGCGACGGCGGAGGACTCCGCTGCGTTTCGTGCGCACACGGCGTCGTGCGCCGCGTGCGCCGCGGAGCTGGCTGCGCTCAAAAGCTTGCGGAATGTCACCGCGAGTCTTTCGCGCGAGATCGAACCCGAAGCGGACCTGTGGAGCGAAATCGATAGCGTGCTCTTTGCGGAAGTAACCTGGGGCACGTCGGAGACGAATCGGCGGCGCAAGTATTACCAACTGACGCGCGCCGACATCAAGCAGAGGCTCGCGCGTGTATTCGGTGGGGTGATTCGCCGTCCGAAGTGGAACGCGGCGGGCCTCGCGTGGCGGCTCGGGGTTGCGGCGGCGGTGGTGTTGCTGGTCGTCGAGGGCGTTCGCGAGTGGCGCGGGCGTGGAGTCGCGGGCGGCTGGGACGTCACCACCATCGAGGGCGCACCCGTCGTCGGCGCCCGTGACGTCGCGGGAAAAGCGACCTTGCGCGAGGGCGAGTGGTTGGAAACCGACGCCGAGTCGCGCGCGCGCGTCGACGTCGCGAACATCGGCCACGTGACGGTGGGGCCCGCGAGTGCCATTCGCCTCAAGGGTTCGAGCGAGCAGGAGCACCGCATCGAGCTCGCGCGCGGCGAATTGAGCGCCTTCATTTGGGCGCCGCCGCGGCTGTTCTTCGTCGAAACACCGTCGGGTGTCGCGGAGGACCTCGGCTGCCAGTACCACCTCGCGGTGGATCCCAATGGCAACGGTACTTTGGAAGTGACGTTGGGGTTCGTCTCGTTCGAGCGCGACGGACGCGAAGTGATCGTGCCCGCGGGTGCACGCTGCGAGCTGCGCGCGAACGTGGGACCCGGGACGCCGCACGAGAACAACGCGGGTGCCGAGCTTCGTGCCGCGCTCGATCGAATGGACTTCGACGGAGCCGTGTCCGAAGACGTCGACGCCGTGCTATCGGCGGCGACAGAAGACGACGCGGTCACGCTGTGGCATCTGATTCCGCGCGTCGAAGGCGAAGCGCGCGCGCGCGTGGTCGATCGGTTGGCGAGCTGGGTCCCGCTCCCCGAGAAGGCGACGCGCGAGGGCGTGATCGCACTCGACGAACGGATGCTGGAACGGTGGTGGGAAGCGTTGTATCCGAGTTGGTCGCATTGGAATTAATCCAAAAAAGGAGTCGAACCATGAGGACCATTCTTTGTGCATCACTGTCCCTGTTGGTCGCGTCGGCGGCGTTCGCGGGCGGACCCGGTCATTGCTACGATCCCAGCGCACGGGCCGGCTATGTGTGCGTGTCGGACGCGTGCGCGGGTAACGACGAGGTGTTGAAGACTGCGGGAACGTGCGAGGCGTGCGGGCAGAATCTGGCCGCAGTGAAAGGACTCACCCACGTCGCGGTCGTCTTGTACGACGGCGTGGATCTGTTCGACGTCACCGGCCCCAGCGAAGCGTTCGCGAATGCGGGCGGTTTCTACGTCTACACCATTTCGCAACACGGGGACGCCGTTCGAAGTGGCGGACTGGAAATCGAGCCCGACTTCGACATCCGAAGCTGTCCCTGGCCCGACGTGCTCGTCGTCTCCGGCAACGGCGGCTCCGAAGTTCTGCGCAATTGGATTCAACTGGTCGGCAAGGATGCGGATTTCGTCCTCAAGACGGGTGGGGTGTCGTCGGGAATCGACGGCGCGCTCAACATCGTCGCCAAGACCAAGGGCGAAGAAGCCGCTCGCCGCGCCGCGCGTGCCATGGAGTACGAAAGCTGGCTCGCGCAGTCGGGCGGACAGAAGTAATCCCTCTAAAGGTCCAAGGCCGGGCGAGGACCTCTTCTAAGCGAAGAGCGTCATCGCCCGGCCCATTCACACACACACGCGTACCATCATTCGTGCGTTCAATATTGACGATCGGCGTGCTTACGCGGATATTCTGCGAACGGAACAGGGGTACTCGTGCGCTTGAGGATTACGGGAGCGACGCCGCCCCCCGGCGGGCCGTGGTGGGGCCCACCAGTCTCTTCGGTGCGGTCTAGCGCTTCCAGACCGCCTCGCTCCCAGTCCCAGCAGCTATCGAATCACGGTGTCGATGACGTGAAGGAAGCCGTTGGATCCCTTCATCGACTCGATAATCCTTCCCGTCCCCCCGACGCGGGGCGTTCCGTCGGACGCCTTCGACCCGGCGACTCGGTTGCCGTTCAGACTCGCGGGTAACTTTCCCCGCGCGACATCTTCGGCGGAGAACGCTCCCGGGAAAACGTGCACTTTCACCAGCTCGCCCAGCTCGGTCGAACCCTCGGGGCTCATCAAGAAGCGGACGCGATCCGAACCCAAGACACTGATCGCGCGATTGTTGGGTGCCAGCACGGTAACGGGCTCACTCTCTCGCAGCGTCGCGTCGAGCTCGCTCGTCTCCGTCATGGTGATGAACAAGCCGATCTCGGGATAACTCGACGCCAACGCGTATACCGTGTTGCTCGTGTCGGTGAATTGATGACTCTTCGCGCAGCCAATCGACACCATCGCGACCGCGCAAAAGACCATTCGACGCATCTGGGGGCCTCCTCTTCGAGCCGTGCTCGCGCGACTGGGCTCGTTAGTGTACCATCCGCCGATGCCGCGCTTCCCAAGATTCGCCGAGCGCTCCGAGCGCATCACCGGGTCGGTATACGAAAAGTTTCGCGAACGCATGGCGGCGGCGGGCGACGGACTGGTCGGCCTCCACATTGGCGACGCGTACCCTCCGCCTTCGTACCCGTTGCCGATCGAGGCCGAGTTCCTGCGGGCGCACGACGGCTTCCATCGCTATTGTGACACCTTCGGTGTCGAGGCCCTGCGCGACGCCCTCGTCGCCAAGGTCGGCGAGGACAACGCAATTCACGCCACCAGCGACAACGTGCTCGTCACGGCCGGCGCCACCAATGCCTTGAGTGCCACGGTCGCGGCACTCATCGATCCCGGCGACGACGTGATACTGCTTTCGCCCTACTGGCCGTTCTTTCGCGGCATGGTGCGCGCCGCGGGCGGCAACGTGATCGAAGTCCCGTTCTACACCAGGCTATACAGCGATCCGGACATCTTCGAGATGCTCGACGCACACGTCACGCCGAAGACGGCCGCCATCTACCTCAACAGCCCCAACAACCCCAGTGGAAAGGTGCTGGCGCGCGCACAGCTGGAAGCGATCGCGCGCTTCGCGCGGCTCAACGACCTGTGGCTCATTTCCGACGAGGCGTACGACGGCATGACATTCGATGGACGCCCGCACATTTCGCCGGCAACCCTGGTCGGGATGTTGGAACGCACGGTTTCCGTGTTCACGTTCTCGAAGGTGTTCATGTTCGCGGGACTGCGATTGGGCTACGCGGTCGCGGAAACGAGCGTGGTGCGTGCCATCAACAAGGCGATGGTACACCAACTCTACAGCCCGTCGACGCTCGCGCAGCAGATGATGGTGGAGCCGGTGCGATCGCGCGGTCTGTGGTCGGGTCGCTTCGTGGCGGAATGCCAGTCGATGCGCGATCGCGTGGCGCAGGCCCTGCGCGTCGACGCGCCCATTCCGGAAGGCGCGTACTACTTCTTTTTTCCGATCACCGGATACTTGCGCGGTCGTTCGTACACCGAGGTGATCGAGGCACTCCTCGACGCGGGCGTTTCGGTGGCACCGGGCGAAGACTTCGGCGCCGATTTCGCGACTTGGATTCGCATCTGCTTCGCGGGCGAATCGACGCCGCGCGTCCTGCTCGGCGTCGAGCGGTTGAATCGCGTGCTCGCGGGCTAACGACTACTTCGCTCGCAACGCGCGGGCCGCGCGCGCGTAGTCGCGCGGCTTCACCCACAGGATCATCCCGTAGCGACCCATCCCCGCACACACCGCGTCCGCGGCGGTGATGCTGATGCCAGCGTCCGCGAGCTTCTGCACGTGATTGTGCACCGCACCCGCGCGGTTGATGCCCGTGACCAGAAACGCCTTCTTCACCGGGCTCAACTTCCATCCGTTCTTCGCGGCGGCGCGGCGTAGCGCGGGCATGCGAGTGGTCACGAAGTCGAGCTGTGCGCGACCCTTCCCGCGCGGAAATCCGGAGAACGCATCGAGATTGACTCCGGCGGTCGCGAGATCGGCGAGCACGCGCGCCCCTTGACCGGGCCGAGTCGGCACCATCGCGTAGCAATAGTTCACCTTCTGAATTGAGTCCGCCATGGAACACCTCCTGTGAGTTTGTCATTGTAGCATCGCAGTTGTTGGTCGCGGAACATTTGCGTTATAATCCCGCCATTCCCAGACAGCTACTGCGCGATTCGTTAGCCAGCCCCCGGTGAGGCGCCGTTGCTGATCGGCAAGACCATCTCGCACTACCGCATCCTCGAGAGAATCGGAGGAGGCGGAATGGGCGTCGTTTACAAAGCGGAAGACACCAAACTCCGCCGCATCGTCGCGCTCAAATTTCTCGCCCCCGAGCTCACGCGCGACGAAGACGCCAAGCGCCGATTCGTCCACGAAGCGCAAGCCGCCTCCGCCCTCGACCACCCCAACATCTGCAGCATCTTCGACATCGACGAGACGCCCGAAGGGCAGCTCTACATCGCGATGGCCTGCTACGACGGCGAGTCGCTGAAGGACCGCATCGCTCGTCGCAAGCTGGACGTGCGCGAAGCCTTCGAGATTGCGTACTCGGTTGCGCAGGGCCTCGCGCGTGCGCACGCGAGCGGGATCATCCACCGCGACATCAAGCCCGGCAACATCATGATCACGACCGACGGCTTCGTGAAGATCGTCGACTTCGGGTTGGCGAAGCTCATCGGGAGATCGCGCATCACCGGCAGTGGTGCCACGCTCGGAACGGTCGCCTACATGTCGCCGGAGCAGGCTCGCAGCGAAGACTCCGACGCACGCGCGGACATCTGGGCGCTCGGTGTCGTCTTGTACGAGACGCTCACGGGCCGTTTGCCCTTTCGGGGCGAGATCGATCAGGCAATGGTCTATTCGATTCTGAACGAATCTCCGCAACCTGTTCGCGAGATCCGTGCGGAAATTCCGGAAGCGTGCACTGCGGTCGTCGCGAAGTGCCTGCAGAAGAAACCGGACCTACGGTACCAATCGGCGCTCGAGTTCTGCAGCGCGCTCGTCGAGACGTCGCAGCGGCTGGGGTGGGGCGGATCGTTCGCAACCGGGACCGTACGCGCAGTCAGCATGGTACATGGCGGGCGGACGCGGCGACGCAAGCTGGCGCTCCCGCTCGCGGTTGGGGCCCTGGCGCTCGCGGTAGCAGGAACGATGGCGTGGCGACAGTGGCGCAGCGATTCAATTTACACCACTGACGTCCGCCTGGCGGTGATGCCGTTCGAGCGACTGGGCGACACGCCGAGCCAAGCCTTTGTGGACGGGCTGTCGCAATGGGTCGCGGGGGCGTTCGATCGTGCGGGCCGTATTCACCCGTCGATGTGGACCATGCCGTACCGACACGTGGTCGAAGACCATCCCGCCGACCTCGATCGCGTGGCGAGCACGTTCGGCGTCAACCGAGTGGTGACGGGAGAAGTGCAGCGCTTTGAAAACAATTATCGCGCGTCACTGGCGATGATCGATGGAGCCACGCTGCGGCCCTTGAAGAGCGAAGTCGTCGTCTTCTCGCTCGACCGCGCCAACGACCTGCCGAAAGCGCTCGGGGCGGCGGTGGCGCGATTGCTCGAGATCGATTCGTCCGATGAATCCGTAGCCACGATCTCCGGGCCGGCGTCGCGTTCCGCGAGCGGGTTTGGACGTTACTTGCAGGGTCTCGGCTACAGCCAGCGCTACGCGAGTGCGTCCAGCCTGGACAGCGCCGAGGTTTCACTGACGGCCGCCGTGGAGGCAGACAGCGCGTGCGCGGCCTCGCTCGCGGCGCTCGGCTACTGCCGCTACTTGCGCTGGTTCAAGTCCCGAGATCCGGTCGAGCTGCAGCGCGCGGAGCCGGTCCTTCGCTCCGCGGTCGCCATCGATTCGACCTACGTGCCGTCATACGCGTACCTCGCAAAAGTCCTGCGGAACACCGCGCGCGCCGACGAAGGCAACGCTTGCCTCGAGAAGGCGATCTCGATCGACCCCCGCTATCTCAGCGCGTACCAGGATCTCGGCGAAGCGCTCGCGTCCTTGCAACGCTACGACGAAGCCGATGCATGTTATCAAAGGCTCATCGCGAACGAACCGGACTACTTTCCTGGACATTGGCTCCTCGGCAACCTCTACCGTCGCATGAATCGGCCCGACCAAGAATTCTCGGAGCACCGGCTCGCGCAACGGCTCGCGGCCGACGACTATCGAACGCTGAACAGCCTCGGACTCTACTATTCGGACCGCGGGCGATGGCAATCAGCGCGGGAATGCTTCGAGCGCGCATTCATCATTCATCCGAATTGCGCGAGCAGCGCGAACGTTGGTTCCGTCATGTACTACCAGGGGCGGTTCGATGATTCGGCGCGTTACTACGAGTACGCGCTGGAATACTGCGATTCGACCGAGTACTGGCACTGGGGCAACTTGGCATGCTCACTGTACTGGACGGAAAAGAGACGTGACGAAGGCGTGACGAAGTACCGCAAGGCGATTGCGCTGGCAGAAGCGCGTCTGGCGCAGGTGCCCGACGACGCCAGCACCGCGGCGCGACTGGCCGACTACTACGCCATGATCGGCGAGAGGGAGGCGGCGCTGGCGATGATCGAGCGCTCGGTGGGACTGAACGAAGTCGAAGTGTTCTACCGGCTCGCGTGTGCGTACGCGAGTCTGGGCGATTCGGAACGGGCCATCGAGTTCATCGGAAAGGCGGTGAGAGAACACTATCCCGTTCACGAAGTGGAGAAAGAACCCCTCTTTCGCGAGCTCGTCCGCGATGCTCGTCTGCGAAACATGTTGGAAACAGCATCGAGAGAGCGGGACGAGCAAGGGTGATGGAACGAAACGAAGGAGGCTGGAATGAAACTGCATCCTAGAATTCGGAACTGGTCGTTAGGGTTCATGTGCCTGCTGATGTGCGGTTGCGACTGGTGCGATCCTGACAACGGCGATGTTGTGACGCCGGCGCCGTACGCGTTCACGATCACGGACGCGTGCAAGGCGACCGATGCGTCGGGAGCCGAGATCGCGCAACTCGACCTGGTGGCGGGTCAGACAGTCGAGTACTGCAACAATTGGAGCGCGAAGGCCCAGGTGAAGTTCAGCGTCGTGGGCTTCCTCCCTGGCGGCGCCGTCGATTTGACGCTCGAAGCGGGTGAGTGCAAGACGCACGTCGTCGACGCGGGAGTCGTCGATGGCAACTATTCCTGGTCGTTGAGTTGTGAAGGTTACTCGGGCGGGATGGGTGGCGGGCCGGTGAAGGTCGACAATCCGCCGCCGGGGGGACCCTGACGCGGCGCGATCTGTAGGACACAGGGGCGAAGGGCGGGCTTGCGACCCGCCCTTCGTTCAATCATTCGATTGCATGGTCACGGCGTGCACGCGTACAGCGTCGTCAGTGCGTCGACAATCGCCCGACTACACACCGGGCAGAAGTCGTCGACCAGCGGGTCGTCGCCCGTCACGCCGTCCATGAGGCAATACTGACGCGGCCGGTAAATATCGAAGCAAAGCCCAGCCGCACCTTCCCAGCGACCGATGACCTCGCCATCGCAGACGTTGTCGACTGTGGTCGGAAAAGCGTCGGTAGTCACAAGATCCGCCCAGGGAACGAGCGCGGCATCCGTCGCAGTCGTGACGTTGGGTTCTTCCGGGACCCACGGATCGGTGTAGCTCCGGAACTTGATTTCCGCTTCGCATTCCTCGGGGCACAGGCACACGCTGCAGTCCGGGGCGCGATATTCGTCGGCCAGCCTCGCTACCAGATGACCGAGCTCGTGCGCCATCACGGTTCCCCACGTGAACAGATCCGACGAAAACGCAATGCCAGTCGCATACTCGGCCCATGATCCGTCGTGATTCTTGGAGTCGTTGACGATCACATAGATGGCGTCGAAGGCAACCCCGGCGAGCGCACACGCCTCCTCGGCTTTGTCGACGCTCCCGAGGATCTCCATGCTGCCGGTGACGAAGGTGCAATCAAGTGCTGTGTTACTCACCAGTGCGGGAGACGAATCCGGGTCGTCGATTCCGGAGGCTTGCGAGACGAGGTTCACCAAAGAGACGTTGATGCAGTCCTTGGCTTCTTTGTATGGAACGACGGCGAACAAGCTCGCCGTGAAGGCTTCCGCGGCTGTGGTGAATCGAAGCTGGTCTCCATCCGTCTTGGTATACCCGTCGCCGATGATCGCCACGTCGAAGTGTTGTGACGCGCCGTCGCCGTTGATCACGCGGTAGAGCAAGCCGCTCGACGCGTCTTTCACGTACCAGTAAACAATCCCGGTCGACGCGCTGGTTCGGCTTTCCAGCTCAGCCTGCGCTCGCGCGACGGTACCGACCAACACGAAGCAAACGACGATCATCGGGAGATGCTTCATACGCACCATCATTGAATCGAGATGCCCAGTGAGTCGATGAGCCCCCGCTTCTCGAGATTGAGAGAATCCGCCAGGTCGATTCCCGGGTTGACCTGGTAGACCTTTAGCGCGCGCGCGTTGGGCAGATTGGGAAAGCGTACCCAGAACACGGCCGGCTTCAGGGGATCGCGACGTGTGATCGCGGCCGCGTTGCCTGAACGTGAGAACACTTCGGTCGGCGTCTGGAGCGGGTGAGGAATCGACGCGGTGTGCAGCACTTGCCCGCCAGCGTCGATGAGGTCGAACGACAGCCTCGCGTCTAGCGTTGCGACGTTGCCGTTCACCGAGTCGAAACAAGGCTCGATGCGCAGGAGCACCACCTGATTCCCGTCGATTCTCATGACGAACCGCCGGCAGTCGGTGTCGAGCACCGAAAACGTCGCGGACGCCGTGACCTGGGTTCCGTCGCGGAGCTGGATCTCGACCTCGCCCGTCGCCCGCATGGGAACTACGACGTCGAGGTCGGTGTTGCTAGTTACGCGCGAGACGTGGGAGGGGGTGCCTCCGACGGTGACTCGCAGCGAATGATAAGATTGGAAGTTGCCGCGCTCCTGGTGCAGTCGAATCATCTCGCCTGGACGGGCGGAGTTTGGAGAAATGACAAGCGGGCCCTTCTCGCAGCCGGGGAACTGGCACGCGACGACAAGCGTAAGGGTAACGGCAGCCAGTGCTAGCAGTCGTTTCATCGGGAACCTGAAGGAGACCTCGCGATAACCGCACCAGCATATGGCGTGCTTTACCGGGGCGTCAAGGCCCCCCCGCGACGTCGGGATTGCTGTGCGCGATCAAAACCATTAGGATTCGATCACGCACAACGACGCTTTTTCGAGGAAGGATCATCATGACAACAGCCCGCGCCGCTACCCATACGATGGTACTAGGTAAAAAAAGGGCTTCGAGATGAATCAGAGCACCCGTGCTGCCACTATGGACGACGTCCGCAAGTTCACCGATGCATGCGAGACCTTGCGTACCGAAGTCGGCCACACCATCGTCGGGCAAGACAAAGTGATCGAAGAGCTTCTGATTGCGCTCTTCGCCGGCGGGCATTGCCTGCTGGTCGGGGTGCCGGGGCTCGCGAAGACGCTCCTCATCTCCACCGTCGCGCAGGCGCTGGACCTCAAGTTCTCGCGCATCCAATTCACCCCCGACTTGATGCCGTCCGACATCACGGGCACCGACATCCTGGAAGAGGACGCGGTGTCGCGGAAGCGCTCGTTCCGATTCATCCCGGGACCCGTGTTCGGCAACGTCGTCCTGGCCGACGAGATCAACCGCACGCCGCCCAAGACGCAAGCCGCGCTCTTGCAGGCCATGCAGGAAAAGAAAGTCACCGCGGGCGGTCAGACGTATGCGCTCGATTTGCCCTTCTTCGTGCTCGCGACCCAGAATCCAATCGAGCAAGAGGGAACCTACCCGCTACCGGAAGCACAGCTCGACCGCTTCATGTTCAACATTCGCGTCGACTATCCGTCCGAAGAAGAAGAGATTCGCATCGTCGAGGCGACCACGTCTCCCCAGACGAGCACGCCGAAAGTGGTGCTGCACGCGAACGACATTCTGCGCACCCAAGAGCTGGTGAGAACGGTTCCGGTCGATTCGCACGTGCTGCGCTACGCCATCAAATTGGTGCGCGCCACGCGCGACGACTCCATACCGCAAGTCCAGCAGTACGTGTCGTGGGGGGCCGGGCCGCGCGCGGGACAGAACCTGATTCTCGGCGCCAAGGTGCGCGCGGTGATGAACGGGCGCCCCATCCCCAGCATCGACGACGTGCGCGCCATCGCGCACCCGGTGCTGCGTCATCGCATCGTCACCAACTTCAACGCCGACGCGGACGGGGTCTCGACCGACGACCTGATCGATCGCCTGCTCGAGAGCGTCGCGGGATAGCGTCGCCAAGCGGGCGCGCGGTGGCGGCGATTGCGCGCGACGCGCCGTCGCGCAAAAAGCGCTATAATCGCCCTCGGTGTTTCACGAACGTCTTTCCGCGCTAGAACTTCGACGCACGGTCGCGACGCTGTTCGCGATTGTTCTCCTTGCCACGTGCGCAGTGACCATCCTCGGCCCGTACTCGAACGCGGCCGACGACCCCGATCCCCGCAGCGTCGAATGGGTGTGCAAGCACGCCCCCGAGCGCGTGCGCGCCCTCTTCGACAGCCTGAATCTGGGGCGGACCGACCTCGCGAAGATCAAGCTCGCGGTCGACCAGGGCGACTATCCGTCGGCGTGCCACGCGTTGATCGCGTACTACAAGCACGCGCCTACCGCGAAATCGTTTCGACGCCGCCCGGTCGAGGACAACGGGAAGAGCGATCCGCGCGCGGATCGCATGCTGGCCGACCAATTCCTCTACTACGGCGAGGAGGTGAACCCCCCCCGCACCGCGGCGGGCGGGATCGTGTGGTCGTACAACGGCGCCCAAGAGGATTTCGAATGGCAGCAGATGTTCAACCACCAGGATTACTTCAACACGCTCATGGCCGCGTACGCGAAGACGGGGCGTCGCGCGTACATCGAGCGCATCGATCAGGATCTTAGGGACTGGATTCTTTCGAACCCGCACCCGGGCCGCAAGACTCGCATTGGCCCGTGGGGCGAAGTCGAAGTGAGCTCACGCGCTCGCACCTGGGTGTCGGTTTTCTACGGCCTCCAAAGCGTCGAAGAATTCTCGCCCGCCGCGCGCATCCTGCTGCTTTCGAGTGTCGCCGAGCACGCGCAATACCTGATGTTGTTCCATCGCCGCGATTCCAACAACCACACCGTGGCGCAAGTCACCACGCTCGGAATCATCGGATGCGCGTGGCCGGAGTTTCGCGACGCGTCCGGTTGGCGCGCGTACGCGCAAGAGAAAGTCGGCCAGCAGATGGGCGCGCTGGTCTATCCCGACGGGGCGGAAGCGGAGCTCACCGCCGGCTACCATCGCATCAGCACGGAGACGTTCGATGTCTACGTGCGCACGTCTCGCGATCTCGGGTACCCGGTGGCGGACTCGATCACGGTCGGAATCAAGCGCATGTGGACCTATCTCGCGTTCACGCTCCGGCCCGACGGAACCACGCCGGAGAACAACGACACCGATCGCCGCGACATCCGCGACAAGCTCAAGGAAGCGTCCAAAGTTCACGATCGCCCGGACTGGGCGTACATCGCAAGCAACGGCCGGGAGGGGTTGAAGCCGCGCATCGGCCCCACGGTGACGTTTCCGTGGGCGGGCCACGCGGTGATGCGAAGCGGTTGGGATGCGGACGCGCAGTGGGCGTTCTTCGACGCGTCGCCCTTCGGCGTCGCGCACCAGCACTACGACAAGCTCCACCTCTCGATCGACGCCTTCGGTCGCGCGCTGCTGGTGGACGCCGGGCGCTACCGTTACGTCGAAAACGATCCGTTCCGCGACTACTTCGTGAGCTCGGCCGCGCACAACGTGCTCTTGATCGACGGCGCCGGGCAGTTGAAAACCCCCGACCGCGCCGAGCGCCCGATGGCGGGCGGCGACTACGGCTCCATGCCCGACTTCGACTACGCGCGCGGCATCTTCGATAACGGATACCAGGGCGTCAAAGGGCGCATTGTGCACACGCGCACCGTCGTGTACGTGCGAAACCAATTCTGGATCGTCGCCGACCGAGTCGAAACCGACCGCGCGCGCAAGGTCGAAGCACTGTGGCACTACGCGCCCGATTGCAGCGTGGTGGTGGAAGGGAAGACGGTGGTTTCGACCGACGCGGGCAAGGGCAACCTCCGCATCGTCCCCACGGGCGGGATGCCGTGGCGCATGTCGATCGTCGAGGGCGCCGAAAATCCCGTTCAGGGTTGGTACAGCGGGAACTACACCGACAAGGAGCCCAACCCGACCGCCGTCTATTCCGCGGAGATTCCGGGGACCACGACGTTCGCATGGGTGCTTTGTCCCGTGCGAGGCGAAGTTCCCACCGTCGACACGCGCGTGCTCTCGAGCCGAGAGGATCGCATCGAGTTGCGCGTGCAGAAAGGCGCGGAGAAGGCGTTCGTCGTGACCGTGCCCATGAATTCGTGGCGTCCGAGCGTGCGTCGCGAAGGCTGATCGTCTATACTCCGCCCATGCCAGAACCGCGCAGATTCCAATCCGGACAGGTCGATGTCACCTTCGGTGAGGGCGTCACCATCGTCGAGCCGTGCAATCTCTACGGCTGCACGATTGGCGACGGCGCCTTCGTGGGGCCGTTCGTCGAAATCCAGAAGAGTGTCACCATCGGTAAGCGGACGCGCATTCAGTCGCACGCGTTCGTGTGCGAATTGGTGACCATCGGGGACGATTGCTTCATCTCGCACGGTGCCATGTTTATAAATGATTTGTTCCAGATCGGCGCGCCGGCGTGGGGCAAACCGGAGCTCTGGAAGGGAACCAAGATCGGCAACAAGGTGTCGATCGGCACTAACGCGACCATCCTCCCGGTCTCGATTTGCGACCACGTCGTGGTGGGCGCGGGCGCGGTGGTGACGAAGGACATCACCGTGCCGGGGATCTACGCGGGAAACCCGGCCAAGTTGATTCGCAAGTTGTGAGACGCCGTTGCAACCCACCGCAGCACACGGCGCAAGCAAGCTCTCGCGGCGCAAGAAGACCCTCTTTGTCGGCGTCTCCTCGCTGATCGTCGTCATCGTGCTGGCCGCGGTGTCGGAAGGTGTCTTGCGACTCGCCGGCATCCAACCCTGGAACGCGGAGAAGAAAACCACTCGCGTCGAGCCCGGCGGCACGTTTTTCATCAAGAACCCGACCCTGGGCTATACCCACATTCCGGGCCCGTTCACGGTGACACTCGCGGACGGGTATTCGTTCCATGTGACCCATCTTGCGAACACACTGCGAGTGACGCATCCCATCGAGACCTACCCGAGTACGGATAAAAAGGACGAAATCTGGATCTTCGGGTGCTCGATCACGTACGGCTGGGCAATCGAAGACGATGAGACGTACCCGTGGCTGCTGCAACAGAACTTTCCCGAGTACGAGGTCGTCAACTTCGGGTGCAGCGGCTACGGAACCCTGCACTCGCTGATACAGCTGCGCGAAGCACTGGCGACTCACGAGCCGCCCAAGGTCGCCGTGCTCGCGTACGCGAGCTACCACGACTCGCGCAACACGTTCCTTCGCAAGCGGCGCAAGCACGTGGCACCGTGGAATTCGCTGGGGCCGCTCGTGCAACCGTACGCGAGTTTCGACTCCGAAGGCAAACTTGAGGTCGCGATGGCGGACGTCGAATATCGGGAGTTCCCGCTCATGCGCCGCTCGTCGCTGGCTCACTTGGTCGAAATGACCTACAACAACGTCGAGGCGGTGCGCACACCGAGTCGTCGCATCACCGGGTCGATCATCGACGAGATACTCGCGTTGTGCAACGCCAACGGGACCCAGCTGGTGTTCGCGTTCGTCGATGGAAAGCGCTACATGATAGACGACGCGCGCGCGCTCGGGATACCGACCGTCGATATCTCGGTCGACATGTCGATACCGGAAAACACCAACACGCCTCATGACGGCCATCCGAGCGCGCTGTCGCACCGCCACTATGCGGCGACGTTGGAGCCGGTGGTGCGCGGGCTGCTCACGAACCAGACCGCGAAGCCATGAGGACGCTCATCTTTACCAGCACGCTTGGTTTCGGCGGCGGGGAGACGCTATCGGTCGCGCTCGCGCACGCACTCGCCGACGAAGGGGTCGATGTCCACTACGCGAGCGCTACCGGTCCACTTCGACCGAGCCTCGACGCGCGCGTCACCTATCACCAAACCGACAATCCGAATCACCTGCCGATCCGCGTCGCGCACGCGATGTCGCTTCTCTTGCGCGAGATTCGCCCCGATGTGATCCACTCGCACGGCGCTACCAGCGCCGCGGTCGCAACCATCGCTCGCAAGGCGAGCAAGGTTTCGTGCCCCCGCGTCCTTACCCACCACTCGGGTATTTTTCGTACCGCACCGCTGTGGTTCGTGGCCTTGTTCCTGAAGCGGTGCGCCGATCACTACATCGCGATCAGCCACGGCAAGCAAACCGTCTTGGAAGGGCTGGGCATCCCGCGTGAGAAGATCTCGTACATTCCCAACGGCGTCGACGTGGAGAAGGTCTCGGCGCGCATCGCGGGCGTCGATCGTGCGCGCGTCCGCCGCGAGCTCGGCATTCCCACAGACGCGCGCGTGCTCATGATGGCGGGGCGGGTGTTAGACACGAAGCGCTTCGATTCCTTCATACGAATTGCCGCGGAAAGCGCGCGGCGCCTTCCGCAGGTCCAAATCCACGCGCTGGTGGTGGGCGACGGACCCGACCTCGACCAGGTGCGCAAGGTGGCCCGCGACGAAGGCGCGCCCGCGACCATTCACTTTCTCGGCTATCAGCGCGACATCTACCCGAGTCTCGCCGTCAGCGATTTGGTGGTGTTTCCGTCCGCGCACCCGGAGGTGTTGCCGATGTTCCTCATCGAAGCGAGCGCGGCGGGTCGAGCGATCGTGTGTTCCGATATCCCCGCCAACCGCGAGATCGTGAGCGACGGAATAACGGGCCGGGTGATCCACGGAGATACGGGCACGTACGCGGCCGCGGTCGTGGCACTGCTCGACGATGAATCGCAAGCGCGCCGCCTAGCGGCGGCGGCTCATGCCAACGCCCGCGAGCACTTCGATCAGTACCAGATCGCGCGCGAGACCATCCGCGTTTACGAGGGGCTGCTTGCCGCGCGGGAACCGAAAGGTTAGATTCGCGTAGACTCCTTCGGGCCCAATCATGCCGTACCTACGCGACAAATCCCAAGTTTCCCGCTACCTCGACCCCGCGGTGGTGGGAAAGCTCGAGAACCTCGAGCTCAAGGCGCGCCTCATTGTCGAGGGCTACATCGCCGGCCTCCATCGCAGCCCCTATCACGGATTCTCGGTCGAGTTCGCGGAATACCGTCCTTATATGCCGGGCGACAGCATCAAGACGGTCGACTGGAAGGTGTATGGCAAGACCGACCGCACGTACGTGAAGGTGTTCGAAGAGGAAACCAACCTGATCGCGAACGTGCTGTTGGACAAGAGCGGATCGATGGGATTCCCGGAAGGCGAGACCACCAAGCTCGAATACGGATCGATGCTGGCGGCGAGCCTCGCGTACCTGATGATTCGCCAGCAAGACGCGGTGGGCCTGTGCACGTTCGACGACGGCGTGCGCTCGCGTATCCCGCACCGCTCGGTGCGAAAGCAGCTGTTTCACATCCTGCAAACCCTGGACGCCACCACCCCGGGTGCGAAGACGTCGATCAGCCCCGCGCTCCACGAGCTCGCCGATCGCATGGGCCGTCGCGGACTGGTGGTGCTGATCTCCGATCTGATGGACGATCCCGAAAAGGTGCTCATGGGCCTGAAGCACTTTCGCCATCGCCGCCACGAAGTGATCGTGTTCCACGTGCTCGACCCGCGCGAGATGGACGTCGACTATAAGGAGGCGGTCGAGTTCGAGGACATGGAGACGGGGCAGAAGCTGCGCGTCGAGCCCGCGTTCCTGCGCGAGCAGTTCAAAAAGGACGTGCGCGCGTGGATCGACACGCTCGAGCGCGGCTGCCGCAACCATCAGATCGATTACCACCTCCTTCGCACCGACACCCCCTTCGACCGCGCGCTGACCGCGTACCTCGGCAAGCGCACGCGCATGGGATAGCCCGTGGGATTTCTCAACATCGCATTCCTGGTGGGGCTGGTCGCGGCCTCGGTCCCCATCATTATTCATTTGCTCAACCGGCGCCGCGTCAAGCGCGTCAAGTTCTCCTCCCTCGAGTTCCTGGACGAAGTCAACAAGCAGCGCATGCGCCGCATCAACCTGCGGCGCATTTTGATTCTGATTCTGCGAACACTCGCGATCGTGGCGCTCGTGTTCGCGTTCGCGCGACCGACGCTGCGCAGCGGATTGCTGTTCGCCGGCTCGATGCCGAAGAACGTGGTGGTATGTCTCGACGCGAGCTACAGCATGGGTGCCGCGATGGAGAGCGGCACCGCGTTCGACGCCGCCAAGGCGATCGCGAACGACATCGTGGACGAAGCGGGCGGGAGCGATGCCATTAACGTCGTTGCGTTTTCGAAGCAAGCGACGGCACTCCTCGAGCAAGGTACGCGCAACAAGGGCGTGGTCAAGGGTGCGCTGATTCGGGTCGAGCTCTCGAGTGAGACCACGTCGATCCGCGCCGGCGTCGATCGCGCGCTCGAGCTGATCGAGAAGAGCGACGTCGAAGGCGGAGAGATCTACGTGGTGTCCGATTTCCGCGCGAGCGACGACTCGTCGTTCGTCGACGAAGCGGCGCTCCCCGCCAACGTGCGCGTCTACTTCATTCCGGTCTACGAAGACGAGGTTGATAATGTCAGCATCGACCGCGTCGGCGTGCCGCGAAAGCTCCTGCGGCCCGGCGAAGTGGTCAAGATCTCGGTGACCGCCACCAACCACGCGCGCCAGGCGGACGCGAGCGTACCGCTGGAGATCGTCGTGGACGGCGATCGCAAGGCGGAGCAAGTGATCAAGCTCGCTCCCAGTGCCACGCAAACGGTGACGTTTCCGCTTTCGCTCGCCGAACCCGGACGCTACCACGGGCGCGTGGCCAAGAATCGAGACCGCCTGCCGCCCGACGACGACCGCTTCTTCTTGATCGAAGTCTCCAACACGATTTCAGTCACCGTGATCACGGGGCGTCGTCGCGCCACGAACGCCGACTCACCGGTCCCGTCGGTGTTCTACGTCGAGAAGGCGCTCAATCCGCGCGGGACTTCCGAGGGCGAGTTCGACGTGCGCGTGATCGACGAGCGCGACGTGACCGCGTCGTCGCTGCCTGCAGGTGGTGTGGTGGTGTGGGTCGACCCGCAGAATCTCGAGTCGAAGCGGATGGCGCTCTTGCAGCGCCACGTGCAGCGCGGCGGCGGGTTGCTCGTGTTTCTCGGCAACGCGGACGGCGCCATGTTGAACTCATCCGCATTTCGCGCGCTGGTCGGCATTCGCGGTGGCGCGGAAAAGCCGGCCGAGTCGCGCGCGGCCTTCACGTCGTTCGAGAAGGCGCACCCCGTTTTCAACTTGTTCACCAAGGACGAATTGGAGTTGCTCTCGCGCGCGAAGGTGCGCGCCTACACGTCGGCGCGCGGTGTGGCACCGGATTCCGCGCTGGCCTACATCGGCGGCGGCGACCCCGCGGTGTGGGAATGCGTGCGCGGTCGCGGTCGCGTGCTCGTGTTCGCGGCCGCTCCCGATCTCGCGACCGGCGACATTCCGCTCTCTCCCATGTTCCTGCCCCTCGTGCACACCTCGGTGTCGTACCTCGCGTCGTCGGGCGAAGCACCCGGGGCCGACGAGCATCTGGTGGGCGCGCCCATCGCGTTCACAGTGTCGCAGACCGGTCTCGACGAGTCGCAGCTTGCGATCCGCGATCCTTCCGGCGAATCGCTCAAGCCAGCGATCGGGGAGCGCAGCGCGGGCGAAGTACAAGTCGGCTTCGATCGCCCCGCGCACCCGGGATTCTATCGGTTGTATCGCGACACGACCCGTGTCGCGGAGATCGCCGTCAACGTCGACACGCGCGAATCGAACCTTTCCGTCTCCAGCCTGGCCGACCAGCGACCGAAGTCGGTGAGTGTCGTGCGCGCCGGCGAAGGATTCCGCACCGACCTTCGCGAAGCGAAGGAGGGCCGCGAGGTGTTTGCGGCGTTTCTGTTGCTTGCGGTGGCGGCCTTGGTGGCGGAGTCGGTGCTGGGAAGGAAGGCGTGACCGCTCGGTACGTCACCTAGCGAAGGAGAACAAACTTTCGGCTCTGTACTACGTTCCCCGCAGTCACTCTGCAGAAGTACACTCCAGACGGAAGTTCGGTATCTTCTTTCCCCCTGCCAAGCCACTCGAATCGATGATCGCCAACGTCTTGACGCGGCAGATCGATATCGAGAACTCGTCGGCCAGTCACGTCGTATATCTCAACTCGCACGTCAGCGGTCTCTTCCAATGTGTAGTCGAGACGGACCGTAGAGCTAAATGGGTTGGGAACCGGCTGACCGACCCAAGACAGCGCCGGCGTCGGCGCGGCGCTTGTGGTCGTAGTTCCTAAGATCACGTACACGCTGCCCGCGTCCATCCGTCCCGCCGGATCAGCGCGGCGTGCTCCGATAACCAGATCTTCGATGGCATCTCCGTTTATATCTGCGGTGATTAATGTTCTGCCAGTGTCCGAATAAGGGTACCGTGCGGAAATCCTCGTAATGACCGGATATGTGGCGATGTGGACCGAGTCCGGCAGTGTCGGCGCTCCGTCCACGATAAAAGTAACTGGGTACTTGGCACTCGAGCTGGGCAAATCTGCGGCCACCACTTCATCGCGCCCATCTCGGTCCAAATCGGCTACGGTGACCCCGATTCCGAACCAATGGTCCTCCGGGTTCCCCATCAACCTCGAGATGGGCATTGCTGGATCGTTGACATAAACGACGTCAGGCATGGAATTGATCTCATAAAGAACATAGACTTCGCCGCAGTTCGTCGTACACCCAAGTGGGTCGCCCTGGTATGCACCGATCACCGCGTCGATCATTCCCCCGCCGTTCACATCACCTAGAGCTACTCTGTTCCCGAGTTGTCCGTGCGTGTATTCGGGTCGAATCGTCTTCGAGCGCCACGCGGGGTGTCCGAGAATCATGGTGTCAGGGAGCGACGCGAGTCCGTACAGCAGTGTCGCCCGTCCGTCATACGTGGTCGTTAGGTTGTTGCCGGGCGCGCCGATAAGTAAGTCATCACGTCCGTCCGAATCCACATCCGCGCACGCCATCGATCGTCCCGTGTCTCGAGCGATCTCCGCATCTACGATGCGCGTCATACCTGGTTCGACGACGGCTGTTGAATAGACGGCCTGAAACTGCGTTCCCCCCTCGATCACGTAGATCTCGGCAAACGGAATTCCCGGGGCGGCGGCAACAATCTCGTCGTCGCCGTCGCCGTCAAAGTCGCAAGCGGTCACTCCCATGCCGAGCAACCCTAGATTCCTATGTCCATTGATCCGGACCGTCCCCTGAGGTGGAGCAGCGAGATTGATGGTGTCGGGGAACTGTTCAGAGCCGAAAACTACGTAGACTCTTCCGGCCCATGACGCGGGTACGGCTGGCTCGCCGAAAATAATGTCATCGAACTCGTCTGAGTTGAAGTTACCCACAGCGACAGTGCAGTACAGGACGTCACCGTTCGGTGGTGCGAAGATACGCGACACTGCGCCTGGTGGAGGACCTGCCAAGTCCAGCGGGTTCCCCACAAACGACGCTATGTTCCAAACGATGTAAAAAACTCCGCTCCGAACTCCCGTCAGTCCAAAGGCATCACAAGCAGCAATTACCAGATCGAGCGTACCGTCGCCATCGATGTCCCCGGTTGCGAGAGAGCTTCCCGTGTAGTCGTGAATGGCGGCTCCGTAGATTTCCACATCAGCGGATTCGGATGCTAGGTCGATGTCTTGGAGAGGTTGGGAGCTTAATGGCGGGGCGGAGAACATGAGCGCCATGGGAAGAAGAAATGAAATGAAGAAGGGGAATGCTAGTGCGGCTCTCATAGGCTCCCCCACACGGTCGGCGTGGTATAATGCCTCGCCCGGAATTGTACCACACTGAAGGTTCCAGTAGACCGTATCAACCCAGCACCTATTCCAAGTTTTGATCGACAAAGTCAGACGTCTTCCGCAGACCCAGTCCCTCCGTGCCGCCATAGACGAAGCCGCTCGCGCCGCGCGCGAGATCGCGGAGTCGGATGCCGGGCGCGCGATCGACGCGCCGCGAGGTCTCTACAAGGACAAGCTGACCGCGAAGCGTCGTGTCCACGTCTCGGGCCTCAAAGGCTCATCGCCCGTTCTTCTCGCCGAAGCGATTCGACAAGCGCTAGGACGCAACCTCCTCCTCGTCTATCCCGACGACGAAGCCGCGCAAGACGCGGCCTCCGACTTCCGAACGCTATCGAATGGGAGCGTGGTGCACTTTCCCGAGCGCGCGGTGGCGCCCCATCGCTTCGAACTAAGAGAGAACCTCGCGGCGGGCGGCGATCGCAACGAAAGTCTCCTCAAGATCTTGAACGGCGGGGCGGACGTCGTGGTGACGAGCGTCCTCGGCTACATCGAGAAGACGATCCCGCGCGCGCAGCTCGCGTCGCACCAGCGCGTGTTGCAAACCGGCGACACCCTGGACTTGGAAGCGCTCCGCGATCACCTGGTCGACATGGGCTACGACGCGGTGACGGTGATCGAAGAGGCGGGGCAGTTCGCGGTGCGCGGGGCCATCGTCGACGTGCTCGATCCGGCCTGGGACTATCCGGCGCGCGTCGAATTGGACGGCGACGAGATCGCGTCCATTCGCTCCTTCGACTTGGAAACGCAGCGCTCGATCGACGCGTTGCAGACCATCACCATTCTCCCCGCGACCAGCGTTCCGCTCGACGACAAAGCGGTCGCGCATCTGCGCGCGTTTCTCAAAGCGCGCGACTTCGCGCCCGACTTGATCGAAAAGATTTCCGACGAAGCCGAGCACTCGCGCTCGTCGTTTGTGTGGCGGCGTTATGCACCGGCGCTCGGGATGACGGGGTCGCTGCTGGAATTCTTCGACGAGCCGCCCATGGTGTGGTTCATCGACGGCGAGGGAACCAACCGCGTGCTGGCCAATCTCTCTCGCGACTTCGCCCGCAACGCGCAGCGCGCCGAGGACGAGTTTCCGCCGCTCGCGTTGGACGACTACGTGCACCCGATCGACCACGTGCGCGCGCATGGAGCGCCGATAGTCATTCATTGGGCGTTGAGTGATGCAACGATTACAACAACACCGGTCGCGGAGACGAAAGTCGACTCGCTCGCGCCGCCCGGTGATAGCGAGCAAACAGTCAAGTTTCAAACGGCGGCGCATCCCAGCGTCGTTGGCAAGCTGGACCCGCTTTTGAAGCAGATCAAGGGCCTCGGCGCCAAGGGTGTCGACGCGATGATCTACTCGGAAACGCCGACCCAGCGCGACCGCTTGGCCGACATGCTGGGCGAAGACGAATTGCTGGTGCATCTCCCCGTCGGTTGGATTGCGAGCGGCTTCATCTGGGAGCAAGCGAGCCTTGCGATCCTCACCGACCACCAGATTTTCAACCGCATGCTGGCGCGTCCGCGCAAGAAGCGCGCGAAGCGACGCACCACCACCGTTCGTACCGACAGCCTGCAGGGCGGCGACTACGTGGTCCACGTCGACTACGGCATCGGTCGCTTCATCGGCCTGGAGCGCATCGACGCCGACGGCAGCACCACCGAGTGTTTAACACTTCGCTTCGACGGCGGCGATCGCATCTTCGTCCCGCTCGATCAGATCAACCTGGTCGAAAAGTACGTGGGGCGCGAGGGCGTGGTGCCGAAGCTGGACAAGTTGAGCGGATCGCGCTGGCAGGCCACCAAGGAGCGCGCGAAGAAGGCGATCGAGGACGTGGCGCGCGACCTCCTGCGCGTGTATGCGCAGCGCGAGCTCGCCACCGCACCCGCCTTCGGACCCGACACGCAGTGGCAGCGCGAGCTGGAGGCGTCGTTCCCCTACGAAGAGACCCCGCACCAGATCAGCGTCACGCGCGAGATCAAAGACGACTTGGAGACGGCGCAACCGATGGAGCGTCTGGTGTGCGGCGACGTCGGCTTCGGCAAGACCGAGGTGGCCATCCGCGCCGCGTTCAAAGTGGCATCGAGCGGAAAGCAAGTCGCGGTGTTGGTACCGACCACGCTGCTCGCGTTCCAGCACCACCGCACGTTCATGGAACGCATGAAGCAGTTCCCGCTCCGCATCGCGATGCTCTCGCGCTTCGTTTCGACCGCGGAGCAGAAGGAAGTCGTCGCGGCCCTGCGCGAGGGAACCATCGACATCGTGATCGGCACCCACCGCTTGTTTTCGAAGGACGTCGCTTTCAAGGAACTCGGCCTCCTCATCGTCGACGAAGAGCACCGCTTCGGTGTCAAGCACAAGGAGCGCCTCAAAGAGATCGCGAAGGGTGTGCACGTGCTCTCGCTCACCGCGACCCCGATCCCGCGCACGTTGTACATGTCGCTCTCGGGCCTGCGAAAGATCTCGCTCATCGAAACACCTCCGCGCAATCGCCACCCGGTGAAGACGGAAGTGACCGCCTTCGACGAAGACGTGATCGCGAACGCGATCTCGGAGGAAGTCAGTCGCGACGGCCAGGTGTTCTTCGTGCACAACCGCGTGCAGTCGATCCATTCGCTGAAAGCGTTCCTGGAGAAGTTGCTCCCCGGCGTGCGCTTCGGCATCGCGCACGGGCAAATGAAAGAAGACGAGCTCGAGAACGCGGTGCTCGATTTCATGGACCGCAAGTACGATGTCTTGGTGGCGACCATGATCATCGAGTCGGGGTTGGACTTCCCGAATGCCAACACGCTGATCGTCAATCGGGCGGATCGTCTCGGGCTCGCACAGTTGTATCAATTACGCGGGCGCGTGGGGCGTCGCGAGCAGCAAGCGTACGCGTACTTCCTGGTGCCGCGACAGATCTCGCTCACACCGCAGGCGGTCAAGCGACTGCAGGCGATGGAAGAGTTCGAAGAGCTGGGGAGCGGCTACCGGCTCGCGATGCGCGACCTGGAGATTCGCGGCGCGGGCAACGTGCTCGGCACCGAGCAGCACGGACACGTGGCGGCGATCGGCTTCGAGCTGTACACCAAGCTGCTCAAGGAAACCGTCGATCAGCTGCGCGGCGAGGTGCACGAGGAGACGCCGCCGTGCCGGGTCGAGGCGCCGTACAGCTGCTACCTCCCCGACCGGTACGTCGCCGACGCCGACGAACGCATGCTGCTATACAAACGAATCGCCCGCATGACGCACCCCGACGAAGCGGTCGCGTTGGGAGACGAGCTGCGCGACCGCTTTGGCGAACCGCCCCCGCCGGCCGCGATGCTGGTCGATCTGGCCCACATCAAGCTCGAGGCGAGCCAGTTGGGGGTCGTCATCGTCCAGCTCCGCGACCCGGGGCACCGCCTGCTGGCGCGCGAGGGCGGGCGACTGGGCAGCGTCGAAAACGCGCAAAGCCTTCCCCGAGGGGAGGCTAGCCTGGAGTTCGCCCCCGGCCGGGCGATTTCTCCCGAAGCGGCGGCCCGGCTTTCGGAAACTTTCGGGCGCCGAATTCTGTTTAAGGCGGGGAAGATATTCGCGGTCAGCCTCATCGGGCAACCGCCGACGCGGCTCGTCGACGAGGTGAAGAACCTGTTGCAAGTGGCCCGCTTCGCCAGTAAAATCAACAGCTTGCCAAAACGCTAGTCATCCCTCCGCGCCTCGCAGCGCGTAGGAAAGGAGTCTCGTTCGATGAGGATTCAGAGGATTTCGCTCGCGCTCGCCGTGCTCGTCGGCATCGCGGCCACCGGTTGCTCGAAGCGTGAAGAACTCAAGGTCGCCGAGTTCAAAGACCAGGTCATTACCGTCGCCGACTTCGAAGTCGCGTACGAGCGCGTCGACCCGGCCTATCTGCCCAAGGCCACGGGGATGGAAGGCAAGAAAGAATTCTTGACCACCATGCTCAACAAGTACGTCATGGCGTACAAGGCCGACGAGCTGGGCTACGACAAGGACCCGACCGTCGCGCAGAGCATGGAGATGTTTTCGCGCATGGCGCTGCAGGTCGCGTACCTGAAGAAGCAAGTCGCGGACAAGATCACCGTCACCGACGAAGACGTGCGCAAGCACTACGAGAACCAGGGCACGTCGATGGAGTGCAAGCAGATCTTGACCGACACGCCCGAGCAGGCGGAGGAAGCCTACCAGGCGGTGCAAGACGGGCTCGACTTCGACTCCGCGGTGCGCCAGTACTCGAAAAGCGAGGACGCGTCGACCGGCGGCATGGTGTTTACCGCGTCCTACGGACAGCTCACGCCGGAAGTACAAGATCAGTTGTTCAGCGTGCCCATCGGCGGGTTGACCAAGCCGGTCATGACCACGCACGGCTGGGTGGTCATGAAGGTTCTCCGGCGCAACGAGGGACGAGTCAAGCCGCCCTTCGAGGACGTCAAGGAGCAGTACACGACCGAAATCAAGAACCTGAAGGAAGCGGTTGCACTCAACGACTTCACCAACCAGCTCCGCGACGACTACGGTGTCACCTGGCACTACGACAACATCGGCATCGTCTACAACGCGCTGCCGCCCGACCGCGATTTCGACGCCGCGCCCGCTCGCAGCCAGGAGATCTATCCGCTGCTGCTGTTCGATCCGGCCGATCTCGACAAGCCCATTGTCACCTGGCAGGGCGGCAAGCAGATCACGATCAAGGACTTTTCGGACTTCTACGACCAGGCGTCGTTCTTCAACCGCCCGCGTCGCAGTTACCGCTACGGCGGCATTCGCCAGTTCTTGGTCGAGCGCATCATGAACGAGATCTCGAGCGACGTGGTGCGCAAGTCGGGGATCGAAGCCGACCCCGAGGTCGCGAAGGCGCTCAAGTCCAAGCAGGAAGAGATCATGGTCAATCTCCTCTACAACGACGTCATCAACAAGCAGACCGTCGTTACCCAGGAGGAGATCAAGAACTACTACGACGGCAACATGGAGAGCTTCCACAACCCGGAGAAGCGCAAGTTCGGCGTCGTCTTGGCGGGCGATATCGAGACCGCGCAGCAAGCGTATCGCGAGCTCAAAGCCGGCAAGCAGCTTCGCAACGTGGCTTTGATGTACTCGGTGGACGAGGAGTCGAAGGCCAACAACGGCGAAACGGTGGAGATCGCGCGCGGCGAGCAGCCCGAGCTGGAAGCGGTCGGTTTTTCACTGCGAAGCGTGGGCGACGTATCGGAACCGTTCCAAACCTCGCGCGGCTGGATGGTCCTGAAACTCGTCGAGCGCATCGACGAGAAGTACTTCTCGCTCGAGGAGGCGGAGCGTCAGATCGAAGGCGCACTCAAGCAGCAGAAGAACGACGAGCGCCTGAAGGAACAGCTGACGAAATGGAAAGAGGAAGTCGGCGTCGTCATCTACGAGGACAACCTCGGCAAGACCAAGATCGTCGAGCGGCCCGCGCCGGCGACCGCTTCGGAAGTCAGCGCGAACTAGCGCTCTTCGCCACGACCAAACGATGACGTCGCATCGACGGATGGACGGACCGATAGGGGGCGCCAAGCCCCCTATCGCGTTCCCGGGCATCTCCCGCGCGCTATTCGCCTTGCTCGCGACCGCAGCGTTCGCGCTCGCCCCGGCGTGCGAGCGCCGCGACGTCGGCCACCCCTCCATCGATCCCGGCCCGGTGGTGGCGAGAATCAACGGTCAGCCGTTGTATCGCGCCGACCTCGATGCGTATCTTCCCGAAGACGAGTTTGCCCTCTCCACCATCGAAGAGCGTCGCACCTACTTCGACCGATGGGTCGCGACCCAGCTCCTGTACGAAGAGGCGGCGCGCGTGGGCATGGGGGTCTCCGACGATGTATCGCGTAAGATGGAGCAGTACAAGAAGGATTTGATCGCCGACCGCCTGGTGCAAGAAGTGCTCAACGAGCGCGCCGTGGTCACGCGCGCCGAGGTGATGCGGTACTATCGCAACCACAAGGACGAATTCAACCTCGAGGTGCGCGTGAGCCACATCTTGACCAACACCCTCGAGGAAGCCGAAGAGGCGAAGAAGATGCTGGCGACGCGGCCGTTCTCGTGGGTTGCGCGCAAGATGTCGGTGGACAAGCACACCGGCGCCGGCGGCGACCTCGGATATCTCTCCAAGGGCAACATGCTGCCCGAGTTCGAAGAGGTGGTATTCAAGATGCGCCGCGGAGAAGTGAGCGACGTGGTCGAGTCGGAGTTCGGCTATCACATTATCAAGCTGACGGACGTGCGGACTTCGTTGAATGAGCTCCCGCTCGAGCAAGTGGTGCCGGAAATATCGAGGACGCTGTTGATCCGAAAACGAGCGCAGGTGTACGACAGTTTGGTGACGGCCCTGGTGAACAATGCCCAAATCGAAGTCATCGACGGCGATTTGAGGTTCGCGATCGCGCGCGCGGAGTCGCTGCGCGCGGTGCGCGACGAGGAGGAACGCGCGGCGCGCGGGTTCACCAAGGCGTTGCCGGAGCCCGAGGAATCGCGACCGCGGCCCACCCCGGCGACGGAAGCGCCGCGCGACACGACCGCGCCTGCGTCGCCGCCGCCGGACGCCAGCCAGGAGGCAGACACCAGTGGTGGGGAATAGTCATCGTGGTGGTGTCGGGCGCGCGCTATCGCGCGCGATTACGGTGCTCGTGCTCGCCACCGGCATCGTCGGCACCGCGCTCGCCGAGCGTCGCGTCATCGACCGCATCGTGGCGGTGGTCGACGACGACGCCATCTTCGAGAGCGACGTCGAGCAGGCGGTGCGTCAATCCCTCCTCCAGCGCGGTCAGACCAATATTCCACCCGAAGAGCGCGAGAAGCTGTTCGAGGAAGCGCTCCAGGTCCTCATCAATGATCGACTGGTGATCGCCCAGGCCGCGAGCCTCGGGATCGACGTGCCCTTCACCGAGGTCGAAGCGGAAGTGAACAAGGCCCTCGAGGAGAACCGCAAGGCGTTGGGGGGTGAAGACGCGTTCGATGCGCAGCTCGCCGCCGAGGGGCTGACCCTCGACGATCTCAAGAAGATGTACCGCGTGCAGATCAAGAATCGCATGCTGGTCGAGCGCGTGCTGCGTCGCGACATGGAGCGCAAGCGGACGGAGCCCACCGAGCAGGAGCTGCAGGCGCTGTTCGAGCAGCGCAAGGCGGAGCTTCCGGAGCGCCCCGAAGTCGCCCACCTGCAGACCATCTTCATCGGCTTCGAGACCTCGTCGGGGGCGTCGAGCGGATCGCGCGCCAAGATCGAGGCATTGCGCGCGCGCATTATCGCGGGAGAGGACTTCGGCGAGGCGGCCAAGAAAGAGTCGGAGGATCCGAGCGCGGCGCTGGGCGGCGACCTGGGATTCCTCCGCGCCAAGGACCTCCGCGAGCCTGCGTTCGCGAACGCGGTCGGGACACTCAAGGTCGGTGATGTGAGCCAGCCCGTGTTGACGGTCTACGGCTACCACTTGATTCAGATCACCGAGGAACGCCCGTCGACGGGCGAGGTGCGAGTGCGCCACATCCTGATTCGCGCGCAGCCGAGCGACACCGACATCGACGAGGTGTTCAAGACCGCGAACTTCGTCTACGAGGAGATCAAAGGCGGCGCGTCCTTCGACTCGCTGGCCGCGCGCTACAACACCGACCCAGCGGCGGGACAGAGCGGCGACCTCGGTTGGGTGCGCGTGACCGAGCTGCCGCAGTTCTTCCAGGACGTGTTGAAAGACATGAAGCCGGGTGAGGTGAGCCAGGTACTGCGCGAGTCGGCCGGCTTTAGAATCGTGAAGCTCATCGAACGCGAAGCCGCGCGACCCTACGAGTTCGCGGAGGTGCACGACGAAGTGAAGCGCCTGTACGAGCAAGAGCGCTTCGGCAGCTCCTACGACAGCTACCTCGCCGAGCTACGCAAGAAGTTCCACGTCGAGATTCGGAGCTAGTGCAGGGATTCTCGTAGCCGGCGCGAGAGCCGGTCCGCCTGCACGCGAAGCTCCGGCACCGCGGTCGATTCCCACGAATCCGAGCGCCGCGGGCTCCCCAAGGTGAACAATACCGAAGACGCGCGACCCTCGCCGTCGACCAAGGCACCGCCGTGATCCGTGACCACGCCGAGGCCGAGCACATCGGGGGTCAGGGCACCGCGCTCTCGCAGCGCCACAACCAGCGGGTCGCTCACGCGCGCGAAGTCGCCGTCCGGCCCCGTGCAATTGACGAGCGCGCCGGCTTGGTAGCGCTCCGTGTCGGTGCTGCCGCGGCGGCGAACGTCCACGTCGATCGAATCCGCGTTGGGTACGACGCCTGCCACGCGGCCCGCGACGATCGAAAGCTCCCGCCGCGCTATGAGACCATTGATCTCCTCCGCGACGCGCGTCGACATGCGATGGCGGTGCGTTTCCCAAAACGGCCGCACGTGCCGGACGAAACGTGCGCGTTCGCGCGCCGGCATCCGGTGCCAGAGCTGGGGCGTAATCGGCCGCAAGCCGTTGAGGACGTCGCGCCAATCCAAGCCCGACCTGCCCGCGGCGCGCGAGGCGTCGCGGATCATGCGCACCATTTCGCGCATCGAACCGTTCCAGTCCGCGAGCGCGGGGGGCGGATCGACCACGGGCGGTTTCGCCGGCCAATCGCGGTGCGAGAGCGGCAGCTGGCCGTGGCGCGACACCGCCACGAAGACGCCTTGGTGGCCCGCGTCGCGGAGTGCCAAGACGGCGTCGACCATGGTGAGTCCGGAGCCCACCAGGATGATCGGCTTGCCGGTTTTCTGGAGGCTCGTGAGTGCGTCGGGAGCCCAGGGATCGCGGATGTAACGCCGATCGCCGTCGACTGCCGAGGAAGCGAAGGGATCGCGCGGCGGAAGGTTGCCGAACGCCAGCACGACGCGGTCGGCTGCGATGGATTCGCCGTCGCGCAGCGCAACCGTGGCGCGCCCGTCGCTACCCACCACGTCGACCACGTCACCGGCGCGCCGGACGATTTCCACGTTGGCTGCCGCGCGCGCGGTCGCATCGTCCAAGAGCCACTCGAGGTAGTCGCCGTAACGCTTGCGCGGCACGAAGCCGTCGCCGGTGGCGGACGGATCGGTGCGCTTGAGCCAGCGCAGGAAGTGGCCCTCGTCGTCGGCGAGGGCACCCATGCGTCCCGCGGGAACGTTGAGCAGGTGAAGCGGGTGGGGGGTCGAGTACGCGACCCCGCGTGCGAAGCGCGGGGCGCGTTCGATCAGAACAACCCGGACCCCAAGCGGCCAGGGAAGCCGCGCCAGGTTGGCCGCGGTAGCCACCCCGCTGAACCCGGCGCCGACAATGGCTATCGTGGTCATGCGCGCATGTACTCCGATCAAGCTCTGACCGGAGTCTAATGGCACTCCTATCGGAGTGTCAAGGCGCCGGTGGCTTCCGGAGCAGGGTATAGGTCCCGAACAGATCGGCTTCGAGATTCATCCCGGACTCGGCCCAACCCAGCGTCTTTCCCATCTCCCGGGCCGCGATCGAGTCGTCGGTGTCGAAGGCGATGACCGCGAATCCGATCCTCTCGTAGAGCTCGCGAGTGAACGGCGAGCGTCCGTCGGCCCACGGCTTGTAGGGCTCGCCATCCTTGGCGGGCGCGGGCGAGAGGTTGTAGATCAGTGCCAAGCCGCCCGGCTTCAGCACCTGGTAGACCGAGCGCACGAAGGTTTCGTCATCCACGCGCAGCTGGACCAGCATGCGCGGGTCGACCTGCTGCTCGGGGTGGATGTAGCCGTGCTTGAGGGTGTTCTTCGAAACGAACACGTCGTAGCCGGTACCCACCTCGTTGACGATCGCCGTTTCCGCGGGGAATTGTCCGAAGACCAGCTTCACGCTACCGTCGCGGCCCTTGCCCGCGACCTCGCAGCGCTTGATCGTCCCCGTGTCGCCCGGCTCCGAATACATCAACTCGAGGAGCTCGTCCACCTCGATGCCCACCGCATCCCCACCCAGTGCCGCGATCGCGCGCAGCTGGCCGATCGAGCCGAAGCCGAAGTCGACCAGCTTGAGCCCGTCCACGTGCTTGACGCCCGCGCGGCCCAGGATCTCCATGGTGCGCGTGAATGCGACCGGTGTTCCGTAGCGCGTGGTGTAGAAGAACTGCTCGTCGATGTCGCGCTTGGCGTAGCCCTTGAGCTGCTCTTCGGTCATTCCTCCCGCCTCCTCCGCCGACATCGCGTCGCGCGTGTCGCGGTTGAAGTACGCAACGCGCAGCGTCGCGAGTGGCGGCAAGCACTGGAAGCCCGTCACGAACTCCTTCGCCAAAGACGATTGCACGAGCGCCGCCATGGCGGCGGCCTCGGTTTTCATCTGTTCGACGACGCTGCCGGGCGCTACCGGCTCGGGGGGCGCTGGTGTTTGGGCGAAGATGCAAAGCGCTAGCGAAACCATGTGACCGAACATCGTTGAGATTCTCCCGCGTTTAGCCCTGCCCGACGCGGAGTTTCTCATAGCGGCGAGGAGCGTGTGAAGAGCATACGTTCGCTCCTCTTACCTCCTCGAACCGAATTGCCATGGAGATAACTCCCAGGACGAAATTGAGATTGCCCTGGAGTTAACCCAGGAGCGAACATCCACCTGGAGGTAATCGCCATGAAATCGATCCTAGTTGCTGCTTTGACCCTGGGCCTGGTGTCGAGCGTGCTCGCGCAGACCGACACCACACGGACGGATACCACGAGCACGCCGGAGCCTTCGACGGCGGCGACGTCGTCGAGCGACAACGTCAAGCGCGCGCTGTTCTCGAGCGGTGTCACCGATCGCGAGCCCGTCGACGAGCTCACCACACTCGCTACGCCGGTAGAGACGGTGTACTTCTTCACGGAGCTGGTCGGAATGGCGGGCAGAACCGTCACGCACACGTGGAAGCTCGACGGACAGACGGTGAGCGAAGTCGCCATCTCGGTCGGCAGCGACCGGTGGCGGTGCTGGACGACCAAGTCGATGTCGTCCGCCAAGGCGGGGACATGGACGGTGGAAGTAGCCGACGACGCGGGCACCAAGCTGGCCGAAAAGAGCCTGACCACCACCGCCTCGGGTTAGCGCGGTAACGTTTGCCGGAAGGCCGAGTTTGTGGCGGCGGCATCGGATAATCCGCGCTAGCCATTGCGCACGGATTGCCCGATGATCGCCGCATGAGACAACCGGCGCGCATCATCGCGGTCACGTCGGGCGAGCCGGGCGGGATCGGACCGGAGATCGTCGCGAAGTTGTTCGGACGGTATCGACCGCGACACTCCGTCGCACTGGTGATCGGGTCGCCGCAGCTTTTCGAACCATGGCGCCGCCGCTTTCGCTTCGCGCCTCCGCTCGTGGAGTCGATCGACGAGGCGCGGGAGTGCGCAGCATCATCCTCCAAGAATCGCCCGCGTGTGTTCCTACTCGACACGGGAGTTCGCGCGACGTACCCGATCGGCGCCAACAGCGAAGGGGGCGGGCTGCACGCGGGGACGGCCATACAAGCCGCGTGCGAGCTGGCCAAGAACCGATCAGTGGCCGCCATCGTGACCCCTCCCGCATCGAAGAAGTCGTTGAATCTAGCGCACTTCGACTTCCCCGGGCACACCGAGATGTTGGCCCATTACTTGATGGCCCCGGACTGTCAAATGATGATGGTCCGCGGCGGCCTGCGCGTGGTCCCCTTCACGCGCCACGTGCCCCTCGCGCGCGTGGCCGGCGAAATGAAACCGAATCGGCTGGCGACGTGTATCCGGGTTACGGCCCAGGCGCTCAAGACCGATTTCAAGATTTCGCGCCCGCGAATCGCCGTGGCAGGATTGAATCCGCACGCGGGTGAAGACGGTGTGATCGGAACCGAGGACCGCGATGTGATCGCGCCCGCGCTGGAGCTGCTCCGTGCGGAAGGAATCGACGCCAGCGGTCCGCACCCCGCCGACGCCATGTTCCAGTCGGCGCCGGAAGCGGTGAAAGGAAAAGCGCGCTACCACGCCTACGTCGCCATGTACCACGACCAAGGATTGGTACCGTTCAAGATGCTCGCGCAACGGCGCGGCGTGAACGTCACCGTCGGCTTGCCGATTCCGCGCACCTCCGTCGACCACGGAACCGCGTACGACATCGCGGGCAAGGGAATCGCAGAAGCCGAATCGCTGCTCGAGGCCTACACATTGGCCGAATCCTTCGTGGCCAAGAAACGCAAACGATGACCGAAGAACACAACGAGACTCCGCAAGACCGCAGCGTGATCGGCGTCTATCACCTGGTGAAGACCTACCCCGGCCAGAACGCGCTCGACGACGTCAACTTCGCCATCGCAAACGGGGAGTTCGTCTTTCTGGTCGGGCCCAGCGGTTCGGGAAAGAGCACGCTCTTGCGCATGATCTACATGGACGAGTATCCGACCAGCGGGCAGGTGGTGGTCGGCAACTTCGTATCGACGCGCATGAAGCGCCGCGACATTCCGTACCTGCGCCGTCGCGTCGGCATCGTGTTCCAGGATTATAAGCTGCTCGAAGACCGCACGGTGGCGGAGAACATCGCCATCGGGATGCGCATCACCGGTGCGGCGCCGTTTTCCATCAAGCGACGGGTGGCGTCGCTGTTGAACGAGATCGGTTTGTATCACAAGCGCGAGGCGAAGCCGCAAACGCTCTCGGGCGGCGAACAGCAGCGCGTCGCCATCGCGCGCGCGCTGGTCAATCACCCGGCCATTCTCCTGGCCGACGAGCCCACCGGCAACCTCGACCCCGATTCGGCCGAGGACGTGCTGCGCCTGCTGTTCAAGATCAACAACGGCGGGACGGCGGTGCTCATGGCGACGCACGACCACTCGTTCGTGCAGAACTTCGGCCAGCGCATCATTCACCTGCGCGACGGCAAGGTGTACGAAGACAAGAAGACGGGCCTGGTCGGCAACTTGAGCGACCGCTTGGATGCGATTCGCATGGATCGCGAGCGCCAGCGGCGCGTCGAGCACGCCATCAAGCGCCAGCGTACGAGCTCGCTGGCGCCCACCAAGACGGAGTAGCTTTTTATGTGGCGCCGAATTCTCTACATCGTCGACGAAGCGCTTCGCACCGTGCGGCGCCACAAGGGACTCACGTCGATCTCCGTCGTCATCATGAGCCTCTCGCTCCTGATGCTGGCCGTGTTTCTTCTTGCCACCGACAATCTCCTCAAACTCGTGAGCGAGACCCAGGACGAGATGAAGATCTACGTCTATCTCGACGACGCAGCGGGCCAGGACACCATCGAACAGCTCTACAAGACGCTCCTCACGCAGGAGGAAGTGTCCGGCCTGCAATTCGTGTCGAAGGAGGAAGCGCTGGCGGACTTCAAAGGACAGCTGGGCGAAGACGCCGATCTGATCGCGGCACTTCGCACCAATCCGCTGCCCAATTCGTTCTGGGTCGAACCGAAGCCGGAGTTCAAGACGCGCGACGCGATGGTGGCACTCGCGGAACGGTTCGAGCAACTGCGCGGGGTCGAAGAGGTGCGCTACGGCAAGGAGTTCCTGGACAAGTTCTCCTCCATCGTGAAGGGGATCTATACCATCGACATCGTGGTCGGATTCATCGTCATCATGTCGGCCATCTTCATCATCGCGAACGCAGTGCGCTTGACGGTCATCAGCCGCCAGAAGACGATCGAGATCTTGAAGCTGGTGGGAGCGACGAATCCATTCATCGTGGCGCCCTTCATCATCGAGGGCGCGTTCCAGGGCGGTGTGGCCGCAGTGTTGTCGCTCATCTTGCTGCGCATCGTCACCGAAGTCAGTCGGAGTGCGATTCCCGAAATCAACTTCTTCTCGGTCGAGAAATCGCTGGTCTACATGCTGACGTGCATCTTGATCGGCGCGCTGGGAAGCTTCATGGCACTTCGTCGCTATCTGCGGATGCGATGATGCGATCGCTCCGCTGGGTCTTGCTCACGACGATGGTGGCCGCCGCGTTGACCGCGGTGGTCGCGATGTCGCAGACCGAGCGCGACGAAGTCGACGAGAAGCAGCAGGAGCTGGATCGCATTCGCCGCGAGATCGAAGAGCATCGCGCGCAAAATCAGAAGCTTGGAACGCAGGAGAAACAAGTCTTGCGCAAGCTCTCCGGGATCGACAAGGACATCGATCTCTCGAAGCGCTATCTACGCAAGCTCTCCGAGCAGGAGGGCACCATCGACAATCAGATCGGCGATCTCAAGGTGATGATCGGCGGCCGCGAGATCATCCTGTCGCAGCAAGAGGAAGCACTCGGTGCGCGACTTCGGCAGATGTACAAACGCGACCCGCAGTACACGTGGGAGGTTTTCCTCGGTGCCAAGAGCATCGATCAAGCCATCACGCGCTATCAGTTCATGAAGGTCATCGCGTCGCAGGACGCGAACCTGATCGGCGAGTTTCGCGAGAGCAAGAAGGCGCTGGAGATCGAGACCGCGCGGATGGCGGAGTCGCTGCAGGAAGTGTGGGAACTGCGTGAGGCACGCCAGCGCGAGACCTCACAGCTCGAGAGTTCGAAGAAACAGCGACAGACCGTGCTGGCGGGAATTCGCAGCGAGAAGTCGAAACACGCCAAGGCGATCGAAGACCTGGAAGCCGCACAAGCCGAGCTGCAGGCGCTGATCGACGACATCATCGAGCGCGGTACGTCGAACAAAGACCTCCCGCCGACCGGAGAGTTCGCCGCCATGCGCGGACGCTTGCTGTGGCCCGTGTCGGGGAAGATCATTCGCGGCTTCGGCAAGCACACCCATCCCAAGTACGGCACCGTGACCATGAACAACGGCGTCGACATCCAAGCGCCGGCCGGTGCTCCCATCGTCGCGGTCGCGGCCGGTGTGGTGGAGTTCGTCGATTGGATCGACGCCTTCGGGAAGTGCGTGATCCTGAATCACGGCGGCGGGTACTACACGCTCTACGCGCACGTCGCCACCACCATGGTCTCGCAGGGCCAGAAAGTCGGACGCGGCCAAGCGATCGCAGAGGTCGGCGACACCGGCTCTCTGGAAGGCTACGTCTGCCACTTCGAAGTCCGCATGGGCCGCAAAGCGATGAACCCGACGGAGTGGCTAGGGAAGAAGGGGAGTTCGTAGTCCAGAGTCGAAAAAACTATCAGGCTTTCTTAAGGGCGCGACCTTCGACGGATTCTATGAGAGGCGGCGAGGCGGGCGAGACACGGCTCGTTTTATCGCGCGAAGCGCTCGTTGCGGGTCGCGGGTGAGGTCGCACTCCCAGATGCGGACTACCGCCCAACCTGTGCGGCGGAGCTCGGCACTCTTGCGTCGGTCTCGCTCCACGTTCCGCCTGATCTTCTCGGTCCACGCGGCCGCGTTGGTTCGAGGAGAAAGGTTGCGTCCGCAACCATGACCGTGCCAGAAGCACCCATCGACGAAGACGGCGATCTTTGATGATCGCCACGCGAAGTCGGGTTTACCAGGCAGGGAAAGATGACGTCGCCAGCCGCTCAGCTTCGCAGTGCGGAGCAGGCGCATCATTGCAAGTTCGGTGGACTTGTTTCCCGTGCCGCGGACGCGGCTCATGAGTTGAGACCGAGAGAGGTGACCAAAGGAGGTCTCGTCGTTAGCGTGGTTTTGCGGCCAGCGCGACATGGTGATCGTGGATTGCCTTTCGAACAGTATGCCCGATCACCCGCGCGAAAAGCGGTGGAACGGCGTTGCCGATCATCCCACAGACTGCATCTATGTGCTGCGTCTCGAATCGGTAGCGCTCCGGAAAAGTTTGAATGACTGCTGCTTCGCGAACTGAGATCGTGGTGCGTCGTCGGTCCGGGTGACCAAACCTACCTTTGCACGGCGTCGTGCACCCTGACGTGATCGTGGGAGAAACATCGTCCCATACCATGCGGCCGTATGTGTTCGTGAAGCCCTCGTACCCGTCTTGATGGCAAAGAGGTCGAACGGACTCCTCGATTGAGAGCCACGTTTTTCCCGGCATGGCTGCCATCAGCCGTTCCTTCGTTTGCGGCTGCAGGTCGCGAACGACGTGCCAGTTGTGCGCTGCTGGTCCTCCACTTTTCCGGGACTTCGCGAGGGGCGTCGCGGCGCGACGGCCCGCGATAGCGGATCGTAAAGGATTCCAGAGCCGGCTTCGTGACTTGCTCGTCGACCGACGAGAGTGCGTCGGCTCGGGGAACGGTACGGCGAATCCACGGCCGGCTACGAGCACAAGTCGACGCCGGTACTGCGGAACACCGTAGTCCGCCATCTGCACGATTCCAAAAGTAGGGTAGTAGCCAGACCTTCGCAGAGAGGCGACAAAACGGTCGAAGATTACCTTGCCCGCGTGCACAAGCCCCGGCACGTTTTCCATTAGTACCGCGTCTGGTTTCAGCTCGCTGACTAATCGAGCCATTTCGAGTACTAGAAGGTTTCGAGGGTCTTCACGCTTATGCTTCCGCGTCAGTGAGCAGAAGCCTTGGCAAGGAGCGCAGCCGGCCAGAAGGTGAACGCGTGGCGTTTCCACGTGCTCAAGGATATCCGCGGCACCTACGTTGCGAATGTCCTGCACGAGAACAGCCGTCCTCCGATGGTTCTTTCTGTAAGTTTTCGCGCTGATAGGATCGATTTCTACTGCGGCGGCGATGCTGAAGCCGGCACGCCGCAAGCCAAGCGAGAGACCTCCGCATCCGGCGAAAAGATCCACCGCGGTGAGCTTGCTCATTTCTTCTGCGCCTTCTTCATCTTGGCTTTGACGTACTCGGGAGCAACTTTCTGTAGCTCTCGCTCGATTCGGCTGTGATACCCCTTCGCGACATTGTAGAGATCAGCGTACGTCTGGACCCGGATGTCGTCGCCAGACAGACGCCGCATCTTGTTCTGCACGTCGCCACTCTTGCTCAGCTTGCCTACGATAAGAAGCCCACGGATGTACTTCGGTGAGTCGGGTCCGGATCCCAAAAGGTTAGACCTGGCCCAATCGACATAGTGCTCGATCTGATCGAGGTCAGTTCGCGAAAGCGTCTTTTCCGGACGCTTGAGTTCCACCACTGTGACGTCGCCGCTGCTTCGCACGCCGAGAATGTCAATTCGTCGGTCCTTCTCGGGCGTATTCTTAGGCTCCTTGCAGTGCTTTCTAAGAAGTTCGGTGTAAGTAGTCTGCCCGTTGGCCTCGACCCACCCTTCATCAAGGAGCCATAGGTTCTTCTCAAACAACGGCTGCATCTGTTGAACCTCTAGAGCGCCTTTCATCATGTACTTTTCGAGTTGGCGCATAACTGCGAGTCGACCGTCTGCAAGTTTCAGGTGCTCACGGGCCTCGATGATGCGCCACTCGTCGAAGAGCTGGAGAACCGTCGTTATCGATGCGCCACCTTCCTCGAGCTCGTTGAGGAGATCCTCAAACGCGACCGACTCAACGCTGCTCTTCACGATTTCGAGTAATCGCGCGGCGGATTCCGACTCGATCGCCTCGTCGTCGACGAGCAATTTCACCATTCTGTCGGCAACTCGTTGCTCTCGTTTGTTTCGGCGCTGGTACCACGTGTCGAAATGAACGGTTTGCACAACCTCCTTTTCCTTCTTCTCGCGCCGAAGTTTAACCCAGCGGTCAAAGGCCCATTTAAGGGCGCTCACGCCCCACTCTTGCAGCCGAAGCCCCGGCTCCGACTCCCAAACGACGGAATTCCGCGCGGTCCCGACATTGTCGGTTCTACTGTCGAGAAAATCAGCGTGAATTTCTCCGACGAGGTGTGCCCGTGCGAACTGGGCGTGCGTACTCGGGTAATTGAAGTAGCTTGCGAGTTCCACCGCTTTCTCAGTGGCGAAGATGTCGACGCCGCGATCGTGAGCTTGCGACGCCTGGGGAAGAAATCCGAGCCATCCGCTCAAGACGAACCCGTCAGCAAGAGTAGCCCCTCCCGGGATATCATTGACGTCCCATGAAAAGTCCTCGGGGCAGTCACGACGCTGCACGCGATCGCCGGGCTTAATGGCCTGGCCGTTGACGAGAACCTGAAAGTTTGTGCCTATAAAATGAAGTCTTCGCGCGAGACCGCGTCGTATCTCGTCAACGTCGATAGCTCTTTTGCGCTTGAGCCCGCGGAGAATGATCTCGAGGCCATCAGGATCATTTGTTGACCCGCAGCGACCCGCGATAACCTCAGGTTCATAGGCCGTGTTGTGATGCTTCTCCGCCCAGGTCTTAATGTCGTCGTACCGCAGCTTGATGCAAACCGCATCGCCGGCGTGCACAGCTCGTACCTCCATCTCGCCCGCGATGCCAAACACAGACAACTTTCCGAGCCCTTTTCGACCGGTAACTTTGACCTTGTTGTTCTTTGACATGGTCTGCTGCGAGTCCTTGCCGCGGCGGTTTCTCCCAATCGGCAGATATTCGTCCTGGATATCGTCGGCCGTCATGCCGTGGCCGTAATCGCGGACGATTACCTCGCTGGCGGGTGTGATGTCACCGGCGGGTAGGATCACTTCGGCCTTTGGTGACTCCGCGTCGTGCGAATTGGAAACAAGCTCGCTTAGCACGGGTGGGAGGGTACTGTACAGGCGAAGGCCGAGATGCTCGATGGTCATCGGCTCGAAGGACATCGAGAACGACCGCTGCGTGATGGGCGTTTGTTTTTTCATTGTGTCTGGGGTTGCCGCCGCGAAGCGACGAGAGGATAACTCGACGTTACTACGATATCACAGGACGAGCGACAAAAAAAAATGTTCCGACATTGACGATGCAAGCCCCGCATATGTCGCGGCGGGGTGGGGTGAATCTTCGACTCGGGCAATCGCGGAGGTTCGGGAGCACTTTGCTGCTGGCGTGGAGAAAGTGGCACTCCCGCCGAGTGCACGCTATACTGATCCGCATGCCAAGCGCGTCCCAAGACCCCCGTCCTCTCCCAGCCCTCGACCTCGAGCAGCCGCAGGCGACTGCGTATCTGCGATCGCTCGAACGCGGGGCGATTCCGCCGCTCCTCTTCGACGGCCCGGAAGGGACCGGCAAGGAATTCGCGGCCATCGAGTTTGCGCGGTGGTTGTTGTGCGAGAAGGACGAGCTCTGTCGCCTCGACGGGGTCAAGTGCACGTCGTGTTTGCGCGTGTCGGTGCTCGAGCACCCGGGCATCCATCTGATCTATCCGACGCCGACGCAGGGGTCCAACGAGGACGACGAGGGCGACGTCGGCGACATCGCGAAGATTCTGGAAGAGAAGCGCATCGACATCTTCGCTACGCCCAGCTTCAACAAGAAGACATCGATACGAGTCGCGCGGGCGCGCGCGGTCATTCAACGCGCGTTCACGAAGCCGTTCGACGCGCGCTACCACGTCTTCATCTTCGTCGACGCGCACGCGATGCGCGAAGAGGCGCAGAACGCGCTGCTAAAGTTAGTCGAAGAGCCCCCGCCGCACGCGGCGATCGTCTTCGTGACGTCCAACGCGGAGGGGTTGCTCTACACGATTCGGTCGCGCTGCCAGCGCGTGCGCTTCTTTCCGCTCAAGCGGCCCGTGCTCGAAAGAATTCTCACGAGTTACTACGAAGCCGACCCGCAGACGGCCAAGCGTGCGGCGGCACTCGCGCAAGGATCGATCACACGCGCGCGCGCGTTGTTAGAAGGAAGCGACACGGCCGAGCGCGACACCGCACTGGGATTGGTCAGCGGTCTCGCGAAACAACCCGAGTCGTGGGCGCTTTCGCAGGCGTTGATCGGCGCGCGCGGTGCGAAGCGCGAGAGCGTCGCGCGCGTGCTGGACGAGATGGCGATCATCTTGCGGGACGCGATGACGGCGGACCCGTCGCTCTACGTGAACGCCGACGTCGCAAAGGATATCGAGCGCGTGGGTGCGACGTGGGGGAGAGAGAAGCTGCCGAAAGCGATCGAGTCGGTGTTGGAGACGCGCGCGCAGGTCTTCCTCGCCAATGCCAACATCGACGGCGCGCTCGCCGAGTTGTTCCTGAAGCTCAAGCGCCTTTAGTGGTGCGCTCGCTTGTGGGGTTGTTCGCCCCGGCGCTCGCTTCGTTTGCGCGACCAGATCGACGAGATGATGGTCGTCGCGAGCACAGCGACCACGACACCCAATGCCCACCCGACCGGAATCTCGTACCAATCGTGGATGATCATTTTGATGCCGACGAAAGCGAGAATGACGGCCAGCCCATGGCTCAGGTGGTGAAACGCGACAATCAGCTTGCCCAGCGCCGAGTACCACGACCGCAAGCCCAGGATCGCCATCGCGTTCGAGGTGTACACGATGAAGGGGTCGGTCGTGATGCCGAGAATGGCGGGGATCGAGTCGAGCGCGAACACGAGATCGGTCCAGTCGATCACGAGCAGCACCACCAACGACGGCGTGATGAACCACTTCGCGCCCCGCTTGATGAAGAACTCGCCATTCTCGTACGATTGCGAGGCCATGAACGGCTTGAGCCACTTGAAGATGAGATTCTTGCTCGGGTCGACCTTTTGGTCCTTGGAGACGGCGAGTTTGACCGCGGTGAAGATCAGGAACAGTCCCAGCACGTACACGAGCCAATGGAAGCGCTCGAGGAGCGCCACGCCGAGCAGGATAAATCCGAGACGCATCACCAGTGCCGCGATGATTCCCCAGAACAGAATGCGGTGTTCGAACTTCTTGGGGGTGTGGAAGTACTGGAAGATGACGTAGAAGACGAAGAGATTGTCGACGCTCAGCGATTGCTCGACCAGATAGCCGGTGAGGAACAGAACCGCCTTGTGGTGACCGTCGACGAAGTAGATCCCGAGACAGAACAGGAGCGCCAGCGACACCCACACCGCGCTCCACGTGAGCGCTTTCTTGGTGGTGACGCGCTCGGGGTGCTTGTGAACGACGCCGAGGTCGATCCACAGCGCCAGCCCGACGAGAACGTGGAAGAAAACCCACTGCCAGAGGACGGACATAGGCAGAAGACATTAACATCGGCCGCGCGAATCTGGTAGAGTAAACGGAATGAGTAATGCCCCGCGACGCTCACGCGCCAAGAAAACTCCTCCCGCTCCGAAAACCCCACGGTCGCCGATGTCGCGCGTGTTCGCGCACATCCGTCGCTTCGTCATTCGCGGAACGTTGGCGTTGATCCCGATCGCGCTGCCCGTGTTCGCGATCTACCTGCTGTACGTCTTCATCGACAAGCGATTGCTCGGACTGGTGCAGGCGACCTTCGGGATCACCTTCCCGGGCCTCGGTATCGTCCTCTTGCTCGTGATCCTGTATCTGGTCGGGCTCATCGTGAGCAATCTGTTCGGACGCCAATTGTTGCAAGGACTCGAGAGCCTGACGGAACGAATTCCGTTCATCAACATGGCGTATCGCATCGGCAAGCAACTTTCGGGAACGCTCTCACCCGACGAGCAGATCTTCCGCCGGCCGATTCTGGTTCCGTACGCCGCCCCCGACACGTGGCAGGTCGGATTCGTGACGGGAACCGTGTACTCCGAAAAGGACGGCGAGGAGTTGTTGAAGGTCTACGTGCCCACACCGCCCAATCCGACCTCCGGCTTCGTTTACTTCATGCGCGAAGCCGATACCCGCGATCCGGGTTGGACGGTCGAGGAAGCGATGCAGTGCATCCTTTCGGGCGGGCTAATCGGACCGGACAAGATTCTCTGACGCGGACGCCCAGCGAAGCTCCCAACGGAGGTGCTCGATGAGAACGCTCAAGCTCGTGTTTCTCGTGATTCTCGTCACCTTGCTCCTGATCCTCATGATCCAGAACGCGCAGCCGGTCACGTTCACCTTCCTGAACTGGCATTACCAGGTAAGGCAACTGTTGTTGGTCGTAATCGTGTTTGTAATTGGATGGCTGGCGGGTTTCATGGTGGCGAAAACTCGCCGTAAGAAGGAAGACGATTTGCCCCAGACACCTCGTCCGCGCTAACGCGCGGATGTTATGCGTCGCCGGAAGGCTCCATCGGAGCCCCGCTCTGCGAAGCGCGCTTGCCCGCTTCGATCTCGCCGTGGAGGGCGACCGGCTCGCTCACCTTGCGCAAACGAAGGTTCAGCATCTCCACCAGCACCGAGAACGCCATCGCGAAGTAGATGTAGCCCTTCGGGATGTGGAACGCGAGTCCTTCGCCCACCAACGACACGCCGATCAGAATCAAGAAGCTGAGCGCCAGCATGCGGATGGTGGGGTGTCGGTCGACGAAGGTGCTGATAGATTTCGCGAACGCCATCATGAACACGACCGCGACCACGACCGCGGTCACCATCACGAAGAACTGCTCCGAGAGTCCGATGGCGGTGATCACCGAGTCGAGCGAAAACACGATGTCGAGCAGAACGATCTGGAAGATGACGAATCCGAAGGTGGCGCGCTTCACTCCGGCGCTGCGCTCCTCCTGGTGCCCTTCCAGCTTCTCATGGATCTCGAGGGTGCTCTTCGCGAGCAGGAACAAACCGCCCGCGATCAAGATGAGGTCGCGCCCGGAGAACTCGTGGCCGAAAACCGCGAACAGTGGATTGGTGAGCTTCATCATCCACGTCAGCGAAAACAACAAGCCCACGCGGGTGAGCATCGCGATCGCGAGGCCGACCAAGCGCGCGCGATCCTGCTGGTGCGCAGGGAGCTTCATCGACAGAATGGCGATGAAGATGATGTTGTCGATGCCGAGGACGATTTCGAGCGCGGTCAGGGTCGCGAGCGCAACCCATACCTGCGGGTCGGTGAGCCAATCCATGCGTGCGGTCTCTCCTTGAAATAACAGCGGCGTTCCCGCGCTTGCGAGCGCGGAGCCCGAATGCTACATTCTACCGACGTTTTTCGCCAGCGAATCCGAAATGAACAACACCTACTACCTGACCACTGCCATCGACTACGTCAACGCGCGCCCGCATCTGGGCACCGCGTACGAAAAGATCGGTGCGGATTGCCTCGCGCGCTACAAACGCCTCGCGGGCTTCGACACCTATTTCTTGATGGGCACCGACGAGCATTCGACGAATGTCGAGCGCGAGGCGCGCAATCTCGGCCAGGACCCGCAGGCCTATACCGACGAGATGGCGCTGGTGTTCGAAGACACGTGGAAGTCGCTCCACATCTCGTACGACCAGTTCATCCGCACCACCGACCCGAAACACAAGCGCGCGGTAGCGCGCTTGTTCCAGGCCATCTACGACGAGGGTTACATCTATGAGGGAAAGTACAGCGGTCTCTACTGTGATGGTTGTGAGGAGTTCAAAGCCGAGAAGGACCTGGTGGACGGCAAGTGTCCGCGTCACCTGACGGTGCCCAAGTTCATCGAGGAGAAGAACTACTTCTTCGCGCTCTCGAAGTTCTCCGATCGGCTGAAAAAACACATCCTCGCCAATCCGGATTTCATCCGGCCCGAGATGCGCAAGAACGAGATCCTGAACGTGATCGAATCCGGGCTCGAGGACGTGAGCGTCTCGCGCGCCGGAAAGACGTGGGGCGTCCCGCTCCCGATCGCGGCCGACCAGGTGGTGTACGTTTGGTTCGACGCGCTCATCAATTATATATCGGCGATGGGGTATGGGGCCGAGCCTGCGGCCGAGAAGGGACTCTTCGAGCGGTATTGGCCGTGCGACGTCCACATCATCGGCAAGGACATCACGCGCTTCCATTGCTTGATCTGGCCCGCGATGCTGATGGCGGGGAATGTCGAGCTGCCCAAGAGCATCTTCGGGCACGGCTTCGTCTACAATCGGGGCGAAAAGATGAGCAAGACGCTGGGCAACATCGTCGACCCCATGAACCTCGCGAATTTCTTCGGGGCCGACGCGCTGCGCTACCTCTTGCTGCGCGAGATTGCCTTCGACCGCGACGGCGACTTCACGGTCGAGTTGTTCGTCACTCGCTACAACGCGGAGCTCGCGAACGAGCTGGGCAATTTGTTCTCGCGCACGCTTTCGATGATGGTGCGCTACTTCGAGGGCGCGGTGCCGGCGTATTCCCCGGATGCGGCGCGGGAAACCGCGCGTCTCACCGAAGGTGTGGTCCCCGACTATCGTCGCGAGATGGATGCGCTTGCGTTCGACCGCGCTCTGGCCGCACTGTGGCGGGCGGTACAAGGCGCGAATCGATTCGTCGAGGAGCGCAAGCCGTGGGCGCAGGCGAAGGCGGGAGACACGGAAGGACTTGGGTGTACGTTGCGCGCTCTTATCGAAGTCCTGCGGATGTGCTCGGTACTGTGTCAGCCATTCATGCCCGAAAAGGCACTTGAGATGCGCTCGAGGCTTGCGCTATCGGCGACATTCGACTTGGACGATGCGACGATGCACGGCGACCCGTCGTGGAAGCGCCTCGGAGATACGCCGGTCGGGTCACCTGTTCTGTTCCCACGCATCGAGGTCGACCAGGAGAAAACAGCATGATCGACTCGCACTGCCATTTGAACCTCCAGCATTTCGAGGACGACCGCGAGCCGGTCATCGCGCGCGCTGTCTCCGACGGCGTGGTCGCGTTCGTCAACATCGGCTACGACCGCGACTCGCTGCGCGAGACGCTGGAGCTGGTGGAGCGCTATCCGTTCATGTTCGGCGCGGCCGGGGTCCACCCGCACGACGCCGCCACCCTCGACGACGACCTCGAAGCGCGAGTTCGACACGCGCTCGACCACCCGCGCGTGGTGGCGGTGGGCGAGATCGGGCTCGACTTCTATCGCAACTTGGCGCCGCGCGAAGTCCAAGTCGAAACCTTCCGCCGCATGATCAGGCTGGCGCGCGAGAAGGAGAAGCCCATCGTCATTCACTGCCGCGACGCGTTCAACGAAGTGGTCGACGTGCTCGAATCCGAAGGCGGAACCTATCGCGGCATCTTCCACGCCTTCTCGGCCGGCGACGCGGAGGCGCGCAAGGTCACCGAGCTGGGCTTTCACGTCGGCATCGGCGGCGTGGTGACGTATCGAAACGCACGGTTAGGAGAGACGGTCGCGGCGATTCCGCTCGAACGCGTGGTTCTCGAGACCGATTCGCCATATCTTACCCCGCATCCTTGGCGCGGGAAGCGAAACGAGCCGTCATTCGTCACCCACGTGGCGCGAACGGTCGCGCGCGTGAAGGCGATGTCGCCGGCCGATGTCGATCGAGTGACCACCGAGAGCACGCTGACGGCGCTGGGCCTATCCGCGGATGCCTTGCCGCGGCCGGTTTACAAGATCGAAGGGGCAGTTTATATTCAGGCCGCCACAGCCGACCCCGCCGACCTCGACGCCATATCGGCGGACGGAGTCGGCGAAGCGATCATCACCGGCTTCACAGATCCCCTGGAGCGACCCGAGCACGTGCTTGCGATTGCGTCGCGCGCGCGCGAACGCGGCTGGCGCGTGCGGGTGAACACGATGGGGCTTGCGAACCACACGGCCGGGCGCGACGTGACCCAGGATCTCGCGGGCAACGTCGACGAAGTGAACGTGGTGCTGTTCGGTGCCACCGCTCGCGCGCACGACGAGCTCGCGTATCCGGCCGCCGGTAACGAAGGTTGGGCGTCGATTCGGGACTTCGTGCGCTGCTCGGTCGCGTCGAAAATCGAGACGGTGTGCGAGTTCGTCGCCGTGCCGGGCTTCGAGCCGGAGCCGTGCCGCGAGTTCGCACGAGAATTGGGCGCTACCTACGACATTCGAATGTATCGTTCGTGAGGAACAAATGAAATGTGATCATACCGACGGCACGCACGTCGGCACGTGTGCGGTGTGCGGCGATCCGGTGTGCAGCGAGTGCTTCTCGCCCATCTTCAACACCGTGATCTGCGCCAACCACGAGGGCCTCGACGACGAGGGTGAGTGGGAATTGGTGGCGCTGTACGCGTCCGAAGGCCCGCTCAACAGCGTGCGCTTCTTTCTCGACGATCACGGGGTGCAGTCGGTCGGGGTGGAAACCGAGGAAGGCACCGCCGAGCTCTACGTCCCCATCGCGGAGAAGGATGAAGCGTGGGCGACGCTCGAAGGGGGCGAAGCCGGCGACGACATGCTCAAGTGCGACGAATGCCGCGTCTACTACGCCCGCGAAGTCGGCGAGTGTCCGATCTGCGGAGCAGGAAGCGAAACGCAGTGAAGATATTGCTGACCGGTGGAACGGGATTCGTCGGCTCCGGTGTGCGCCGCGAGCTGGTGGGCATGGGCCACGACGTGCGCGTGCTGGCGCGACCGCACAGCGTGGCCAAGATCGACGCGCGCGAAGGCGTGGAAGTGATCGTCGGCGACGTGCTCGACACGCACGCGTGCTTGCGCGCCACCACGGGCTGCGACGCGGTGGTGCACATGGTCGGCATCCGGCGCGAGATTCCGCAGCAGGGCATCACCTACGAAGCGCTTCATACCGAAGCGGCGTACGCGGTGGTCGACGCCGCCAAGCGGGTCGGCGTCGAACGCGTCGTGTACGTGAGCAGCCTCGGTGCTCGCAAGGACGCGCCCTCCGGCTACCACCGCACCAAGGCCGAATCGGAAGAAATCGTCACCTCGTCCGGCATGCGCTGGACCATCTTCCGCCCGTCGGTGATCTTCGGCCCCGGCGACGAATTCCATCCCCTCATCGCGGACCTGGTGCATCGCCCGATTGTTCCCGTCATCGACGGCGGCAAGGCGCTCATCCAGCCCGTCGCGCACCACAATGTGGTCGGCCCGCTGGCGCGCTGTTTGACAATGCCGGAGACGCAGGGGAAGGTGTACGAAGTGGGCGGGCCCGAGCGCCACGCCTTCGTCGACATCATGTACAAGGTCGCGCGCCACTACGGCGTGTGGCCGAACACCGTTTCGGTGTCGTCGCGGCTGGCCAAGCCGATGGTCAAGTTCGCGCAGCGATTCCGATCCTTCCCGCTCACACTCGACGAGTTGTACATGCTGCTGGAGGACAACGTCTGCGACCCGGCCCCCTTCAGCGCGATGTTCGGCGTCGAGTTGGAGAGCTACGAGGACAAGATTCCCTCGCTCTTGCCCCGTATCCAGGAATTGGCGGCTTGAAAGTCGTCTTGACGCCCCTTGGAGAAAATGGCTATACTAAGCCTCAATCTCGCGCTGCGTATCGAGACGGCGCGACCAGGAGGTCCCTCTCTCTTTTCTGCTATCGATCGCTCCCCTGACGAATGCGCGAAGTTCGCGCGAATCTAACGAGTAGTCCTTTGAAAGACGGCCGCTTTCGCCCCAAGAAGCGCTTCGGCCAGAACTTCCTCCACGACCGTGGCATGGCCGCGAAGATCGTCGACGCTGCGCGTATCGGGCCGGGCGACGTCGTCGTGGAGTTGGGGCCGGGCAAGGGCGTGCTGACACGGCTCATCGCCGAGCGCGGCGCGCGCTTGATCGCCCTCGAGCTGGATCGCGGGCTGGTGGAAGAATTGAGCGCGGAGCTTTCGGGTCGCTCGAATGTCGAAGTGGTGAGCGCCGATTTCACGAAGATTTCGCTCACGCAGTTACTGGGCGAGCGGGGATTGGAACGATGCGTGCTGATCGGCAACATTCCGTACCACCTCACGAGGGACGTATTGTTCGACTTTCTCGTGGACGAATACCACTCGATCTCGCGCGCGATCATCATGATGCAGCGCGAAGTCGGAGACCGGGTCGCTTCGCGCCCGGGCAGCCGCGTGTACGGCATCCCGAGCGTGGTGCTGCAAAGTCTGTACGACATCGAAGTGGTGGCCAAGGTGGCGGCGGGAGCGTTCTTTCCGCCCCCTCGAGTTGCATCCATCGTGCTGGGCTTTCGACCGCTGGCGCGAACCATGCTCGCGGAAGACGAGATTCGGCCTTTCATCGCACTGGTGAAGAACGTGTTCCAGCAGCGACGCAAGACCATCTACAACACCCTGCGCGCGTTCTATTCGCTGTCGGAGGATTCGCTCTCGCGCATTCGCGAGGAGACCGGCATCGACCTGCAATCGCGACCGGAGGCGTTGTCGAAGGAAGCGTTCCTTGCGCTGTCGCGGTCGGTAACCGCGGTTCTCGCTTCGTGAGGTCGTCGTTTGGTGGGTTTCGTACGCGGCATGTTTTGGAAGGCGACGGCGATCTCGATTGCGGCCGCGTCGCTTTCAGTGCCGGCCATCGTGCGCGGGGATCAAGCAACGCCGACCTACCAGGACACCACCAAGACGACCTCGACGCTGGCGGACTTGGCGCGCCGGGCTGCGGAAGGCGGGACGGTGGACACTCCCGATACCGTGGCGAGCGCGCCGATCGGAATCCGCTTCTCGCCCAGCTATCTCAATCTGATCAGCGGGGACGTCAATAGCATCGGTATGAAGAACGCCTTTCAAACCACTATGCTGACGCCGTTCGGCTCGACGTTCAATTTCTACGTCTCGGCCGACGAACGGCACTACCGCCTGCAGGACAAGTTCGACGAGAACAAGCAGCTTTCGGCATCCGTCCTCCACGTATTCAACCTGTTCACGTCGGGCTCGATTGGGTTTCTCGACAGCCGAGTTTTCAACCGTTCGGTCATTCCGGGCGGCGGGTTTCAGGACTACGTGTTCAACGACCAATCGGTCACTGCGTCGGGACTCTATAAGCGAACGCACCGGCCGCATTCGACTCCGTTGAGATTGCTCCGCTTCGACGCGACCGCGACCGGCGCGGCGGTGCAGGGTGAGAGAACCTACAAGAACGACCAAACGCTCGCGGCCGGCGGGTTTGGCGGCGTCTCGACGGAGCTGCGCTCGCGCTTCCTCCGCATCGACGCACGCGGCGGGCGTCGCGAAACGTGGGACCGTTCGGAAACCTCGCTGGCCGAGTTCGACGGCCTCGGGTCGAGGGAGGATTCGCTGTCGACGGGATTGCTGACCGAGCTGGGCGACAGCATCTTCGTCGATGCCAAGTACGTCTACTACGACGCCACGCGAAGCTGGGCCGATCAAGCCCAAGGGTCGTTGGGAGGACAACAGGGCGGCGCCCAGAACGTATTCGAAGAGACGGAAACTCGAAGTGCCCGCGGCACCGTGATTGCGCTCCGCGCCAAGGTATGGAACCAGCTTCGCCTCACGGTGACCGGCAACCACGACAGCCAGCTGAACAACTATGCGGTCCAGACAACGCGCTACAGCAACACCGTGACCGATGGATTGAAAGGTTCCGTCCTCTACACCTCCCCCTGGAGGACGGTGGCTACCATCTCGCTCGAGAATACCGAGACGCTTCGCGATCTGGGGCCGCTCTCGGTCAGCAGCTACAACGATACGCGCAAGCGCGTGAGCATCGGATTCAGGCAACGCGTCAGCAAGACCATGTCGATGGATGTCTCTGGATCGACCATGCTCACGCGCTCCGAGTACTTGGATCCGGTGGCGAACCCGCGCGACCGTGATCAAGTCGACAACAACGTCGCCGTGAGAATCGGGTCCAGGCTCCATCCGAATCTCGAGACCAGTGTCAGCCTGTCCTATTTGGGAAGCGAGATCATCAACATCGACCAGAGCCAGTCGGAGAACAATCGCACACGAGAGCTGTACGAGCTGCGGCCGGCGTTCATCTACACCTTTAGCGATAGATTCTTGATCAGTCAGTCATACGGGGTTTCGATCGAACACACCGACTTCACCTATACCCAGGCCAACAATTTCTTGGATCGCAACCTCATCTTCACGAACAAATTCGACTATCGCCCGACCAGCCGTATCGCTCTGATATTTGATTACGCTTACAACTTTCACGACAACGGGTCCTACCTGCCCGACGAGGTGACCGGTAACGAGGAGCTCTCCGTGCAAGGCGAGGATCGACGCGATCGAATCCTACTCAAGCTCGACTATCACGTCATGTCGCGTGCGGTGAAAGGTCCGCTACCGGCGGACCCGGTCTTGGAACGCGACCTCTGGTTCTTCGCCGAAGAGCAGTACAGTCGATTCGAGGACCGGGAATTGACGTCGGATACCAAACGCGTCACCACCGACGGACAAATCAAAGTGGGGGCGCGCGGCGATTATGATTTCGGCAACGGCAGGTCTTTGACGTTTTCGATGGCGCGAGTCAAGCGCTTCTCTCGCTTCGGATCGGAAGCCGAGAAGGACTTTTGGGATATCAGCTCGGCGTTCAACTATCCTTTCTAGGTTGATGATGGCTACACGACTTGGATTGTCTTTGCTCGGCGTTGTGCTCGCGATGTCGGGGTGTTTGTTCGACACGCGCGAGGCCCGCCCGCCTGACCCCAACTCCGGGGGGTGCGGCGCCATTTCGCTCACCACGCCCGACGACGTCTTCGAGGCGATGACGTGCGCCCTCGAGAGCGAGCAAGACGCCGCCTACGAGCGCGTGTTGAGCGAGCGTTTCGTTTTTTCTCCCACGCAGGAGGACTCGCTCGACCAGACCTTCGCCGGGACGGCGGTCTACGCGAACTGGACCAAGACTGTTGAGATGGACGTACTCCGCCTCATGCTCTCGGATGCGCAGACGGTGGCGGTGGATTTCACACCGTCGGTTCTCATCAACCAGACCACGTTCGTGCGCTTCCGCGTCCCGTACCAGTTGGTGGTCGTCAACGTCGCTACCCCGACCGACACCACCCGGTACGCCGGGGTCGCGCAGTTCGACGTGCGCAACGAAGGGGGCAACTGGCGGCTCACGTTCTGGGACGAGATCGAGACCGTCCCGAATCTATCGACCTGGGGATACCTCAAGGGAATCTTGAGGTTACGACTCAACCCATAGAGGAATTCTGATCGATGGCCGGCTTAATCGAAAACACACAATAACCCATTACCTATCTTGACGTTATGAACTTAGTTGGTGTATCATACAGGCTGCTTTTTAAGCGACGCGTCTCGCGGAAAGGATCTGCAGCGATGTTGAAGCGAAGTTTATTGCTCTGCGGGCTCACGTTCTTGCTCGTGCTCGTCTCTTCGTGTCTTTTTGACCCCGAGGAGAAACCACCCGGCGACGACACCGGGGACCCAATCGTCGAGTTGGACCTCACCCAGAGGTGGCACGTCCTCAACAACATCGAGTTTGCGTACAACAACCGTAAGTACGAGACGTACGATGCGCTGCTCAGCACATCACCCCAGTTCACCTTCTTTTTCGACGATGGTGACGTGGGTGGGGAAATTCCCGTGCAGTGGGATCGTGCGTCGGAGTTGGATGCGACCGGTAAGCTCTTCAGGTCCAATGTTCAATCGGTACCGCCGGCAGATCCGGTTTGCCGATCGATCAAGCTGGATCTGCTCTACGATCCGAACAACATCGCTTGGATCGACAAGATTCCCGAGCTTTTCCCGGACGAGACGTGGCACTACGCGACGATCAACTACACGTTCCAGTTCACGATGGATGGCGATCTGACCTACATCCAGAACGATGCCAAGGCACAGTTCACCGTTCGCAACGCGGGCACGGAAGCCGCTCCTCACTGGGAGCTGGTCGAGTTTTTCGATTTGGGCGAAAACTAGCGTTTATCGCTACGCTACGAAGAGGCACCGGCTCGAGCCGGTGCCTCTTTTTGTTTCGGTGAAATTCTCCCGCCGACCGAGGAGCTCTCATGAGAATCGTTGCCGTTCTTCTGCTCGCGTTGCTTGCGCTCATTGTCGGGTGCAGTGACGATCCCACGTCACCCCCACCGGGGGAGACGCAGTCCTTTCTTCCTCTCACGACGCGCAACGCCGTCCTCAACAACCTCGAGCTGGGCTGGACGCAACGCAAAGCTGACAAGATCGACGAGCTCCTCGATGACAACTTCATATTCTTCTTCAACGAGGGCGATGTCGGTGGCGAGATTCCCGAGTCGTGGTCGCGCTTCGAAGATCTGGCAGCCACCACTGCGCTGTTGGAATCGAACACAAATCCACCATCGGGTGTTCCGGTGTGTCGCGAGGTGCGCGTCGACCTGGTGTTCGACGATGATCTCGAATGGACGGAAGTACCGGTTCCGGCGACCGCGGTTGGCGAAGTCTGGTACACCGCGACCGTGCCTTACTTATTCCAATTCGAGATGGAAGGCGACCTCACGTTCGTTCAGAACGATGCCAAGGCGCAGTTCACGGTACGGCAAGACGAAGCGGCGTGGCGTCTAGTGGAATGGCGCGACCTCGGAGAGAGTATTAGAGCAGCAGGTGATGTTTCGGTCGCGAGCACCGAAGCGAATACCTGGGGTGGGGTCAAGGCGTTGTATCGGTAGCGATGATGGGTTTTCCTCGCACACTTCTCTTGCTGTTCGCGCTGACGATCGTGCCCGCGTGCGAGGATGATCCCGTGGGAACGGACACTCCTCCCGCTCCGACGTTTCTTCCTCTCACGTCCCGCAACGCGGTGCTGAACAACGTGGAGCTCGCTTGGACGCAGCGCAACGCTGAGAGGATCGACGAGCTTCTGGACGCCGCCTTCACCTTTTTCTTATTTCCGGGCGACTTGGGTAGCGGGATTCCGGAGCAGTGGAGTCGTGCTGACGAGATGGAAGTGACAGGCCGTCTCTTCAGATCGAACACACAACCCGAACCGCCCATGGACCCCGTGGCTCGTTCACTTGATTTCGACATCCAATTCAGCGACGAAACCGAATGGACGCCCGTCGTCCCGCAATCTGCACCCAGCGAGACGTGGTACGTGACCACCGTGTTCTATACCTTCACAATGGCGATGGAGGGCGACCTTACCTACCACGCGATACCGCGCGCCGGCGCGCAGTTTGCCGTTCGCGAAGTTGCGACGGCCAAAGGCAACGAGTGGCGTCTCGTCGAATGGAGGGATGGTCGGGTACCATTATCGAGCTCGCTGCAGAGTAGCACTGCCACCGAAGCGACGACGTGGGGCGCGATCAAGACGCTCTACGGCTCCTCTTCTTGACACTCGCTCGAAACCACCGATAGTCTCCGCGCGGCGAATCTCCCATGCCGCGCAACTCCAGGAATTTATCGAGAAACGAACGCGCCCCCAAGCGCGTCAAGTCGCTCGTCGCATTCCTCATCGTGCTCGCGCTGGCGGGTGGCGCGACGGTCAGGTTTCTCCAAACCACGCGCGGCGGGGTCTTTCTGGTCGACCGCGGCTTCGAAAGCGCGCTGCCGCGCGTGCAGCGAGAGATCGGTGCCACGCTCAAGCGCGCGTTGGCGTCGAGCGGACTTCGCAAGCAACTTCGCGAGTCGAAGGGAACGCCGGCGCAGTGGGACCTCCCGTGCGACGAGTCGACCGATCTTCTCCTTGTTAATGTTGCCCTCACCGAAGCGGTGCGGGCGATCGGCGCCACGGTTCGCTCCAGCGAACAAACCGACGGGGGGCGCACGCTCCTTTTCAACGTCGGAACGTGGAACCGCGACACCCATCGGATCACCATTCGGCGCTTGGCACCCGCTATCATCGCGGCGCAACCGCCTCCGCCCAAAACGCCCAAGCTCGCCATCGTCATCGACGATCTCGGTTACAGCGACGGCGGCATCGCGCGCGAGATCCTCGAGCTCGACATGCCGGTCACGATCGCCATTCTGCCGGAGCTTCGCCACTCCTCCGACGTCCTCCGGCGTGCGAAGCAGCGCGATCATTGCGTCCTCCTCCACCTTCCGATGGAAGCGCAGCAGCGCTACCCGGAGGATCTGGAGCCCATCACGGTCGATATGAACGACGCGGAGATCGCGTCGCTGGTGGGCGAGTACATGGAGAGCCTCCCGGACGTCGACGGCGTCAACAACCACCAGGGCTCGCGCGCGACCGCGGACGCCCGCGTCATGCGCGCGGTGTGTCGCGTGCTCGAAGGCTACGACGTCTTCTTCCTCGATTCTTTGACTTCGCGGGAATCGGTCGCCTATAATGTCGCGATCGAAGCCGGGCTTCGCGCGGCCACGAACGATGAATTCATCGACGACGACACCGATCGACGTGAAGACGTGGAAGCTCGTCTGCACGCGTTGGTCGAAACCGCGCGCCGCAAGGGCGCGGCGATCGGCATCGGGCATCCGCACCCGTGGACGCTGGAAGCGTTGCGCAGCTTCGAAAAATACGTGCTCACGACCGACGTCGAGCTCGTCTCATTGTGCGACTTGATCGAATCGGAGAAGCGCTGATGGAGAAAATCTTCGTTCGGCTGGGCGTCAACATCGACCACGTGGCGACCCTGCGCCAGGTGCGCAAGGCGGTGGCCCCCGATCCGGTGGCGGCGGCGGTCGCGGCCGAGATGGCGGGCGCCGACCAGATCACCGTCCATCTGCGCGAGGATCGTCGCCACATCCAGAATCGCGACGTGCGTTTGATCCGCGAGGTGGTGAGGACGGCACTCAACCTCGAGATGGCGGCCACCGCGGAGATGCAGGAGATCGCACTGGCACTTCGCCCCGACGCGGTCTGCATCGTGCCCGAAAAACGAGAAGAGATCACCACCGAAGGCGGCTTGAACCTCGCCGACGCGAGCCCGAGCCTGGGCGAGTTGGTCGCCACGTTGAAGGACGCCGAGATCGCCGTGACCGCGTTCCTCGATCCGGACCTGAAGCAGATCCACGAAGCCGCGCGCTTTCGCTTCGACGCGGTCGAGATGCACACGGGCGCGTACGCGAACGCGACCCGCCACCGTCGCAACGAAGAGCTCAAGAAAATCAAAGAAGCAGCCGACGCGATTCGCCACCTCGGCATGCGCGTGCACGCCGGCCACGGGCTCGACTACCACAACATCACGCCGCTGCTCACTGTTCCACACCTCGAAGAGGTGAACATCGGCCATTCGATCGTGGCCCGGGCGCTGATGGTGGGCATGGATCGCGCGGTCCGCGACATGCTGCACCTGCTGGGGCGTATTTAGGTCCTGCGGCGCCCGTAACCCTCTAAGGAGTTCCCGGTTGACGGGGCCTTTCGGTCGTGTATAATCGCCCCTTATTTCCGGCCAATAGAATGCCCTCCGCATGAACTCTTCTTTAGGAACTACGGTATAACGGGCGACGGCCCGCGGGCTGGCAGGACTCTGGTTATTTCGAGGTATCGATGAAGATCCGTTGGAAGATTGTGCTCATCGTCGTCGTTCTGGCGTGGAGCATTTGGGCACTGTTCCCGAGCTGGCGCTACTATTCGATGACGGGCGATGACCGCGCGCGGCTGACCAGCGAGCAGCGCGACCACTACACCGCGAACGCCCTGAAGCTCGGACTCGATCTGCAGGGCGGCGTCCACCTGGTCATGGAAGTCGACGACTCCAAGCTGGACGAGAACGCGCGCCGCGACGTGATGGATCGCGCCATCAAAATTTATCGCAACCGCATCGACCAATTCGGCGTCTCCGAGCCCACCATCCAGCAACAAGGCGACAAGCGCATCATCGTCGAGCTCCCCGGTCTCGAAGACGTCGAGCGCGCGCACCGCATTCTCGGCCAGACCGCGCAGCTCGAGTTCCGACTGGTGCGCGAGCCCGACGAGATGAATCGCGTGCTGCAGGCGCTCGATCGCAACCTGCGCGGTGTGGTGGTCACCGGCTCCATCGTCGACACGACGTCGGTCAAAGCCGCGGACGACACCACGCACACGCACGAATCCACGCCCGCGGTCGCCGCCGGCACCGACGTCGATTCGCTGCTTCCCACCATGCCGGTCGGCGAGGAAGGGAGCGTGCCGCTCCCGCAAGCATCGGAAGACCGCCCGTTCAGCTCGTACTTGCTGACCATGTTCGACGGCGGCGTCGTCATGGACGACCGCCAGGTCGACGTGGTCACCGCACTGCTCGCCACCGAGCAGGCGAAGCGCGCGATTCCTTCCAACTCGATGTTCCTGTGGGGACACGAAGCGCGCCCCATGCAGGAAGGCGGAAACGGTCGCATTCTCTATCTGGTCGACGCCAATCCGACCCTCGATGGAGGCTCGCTGGTGGACGCCACCACGCGCCCCGATCCGGACGATCCCAGCCGGCTGAACGTCGGTTTTCGCTTGAATCGTCAGGGCGCGATCGTTTTCTCGCGCTTCACGGGCGAGAACATCGGCCGCCGCATCGCGATCGTGCTCGACAAAAAGGTCCGCTCCGCGCCCGTGGTGCAGAGCAAGATTCCCGGCGGCGAAGGCCGCATCACCGGTTTGGACAGCGACGAAGAAGCCGGCGACCTCGCCATCGTGCTGCGCGCGGGTGCCTTGCCGGCACCCTTCGAGATCGTCGAGGAGCGCACCGTGGGCCCGTCGCTCGGCCGCGATTCGGTGGAGGCGGGTGCGCGCGCCGCACTCATCGGCTTCATTCTCACGCTCGCGTTCATGGTGTTCTATTACAAGTGGTCGGGGGCCTTGGCGTGCGCGGCCATGGTGTTGAACCTCGTCATCGAAATGGCGATCCTGGCCAAGCTGCACGCGACCCTGACCCTCCCCGGTGTGGCCGGCTTGATCCTCACCATCGGCATGTCGGTCGATGCCAACGTGCTCATCTTCGAGCGCATCCGCGAAGAGCTGCGCAAGAACAAGACCGTCCGCGCCGCCATCGAAGCGGGCTACGAGCGCGCGTTCAATACCATTCTGGACTCCAACGTGACGACGCTGATCACCGCGTTCGTCTTGTGGCAGTTCGGCTCCGGGCCCGTCCGCGGTTTCGCCACCACCTTGAGCATCGGCATCATCGTGAGTATGTTCACTGCCCTCTTGTGCACGCGCGTCGTGTTCGACTTGATCACGGCGCGACGTCACGTCGAAAAGTTGAGCGTCTAGGAGCAGCACATGGAGTTTTTTCAAACACCCAATATCAACTTTGTCGGCGTAGCGCGTAAGGCGCTCATGGTGTCCGGCGCCGTCCTCATCCTGGGGTTCATCTCGATGGGGGTCCAGCGCGGGTTGAAGCAGTCGATCGACTTCGCGGGCGGCGCGCTGGTCGAGGTTCGCACCGAGCAAGCGGTTCCACTCCAGGATATTCGCTCCATTGTCGCGTCGGCGGGATTCGAGAACGCGGAGGTCACCCGCTTCGGCGCCGACAACGAGTTCCTGATCAAGGTGAAGAGCATTGAAGACGCCGATTCCACCGCCAAGACGATCGTGACCGCCATCCAAAACGGTGTCGGTGAGCAACAGGTGGACCTGCGTCGTATCGAAACGGTGGGCCCGAAGATCGGCGCCGAGCTGCGAAGCAACGGTGTGCAAGCCGTCATCTGGGCGTTGATCGGCATCTTGATCTACGTCGGCTGGCGATTCGATTTCCGCTTCGCAGTGGCTTCGATCCTCGCCACCTTGCACGACGTTCTCTTGATACTCGCGTTTTTCTCCTTCACCGGGATCGAGATGTCGCTCGGCGTGCTGGCGGCGGTGCTGACCATCGTGGGCTATTCGCTCAACGACACCGTGGTGGTGTTCGACCGCATCCGCGAGAATTTGCGCCTCAAGCGCGGCTCCGAGTTCGCGAGGCTGGTCAATACTTCGATCAACGAAACGCTGTCGCGCACCGTCATCACCGGTACCACGACGCTCCTCGTCCTGTTGAGCCTCATTTTCCTCGGCGGCGAGGTGATCCGCGACTTCGCGATCACACTCTTCGTCGGCATCATCATCGGGACCTACTCGTCGATCTTCGTGGCGGCGCCGATCGTTCTGGAATGGCACCGCTGGCGGCCCCTTCGATCGAAGTAAGCTGTCCCGTTTAGGGGACGGCACCGTCCCGATCCGGCTACACTCCCGGCCCCGCGCGCGCGGCTAACTCGCTGTCTTTACGTCGGTAAGGGCGGGGCATGACGATTGCTCCATTCCGTTGGTTTAGGTTTCAACCAATGGAATCGCGCTTTCGCATCCTCGTGCTCATCTTGTGCCTGATCGCCGCGGCGAGCGGCCTCGGGGCCGGCCCCGTGGAGGCCCGCAACAAGAAACCGGCGCAAGCGCCGCAACCGGCGCAAGCGCCGCAACCGACGGAGGCGTCGCAAGAAGAGCCGAGCAGCAAGGACGCCAAGGACGCGCGCGACGAAGCCGGCCCGATGGATGTCTTCGCCGACATCGAACGCGGATGGAATGCCGGCGACGTCGACCCCATCCTCCGTCACTTCGGTAGCCAAAAAGTCGCGATTTCGGTCCAGGGCACCGGACCTTCCGGCGGCACGTTCTCCCGCAACCAGAGCTACTATCTCCTCAAGGATCTCTTCCGCTACACGCTCACCCGGAAGTTCGAGTTCGTGCAGTATCGCAAGCCGAACGACGACGTCAGCGAGACCTTCGCCGTCGCGGAGCGCCACTATCAGAAGAGCGACGACGGCCGGCTCATCAAGGACAAGGTGTACGTGTCGCTCCACCTCGAACGGGACGGCGAAGCAGAGCGCTGGGTAGTCGACGAAATCAAGTCGATCCGCTGACGGTCGCACGCTCGACCCGTCTTCGAGCGTGGGCTATGCTACGTTCGATGCGAGCATTCCGATTCACCATCATCGTCCCCACGCTGGCGTTGTTTGCCGCGTGGCTGGCACTCTTCTTCCGGCACTTCCTCCCCACCGCGTGGGCGGAGCGCGTGCCTCCGCTCGCGATCGCCGTTTTACTGGCGGTGGCGCTGGCCGCGTCGGTGCTACGCCGGCGCGACACGCCGCGCGCGCTGTGGATCGCCATCGTCATGGTCACCTTGTCGTTCGTGCTGTTCGAGATCGACCTCGCGGACGATGCGCGATCGCAAGCGGCGTGGCGGCGCGAGTCGTCGCAGCGCGTCGCGGAAACCCTGGGTGAAGTCGGGCGCGACGTCGCGCGTCTGGAGGACGCGTCGACCACGATGTCGAAGCGGGTGGCCGCGTATGTCGCGCGACTCGAAGCACCCCTGGGCGAAGACCCTCCGGCCGCGTTTGCGCTGCTCGACTCGCTTTCGCGCACGGAGTCGCGCGACAACTCGCTCACGGCGATCGGCTTCCAGCTCTTCGACGCCGGCGGCGCGCGCGTGGCGTGGGCCGGCTGGCCCCAGGCGCTCTCGCCGCTCGACGAGATGTTCGTCAAGAGCGGCGAAGAGTTCTTCTATACGCGGAGCGTTTCCCTCTATCAGATTCTCTCCCATGTCGTCCCGCTGAAGTCCTCGGGCGGCGAGCGCGTGGCAGCGCTCCTGATCGACATGCCGCTCGAAGTCGACTATCGCGTCAACAATCGCTTCCTCAAGAGCCGAAGCCTCGCCGATCGCTTCGCCAGCGCCGCTGTGGCACGCGTCGCATTCGACTACTATCCCGCCACCGGCAATCTCCCCGAGCGGTTGCGTCGTTTTCAGGAGCAGCGCGAGGAAGCACGCGCCAAGCGCGAGCGCCGGCAGTCGGTGGTGCACGAGCACCCGACGACACCGGTCGATGCCGCCGATTCGAGCGCGGCGTCGGCGCCCTCGTCGCACGATTCCGTTTTGACCTACTTTGCGTTTCCCGACAACGTCGAGCCGGAAGGCGAGATCGCGGGTGACGCGAGCACGGGACTGCAGGCGCGCGTCCTGGTTCGCGGCCGGGCCGGGAATCCGCTCATGAGCGCGACGGCCGTGAGCCACCCGTTTCCGCACTTCGCCGCCATGCGCGGCGCGCGTCTGGATCTGTGGGCGAAGGCCCTCGCGTTGTGCGGGCTGTTCGCGATGTTCATTCTCGCGTCGCGGATGCTCCCCCATCGGCTCGCGAGGCGTTACACGTTCGCACGCGCGACCTTGTTCGCAAGCTTCATGGTCCTGCTCCGCTACGCGCTGCTCTCTTTCGACTCGTCAGCGACGCGAAGCCGTCTCTTCGACCCGTCGGTGTTCGCGACCCCGACTCTGGGCGGGCTGATGCGCAGCACCTTCGACTTGGCGCTCACCGGCCTCTTCTTCGTGGCGACGTTGTACGGGCTCGTGCGCATCGCGCGCTCCGGCGCCGGCGCCGAAGCGATGCGCGCGCGTGACGGCGGCCGCCCGGCCTGGAGTCTGGCGGTCGAGTCGATGCTGGTCGCGGGCGCATCGCTCGCCGTGGCCGAGTTCGCGCGCTGGCTCACGAACACGATCGTGGTGAATGCGAACCCGCGTCTCCTCGGCGAAACCATGACGCTGACCGACGTCGGCGTCATCACACTCCACGTCGGCATCTTCCTGATCGTTACCGGCGTTCTGCTGGCCGGCATGTTCGCCATCTGGGGGCTGTTCCGCGGGATGCGCGAACCGCGGCCGGCCCTGGTGTGCGCATGCGCGTTGGCGCTGGTCGGCCTGGCGTGCGTGGTGCTGGGGCGATGGGAGCCGCTCATGGTCTCGACGCTGGTCCTCGCCTTCGTCGCCTTCGCGCCGCGCATCGCGCACCGCGAAGATCTGGTTTCGGTCGGCATCGCGGCTTTCGGTTTGGTCATCGTGTCGTCGGGCACCGCGTACGTGTACTTGAGCCGCGACTACGACGAGCTGCGAAAGGGTTTCGTGCTCGAGAAGTCGCGCGAGGTGAACGACCCGGCCGACAATTGGAAGGTGGTGATCCTCGAGGACGTGCTCGGCGACTACGCGAAGCGCCACGAGATCCGCCAGGCGCTGCGATCGCGCAACGCGTTGGGAGTGGAGCGGCTCGCGTTCGACCTGTGGGCCGAAAGTCCCCTGAGTCTGCTGGGGTACAGCTGCGCCATCCACGTCGTGACACCCGCCGACAGTGCGGTCAGCGAATTCTCGGTCGACATGCCCTACCGCGCGCGGCTCGGCGAGGGCGGCGAGCGCACCGACACGCCGGACCAGAACGAGTGGGCCGTGCTCGATTTGACGCGTTCGACGCCGCAGGGCGACGTGCGCTTCTACCGCGGTGTCCTCAACGTGGACGAGAGCGACCTGTTCGAGAATCAGGAAACGCCGCGCATCATCGGCAAAGTCATCGTCGACGTCCCCTTCTTCTTCGAGAGCCTGGAGCTCGCCGCGCGCACCGGGCCGCGCACGCCTGAGGTGCTGCGCAACGTGCAAGAGGGGAGTGTGGCACCCCGCGTCGAGGAGCCGGAAGCGCTGCTGCTCGCGCGTGTGGGGCGCGACCGCCGGGTCACGGAGTCGTCGTCGGAGCGTCTCGCGGTGGGGAGCCGCATCTCCCAGGAAGCTATGGCGCGCGCAATCGATCAGGAGTGGCCGATTCTGCGCGCGGGTTCGCGCAGCTACCGGGTCGTGATTCTGCGCACCGCCGACCCGCAGCAAACCCTCCTCGCGGGATTCGTGGTCCCGTCACCGGGGCGGCACTTGCTTCGCTGGTCGACGCTCCTGTCGCTGTATCTGTTCTTCACGCTCGTGATTCTGGTCGCGGTGCTAGCACTCGGCGCGGTGCCGCGCTTACGCGAAAAGCTGCCGACGCTCACACCCGGTCGCCGCTTGGGATTCCAGCAAAAGCTCCTGGCGTCGTTCCTGGTGGTCGCACTGGTGCCCGCGGTGCTGCTGGGTTTGTTCTCGGTCGACTTCATCAAGGAGCGCTTCGTGGAGGAGAGCCGCGACGAGGCGTCGGTCAAGGCGTTCAGCGCGCGCAAAGCACTCGTCAACCTGCTCCACGGCGAGCTGCAGTTTTTCCTGGGGCGCTCCGACATCGATTCGCTGATCGCGCCCGGCGCGTCGCCGGTGCGAGACTTGGGTGGCGGGCGCATCGTGATGCTGCTCGACGACGCCGGTGTGGCGGAGTCGGCGCCGAATTTGGCCGTAGCGGGTGCGGTCGAGGACGCCTCCACCGAAGATCTGGTGGTGGCACAGGTCGGCGGCGTCGACCACTTGGGCGTATTCAGCGCGCCGCTTCGTCTGACGGGTCGTGGCTGGTCGGGAAGTTACTACCTCTACTACGCGCGCGTGGTCGACGCGCGGCTGCTCTCGGAGATCGCCGAACAGGTCGGCGCCGATGTTAACATTTACACGGAGGGGAAGCTGGTCGCATCCAGCCGCGAAGGATTGCTCGCGGGAGGATTCATTAGTGCCTCCATGAACGCGGACGCCTTCGTCGAGCTTTCGCTGCTGGGATCGGATCGCACCCTCGTCACCGAGCGTGCGGGCAGCTACGACTTCCAAGTCGCGTACCTCCCCATCGATCGCTGGACCACGACGGCGGGCGATTCGGCGACAACGGTCGCGCTGTGGGGAAGAGCCCCGACGCGGGCCGCACTCGCGGTGCCGCTCTTGTTCCGCCCCGAGTCGTACTCGCTCGAGATTCAGCGCGCGACCTCGGTCGTGTTGGGCGTGTTCGCGTTGCTCCTGGCTGCCACCATCGCGCTGGGTTTGGTCGTGGCGCGCGGCGTGTTCGAGCCGCTGCGCGAGCTGGTGGCCGGAACGCGACGCATCAGCCGGGGTGATTTCAACGTGCGCTTGCGCGTGAAACGCTCCGACGAAATCGGCCTGGTCGCGAGTGCGTTCAACGAAATGACGGAGCGCATCGCCGAATCGCAGCGCGCGCTCGAGGAGCGGCGCCGCTACCTGGAGGCGATCCTGGCCAACATCGGCGCCGGCGTGGCGAGCACCGATGCCGGCGGGCGCGTGCGAACCGTCAACGCGGCCGCGGAGCGCATCACCGGAGTATCCGCCGCGGACGCGGCGGATCAGCCGGCTGCGGGACTCGCCTCGCGCTCACCGCTGTTCGCCCTTCTGCGCGACGAGGCGGTTACGGCGTTCGACTCCGGCGAAATCGAAGTCGAGCGCGAGGGCAAGCCCGCGACGGTGAAGTTCATGCGCGCGCGCCTCGAAGCCGAGGGGCGTTATTTCGGAACCGTGCTGGTGTTCGAGGACGTGACCGAGCTCATCCAGTCGAAGAAGCTCTCCGCCTGGGTGGAGATGGCGCGGCAGATCGCGCACGAGATCAAGAACCCATTGACGCCCATCCGCATCTCGACCCAATTCATGCGCCGCGCGTACGAGCAAAGGCCCGCGGAATTCGAGCGCGTGTTCAAGGAGGGCACCGAGACCATCATGCACCAGGTCGAAGTGCTCAAGCGGATCGCGAGCGAGTTCTCGTCCTACGGACGCATGCAGCAGCTGGACGTGAAGCCGCAGCCCGTGGACCCGCTGATACGGCGCATCGTGCAGCCCTACGAGCACAACACCTCGGGCGTGCGGATGATGTACGAGAACGGCGCGTCGAATGCGCGCGTCATGGCCGACGGAGAAGCGGTGCGCAAGATTTGCGCGAACCTGATCGAGAACGCGATGGAGGCCATGGGATCGAAGGGCGGGGAGCTGCGGGTACGCTGCGCGGAGACGACCAACGAGGGCGTGCCCGCCATTCGCATCACCTTCCGCGACACGGGATCAGGGTTGAACGAAGAAGTCGCGCGGCGCCTCTTCGAGCCCTACTTCTCGACCAAGACGACGGGGACGGGGTTGGGTCTCGCGATCTGCCGCACGCTTTCACGCGAGATGGGCGGCGATGTGACGGTAGAAAACGTGGCGGGTGGAGTGGAGGCGGCGTTGACTCTGAAAAAAGCCTAGCCCTTCTTCTTCTCCCCGTCCTTCGACTGGTCCCCGTCCTTCCCCTTCTCCTTGAACTTGCGAGGGGGGGACTCCTTCTGCGCGGGCGGAGGCGGCGGGGTCGATTTCGACTTCGACTTCGGGGTGTTGTCCTCCACTTTGCCGTTGTCCGAACCATTGGAAGGAGGGGGTGGTTCGGCGCCCTTGAAGGCCGGCCGACCTTCCGCGAGTCGTTTATCGACGACTTGTTGCTCGCTCGGCGGGAGCACCACGCGCGTGAACTCGCGATTGCCGACGATCGACGGATTGAGCTGGACGTCGGTCACCTTGATGGAGTGACCGATCGTGCGCTCCATCGCGCCCGCGTCCGGCGGTTCACGGCGCAGCGAGCGCTCGGAATAGCCCGACTTGAATTTCGGTTGCGTCGTTTTGTGGCGCCCGACTTGGGTATCCTTGAACTTGGTCGCGGGGACTACGACCCACGGATCGTAGTCGCCTCCCACCCACGGATCCTTGTAGCGAACTCCGGGCGGCGGCAGCGGCGACCAGCCCACGTAATCGTCCCAGCCGATCCACTCACACCGCACCGGCGCCCACAGATAGTCGGGAATCCAAACCCAACCCAGCATGAAATCGTTGACCCAATACCCGTAATTGTACGTCGCCCAGCCGAACGGGTCGTACGAGACCCACATCCAGCCGTATGAAGTCCACACCCAGTGTCCCTCCGACATCGGCGCCCACTCGTGGACCACGATCGGGCGCCAAACCCACCCGAAAGGATCGAGCTGGTACCAACTTCCGTAGAAGCGAAGGTCGGCGAACATTTCGAGCGAGTCCGCGGGCGCCCAACTTCCAGGCTCCTCGGCCGCGTCCCATTCGCGCTCCTCGGAATCCTCGCGCGCGGGCTCGGGATCGCCGAGCAACTCGCTGTCGTGGCTTGCACACCCCGCGAGCAACACGCTGCCGAGGACGAATATGAGCCAACTCTTTCTCATCATTACCGTATAGTTCCTTCTCGGGGGCGTCGATTCCGGAAAATTACAGGCACCAGCGGTAGGCTTCCGGCGTTTGAATAGTAGGTTCCGGACCCGGGGCACGCAACGTGCAAGTCCTTTGCCGGCCACGCGTCGCATCCACGGTCGCGAGCGGGCAGCGTCTTTGCTTTCGCCCAGCGAGTTAAGTATAATGGATGACAGCGAGTTATCTCATGCGGAAGGCATCTCGAAGCACACCAACGACCTGGACCGTTACGGCGCTCATTCTGGCGCTGGCGGCAGCCCCGCGCCCGGTCGGTGCGCAAGCCGCCAAGGGCGACCCCGCCGAGGAATACGGGGTCCGGATTGCCCGGATGAAATACGGAGGAGGCGGCGATTGGTACAACAACCCGTCCTCGATCCCCAACTGGCTTTCCGAGTTCGAACGCCGCACCGGAGTCCGCACCATCAAACAAGAGAAGGTGCTCGCCCTCACCGACGAGAATCTGCGCGCGTATCCGTTTCTCTACCTGACGGGCCACGGAACCATCAAGCTCACGAGCGAAGAACGCGAATCGCTTCGCGCCTACCTCGAAGACGGCGGCTTCTTGTTCATCAACGATAGCTACGGGCTCGATCCGTCGGTGCGCGCGATGGTACGCGACGTCTTTCCCGAGCAAACGTTCGAGGACCTTCCCAACAGTCATCCCATCTATCACAGCTTTTACGACCTTCCGGGCCTTCCCAAGATACACGAGCACGACAAGAAGACGCCGCAGGGCTTCGGCGTCACCATCGACGATCGATTGGTGATTTACTACGTCTACGAATCCGACATCGGCGACGGGCTCGCGGACGCGGAGGTCCACCACGACACGCCCGAGAAGCGCGAGCTCGCCATGAAGATGGCGGTCAACGTGCTCATGTACGCGATCACGCAGAACGTGATGATGTAGAGGAGACCACCATGAGCGGGCACGACACACTGCGCGGTTACCTCCGATCGATCTTGTTGCGCACGGCCGCACTCCACGCCGCCTCGGGCATGGTGTCGTTTCTCGCCGCGCTCTCGTGGGCGTTGCTCGCGGTGGTGATTTGGACCGCGGTCGTCGACACACCGAGTCTGTCCGCTTCTACGTGGGTCGCGCGCGCGACCGTCGGTCTGGCCGTGGTCCTGTTCGGCTACTTCGTGGTGTGGCCCATCGTGCGCATGCCGCGCTTGCATCAGCTCGCGGCCGAGATCGAGCGCCGCAAGGATTTGCAAGAGATGGTGCGCGCGGGCTTCGAGTTCAGCCAAGACGACGCTGCGTCGCGCAAGTACTCGCCGGAGCTGGTCAAGGAAGTCATTCGGCAAGCGGTCGAAAAGCTCTCGGGCCTCCAGGTGCGCGCGATCTTCTTGAACCGCCGCGACGTCGCGCTGGCGCCGCTGGCGCTGGCGGGGCTCGTTGTCCTGTTGGGCATCGCGGTGTTCAAGCCCTCCATCGTGACCGAAGCCGGTCGCCGCGTGTTCTCGCCCGAAGAAATGGCGGCGCTGCCGCACCGGTCCAACATCTACGCGCAACCGGGGAACACCACCGTGCTGGCGGGCTCCAACGTCACCGTTAGCGGACTCGACCTCGGGCGCACGGATATGGAAGTCGAGATTGCGTACAACCTCTCGAGCGACTTCTGGAAGAGCGAGCCCACGACGCGCACGCCCGGCGTCTCGTTCGCCGACGGCGCCTTCGACCGCTACGACTACACGTTCAAAGACATTCGCAACACGACCTCGTATCGCTTCGAAGTGGGCGACTACACCAGCCCGACCTACACCATCACGGTGGTACACGAACCGATTCTGACCGACGTGCGCGTGACGCTGACACCGCCTTCGTACACGGGAGAAGACGCGACCACGCTGGATCAGAGCGCGGGTAACATCCAGACGCTCGAAGGCACCAAGGTCAAAGTCGAAGCGCGCTGCAACAATCCGCTGCGCGCGGCCTGGGTCCAGTTCGACGACAAGCCGAGGCAGCCGGTTCCGTTCACGGGGCGCGACATCGCGTTCGATTTCGCGGCGCTGACCGACGGGCGTTACCGCGTGCTGCTCGAAGACTCGCTGGGATTCTCGACCC